>Ga0194125_10000064_pt1 | contig 142291 bp, 124 predicted proteins | sample TA2KigC250mmetaG_FD_148626 | JGI IMG/M metagenome (GOLD analysis project Ga0194125, IMG submission 148626) | Freshwater microbial communities from Lake Tanganyika, Tanzania - TA2015034 Kigoma Deep Cast 250m | ecosystem: Environmental > Aquatic > Freshwater > Lake | place: Tanzania: Lake...
CTGTGGATAACCCAAGGTCGATAAGGATGAACATCTTACCCACTAAGAAAAACCGGCGTTACTCCATTTCCCGTTGAACCAAGACAGTGTGAGATACCGTGGCCGGCGGGTGAAACTCCGGTCGCCCTACGGGCCCCCTCCGTTTCACCCGCTTCGGATAAGGATCTGGCTTTGGAGGCAAGGGAGAACCGGGAATTTTAATTGTCGTTAAGGGGAAAAAATAATTGACGTCAGACAAAAAAATGCTTAAAAAAATCAAATAGAGTGAAATTGTCTGAGATTATCAGATCAGGACAAACTGAGGGAAAAAAGTCCCGGGTTGCAAGTTTCAGCTTCAGGGTCAGGTATCACGCAAAGGTGCCAAGGACGAAAGGTTGGATACGCTCAATTATCCGCTCAGGGCAGGGAACGGAGATTAAGATACCGGCTCAGAAAGTGGCCAAGAGGTGGGGAAAGAATGTGGCTGGGGGTGGAGGGTGAGAGGAGGAAGGAAGAAAGTCTTTTAGCCTCCTATGGTCCTGGATTGATGCTTTCTATGGTGCTTTCCACTCCATACCAAAGATGCCTTGGACAGGATCAAAATTTAATCAAAAAATAAGACAGAAAAAAGTGGGGAGAGCATGGGGAGAGGAAATGAATTCCTAAAAATTAAAGCACAAAAGGCTTACTGTTATTTTACCAGTAAGCCTTTGTTTTTATTTGGTGCCTGGGACCGGAATCGAACCGGTACGGCGCTAAGCGCCGAGGGATTTTAAGTCCCTTGCGTCTACCACTTCCGCCACCCAGGCACGCTTTTACTTATGTGATTTTCGATTATATTGAGCTTCTTGCAAAAGTCACTTACTCCGTCATTCCGGCGAAAGCCGGAATCCATAATTTTTTGAAATCCTGGATTCCGGGTCGCGCTTCGCTTGCCCGGAATGACGATTTCATCTACTTTTCAAGAGTTTTGCAAGAGCCTCTATTGCTATGGTGTTTTTTTAAAAGGCATTTTTTTGGAAAAAATTTACTTGGAAAAAAATGTTTTTTTTGGTATCTTTATTTTCAACATGCATTGAAAAAACGACTGGCTAATGGATACACCAGAAACCATCCCAAAAGGCGAAGAGCCACAAATTCCCTCTGTTGGCCAAAAATCTCCACTTGAGGAGCCCATCACCCTCAACAAGCTTTTTCCTCAAGCAGAGAAAGACCTTGATGCTCTCTTCCCCGAACCCAGCATAAAAAAGCTACTCAAAGACGTGGTCCGGACCCGCCAGAAAAACGAACGATTTTTGAAGGTAATCAATTTGCCAGAAATCCCGCCCGAAGAAGACTGATTTAATAGCCTTAAAAATAAAAAAGGATGGTGTGTGTCTGCCTCCATCCTTGTTTATGGAGGCGGCACCCGGATTTGAACCGGGGATACGCGGTTTTGCAGACCGCTGCCTTACCACTTGGCTATGCCGCCATTCAATGGAGCGGGAAACGGGATTTGAACCCGCGACTTCAACCTTGGCAAGGTTGCACTCTACCGCTGAGTTATTCCCGCTCATTTTTTTCCAAATCATTGATGGTTTCGTAAAAAGTCCATCTGCGGCGTTGCGCTTCACCTTCGTCGTTGCAGCGTACCTGTAAGTACGCTTCACTCCTCAGGTTTTACGCGCCTTGCATCTGGAGCTTTTTACGAAACCATAGTTCTGATGACTTTTTACGAGATCATCAATCATTGATATTTTAAAAAAATGTCCCTCCTTTGTCAAGATAAAAACAGGCGATATGGTCCTTGGCAATAGGCTGTGGAGCGGTAAATAAAAACTATCGCTCTTATCCCTTGAACTTTTAACCTTGAACCTATCGCCTATCACCTGAGCTTCTTGCAAAAGTATTTTTTTGTGGTTCGACAAGCTTGTCCTGAGCGAACCGTTCACCCTTCGAGAACCTCAGGGCGAACGGTGAGTCGAAGGGCTCACCACGAACGGAAAAACTAAATAATTTCAACCTAAGCCCGTTCACCCTGAGCCGGTCGAAGGGTAAATTACGGACTTTTGCAAGAAGCTCACCTATTACCCATTAGTTTTCTGCTGATTCCCCTGATAAAATTTATAAAAATAATCAATCCCGGACCACAGAGAAATCCCCAGGGCCACCCAAAGAAGCAGCATGCCGATAAGATGGAAGTTTATCCCCAAATATTTATAGTGAAGCATCAGCCCGATTATTGCGATGGTTTCAAAGATTGTTTTGGCTTTTCCCCAATTGCTGGCGGCAATGACCACTCCCTGCGCCGCAGCAATCCCTCGGAGTCCTGTAACTGCTATTTCCCTCCCCACGAGTAGAACCACCATCCAGGCCGGAACCCGCCCCAATGAAATCAGCATGATCAATGCCGAGTTAATCAATAATTTATCGGCCAGGGGGTCCAACAACTTACCCACAGAGGTCTCACTTTTTTGATGCCGGGCGATGTATCCATCCAGGAGGTCTGTCAGCGAGGCGATGCTGAAAAAAAGAGCAGCCAGGAAGCTCGGCAAAGGGGCGGGGAAGAGAAGTAAGATGACCACAAAAGGAATGGCCGCGATGCGGAAAAAAGATAGAAGATTGGGAATATTCCATATGGTCGTCGGATTCTGTTCTTTGGCCATGACCTCCATGTTTCTTTCTGTAATACGGCAGCAAAATTTCAGTTGCTGGATTGGGAAGAAAAATCTGGTCTGGGTTCACGGTTGTAATGCTGAAAGTAATGTAACACCCGCCGGATAAAAGTCCGGGTCTCCTTGTAGGGAGGGACGCCGTTATATGCAAAGACAGCCTTCTCCCCCGCATTATAAGCGGCTAAAACCGTGTATAAATTTCCTTGATAGAGGTTCAAAAGATAGCGCAAATAGCGGACGCCCCCTTCGATGTTATGGTCCGGATGAAAAGAGTCATTAACCTGGAAAGCATAGGCCGTCCGCGGCATGAGCTGCATCAATCCTTTTGCTCCCACCCGGGAGATGGCCTTGGGGTTAAAGTTTGATTCCGCCTTGATGACAGCCTTGATCAGGGCGTAATCTACGCTGTGCCTTTCGGAGGCCCTTAAGATCGTCAGATCATATTTTTCAAAAGCAGGACCCAGTTGAAATTGGACAGGCCTTTCTCTCAGCACTAATTTAAATTTTCCGTCTGTGGGAACGTTGGTGAAATGAACCACCCCTTCTTCGTCAACGTACTTATAAATATCCGCCGAAGAAAAGGAGGGATGGGCAAGATGCATAGCCAACCCCCCGATGACGATCAGTATGATTTTCTTTACGATGTTTCTCAGAAGCCGACTCCCTTTTTGATCTTTTATGAACCGCTTTTAAATTAGCCACAGAGGGCACAGAGATCACAGAGTTCTTAAAACTGAAAAAATAAAGGATAAGTGTCAAGGGTCTAAAGCAATCCGCCTGAGGCGGACTAAATTTAAAAAAGAATTTCCTATACAATCCAGTTAGAGCAAACTAACCATTAGTTATTCTAAAATAATATATCGGCCTTTATTATGCAATAAATAAAATTTCAAATTAAAATTAGTCACAGAGGACACAGCGCGGCGTAGCCGCAACCAAAAGTAAGTTTTGCTTATGGCCACGCACTATCCCAGAAATCCCCCCTGCCCCCCTTTAGCAAAGGGGGGATGGGGGGATTTTCTGGTGCCAAGAAGTTTCCTTCTTACAAACACGTTTGTATTAATGAGGCGCTAAGCGCCTAAATTTAAAAAAAGAAGGGGTTCCAGGGTTCCAGCGGAAAAAATTTTTGAATTAGCCACACAGGCCCAGAGATCACAGAGTTTTTAAACCCATAATTAAGAGCCTCTTGCAAAAGTATTTTTTTGTGGTTCGACAAGCTTGTCCTGAGCGAACCGTTCACCCTTCGAGAACCTCAGGGCGAACGGTGAGTCGAAGGGCTCACCACGAACGGAAAAACTAAATAATTTCAACCTAAGCCCGTTCACCCTGAGCCGGTCGAAGGGTAAATTACGGACTTTTGCAAGAAGCTCTTAAGAAAAGGTAAAAAATAAGTGCCAAATGTCTAAAGCGATCCGTATTTTCAGTTTTTGGGCAAGGCTCCAGATTCTAAATATTTTTTGTAACAGTCTTCACTGCAGAAGAACAGCTTTTTATTTTTAAGGGAAACCGCGTAAGATTGGCTCTTGGGGATATAACATTGACAGAAAGGATCCTGCACCAATTCTTCACCAGTCTCGTCCAGTTTGGCGGCTTTTCCTTTCTTCGGGGAAAAAGCGCGTTTGATCAACCAATAGACGATTGTTATAATGATCAATAAAAGAATTAAACGGTACATGGCCCCTGTTCGGTCGCTGGAACGGGAATGACTTTTTCCCCTTCCGGTAACTCTGAGATAATTTTAGACACGGTTTTGGCCAGTAGTGGATGTTCAAGTTGGGGGGCGATCTCCTTTAAGGGAACGAGCACAAACCTGCGTTCGTGCAGCCGCGGGTGGGGAACCTGCAAGCCGTCTTCATTCAGAACCTGGTCGCCAAAAAAAAGAATGTCCAAATCGATCACCCGGGGACCCCAGCGCTCCCCCCGCTCCCGGCCCATCTTACGTTCAATATTAAGGAGGAAATCCAGAAATTCACGAAGGCCAAGGGAAGTCTCGACGGCTATCACGCCATTGATGAACCAGGCCTGATCTTTCTTACCCACCGGCTCGGTCCGGTAGAACGGGGAACATTTGAGCAGGTGGTTTCGGCCATCTGAAACAATATCCTGGATGGCCCTTCTACAGTTTTCCAGCGCGTCCCCCAGGTTTGATCCAATGCCGATATAGGCCAACATTCAATCACCGCTGAGAGGGCAGAGAACGCAGAGGTAACAACATAATTAATACTTCGAAATTAAAATCCTGAATCATAGGCATGGACGAAGCTTATGGATTTTGGCGCGTTTTTTAAAATTTGGTCATTTCCTCAGCGTTCTCAGCGGTAAAATTAAAAAATCTTCTGGATCCTCTCCATGGCTTCTTCCAACCGCTTGTCGGGGACCGTCAAGGAGACGCGGATATAGCCTTCCCCGTGTTGGCCGTAGGCTGTGCCGGCCGCCACTACTACGGCGGCTTTCTCGAAGAGGGCGGTTGTAAAATCAATAGAGTTCAGCCCTTGGGGCGCCGGAATCCACAGGTAAAAGGTTCCCTTCTGGGGCTTAAAACCCAGGCCAACCTTTTCCAGGGTCTTAAGGACCAATTCCCGGCGGCGGGCATAAATTTTCAGCATCCTTTCAATATTGCCGTCCTCTTTGCGCAAGGCTTCGATAGCCGCATACTGGATGGCGTTAAATATCCCGGAATCTGTGTTCTCTTTTACCTTACATAGAGCGGCGAGGATTCCCTTATTGCCCATGGCCATGCCGATGCGCCAGCCGGTCATGTTATAAGGTTTGGACAGGGAGTTGAGCTCAATGCCCACATCTTTCGCTCCCGGCGCTGATAAAAAGCTCAAGCGCTCCTGGCCATCGAAAACGATCTCGCTGTAGGGGTTATCATGGCAAATGGCAATGTCGTGAACCTTGGCAAACTCAACCGCCTTGCGGAAAAAGGCCCTCGTGGCGCAAGCTCCCGTGGGATTGTTGGGATAGTTAAGGAACATGGCCTTGGCCCGCTTGAGAATGGCAGGGGGAATTTGATCGAAGTCAGGGAAATAATCGTTTGCCGCCAGCATGGGCATGGCGTAAGGTTCGGCGCTGGCCATGTAGATGCTGGCCCGGTATGCCGGGTAACCCGGGTCAGTCATCAACACCACGTCCCCCGGGTTGACTATCCCCAGAATGAAATGATGACAGCCCTCTTTAGAACCGATGAGGCCCAGGACTTCGCCGTCCGGATTCAATTCCACTCCATAGCGCTTCAGGTACCAACGGGCTATCTCCTGGCGAAAAGTCAGCATGCCCTTCTCTTCATCAATTGGGTACTGGTGGTTGATGGGAATCTGAGCCTGACGGCACAGTTCATCGATCACCCTCTGCGGGGTGGGATCTACCGGGTCCCCCACGCCCAGGTTGATTACATCTACGCCCTCGGCCCTGGCCTTGTTGATCTTGTTCCTCAGAGTGACAAAAAGATAAGGCGGAATTTTCTGTAAACGGTCAGCGACCTGCACTGAGTACCTCCTGCATTAAGGATTAGGAATAATTTTTTCTAACACATTTGCGAGGAATCTGGCAAGGGGAATATAACTATTGCCTTCCCTCACTTTTCATTTTCGTTCATGGTTTCAGAATGATGATTAGGACCCGGCAGGGAAGCATTCCCGACCCGGACGAGAGGGGGAATCTCTCGGGAGCACAAGGCGGTATTTCTTTCATGGGTAAGGGCGGGGCTTCCGCCGGGGATGCCCTGCCTTCCTTCGATCCCGCCTTTTCTTTGCGGAAGAAAAGGACGGGCTATGGTCCAATCTTTTTCCCGCCGGTGCTCCCTCGTTCATCCCCCTCCCGTCCGGGCTTCGTATATCACTGTGAATTCATCAATTTATTCAAAAGTACAGGGTGGCAGGGAAGAGAACTGGGCAGGCGGCCATTCAAGAAGTAATTTTTGGTTTTTCCAGTTTAAAAATTCAAACGGCCTTGGCGGAATGCTTCCAGGTATTGTGAACAGAACTGATCCTGTCCGAGTAACACTTGAGCGGCCCGGAGGCAAGAAGTCATGCCGGGATCAGTGAGGTCCAGGATGGCTGCGTCCAGGCCTTTGGCCAGGGCCAGGATAAGGAAGACTTGGTTAAGCAATTTTCGTTGGGGAAGCCCAAAAGAAATGTTGGAGAGGCCACAGATCAGATGAATTTCTGGAAAGACAGTTTTTATCTTCTCGATAGAATCCAATATGACTGGACCTAAAACATGGTCTATGGCCATCGGTTGAACGAGAGGGTCTACGTAGATGTCGTCCGGTGAAATCCCCTCTTTGGTTAATCGTTCAATAAGCATCGAAGCCAGGTGAAAACGATCAAGGGCATCTTTGGGCATCCCTCCATCATCCAGGCATAGGGCCACAATTTTTGTACTAAATTTTCTGACCAAAGGCAAAATGGAATGATAGCGCTCTTTCTCCAGGGAAATCGAATTGAGAAGCGCCTGGCCCCGGTGAACCTTTAGCGCTGCTTCCAACGCCTGGGGATTGGGGCTATCCAAACAACAGGGCCTGTCCACCGCCTTTTGGACTGTCTCCACAACCCAGCAGAGTTTCTCCGGCTCCCGCTCCATGAAGAGGCCGGCATTGACATCCAGGTAATGGGCTCCGGCTTCCGCTTGTTCTCGGGCGATCTTCTGGATCAGGCTTTTATCAGAACGCTCTATGCCCTTCTTGATTTCCTTACGTGAGGAATTAATCTTTTCACCGATGCACAAAAGTTTCATTTTCTTCTAACTTTCAAACCATTCCCAAAAGTTCTTTCACTTTACTCACAGCCGATGCGGCATCGGCGGCATACCCATCTGCTCCGATCTGCTTGGCAAACTCAGCCGTTACCGGCGCCCCCCCCACAAGGATCTTAACCTCATCTCCCAGGCCCGCTTCTTTGATCATCTCAACCGTCGCCTTCATCTGCATCATAGTAGTCGTCAGCAAGGCCGACATGCCAATCACCTTCGCTCCATGTTCCTTGCCCGCCTGAATAAACTTCTCAGAAGGCGCATCGATGCCGATGTCCACAACTTCGAAACCGCCCCCCTCCAGCATCATACCTACCAAGTTCTTACCAATATCATGGAGATCTCCTTTTACTGTTCCCAGGACGATCTTGGTCGCAGAAGAGGTCGGAGATGCGGCCAACATGGGTTTCAAAACCGCTAAGCCCGCATGCATGGCCCGAGCCGCAATGAGCACCTCGGGGATATATATTTCATTATCCTTAAATCTGACCCCAATCTGATCCATAGCCTTGATCAGCCCCTCTTTCAAAATCTTTTCCGCTGACTCCCCACCATCCAAAGCCTTCTGAGTGAGATATCTCACCTCATCCATTTTCCCGGCTGAAAGCGCCTCATAAAACTTTTCCTGATCGATCATTTTTCCTCCTTCTTTTCTTTTTCTCGTCCATCTTTTCTTTCTCGCCTTATTATTTTTACATTTTCATCGGCAACTTCCCCCTCTCCTGAACCATCTCCGTAATCCGTAAAAGCCTCTCGAACTTGGCATCAGGGGGAGTCGTATCACTCACCCCCAGGATGAATCGATCTCCTGGGGCAATCTGCTGAAATAAATCCTTCATAAACTGTTCAAACCCTTCATCCGACATGCTCTCTTCCAGAAGGGCCACCGAAGGAACCCCTCCAAAAATCGTCACCTTCCCTTGAAACGCTTTCTTCACTTCACGGATGCTCACTTTGGTCATTGGCTGGGGACAGATGGCCTCGGCAATGTCCATCGCGCTTTCAGCAATGAGATCAAGAAGACCCTTGTTTTCGCCATCGCAGTGGCAGAGGAGGAGTTTCCCCTGCGGATGAAGCATATCAGCCAATTTCTGGAGGTAAGGCATGATATGATCCCGGAAGAAAGGAGGATAAGTAATCATTTCATCAAAATTGGCCCCCGAAAAAATCACCTCCGCCGGGGAATCGGCCATAACCCGGAAGATCTGATCGAAATAGGGCTCCATGTCCTCGCAGAGCTGGCGCATCTCCTGGGGATGGTCGTACATCTCCAGATAAAATTTGGTGGCGTCAAGAAATTCTTTCATGATGTGATGCATGGGGCTGGCTGAGAGGTTGGCAAAAGCAGCCGCAAATCCCTTATTGCCAACCTTTCTCTGAAACTCCAGATAATTATCATAGGCGGGAAGAATCTTTATATTTTTAAAAATATAACCCAAAACCTTATAGTCTTTCGGCTCTTTAATGACATGTTCCGAGATCCAGGTGAGGGAGGCTCCGGCCCGCTTCATTTCCTCTGTATAAAGAATTTTGCAGGAGACGGAGCCCACGGGTGTATGATAGGTCACATATGTGGCCTCCCCTTCTTTTTTTACCTCCCGTTCTACTCCGACCAATTCTGGCCTGTAGGCCATGCCCCAAAGACGGTAAACGCCTATTCCTCTGTCGATATTATCCTCGAGAGACCGGACATTTAAGAATTCCGGGACGATCTTATGGTAGCCCCCGCCGATATAATCCGCCACCCCATCTAAGGTGGCACTCTGTTTAAATGAAGGGGGAAGCGTTCCCCTCATTGAATTTGAGTTATGCCAGAGATCGATCCGGGGCACCCAGGGAAGTTGGTCGGACTGTTCCCCGCGGGCTGCTTTGAGCATCCGTTCTTTATGAGTCATTGCCCAGTTCCTTTATCAATTTTGATGGTTTCGTAAAAAGTCCATCTGCGGCGTTGCGCTTCACCTTCGTCGTTGCAGCGTACCTTTAAGTACGCTTCACTCCTCAGGTTTTGCGCGCCTTGCATCTGGAGCTTTTTACGAAACCATAGTTCTGATGACTTTTTACGAGATCATCAATTTTGGAAAGAGTAAATTTTTCGTTGCCCATTTTCATATTTTTATAGGATATTTTCCAAACTTTAAGGCAGTTTCCCGCATGGCCTGGTAGTTGGCAAATTGGGCCCAGTTGGGGACAGAATTCCCGGAACCCAACACATACCCGCCTCCGGGGGCAACGTCCCGAATGGTCTTCTTGGTAACTTCCCGAACTTCTTCCGGAGTCCCCCGGGCCAGAAGATCGGTGTGGATATTCCCCATGATCGCTAATCTCTTGCCTACTCTTATCTTCACCTCGCGAATATCCATGCTGGTGGGGTCAACGGGGTGGATAGCCTCAAACCCGATAGCAACTAAGTCCTCCAATATGGACCAGATATTTCCATCTGAATGGAAGAAAAAGAGCAGGCCTTGCTTTTTGGCCAGCGCCCCCAGTTCCTCATACCAGGGGAAAACATACTTTCTGAAAAATTTAGGATCGATCATGGGCCCGGACCCATAGGATAAATCATCTACGACCCAAATGGCCCCAACATTAGGAATCTTGAACAACTCCTTGGCTCCCATAAGTTGGATCTCACCGATCTTGCGGAAGACTTTGGAGATCAAATCCTCCTGCAGGTAGAGACTCAGACAAAAATTCTGGAAGCCCATCAGCATCCAGGTTAAAGTAAAAATCTTTCCAGAACAAGCCAGAATCTTCATCCCCTCTGGAAGAAAAGGCTGAATGTCGTAAAACTTGGCAAAATCCAGTTTGGTCGCTTCCTCCCAGGGAAACCGGTCAAAATCCTGCTGGTTAGAAATGACCCCATTTTCTTCTATATTCCAGGGAACCACTTCATCTCCCTCTTTATGCAAGGTCTTTTGGACCACCCGGTAGATGCTGGACTCCTTGGTGACCTCCCCGGGATTCATCATCCCCACGGTCAATGGTATGGAATCGTAACCGGCCTGCACCCAGAACTCCACCTGGGATTTAAGGTCGGAATCTTCGACTTTTTTCCCCAGGAATTGAGATTGGATTTCATAGGCTACCAGAGCCTCTATCAGAGGAAGGCGATCCGCTTCGGCGTGATGGATAGCCTTCTTTAGACGTTTAAAATCCGGATGAAAACTCATTTCAATCTCTCCCCAACGGCAATGTTTAAATTTATTTAATCATTTTTTCAGGCAACCATAAAGCGATTTGGGGGAAAGTTATCACCAAAACAAGGCCGAAAATAAGAATGACGGCAAACGGCCATATAGACCCGAAGATATCTTCGACCTTTATCTCCGGAGGCGTCACCGATTTAAGATAAAAGACGCCAGGCCCAAAAGGAGGAGAAATATATGAAATCTGCATATTTAAGCAAAAAAGCACTCCAAACCATATGGGGTCAAAACCCAGGTCTTGGATAATGGGAACAAAAAGAGGCATGGTCAGCAATAGAATACCAATCCAATCCAAAAAACAACCCAGGATAATCAGGATAATCTGCATGGCGATAACGATGCCCAAAGGACCCAGCGGCAAACCGGATATGGTTGTCTTCACAAACTCAGCACCACCGGCCAGCGTGTAAATACCAATGATGGCCGAAGCCCCGAAAAAGAGCCATATGAGCATGCAGGTTACCTTCATCGTCTGAATCGCCGAATCTTCGAAGATTCCCCAGGTTAAACGGCGATTAATTGCTGCAGAAATCACCGCTCCTAAACTCCCTGCTCCAGCAGCCTCCGTGGGGGTCGCTACTCCCCCATAGATGGATCCTAAAACACCAATGACAATAAACCCTGGAAGGATCAGGCCTTTGAGCATAATCATTTTTTGCTTGAAGGAAATATTTCTTTCCTCAATGGGTGCTGCTGGGGCAAGCTCGGGATTCAAATAAGCTCGGATCAGAATATAAAGGATATAAAAACTGGCCAGCATCAGGCCGGGCAAGACTCCGGCAATGAATAACTTTCCTACCGATACGCCAGCTACTAGGCCATACATGATGAAGACGACGCTGGGGGGTATTAAAGTGGCTAAAGCCCCACCTACGCAAACAGTTCCCAGAGCGAGTTTCTTATCATAGCCTCGTTTGAACATGGCCGGCAGGGCAATGAGTCCAAAGGTAGTTATTTCGGCACCGATAATTCCTACCATGGCGGCCATGATCGTGCAGGAGATGACCGTTGCTATGGCCAGTCCTCCTCTCAGGGGGCCACTCCATACATATACCGTTCTGAAAAGGTCCTCGGCCACGCCGGCGCGTTCTAATATACATGCCATAAAAATAAATAAAGGAACGGCCACAAGGATGAAATTATTCATCATGGTGAAAATCCGGGTGACTATCAGGAAAAGGCCATCTGGACCAACCAGAAAATAAGTAAAAATGACCGCCACGCTGCCGGTGACAAAGGCCAGAGGCAATCCTAACAGTAACAAGGTTAGAAAGGAGAAAATAATGAGGAGAGTAATCCACTCAATGCTCATAGTTTCCGTCCTGTAAAGGCAAAATTAAGGTCGCGGATGAAATTGGCCACGCTTTGGAGCAGCATTAAAAAAGCGCCGACCGGAATGGCTATCTTGAGGGGATAAACGGGGGGGTTCCAAGGAGTCCCCGTAGCCTCCCTAATCTTCACAGATTCCAGGGCATATCCAGTCCCAATCCACACCAGGGCGCCTAAATAAATCAAAACGAAAAAAAAGGTGATGAGATTTAAAATTGCCTGCATCCTTTCCGAAAGTCGAAGATACAGAATGTCTACTGATACATGGGCCCGGTAATAGAGAGAATAGGCGCCACCCATGAGGTAGGCGATAGCACAAAGATAAACAACGGCATCATTCGCCCATATGGTCGGGGCATTGAACACAAACCTCAGGACAATCTCATACACGACAAAAATAACAACGACGGGATTGATTATACTGACGATGTTTCCCGACCAGATGCTGATGGCATCAATCTTGGATAGAAAGCCCTTCATCTCACAGACCCCTCCGCAATTGGAGGAAGGCGGAATGCCCGCCTTCCTCCAATCTACTTGAATCTTTCCTATTTAATTCTCCCCAATTCTTTCAACCAGGCTTTCTGTGAATCGATGATTTTCTTGCTCAAAGAACTTTTGGCCGCCCACTCATCCCAGATCGTTTCCACAACTGCTCTAAATCTTTGCAGCTCTTCCTCCGACCAGGCGATGGGTGTAAGTCCCTTCTTTTTCATCTCGCCGATGGCCCGGATGTCATCAATCGCGACACGCTCCACGGTATCCCAGGCAAATTCCCTGACGGCAGCTTCCAGAATCAATTTGATGTCCTCTGGCAGCTTTTTCCATTCGTCCATGTTTACGCAGAAATCACCGTCGGGCATGGAGTGGGACCCGGGATAATTAAAGTACTTCGTCACCTCGTGGAAGCCAAGTCTATAATTCATGGAAGGGGTTCCCCAGTCAGCCGCATCGACAACGCCCCTCTCCAGGGCCGAATAAACTTCACCTCCCGGGAGAATAATTACGGAAGCTCCAAGTTTGGTCATCAGATCGGCGGTCATCCCGTGGGGAGCTCTGAATTTTAATCCTTTAAAATCTTCTATCTTGCGCAGGGGCTTCTTGGAAGGAATGGATTCCACGCCCCACCAGGTTACTCCTACACAATAAACGTTATACTTCGCATAAAGATCCCGAAGCATCTGCAGGCCGCCCTTGTAATGATACCAGGCGTCTTTCTCCCATGGATGATAATAGGCAAAGATCATATCTCCAATGCTGGCAAAAGCAGGGTCTTTACCCGTCCAATAACCTGGCCATTGATTCATGGCCTGGAGGACGTTTTTACTCACAGCATCAAGACATTCGAAAGTTCCCACTACTGCTCCGGCGGGGAATGGGGTAATTTCAAGGCGGCCATCGGTCAGTTTCTTCACCCGGGCACAGAAGTCAGAAAAAACTTTGTAAGTCAATTCAGCTGCGCTCCAAAGGGTCGTGGCCTTCCATTTAAACTGGGGCTTGGTCTGGGCATGGACCTTTCTGGTGCCGGCCAACACCGCTCCCGTCCCGATCGCGGCCGCTCCTACAGTCTTTAAAAAATCTCTTCTTGTCTTGGCCATGGCTTCTTCCTCCTTTCTTTTCAGCAGATTTTAATGGATGTTGATCTTATTTCATACCCTTTTCCCCTGAGAATCGCAATCTTTTCTAAGGGAAGGAATGAAATAGCTATGTTCTGATTGGATAAGGCCCGAATACTTGGCGTCTTCCCGCATGATTGTACTGTTTTCACAAAGTGCCATTCTCTTTTTCATTGGGTCAAAAGTCTTGTCTGCTAATCGCATCCTCTGGCTAATTGGCTAAAGAATAATTATATTGCTCAGTATCGTCTTGTTTAATTTTGCTATTTTTTGGTAAAAATCTGCTATTTTTCTTGACCACGAGGTTGGATTGGATGTAAAGTGCAACGGAACCCTTTGGTGGAGTGAATGTTTTCAAGAAAGAAGAAACATGGTGACAGCAAAATCGGCGGAAGAAATCCCTAAAAGGCTTCTGGTGCTGGCCTGCGCAGTAATGGAAAGGGAAATTCGCCAGTTCCAAAACGGGAGGGCTGAATTCAGATTTTTTGACTATGGCCTACACCGCACACCTGAAAATATGGCCAAAACTCTGCAGATTGAAATAGATCAGGCGGCTAAAGAAGAATACGATGGCATTGTGTTGGGCTATGGCCTGTGCAGTAATGGAATCGTTGGCGTTTCTTCCCGCAAGCAGCCTTTAATTATCCCGCGAATTCATGATTGCATCAGCCTTTTTCTCGGTTCCTCCGAATCCTACCGGGATCAAACTGCCAGACAACCTGGGACTTATTATTTGACATCCGGTTGGATTGAAAAAGGACAAACGCCCCTGTCGAAATATGAAGATTACTCCCGTTCGTACGATCGGGAGACGGCCATGTGGGTCCTGAAAGAAGAGATGAAACACTATACGCGGATTGCCATGATTGACACCGGCGTCGCGGACCTCTCCACCTACCGGAATTACGCCCGCCGGAACGCCGATCTGCTGGGGTTGCAATATGAAGAACTGCAAGGGTCCTTGTCCTTTTTCAAAAAACTCCTTTGGGGACCCTGGGATAAAGATTTTTTAATTATTGAAAAGGACCAATCTGTTTTTCAGGATATTTTCATGGAATCCTGAGGGGGAGTTCCAATTTGTCCTTTAGAGGATCAACCATTCGACCGGATGAATCCATGAACGGGCAAATTCTGCGCCAGGTAGCGGAGGCCGTGGTTCAGCGGGACTGTAAAGCTGTGGAGAGCTTTACTGCGAAAATGGCGGAGCGGAGAATGGATGTATTCCAGATCATCAACGAAGGGTTGATTCCGGGGATGCTGGCCGCCAGTCAAAAATTCAGAAAAAGCGAATTCTTCATCCCCGAATTGTTGATGGCCTCTCGGGCGGTCAAGTTGGGCCTTCATGTTTTAAGGCCCTTGATGCGGGAAAAAAATAAGCAAGTGGTAGGGCGGGTAGTCATCGGCTCCGTTAAATTCGACCTGCACGATATCGGGAAAAATCTGGTGATCATCGTCCTGGAAGGAAATGGGTTTGATGTGATCGACCTGGGAGTGGATGTGTCCCCGGAAAAATTTGTTCGGGCCGTGGAGAAACATGATGCTCAGATCTTAGCCATGTCTTCTCTTTTAACTTCTACCATGCCCTGGATGAAGACTACTATTCAGCTTCTTCGTTCTTCAAGTATGACCGGAGTGAAGATCCTGATAGGGGGAGCGCCGGTTACCCAGGTTTACGCCCAAAATATCGGCGCCGATGGTTACTGCCGGGAGGCCACCTCAGCTCCAGCCATCGCCAAAGATCTTTTGGGAATTAAAGGTTTACAGAGTGGTAATGAATCCCGGTAATCTCTTAAAACAAAAGCTTCAGGGCGGTTCCGCTTTTCGTAAAAAATTGGCGTCCTTTTCCCGGTCTTTAAGGATTCCCACACGGGTGATCGATGCGGCCGGGTTGGAGCTATGGCATTCCCGAAACTTTCCTGCTGAGGGGCGCTTTTGCCTTCTGGCGAATCAGGAGCTCAAATCAAATTCCTGCCGATTCTCCCACCAAAACGGCGCTCGGGAGTCCATCCGCTGGGGGGTCCCTGCGATCGGGACCTGCTGCTTTTCCATCTACCACATTACTGCTCCCATCATGGAGTCCAATCGCCTTGCCGGATGCCTCAAGGCCAACCCTTTTTTGATGGCCGATCCTTTTGAACTGAAATTCGAAGAAATAAGTTCCCTCCTGAAAGGGCCGCCTGCCGTGAAGAAGAAAATCTTTGACGCCCTATCGAGGATTCCGGTCCTCAAAGAGGAGGAAGTCAATAGGGCTGCCCAGGAGCTTTTTGCCCTGGCCAATAAACTCTCTCATCCCGACCTCAGTTGCTTGGGCAAAGTGCGAGAAATTCAGGATCTGCAAGGGAAGGTAGCCGAAGAGATTCAGGCCGTTAAATCGGCCAACCCAGAATTTACCCCTTCTCAACTTTTTAAGCTCTCCTATGACACCGAAAGAGAGATTATTCATAAAATCTGCGGCGGAGAGCAGGAGAAGGCCAAGGAAATCTTGAACAAACTACTGGCGATCATATTGTCGCAATATCTTTCAGACATCGACCTTCTGAAAATTTCCATCCTGGAGTTAGTGGTTGTAATTTCCAGAGCGGCGGTTGAGGCCGGGGCCAAGGTGGAGGATATCTTAGGATTGAAGTACCAATGCTTAGCCGAGTTGGGGACTATTAAGAATCAAGAAGAAATCTGCCTCTGGACGGTAAAAGTGGTTGACAATGTCATCGACAACATCTACCACTCCCGAAACATTCACCTGGACTCCCGACTGAAAAAAACTCTGGAGTTTATTGATCGACATTATGGCTCTGACTTGACCGTGGAGCGAGTGGCCCGCGAGGCTTTCCTCAGCCCATCCCGATTTAGCCATCTCTTCAAAGATGAAATGGGATTGCCTTTCATTGAATATTTAACAAAGGTGCGGATGCAGAATGCCCGCTCTTTTTTAAGAGATCCGGAAAAGTCAGTTGCCCAGGTTGCCTTAGAGGTTGGTTATTCGGACCAGAGTTATTTCACTAAAGTCTTTAAAAAATCAGAAGCGATAACCCCCAAGTTTTTCCGCAGGAGTCTGCTTCCTCCATCTCAGGGCTTTATAGCCTCCCCGAACGGAGGATGGAAATGAGCAACCAGACGCCAAAGATGCCGGCGATGCTGAATCCCAAAAGTCCGAAGACCGGTAACCCCCAAAGATGCGGCCCGATATCTGTCCGGAAGATTAAGGCCGAGCCGACGATTAAAGAGGAGACCAGGAAGGAAAAAGCGATTCGGTTTGACGATCGATCTATATGATAGGCAAAATCCTCAAGCCCCCGGTGTTCAAACTCGAATTTAGCCTTCCCCTGTTTCACCTGCTTGAGTATCTCGCGCAGTTCTCCCGGAATCTCTTTAAGCAGTTGGATCAGTTCTCCGCCGGAGTCGAAAAATTCCCCGATGATCCGCCGGGGATGCAGCCGTTCCATTTTGATGCGCTTGATAAAGGGAGCGGCTTTCTCCGCCATATTCAGATCAGGATCCAGGGCCACTCCCACCCCCTCTGCGGTGGTCAGGGCTTTGATCATCAGGAATATTTCCGGCGGGAGCCGGAGACGGTGGCGGGTGATCAACTCCAAAAGCGCTTTTAAAATACTGTCGATCCGTAACTCCTTAAGGGGCTGATACAGGTATAACGCCATAAAATCAGCAATATCTTTTTCTAGGGTGCGCCGGTTCGGTTCGCTATCCCATTCGATAATTTTTAAAAGGGCCTGGGCGATTTTGGACTCATCCTTAAGGACATACCCGTAAACAATGTCGGCAAAGTCTTCCCGGGCCTGCCGGTCAACGCTGCCCATCATCCCGAAATCAAGGTAGCAGATGACGTTCTCCGGAAGGATAAATAAATTGCCCGGATGCGGATCGGCATGGAAAAATCCATGGTGAAAAATCTGTTCGAGGATTAAATCTGTCCCGCGGGAAGCGATGATTTTTAGATCAAACCCCTGCTGGTTTAGCATGGCCACTTCCGAGGCCTTGATTCCCGAAATATATTCCATGGTCAGGACGCGCTCCGTGGATGCCTCGCGATAAATCCGGGGAACGTAAATGGATGTATTGCCGAGAAATTGACGGGCAAAACGTTCGGTGTGGTAAGCTTCAACGGTATAATCCATCTCCTTCTCCAGGGTCCGGGCAAACTCTTCCACAATGCGGGTGGGGCGTTGAATACCTAATTCGTCAATGTGCCTTTCGATCAAGTTGGCTAAGTGAAATAAAATCTCTAAATCCACCTCGATCAGTTGACGGATGCCCGGGCGCTGGACTTTCACAACGACCTCTGCCCCGCTTTGCAGGCGCGCCCGGTGAACCTGGCCGATGGAAGCCGCTGCCAGAGGCGTTTCGGCAAAATGCTGGAATTTCTCTTCCAGCGGGGATTTTAACTCCTCTTCGACGATCTCTTTCACCTGGGCAAAAGGAAAAGGAGAAACCTGGTCCTGAAGTTTGGCTAACTCCTGCACAATTTCCGGGGGTATCAAATCGGGACGGGTGGAAAGTATCTGAGCCAGTTTGATAAATGTCGGTCCGAGTTCTTCAACGGCCAGGCGCATCCGTTCAGACCTGGTGAGTTTTTCCACGCGCTTCCGGCGGCCTCTGGAAATCATTTTCAGGCCTATTTCCAGGTATTGACCTACAGGCAGCCGCTCAATCAGATTGCCAAAGCCGTATTTAAAAAAAACGGTGAGAATCTGGCGATAGCGATTGACGTGGCGATAGGTGCGCGAGACAATGCGGATCTTGCGGATTTGCATCGCCTATTCCTTCTTTTCGGCGGCCTTCTCCAGTTGTTCAATTTTGGCTTTCAGCTCTTCTATCTCTTTCCTTGTGGGAATATTCAGCCTCTGCAAGGTATCATTCACCACCTTATCTATTTTTTCCCCGAATTCTTTCTCCGCTTTTGTAGATTTTTCTTTCAGCTCCTGCACTAATTCCCTCCCCTGCTTTTCAGAGAGTTCCCCTTTTTTAACGATCTCCTCCACCACCTCTTCAATCTTTTCGGCGGTCATGGAGGCCAAACCCGCGCCGATGAAAATCGCTCTCTTAATGAATTCAAACATAGCTCTCCTCCTTTAAAGCAAGAATTCAGAATTCAGGAGTCAGAAGTCAGTATTTAGTAAATTTTTTCTGCATTCTGGCTCCTGGATTCTGGTTTCTTACATCAATTCCATTGCCCTTACCTGCCGGCTTTCCGGGATAAATCTCGGCAATAAAAAAAGGCATAATCCCTTTATATAAGGAGCCTCTTGCAAAAGTATTTTTTTGTGGTTCGACAAGCTTGTCCTGAGCGAACCGTTCACCCTGAGCCTGTCGAAGGGTAAATTACGGACTTTTGCAAGAAACTTTAAGATTATGCCCTTTTTCCCCGCCGGAAGTAAATTACTTTTTTGGCTTTTTTATTTGACTCATGTTGTTGTTAAACACAGCTTATATCGTGGCGCGGGGGCCAGGGGGCTGAGTCCGCCTTAGGCGGAGCAGCATCGGCCGGGAGAAAACCTTGAAGGAAGGGATTGGCTGGGTTTCCGCACATTGAGGCGGGGGCTCTTTCCCGCCTAATCAATGGAAAACCGAGCGCCTCATGATGCCAAGCGAAGCGCCCTGGCCCCCGCGCCTGAGAAAGCCACCATTAACGATAACTCTCAAACAAACTGATTCCTAAACAACAGGTTAATATGATTCAAATGGAAAAGCCTATTATTTTTCAGTCTTTCTGCTTCACGACCGTGTCGGCCAGGGCTTCGATTACCGTCAGGACTACGCAGGAGTCCATATCTCCTTTCCCCTGCGATTTTGCAGCTCTGAGCATCTCCCTGGCGATACTGGCCGCCGGCAAAGAAACTCCGCACTCTTCGGCTAACTTCAATGCCGTGGAAAGGTCTTTGTACATGTTGTTGGTAGAGAAATGGGCGGTGAAGTCCCGCTGGATCATTCTCGGCCCCCGGGTTTCCATAGCTCCAGTTCGCGCCCCGCCGACGGCAGTAATCTCAATGACCCGCTGCGGATCGATCCCGGCCTTACTGGCCAGGACCAACGCTTCGGCAACTGCCTCGATGGCCACTCCCATAATGAGGTTATTCACCAATTTAAGCGTTGTCCCCATGCCATTCACCCCCGCGTAAACAACCTTGGCGGCCATCTTTTCAAAGATGGGAAGGCATGATTCAAAAAGCTCCTTGGCCCCCCCAACCATAATCCCCAATTTGCCGTCGGAAGCGACTTTGGGATTTCCGGTGACCGGAGCATCCAGCATGGAAACCCCTTGGGCCTTGGCCCGCTCGGCAATGGACCTGGACATCTCCGGAGCGATGCTGCCCATATCAATCAGGATCAGCCCCGGATGAGCCCCTTCCAGAACGCCATCGGCACCGCACGATACCTTTTCTGAGGCTGCCGAATCCGTTACCATGGTAATTACTACATCGGAAGCCTGGGCCACGGCCTTGGGGGATTTTCCCCAGGCGGCCCCGGCAGCCAACAGGCTTTTTGCCCGGTCGGGGGTCCGGTTCCAAACCGTCAATGGATAACCAGCTTCCAGAAACCGTTTGGACATGGGCAGCCCCATCAGGCCGAGTCCGATAAAACCAATGCGTTGCATAATTCTCTCCCTCATACTGTATCAGTTTAGAGTTTTGAAAAAATGCCAGCAACACATCTGTTTAGGCCCGGGGGCCGGGCCGGGACGCGCCGGAAGCATCGGTTGGGTCTCCCCTTGTCCTCGAGGATAAAAGCCCGTTTCCTCCGGAGGAGGCGGGGAGTATCTCCCCCGCCCCATCCACGGAGAAACCAGCGCCTTATGATTCCAAGCGGGCCGGCCTAGCCCCCGGGCCCTGGCATCCCTTGGCTATGGTGATATACCTTTCTTCAAAGAACTAAAGTGTTACCCCATACTCAATTTGTGGTAGGCGCCAGGGTAAATTTTTACTTCTTTACTCAACCTTGCCGATTTGCCGCACAGCCTTGGCAAGCCTCTGAGCATCTTTATCCCAGAATTTTTTGAATTCGTCGGCATCCATGTAAGAGATCGGGGTTTCCATCTTTTCCATGGCCGATTTGAATTCCGGAGCGCTCACGGCCTGGCGAGTTGCCTCTCTAAGGACTTTTATAACTGCCGGGGGAGTGGCTCTGGGGGCGAATAACCCGGACCAGATATAGAACTCGGCATCTTCATAGCCCAGTTCCTTTAAAGTAGGCACGTCGGGCAAGGCCGGCAGCCTTTTGCCTCCCCAACCGGCCAGAACCCGCAGGGTTCCAGCTTTGATGTGCGGAATGGAAACATTCGGCCCCCCGGACAGAGATTCCACATGACCCCCTAATAAGGCCGTAAGGGCCGGTCCGCCGCCGGCTGTGGGAATGTGTCTAAGTTTGATCCCGGCAGCGTGGGCAAACATCTCCATAGCCACGTGCATGGTGCCATAGACTCCGGAAGAGGCGTATTTGATTTCATTCGGACGGCGCTTGGCATCTTCGACGAAGTCCGCTACATTCTTCCAGGGAGCTTCTTTCTTGATGACCAAAATCGTGGGGTCAGAAGTCAACAGAGCGATAGGAGCGAAATCTTCCATCTTGTAGGTCTGCGGCCGGCCAAATATCTTGTCAACTTCCGGCATGACCGAAATGCTCGAAAGAGCCACCATCAGCGTGTATCCATCAGCTTTGGACACAGCCGCCGCCTGCATGCCTACCGCGCCGCCGGCGCCTGTCTTGTTGGCCACCACCACGGGCTGCTTCAATATTTTTTCCATGGCCGCCGCCAGAGGGCGGGCAACCAGATCAGCCACCCCGCCCGGGGGAAAAGGAACAATAACCTGCACCGGCCTCGTAGGATAGGCCTCCTGAGCGACTGCAAGCTTAGGGATCAACCCCAAAAGCCCTGCGCCTACCAATACAGCCATCAAGACTACGATTGATTTCCGATGTGTCATCATTTTACCCTCCTTTGTTTTTGCAGCATTCGCTTTCACAGATTTTCTTACTCTCTTCTTATGTTTTTTCGTCCTTTTCAGCCTTGGTTAATCTTTCCCTCCAATCCTTCCCCTTCCTCACCAGAGGCTTCATAGCGAGGAGAATCATAGCCAAAGCCGCCATAAAAAAAATCACTGAGATCGGGCGCTGGACAAAAATCAGGTAACTTCCGGCAGACATGGCCAGGGCCTGGCGGAAACTCATCTCGATTATCGGAGCCAAGACAACCCCTAAGACCATGGGAGCTGGTTCAAAATCATATTTACGTAAAACATACCCCAGGATACCCATCACAGTCATGATCCAGACATCTACAAGACTGCTATTGACGGCGTAAACCCCGACCACGCATAACATTAATATCGTCGGGTAGAGGATTTTGTAAGGAATCCTCAAAAGGTTTACAAAAATGCCCACGAGAGGAAGGTTAAGAAGAAGGAGGATGAAATTTCCCACGTACATACTGGCGATTAGTCCCCAGAAGATGACGGGTTGTTCCTTAATCAACATGGGTCCGGGATTAATTCCATGGACCATCAAGGCGGCCAATAAAACAGCCGGGATAGGTCCGGTGGGTACACCCAGGGCCAGCATGGGCACGAGAGCCCCGCAACTTGCAGCGTTATTTGCTGATTCAGGGCCGGCAACTCCCTCAATGGCTCCCTTCCCGAACTTTTCGGGATGCTTAGAAACCCTTCTTTCCACCGCATAGGAGATAAAAGTGGAAATGATATGAGCAGAGCCTGGAATAATACCTATCAGGAAGCCGAGCAGCGAACCGCGCCCGATAGGAGCCACCGAGTCCCTGAGCTCTTGCTTTGATGGTAAGAGATCCTTCAGGCGAGGCTTGATGACCTCCGGTCTGATGGATTGGCCGGCAGTCATTAAAATTTCCGAGATGCCGAAAAGCCCGACAGCCACGGGAACAATCCCGATCCCGTCTCCCAGGGCAACCACTCCATAGGAGAAACGAAAATAACCGGTAAAATGATCGATGCCGATCATGCCTAAAAGGAGGCCCAACACTATCATGGCCAGGTTCTTGACCATTGATCCTCCGGTCATGTATCCAAGCACCAGGAGTCCCAGGACCAGCAGAGAAAAATATTCCGGTGGACCGAAGCGTAAGGCATATTTCGCCAGAGGAGGCGCCAGGAGCATTAAACCAATGACGCTTCCTGTCCCGGCAACATAAGAGCCGATGGCCGATATAGCCAGGGCCGGGCCGGCCCTTCCTTTCTGAGCCATGGCGTATCCGTCGATGCAAGTCATGACCGAAGCCGCTTCCCCCGGAATCCTCATCAATATCGACGTGGTTGAACCCCCGTACATGGCTCCATAGTAAATCCCGGCCAGAAGGATTATGGCTGAGGTGGGATTCAACCCGAAAGTTGTCGGCAGGAGTAAACTTATCCCGGCAAGGGGGCCAACCCCTGGAAGAACCCCCACCAGCGTACCGATCAGGCAGCCCATGAACCCATAGAAAAAATTCATCGGGGTTAAGGCTGTTGAAAAACCCAAATATAAATTTTGTAGAGTTTCGACCATTAAAACCCCAGACTTCCTCGCGGAAGAATAACTTTGAGCATGGTATCAAATAGCCAAAAAGAGCCGAAGGAGAGCCCCACGCTTAAACTTAAAACCATCCACCACTTTAGACGTTCTATAACTCCGAACAGGAAGGCCGTTAGGATAAGCATGGTAAAGCGGTAGCCCAGGGTTTCCAGGGCCAACATGGTGAAAACACAACCCGCCAAAATGGCTAAGGCATGAAGCCCTTCTGACCACTTAACCGATCTCCAGGAGCTGGCCAGGCGGCCCCGGACAATCAGGATGATTCCCAGAATAGCCAGGAACGAGGATAGGAGCAACGGCAGGTATCCGGGGCCCGGCCGGCTGTGCGTGCCCAGGGGCAAGACCCGAGTTTCTATCATCACGAATACCGCTAACAGAAGAAGGACGATTCCGCTTAGGCGATCGGTAGTCATACGGGTTTTCCCTATGCCCTCATTTTGGCGGCTTTATCTCTTTGGCTTTCTTTTCAGCAGCCGCCCATTCTTTGAACTTGGCAAGTTCTTCAGAGATCATGGGATAAATGTGTTTGGGTTCCGGGAAGGTCCTGTTCCTTACGTCCTTTACATACTCGGTCAAAGCTTCCGTGCAAACTTTGGCCACTTCGGCGTAGCGCTTGACGAATTTGGGAGTAAAGGCTTCGAAGATCCCCAGCATGTCGCTGACAATGAGAAGTTGACCATCACAGTGCGGCCCGGCGCCAATGCTCAAAACCGGGATGGAGAGAAGGTCGCGGATATAACCGGAAACTTCGGGAGGGATGGCCTCCAGGAGGATCAAGGCCGCGCCCGCTTCCTGCACGGCCAGGGCATCTTGGACCTGAGCCCTGGCGCTCTCCAGAGTCCGCCCCTGGGCCTTGAACCCGCCCAACTGCGAAGAGCTTTGAGGGGTAAGTCCGATATGCCCCATGACCAGCATACCGGCATCGACGATTGCCCGGATGCGGCTGGCCACGCGCACCCCGCCCTCTAATTTGACCGCATCCACTCGCGCTTCCTTGAAAAAGCGGCCGGCATTCTCCACCGCTGCTTCATCGGTGGTCTGGTAGGAAAGAAAAGGCATGTCCCCGACAACGAAAGTATTCGGGGCGCCCCGACGAACCGCCTCGCTGTGGACAATCATCTGATCCATGGTTACGGGCATGGTTCCTTCATACCCATAGACGCACATGCCCAGAGAATCCCCCACCAGGATCATATCGATTCCGGCTTTCTCGGCGAAGGTGGCGGTGGGAAAATCATAACTGGTAATGTAGGCGACTTGCTCTCCTTTTTCCTTCATCGCGTAAAAATCCTGGATGCTCTTCTTTTTTTTCATAACTCCTCCTGCCCTTAGAAAGCGTTGTTGATGATTTTGATAATATCTTCCACGGTTAACTGTCTGGCGCAACGGCTCAAGAGCCGTTGCTCTTTATGGGCGTCAATAGCCCACCGTTTCACTCTGGACTCTTCCTGAACCGCACCCAGGTCTTTCAAGGACCCGGGCAAATCAAGGCTCTTGAGCAGAGCCCGAATTGCTTCGATGGCTTTATCGGCTGCCTCACGGTCGGATAACCCGTATATATTTTCCCCCATGGCCTCAGCCATTTCGGCGAATTTGGGGGCTTTGGCCACTTTAATATATTCGAAACACGAGGGCATGAGGGCGCTCAAGGTCGTGCCATGGGAGGTATGGTATTCCCCGCCGAGGGGATAGGCGATGGCATGAATGAGGCTGGTGCCCGAGTTCTGTAAAACAAACGAAGACATCATCGATCCCATAGCCACATAGTAACGCGCTTCCAGATCCCGGCCATCTGCGTAGGCCGGCCCAACCCAGCGGGTAATCATGGACATAGCTTTAATGGCAATGGCATCGGTTAAGGGGTTGGCGCCCTGGGAAACAAAGGGTTCGGCGGCATGGATGAAAGCATCGATTCCCGCGGCAGCCGTAACCTGCGGCGGGGAAGTTACCGTAAGCATGGGATCGATGAGCGCCACATTGGGCTGGAGGGCCTGCGAGGCAACCGCTTTTTTCACATGATCTTCCACATCCACGAAAATGGCGTGCTTGGTAATCTCGGCGCCGGTCCCGGCTGTAGTCGGGATCATAATCGTAGGTTTGCCCCGGCGGGTAACTTTTTCCACGCCGAAATAGTCTTTGGTTACTCCTGGATTGGTGGTAAGGGCCGAGGCCATCTTGGCCACGTCCATTACGCTCCCTCCGCCCAAACCAATGAAAACATCGAAATTTCCTTTTCGGGCTACCTCGGCCGCGCGTTCCACAACCGTGGTGTACGGCTCCTGCTCCATCCGGTCATAGATTTCAAATTCCAAAGGCTTCGCCTTTAAGGATGAAATTACTTTTTCAGCAATGCCGGCCTTGCTCACATGCGGGCCAGTAATCAATAAAATTCGCCCGGCTCCTAATTTTTTGGCGTATTCGCCAACCTTTTTCACTACATCCATGCCGAACATGATGTCCGGCGTGTTAAAAGGAATGATTTGAAACATTTTTTCTTAGCCTTTCTTGCAAATGCTGTAAATTCATGGCGCAGATTGCTGCGCTTCGGAGACAAATATTTAGTAGTGTAGAAAAAAGGAGACCTGTTTAGTAAAATAGCCCTCTTTACGATAGAGAATATCATAAAAGGGGGCTAAGTGGGAAACGCTTATTATCAGAAACAGGAAGTCACAATAGAATTTGATTGTAGCTGATCAAAGGGGATAAACATCTATAAAATTTGTTACTCAAATTCCGCCATAAGAAATAGGGATAAAAATCCTTTTTGAAGTTAATAGGTTAAGGGGGTGTTGATGATTTTTTGAAAAAAAAGCTTGACATCCTCCTATAAAATTTAGTATGATCCAACGGAATTCGGAATATGAGATGAATTTTCTATCGTATCGTAAATTGGGTTTTTGTTTAGGTCTCTTGTTTTGAACGCTACCAAAGTGTTACTAAAAAAGATTGTTTCGTCACGCCAAAGGCGTGACTCGTAATGACTCTTTCTCGACTTCTTACGAATTCATCCTTGATAGATGCGGATGATGTCTTTAAGCAGAGCTGCCGCTGCCCCCAGGGGGTTGGATTTCCCTCCGGAGACGGTCACCCGGTCCATCGTATCCGTAAGGTAAGATATGGCTTTTTCCGTCCCCCGGACGCTGGCTAAAGGATGGTCCTTAGGCAGGGCCATGGGAGCAACGGAAGCCTCAACTTTTCCATCTTTTTTCTCCGCCTTGCCAATCAGCTTGATGACCTTCCTATCTTTTTTGGCCTTCTGAATATCTTCCGGGGTTACTTTAGTGATTCCTTCAACAGGAATATCGTTCAGGGACAATCGGGCGCCAAGAACTTCATTGGCAATAAGCAGGATTTTATTGGCGGTGTCTCTCCCCTCCACATCCAAAGAAGGATCTGGTTCGGCAACCCCCATCTTCTGGGCTTCGGCCAGCGCTTCTGCGTAGGGGCAACCGTCCTCGTACATCCGGGTAAGGATATAATTGGTGGTACCGTTGAGAATCCCCTCAGCGGTCAGAACTTCTGTCCCGGCCAGACAGGTAAGCCCGACGTCCAAAGTCGGCAGGGCCGCTGCCGTTGCCGCGCTGATCATCAACTTGACTTTGGACTTCTCGGCCAGCGTCTTCATTTCGTTATAGCGAAGGACCATTGGGCCTTTGGCAGCTGTCACGACATGCCGACCCTGGCTCAATGCCGTGCGCATGTGGGTCAAGGCTGGTTCCCCGTCTTTGATGTTGGTGGGAGTGGTCTCGACGAGTAAATCCGCAGGAACTAAGGACAGAGCCTCCTTTCCCGAAAACCCTTTCTTGCCAAACCCGGGCATTTCCTCCACCCTTCCTCCTTTTTTGAGGTGAGCCATGAGCTCTTCCAGAGGCAAGCCGGCGGGGGAGACGGCAGCCCCCCCGATATCCACTGCGACAACGATCTTCAGGTTCAGGCCATATCGCTCTTTCAGGTCTTTATCTTTCTGGATCAGCAGGCCCACGAAAGCCTGGCCCACTCTTCCCATACCGCAGATCACGATGCGCACGTCCATAGCCAACTCCTCCCTTGAAATTTGCAGTCTATTCTTTTTACCAGATTAAGGTAAGAAGCTCAACAGACAAAATTGATGGCTTCGTAAAAAGTCCTTCCCCCTCATTTTCGTCATTCCCGCCCCGCATCAAGTGCGGGATAAACTCCAGCGGGAATCCAGGTATATTGTTTTTTTCTTTCGGCATTGATTGATTTCTTTGGGGGAATATTCAGGAGAAAACACTCCATGGAAACCAGGGGCAGAGACGGTTGGTGGTGAGGGTGAGGAAGATGTTTTGTCGGGAAACTTTTAAGAAGTATGGATATTCCGGGGCCAGGGTGGCGCGTTTTCGGGGAGTGACGGCTTCCTTGGCCAATCGTTACGCGAGTTCTGAAAGGTTGATCGCAATGGATCAATAATAATAAAAGTTGCACTTGAATCAACCTCCCCCAAAAACACATTGGAATTTAAAAATTATCTCTTGATTTCACACAAACTGATGTGTAACATTATGTGTGATTATTAAGGAGGTGATTTTTATGGCAACAAATTTACAGATAGATGACAATCTCATTTTAAAAGCTGTTAAACTCGGTGGACATAGAACGAAAAAGGCTGCTGTCTCAAAGGCACTAATTGAATATATACATCAATTGGAGCAAGAAAAAATTCTCTCGCTGTTTGGGGCTGTGGAATACGACCCTGAATATGATTATAAAAAACAAAGAAGACGGCCATGAAGGTCATTGTTGACACTAGCGTATGGTCTCTGGCTTTAAGGCGCGATAAACAGGACCCCCCTGCGCCAGTCCAAGAGCTTCGTCATATAATCCATGGCCATCGCCTCCAAATGATTGGCCCCATACGCCAGGAGATTTTATCGGGTATTCGCAGTGAATCTCAGTTTAAAAAACTCCGGAAGCATCTTGAAAGCTTTCCCGATCTTCCAATTCTCACCGAAGACTATATTACTGCAGCCCAGTTTTTCAATCATTGCCGTTCAAAAGGGATACAAGGCTCAAATACTGATTTCTTGATTTGCGCTGTGGCTGTCAGAAACAAGTTCTCAATATATACTACAGACAAAGACTTCGAGCTATTTTCGGAGCATATCCAAATTGTTCTCCACAAAGCTGATTAATTCCAACATTGCTCTTGCAGCCGACAGCTAATCGCTACGGCTGAAGAGTCCGTTCGGTCGCGCTGCGCGCGCCCGAACGGCAAGTTGCGGGGAGCGTTTCGCCCGATTTGTCCGGCCGTGGAAAAAGGGGACATTGGTTCCCAAGCAACTTACAAATCCCGCTGGAAAGCACCCCCCTCTCTGAATTCCCCGCCTGGTTAACCGCTGATGTTGCCACCTTTAAAGACCGCCCAACTTCTGCTCCGGAATAACCCTCTTCCCCTGCCGCCAAATCAGCCCGATTAAACTCACGTCCAAGTATCCACCTTCCCTCAATCCATAAGCCGATCACGCTGTTGGAGAACCTCAGGAGCATCCTGTCTGGCATATCTCGATAGGACCAGTATCTATCCCACTTTTTAAGTTGCCAAGTTGCTTCGGAATCAACGCCGTGAAGATGGCTTTGGGGATCATGGCATGGATCCCCTTATTTCCGTCAACGATTTGGGTCACTCGCAAATCAACTGCTAAACTGCATAAAGCATAGGCATCATCAGGGGTCAATCTTTTGCTCTTGGAAATAAACTGAATCGCATCCCGCAGGGCAATTTTAACCGCTTGGTTGAGGTCTTCATGGAAACCCATGGTGATCCAATGAGTGTCCGTTTCCCCCAGGGGGCGTTCCAGCTTCATATCTTTGCGTACGAAAAACTGCAAGACCGCCTCTTCCATGGCCGTCTCTATGGCTGTCACATTTACTTCCCCATCCCCCTGGACGGCATGGGCGTCACCGGCAGAAAATAAGGCGCCTGGCACGCTAACCGGCAGATAAAGCGTTGTTCCGGCCACCAGTTCTTTATTGTCTATATTCCCCCCGAAATAATCCGGCGCGGCCGCTGGCCTTATCTCTCCTGCCCTGGGAGCCACCCCCATGACCCCCAGGAAGGGCTGAAGGGGAATGACAACCCCCGGGGCAAAAGTTGTTTCCATGCGCTTCAAATCCAACTGGAAGCTCTTGAACTGTCCTACCGGAAAATCCTCCGGCAGCCCTCCGATATTCATTTCGGCCGGATAATGGTAGTTCACGCCGCAGTCGATGGGAACAAGCTTCTTTATGCGAATTTCCAGAACATCTCCCGGCTCGGCCCCATTGACGAAGATGGGTCCGGTAAGGGTATGGGAACCCCTATTGCAGTCTATGTAGGTCTGCTTCTTCGCTATCAGCTCTTTCAGAGTCATCCCGCAACGAAGCTCTCCATCCATGAGCATCATCGTGTTCATGACCACGGTATTTCCGGAGTCAATGGTGAGCACCGGCGGGATGGCCGCGTCAAAAAACCCGGTGTGCACCGTCTCTCGGGTGGCTTTTAAATAATGGATTCTATTGCTCTCGCTCATATCTGTCCCTCCCCAGAAAAAAAATCATCTAACTAAGCACCATGCGCGATATGGAAAAAGGGCGTCCCTCTTCACTTCAACAGTTGACCTTCCTGCTCGAGCATTTCCTTCAAATCCCGTTCATAGCTCTCCCAATCGAACGGTTCACCCCATTCATAAGGCAGGTCCAAGACCTCTCCGGGTACCTTTGATTTCACCAGGGCCTCCAAAGCATCCTGCAAAATGCGCATTTGCAGGGCTGCATCTTTGGGCTTGCCGCACTGACGACCAAGTGGAAAATCTATGAACACGGCCCGCGGCGGCCTGACTAAAGTCATCATGTCTCGGCACGAACCAATGTAAATGGTGGAAATTCCACCTTCTTCAATCCCGCGCGCGATCAGTCCCACGGACTGATGGTCCAGAGGTCAGGCAGCCACCAGGAGGGCGGCATCGGCACCCTGCCCATTCAAGACTTCCAGAATTTTAGGTATGGTCTCTCTTTGCAAGTCTGTGCGCTTGTAAAGCCTTCCCATGCCCAGGGTAACCGCCGTTGGGGCCATCTGCCCGATATGCCCCGACCTTTCCAGCTCTTGAAGACGCTCGATGGGAAAAACACAATTTAAGTCCTTAAGCGCGTCGCGGTGGTCGAAGTAATTGTGATGAAGCCTGAGCTTCTTAAGATGTGTGTCTTTCGGGATCAGCCGGAAGCTCAAATCATTCACTGCCCAGGGGTCAAAAGGCGGCTGGTCTTCCCGGAAGATTCCCGCCGAGCTAATCAAAGTTAGGCAGCTCTGCGCCAGCGGTTTCTCCAAGGGGGTCCAGGGGCTCGAATCAAAAGTGGACCACCGATAGGGAGGAAATCCCATGCCTTGGTATCTCTTATTTAAGCAATCCACGTAAGATATGCGAGACATATTACCTCCTTGCCCCTTCCCCTTCTTATTTTTTATATTGCGGCCTTCTTTTTTCAAGAAAGGCCTTGATTCCTTCCCCTGTTTCCCCCGTAGTCGTTAGGCCTTGCATAAGTTCCGGCTCGCAGATGAACGTGTTCCCAAACCCCTGCATAGAAGCTCCCAGGACAATCTTTTTTGTGATGCGGACGGCGGTGGGGCTATGAGAGGCGATCTTAGCGATGAAGGAATGGGTGGCCTCTATTAAACGATCTTGGGGAACGATTTTATTGGCCAGGCCAACGCGGTAAGCCTCCGTGGCCGGGATCGCATCGCAGGTCATGATTATTTCCATGGCCTTGGAAGCCCCGACCATGCGCACGAGCCGGGGCGTACACCCCCAGGTGAAGTAGACGCCGACCATCGCCTCTGGAACGCTGAAATAGCCATCTTCGACCATGATGCGGAAGTCGCAGGCCATGGCCACGGCCATGCCGGCGCCGATTACAGCCCCTTTCAGCGCGGCCACGGTAATCTGCTCAAGGTTTTCCAAACTTCTCATCAATTCGTGGCCCATAAGCTGCTGGTAGCGGGCGTCTGCGGGGTTAAAATCCTGCCGGTTGATCAAGCCGTTGATTTCTTTTAAATCTACTCCGCCGGAAAAATTGTTTCCTTTGGCCGTGAGGATGATGAACCGGATCCTCCGGTCTTTGCCCAAAGAGTGAAAGAGGTCGATCAACTCTTCGATCATCTTTTGGTTGAAAAGATTTAAGGGAGGTCGATTTAAGGAAACCGTCATCACCTCATCCAACTGCTTAAGCTCCAGGGTTTGGTACGTTTCCATGGTTCATTCCTTTTCATCCCCTTCGAAAAGGGAAAAAAACCGGGGGAGGTCAAGCCCTGCCATATCGATGGCAGCAATCTATGAAGTGTTTGATGTTTTCCAAAGGGGCGGCCAGCGGGATTTGGCACCCGGGAGCGATCACATACTTCTGGTCCCCCCTGGAAATTTCCAGGCATTCCTTGACCTTGCTTTCCAACTGCTCGCGGGTCCCCCGCAAAAAAAGCAGCGGGTCGATGTTGCCGATAATGACCGTTCTCTCCCGGTCCAGATTAAACAATTTCTCCAGGGAAGAAGGAGCATCGATGGACAACCCATCCACTCTCAGAGAAACGAGGTCTTCCATGATGGGGTCGATATGACCACAAATATGAAAAACGACTCGGCCCCCGGCGACATGGATGGCTTCCACGATCTGCTGATGGTAGGGGTAAACGAATTTCCGGTATATCGACGGCGAGATCAAACTCATCCCCGCAGAGGGATCTCCAATAAAAGGAGTGATGCCCATCTCCAACACGGACATACACCTGACGATTGTGGTTTCGGCGCTGTATTTCATGAGGCTTTGTAGGAATTTAGGGTCATCGAAGATGTCCGCCAGCGCTTCTTCCACTCCCCTTAATTCCAGGGCAAAGCTCCAGGGGCCGCCGATCAATGTTTCCAGGTGATAATCGGTAAAAATTTCGGTTGTCCTTTTACATACTTCCAAATGCAATTTGAAGAGCGGGTCTTCCCACGGCTCCCGGACATGCCATTTAGGAAGTTTCTCTTTAATATCGGCGCGCTTTATGCTTGGAACCTTTCCCATAAGTTTGCGGATAGCTTCCTGGGCATCTGGCATCATAGGGTTGAAGGGAACAAATAAAGTGTCCGAAGCCAATTCCTGGCAGGTGATTTTCAAGGTCTGGAGGGCCGCTTCGGGTTCTGTAAAGAATTGCTGCAGGGTATACCCGGCTCTCTCCGCCAGATGGCCGCCTAAGAGGAGGAAAACCGGCGCCCGGTCGATTTTTTTGCCGTTGAAGGCTGCTTCCATTCTTTCTCTCCCGGTGAATGATCTTTCCATGGTCTCCCTCCTTGATGGCTTCGTAAAAAGTCCATCTGCGGCGTTGCGCTTCACCTTCGTCGTTGCGGCGTACCTTGTAAGTACGCCTCACTCCTCAGGTTTTGCGCGCCTTGCATATGGAGCTTTTTACTTGGCCCTCCCAATTTTGACTTTTTACGAGATCATCTTCCTTAACTATTCGCAGTGTCCGCAAAGATTTTCGTTGGCCAAGAGCCATTCAACAGCTTTTTTATCTGCCTGGTATAAATTAGCCACAGAGGGCACAGTGCGGCGTAGCCGCAACCAAAAGAAAGCCTTTAGCCTTTAGCTTGTAGCTAAATTTTTGATGATCTCGCAAAAAGTCGGCAGAAGAGTCATTGCGAGCGAAAGCGAAGCAATCTCATTTTTATAAGTCCTTGAAAATACGGGATTGCTTCGTCGTGCCGCATTGGCGGAACCCCTCGCAATGACGAAAACGGGACTTTTTACGAGACCATCAAATTTTTTCTTAATAAAATTTCGAGATTTTGCACGTTAGTAGTACAGAGATCACAGAGTTTAAACCATAATAAAGAAAACGAGTCAAGTGTCCTGAGTTGCTAAAGTGATCCCGCCGCCTGAGGCGGACTAAAGTTAAAAAAGAAAATTCTATATTCTCAAGTTATTAACACCCCCACTCTAACCCTCCCCCATCCAGGGGGAGAAAATTCGGGAGTCCCCCAAGTATCCCCCCTCGCCTGGGGGGAGGGGGATAAAAAAGGAAATTCCTATACAATTGAGCCTCTTGCAAAAGTATTTTTTTGTGGTTCGACAAGCTTGTCCTGAGCGAACCGTTCACCCTTCGAGAACCTCAGGGCGAACGGTGAGTCGAAGGGCTCACCACGAACGGAAAAACTAAATAAATTCAACCTAAGCCCGTTCACCCTGAGCCTGTCGAAGGGTAAATTACGGACTTTTGCAAGAAGCTCAATTGAGTTATATATCACATTCAAACGACAGGCTCAAATCTTTTCCCCGCCTTCTTTTCCCTTTATTTCACGCCCGTCTCACCCGGCAGAGGGTGATTTTAGTGTTGGACTGGTCGGAGATCGGGTCTCGTTGGTCGTCAGGGAGAAGCCAGTTGACGCTCTTCCACCGGGAGTAAGGATTTTTCTCCCCCCAGCCGATGGGAACGAATACCGCCGTCTCCCGGATCCCTGGATGCACCCAGGCCACGGCCTCGATTTTTCCCCGCTGATTTTCCACAATGACTTTATCCCCTGTTTTCAGGCCAATAGCCTCCGCCTTCTTAGGGTGTATATGGGCGAAAAGATCAGGCCACATCTCCCAGGCCTGCCAGAAAAAATTGCACCAGGAATGGAAGTGAGCCACTGGCGGGCAGGCTGTGATTAGTTCGGTGTCGAACTCCTTTAACAGGGATGAAGGCTTATCCGTGATTTTCACCATCGGAGCAAGACAGGAATAGTTCCAGAATGGGGAGGGGCGGAGTGAATCTGCCGCGCCAATATCCCGGCTCAAGTGGGGTAAATTCATCAGTTGATCCGGTTCGGAATAAAATTCCGGCAAGGCCGTCATCCCCAATTCATTGAATTTCTTCTCCAGATCTTCGGTCCAGAGTTCTAATTTGCCCGAAGGGGTTGGAATTCGCTTCCCCAGTCTATCGCCGGGATATGATGAACCCGTAAGATAAAGGGTATCTATTTCCTCCGAGCGGTCATCCAGCAAAGGCATGCGCAAAAAGCCTTTTGGACTTTCCATCATCCTCTTCACCGTCACCCCTTTGACCAATGAATTCGCCCTCATCTCGGAATCGAAGAAGACTGATGAGTCTTTATACTCTTCCTTTAAAGCATTCTGCAGCCCAAATCGTTTTCCTAACTCAACCCAGAAATAAAGATCGGGCCGAGCATCTCCTGGAGGATCGATCATTTTGCGGATCCAGAGGGCCCTGCGGTCTTCCGTGGACCGGTTTATTTCTCCATATTCCACCCCGTGGGCCGAAGGAAAAACATAATCAGAAATGCAGGAAGTATCATTCTTCCAGATCTCCAGGTGGGCGATGAGCTCCACATTTGGCAGGCCCTCTTTTAACTTAGACAGGCCTGGCCAAAGGCCGTAAGGGTTTCCGGCCCAGATAATGGCTTTGATCGGATAGGGTTTGCCCGTGCGCATGGATTCCACCCAGCCGAGAGGGGACTTGCTGATCCCGGGTTTGATCCTCCCCAAATCTGCTTCGGAAAGACTTGTCCCCAACATCTTGCCGCTCGAGGACATCTGGAAAGCCGCCCCTTTTCTTCCCCACTGGCCGGTGATCGCCGAAAGAATCATGAAGGCCCGGATGGTTTGAACTCCGTTGGAGTGTTGGGCCAATCCCCTGCTGGCGAAGATAGTCGCTCTCTCTGCTCTGGAAAATTCCTCAGCCAGCTTTTTTATTTCAACTGCTGGAATTTCAGTGATGGGTTCGGCCCACTCGGGGGTGTATCTCTTGGACAGGATGAAGTCTTTGATTTTGTCGTAGCCTTCCACCCACCTGACAATGAAATCATTATTGATCAGGTCCCTGGTAATTATGTGCCAGACCATAGCCAGCGCCAGGGCCATATCCGTTCCGGGCCTGATGGGCAACCATTGATCGGCCTTGGAAGCGGTGGCTGTTTGCCGGGGATCTACCACTACCATCTTGGCCCCGTTTTTTAAACGGCAATCATTTATCAGCCCGAAATTCACCGGCCGGGTATCGGCCATGTTTTCCCCCACGATGAGATAAAACGTGGCTGAACCAAGATCGTCCTCTAAATAGGAATTCCCTGAGCGGCCTCCTTGGAAAAGGGAGAAGGCAATGTCCAGCGCCGTATCACAAAGAGGGGCCGATCCTGCAAAATTCGGCGTGCCAAAAGCTTTGGCAAAGAAGGGGGCCATCCCCCGCTGCTGCAGGTAGCCGGAGCGAGTAGGGGTGTAGATGGCCAGGCTTTCCGGGCCATAAGCCTTCCTTATTTTCTGTAATTTCGCCGCAAATTCCTCCAGCGCTTCATCGTAGCTGATCTCGATGTACTTGCCCTCCCCCCTTTTGCCCGTTCGTTTCAGCGCTCTTACCAGACGGTGGCGGCTGTTGTACATGAGGACATGGTTCAACCCCTTCGAACACAGTTTGCCTTTGGTCGTTGGATCATGGGGATTGCCGGTTATGTTTATGACCTTCCCATCTTTAATGTAGAAGAGGGCGGAGCAGGCGTTGAAGCACATGCTGCACCCTCCTGAGAGTACTTCATCGGACGCAAAAGGAGGAATCTCGCCCTTGAAAGGATAATCCTCCAGACCTTGGCCGGGCATGAGGCTATCCCTGAAAGCAAACGCAAGTTCTGATCTCAACGAAGAGGTCCAGCTCTTCCGCAAGCGGGGGTAAGGAATGATATCTACCGTTTTTTCTTTTCCGCTGGCCCGCAGAGGCTCCAGATAAATCGTCGAGGGAATTTGCCCGGAATGATCTAAATTGCGTATATTGCGCCCCTCTTTCTTAGCGTTGGCCAGAAGTTCTTCTTTTACTCCGAAGGTGAGCGCGGACCCTACGCAATGGCGAGCGCAGTTCGGCCCCATGGCCGGAAAGTCAACGCACAAATCACATTTGTCGGCTATGTTTCTCCGGTAATCGAACCCCATAACTCCGTAAGGGCAGGCCTTAACACAATTCTGGCAGCCTGTACAGAGGGTTCTATCGATTACGATGATTCCATCTGCCTCTCTTTTGTTGATGGCCTTAGGGTTCGCGCCGCAGGCTCTTACGCAGGCCGGCCGCTGGCATTGCTGGCAGACCAGATACGTAAATTCCAGTTTCCCGCTCGCTCTATCGTAGCCCCAGAAAACCTGATTGCGGTTCTGCCGCCATTTTAACCGGTGAACCAGCTTGCAAGCGGTCACGCAGGTCAAACAACCGGTGCAACGTTCGGGGTCAAACATCAAAGCCAGTTGTTTCATAAATGAATTAAAAGTATCAGTTTAGCGATTTGAAAAAATGGTATTAAAGCCTTGGTTGAGGGCCGGGGGTTAGAGCGCAAGGCGCCGGAAGCATCGGTTGGGTTTCCGCTTGGCCTCGAGGACAAAAGATCGTTTCCTGCGAAGGAGGCGGGGGTTCTTCCCCGCCCCATATGCGGAGAAATAAGCGCCTTATGATTCCAAGCGTTCCGCTCTGGCCCCCGGCCCCTGGGATCCCTTGCCCCTTACAACACACCTTTTTTCAAAGGGCTGAAGTGTTACAATTAAAATAAGAAAGGGTTCGAGGATTCCAGGGTGCGGGTTTCGGGTTACGAGTTGCGCGTTCCGTTTTTTCTCCTTATTCCCCTGCTATCCCATTTTTCTATTTGTTTTTTCCTGGCGCCTTAAACCTTGATGATCTCGTAAAAAGTCGGCAGAAGAGTCATTGCGAACGAAAGTGAAGCAATCTCGTTTTTATAAGTACTTGAAAATACGGGATTGCTTCGTCGTACCGCATTGGCGGAACTCCTCGCAATGACGAAAACGGAATTTTTTACGACTTAATCAACCTTGTGCCCTGCGCCATTTGCCTTACGCTTAAAAATAAGGACAAGACTGCATGAGATGAAACAGCAATCCAATCATTGCCGCAATTCCCAACCCTATGTGAAGGTATCGCCCCCAGCCCTGGCTGAAATTCAGGTAGAGGGGAGGGCTTCCGCATATCTGGCAAACCCAGCGCCTTTCAGCCCGGGTTAGCCAGAGGTATCGGGCGGCTTTCCAGGGATTCCGCAACCAATTATGCAGACTGAGGCTAAATGTCCCCTCGCTGGCCTGGCCATCCATTTGTTCAAGAAGCGCTTTTTTGGCTTGAATGTTATGTTCCAGCCTTGTCTCCGCTGGCCCGGGGTTGTAAAAAAGATGCGCCCTGAAATCAATATTTTTATGGATTTGCCTGCTGGATAGAAAGCGCAGGTTTAACCCTAAGAGGAAGAGCAGGAACAGGGCCACAGTCAGGAGTCCGGCCAGGCTGAAAAAATTACCGCCGGAATGGATCAGGATCAAAGCCAATCCCCCTAACCCCAGAAGGACATGCAAATCATCCCAGAATTTCTTGGAATGAGGAAAGGGGACAATGCGCCGCATGAAGAGATAGAAAAAGGCGGAAAGCAAAAAGGCCGCGCCCAGAAGGCCAGTAGTTGGCTCTCCGGAGGAGAAAGCTGAATGCAGGCCTCCTACCGCAGCCCAAAACCCAAGGGCCAGCAAGAGGATGCTGACGATAAAATTCACCCGGCTCAATTCCGTCGCCCTGTCAAGGAACCCCTTCCCTTGCCCCCTTCACTTTGATCAGTAATCTATTTATTTCAGCAGTGGGTTTAGAAATTGTTTTCTCCCGGCCGATGCTGCCAGCGCTCATCTCCCTTCCAACTTGGCCGCGATTAGAGTGGCGGCTCAAAAGGAAAGGGGGGTCAATATTTATTTCTAACCAACCAGGGTTCCGGCCCGATTGGCCTTTAAGAATTTCAAGCAGAAGTCATCTTTGCCCATCAGAGTTTCGGAAACGAGAATGCTGGTCATTATCTTCTGGTCCAGAGGATCCACGATGGCCCCGGTAAGGCCGGCTCCAATGCAAAGGACCATGAAGAGTCGATTCACCAGGAATCGGCTGGGAAGCCCGAAAGAAACGTTGGAAAGGCCGCAGATCGTTCGCACACCGGGAAATTCCCGGCGCAGGTTGCGGATGGTTTCAAATGCCAGAATCCCGTTGTCTTTATTCACGCTGATCGGCTGAATCATCGGGTCAAGGTGAATTCTTTCAATGGGAATTCCGAGTTTGGTTAAATTCTGCATAAGGAAAGAGGCATTTCTTAAGGCTTCTTCCACGGTTTTGGGAATGCCTCGATCATCCATACAGAGGGCCACAACATCACATTCCCTCTCCTGAACGATGGCCTTCATGGCTGCAAATCGGTTTGACTCTGCCGTGGTGGAGTTAATCATCGGCCTCTTCTTTACCTTCCTGGCCATGGCCTTAAGCGCTTTCGGGTCTGGACTGTCCAGGGCCAGGGGAACATCCACGGCGGCTTCCACCACCTCGACCAGCCAGTTCAAATCTTCCAACTCGCTGCCGATGCGCGACCCGGCATTGACGTCGATATAATCCGCCCCGGCTTTGACCTGCTTCTGCACATCTGCCGTTATGAAAGCCGCATCGCGTTTCTCCACCGCTTCATTTATATCTTTCCTGCTGGTATTGATTCTTTCGCCTACGATTAACATATTCGCTTCCCCCTGTATGATAACTGATGGCTTCGTAAATAGCCCACTGCCAGGGCGGGGTTCCGCCTGTGGCGGGAAAGTCTTTTACTTGGCCATGCTCTTTGATGACTTTTTACGAGACCATCAATATCCGTCTAAGAAAAAAATATGGGCCAGCTATTCGATGAGTGATATTTAATGTGGCTGATATTTTTTGTCAAGAAAAATATCGGAATTTCTTGCCCATCTTCACTTTTCATTTTCGCTCATGATTTCAGAATGATGGTCATGACCAGGCCCGGACGGAAGGGGGAATCTCTCGAGAGCGCAAGGCAGTATTTCTTTCATGGAAAAGGGCGGGGCTTCCGCCCATGATGCCTTGACTTCCTTCGATCCCGCCTTTTCTTTGCGGAAGAAAAGCACGGGCCATGTTAAATCTTTTTCCCGCCGGCGCTCCCTCTTTCATCCCCCTCCCGTCCGGGCTTTGCCCATCACTCTGTATTATTGAATTTATTCAAAAGTGAAGGCGGGCAAGATCGGAATTTTTATTGACAGGCTAAGGGAAAAGAGATAATTATTATTTGGATTATCCGGCCTTTTATAATGAACATTTCAGGAAATGATCCTGGGCAAAATCAGGATCATATATTTTACCCGGGGGTGAAGGATGAAGGATATTGTTGTTTACACAGTAACGCCCAACTTGCCGGAGCGTTTACGCCCTTTGATGGACCTGGCCAAAAATCTCTGGTTCAGCTGGAACCTGGGAGGAATCAACCTCTTCCGCTCCGTCGACCAGAATCTCTGGGAAGAAACCAATCATAACCCGCTGGCCATCCTGGGCCGCCTGGGGAACGAACGGATTCAGGAGCTTTTAGGAGATGAAGGTTTCCTGTCAGAGATGGATCTAATCTTTACGGAATTCAAGCGCTACATGGAGAAAGGCAAGGCCTACCACTTCGGCCTGGAAACCCCCTTTGATTTTACAGTAGCTTACCTATCGGCGGAATACGGTCTGACCGACTGTCTGCCCATCTATTCTGGCGGGCTGGGAGTTCTGGCCGGAGATCACCTGAAGTCGGCCAGCGACCTGCGTGTCCCCATCGTCGGGGTGGGGCTCTTCTACCAGAAAGGGTATTTCCGTCAGTATCTGAATGTTGACGGCTGGCAGCAGGAGACTTACCCGGATAATGATTTTCACGTCCTTCCGGCAACCATAGAGCGGGATGAAAAAGGAGATCCTCTGTCCATCGAACTACCCATAAAAAACCGTAAGGTAAAAGTGCGAGTCTGGCGCATCGCCGTTGGACGGATTCCGCTTTTTATGCTGGATACCAACACGGTGGAAAATTCAGAGGAAGACAGGGATATCACCTCCGCCCTGTACGGAGGCGACCGGGAAATGAGGCTCAAGCAGGAAATCGTTTTGGGAATCGGCGGTGTCAGCGCCCTGGACAAGATGGGTTATCGCCCGGCCGTTTTTCATATGAACGAAGGACATTCAGCTCTGGCCATTATGGAAAGGATTCGCCTGCTGATGGAAAAGCATCAAATCTCCTTTGCCGAGGCCCGGGAAGCAGTGTACGCCAGCAACATCTTTACCACCCATACCCCCATTCCGGCCGGCATAGACATCTTCGACCGGCCGCTGATGGAAGCATGTCTGGGAACTTATGTTCGCGCTCTGGGGATTTCCATGGAAACCTTTCTTTCTCTGGGAGCCGAGGGATCGAACCCGAACGAACCCTTCAACATGGCTGTGATGGCCCTGAAGAATTCAGCCAGGACCAATGGAGTCAGTGAATTACACAAAAATATCTCCCGGCGCATGTGGAGGCGGATCTGGCCGACTCTGCCCGAAGTGGACATCCCCATCGAAGGGGTGACCAATGGGATTCATATTCCCTCATATATCTCCGATGACATGTCCCGCCTTTTCAATCGCTACCTGGGCCGAAAATGGGCCGAAGACCCGGATAATGTCAAGGTTTGGGAGCGGGTCAACCGCATCCCCAATTCCGAATTATGGCGCGCCCACGAGCGCCGGCGGGAAAGACTGGTGGCCTTTACCCGCCAGAGGCTTCAGGAGCAACTTCTTCGCCGGGGCGCCCAAAAAATAGACATCCAGGCGGCAGGCGAAGTGTTGAACCAGGAGGCCTTGACCATCGGGTTTGCCAGGCGCTTTGCCGTTTACAAACGGGGCGACCTCATTTTGAAAGACCCGGTCCGTCTGGCTAAAATTTTGAATGACCCCCAGAAGCCCGCGCAGATTATCTTTGCCGGCAAAGCGCACCCCCAGGATAATGAAGGCAAGATGGTCATCAAGAATATCATCCATTTAGCCCAGCAGCCGGAGTTCCGGCACAAGATCGCCTTCATCGAAGACTACGATCTGACCGTAGCCCGTTACCTGGTGCAGGGTTCTGACGTCTGGTTGAACAACCCGCTCCGGCCGCTGGAGGCCTGCGGGACGAGTGGCATGAAAGCCGCGGCCAACGGCGCCTTAAACATGAGTGTGCTGGACGGCTGGTGGGCGGAAGGTTATCAGTCCGGCTTGGGGTGGGCCATAGGCGCCGGAGAAAACTATGAAGACCATGAGTACCAAAACCTGGTGGAGAGCCAGGCCATTTATGACCTTTTGGAAAGGCATGTCGTCCCTCTCTTTTACGAGCGCGGCCGGGACAACATACCCCGGGAATGGATCAACACCATGAAAAAATCCATGTCCACCCTGGCGGCTCGTTTCAACGCTCATCGGATGGTGGAAAACTATATCCATCAATTTTATCTGCCTTTAGCTCTCAACTGGCAGCAAATCGAGGCGAATCATTTTGAGAAAATCCGGTCTTTTTCCACCTGGGTCAACCACCTGCGAGGAAACTGGCCTCAATTAAAGATTCTGGAGAAACGAGCCGATGCTCGGCGAGTAATCCCGCTGGGTGAAACGCTGAAGGTGGAAGCCTCTCTACAATTAGGGCGGATTTCCCCTCAGGATATTTCTGTGAGTATTTATTACGGGCTCATCGATTCTAAGGCGGATTTCATCGAGCGAGACATTATTATCCTCCAGGATTTCAGCCGGGAAGGACAACAGACGATTTTCCGGGGAGAGATCCCCAGTCAGAAAGTGGGCCGCTTTGGCTTTCGGGTACGCATCCTCCCATCTCATCCTTTGTTGGCCAACCCATATTCCCTGGGGTTGATCTTGTGGGGATGAGAAAAGAATTTTGTAAATTAGCCACAGAGGACACAGAGATCACAGAGTTTTTAAAACCATTATTAAGAAAAGGTAAAGGGATAAGTGTCAAGTCTCTAAAGCGATCCCGCTGATGACTTACTAAAGTTGATGGTCTCGTAAAAAGTCTGAAAATACGTTTTTCTGTCATTCCGGCGAAAGGGGGAATCCAGTTAATTCAAGCAGTTCTGGACTCTTGCTTTCGCAGGAGTGACGGCTTTTAAGACTTTTTACGAGATCATCAAAGTTGAAAAAGGAAATTCCTATACAATCAAGTTACGGGTTTCGGGTTGAAGGTAATAAGTAGAAATCAGGGGTTCTCTAATACTTTTAACTCGAATTTCGGGACTTGCACCCCGAAACCCGAAACTATCCATTTCAAAATCCAAAATCCAAAACCCAAAATCCAAAATTATCAATCCGCCTTCCGCATCCGGCATTCCACATTCCGTAATAGCCTCCTGTTAGGGTTCGGCATTCTTTGTCTCTTCTTCCCCCCGAATTTATTCTGCCAGGAATCCAACTCCTCCCCTCCGAGCAATTTCTCCTCTTCATTCCGCAATCCGAAATCCGAAATCCGAAATCCTATGCGCCAGTCCCGGATAATCATGGGAACGTCGGTGGAGATTGTAGTCTCTCTGGCCGATTCCAAGAAGGCTGAGGAAGCTTGGGAAGCCGCATTTGGGGAAATCCAGGGCATTGATTTTCTCATGAGTAATTACCGGGAAGACAGTGAGGTTTCCCGGATCAACCGGAATGCCGGTAAAAAAGAAACATTGGTTTCCCCGGAAACGCTAAGGGTGATCGAACGAGCCCTTGAATTTTCCTCCCTTTCCGGAGGAGCATTTGACATCAGCATAGCCTCTGTTTTTCGACTATGGAATTTTCGGGAAGGAAAGCTACCGGACGAGAAAAGTCTTATGGGAAAATTGCCAAAGGTTGATTACCGGAGGATTAAAGTGGACCGCGCCCGGTCTTCGGTATATCTCCAGGAACAGGGGATGGAAATCGACCTGGGAGCCATCGCCAAAGGATACGCCGTGGACAGAGCTTCGGCCATACTTCAGGAAAAAGGGATTGAGAACTTTATTGTCAACGCCGGGGGAGACCTTAAAGTCAACGGTTCAAAAGAGGAAGGGGTGGCCTGGACTGTCGGCATCCAGCATCCCCGTCTCCCTTCCACAATGATCGCGAAACTGAGCCTCCGCCAGACGGCAGTGGCCACATCGGGAGACTACCAAAAATTTTTCATTAAAGGAGGCGAACGCTACCATCACCTCCTCAATCCTTCCACAGGAACCCCAGCCAGGGAAAGCCAGAGCGTTACTGTCATGGCTCCTTCGGCAATGGATGCTGACGCTCTGGCTACCGCTATATTTATCCTTGGACCGGAGAAAGGCCTCTCCCTGATCGAACGATTGCCTAACGTACACACCATAATCGTAGATCGGCGGGGGAGCGTTTTGATTTCACCGAATTGGCCCAAAGGAGTATTGCTGCCACCGTAAATGGGTTCAAGGGGTCAAGAAGTCAAGTGGACAAATATACCCAGACCCCCGGCTGCTTCCCGGATCAAAATCTTTCTCTTTTCCTCCTCATTATTACCAGCATTACCAGCCGATTCTGTTCCTTCTTGCTCAATATCATTCTCTCTTCCATAGATTAAAATTATCAACTGAACAATCAGCGACTGATATAATCATAGAACATCTACAATAATGAAAAAAAGCTTGACAAAAAAATTATAGATTTTATATTATATAAAATCTTAAAAATAATTATCGATCATGACTATTTCCGTGTCTTATAAATTCTGTCCGCGCTTTTGGCAATTTATCTTTTTTTCAATGGTCAAGGCATCTAAGCCGCCATGCCAGAGGTGCTACGCGGTTGATAAGTTAATATCATGTATTAATGGCATATCCATAAATAACTCCAATGCAAAGTGGGTTAATTGTCAAGCCTGAAATCACAACTTTATGTTGCCAGTATTAGGGACAAAACTTTTGGGACGCGGAACTAGCACAACACATCAAGCGATTCCGAGCTATCCGATCTATCAGACCATGACTGAGATTGCTACTCGGCTTATCCGGGAGAGGGTTCTTTCCGGCCATTACAAAGTCGGCTCCAGGCTAATCCCGGCAAAGCTTGAAGCCGAAATTGGTTTGGGACGGGTGGCTATTCGAGAGGCTTTATGCGAACTGGCCGGATCGGGAATGGTCGTTTCAATGCCCAACAAAGGCGTCATTGTGGCAGACTCACCAAGTTTCGAAGAGATAGGTGCCTTGTATGAAGCTCGTTGTGTTCTTGAAGGGGAGGCCACCTACCTCGCGACCAAGAATATGACCCGGACAATGATTGCCAGGCTGGAAGCGTTGGCCGTGCAGATGGAGGACGAATCCCAATCCCTTTTTGATTGCATCTTGCTTAACAGGGAGTTTCATCTCAACCTATACAAGGTTTCAGGTTGGAAGGCGGCTTGCCAAATCATCAATCAGTTGATAGATCAGACTCTTATTTTTCGGGGTCAGCGTCCAGAATGGACTTTGGATCCTAGAGCCTTCCATGAAGATCACCGACAGATCATAGAGGCTCTGAAATCCGGCGCGGCCGATGTTGCCAAGCGACTTGTCATCGCGAATGTGTCCCGAGGGTATCAACATATATACTCTATGCATAACCAGCCGACGCCGCAAATAAAAACTCAGGAAACTTCAGATCACATATTGTTCAAATAGAATTTGACGGAAGGTTTTAAATAGCCAATTATCTCCGTTGGACAGAGTACCAGGCCCATTAAACATTATTCTTTAATAATGGAGGACTGAGTGCTTTTCACCCCGGAAATTCAGTCGTTGGTAGGCCAAGAGGCAACATTCCAGGCAACCGAACCAGTCGATGCTGGGAAAATTCGACGCTTTGCCAAAGCCCTGGGGATCGAAGACCCACGTTAATATGATTTAATCCATAACCAACCCACAGCTCCACTGACATTTGTTTTTTCAGTGAATCATGACTCTCTCGTCGGAGTGGACGAATCCGGAAGGCCCACCAATCGCCTATCCCTTCCCCCACCTTTTGGTCCGGCCATCCGTGGAGGAAACAAGTTTCAGTTCTTTCGGCCGGTACAGGTCGGAGATCAAATTTACCTCCACAGGAAGATTACGGACCTGAAGGAAAAACAGGGGCGCCAGGGACCGCTGATTTTTCTTACCTATGATCTAAAATATACGAACCAGAATGGAGACCTCCTGGTCATCAACACCGAAACTTTGATTTTTCGGGCAGTCAAGGAGGTGGGGGAAAGAAAAGCGGAAGATAGAAAAGCCGAAGAAAAACCGCTATTCAAAATTAATGCGGGGCAGGAAATCCTTTTTTTTCAGATAAGGGTGTCCAAAGTCCAAATGATGATGTATGCAGCAGCCACCTGGAACCCTTACCAACTCCACTGGGACTCAGATTTTTCGAGAAAGTATGGATATCCAGATGCGAACATTGCCGGCCCCATGTTCGGAGCTTACTTGGTGGAGATGTTAGTCCGTTGGGCTGGCGAGTCTTCGAGGCTCATAAGTCTGGAGTACACGAATCGGGCTATGGCCTTCCCCGGAGATACCTTGATCTGCAGGGGGAAAATTCTGGAGAGTAAGGAAAAGGATCAAAAATATAGGGATTGCCAGGTGTGGGTGGAAAACCAAGAGGGTCACCTTCTGGTGGAGGGTACAGCCGCAGTCAGCCTGTCTTGAGCCCTCAAAGTTTGCCAACGGATCGGTGGTGAAATAATAGAAATTAATTTTCCCATCGACCCTTCCCCATAGAAGGTATGGGGCCTCTTTGGGCATTCGCCGGATTACCAATAATATAAAGTGGTCGACTTTTCATATACGTGCCAGCCTTTCTGGCGCCAGGCATTTAAAATTCTTTTTTTGAATGATGGAACACGGGGGTTTCCAGTTTTCCTATTCACCCTCGCGCTGATAAGCGCGAAGCCGTCTCAGGAGGAAAAATTATGATAAACAAGGTGGGGAAATTTGCTCTAGTTTTGGGGATCCTGGCCTTTTTGGCCGGTTGCAGTGCGCATTTAGGCCCATCGGCTCTATCCGCAGAGAAATCCGACAAACCAGTTAAACAGCCGGAACGTTCCGCTACCCTTGCCATAAACCCAATAAGTGGCAGGGCGAATGACAAGCTGGATATTTCCGGGTCGGGGTTCGCACCTGGAGAAAAAGCTTTATTGCTCCTTACTGCTGAAGGGTTAGTAAACGGAAAAAGCATCGGGACTTTGACGATAGGAATTGCGGCAGATGAGTCCGGAGGAGTTGTTACCGCGGATGAAAAAGGCTTTTTTAAATTATCCAGAAGATTTCCAGTAAATATTAAACCGGGGGTTTATCCCCTTGAGGCGAGAGGAGATAAGGGTTCAAAGGCAATCTGTTCTTTAGAAATATTGGGCAAATAACCGGGAAACCCAACTGCCATTTGAGATGGCCTCGTTTTGAAATCATCATGGAAAAATCATGGATGTTTATAAATACACAAAGAATTATCCTTACCCGTTTGGGTGTTAACTAAGTTTATGAAAAAGGAGGAAAGAGAAAATGAAAGAGTTCCGGGTACCATTAGCGCCGTGGGTAATGATCATTGGGGTTATTTTATGTTGTTTTCTGGCTTTCCCGAAAGTCATCCGGGATGCCCAAGCAGCGGAACGGGTTCTTCTAAAAATGGGGGTCACTTCATCCACCTCCGGTTCGTTTGTTGGGCCAGCTGCCTTTGCAAGGGTGGTAAGTAAATATGCGCCAGGAGTGGAAGTGCTGCCTTTAGAGAGTGGGGCGACCTATGACAATCTTTACCGGATGCGAGAAGGTATATTTGATATGGGTGTCTTTTTTTATGATGGGGTGATGGAATGCTATAACGGGTGGGGGATTTTTAAAGGCAAACCATGGAAAGATGTTCGGGTTATTGCTATGAGGACGGGGATGGCCATTCATGTCTCCATTTATGTGCGAAAGGGTTCAAAAATAAAAAGCTTCGCGGATTTTATAGGCACGGATTTAAAGTTGTGCCCCGGCATTCCTGGTTCCGGGGCAGACCAATTCCTGCGTAACGCCATCCATGCTTTAGGGGTAAAGGTTAATATTGTTCCTATGGCCTATTCTGATGCCGTCAAAGCTTTAAGAGAACGTCGGGTAGATGGTGTTCTTAAGTCGTCAACCTCTTTTGAGGCGTTTGATTCCTCCATGTACGAGGTTCACTTAACCATCCCCCTTACCATCGTAAGTTTTACGGAGCAGGAGGCAAAAAAGATAAATTCCGTCCACGGGCAGTATTCTATGCGGTATTATCCTAAGGGAGTAAATAAGGAAGATCCCAGTGCTGGAGATTTTTGGGTCTACAGCCCTTTTTCAACTTATTATGGTTCCAATAAAATTCCTGAGGATATTGTGTACCGTATGATTAAGGCCGCTTCCAGCAATGTAAAAGACCTCCTTGCCGCCGATTCGACCAGCGCAAAGGATCCTGCAGGAGATTTGCTCAAAACCCTCGTGGAAGCGGGTTATGCAAAAGATAAAATTGCTCCTGTTCATGCGGGTACCGTGAGATACCTCAAAGAAAAGGGTTTAGACGTTCCGGATTACCTCATTCCACCTGAGTATAAGAAATAGAATGATTTAGAAAAGGAAGAGTAATCTCCTGCGCCCATTCTCATCAAGTTATTAACACCCCCACCCTAACCCTCCCCCATCCAGGGGGAGGGAATTCGGGAGGGGGATAAAAAAGGAAATTCCTATACAATTAAATTAAAGCCACATAAAGAGGACCTTCATTTTATAGTGTTTAATAGCAGCGGTAAAATTACACATTCTGTATGCGCTTATAACCTTAAGCGTAAGCTGTTTCTATTGAAGAAATAGAGTTATCTGCCATTCGGGGGCGAATTTCTTGGTTAAAAAGTGAGATGCGGATAACTCCTTAACAAATTCATGCAGGGTGAAGTAGAAATAGAATCCTCAAAAAAGAAAGGGGATTAAATGCCGCGCCATCTAACAGGGGCTTGGAGAGAAATATTTTATTGGGGAACCATTGCTTTTTCTGTTTTTCAGCTATATACCGCGGGTTTTGGATTCTTACTGGACTTAAAGCAGAGGGCTGTTCATATTATTTTCGGGCTCTCCTTACTTTTAATTTCCCATAATTTCAAGGAAAAGGAGGAAGCGCCAAGCAAGATTCCTCTCTGGGATCTGCTGTTCATCGGTATCGTTTTAGCTGGCAATATAAATATTTTTTTCATCTATGACCAAATTTATCTTGCTCCTGGTTTTTCTGCTCCAATTGATTTAATTTTGGGAGCTTTATTATCCATGGTTGTTCTGGAGGCAACAAGACGTTCAACGGGATGGGTAATCCCTGCCTTGACGATTTTGGCTTTTGTCTACAACTTTGCAGGCCCCTTTTTACCCGGGTCATGGAAATTCGCCAGCTTTCCTGTTAAACATCTCCTAAACACTTTATATTATTCAGCCAATGGCATCTACGGTACCATCACTGGAGTATCGGCTACGATGGTGGCCGTTTTTATCATTTTCGGCAGCCTTCTTCTATTCACCGGAGGAGGAGAAACATTTATAGCTTTAGCGATGAGCTTGGCGGGTAAATACCGAGGCGGCCCGGCCAAGGTAGCAATAATAGCAAGTACACTATTTGGCACCATATCTGGAAGCGCGGTAGCAAATGTTATGGTTACAGGAACCTATACAATCCCCTTGATGAAACGCTTAGGTTATAAACCTGCTTTTGCCGGAGCCGTGGAAGCGACAGCCTCTACCGGGGGTATGATTACGCCTCCTATAATGGGTATCGGAGCATTTATTATGGCCGAGCTTATCCAGGTGCCTTATGTAAAGATTATTTTTTATGCCCTGGTACCTTGCCTGTTATTTTATGGTTGCTTATTTGCAGGAGTTCATTTCGAAGCTTTACGTACTGGACTTTCAGGTATGCCTGAGGAAGAAATCCCTCCGTGGCGGGAAGTTTTGGCCTGGAAAAAGATTATCTCCTTTTTTCTTCCCATCGGAGTCCTCATTGGTTTATTGTACGAGGGCTTCGATATAACCGGGGCTGGCTTCTATTCTTGTTTAGCAATCATAGTTCTTTTTTTCGCATTTGATTTTTCATTTTCAAGAATAAAGAGCAAATTCCGTATACTGGGAAATGCTTTGAGCGCTGGAGGGAAGTCCTTGGTAGAGATCGTGGCAACCCTGGTGTGTGTCAATATGCTGGTTAGTCTCCTTTCGGCTACGGGCGTTGCCTTGAAGTTAACCGGAATTATTGCCAATATAGGCGAAATCCACATAATCCTGGCTTTCCTAATGGCGGCAGTTATTCCTATCATTTTAGGGATGGGCATCACTCCGGCAGCGGCTTACATCATAGCGGCCTCGATTTGCGCCTCGGCACTCATTCAACTGGGGCCTGATATGATTCAAACGCATATGTTCCTTTTTTATTTTTCCTCTTTAGCTCCCATCACGCCCCCTGTTTGTCTCGCCTGTTATGTAGCCGCCAACCTTGCTGGTGCTCCTTGGGTAAGAGTAGCCTTTACCGCTGTAAGATTGGGAGCGGTTGGTTTTTTGGTCCCTTTCTTCTTTATAGCCAACCCTGCTTTGCTTTTGAGAGCAGCACCTTTCGATATCTTGTACGCCTGTATTACGGCTATTATTGGCATTATTTTTATGTCTGCGGGCTTCTTTGGTTATTTAAATAGACACTTAAATCTTTTCACCAGAGCCATGTTTGTGGGAGGAGGGGTGCTACTTTTTCATCCGGTTTTAAAGACAGACATATTCGGCTTAACCCTAATTGGCTTGGGTTTCGTATCTCCGTTTATCTGGTCGCAGGTACGAGATCTGGTCCTCAATCGCAGGAATTCCAAGAAATTGCCTTTTCGGGATTGATTATCATCAAGATTTTTAAAGGAGATAATGGGATCCCACTTTCGGCAAGTGGCTCGGGGTTAAATAAAAATTTAGGGAAAAAGGGAGGGAGAAATTTGGAAAATCTTTTTCTGACCGATGAACAAAAAATGATGCGAGATACTGTCCGTAGGTTTATCCAGAACGATGTGATTCCCATTGAACAAAAGATCGGGGCTTTGGCTGCGGAAGTACCAGACGAGTATATCGTTTCTTTGCAACAAAAAGCCAAACAAATGGGGTTTTGGCAGATGTGGGCGTTGCCGGAATGGGGCGGCGGCGGATTGGATATTTTTAGCCGCACGGTGGTGATGGAAGAAGCTTCCCGGCATCGTTTTGGATTGATGTGCCCAGCCTTGAATGCTTTTGGCAAAGAGATCCCCTCGATCCTTACGAAATCGGACTCTTCGCTAATCGGGAAAATAATTCAACCGGCTGTTCATTCGGGAGCGGGATGTTTCTTAGCCGTAGATGGCGGTTCGAATTTTATTGCCAAAAAAGAAGGAAATGGGTGGGCAATCTCGGGAAGCCAAAGATTCGTGGCCAACGCGAATAAAGCTGCCGTCGGCCTTATTTCGGTTAAAATCGATGGTTCTGAAGACACGGGGCTGTTCCTCCTGGAAAATAACAAGGGAATCAAATCTGAACCCACCGTGGTGATGCGCACCATTCGGTTGTTTAATATTTCCTTGGAAGATTACAAGGCCCCCATCGATTCCTACTTGGGAAAGGGAAAAGAAATGGTGAGGGAATTGTTGCAGGAAGGCCAGATTCTGTTAGCGGCCCGGTGCCTGGGAATCGCCCAGGAAGCCTTACGGTTAGGCGCCGAGTATGCTACCCAGAGAGAAACCTTCGGCAAGCTTCTCGAAAAACGGGAGGCCATCCAGGATATGGTCGCAGATTCGATGGTCGCTTTAGAGAGCTGCAGGCTCCTGACCTGGGCTACGGCCAAGAAGCTAAGCCTGGGCGAAGCTTCGGCAGAAGAGGTGGCTATGGCCAAGCTAAACGCCACAGAAACGGCCTTTCGGATCGTCGATCAATCCATTCAAATTCACGGGGGGATGGGCATCACCCAGGAAGTGGCTTTGGAAAGGTGGTACCGGGAACTTCGCCTGACCAGGCTGGAACTTGTTCCTTCGGAAGTCATCAGGCAAAGGTTGGCCTTTTCGAATTTCCAAAAATATCATGCCCCGAAGTCCATGCAATAATTAGGACAGGAGGCCCACAGGAGCCGAATGGAGGTATCAAACCCAAAATATCTGAAAATTTCAAGATGTGAATCAAACTGAAACGGGCGAAAACGTAAAGAAAGAAGGAGGGAAAAGTGGCTTACTTTAATTTTCAGCTGCCCAAAGAATTGGAGGATTTTCGACTGAAGGTAAGAGAATTTATCACTCGTGAAATACTTCCCCTGGAAGAACTTTTGGAACCGGATGCAACCCGATTACCCCAAGAACAATTAAAGAAACTTCAGGCCAAAGCCAAAGAGGCGGGCCTTTGGGCTTTGGGAGCACCGAAAAAATTCGGAGGGCAGGAGAGGAGCATTTTTGAATTAACCCTGGCCGCGGAGGAAGCTTCCCAGCACAGGTTAGGAGCCTACAACCCGGGTTTGAATGCCTTCGGGAGCGAGCCCCCCAATGTCCTGTATGAAGGAACGGAGAGTCAAATCCAAAAGTACGTGATTCCAACGATCGAGGGCAGGGCGCACGCTTTTATGGCCATCACCGAACCCAGCGGGGGGTCGGATCCGGCCAGAGCCATTAAGACGAAGGCCGTTTTAGACGGCGATAGCTGGGTTTTGAATGGTTCCAAGACTTTCATCACCGGGGTCGATCGGGCCGAGTATGGCGTTGTCTTTGCCCGGACCGATCCGGGCCGAGAAGGGATAACGGGCTTCGTTCTGGAAAAAGGAATGCCCGGTTTTAATTGGAAAGAAGTACCGGTCATCAGGCCCTGGTACCCCTGTGAACTTTCGTTCGAAAATTGCAGAGTCCCTCTGTACCAGCAGCTGGGGGAGAAAAACAAAGGGTTTCGCTTAATCAACAAATGGCTGGTTAGAAATAGAATCCCCTACACTGCCGGATGCATCGGCCTGGCCTGCGCGGCCATGCGTTATGCCATCCAATATGCTCAAAAACACGAATTAAACGGGGTGTCCCGGATCAAGAACCAGTCTTTTCAGTGGATGTTGGACGACTCCGAAATCGAAATTCGGGCAGCAAGATGGTTGGTTTGGGAAGCTGCCTGGAAAGCTGACCGAAAGGAAGATCCCCGGCGGGAAGCTTCTATTGCCAAAGTCTTTGGAACTGAAACCGCTAACCGGGTGATTGATCGATGTATCCAGATATGTGGATTGGAAGCCTTGGCTGACCATGAAATGCCTTTGGGGCGATGGTACAGGGAATTGCGGATTAAACGGATCGGAGAAGGGCCTTCAGAGGTTCACCGGATGATCATCGGCAGGGATTATTTGCCCAAGGAGGAATCATAAGAAAGGAGGCGGAAAAAATGGGAACTGCAGGGATGACTCTTTCCGGGATAAGGGTTTTGGACCTGGGACAGATTTACAACGGATCCTATTGTGGGTTGTTGCTCGGGTTCCTGGGAGCGGAAATCATTAAATTGGAACCTCCCACCGGAGAGAATTTGCGGAAACGTACGGAAGGTCAGCAAATTGATAGCTATGCATTTAATCTTTTAAACTTAAACAAGAGAGGAATCACTTTAAATTTAAAGGATCCGAAAGGGAAGGAACTATTTAAAGAGCTGGTCAAAAAAGTGGATGTACTCATTGAAAATTTCGCGACCGGCGTAATGGAACAGTTAGGGTTAGGATACGAAGTCTTACACAAAATTAACCCCCGGCTGATTTATGCTTCCGGTAAAGGATTTGGCTCAACAGGCCCGTATTCTAATTTTTTAGCCATGGATTTAACGGTTCAAGCAATGTCCGGCTTGATGAGCGTCACTGGGTTCCCTGATGGCCCGCCTACCAAGTGCGGTCCAGCCTTAGCTGACTTTATGGGCGGGGTAACTCTACTCGCGGGTATTTTGGCAGCGCTTTACCAGAGAGAGCAAACTCAAAGAGGCCAATATGTTGAATCTTCTATGCATGAAGCCATCTTACCCACACTTACTTCCCAATTAGAGGGGTATTTTAGGTTGAAAGGGGAAGCTGCGGAGAGAACAGGAAATAGACATGGGGGGTTGTCCACGTGCCCCTACAATGTTTATGAGGCCAAAGATGGCCATGTAGCCATTATATGTGCAAATAACAGTCACTGGCATAGCTTGTGCAAAACCATCGGGCGGGAGGAATTGGCGAAAAATGAGAAATATTCGAACAATCTTAAACGGTGTGCCAATATCGATTATATTGATGAGGAAATTAACAAGTGGACCAGGACGAAATCTCGGTTTGAGATCCATAAAATTTTGTTCGATGCTCATGTGCCTTCTGCTCCAGTCATGAAACTGGCTGAGGTCGTCAATGATCCTCACCATTTGGAAAGAGGAATGCTGCAGGATATCGAACACCCCGAAAAAGGCTCCGTCAGGGTGTTTGGCAATCCCGTTCGGTTATCGGAAAATGCCCCCCTTAAGTTAAGGTCCGCTCCCCTGCTGGGGCAAGATAATGATGCTGTATTTCAGGAATTATTGGGTATCAAGCCTGAAGAAATCCAGGGATTGAAGGAGCAGAAGGTTATCTGATTCCAAACGAATTCTGGAAAAGCAGGAAAGCCAAACGGTACCTATGCGGTGCCTATTTTTCTAAAGCTGAATAAAAAAATCGAGAGAGGAGGGTAACATCATGAGGAGAGGAAAAACTAATTTCTGGATGGTCGTATTAACCCTGCTGGGAGCCCTGCTCATGGTAGCGGGATTTCCCCAAGAAGGAAGCGCTCAGAAGAAATTTTGGAAGATTGGGACAGCCGGGTCAGGAGGAACCTTCTATTTCCTGGGTTCAGGCATAGCCAATGTGGTGACCAAATACGTGGAAGAGGTGAAACTAACCCCCGAGGCCACAGGGGGAGGAATTGAGAATTTGCGCCGAATCAATCGGGGGGCTTTGGAACTCGCCCTTATTACGCCCTCAGATATGATGGTCGTCTTAAACGACCGCACCGGAAGCCCTGAAAAAATATCTGTTATGGGCGGAGCTCACGACTCTGTATTGCATTTAGTGGCCCGGAAAGATACCGGGTATAAAACCGCCAAGGACTTTTACCATAAGGGAGTAAAAGTGGGCATCGGGGAACCGGGCAGTGCCGTTCAGACCGTTAACATAGTTGGTCTGAAAGTTTTTGGCCTAACGGTTAAGGACGTGGAGGCGCATCCCATATCCCAAGCCGCATGCGCAGAGGCCATTAAAGACGGAGTCATTAAAGGTTATATGGGGGGGAGTGGTGTGCCCCTGGCGGGGGTAAGTAACGTGACTCAATCCATTGATGCGGTTATTCTTCCATTTACCGAAGATGAAATAAAAAGATTTCAAGTAGAGCTCCCCTTTTTTTATGGTATCACGATTCCGGCTAAAACCTACCGGGGTCAGGATAAACCCGTCTATACAGCTGGGTACCCCATCATGATGATGGTCCGATCTGATTTGGATCCCGACTTGGTTGCTAAGATCATCAAAGCGATTTATGAACACACGGATGAAATTGCCCAGGTTCATCCTGCGGGGAAAGATTTAAATATTAATAGTGTTTTTAAAGGGGTCGATTACGGCTATAGCCTGGGATTTAAGTTTCATCCAGGAGCGATCAAATATTTAAAAGAACAAAAAAAATGGAACCCCAAATATGATTGATTTTTAACAAGGCAGAGGAAGGCATCTTTCAAAGCCTTCCTCTGCCTGTTTGCCTGGGGTCCATAATTGATGAACTCGTAAAAAGGCAGAAAAGCCGTCACTCCTGCGAAAGCAGTCCGCCTCAGGCGGACAGAACTACCTGAATTAACTGGATTCCCGCTTTCGCGGGAATGACGAAAATGGGACAAAAGTCGCGAAATGGTCATTGCGAGCGCCAGCGAAGCAATCTCGTTTTTATAAGTGCCCGAAAAGACAAGATTGCTTCGTCGTCCCGCCAATGCGGAACTCCTCGCAATGACAGGAACAGGACTTTTTAGGAGATCATCATAATTAGGATTTCATAAAAAAAGTTTTTTTGTCGATAATTCCCTGGCCCATCTTTTCAGAAGAGAAAACCCATATGGCCCCAAGTTTTAGGGTCTTCAGTAAAGAGGCGGGAGGCTGTACCCATAGTCCCTACTGGCGTATGATCCTTCTTTTGTTTCTTTTCAGCCTCTACGATTCTGCCCCGATCACATGGGTTTCAGGATTTGAAAGGGAAAAAAAGCCAATTAATCCTTGGGATCAAACGAACAAGAGGATAAAAGGTGACTCATGGACCCAACTGGGAAAGAAAGATATCCTAAGCCAAAATGGTTGATTTATTTAACCACCCTCACTGCCTTGACTCTGGTTACCTATCATCTTATTGCCGCAGGGTACAAACCCTTACCCGGAATCCAGCATCGGGCGATCCACATAGGGTTGGGATTCATATTGATCTGGCTCGTCTTTCCTATATCTTCTCGTTTGCGGGGGAACCGGATAGCCTTCTGGGTCGATCTGGCCTTTGCATTCATTACGGCGATCATCACCATTTACGTCTTTCATAGTTTCACCACCTATGCTGACCGAGTGGGACTGCCGCCCACCACGCCGGATATTATTCTGGGAATCATTACCATTCTGTTTACCCTAGAAGTAGCCCGTAGAACCACGGGATGGGTTTTCCCCATGATCACCGTGGGCTTTTTGCTTTTCGCGATTTTTGGCCCATATATTCCCGAGCCTTTTGCCCACGGAGGTTTGAACATACCTCGGATCGTTTCATCTTTTTTTCTTACCCTCGAAGGGACGTATGGTTTTATTACCGGGGTCTCGGCAAATTACATTTTGATTTTTATCGTTTTGGCTGCCGTGATCCGGTATACTGCCGCAGGCCAATTCATTATGGATTTTACCATGTCTATCATTGGGAAAGTTCGAGGGGGGCCGGCCAAAATGGCCGTGGTGGCCAGTGCTCTGATGGGAACGATCACAGGAAGCAGCATGGCCAATGTGGCCGGGACTGGTTCCTTCACGATTCCCTTAATGAAGAGCCTCGGGTATCGAAAGGAATTCGCTGGGGGAGTAGAAGCTAGCGCCAGCATGGGAGCGCAAATCATGCCGCCGGTGATGGGCGGATCCATCTTTATCATGATGGAGATTTTAGGTGTTCCTTACTGGGATATCTGTGTTGCTGCCTTCCCCATGGCGATTCTCTTTTTCATTGGTCTATTTATCGCCGTGGATTATGAGGCGATACGACTCAATTTAATTGGTTTTTCCAGAAAGGATCTACCGTCTTTTTTCCCGACCTTACGAAGTGGCTGGTATTTGATGTTACCCATTCTTACCTTGGTTTATATGTTAGTTAAAGGAGTGACTCCTCAGCGGGCCGGATTCACAGCGATTCTGATAGCTATCGTTACAGGCATTATTTCTAAAAGAAATCGCCTGAATTGGCGAAAGCTAATTGCAGCCATAGAAATGGGGGCTAAAGATGCCCTGGTAGTGATAGGAATCGTTGGAGCAGCCAGTTTGATTCAAGGGATTGTTTCGGTTACTGGTTTGGGACTTAACCTTTCCAATATCCTGGTTGAGCTTTCTGGGGGAAATCTCTTCGTTCTCCTTTTATTGACCGCCATTACGTCCTTGATCTTAGGCATGGGGCTTCCTATAATTGTTTGTTATACTTTGCTCTCTATGCTCGTAGCTCCAGCTTTAATTAAGCTGGGTGTTCTGCCCCTCGCGGCCCATCTATTCATATTTTATTATGGCGTCATCAGTGCCATAACTCCGCCTGTCGCCCCTGATGCTTTTGTGGCTTCCGGAATTGCAGGAGCCGATCCTTATAAAGTGGCCGTAGAAGCTGTGCTCATTGCCCTGCCCATCTACTTAATTCCTTTCTTTTTTGTATACAACCCTATCTTCATTTTAAGGGCGTCGACCCCTTGGTTAGAATTTTTGTGGGTTTTCTTGACTGGAATTGCTGGCGTTTATGCCCTTGCATCGGGCCTTCAAGGATACATGCTCAAGAATACTCGTTTAAATATCACGGAGCGATCAATTCTCGTAGTAACCGCGATCCTTTTGATTGCCCCTTTAAAATGGGAAAGCTTGTTTGCTTTAGTCATCCTTATCGTCATTCAAACGTGGGCTTTTTTAAAGGGAAAAAGGCAGACTCCGCAGGGATAAGTTTTTTCGATTCCTCTTCAGGCAAGAAGAGGGGAAAAATTAGGCCCGGATCACACCCCAAACGCGGCAGAAGGGACTTTTAGGAAAAATATCCTTGGGTTATGCCAGCAAGTTTCCCGGACTGAGGGAAAGCTCTAACCCCGAGAACTTTTGCGGATAGGAAGGTTACTTTAAAGGAGGGTTCGCCTATGGATTTCGTCATCTCTGAAGAGTTACGAATGATCCAATCAACACTAAGAAAACTGGTCGACCAGGACATCCGGCCCAGATTGGCCGGACTTGATCCCGATGCCATTGAATTGCCCGAAAAAGATAAGCAGCAACTCCGGGAAAAGGTGAAAAAATTGGGGATGCAGGCTATGGGAGCTCCCCTTGAATATGGAGGTGGCGGCGTGGGTACCTTAGGACTCTGTTTGGCTGCTGAAGAATTGGCCAAACATAGGTTAGGGTCCTACCGGCCTACGCTGGGAGCTTTCTGCGGACATTTTGCGGGAGAGGCCCCTGGCAACCTTCTTTTCTGCAATGCCGAGCAAAGGGAACGGTACCTTCTGCCAGTCATCCGCCTGGAGAAAGAAAGTTGTTTTGCTCTGACCGAACCAGATGCTGGGACAGATACGGCAAATATTCGGACTTCTGCGGTTCGGGAGGGGGACCACTGGATATTGAACGGGGAAAAACGTTTCATCACTGGGGGAGATGCCGCGGATTTTGCGATGGTATTTGCGGTGACCGATAAAAAGTTGAAAGCGAAGGGGGGAATTACCTGCTTTTTGGTTGACAAGGAAACTCCGGGTTTCAAAATGGCGAGATTAATTCCTGTGATTAGGCCCTGGTATCCGGCAGAGCTGGTCTTTACGGACTGCGTGGTACCTGCAGAGAACGTTCTCGGAGAAGTGGGTCAGGGATTTGAAATGATTCAGGCGTGGCTGGGTCAGAATCGGATGTTGTACTCGGCAAATGTGGTTGGGACGGCGGATGAATCCCTGAAATTAGCCGTTGACTATGCGAATGTACGCCAGACCTTTGGCCAGCCCCTGTCTTCTCGCCAAGCCATTCAATGGATGATCGCCGATTCGGCAGTGGAACTCTATGCGGCCCGCCTGTTGGTGTATTCCTGTGCCTGGAAGATGGAGAATAAGGTCGGGGGCGATTTGCGGATGGAAGTCTCTATGGTCAAGCTTTTTGCTACGGAGATGGTGGGAAGGGTAGTCGATCGGGCCATACAGGTGCATGGGGGGATGGGAGTCACCAAAGAGTTGCCCCTGGAGAGATGGTATCGGGAACCGCGGATCAAGAGGATCGGGGAAGGGACTTCAGAGATTCACCGGCAGGTGATCTCTCGCGGGATTATCCGGGGTTTTTACCCTTACAACCCATTTGAGAAGGTTAGTTAACCCTACAACGACAGTTACTTATTAAACTATTGATTTTATAGCCCTTTTTTAATATTAGTCGATGTTATATTGAAAGAACGATTTTATTGATGATCTCGTAAAAAGTCTGAAAATACGTTTTTCTGTCATTCCGGCCCCGATTTTCATCGGGATAAACTCCAGCCGGAATCCAGTCTTTTCAAATAGTTATAAGTTCTCTGGACTCCGGTTTTCACCGGAGTGACGACTTTTTACGAAGCCATCTTTATTGTGTTTTCGACGAGTTATTAACACCCCCACCCTAACCCTCCCCCATCCAGGGGGAGGGAATTCGGGAGGCCCCAAGTATCCCCCCTCCCCTGGCGGGAGGGGGTTGGGGGGAGGGGGATAAAAAAGGAAATTCCTATACAATCAAGTTACAGATTACAGTAAAGCTCAAATGTCGTTGTAGGGTTAAGGAAGGGGAAAAAATTAAAAGGAGGAGGATAGAATATGAAGCTGATATACGAAGTGAAAGACAAGGTGGCCTATATTACCATCAACCGGCCTGAGGTAATGAATGCCATGGATGCCGAGGTTTATGCCGAGTTATCCAAGGCCTGGATCGATGTTCGCGACAACCCGGACGTTTGGGTAGCCATTATTACCGGAGCAGGAGAGAAGGCATTTACTGCGGGGGCCGACTTAAGGTCTTTCATTCCCCGGACGCCCGAAAAAGCTGATTTTTGCCTTACTCAGAAGAACATGATCCTGAATCGGGGATTAGAGGTGTGGAAGCCCGTGATTGCCGCAGTCAATGGATACTGCCTGGCAGGAGGGGTGACCTTGCTTTTTGCCACAGACATCCGCATCGCAGCCGAACACGCCGTGTTTGAAATTTCTGAGGTAAAAAGAGGCATTTTGCCAGGAAACGGAGGGACGCAAAGAGCCCTTCGACAGCTCCCCTATGCCATTGCCATGGAAATGCTGCTTCTCGGAAGGCGTTTAACCGCCCAAGAAGCCCTTGCTTACGGCCTAATCAATAAAATCGTCCCTCTGAATGAATTGATGCCGACCGCGGAGCAGTCCGCTAAACAGCTCTGTGAAAACGGTCCGTTAGCCCTGCGCGCCATTAAAGAACTGGCCATCAGGAGTCAAAGTTTACCCCTGGAACATGGCCTGCGTTTGGAGGAATCTTTTCAAGAATTTCTTCGCACAACCGAGGATGCCAAAGAGGGACCCCGAGCTTTTGCCGAAAAAAGAAAACCAATATACCAAGCCCGCTAAATTGAGAGTTTTCCAATCTACGCTACTGTTTTAGTATACCCTTTAGGGGAAAGGAGAAGGAATAATGAAACCGTATCGTTCCTCGTTATTCGTTCCCGGCAACCGGCCAGCCTGGATGGAAAAGGCGATAAATTATGGGGCGGATTGCCTGATTTTAGACCTCGAGGATTCGGTTCCGGATCAAGAAAAGGCAAATGCCCGCCCCTTGGTAAAGACCGGGATTAAGGCTCTTAAGGCCAAGGGACAAGCCGTTAACGTACGGATTAATGGTTTTGCCACGGGATTGACCTTTGACGACCTCGAGGAAGTTTTATGCCCGGAGCTTGATGGAGTTACGCTGCCAAAAGTGGAGACGGTGGCCGACATGAAAGAGCTGGATGCTTTATTGACCCATCTGGAAAAGCGCATGGGGATAACCGTCGGAGCGATTGAAACTCCATTAGGGTGCGAGACGGCTAAGGGGATGCGCAATATCTATGAGATTGCCACCTCCTGTCCACGGGTGAAGCGAGTTACCCTGGCGGCTGGCCCCGGAGGAGACGCGGCCCGGGCCATTGGCTATATTTGGTCTAAGGAGGGTATGGAGACTCTCTTTCTTCGTTCCAAAACAGTGCTGGATTGCCGGGCGGCAGGTATTCAGTATCCTACAATTAGCTCCTGGTGGAACATAAAGGATTTGGAGGGATTGGAACGGGATGCCAATTGGAACCGGCGGCTTGGGTTTCGGGGGGAGACGGTCATGCATCCGACCCACGTTCCGATTGTCAATAAAGTGTTTACTCCGTCCGGGGAAGAGATTGACTTTTATAAGGGACTGATTCAGGCCATGGAGGAAGCAGAGAAGAAGGGGATCGCCGCAGTGACTTATAAGGGAGACATGGTAGATGAAGCCATGGTGAAAACTGCCCGGGAGATGCTTGAATTTGCCAAATCCATTGGCTTAGAAACCTAAGTGGATTTTTTTGAAAATTCCTTAAACCCAGAGTAAGAAAAGAAAAAGGAGCAAATTCCAAACCCAAGATGAGCGAGAAGGAGAGTCAAGGTTTATTGGAGGGAGTTTGTATTTTGGAACTCGCCAACGTTGTGGCCGGGCCTCTTACGGGATCCCTGTTGGCTGATTTTGGTGCGGAGGTCATCAAGGTCGAACTTCCGGGCCAGGGGGATACGATGCGCTATGCGGGACCCAAGAAGAATGGGCTTGGCCTTTGGTGGAAAGTGAGCGGGAGGAATAAGAAGAATATCACCTTGGATCTGAGAGTCCCCAAAGGGCAGGAAATCTGCAAAAAATTGGCAACCAAGTGCGATGCCCTTATTGAAAGCTTCCGCCCGGGCACGCTGGAGAATTGGAACCTGGGCTGGGAAGATTTAAGAAAGGTGAACCGCGCATTGATTATGCTACGAATCTCCGGCTACGGACAAACAGGCCCGTACAGTCCCCGTCCGGGATTCGGCAGGGCCGCCGAGGCTATGAGCGGCGAAATGCAGATTACTGGATACCCCGGGGAGAAACCAATCAGCCCGGGATTTTCTTTGGGGGATACCGTTTCGGGGCTCACGGGGGCCTTTGCCCTCATGATGGCTTTGTACCATCGAGACTGCCTGAAGAGGAATGCCGGACAGGTCATCGATATCGCTCTTTTCGAGTCCCTATACAGGCTGATCGAATGGCAGACGATTTTATTCGACCAGTTGGGCATCGTTCCCGAACGAAACGGAGTAAGGATGGGCTTCCCGGGTTCTACTTCCCTCATCAATAATTACCCGACCAAGGATCATAAATGGGTGGCGATCTCTGCCGCGAATAGGGCGGTTCTGGAGCGGGTTTTGAAGCTGATCGGCGGAGATGATCTCCTGCGCGATGAGAGGTTTGGCCCCGCAGGAGTTTCCGAGCATATGGAAGAATTAGATCAACTCACCAGGGAGTGGATAAAAGAACATGACCGGAAAGAGGTGATCGATCTTTTCGCAGAGGCAGGGGCGGTTGCGGCGCCGGTTTATGATATTCAGGATATTTTTAAGGATGCCCAGTACGCCGCACGAGAGGATATCATAACCGTAGAGGATCCAGAGTTGGGAAAAATAAGGATGCTGGGAGTGATGCCCAAATTCCCGGCCAATCCGGGGAAGGTCCGGTGGGCGGGTAAAAGTATGGGGGCGTTCAATAAAGAGATTTACTGTGATCTGCTCGGGTTCACCCAAACTGAGCTGAACGATTTGAAGTCTGAGGGGATCATCTGAGGGGGAGCGCGGTCGGATTAGAAAGCTGATTATGCTTCACCCCAAGGGATCCAAGGGGCAGGCAAGGAGAAAAAAGATTTGACCAGTAGGGGGGCTCGGAGTGAATAGGCTATTGAGGCAAATCTCTGTTTTGGACATGACCGAGGGCGTCGCAGGGCCTTGCGCAGCAAGCCTTCTGGGCGACATGGGAGCATCCGTTATTAAAGTTGAGAGGCCGGAAGGAGACTGGGGAAGGGGTTCAGAGGACCCATTAAGACCTTACTTTGTCGCTAATAATAGAAATAAAAGGGACTTATGCCTGAACCTACAGAAAGAGGAGGCTAACCCAGTTGTTAGGCGTTTGGTGGAGCGCTCAGATGTAGTCCTTTCGAATTACCGAAAAGGAGTAATGGAACGATTGGGTGTTGGTTATGAAGCATGTCAAAAAATAAAGCCCGGGATTATTTACTGTACAATCTCGGCCTTTGGGCAAAAGGGATCTTATGCCAGCCTTCCTGCGAGTGATACTGGCATGCAGGCGATCAGTGGGATCATGGATTCAATAGGCGAGATGGAAGGTCTTCCGTTGCGCGTGAGCTTCCCCTTGGTGGACATCTTTTCTGCGAGTATGGCCGTACAAGGTATTTTGTTGGCGCTATATGCCCGGCAGCAGGGAAAGCTGGGTACAAGAATCGATATCAGCCTGCTCAATGCAGCCTTGTCCTTACAGGCTATGCCTTTTACCTCTTTTTTAATGACTGCGGAATTACCTAAGCGATATGGCAACCAAAACCCTACGCTTTCTCCGGCTGGTGCTTACCGAACGAAAGACGATAAATATATGACCATCGCCATTCTTGGTGAATCCTATTGGGAAAGATTTTGCCAGGCCATTGGAATGGAAAAAATTAGCAAAGAAGAGATGTTCAAGAATAACTTCCACCGGGTAAAGAACAGAGCTGCTCTGAATGATATCCTGGCTCCGATTTTCCTCGGGAAAACCCGAGGGGAGTGGATTCATACTTTTAAAGAGGCCGATATTCTTTGCTCCCCCCTTAATACCTTTACTGATGTTTTGGATGACTCGGCGCTTGTAGAATCGATTTCCCTATGGAAGTTTAAGCTCAAGGATAAAGAAATACGTATGATGGGAAACCCCATTGAAATTGATGGGGAGTATCTGACCCTGGAACTCCCTCCCCCTCTCAAAGGTGAACATACCATCGCCATATTGGACGAACTCGGATATGGCCACTCTGAGATCCAAGTCATGCTTTCGCAAGGGGTCGTTTATAGCCTGTCAACCCTTTAGGACTTTCCCCAAAAACTCTGCGGCAGCATACGGGCTAAGGGCCCCCAAAGGGGGAAATGGCGGTGGAGGATAATCAACATGGGAAGAGGATCCCTGCTGTGAAGGATAAAAAATGGAAGGTATATATTCCTGAATTCCTTCCGCCGGATAAACCGCAAAGAGAGATATTGGCGGAAATTGCCAAGATCGAGACTGGCCTGGCCAGAGATGAGGCGGAATTGATTGCCAAAGTCAGCAGGGCCGATGCCGTCCTGCTGACTCTCAAAACCCTCATGACCCGCCAAGTCCTGGAATCATGTCCCCAGCTTAAAATCATCGGCAAATACGGCGTAGGAATAGAAAATATCGATATCCAAGCGGCAACAGAATTGGGCATTCCGGTCGTCAATGTGCCGCGGGTAAACAGCAATGCGGTAGCGGAACTGTCTATCGGTCTTATCCTGGCGGTTATGCGGAGGATTCAAGAGGGCAGAAACCATATCGCCGCAGGAAGATGGCGGGATGAAAGTTTTTTAGGAGATGAGCTCATCGGCAGTCGAGTTGGTATCATTGGTTATGGAGATATCGCCAAAGGTGTCATCAAAAAACTTCAGGGGTTTGAAGTCGGGAAGATTCTGGTGTTTACCGAATCCAAGCGTCGAGAAAAGCCGGAGTTTAAAAATGTGACCTTGACCAACCTGCAGGTCCTGCTCAAAGAATCCGATATCGTCACCATCCATAAAAGCTTGACCCCCCAATCCCAAGGATTGATCGGACGGAGGGAGATTGGCCTCATGAAAAAAACGGCCTACTTGATCAACACCTCAAGGGGCTCCCTGGTGGACGAGAGGGAACTGATCAGGGCCCTGCAAGAAAGGAGAATCGCCGGGGCCGCCCTCGATGTTTATGAGGAAGAGCCCTTGCCCCACGATCATCCTCTTTTATTCCTGGACAACGTGGTTCTGACGCCCCATATCGGTGGCAGTACCCGCCGCACCAGGTTGCAGATGGTAACAGCCGCAGCCCGCAATGTGGCCGATTTTATGGAAGGCAAAAGGATCAATCCCCGATGCCTTGTAAATCAGGAGGTCTGGAAAATAGTAAGGATTGCAAAAAATCGATTTAAACCTTTATAAAGGCCGGTAAAAACCTCTTGGCCTCGAGGAAGGTAGTTATGCCTGCTAAGTTCATTTCGGCCCCGATGCGGTCTTGAAGGGGTGGCAAAAAAGCATTTCAATACTTTAGGAAAAAAAACAAATATGGTATACTTCTTTCATCACTCTTCAGGAGGGAAAACAGATGGATCCACTACCGCGTATATTTAAGATTCACCAGAAGATCGCTTCTCCGCGTCTGCCTGACGTGGAAAAAGAGATGAATGCCCTCCTCGACGGGTTCGGACTCTCCGGCAAAGTTCGGCCCGGAGAGCGCATCGCTCTCACAGCCGGCAGCCGGGGAATTCGCGACAAAGCTAAAGTATTGAAGGTGATCGCAGCCCGCCTGAAAGCTCTGGGCGCCAAACCTTTTCTCGTACCCTGCATGGGCTCCCATGGCGGAGCCACAGCCGAAGGTCAGGTGGAGATGCTTAAGCATTTGGGGATCACCGAGGAGTTCGTCGGCGCTCCCATCGTCTCCTCCATGGAAGTGAAGGAAGTTGGACGGACGAAGTTCGGAACGCCCGTTCTCATCGATGCCAATATCTGTTCTCAGGCGGATAAGATCATCGTGGTCAACCGCATTAAACCCCATACGGATTTTGATTTCGAGGTCGAGAGCGGAATCAACAAAATGATAGTCATCGGCATGGGCAAGCATAAAGGCGCTCTCATGGCCCACCGCTTGACCATCAAGCATGGATATTCCACGATGCTCCCGGAAGTCCAGCCGATCATATTGCAGGCACTTCCATTTTTCTTTAGCGTGGGCATCATTGAGAATCAATATGACCAGACCGCTTCCCTCCATCTCCTGGAGCCCCGAAACTTCTGGGAAGGGGAAAAACCGCTCCTGAAAAGGGCTAAAGAAATAATGCCCCGCTTGCCCTTTAAGCAGATGGATATTCTGGTGGTGGATGAGATGGGGAAGAACATCAGCGGCGCGGGCATGGATCCCAACGTCACCGGCCGCCTCTTTTTCATCGGCAGTCCCCCGCTTACGGAGCCGAAGATTACCCGTATCTTCGTCCGCGACCTCACCCCCGAAACCGAAGGCAATGCCATCGGGGTTGGTTTTGCCGACTACACTACCACTCGACTGGTAAAGAAAATCGACCTTCACCCCACGAAGATCAATTCCATTACCGGCATGGGGCCGGAATGCGGGCGCATTCCCCTGGCCTACGATCAGGACCGCGAGGCTCTGCAAGCGGCCTTTGATAACTCCGGCGTTCTGGATTTCAATGAACTGCGCTTGGTCTGGATTAAGAATACCCTGGAAATGGAGCACCTCTGGGCTTCCGAGCCCATGCTCAATGAAGCCAAGGCGCATCCTAATCTGGAAGTGATCTCAGGATTGCAGGATATTCCTTTTGACGCCGCAGGGAATATGGTGATGGAATGGCCGCCGCGCTGGGCGGATTAAAGGCATTTCCCACGGAGAGCGCAGAGGACGCCGAGGAAACAAAACCAACGCTAAAATTCGTATTTTTTGGGGTTTTGATATTTCCTTTCGGTCGTGTCTCTGCGTTCTCCGCGGGCTCTGCGGTGAAACGAATATAAAAATGTAGGATCGACCGGCTGGACGCCCGTTCCTTTTAATTTTTCGTAAAGTATTTTGTTCTAAGATCTGGAAAATGTGGGATCATCTTTTCAAAATGTTCATCTTGATGGAGTAATAAACTTTTGCTATCAATCGCCATGGCGGCGATTATCAGATCCGTTGTTGGAATGGTTAAACCCCTTCTTCTAAGTGTAAACCCAAGTTCATAGGCTTGCTCCCAAACAGATGAGCTTACAGGTAAAACCTCAAGGCTTTCCAATTTAATTCTCAAGCCATTTCGCTCCTCGATTGACCTGCATCCCTGGAGGAGCTCCAATATGATGACGGGAGAGATGACAGCCAACCCATTAATAATTGATTGCCTTAAGAATTCTTTTAGCCGCTGATCCCCGGCCTTCTTAAAACTGACAATCCAGGCCGAGGTATCGACCAGGATCTTTTCAGGAGCCAATTCGCATCCTTTCTAATTCTCCAAGGGTCAGAGCAAACTCTTCATAGTTGCCAATCAGATTGCTCAACTCCTCCCGGCGTTTCGCCCGCAGGAATTCCTTCATGGCAGTCTCTATAGCCTTTTTCTTAGTGGCAGCCCCCGTTGTTTTTACAACCTTTTTTATAAGATCTGCATCGATATCCAGCGTTGTTCGCATACTTTAACCTCCAATTTGTATATATCAATCATAATTTATAAGGCATAAAAAATCAAGTTTTATTATGACTATTAAGATATTCACTTGTCCCCTAAGATATGCGGAAAAGGGAAAACGGCCCAGCGATTGATGGAGGAAGTCTTTTATGGAGGGGAACTCCTACTCTGAAGCACTCCGGAAGTATTTAATGTCAAGGAGGTGGCTGTGATCATGTTCATCAGCCCCTGGCAACGTCAAGGCAGATTCGGAAAGGATGCGGCTTTAGGAGGGAATCAAGTCAGCCAGCGTTTTCTGCGCTTGTAGTGCTTCACTTTTCTATAGCTCTTCTTTCCTATCTCAGTCAGGCCCAAGTAAAATTCCCTCACGTCCTCGTTATCGCGAAGGGTATCAGCATCTCCGTCCAAAACTAAGCGACCGTTCTCCATGATGTAGCCGTATCGGGCAACCTGGAGGGCCATAGCCGCGTTCTGCTCCGCCAGGAGGATGGCCATCTTTTCTTCCCGATTTAGGCGGACGACGATGTCAAAAATCTCCTGGACCAGTAAAGGAGCGAGGCCCATGGAGGGTTCGTCTAAAAGCATCAGCTTGGGACGAGCCATCAGGGCTCTGCCGATGACCACCATCTGCTGCTCCCCTCCAGATATATATCCTGTTTTCACGTTGCGACGCTCGGCCAGCCTGGGGAAATAGCTATAAACCAGACCCAAATCCTTTTTGACTAAATGGGTGTCCCTCCTACTATAGGCACCGGTAAGGAGATCATCCTCTACGGTCAGGTGCTCGAATTTGCGCCTCCCTTCCATTACCTGGACGATGCCTCTGCGCACCACCTCCGCAGCATCCTTACGGTCAATTCGATTCCCCATGAATTCGATGACCCCCTTGGTGACTTCACCCCGCTCTGCCCGCAAAAGATTGGAGATGGCTTTGAGGGTCGTGCTCTTGCCGGCCCCATTGGCCCCGAGGAGGGCTACCAGGCCCCCCTCAGGCACCTCCAGGGAGACCCCTTTCAGGACCAGGATGACATGCTCGTAGACAACCTCAATATTATTGACCCTAAGCAAAGGATTCTGATTCATACAGCATGCTCACTCTATCTTGACGTCCTACTTTAAAGCTTCACTCGTCCTCGGCGTTATCCCCTTCTCTTTGGCATATTTAGCCGCTGACTTCTCGACCTCTTCACGGACAAATTCCCTCATGGGAGCCACCCAGGCACCAACCGGAACCCATTTCTGGCCATCCCACTGTTGGAACCGGACCCAGCCACCGCCCTCATGGTCTTTCCAGGAGGTCTTTATGGGCGGCATTATTCCTTCCGCCCCTATCTCTTTTATCCTTTCTTCGGTGATATTGAGATTCTCCAGGGCCCATTGCATCTCTTCACCGGTAACGGGACGAACCCCAAACTTCTTGTGCGCCGTACGAATGGCCTCATCCATGACGATTCCAGTAACGACTCCCCGATTGTAGAATACGGTGCCCACCCGGGTTATGGATAGGTTGCCTTTTCCAGCTCCATAGACCTTCTCGATAATCTCCTGGATAACGGGAAAATCCTGGCCAACTCCGTTGAAGTTGGCTGAATAATAACCCTTAGCGGCGGGACCCGCGGGCATGACGTCCTCCTCCGATCCGCACCACCAGACCCCCACGATACGGTCTCTCGGGAAGCCGAGCCGGGCCGCTTCTCTGAGAGGAACGGTGCAGGAAACGCCCCAGTTGCGGTTGATGACCCAGTCAGCTTTGTATCGCCGGACAATGTCCATCCACTGGGCTTTCTGGTCTATCCCGGGCCAGGGAACCGGGAAATGTCGCACCTCAAATCCGTACATCTCGGACATTTTCTCTAAGAGGGGTTTTGTCTCCTGCCCGTAAGGGATATCAATATGGAGGTTGGCTATTTTTAATCCCTTGAGCTTGTCCATTCCTCCTATCTGCTGGGCGATGAACTTTATTTTAGCCGTGTTTTGCGACCAGTAGTTGGCAGGAAAAGTAAAGGCCCAGGGAAAAACCGTACCGTCAGAGGCATCGGCGCGGCCATACCCCATAAAAACCAGAGGGATCTTATCTCGGACAGACCGGTCCAGGAGGGCGTAGGTAATCCCCGTGGAAAAGGGGTGGATATAGGCAGGCTTCTTGGGTTTAACACGTTCATAACATTCCACTCCCCTCGCTGTGTCGTAGGCCGTCTCACACTCTTCATATTTGTACTTGATCCCGTTGACCCCTCCTTTCATATTTATTAGTTCCATGTAATCTTCCCATCCACTGCCAGTCCCGCTACCGCCGGGGGCGAATGGACCCGTTCGATAAATCAGGCAGGGAACATATTGCTCCTGGGCTTGCCCCAGGTTTGGCGGGAACGTAAACCCGAACACCAAAATCAGCAATAAGAAGGCCACCCCAGCATTCTTACAGCGTCCCATGGTAAATTCCTCCTTTCTGAGTCTTTGCCTTTCTTTTAAGATAACTTCTCATCGATCGACTTCGCGCCTAAAATTCTCACCCCCCTCCACGGCTACGATCTTTCTTTCGGCCCTTAATAAGGAAAAGGCCAGAGCCGAAGTTTATCCTTCCCTGTCCGCCACAGGCGGGCCAGACCATAAGGTTCCACGATGAGGAAAAAAATAATCAGTCCGCCGAAAAAGATCAGTTCAAGGCAGGCCAGAAGGTCAGTTTTGAGCGCTGTTCCAAAAGCGTGGGCAAACTGGTTGATAAAGATGGGCAACAGGGTAATGAAACCCCCGCCAAAGAAAGAGCCGAGGACACTCCCCATACCCCCTATGATGATCATTCCCAGAAGATGGAAGGAGACCATAATGTTAAATGCCTCGATATTGGCCGCTCCGTAATAGGTGAAGGTGATCAAGCCTCCAGCCACCCCGGCATAAAAGGAGCTCACCGCAAAAGCCAAAAGTTTATTCCAAAACAGTGAAATACCGATGATCTCCGCGGCCACGTCCATGTCCCTGATGGCCATCCAGGCCCGGCCCAGTTGCCCGCGCACTAGATTTTTGCCAAAGATGGTCAATGGGACCACGACAGAGAGGACCAGATAATACTTTTTAACCGGTGTGTCGATAGGCCAGCCGAAGACCTGCATGGGGGGAGTATCAACAGTTCCGAAAACCCCTCCGCTGATCCATTCCCAATGGGTCAACACCCATTGGATGATGAATTGAGCTGCCAGAGTGGAAACGGCCAGATAAAACCCTTTGATCCGTAATGAAGGGGTGCCAAAAACAGCCCCTACCGCCGCGGCAACCAGACCACCACCCAAGAGGCTGAGGAGGAGTGGAACTTCGTAACGCCCGTACAAGATCAGCGAGATATAGGCTCCCACGGCCATAAAGGCAGCATGTCCAATGGAGAGCTGCCCGGCGTAGCCAGTCAGAAAATTCAGGCCCAACGCGGCCAGCGAAAAGACCAGGAAGGGAATCAATATGCTGCTGAGCCAGTAGTCGCTGGCCGAAAAAGGTACCACCAAAAAAGCTATAAAAAGAATAATAATAACGCCCCATCGGTCCAACGGAATGGGAAAGATAGCCATATCTGCCCGGTAATTGGCCTTGAACACGCCGCACTCTCTGTAAATCATGAACGAAGCTCCCCAGTTGAAGATTCCAGAATACGGAAGATCGTATTCGCAAGTTTTCCCAAGGTAAGACGTTTAGACCCTCTCAATGATCTCTCTCCCAAACATCCCATAAGGCTTAAACCAAAGAACCACCAGGGCCAAAAGATACGGAAAAAAGGTCTGGATTCCTCCCCCAACATAGGGACCAAGGAATACTTCTGCCAGGTTTTCAGAGGCTCCCACGATAAGGCCGGCGATGATAGCTCCGGGAATGCTGTCAATACCGCCCAGGATCAGTATTGGCAAGGCCTTCAAGGCAATCAACGACAGGCTGAACTGCACTCCGAGGCGGCTGCCCCACATGATGCCCGCCACCAAGGCAACCAAACCGGCAATGGCCCAGCTGATGGCCCAGGCCCTTCTAAGGGGAATGCCCACGGAGAGGGCCGCTTCATGGTCATCCGAAACTGCTCTGAGCGCCCGGCCGGTTCGGGATTTTTGGAAAAACCACACCAGGGCGAAAACCAATCCCCCAGCTAGAGCTCCCCCCACCAGATCGAATTGGCTGATCAGTAATCCCCAGGCCTTGAAGGGAATGTCAGAAATTCCAATATCGAGCCCCTTGGGGTCCGTACCCCAAATCCCCTGACCTATCCCTTGCAATAAAAACCCCAGTCCTATCGTTGCCATGAAAAGGGCAAGAGGTGGTCGCGCTACCAGAGGACGAAGCACTACTGCCTCAATGGCGATGGCCAGAGCAATCATGATAACCAGGCCGGCAAGTATGGCAAGCCATAAAGGCAATAAAGTGAGGAAACCAACTAAGGCCAAGGCGGCAAAGAGGGTCATATCTCCCTGGGCGAAGTTAAAAACGCCGGAAGACTTATAGATAAGGACAAACCCCAGAGCCACCAAAGAATACATGACCCCAACGAGAAGTCCACCAATGGCCACCTCTATTGCGAATATCACAACGTATCCTCCTTATTTTTGAGCTGTGGTTCCGAGATAGGCTTTGATGACTTTTTCATTATTGCGAATCTCCTCCGGCGTTCCCTGCCCTATTTTGTCCCCGAAGTCCAAAACCACCACCCGATCAGAGATGTCCATTACCACCCCCATGTCATGCTCGATCAGGGCGATCGTTGTTCCCAACTCCTCGTTGGCATCCAGAATAAAACGAGCGATATCCTCCTTTTCCTCCAGGTTCATCCCGGCCATGGGTTCATCTAAGAGAAGAAGCTTGGGCTCGGCAGCTAAAGCCCGCCCCAGTTCTACCCTCTTCTGGAGTCCATAAGGAAGCATCCCTGCGGGCGTTTTTCGAATGTGCTCGATCTCCAGCCAATCGATGACCCGTTCCACTGCCTCCCGATGTCGAATTTCTTCTTTTTGAGCAAAACCCCAGTAAATTCCCTGGGAAAAGAAATTGGAGCGCATTTTCAGATTTCTGCCTACCATGATGTTATCCAAAACGGTCATCCCCTTAAAAAGAGCTACGTTTTGAAAGGTTCGAGCAATCCCCAAGGCAGCAATGTGGTGGTGAGGCATTATCGTTAGGTCTTTGTCCTCAAAAAAAATATGACCCTGCGATGGATGATATACCCCATTAATAACGTTAACCAAAGAAGTTTTACCTGCGCCATTGGGGCCGATAATGGCCAGGATCTCCCCCTTGTGGATCTCCAGGCTCACTCCATTAAGGGCCTTTAAAATGCCAAAGGTAATGTGGATATCTTCAACCCGGAGAATTGGTTGACCGCCATTTTCCTCACTCATTCGTAGCCCTCAGTTCCTTGAATCATATGAATTTTTATTGAAATATCTCTGCTTCTCGAATCTTTAAAGAGGCACGGATGTTTGCCGTTCGCCCATCTTCATAAGTGATCTTGGTCTCTACATCCACATTCTCTTTGTCGGAATAAAGAGCATCGATGAGCTCAGCGTATTTCTTGGCGATAAAACCTCTGCGAATCTTGCGGGTCCTGGTGACTTCGGCATCATCAGGATCCAATTCCTTGTGCAGGATCAGGAATCGCCGAATCTGGGCGCCCCTGAGTTTTTCCTCTTTGGACAGGCTGGCGTTGACCTTTTTTACTTCATTAGAAATCAGATCATAGACCTCCGGCCTTTGGGATAAGTCGGTATAGGAGGTATACCCTATATTTTTTCTTTCTGCCCAGTTGCCCACGCTCTGGAGGTCGATATTGATCATGGCGGTTACATACTCCTGACCCTGACCCAGAGTTACAGCCTCCTTGATATAAGGGCTGAATTTTAGCTTATTCTCTATAAATTGTGGGGCGAATATGGTCCTGTTAGCCAACTTACTCACGTCTTTGGCCCGGTCGATGATCAACAGGTGGCCGTCTTTATCGAAAATACCCGCATCTCCAGTATATAACCATCCATCCTTTAGGGCTTCGGAAGTCGCTTCCGGGTTTTTATAATACCCAGGGAAAACTCCCGGGCTTTTAATAAGGACTTCTCCCCCCTCGCTGATCTTGATCTCTACTCCAGGGCAGGGTATACCTACAGTCTCTAATTTCACGTCACCGTCGGGCTGATACGTGCACATAGCACTGGTCTCGGTCAGCCCGTAGACTTGCTTTAAATTAATTCCGATGGACCTGTAAAACTGGAAAACTTCCGGGCCCAGAGCTGCACCAGCCGTATAGGCAAAACGAAGTCTTCCCATCCCGAGGTTGTCCCGAAGAGGGCCATAAACCAAGAACTCTCCCAGGGCATAAAGAAAACGAAGCCCCAGGGAGACAGCCTGATGCTTTAACTGATGGGTGGAAACCCGGTGGGCCACATTTATCAAGAAAGCATACATCTTCTGCTTGATCCAGGCAGCATCTTCCATTTTGACCTGGATGGTGGTCAAGATGTTCTCCCAAATCCGGGGTGGACAGAAGACGACCGTGGGGCCCACCTCGCGCATATCGCGCATGGCCGTTGTGGCTGCCTCCGGACAGTTAATGGTAAACCCAATATCTAAAAGCATAGCCAATGAATAAATGGAATCCCCAATCCAGGCCATGGGAAGGTAAGCCATAACCCGATCCGTGTCCCGATATCCTTCGACCTTGGAAATGAGCCTGACATTGGTGAGAAGGTTGGAATGGGTTAGGACCACGCCCTTTGGATTTCCCGTGGTACCCGAGGTATAAGCGATAAGAGCGGTATCTTCTGGGCTTCCCTTCTGTACTTCTTTTTGGAAAAAGTCGGAATGGTCCTTCTCGAAGTCCAGGCCCACGGCCTGGACTTCCGCGAAACTCTTTATAAATGGCTGGTTGTAGTGGCGCATTCCTCTGGGGTCATCGTAGATGATCATCTCCATGCTGGAAACCTTCTCCTTGAGGGCCAGCATTTTATCCACCTGTTCCTGGTCTTCGGCGACGATGAACTTAGCCTCAGAATGTTCGATGATGTATTCCAGTTCTTTTTCGATAGCATCCTGATAAAGAGGAACCGGGATGCCTCCGAGGCATAAAGCCGCCATCTGGGCCCAGTAGAGCTGGGGTCGGTTGTCTCCGATCACGCTCAGCCTATCCCCCCTTTGGAAACCCAAAGAAGCCAGCCCCAGCGCAAATTTCTTGGTGTTTTCACAATAGTCTGCCCAAGAGTAAGATTGCCAGATGCCCAGGTCCTTTTCCCGAATGGCGATCTTGTCCCTGCCATATTTCCTGTCATTATCCAGTAAAATCTGAGGAAGTGTGCTGTGGGCATTCCCCATGATCAAATTCCTTTCAAAGCCCCCATTTCCTTCTCCATATACGATTGATGACCTCGTAAAAAGTCATCAGAACTATGAGGCTCTTGCAAAAGTATTTTTTTGTGGTTCGACAAGCTCACCACAAACGGAAAAACTAAATAATTTCAACCTAAGCCCGTTCACCCTGAGCCTGTCGATGGGTAAATTACGGACTTTTGCAAGAAGCTCCTATGGTTTCGTAAAAAGCTCCAGATGCAAGGCGCGCAAAACCTGAGGAGTGAAGCGTACTTACAGGTACGTTGCAATGACGAAGGTGAAGCGCAACGCCGCAGATGGACTTTTTACGAAACCATCACGATTGGATTACCAAGGGCCAGTACCAATCTCCAAGGGTTTTCCCTCTTTAATCCCCACCCTCTGACTGAGTACGGCGATCCTCTCCAAGATATTTGTGACCTCCCTCGTGTCGTGCTCCATCAAAGCGGTCATGGTCCTCAATTGCTCGCTGGTATCCAGAATAAAGAGGACGATCCCCTTTTTTTCCACAACCCTTTAGGAGACAGTTCAAAAATATATCCCGATAAATATGTTGTTTTGGCGAAAACGCTATTTGAATTTTGATAACAATTTAGCGCTTTGATCCGCCTCAGGCGGACCAGAAATCCCTCCCGACCTCCCTTTTGCAAAGGGAGGAGCGGTTTTTTATTGGAATTCGATAAAAGATTCAGCCTTTTCCCCCTTTGAAAAAGGGGGATAAAGGGGGATTTGACAGCTTTTCAAATGGCTAAACTGTTACGAATTTTGATAATCGGAGTTCAAATTTAGGAATCAAGCCTATTGGTAAGGCTCATCGGTCGATATGTAAAAGAAAGGATAACCCTTTTTTGAAGGGTGAATCCTTCCGCTTATTTCACGCGGGGCAGGATAACACCTTACTCTTTATCTACATAACCATTGGGCCTCCAAAATGAAGGCTAGGCCCGATTTTAAAAGGGTCAATCAGGAAAGGAAGACTACGAACGCCAATGCTGAATGCTGAGTAATATAAACGCACTCCTAAAAATTGTCAAGAAAATAGTTTTTAAAAAATTGGGGGATTCAGGGATTGGAGAATTTCTCAATTATTCTCAATTTTTAAATTACTAATTCTTTCTATTTCTGGCTTCACAAAAATTGTCTTCTGTTGAGAATAGATAACGAAACCGGGTCGAGCGCCTTTGGGGCGGCGTAAATTTTTAACTTCCGTATAATCCACGGGAAGACGCGTCGAGTTTTTTCCCCGGCTATAATAAGCGGCAATCGCGGCTGCTTCCAGGATTGACTTGAACCCCGGCTCCTTGGCGCTGACTTTTAAAAGAACGTGAGAACCGGGCGTTCCCTGGGCGTGAAACCAGAGGTCATTCCCCCGGGCCATCTTGCGCAGAAGGTATTCATTTCCTACGTTGTGCTTGCCGCAGTATATTTCCAGGCCTTCTGTAGACCGGAATCGACGCACGGGCAGGGAAGTTTCCTTTTTTTCCCTGGTCATCTTTTGCTTTTTAGAAATGCTCAATATCTTCGCTTCTTCCAGCTCTTCACGAATCGCCCCCAATGCTTCGTCATCTCCAGCTTCTTCCACCTGGAATAAGAGGGAGTCCAGGTAAGCGATCTCCTGCTCAGTCTCGGAAATACGCTCCAGGGAAAATTCTATTCCGCGTTTAGCTTTTTTATATCTCTTAAAATAGCGCTGAACGTTTGCCGCCGGGTCTAAAGCTTCTTCCAGGGGAATGAGCACCGAACGGGGGGGGTCCTGTCGGAAGTCCAAAGCCTCGACCTCCCGCATTCCTTTTTTGAGCTTGGGGTAATTGGATGTCAGAATCTCTCCGTAAGACTTTAGTGCCAGGTCTTTCTCGAATTTTTCCTGATCCAGCAGCAGGTTTTCCCTTCTCTTCTGCAGCCGATGAAGGAGCTGCCTCAGCCTTTTGCCCATAGCTTGCTTTTGCTCAACCATCTTCCGCTGCCATACGACTTCGAAATAGTAATTGTCCGCAGCCTGGTTCATCGAGGAAAAAAGTTCCTCCGCAGCCGGTCCCAGGCTCTTTAAGATGAAAGGGCACAGGACTTTTTTATCACTTAGGAGGGTGGCGATCCGCGGTTCAAAATTGCCCTTTTCGTATCGCTCGAATAAGCGGCGGAAATTTTGCCAGGTGCCCGAGGCTGTCCCGTCGTTGCCAAACTCGATTTCCCGGGCTATCAGCGGGCTAACTCCGGAAATTTTCTGGACCAAAGCCGGCCAGCGTTCCCCGGCCGGTAAATGGAAGATCTCTTCCATCCTCTCCACGGTCACTTCATTTGGAGACCAGCGGTCAGTCGAGGGGAGCCGCGAATAAACCAGTCCCGGTGCTGCTGGTCGGGCGGCTCCATCTTCTGCTCTGCGGAAATGCAGGCAGTCCAGAATTTTTTCGCCATCGAGCAGCAAGACGTTGCTTGCTTTGCTCACCACTTCCACAATCAGGACAAGGTTGCCGATAATCCCGGCATCCATCATTTTTTGCAGTCCGATGCGCACGATTCTTTCGCAAGGATCCTGGGAAATATCGGCGATCCGGGCTCCGGTGATGTGCTTCCGCAGATAGGTACAGAACCTGGGTGGGATCATGGGGTTGATGTATTTCTTTTCCGTCAGGTGCAGGCGTTGAAAGTCGGGGTGGGTGGAGATAACCAGTTGTTTCTCTTCCCCTTGCCGCCGCAGGCGAAAGAGAAGATCGGTGCGGTTCATCTGGTAGATCTTGGTGATGAACCCGCCTATTATCTCTTTCTTCATCTCTTCCACAATGCCGTGGATGACAAAAAGGTCCATTTTCCCTTTCCCTTTTTCAACTTACTTTATCATTAAAACACAATTATCATCGTTCATCAATCTTCAGCATATCCTCATCCATCACATTTTTAGACTCTTTTCTTGCCCTGAAGGAAACATTGGGGTAGCATTTGATTAAACGATGTTTCAGGTTAGAGTAGTGAGTTGTTTGTTGTGAGTGATCTCATGGAACAAAAAGAAAATTCTACACAGAAATTCTTCTATGGCTGGGTTATCACCGGATTGGTATCTTTAAACCTGGCTATGGCTTACGGGGCCCAGTATTCTTTCGGCGTTCTCTTCCCTTCCCTGATTGAAGAATTTAAATGGAACCGCCAGAGCCTGTCCGGGGCCTTCTCCCTTTACACCTTCATGTACAGCGTCCTGGGCGTGATCCTGGGAAGGTGGACCGACCGATTCGGCCCGCGGATCATCTTGCTTTTGGGCAGCGCCTTTCTGGGCATGGGCATAGGGTTGATCAGCCTGGTGAACGCCCCGTGGCATCTCTACGTTGTTTATGGACTCCTGGCTTCCTGGGGAATGAGCGCCACTTACATCACGGCCAGCCCGATCATCGTGAAATGGTTTATCGCCCAACGCGGTTTGGCTGTGGGGTTGGCCCAATCCGGACTGGGAATCGGGATCATCATTATCCCTCCGATTACCGGCGCTTTAATTGCCGCTCTGGGCTGGCGCCCGACCTGCGTCATTCTGGGAGCGGCCGTTTTTATCGTCCTTTGCGCCACTTCCTTCTTTTTAATCGGATACCCCGAAAAGATAGGCCTTCTGCCTGACGGCCGGCAGAAAATCATGAGCGGCAAATCATCAAGCGCCGCCCGTTCAGAAGAGACCTATGAAGCAATCTACAAAGAGGTCAACTGGTCGGCAGCGGAAGCAATTCATACCAGATCCTTCTGGGTTTTAACTGCCCTTTTTTTCTGTGCCTGGCTTTTCGTTTTCCTGCCGCTGGTCCACCTGGTTGTCTTCGCCATGGACATTGGCCTTTCCAGGGAATCGGCTCTGATATCCCTGAGCATTCTTGGAGGTTCATCCACCCTCGGCCGCTTGATTACGGGGTACATCTCCGATCGCATCGGAAGAAAGCAGGCTCTGGCCATCACCATCTGTATGCAGGTTTTCTCGTGGTTTTGGATTATGGGCACAAGCACAAGCTGGATGCTCTTTCTGTTTGCTGTTGTTTTCGGGTTTTCTTACGGGGGGGTTAGTGCCGTCTTTCCGGCAATCATCGGAGATCACTTCGGCCGGCTTAAAGCCGCTTCAGTCATCGGGGCTATTTTCACTCTTGCCGGAACTGCCGCAGCTTTCGGTCCATTATTTGCGGGATATATTCACGACGTGACCCACAACTACCAGATGGCCTTCCTTTGCGGGGCCCTTAGCAACCTACTCTCTTTGGTTCTCCTTATCTTCTCCAAACCGCCGGAAAGAACCGTTCGGAGTTGATAGTTCGGAGTTCGGAGTTAAGACCTGCTTTCATTGCCGGGGTTTTCAATTTTTCTAACTTTCCGCGGGCCGGCCGCCCAAAAGAAAAGACACATGAGAATAAACAGGGGAATCGCCGCCATGACGGCCAAACGATAGCTGCCGGTTAAGTCAAAGATCGCCCCTCCGGTCCAGGCTCCCAAACCATGCCCCAAACCAAATCCGATATTGGCAAAGCCCAGAATACTTCCAAAATTTCTTCCGCCGAAGAGGTCTGCCGCTCCGGTGCTGACGGTCGGGGAACCCAACCCGGAACCGAGGCCAAAGGTGATGGCATACAGGTAGAGAGGCCAAATCCGGGCGTTTCCGATAAAAATCAATAACGCCAGAGCGCTGCCAAGGTATAAGCCGGTGACGATAGAAAAAGTAACCTCCCTGCCGAGTCTGTCGGCTAAAAATCCTCCCAGACGCCCTGTTGCGGCCATGAATCCAGCCAGGCTAAAAATAAATGCCGCCATTGCTCCGCTGTGTCCGGTGTCCACAACCACGGCGACCAGATGATGCATGATTATGCCTGCCCCTGTACCCAAAGTGCTCATTACCCCCACCAATAGCCAGAACGGGTAAGTCTTCATTCCTTTGAAAAGGCTCCACTCTGTTGCGGCCCATTCCTGGTTTACGATCTCTATTTTTCTCCCTTCTCTATGACTTCTCACAGATGGGACTTTTTTATTCCGGCCATCGGGCTCCAACCCTAACTCTTGCGGCCGGGAGCGCATGAATATACTCGTCAGGGGGGCGATCACCAGGAGGGTCACTACCGCCAGGACGATATAGGATCCGCGCCAGCCTGCAAGGGATATCAGGTATTGAACCGGAAAAGCTAAAATAGGGGGGGAAACATTACCCACAAGGCCAACCCCTAAGGCAGCGCCCCTTTTTCTCACGAACCAATTGGACAGGACGGCCGTAACCGGTACGTATCCGGCGCAGATGACTCCGAAGCCCATAAAAACCCCGTAAGCTACAAAGAAGTGCCACTTCTGACTTGAAAATGAACTGATCAAACAACCGACGGCCAGAAGAATACAGGCGGCCGGGAATAATTTTCTTGGGCCGAATCGATCGATAAAGGCACCAGCGGCTAAAGAGCCAAAACCGTACACCACTGAGCCAACCGTGAAAATCGTTGCCGTGCTGCCGCGACTCCAGCCAAATTCATTTAGGATACTCACGTAAAACATGGGAAAAGACCACCATATCCCATAGGCCACCATCATCATGACCAAGGAGACGCCAGTAATGACCCAGCCGTAGTAAAATGGAATTTTATCCGGAATAAATTTGTCCACAGTTAGTCCTTTTACGGTTCGTTACTCAAAACTGCTTTGAGCCGAACCTGGTAAAGCAATAGGCAATTTTTAGGGTTTTATCCAGCGGGCCGCAACCAAGGCTCCTGTATCTTGACCCCTCTTCCGTCCTTCGTTCTCAATTTGCTGGGCGATATCCAGTCTGTCTTCCTTTTGAAAATGGATGGCCGTTTTGATCACCCCTTCCACCGGCGCAAGGGAGCGCAATTCATCAGGGGATCGGAAAATCGCCTTTTTAAAAATAGTCTGCTTTTCCTTTGCTTCCATCTTCCGGCGCGACGCCCAAGTGCTTAGGCTATTCAGGGTAGCCGCCACGATGCACCCGCCTCTTTTGGTCACGCGGAACAGTTCTCTGAGGGCGCCCCTGGCATCCTCGATAAATTCAAGGGCGGTAACCGAAATCACCCGATCAAAGGACTTTTCTGGAAAAGGCAGGTTTAACATGTCCCCCAAAACCGTGCGGAACCAGTATCTCCGGGTTTTCTCCCCGGCCCGCTTGAGCATTGGCAGCGATACGTCAAGTCCAATTACGTTTGGGCCACGGGAGAGAATGTCCAGGGTGAACACTCCGGTGCCGCACCCGGCATCCAGAATAATTTCCCCGGGGGCTGGATTCAATAGATTTAAAAGCAACTCACTCTCATATTTTTTCACCAGGCCGCCAATGGGAGTTGTGAACCACCTGTCGTATTCTTCCGGCCATTCATCAAAAAGTTTTTTCTTGTTATTTTCAGCCAATGAAAGGATCCCTTATCTTCAGTCGAATCAATCGCAGAAGCTTACCATCCCCTCGCCGGCGGATCAACTGCAATATCGCCAAAATCTCGATTTTGATAATCAACCTGTATTGGGGGAACGAAAATCTAATGTAATAAACGGCGCCTCAGGCGAGTCAAGAAATTCTATTTTTCCTTGACAAACGGGAATAATACATCAATAATACAACTCTAAAAATTTAATTAACATTCCAATGCCCTTATCCAACATAAAAGTAATCGATTTAACGCGGTTTGTTGCCGGCCCTTTTTGCACTCTGCAACTGGCTGATATGGGCGCCCAGGTCATCAAAATTGAATCCCCGGGGCGCGGGGATGAGACCCGATACCAGGGGGCCATTATCAACGGGGAAAGCTGGTACTTCATTGGGATGAACCGCAACAAAAAAAGCTTGACCCTGGACTTGAAAAGCCCAGAAGGGAAAGAAATATTCCTTCGCCTGGTCCGGACTTCAGATGTCGTGGTGGAGAATTTTCGCCCCGGAGTGATGCACAATCTTGGTCTTGGTTACCAGTTCCTCCGGGAGATAAACCCGGCAATTATCTACTGTGGAATCTCCGGTTTCGGTAAGGATGGTCCTTACCATCTACGGCCGGCTTTTGATTTCATCGCCCAGGGGATTTCGGGTTTCATGAGCATAACCGGATTTCCCGACCGTGAACCCGTGAGGACGGGAATCCCTATCTCCGATTCGATTGCCGGAATATACGCATCCTACGGTATTCTGGCGGCCCTGTTAAATCGGCAAAAAACAGGAAAGGGGCAGGAGGTTCAAACTTCCCTGGTGGACGCCATGATCAGCTTTCTCAGCTTTCAGGCGGATCGATATTTCGGCCTTGGGGAAGTTCCCCAACCCTACGGCAACGACCACCCGGTGTCCTCTCCTTACGGAACGTTTAAAACCCTGGATGGGTATATCAACATTGCCCCGGCCGGAGATCCAATGTGGGAAAGGCTGGCCCAGGCCCTCGGTCTGCAGGCGCTGCTTGATGATCCTCGCTTCCGCACAAACGATTTGAGACTCGCCCACCGCCGCGAGCTCAATCAGATCATAAATGATATTACTTGCCAGCGAACGATGTCGGACTGGATTGAATATCTGAATAAGGCGGGAGTACCCTGTGGCCCAATTTACAACCTGGCCCAAACCTTTGAGGATCCCCAGGTCAAGCACCAGGAGATGGTTTTGGAGATAGAACAACCCTCCGGTAAGGTGAAGACCCTGGGATTTCCTGTCAAACTGAGTGATACGCCGGCAGCCATCCGCTACCCGGCTCCTCAACTGGGAGAGCACAATGCGGAAATTTTAGCCAACCTCGGCTACTCCACCGACCAGATCAATGAGTTAAAGACCAGGGGAGTAATATGAGTAGTGGGGATCGGTTATTCAAGCCCTAAGCGGCCATCTTAAAACCGAAGATTACATTTGATGGTCTCGTAAAAAGTCGGCAGAGGAGTCATTGCGAGCGAAAGCGAAGCAATCTCGTTTTTATAAGTCCTTGAAAATACGTGATTGCTTCGTCGTCCCGCATTGGCGGAACTCCTCGCAATGACGAAAATGGGACTTTTTACGAAACCATCACATTTGATTTCATAAAAATCCCATTGCCGGGAGGTTTAGTGATGGATGAATCCAGCGTTACCCTCAGGGAAGTAATGCTGCGGGATGGCCTGCAGAACATACCTGAATTTATTTCTACTGATGTTAAAATTGAGCTTTTCAGGCTGATTGCGGCCAGCGGCATCCGCAATATGGAAATTACTTCTTTTGTAAACCCTAAAGCAGTGCCCCAATTCCAAGATGCAGCCCGTATGGCCCAGGCGGTTTTGCAGATGAAGCCGGAAGGAGTGGAAGTCTCCGCCCTCGTTCCTAACCTGAAGGGTGCCCAGAATGCCCTGGAGAGCGGCATGCGCAATTTAGGGTTCGTCATGTCGGTAAGTGAATCCCACAATATCAATAACGTGCGGCGGACCACAGCGGAATCCATCGATGAGCTAAAAAAGATTCTGGATCTTAAAGAGAATTATCCTGACCTGAACATCCGGGTAGGAATGGCCACTGTTTTCGGTTGCCCTTTTGAAGGGAAAATTAAGCCCCGGGTGACTTTAAATTTTATCCGCCGGTTTTATGACCTCGGATTAAGGGACATATCCCTGGCCGATACCGTGGGCTTCGGGAATCCCAAAGAAGTCAAAGAGACCTGCGCTCTTTGTCTCACTGAGTTTCCGGATGTTACCTTTTCCATCCACCTGCATAACACCCGCGGCCTGGGCCTGGCTAATTCCTTGGCCGCCTACGAAACCGGGATTCGCCTTCATGACGGGGCCATCGGCGGGTTGGGTGGCTGTCCCTTTGCCCCGGGGGCCAAAGGAAATACCTCGACCGAAGACCTGATCTTCATGTTTGAGGAGATGGATGTCAAGACGGGTGTAAACCTGGAGGAGTTAATGGAAACATCCCGCTATTTCAAGATGGTCAAAAATAATGTCTGTTATTCCAGCAGTATCCTGGAGGTAGGCGTCCCGGTTCCTCAAGGGGCCATTACCAAGGACGGATCCGAACAGAAATGGAGTATTTAGGCCGCACTGTGGCCTCTGTAGTTAGGCGCTTAGCGCCTCATTAATACAAACATGTTTGTAAGAAGGAAACGTCTTGGCACCAGAAAATCCCCCCATCCCCCCCTTTAAAAAAGGGGGGTTAGGGGGGATTTGAAGCATTTTGGCTGCCCGCTTGAGGCGGGCCACTTTTTCCGCGCAAGGTCGCGGAAAAAGCATAGATTCTTACATCTTTCAATCTGAGAATTTTCTTCTCAGACTTTAATAATATCCCTAAAATCTCCCCTCCCCTGGCGGGAGGGGATGAAGGGGAGGGGGATCATTTTTCTATTCACCCCCACCCTCACCCTCCTCCATCATCAAAGGGGGAGGGGATCAGATGGAAATTTCAAATATCTTTGGATAGGTTTTTAAAAAGAAAGGAGGATATGAATATGAATTTTGGGAAAGTGCTGGCAATTTTGCTGGCCATCGGCTTTAGCCTTTCAGCCCATCCGCCGGGAATCAGCGCCGCACCCGTGCAAATTCACGTCAACAACACCATGGGACCCGGGGGATCGGAAGAAGCAGCCATCGCCAAGTTTAAGGATGTTGTAGAACAGAAATCCAGCGGTCAGATGGTGGTTACCCCCTTCCTGAGCGGCCAGCTCGGCGGTGAAATTCCTGTGCTGGGTTTGATGAAGATCGGCAAGACCGAGATGTCGCTCACCGGGGGATTGTTTCTCAACCAGTATTCTCCCGAGTATAACGCCATTAACATTCCTTATCTCTTCACCTGGGAGCAAGCCATGGAGTACATCGAGGGACCTGCCGGCCAAAAGATCCATGAGCTGGCTCTGAAGAAAGGCGGGCTCGTGGTCTTCGGTCCTCAGTACCGGGGTCCCCGCCATATGACTTCCAACCGGGCCATCAAAGAGGCCAAGGATCTCAAGGGCCTAAAGATGCGGGTGCCCCAGGAAGCCGGGTGGGTGAGAGTCTGGCAAGCCTTGGGGACTCTGCCGGTGGCCATCCCTGCCCCGGAGATCTACATGGCCATGCAAACCGGCCAGGTGGAAGCTCATGAAAACACGTTGGTGTCCCCCTATAGCCGATCCATGTGGGAGGTCCAGAAATACATCATTTTAACCTCCCATATCTACTGGCCCTGGTGGTGGGTGGCCAGCGACAGTTGGCACAAGAAACTCTCCCCGGAGCAGCAGAAGATCATCCGGGAAGCCATCGAAGTCGCCCGCAAGTACGGCGAGAAAGTGGAACGGGAAAAGGATGATTTTTACACTGTGGAATTAAAGAAAAAGGGCATGACCTTCATCACTCCGGACATAGACTCATTTAAGAAAGCCGCGCGTCCGGCCATATTGGACGAGGTTAAACGACTGGCTCCGGACGTGCAAAAGGCCGTTATCCAGTACGTGCCCAAGTGATACGATCTAAAATAGATGGCCAAACGCCTCTTGGGGCGGGATCTTTTCCGAGTTTCGCCCCACCGGACTAACGGGTTGCTCCATGTTTAGAAAAACCATTGATTATTTGACGTATATCCTGGAGTGGATCGCCAATGCCTGTTTCGTCGGGGCGGTTTTGTTAGTCGTCATTTCGGTTGTCTTCCGCCCCTTGAAGATCCCCGCGCCGTGGTCCGATGAGGGAGCCTGCTGGCTTTTCATCTGGACCACTTTCCTCTCTGCGGCCATAGCCTTGAAGCGCAACTTGCACATCCGCATTGATGTCTTGCTTCTCAAATTGCCCCCAAAATTAAAAGGCGGCTTCCTCTGTTTTCTGGACCTCCTCTGTCTGCCTTTTTGCATCGGCCTGATCTACGGCAGTTATCAGATGATACAGGCTTCCCTGCACATGAGGTCAGCGGTTTTAGAGATCCCGATGATCTCCTACTATTTGCCCCTATTCATCGGGTTCGCCATAATGGCGGTTTATCTGACGATCTCCGTCCTGGATTTTATCCTGATCAAACCAAAGAAGAGTGAGGGCCGCTAATGCTGGGGATATTTGTGGGTGTGCTCATTATCTTCTTCATGCTGGGAATCCCGGTGGCATTCGCTATCGGTTACACTTGCCTGGCAGTCATTATAGCCAAGGGGGGGTTTACGGATCTATCCTTTGACCTCTTCGCTCTGCACATGATGGAAGGGGTGAACAGTTTTCCGTTGCTTTCCGCCTCCTTCTTCGTGCTGGCAGCGAATGTGATGAACTCCAGCGCCATCACCGACCGCATTTTTAATTTTGCCATTGCCCTGGTCGGACACCTGCGCGGGGGACTGGGGCATGTCAATGTGGTGGCCAGCATGCTTTTTGCCGGCATGTCCGGCACGGCCGTAGCCGATGCGGCCGGTTTGGGCAGCATTGAAATTAAAGCCATGCGGGATGCGGGTTACCCTATGAGGCTCAGCGTGGGAATCACCGGGGCCTCCTCGATCCTGGGGCCCATCATTCCCCCCAGCATCGCCATGATCTTTTATGGCTGGTTGGCCAATGTCTCTATCGGAGAATTATTCGTCGGCGGTTTCCTCCCGGGAATAATCCTGGGGTTTCTCATGATGGGCCAGATCTATTTTGTATCCCTCAAGCTGAGGCTTCCCCTGACCCCGCGACCTCCGGTCAAGGTCATGCTTACCTCTTTTCAGAGAGCCTTTCTTTCCCTGTTAACTCCGGTTATTATTATCGGCGGCATTTACAGCGGACTTTTCAGCCCCACCGAGTCAGGAGCCGTAGCCTCGGTCTACGCCATCATCCTGGGGCTTTTCATCTATAAATCCATCACCGGAAGGGATCTGGTTAAAGTAATTCGGGAATCGGTGGAATTCACCGGCATCTTGATGCTTATCATGGCTTTCTCTGCGGTTTACGGCTGGCTTCTGGTAAACGTCAAAATTCCCCAAATGGTCGCCGCCGAGTTGACTAAAATCAGTTCCGACCCATTGGTGATTCTCTTTCTCATCAACGGATTCTTCATCCTGGTCGGCTGCTTCATGTCCGTGCTGGTGGCCGTGAACATTCTGACCCCCATTCTCGTGCCGGTCGTCAAATCCCTGGGTGTAGACCCGATTCATTTTGGGGTTCTCATGGTCATCTCCCTGTCCATGGGCGTATGCACACCGCCTTTCGGGAATGTTCTCTTCGTCCTCGCCGCCATTACCAAGCAATCTTTCCAAGAGGTGACCAGATCCGTTCTGCCTTATCTTATACCCATTCTGATAATCATCGTCCTGGCCATTTTTTTCCCGCAGATTATTACCTTTTTGCCCCGATTGATGCGTTAGCCTGGCGGGATAATTATGCGCCTGTGTCCCCAGTCAATAATTTGTTAAAAAAATCCAAGGGGTATTTTAATCTATACCGTGGCCCGAACTTTGAAAGGACGTTTTCCACCTTTTAAGGCGCAGGATTTTAACAACGAACTCCCGAATCATGTTGGGTTTTTTTGGAAAACAGAAAAAGGTTGAAAACAAACCCGGAAGATGGTAATTTTGATTTTGATTTGCCAAAAAAACTTTTGTCTTTTATGGCGGAAGAAGGAAGTAAGTGGACCAGCAATAGATAAACCCAGCCAATGGAAAAGGAAAGGAGGAAATTTATGAATTGGTTGCTCATAATGATATTTGGAATCTATCTGGGCCTGGGGGTTGGCCCGGCATGGGGAGATGCCACGATAGAAACCATCATCAAGACCGGCGGAATCAAAGGCGCAGGGGCGTCTGAAGCCACTACAATCCGGCGTTTCCAGGGAAGCAAAATGTATGAGTCAATGTCCTCCAAATTCACGGGAGCCATCCTCTCCCGCCTTGCCGGAGGAAGCGAAAGCATCAATATTACCCGCGTCGACAAGGGAGTTTACTTAAGTATCGATCCCAAAAACCGGACGTATAGCGAAAGTCCGATTGAGGCCCTGCAAAAAAGGGAATCTCCCGGGGAGAGGAGAGAAAAAGAGAAGCCCACAGCGCGAATCACTAAGTCTGAATTTAACGTGAAGAAAACCGGCGCCTCTGAAACGATCAACGGCTTCCCCTGTGAAGAATATTTGCTCACCTGGCTTCTCGAATGGGAAGAGATCGAAACCAAGGCCAAATCCCGAAGCGCCATGACCACAAATCTCTGGACAACGCCCGAGACGGCAGCTATCCGTAAAGCCCAGGCTGAAGAGAACGCCTTTCATAAGGCCTATGCCCAAAAATTAGGCGTGAGTCTCTCCCCGGAGGAAACCAAGCAGATGGGAATGGGGGCCTTTGCCGCTGTATCCGGCGCCCCCCAGGATGAGATTGAAAAAGGATTTGTCCGGGTAAAAACCGAGATGTCCAAAATAAAGGGCTATCCGATCCGTTCGGTGGTAGGCTGGACCATGGAAAGTGAAAAAGGGGTGGCTGCGGCTCGAGAAGGAGCGCCCTCCGCTGAACCGACCTCTGATTTAACGGGGAGCATCACAGGAATCCTGGGCGGGCTTAAAGGGCGTATCCTGCCTAAAAAGGGGGAGGAGAAATCCGCTCCTGCGGCCGGGAAGGATGCACCCTTCTTTACCAGCACAATAGAGGTTAAATCCATAAGTGTCGATTCAGTGTCTTCTGAGGTATTCGACATTCCTGCCGGTTACGCCAGAAAGTGAGGAGACCTTAACATTTACCATATCCAAAAAACCCCAAAATAAAGGAGGAAGGACGATGAAATTATTTATGAGATTTTGTCTGGTGTTAGTTTTCGTTTGCTTAGGCGCTTTTAGCAATGTTTCTCTGGCCCAGGAAAAATTCCCGGCTAAACCGGTGGAAATTATCATTCCCTGGGCAGCAGGAGGGGCGACGGATGTTCTCTTCCGGGCAGTAAGCACTGTATTTCCCAAATATGCCAACAATCAACAATTAATCGTTAAAAACATCCCCGGCGGAGGAGCCGCCATTGGTTATACGGAAGCCCTGAAGGCCAAGGGAGACGGCTATACGGTCGTGGCCACGGCGACTCCTATGATCACCAAAATTCATATGAGCAACGTGAAATTCAGCGCCATAAGTTTTGCTCCGGTGCTCATGATCGCTGATAACGCCTGCTTTCTCATGGTGCACAACGATTCCCCCTATAAAGACCTGAAAGATTATATTGCCGACGCCCAGAAACGGACCGGCCAGATCAACATGGGCAATGCCGGCTCCGGGGGCGGGTACCACCTGGCTTCTCTGGCCTTCCAGAGTTTCGCAAAAATCAAGTTGAATCATATTCCTTTTGAGGGCGGCGGGCCATCCATTACCGCGCTTATGGGAAAGCATGTGGATTCCATCATCGTTTCGGCCCCTGAAGGGGTTCCTCAGGTTCTGGCCGGGCAATTAAAAATTCTGGGAATTTTCGGCGAAGAAAGACTGGAAAAATTTCCTAAAGTCCCCACGGCAAAAGAGCAAGGAAGCGTTTTCAATATAAGCATGTGGCGCGGGGTGCATGCTCCCAAGGATACGCCCCCGGCTATCATTCATCAGCTTCATGACATCTTCAAAAATTCCCTGGATGACCCGGCGTTTAAGAAGAGATGCGAAGAACTGGGAGTGCAGATCAAATATATGAACGCCGAGAATTACGGAAAATTCATGCTGGCCGAGGACGCCCGTTACCAGCAGTTGATCATGTCCGAAAAATTAGGGGAACGATACAAATAATCATTTAAAGGTCTTTAGCCACCGAGAGCACAGCGCGGGAATGCCGCAACCAAAAGAATAAATTTTGCTTAGTTTCAAGCACAACCCAAGAAATCCCCCCACCCCCCCTTTAGTCCGCCTAAGGCGGAGGGGTTGGGGAGATTTCAGAGGCCAGTTTCCAAAATATTCTTGCTTAACAAAATTTCGAGATTTTACTCGTTATAGTACAGAGATCACCGAGAATATAAATGAAGAAGTGGGAGAGAATCGCTGCCGCCTTTCTGATTTTTATCGGAGTCGGGGCAGCAGTTCAGGGGTATCAATTAGGTTTTGGAACGATGCACCACCCAGGGCCGGGTTTCTTTCCTTTCTGGCTTTCGACCATCCTAATATCTGTTTCCTTTTTATATTTCATAGGACAATTAGGATCTGACCCGAAACCTGTTTTGCTGTGGACCAACCGCATCTGGGCTCGCCCGGCCCTGGCAGCCGCAGTCATGTTTATCTATGCTGTTTTTATAGGATGGATCGGCTTTTTCTCAGCCACCTTCCTCCTCTTTTTAACCTGGCTCATCCTGATTGAAAGGGAAAAATGGTTGACCGTGGGGCTGGTCTCTGTCATAGGAACGGTTGGTTTATACTATATTTTTACGATCTTATTAAAAGTTCCCCTTCCCAAAGGGATGCTCTTCTGATGGAAAGGATGAATCCTGGAATCTTTTTATAGTCTGTTAAATGGTTTTTCCTTAGCCATCACCCCCATAAACCTTTTATTTGGATTTATTGGGGCGCTACTTGGAACGGCAGTCGGGGTCCTCCCGGGGCTTGGCCCTGCCGCAACCATTTCCCTTCTCCTTCCCCTGAGCTATGCCCTGGGAAATCCGGTAACCTCCATTATCATGCTGGCGGGTATTTATTACGGCGCCATGTACGGCGGGTCGACGACCTCCATCCTGCTCAACATCCCCGGGGAAGCAGCCTCGGTCGTTACCTGCATCGATGGTTATCAGATGGCCAAAAAAGGCCGGGCCGGCGCCGCCCTGGGAATGGCTGCCATCGGCTCCTTCATCGCCGGCACTTTCGGGGTCATCGGGTTGACTTTTGTGGCTCCGCCCTTATCGGCTTTTGCGCTTAAGTTCGGCCCTGCCGAATATTTTTCCCTGACCGTCCTGGGCTTGATGCTGGCTACTTATTTGTCCGGCAGGTCCTTCATAAAAGGCTTGATCATGGCCACCCTGGGTTTATTGCTGGCGACCGTGGGCATGGATCCGGTCACCGGCAATACGAGATATACCTTCGGCCTGCTGATCCTGGAAGATGGGTTTGACTTTTTAACCCTGGGAATGGGTCTTTTCGGCATTGGAGAAATACTCGTCACCCTCGAAGCAAAAATGAAAGCCCAGTTGGTGACGACTAAAATTACCAATATATGGCCGACAATGAAAGACTGGGCGGTGGCCAGGTGGTCAATTGCCCGGGGTTCGGCGGTGGGTTTTTTTGTGGGATTGTTGCCCGGCGGGGGCGCGGTGATTGCCTCTCTTCTCTCTTACGCCGTCGAAAAAAGAACCTCGAAGGAGCCGGAAAAGTTTGGACAAGGAGCGTTGGAGGGGGTTGCCGGGCCGGAATCAGCCAACAACTCAGCGGCCAGCGCATCTTTTATCCCGATGCTTACTCTGGGCATTCCCGGAAATCCGGCCATTGCCATGATTTTTGCGGCCCTATTGATCCAGGGGGTTACCCCCGGCCCGCTTCTGATCAAGGATCATCCCCATCTTTTCTGGGCGGTGATCGCCTCCATGTATATCGGCAATGTCCTTTTGCTTATCTTGAATCTCCCCCTGGTGGGAATGTGGGTGCAAATGTTGAAAGTTCCCTATTCCATCCTGGCCCCTTTCATTGTGTTGATTTGTTCCATCGGGGTTTACAGCATGAAGAACGATGTAACGGATGTAATGATGATGGTCATATTCGGAGTTGTGGGCTATGTATTGCGGAAGCTGCAATTTGAGCTGGGCCCGCTCCTTCTCGCTTTCGTCCTGGGCCGAATCCTTGAAAGGTCATTACGCCAAGCTTTGTTGATCTCCCGGGGGGATCTGTCTATTTTTGTCACCAAACCGATCTCCGCTGTTCTGCTGGGGATCGTGGGCCTGCTGATCCTTGTTTCCATTGTTCTAACTCTTTACAGCACGTTCAAAGCCAGGCCGGCCAGATCTGCCTAAAAATTAGTTTGTTTCCTAATCCGCAGGGTTGGCCGCGTGTTCGGCAATCTTGGTAAGGGTTAAAACGGATGGGAAACGCCCAGCGATTCAGCCATGGCGGTCAATTCTTTTACCGTATTGGGAGGCAGAGGGATGCCTTCTTTCAGGAGCTTAAGTTCGGTGCGATATTCCGGCTCCCCGGGAACGAGGATTTCATCAGTCCCCTTTGCTTTAGCGCTTTCTTTGATACTATCAATATAGCGATCCATATTTTTCTTGAAGGCTTCCCGACCGATAAAGCAATCCGGGTCTAAGGCCATAAAGGAATGGCAGGTGCCCTGGATGCCGCTTTTATCTTCTTCGTATAGACTTTTGATGTTCTTTGTCCACTTTCCGCCCATTAAAACCGATGTCAGCATCTCATGCACGAGCACAAGGCCGTAACCTTTGTGGCCACCCACCGGCGCTAAGGAGCCTCCGCCTTCATATCCCTCGTAAGGATCTTCCGTAGGCAGACCGTTCTTGTCCAGGGCCCAGCCGAGAGGAATTCTTTCTCCCTTTTTGCGGCAGAGAATGAGTTTCCCGGAGGAGACCACGCTCAAGGAAAAGTCCAATACCACGGGCTGGCGCTGGCCCGCGGGAAAGGCGTAGGCTAAAGGATTGTTCCCGATGATTCGCTCCCGTCCACCCCAGGGAAACATCATGGGCGCGGAATTGGAAACGATATAGCCGATTAAATCCTTCTTCAGGGCCATCATGGGAAAAAGGCCGGCGACCCCAAAATGGCCGCTATCTTTTACGGAAACCCATCCCAGGCCGAACTCCTCGGCCTTTTCTATGGCCTTCTCCATGGCCCGGTAGGCGGCCATGTGCCCCATCGAACCATGGGCCTCCAGAAAAGCCGTCGGGCCTTTTTCCTTGACCACCGAGATGGTGCATGCCGGACGCACGTATCCCTTCTGCAGCCTCTGAATGTAGATCGGAAGCCGGGTCACGCCGTGGGTGTCTACGCCGCGCAGGTCGGACCTGACCAGAAGGTCGGCGACAATCTCCGCTTCCGCATCCGGCACTCCGACTTTCTGGTAGGCCTGCGCACAGAAATTTTTTAAATCTTCAAATGATACGCGCTGGACATCATTTTTTTCCATAGAGCCATCCTTCAAGGTTTATTAGGACACAGATTTTTACAGATAAACACAGAAAAAAGAAAAAAATCCAGGAGTAAGAAGCCAGGAGACAAAAGAGTCCAAAGAAGAATTTATTCTAACTTCTGAATTCTGTATTCTGACTTCTGTTTTATCAATCTGCGTTCATCCGCAGCCAAATTTTTTCTTTAACCCCCGGCCAGTAATTTCAAAAAGGCTACCTGATCCCCTTCTGCTATTTTTATCAGGGATATTTCATCCTTCGAAAAAAACTTTCCGTTGATCCGGATCTGGATGGTCGGATCCAGCGTTTCTGCCTTTGTTTCCATGAGGGATTCCTTCACCTTCGGAACATTTTTTCCAACGATGTCCTTTACCAGCGCCAGAACCGTTTCCCCGGTAAAGGTGTATGTATGCGGGCCCTCCGGGAAGATATCGTAGATGACCGGGAATCCGATGAATTCGATTTTTATATTCATGACCAACTCAGCGGTTATAATGTCTCAAATTGCCGAAAAGTTTTTTTGGCTGAATTATAGCATCCCCTTGCTTTTAATGAAAGTACGCCCCCCCATCAACCACCAGGGTTTGTCCGGTGATGAAACTGGAATCCGGGCCGGCGAAAAATTTGACGGCTCCCACCAGATCTTCCGGATGTTGATCGCGCATCAGGGTGCGGACTTTGGCTGATATCTCGCGGAAATGTTTCAACTGAACTTCGTTGGACATAACCCCATCGCTAAGCGTAAACCCGGGAGCGATGGCGTTGACCAGAATGTTGTCAGCGCCGAGTTCTTTGGCCAGGGCCCGGGTCAAGGCAATGACGCCTCCTTTACTGGTGACATAGTGGAGCAGGAAAGGGATGCCTTTGAAGGGAGTTCCGGAAGAAAGATTGATAATCCGGCCGCTTTTGTTTTTGCGCATGGCCCCCACAACCGCTTTGCTGCAAAGGAACATGCCCAAAAGGTTCACATCCATTACTCTCCGCCATTCCTCTACGGAAATCTTCTCAAAGGGGCCGGGAATGAGCGAAGTGTAAACCCCGGCATTGTTGATCAAGATATCAATGCCCTGGAAGGCGTTCAGGGCTTCCTCGGCCATTTTTTCCGTGTCCTTTTCCGAAGAGACATCCGTCTTCACCCCGATGGCTTTGAACCCTTTGGCCTGCATTTCTTTGGCCGCTACGTCGGCATTGGCCATGTCGGCGATGACGATGCTCGCTCCTTCGGATGCCAGCCCTTCAGCCATAGCCCGGCCGATGCCGATGGCGCCGCCGGTTACGATGGCCACCTTATCTTTCAATTTCATTTGCTCCTCCTTTCTTTATGTAAGGCATTGTTGTCATAGGACATTAAAGAGACCACAAAGAAGTAAGCCATGTAAAGCGCAATGACCTTCCCCTGTTTACATTGATTAGTTTTCATCCGAAACTCTCCTCTCACCTTGCGGGAGAGGGCTCGTACTTAGTTGCAAAAATTCGCATTGTATTTTTTGCGATAATTTCGACCAGTTTCGTCTTGGCCCGGGGGGCAGGGTGCTGAGCGCGGGCAGCATCGGCCGGGAGATGACCCGGTTCCATGCTAAAGCTGAGTTTCCGTAAAAGCAGGCGGGGCGCCTTTTCCCGCCTCGTCCATGGAAAGACCATCGCCTCATGATGCCGAGCGAAGCGCTCTGCCCCCCGGGCCAGGGGAAGGCGGCCAATATTACGCTAACTTTTGCAACTTAGCACAAGGGTGAGGGAGGGTTAACAAGGAAGTGTTAGAAAGCGTAAACCATTATCACCCCCACCCTTCCCTCCGCCGTTGAAGGGGAGGGGAAAAGTTAGGTTTGTGGATGAAAACTAATTATGGCTGCGACATCAGATATTCAAAAGGTAAGAGGGATTGTCCTGAACCATGATTTTCAGGTGTTCTTTGGGAATCCCTTTTTCCATTAGAACCCTCATAAATATCCTGAACCCTTCCCACGGAGGAGGATTATGAATCTGCCCTAAGTCTGTGGCTAGAACCGTTCTTTCAGGGCCTACGGCTTTGATCATGGCCACAATGCCGTCGATCCCAGCTTTTGTCGGCCACATGGCAAACATGAAAATGGCCAGGTGTTCGATAAATACTCCCATCTGGGCCAGCTCTTTCTGCTCCTCGATGGTGCCGTTGATGATGTATTCCGGATGGTTCAGGTAGAGGCGTTTGACCCCCCTCTCCTTGGCTGCTTTGATCAGAGGCCGGACTTCGGGAATGGAAAGGTGTCCGGTCGCCAGCATCAGGTCGTGGGCGGCGATCAGGTCGATCACGTCATAAACTTCCGGGATCAAATGGCCTTTTTCATTAAGGACCGTGATGGGTTTTTCGGTCATCTTCTTCTTCGACTTTTGCTGCATGGAAGAGCCAAAACCTGGCCCGCCCATCTGGTCCAGGTGGTTCTTGGCTGAGAGCGTGGGAAACCAGACGATTTTTGACCCCAGATCGATGGCCGCCTCGACGGCAAAAGGATTAATCCCCCCCACGGCATTATTTAAAACGACCCCTCCATAGACATCGATTCCGGAAACAAGCTTGCGCACAAAATACATGCGGTCGGAGGTGTACCCGTGGTGCTCTTTTAGGACCACGGCCTTCATCCCATAACTCTTGGCCCCCTCCGCAGCCTCAACATGGTCCACCAGCCGGGGAAACAGGCTGGGTGCGGAGTGGATGTGCATGTCCACCGCCCCTTGTAAAATTTCTAAATCTTCGCGCATCTTTCATCCTCCAGTTTTTTATTTGATCTGCTTTCCTTGCGAAAAAAAATGAATCAATTTAGCGGTTTGAAAAAGAAGAAATCAGCGCCTTATGATTCCAGGCCCCCGGACCATGGATTCCCTCTGACCTTACGCCCCACCTCTTTTCAAAGGGCTAAAGTATTACAAAAAAATATCATCCCCCGGTCGCCGGCGCGAAGATAAACACTTCGTCGCCATCCGCCAGCCGGGTGGAATTGTTGGCCTGACGTCCATTGACCAAAACCATCTTTTCCATATCAGATGGAAATTTGATTTCCGCCAAAAGCCGGCTAACGGTTACCTCCCCGGGCAATTCCAATTTGAACTTTTCCTGCTTCGTCGGGGAATATTTTGCCAGATAGCCTAAAAGGTGAATATCAATAATCATAAGCAATATTCAATTTAATTCGTAACACTTTAGTTCTTTGAAAAAAGGTGTGTTGTAAAGGCCAAGGGGTTCCAGGGGCCGGGGGCCAGAGTGGAACGCTTGGAATCATAAGGCGCTTATATCTCCGCGTATGGGGCGGGCAAGAACCCCCGCCTTCTCCGGAGGAAAAGATCTTCTGTCCCCGTGGCCAAGCGGAAACCCAACCGATGCTTCCGGCGCGTTCCGCTCTAACCCCCGGCCCTCAACAAAGGCTTTAATACCATTTTTTCAAAGCGCTAAACTGTTACTTTAATTCCAATTCCTTTAGCTTGGCTTCTTCAGGGATGCCTGTCCGGCTCCAGCCTCGTTCCAGGTAATACTCATCCAGCATCTCTTCCAGATGAACAACTTTGCCTTTGGCCGGCCCATCTGGCAGAGGTTCGTGGGTCAACCGGCGGGGCAGAGTGTCATCCTGGCGGGAGAAACCGGCCTTATGCAAAAACATCCGTTCGGCGTTCCAAATCCGCTCCCCGGCCTTAACCAGCTCATCCAGGGAATATTCGGCGCCGGTAACCGCGTTCAGATAATCCAGGATGCCATCCGGAAATATCTCCAACTGCGGCCGCAAAAGGTTCCGCACAGTGAAAAAGATGCAGAGGCCGGCAGAGTCGATGACGCTAAAAACATCCTGCCAGAATTTGACGAGCCGCCCCTTGCCCTTCCATTCATGGGGATCGACGGGCTTGGGAATTCCCACCATTTCGCAATAGGCCATATGCGCCCGGCAATGGGAGCCGCCGATGGGTGAAGTGGCGTAATTCAAACCCTGGGCTTGAAGGCCTCTGGGTTCATAACCAGGAAGCTCCAGCCGCTTGGACACCATGGCCAATTCCGGATGGCCATAACGTTCCGCCAACCGGTAACTGCCTTCGGCCAATTGATCGCCAAAACCTTCCCTAAGGCCGGCCATCCTTGCGAGTTCCACCACCTTCCGTCCATCGCCCCAGTGGAGGGATCCCCCGGCTTGGTCTTCGGTCAGATACCCGCGATCGAAAAGCTCCATGGCGCAGGCAATAGTCGCGCCCATGGTCATTGTATCCAGGCCCAGTTCGTTGCATATATAATTGGCTTTGGTTATGGCGGCAAGGTTATCGACCATACAAAGGGTGCCCAGGGCAAAGGCGGTTTCGTACTCAGGCCCCTCTCCTTCCCCTTCAAAACCCGGCTCCTCGACTTTGGTAAAGCGGCCGCAGGAGATGGGGCAGGCGAAGCAGGCTATCGTCTTTTTAAGGTATTTTTCGGTCAGGGTCTGACCCGTGATGGCTTGCCAGCCGTCAAAGGTGCCCTGCTGGAAATTTTTCGTCGGCAAAACCCCGTATTTCTGGGTCAGAGGGGTCATCACCCCAATTGTGCCATGTTGACTCAAAGGAGAGGGTGCGGCCTTGGCCGCCTGGGTAAACTTGGTCATGACCCGATCTTGAATCTCCTTAAAACGCGCCGGGTCAGCTACAGGAATCAGGCCTTCCCCCCGGACTACCACTGCTTTGAGGTTTTTGGACCCCATAACCGCGCCCACTCCCGAACGACCGGCTGCCCGGTATTTGTCGTTCATGATGGCGGCAAACAAAACCAGCTTTTCCCCTGCCGGTCCAATGCAGGCCACCCTGGCCTTAGGGTCTGTCTCGCCGATTAATATATCGGTGGTCTCCGGAACATTCTTCCCCCATAGGTGGCCTGCTGGCCTTAGCTCAGCCCGGCCCTTATCGATCCACAGATAGACCGGTTGGGCTGCCCGGCCAGTTACTATTAAAGCATCGAATCCTGCCCGTTTCAACTCCTTGGGAAATTGTCCCCCGGAGTTTGAGCAGGTAAGGGCTCCGGTAAGCGGGCCCTTGGTCATGACCATGTAACGGGCGGCAGTGGGGGTGGAAGTGCCGGTCAACGGGCCGGTAGCCATAATCAACATATTTTCAGGAGACAACGGATCGACTTTTGGGTCGAGTTCTTTATTCAAATAATAGATGCCAAGGCCGCGGCCGCCGATGTAATCCTTGGCTACCTTCCTATCTAAATTCTCCTCCTTAAGCTCGCCCTTTGTCAGATCAATCCGCAGAATCTTTCCCCGCCATCCGTGCATTTCTATTCTCCTTTCAACAATCAATTTGACTTGTTCAGAAATTATTTAGTTCTCATCCGGAAAAATCCTCTCCCCTTGCGGGAGAGGGTTGGGGTGAGGGGGATTAAAATGGCAGTCAAGAATTTTTAACCACTTATCACCCCCACCCTCCCCTCCCCCGTCGAAGGGGGAAGGGAAAAGTTGAGTTTCCGGATGGACACTATTTAGAACTACCAATCAAAGATTCAACCTTTTGAGGGTATCCTCCGTGGGTATTCCTTCCTTCGTCCACCCGCGTTTTTCGTAATAATCTGCCAGCATGATGTTGAACGGGGGTAGATGGTTCCCGGCGCCGCCATCGCTAACCCGATGAGTAATAACCCGCAGGGGAAGGGTGTCGTTCTTGCGGCTCATGCCCCAGCCGACGTTCAGCATACGCTTGGCAGTAAAGCTTCTCTCCCCGACTTCAACCAAATCTTTAATAGAAAGGTCCCACCCGCAGATGTCCTTCAGCCATCTGCCGATGTGCTGTAACTGCAACCCGCCGAAAATGGAAAACTTACAGAGGGCCAGGTTCTCCCACAGGTTCATGATGTTCTGCGCCTTCATAACCATCTCGCCTTTCCCTTCGGACTGGAATCGGTCCATAACCCTGTCAATGCCGACCTCCGGGAAGATAGTGGCTCTTTCAAAAATGTGCGTGAACCCGGCGGTGTGGCAGGGACCACGGTTGGAAGTTGCATACCCCAGGGCGATGCTCGCATAAGCCCGGGGATCATGGGCTGGCAGAGCCATGTTATTGGCCTGGATGGCATATTCCGGAGCCATACCCCCTAATTTTTCCGCCGTAACCTGCAGGCCTTCGGCTAAAAGGTCGCCGAACCCTTCCCTACCGGCAATCATGCGGATCAAACCTTCGGCGCCTGCGGCGTTCCCCCAATTCAAAGAAAGAGACCCCAATTCTTTCGAGCCGATCAGTCCGTTGGCCAAGAGATCCATGGAAAAGGCTACGACCGCTCCGGTTTCAATGGTGTCCAGTCCAAGGCGGTTGGTCAGTTCATTCAACCGCATAATAGAGGGTAAGTCGTCGATGAGGCAATTGGAACCCAGCATTCCCAGGGTTTCATACTCCGGACCGCCTGTCTCTTCCAGGGATGGATCGATCGTTCCTCCCACCGTTCGACCACAACCCACAGGACAGCTGGCGCAGAAAAACTGTTTCTTTAAATATTTTTCATTCAACTCCTGGCCGCTGATCTTTTTCGCTCCCTCGGTCCACTTTCCCTGGCTCCAGTTTTTTATGGGAAGGTCGCCGATAGCTTCGCAGGGAACCACCAGTCCCGGAGTCCCGAAGGTGCTCATTCCCTTTAATTTTCCGGTGAAGGAAGGCATCAGTTCCTTGACGTTCTCCCGTAAGGAATTCATGTTCTCAACGGGGATTTCCTCGCTACCCTGGACTACGATGGCTTTAACTTTTTTCGACCCCATCAGGGCGCCCAGGCCGCAACGGGCCGCCACCCGGGCATGGGGTCCATCTGTAAACACTCCAGCGAATCTGACCATTTTTTCCCCAGCCGGTCCGATCGAGCAAATCTGGGCTTTCTCTCCCCATTCTTTTTTAAGCAGGGAATCAGTTTCGAAGCAATCTTTTCCCCAAAGATGGCTGGCCTCTTGGAAATCCAGTTTTTCATTCATCAAAGACAAGGTCACCGGCTTGGCGGATTGTTCAACGAGAACCAGGCCGTCATAACCTGTCCTTCGGAGTTCCCTTCCCCAATGCCCTCCAACCGAAGCTTCCCCCCAGAATCCGGTCAAAGGGGAGCGTCCGGCCACTCCGTGCCGCCCAGACAGCATCACCGGAGTTCCGGTCATTGGGCCGGTCATGATGATGAAGGGGCTGGCCGGGGATAAGGACGGAACGTTTCCTTTAGCGAAATTTCCATAAAGGTAAGCGGCCAAGCCTGAGCCCCCGACAAATTTCTTCAGGACCTCCGCATCAATTTCCATTGGCTTTGAGCTCTGATCTTTTAAATCGACTACTAAAATTCTCCCATATTTTCTATTCATCGCCCCTCCCCGTAAATTAAAAGTTTGTAACAATTTAGCTGTTTAAAACTATCCCGAACAGGGTGATTTTTAAGGACGTCATTCCGCGAAAACAGTTCGCCTCAGGTCGATGTAAAAGTGGTCGCCATCAAGGGTAATTCGCTCCTGCCAGGAGACGAACGCAAACCCTTTGCCCAGTTCCAGCAGAAACGTCTGAAGGTCGCTGATTAAATGAGTTCTTCGTCCTGGTACGCCACGTTTTTAAGAACTTTTTGGCGACAAGCCCCTTGGGATAAAGCTTCTCTTCCTCCGTTGGCGGAACAAAGGAGCAGTGCTGGTTATACAGGGTTTGTTAGGAAATGATGCTCCGGGCCACTATAATCTTCCGCCATCGCCTCGGCCTCCGAATAGGAATCAAAGGGCTCGCCGAAGAATGGAGGAAGGGAAGTTGGAACATCATGTCGCTATGGTCCCGCTCAACGTATTGCTTCACGGCGTCATGCAGAGTTTGGTTCTTCTCGTGTTTGACCTCCATGGTGATGATGGGAAGGCCGTTCAGGAAGAGGGTGAAATCGGGCCGCTTCCCCTGCTTGATTACCAGTTCATCTTTGAAATACAGACGGTTCTGTCCGTACCCGAAAACGGCTGCACTCTCGCTTCACCTCGGCTTCGGGTAATAGAGCTTGAACTCCAGGCCACGAACTTTCAGACCGCTGCGGATGATGACCCACAGGGGCGTATGGTGCGCTTCATCCTTGAGTGCCCGGAATATTTCAATCCGCGCATCCGTGCCGTAGTTTTCTTCGAGGGCTTTAAAGGTGTCGGGCTGGGTGGCCTTGATGAAGGCGATGAGGTGATCCTCGGCGAAATAATGTTCGGTGTCGGTGATCTCCGACTGTTCCAGCACGGCATACTTGTTCACCCGCTTCAAGTATTGCGCGATATGCCGCTGAAACTTCTTTTCCGGGCCTGGGAACATAACCTTCTTTCGTCTATCGGTTCGTTTCCTTCCTAACCATTTTCCGGATCACGCGCCCTTCCTCATAAATGACCAGAGGGGTGTGCGTCCTCTCCGCTGTTTTCCTGGCCTGTTTCGCAGCCCGCCGCAACGCCGCCCCGACCTTGGCCAGGTCTTTGTCATGTATGGCTTTCTTAACCGCTTTCATTGCTTCCCTCCGGCATCTAGCAGTAGAGGATTCTCGCCCGAGTTGTCATAAAGCACCCAGGCATCAACCAAGTCCTTGTAAACCCGCTGGAAGTTCTTCCATCCTGCCTCATAACGCTTGCGGATTATGTCCTCCGGGATATTATGTCCTCCTGTTTGACTCTTACGCGTACGCGCTGGATGGCTACCATGACATCCGGCAAGTGCAAGAACACCATTTTGATTCGGTATCCCATGCCTTGCCATCCCGGTATCATCCGGGCATAACGCCGACCGCTGAGCGTTGCCTCGAAAGCAAAATTTTCCCGCCGGCGCGCATGGGATGCGATTTCCTCCAGCATTAGACGTTCGGCCCGAATATCTGCCGCTCCAGGTGCGAAGGGCGACAGTCCTGCAGCAATAAGGTCGGCGTTTACGAAATAGTCAATGCCCGCCTCTCGCGGTAGAAATTCCCGAGCAAAAGTGGTTTTCCCCGCTCCATTTGGCCCGGCAATGATAACGATCTTTCGTTCCGACCTCATCCCGTTTTCGCCAATTCCACTTCTTTGATCCGTCGCTTGCCTGTCAGGCATTCGTGAATCAGGGATTTGCGGAGATCGTCGAGAACCTCCGGTTGCCGCCGCTTTGCCCGGACCGCCTCGTCAATCGCCGCATACGCCTTATCCAGATAAGCCGCAATTTGCCGCTGTTCGGAAAGCGGGGGAAGGTTGAGGTTTAGCGTGCTGAAGTCTTTATCATCAACTGCTGGGTAGCCAACTCCTTTTGCTGCGGCCTCGAATCGCTAAGGTTCCATAAAGTCAAGAGGGCAAGAATTCCCCACTTGACCTCTGGAACCCTTGGCCCCTTGAATCCTGGTTTTATTATTCAATCCCGGCCAAACGCTTGGCGCAGTTCTTCCTGGCGTTCAAATTAGATTCGCGCAGGATGGTCAGGCGGTGAGCCTGGGGGGAGCCGCCGCCATGGAGGTCGGAGATGGTGTCAGCGCTTTCCATGGCCAGCTTCTCGACAAGGCGGAGCATGCGCACCCGGCTTTCCACCGGAACACCCGCGGCTCCCTGCATGTACTTTTTCAAGAGCCCGCCTACCTCGGGATTGGCAAAATCCCGGTCAGACGGCAGATCGGCCACGTAGCCGCCGGCGATGTCGATCAGGAGGCGGATGCACTCGGCCATGTCCCGGCCCTCGTGAATCTTTGAGGCATTGGCCAGAACGGAATTGATGAAGTACGTACCCGAGGGTTCTTTCTTTCCTTCATAGGAAGCCGCCAGGCTGCACCCGTAAAGCGTCTCCGCCTTGTGGATCATGTCCACCACTTTCTCCCGCAGGTGGGTCACTTTGGCCGACCCGTTATAATCCATCATGGCCAGCGCCGCGCCGGTCATGACATCGATCTTGCCCGATTTGCATCCGCCGTGAGACTGGCGATGGAAAGCGGAAAAGCGGTTGACGATCTCGCCGGTAAACTCGGTTTCCCCGCACATGAAAACCCGCTCCCAGGGCACGTAAACATCGTCATAGATGACCGTCGGGCAGTATTTGCTGTAGCGCATGTTTCCGCAATCTACGCCCTCCATCTCCCGGGTATCCAGGGTGTTCCGGCCGACCACATGAATGACCCCTCTGGTGTCGGAAGGAACTGCAAAAGCGACCGAATAATCCTCGTCGCCTGGGCCCATGGCCCGGGTGGGAAGGACGATCAGCTCATGAGAGCTCAGGGACCCGGTCTGGTGCACTTTGGCGCCCCGGACGATGATCCCGTCCTTCTGCTTTTCCACGATGCGCAGATACAGGTCTTTGTCCGGCTGCTCATGGGGGTTAAGGCTGCGGTCCCCCTTGACATCTGTTATGCTGGCGTTGGCGGTGAAATCATTTTTTTGCATATACTTCAGGAAATCGATAAACCGCTCGTAATATTTCGTTCCATGCTTCTTGTCCATATCAAAGGTCACTATGGAAAGGGCCGACATGCAATCCAGCCCCGTGCATCGCTGATGGCAGGTCCCCACGTAATTCCCCAGGAGCCGGTTGATCTTCACCCGGGCCACCAGATCCTCGACGGACTGGGGAGGCAGGGTGAAACGGTTGATCACCTCCCCCGTGAAAGGTGAGATAGTCGTGAGCAGATTGCCGTGTGCCTTCGAGCTGGCCAGTTCATAAGTCGCGCCGGTGGCGTTTATTCCCCCCCGGATCCTTGGGTTATCCACCACATTTTCAATTCTCTCACCGAACATGTAGGCCGTCGGTTTCAATTTTCTCAAACTCTCTATGTATTCCGGAAATGTTTTAACAGCCATTGTTATCCTCCTTTTTTTCTAATTGAATGGGACGCAGATTTTCGCAGATTCACGCAGATCATTATATTGCTTTCAGAAAAAAGGCTTTCCCCTTACACCCTACGCGCTACACCCTACATCCTTTAATTTGTATTATTCTGGTAATCTGCGTTCATCTATGTCAACAATTTAGATATACAGTTCTAACCCCCGGCGGAAGGCGTTGAGGTTTAACGCCTTGGCTTTTGATGGAACGCTCACCTCGATGGCTTTTTCCATGGCCGGCACTGAAAGGATGCCGGTTTTTTTGATCAAGGCCCCCAGAATGATCAGGTTGGCCACCACAATGCTGCCCTCTTGCTCAGCCATGCTGGTTGCGGAAACTTGAAGTATCTGATAATCCCCTAACTTAACTTCTTTTACAAGGTTAGAATCAATCGCCAGCAATCCGTTGGGTTTGATCTTATGCAGATGCCTTTTCACCGCATCATCGGCCAGAGCGATCAGGATATCCGGGCTGCGCACCTGCGGATCAGTAATTGGTTCGCTTCCCATGATGACCTCGGCTCTGGCCATCCCGCCCCTTTGTTCCGAGCTGTAGGCCTGAGTTTGCACAGCCTTTTGGCCATCAAATAAAGTTGCCGCTGTCCCCAGAAGGATTCCGGTCAGGATCACCCCCTGTCCGCCCACCCCTCCGATCAAGATTTCCGTTCGATTCATGAGTTCTCTCCTGAAGCTCTTTTCTTCATCTTCATGATCTCTTCCACCATTTCCGGCTTTTCTTTATCGATAAGCTCGCCGACCACGATTCTATCCTGAAGATATTCTTCCGATAATTTGGCCGCTTCCTTTACGGAAACTGATTTTTCTTTGTATTCCCGAAGCATCTCAATTGCGCTGCCTGCCCCGGTTTTTCTGCCATACTGAACCGGACATTGGGTGATGACCTCGATAAAGGAAAAGCCTTTCTTGCGGATGGCCTTCTTGATGGAAGCAGTTAGCTGGCGGGGATGGTAGGTAGTCCAGCGGGCTACGAAAGAGGCGCCGGCGGCTATGACCAGTTTGGAAATGTCGAAGGTGTTTTCAAAGGTTCCGTAGGGAGTGGTTGTCGTCTTCAGGCCCATGGGCGTGGTAGGAGCTGCCTGCCCCCCGGTCATGCCGTAAATGCTGTTATTGAGGCAGATGACGGTCATCTCCACATTCCGCCGGGCGTTGTGGATGAGGTGGTTGCCGCCGATGGCCGCCAGATCTCCATCCCCGCTGACCACCATTACTTTCTTTTCGGGAAGGCCCATTTTAATCCCCAGGGCAAAAGCTACAGGCCGGCCGTGCGTAGTGTGCAAAACATCGGCGTTGAAAAAGGGGCTGGGAACCCAGGCCGAACAACCAATTCCCGATGCAAAAACAAAATCGTCCAGGCCCATGGATAATTCGTCAATGGCCCGGAGGATGGCCTGAGCAACGATGCCATTGCCGCATCCCGGACAATTGGTTGTGGAAGCAACGCCGGGCCTGATGAAACGATGGAGGGGATTAATCAGTTCACTCATTGAATGACCTCGCGGATTTTTTTCAGGATATTTTCTGGATCATGAATTTCCCCCAGGACACGGGGCGGCAGGAAATAAACATCGGCGTAATGGGCCGCAGCCGCCTTGATATAGGGATATAACTGACCCAGGTTGTTTTCCAGAACGATTATTTTTTTGGCTTTTTTAGCCAGGCTCTCGATCTCTTCTTCAGGGAAAGGCCAGGCGGTGATCAACCGGAAAGCGCCCACTGCCAGACCTTCTTCTCTCGCCCGCAGGGCGGCCATGGCCGCGGCCCGGGAGACAGCCCCGTAGGAGACCAGGACCACTTCGGCATCCAGATAGTTCTTATCCACCCGAATGATTTCATCCTTGTGTTTAAGTATCTTATGGCTCAATTTGCGGACAAAATGGTCGAGGGCGGAAACATCGCTCAGGTTGCGTTTTCCGTACTCGTCATGGCAGGAGCTGGTCACATGGGCTTTAAACCCCCTGCCAAAGATGGGCATGGGCGCGACATCTTCGTCGAGGAACCCCTTAATTTGTGTGGGATCTGTTCCTGGCTCCGGAAGTTTGCGATAAACGGTTTCTATTTGCTCCGGCGGCGGAATGAGGACTTCTTCGCGCATGTGTCCTACGAAAGCATCGGAGAGGATAAAAACCGGTGTACGGTATTTTTCGGCATAGTTGAAAGCCAAAACCGTATGGTCAAACATCTCCTGCGGGGAAGAGGGGCAGAGGGCGATGATCTCATAATCCCCGTGGGAGCCGCGTTTGACCTGAACCATGTCCCCGGTCACTCCTGCTGTGGGCATCCCGGTGGTTGGGGCCCCTCTCTGAACATTTACGATCACGCAGGGGGTTTCCACGCCCACGGCAAATCCAATATTTTCCAGCATCAGACTGATGCCCGGGCCGGAAGTGGCCGTAATGACCTTCTTGCCCGTCCAGGAAGCCCCGATGATGGCGGCGATAGCGCTGATCTCGTCTTCCACCTGCAGGAACACTCCCCCCACCTGGGGAAGCCTCTCGGCCAGCCGGTTGGCGATCTCCGTGGCCGGCGTTATGGGATAACCTGCGCCCAACTCACAACCGGCGGCAATGGCTCCTTCCGCGCAGGCCGTGTTGCCCATCATGAAATATTTTCCGGTGAGTACCCTTTTTCCCTTCATTTCTTCACCATTTTTCTCGGCTTTTTTTCTTCCACCATGATAGCCAGGTCGGGACAGTATATTACACAATTCTGGCACTGCGTACAGGCCTCTAAGTTATGCAGTTGAGGGGGGCGGTAACCCTTGCGATTTAAATTTTCCGCCGCTAAAAAAAGTTTTTTCGGACATACTTCAAGGCAAAGGCCGCACTCTTCCATTCCCTTGCACAGTTCGTCGTAAATTCTTATCTCAGCCAACTTCTTTCCCCTTCCATCCACTCACATTGAAATTATGAAATTTTTGTTAGATTCTTACACCTTTCAATCTGAGAATTTTCATCTCAGACTTTAATAATATCCCTAAAATCTCCCCTCCCTGGCGGGAAGGGATAAAGGGGAGGGGGATCATTTTTCTATTCACCCCCACCCTCACCCTCCCCCATCAAAGGGGAAGGGGATCGGATGGAAATTTCAAATATCTTTGGTCAGGATTTTTTAAAAAGATTTTTATCGGGATTTATTTGCGTTCATCTGTGTTCTATATTGTATGTTGTTTTTTTGCTCTAAAATTATGGTTATTGCTCTGCGATCTCTGCGTCCTCTGCGGTGAATAATTTTTGGTTGCGGCGCGGCCCCACTATGTTTTCTTTAATCCCTTGATTTTCTTTTCTGCGCCCTGGGGGTTTTTTTAGAAAAACTTCCCCGGTCATTTCCCTTCAACTGGGCTAAATAACTGTTCTTGGAAAAGGTGAGATGTTTGATGATCAATTTTTCCAATTGGCCCCGCTTCCGCTCTTCAATCGCCTGAATTATTTTCCGGTGTTCCTGGATCGATTGTTCAAGGCGCTGGGGGAGCGACCAGGCGTTGTAGGCCACAATGTGCGCTTTGGTTCGTAAAAAGTCGATCATATTATAAAGATACTGGTTCCGGCAAGTTTTAAAGATCGCCCGATGAAATTCACCGTCTTGCTCGATCATTTGGTCGGTCTTTCTCCTCAGATGGCGCTCTACCTCTTTTAAGGTTTTTTTCAGGCCTTGAATTTCAAAGGGTCGAATATTTTTTAAAACCAGCCGGGCCGCCGCTTTTTCAATTATGGCCCGGATAAAGTAGATTTCTTCGATCTCCTCCAAGGTCAGGTCAGCCACCATCGCCCCCCGGTAAGGGGTTGTTCGGACCAATCCCTTGGCCTCCAGTCTCTTCAACGCCTCCCGGATCACTGTCCGGCTGCCCCCGAACCTGGAAATAAGGTCCATCTCAATGAGGCGCTCGCGGGGCATGAGCTGGCCAGAAAGAATGGCGGCTTCAAGTTCTTTGGTCACTCTGGTAGAAATAATGCTTGACATCGGAATAGGGATTTTTTAAATTATGGATTAGAGTTCCCATTTTTATACAAAATAGTATACAATTATTTTCTCGGTGTCAATATTTTTTACCTCCCTTCCTTGAAGAAGAAAGCCGGGCAGGAACAAAGCTCTTTAATTAACACGAAACGGCAGGAGCTTCAAGGTGGAAACCATACTTTAAAACCAAAGGAGGTGATGGACATAGCGCAGGAGGAAGAGGGAGTGATCAAACGTTTGGCGGCGGGACAAAGCCAGACCCGTTTGTAAAAGAGGCTGGATTAAATCGGCCTTAGAACAGCAGACTTTTTTCGGACAGATTAATTGATGAACTCGTAAAAAGTCAAGAAAGCCGTCACTCCCGCGGAAGCGGGAGTCCAGAACTGCTTGAAATAACTGGATTCCGGCTTTCGCTGGAATGACTAATTATATGGAATTTCGACTACGGAAAAACAGGTTATCGAAGTGCTGGATTTCTACAAGAAACTGACTGCCACGGTCCTGCCGCCCGGCTGGCTGGGCCATGGATACCTGGATACCTTCGCCAACCTGGCTACCGGCAAAGCCGCCATACTCTACCAGGGGTATGGCCGGGGGGCGGGCTATATCGAGAGGTATGCTCCCAAAGGGACGGCCAACCCCGAACATTTCGGGGTGCTGCTGAAGCCGGTTGGGCCATCCGGGAAGGAGACTGCTGCCCAGATCGATGCCGAGCCCTGGATGATCTTAAAGAATGCCAAGTACCCGGAAGAGGCGGCCGCGTTCCTGAAGTTCTTCTTCAAGGAGGAGAACTACATTAGATACCTGCACACCGTCCCTATCCACCTCTTGCCTACTCTCAAGTCGGTGCGGGCGAACCCGGCCTACCAGGCCAATGAGATGGTCCGCAAATGGAAGGAATGGCAGGACATGCAGTACCGCTATTTCGACACGGGTCAGGCGAAGCCGACGCTGATCGTGGAATGGGACGATCTGAAGCTCCCCTTCGGGCTTGAAATCCTCGGGTCCGGCATCATCCCGGACATGGTAACCGATGCCGTCCGGGGTATGCCGTCGGCCCAAACAGCGGCTAAGGCCCAGGCCCGGGCTGAGGAACTAATCACCAAGCTCGGTCACAAGCGCTGGTAGCCGGCCCGCAAGGCTATGACTGGTGTGTCATCTCCCGGAACAAAAAATGTTGGGCCTTCCGGGGCGCAACATTCATCCCAAACCAGCCCTGCCGGGCCCGGATTAGCCCGGCGGGACTGGATCCCTCTAATCACGCCTGAACATCACCAGCAAATGTGGGGGCTTCTTACCATTGCCCCAGCCCTATTCCTGATCCTTGCTCTTACGCTTTATCCTGTCGCCTACTCCATTTGGCTTAGCTTGCTGGAGAAGCATTCCTTCTTTCCCCAGGAGCGATTGATTTATAGGCCTGGAGAACTACTTTTACCTGTGGAAGGATCCGGAGTTCTGGACCAGTCTCTGGTTAGGGACAGTTTATTCCGTATGGACGATCATCTTCCAGATTATCCTGGGAGTGGCCGCGGCCCTAATTTTGAACGAGACCTTCATGGGACGGGGCTTGGTTCGGGCTATCGCTCTGTTTCCTTACATGATCCCCACGATCGTGGCGGTGATTCTGTGGAAGTGGCTGCTCAACGACACCTATGGGATCGTGAATTACTGGCTGTTCGCCCTGGGGATCGTCAGAGATCCGATCAGTTGGCTGGGCGCCGATAACATCATGCTTTCGGTCATCGTGATGAGCGTCTGGCAGTTCTTCCCCTTCGTTCTGCTGAGCATCCTGGCCCGGCTCCAGACCATCCCGCCTGAGCTTTACGAGGCCGCTAAGGTCGATGGGGCCTCGGCTGTCAGCCGTTTTCTCCACATCACCCTCCCCCAGATCCGCGGGATTCTCTTCGTGGTCATCCTGCTGCGCAGCATCTGGATGTTCACCAAGTTTGATACTGTCTGGCTCATCGGCGAGGGGGCCGGGGCCGGACGCTTCATCCGCACGCTCCCGGTCTATGCCTACATGCGTACCCTGACCTACTACCAGGCAGGCCTGGGAGCGGCCCTGGCAGTGATCATGTTCGCTATTCTCATAGTGTGCACGGTCATATACTTTCGTATGTTCCGGAAGGAGGCCGACATCGGATGAACCGCTGGCGATTACGACCGCCCTCGACCCGCAGCCTCCTCTTCGTAGGGGCGGCACTCCTGGCCCTCCAGGCAGCCTTTCCTTTCCTCTGGATGGTATCAACTTCGTTCAAACCACCCACAGAGGTGTTCGCTCAACCTCCATCTTTCATTCCCGAGGATCCGACCTGGGATAACTTCCGCCGGCTATTCACCACCACGAGCTTCCTCGTTTACTTTAAGAACAGCATGATCGTTTCGGGCCTGGCCGTTTTGCTTACTATGGTGGTGAGCGCTGCCGGAGCCTACAGCCTCACCCGCTACCAATATCTCGGCCGGGAGAAGATCGCCGGGCTTATCCTTTGCACTTACATGTTCGCCCCCATCATGGTGGTCATCCCCTTCTTCATCCTGGTGAAGAAGGTGGGGATCGAAAACACCCACTTTGCTCTGGTGTTGGCCTTCACCTCGTTCTGTCTTCCCTTCACCCTCTGGTTGATGCGGGCCTTCTTCGCCACCATCCCCCTGGAATTGGAAGAGGCCGCCCTGGTGGACGGAGCCGGCCGGGTGCGGGCGCTCATTTATGTCGTGCTTCCCCTGGCGCTGCCGGGCATCATCGCTACCTCCATCTTCACCTTCATCCTGGCCTGGAATGACTACATCTTCACCCGGATTCTCATCACCTCCGATGAGCTAAAAACCCTGCCGGTGGGGGTGCAGGATCTTTTTCACTCGGCCCTCATCGACTGGGGATTGATCATGGCTGCGGGGATGATGATCACCATCCCCGCGCTTCTCTTTTTCCTTTCGGTTCAACGCTATTTAATCCGCGGCTGGGGCGCCGGCGGGGTCAAGGGCTGACTGCGCCCGTTCTTATCTTATTTGTTTTTATCCAACGCTATCTAATTGCCGGCTGGGGCGCCGGGAAGATTAAAAATAATGTAACACTTTAGCTCTTTGAAAAAAGGTGTGTTATAAGGGCAAAGGGATTCCAGGGGCCGGGGGCCAGAGCGTAACGCTTGGAATCATAAGGCGCTAATTTCTCCGCATATGGGGCGGGCAAGAACCCCCGCCTCCTCCGGAGGAAAAGATCTTTTGTCCCAGTGGCCAAGCGGAAACCCAACCGATGCTTCCGGCGCGTTTCGCTCTAACCCCCGGCCCTCAACAAAGGCTTTTATACCATTTTTTAAAATCGCTAAACTGTGAGCTTCTTGCAAAAGTATTTTTTTGTGGTTCGACAAGCTCACCACGAACGGAAAAACTAAATAATTTCAACCTAAGCCCGTTCACCCTGAGCCTGTCGAAGGGTAAATTACGGACTTTTGCAAGAAGCTCCTGTTACAAAATAATCATCAGAAAGGAAGGAAAGCTTATGAGACTGAAAGACAAGACCGCTTTGATTACTGGCGGAGGAAGGGGCATTGGCGCGACCACCGCTTTGCTGATGCTTGCGGAAGGAGCAAGGGTGGGCGTCGTCGATTTGCATGAAGCCAACATGGCAAAGGTGGTAGAAACTGCCCGCTCCCGGGGTTATGAACTCAAAACTTTTATCGGGGATGTCTCCCAAAAAGAATCGGTCCAGAATTTTATGGATGCCTTTGTAAACGAATTTGGCCGCATTGACATTTTGGTGAACAATGCCGGCATGGCCATCTTAAGACCTTTCCTGGAGAAGACCGTGGAGGACTGGATCAAAACCCTGGAAGTCAACCTGATAGGCGTCTTTCTTTGCGCCCAGGCCGCGGCCAAGTATATGCTGGCGCAGAAATCGGGAAAAATTATTAATATTTCTTCGATCCGGGGCATCGATCACTGTGGCCGAGAAGGAATTATGGATTATAGCGCGGCCAAGGCCGGCGTAATTAATTTAACGAAAACCATGGCTAAGGAATTGGCTCCTCATATAAATGTCAACACCGTGGCGCCAGGTCATACCTTAACGGAGATGACCGCTTCGCTACCTGAAGCAGTCCGGAAAAATATGATCGAAGGTTCCTATTTAAAAAGAATGGCCCAGCCAGAAGACATTGCCAGGGCCATTTTGTTCCTGGCCTCGGACGACGCCAACTTCTTTACCGGACAAGTGCTCCTGGTGGACGGGGGATTCAGCCTGAAATAGAGCCTCTTAGGGAAAATAACGCGCCCCTCTTCACTTAGTAACACTTTAGCTTTTTCAAAAAGCTAAAGGGTTACTAAAAATCTTCTTTCTTTTTTCTTAACATAGACTTATGATGTAATAAAAAATCGTAAGCCGCAGATGGTTTGAGAGGCTTGGCTTTAGGTCTTTCCATCCCTTTCGGCGAGCTTGACGGTTATCTTTTTTCGAGGACGAGATGGACTATAAAGACACCCTGAACCTGCCAAGAACTTCCTTTCCCATGAAAGCCAACCTTCCTCAGAAGGAACCGGAAATTCTGAGCCAGTGGGAGGAGAAGAAAATCTACCAAAAACTGAGGGAAATTGCCAAAGACCGGCCCAAATACATTCTCCACGACGGCCCACCGTACGCCAACGGGCACATCCACATCGGCACGGCCCTTAATAAAATCCTTAAAGACTTTATCGTTAAATCCAAGAACATGGCCGGCTTTAACGGAGAATATGTTCCCGGATGGGACTGCCACGGCCTGCCCATAGAGCATCAGGTTGATAAAGAGTTAGGGAGCAAAAAAGCTTCTTATTCAATCATTGAGAAAAGAAAGCTCTGCCGGCAGTTTGCTTCTAATTTTGTCAACATCCAGCGAGAGGAGTTTAAACGCCTGGGAACCATGGGGGAATGGGAAAATCCATACCTGACCATGAGTTATGACTACGAAGCGACTATCGCCCGTGAATTTGGACGATTCGTCGGTAAGGGGTCAGTGTACCGGGGGAAGAAACCGGTGTACTGGTGTGCTTCCTGCGAGACCGCTCTGGCGGAAGCGGAAGTGGAATATGAAGATCACACCTCCCCTTCCATTACCGTAAAATTTGCGGCCGTCTCGGATTTTAGCAATATCTTTCCGGCTCTACGAGGAAAGAAAGTTTTTGTTCTCATATGGACAACGACTCCCTGGACCGTCCCGGCGAACCTGGCCATTGCCTTTCATCCGGATCATCTTTACGTAGCTGCAGAAGTAAACGATGAGGTCTGGATCATGGCCGAAGCCCTCCTGGAACAGGTCATGGCCAAGGCCGGAAAGACAAATTATACGGTCCTGAAAAAATTTCCGGGGAAAGCGGTTGAGGGCCTTACCTGCCGCCATCCCTTATACGATCGCGACTCTAAGCTAATTTTAGCTAATTACATTACCCTGGATACGGGGACCGGATGTGTGCACACCGCGCCCGGACATGGGCAGGAAGATTATGAATCCGGATTAGAATATCAAATCCCCATCTATTCCCCGGTGGATGACCAGGGTCGTTTTACGCCTGATGTCCAATTCTTCGGCGGCCAGTTTGTCTTTGAGGCCAATGACGCCGTAATCCACAAACTGGCTGAGACTGGCGCCCTTATTCACTCAGCATCTTACGTCCACCCTTACCCTAACTGCTGGCGTTGTAAAAATCCTATCATTTTCCGAGCGACAGAACAGTGGTTTATTTCCATGGAAAAAAACGGCCTGCGCCGCAAAGCCCTTGATTCCATTGATCAAGTAACCTGGATCCCTCGTTGGGGGAGGGATCGCATATACGGCATGATTCGAAACCGCCCGGATTGGTGTGTCTCCCGCCAGCGGGCCTGGGGATCTCCCATCATAGCCTTCACCTGTTCGGCCTGCCAGCATGTCCTAATAGAAGAAAGCCTGGTGGAGTATGTGTCCGCTCTATTTGAAAAAAAAGGAGCAGACCTCTGGTTCGAACTGCCAGCCAAGGAGCTGATGCCCGCAGGAACCAGATGCCCCCAATGTAACGGGGAGGAATTTGAAAAAGAAACAAACATCCTGGACGTCTGGTTTGACTCCGGGGTGAGTTATGCCGCTGTCTGCGAGAAACGGCCCAATTTGAAGTCTCCCGCAGATATGTATTTAGAGGGCAGCGACCAGCACCGGGGGTGGTTTCACAGCTCTCTTCTAACTTCCGTGGGAACGCGCGGGCAGGCGCCTTACCATTCCGTCCTGACTCATGGGTTTGTGGTGGATGGCGAAGGAAAGAAAATGTCCAAGTCCTTCGGCAACGTCATCGCCCCCGAGGAGGTCATCAAACGCTACGGGGCGGAGATCCTCCGCCTCTGGGTGGCGGCCGAAGATTATCGCGACGACATCCGCATCTCCCAGGAGATTCTCTCTCGCCTCTCCGAGGCTTACCGGCGCATCCGCAACACCTGCCGCTTCCTCTTGGGAAACCTCTATGACTTTAATCCAAAAAAAGACATGGCGCCAGACGATCAACTTCTGGAATTGGACCGCTGGATTCTTCTGCGCCTCCAGAAATTGATCTCCCGTCAGAAGGAAGCTTACGCCAACTTTGAATTTCACACCGTCTTCCATTCACTGCACAACTTCTGCGCCGTGGATTTAAGCGCCCTCTACTTGGACATACTGAAGGATCGTCTTTACACTTCTCCGGCTTCCTCCCGACAGCGCCGGGCAGCTCAAACCGCTCTCTTTAAGATTTTGGATGCCCTCGTCCGTCTTATGGCCACGATTCTTTCCTATACCGCGGAAGAAGTGTGGGAACATATTCCCGGAGCAAAAGAACGAGCAGAAAGTATTCACCTAACTCTATTCCCGGATGTAGAACCTCAGTACATTGACGGGAAACTTGAAGAACGGTGGGACCTTCTTTTAAAAGTGCGCGGAGAAGTCTCCAGAGTTCTGGAAATGGCCCGGAAGGATAAGCTTATCGGAAATTCCCTGGAAGCGGCGGTCACTCTCAATGGACCGGCAAAGCTCCTCTCTTTCTTGCGCGAGAATGAAAACCAGCTAAAGGACCTTTTCATCGTTTCCCAGGTAACGGTTGCCGACGTATCCCCCCCAGAGGCGCAACAGAGCCAGGAATTAGAAGGGTTGAACATCCTGGCTACCAGAGCTCCCGGCAAAAAATGCGACCGCTGCTGGGTTTATGACTCCCGGATAGGAGAAAGCGCAAATTCGCTGGAGGTTTGCCCCCGCTGCCGGGAAGCCCTTGTCACAATTAAATCAGAGGGAAAATCGTGAATCCGAAATACCGTCTGGCTCTCCTCATAAGCAGCCTGGTTGTAATGATCGACCAAATCACCAAGATTTGGGTCCATAGTAAAATGGCCCTGTATCAGTCCATTGAAATTGTGCCCAATTTCTTTCACCTCACCTACCTGAGGAACACAGGCGCGGCTTTTGGTTTTCTGGCCGGGGAGCGCTCTTCGCTGCGCATAGCCTTTTTCATCCTGGTCTCTGCCGTGGCTATAGGCTGTATCTTTTATCTTTTGAAGAATCTGCGAGCAAGCCAGAAAACTCTGGCCATAAGCCTCTCCTTGGTTCTTGGCGGAGCCATAGGAAACCTGATCGACCGATTGCGCCTGGGGGAAGTAATCGACTTCCTCGACTTCCATTGGTATGCGCTTCACTGGCCGGCTTTTAACATTGCTGATTCGGCCATCACCATCGGGGTGGCCATGCTCTTTTGGCAAATGATACGCAAAAGATCTTTACCTTTTGGCTGAATGAAAGCCTAATCGGCCATAACTCCGAACTCCGATCTTTATTATGTATCCCATTCTCCTAAAAATTGGCGATTTTACCCTGCACACCTATGGCGTTCTGCTGGCCATAGGATTCCTTATAGCCGTATACTTTGCTGTCAGGGAAGCCCGCCGCATCGGCATCGATCATAATTTAATTCTGGATTTGTCGTTTTACCTGCTCATCGCTGCCCTGGTGGGCTCCCGGGTTTTCTATATCCTGGGACACCTGGAAGAGTTCCGGGAAAATCCTATCGAATTGGTCCAGTTCTGGCGGGGGGGATTGGTCTATTACGGAGGATTGATCTTCGCTTTTTTGACCGGTCTCTGGTATATCCGCAAGCATCGCCTGAGTTTTCCACAGATTACCGACCTCTTTACCCCCCCCATCGCTATTGGGCTTGCCGTAGGGAGGTTGGGCTGTTTTTCGGCTGGGTGATGCTACGGGTTACCCACGGGGGTCCCGTGGGCCTGCACCTTTCAAGACGCCAATAGCCTGGCCCCTCTGGGTGTGGCCCTCCATCCAACGCAGATATATGAATCCGCAGCGGCCCTGGTTATATTTATCGCTCTCTTTTACATGCGCCGGGGGGAGCGCTTTAAAGGGAAACTTATCTGGTATTATCTCTTTTTCTATTCAGTAGCGCGGTTCATCATCGAGTTTTATCGCGATGACCCGCGGGGATCGGCGATCTTTGAATCCCTTTCGATTGCTCAGACCATAGGAATTCCCCTCGCCCTCCTATCTCTTTACTTGCTCCTGCGAAAAAGGCCCCCCACCAGCTAAAAAGCTTCGGCTTGGCTAATCGGCCAATATTTCATTCCGCATTTATTTACAGCCTCTCGATCTTAAAAAATACCGGGCGGGCTCCATCGCTGCAGCAGGAATAGATCATTCCATCTTTTTTAATCCAGGGATAATTCCCGCCGAAGCGCAGGCCGGTCACTGCCGGGTAGATGTCATGCCAGGCCCAGGTGCAAAAACCCGCAGGCATTGCTCCTGACTCATCCACCTTAAACTCCTGCCCCACTTCCAGGCGGTCGCAGTAGGGGGCCATCTCTTCGGAAACCTCCGGCAGAGGTTTTCCGAATACTTCCTTTGAACTCAATTTCTGAATGACGGTAATTTTCAAGGGATGTCGTTTGGCCATTTTTGATCTCCTTTCATTGGATTATATTTATTTTCCCTTTTAATCCCTAAACCCTTTAGTAACTTCAGTTTACTTTAGGCTCTTTAAACATGATTGCTTCGTAAAAAGTCGTCACTCCGGCCTGCCTGTGCCTGGCAGACAGGTGAAAACCGGAGTCCAGGGTATTTATAAGCATTTGAAAATACTGGATTCCGGCTGGAGTTTACCCCGTACTTGATACGGGGCCGGAATGACGGAAAAGGGCGTTTTCAGACTTTTTACGAGATCATCAAACATCATAAAGGGTAATATAGCCAAAGGGCTTTCTTCTGTCAATTTATTCTTTTAGTTTATTCCATTGCCATAAATTCTTCACTCCATTATAATTATTTTCATGGAAAAAAACGCTAAAACAGTTCTGCAAAAAACGAAAGATTATTTTATTGCCACCCGCCCATGGTCTTTTACGATGTCTTTGATCTCTGTTTCCATGGGAACCCTCCTGGCAGCTGAAAATGGGCCTATTCTTTGGGGGTGGTATATTCTGGTATGCGTGGGAATCGTCTTTTTCCACGCCACCGCCAACATCTATAATGATTATTTCGACACCCTTTACAAGGTCGACCAGCCGGACTCACCCACTGCTCTCTACCGCCCGCAGCCTTTGTTGTCAGGCATGTTTACTCCCCGCCAGCTTTTAACCCAAGCCATTATCTTGAACGTCCTGACAGTTGGCATCGGCTTGATCCTTACGTTTTATCGCTCCCCAATCGTGCTCGGGATCGGCTTTGCGGGATTTCTGGCCAGCCTGTTTTATACGGCTGGTCCAATCAAATATAAATACAGGGGACTGGGAGAATTCTTTGTATTTCTCATGTGGGGGCCTTTGATGTTTGAAGGGGCTTACGTTGTTCAGCGCCAGGTCTTATCCCTGAAGGCCTTCTACCTATCCATTCCCTTCGGAGTTTTGGTGGCCCTGGTTCTTCTGGCCAACAATATGAGGGATATTGCCTACGACTCGCGGCAGGGAATTAAAACCATCGGCATCCTCCTCGGAGGCCGGCAAAGTTTCCGCTTATACACGGGCCTTATTCTGACTGCTTACCTTTACGTCGTCGGGATGGTCCTTTTGGGAACTATCGGCCCTTGGGGTCTCCTGGTTCTCCTGTCTTTTCCGAAAGCCATTTTCCTTTTAAAAACTTTCACTGAAAAGATTCCGGATGCTGCCGACGCCATAACAGCCCAGCTCAACACCCTATTCGGCCTCCTGCTTATCGCCGCTTTGATTTTAAATAAAACGGTGCCCCTGTGATCTGGGGGGCGGTCCTCCTGGCCCTGGCCTGCTGGGCTTTCACCTTTGGCTGGCCAGGGGGAAACTTTTGGGTGAAAATCGGCCTTTCCGTTATTTCCGTCGCTTCTTACTCCCTTATCTGGCAGAAGCCCCAAATTTCCTGGCGTATCCGGCCTTTTTTCCTGGGCGCCCTTTCCGCGGCAGTCCTTTACCTCATCTTCTTTCTCGGGAATGCCCTTGCCCCTTACCTCTTCTCCGGATCGCCAATTCAGGTTGGCCAAATTTATGCCCTGGGAGAAGGAACAAGCAAAATCCCCATTTTCCTTCTTCTTTTATTTATTACCGGACCGGGCGAGGAAATTTTCTGGCGGGGTTTTTTACAATCTCACCTCATGGAAAAATGGGGAAATATTCCAGGTTGCCTGGTCGCCACTCTCATCTATGGCGGGGTCCATATCTTTTCCGGCAATCTCATTCTGATTCTGGCCGCTCTAATTGCCGGAGCCTTCTGGGGGTTATTGTACCTCTGGAAAAGGGATTTATTGATTCAAATCGCTTCCCATTCCCTCTGGAGCGCCGTGATCTTTGCCGTGGCCCCGGTTATGTAGGTAGATTAGAGTTTATGTATCAATTTAGCGATTTGAAAAAATAGTATTAAAGCCTTTGTTGGGGGCCGGGGGTTAGAGCGGAACGCGCCGGAAGCATCGGTGGGGGTTCCGCTTGGCCACGAGGACAAAAGATCTTTTCCTCCGGAGGAGGCGGGGGCTCTTGCCCGCCCTATATGCGGAGAAATCAGCGCCTTATGATTCCAAGCGTTCCGGTCTGGCCCCCGGTCCCTGGAATCCCCTGGCCCTTACAACACACCTTTTTTCAAAGAGCTAAAGTGTTACGGATTTATTTTAACCCGGCAACCAACTCCCTACTCCCAACTTCCATCTCCCATCTCCCTGAAAGAAGGGGGCATGATTGGAAGTAAAAAAAGGCGGGTCCCTTCTCAGAAGGGGGGCGATGGCTGGATGCCTTTTAAATTCTTTATCCAAGAATTGCCTGACCAAATTCCTGTTCCACCCCCTGGGATGAGAAAAATTCACATACAGGGAAAGATCCCCTTCATAAAATTTCTCGGTAATTAGCCGCTGGGACTCCTGGCTGCCAATCGGCAAGTTGAACAGGGCCAGGTTTACGAAACTAATTTGGGGGCTGTGTTTCGCGGTGAACTCAAGAGTCCTTTTGGCCTCGGCCTCGTTCTCCGCCGGAGTTCCCAGGAGGAGATAGACGTAGGAAGCAACCCCGGCCCTGGCCAGGTTCTTTAAGGCCAGTGAAGCCATCTCAAGTTTAATCCCTTTTTGCAACTGATCAAGCACCCCCTGATCTCCCGATTCAATACCAAGCTGGAGCATTACGCAGCCGCACCTTTTCAGGGCGATACAAAAATCAAGATCGGCAAGATGCCTGGTAATTCTGGCAAAACCATACCAGGGAACACCGGGTGGACTGGCTATGATTCTTTCCATCAATGCCGGACGGATGGCGTTGTCGAGAAAATGGATTAGAACTGGTCTTGTTTTTTCCGTTAGGAATTTCAGGTCCCCGACAACCCGGTCAACGGGAATGGGGTTATGGGGATTTCCTTCGGCTCTCTCCGGGCAAAATAAACACCGGTTCCAGTAACATCCGCTTGCCGAGCTATAGGGGAGAATGAATCCGGGAGATAGATAATCCTCCATGGGCAAGGAGTCATAATCCGGCGGGCAATGGGAGCCGCAACCCTTTTCTTTTTCCCCTTCCTTTATTTGCAGGATGGAAAGAAGTGGTTTTTCTCCAGGTCCGGCCACAAGAAAATTTACCAGCCCCCCAAAGGGATTTTGCCAATCCGGCCTGCTCATCCAGGACGTTACGAGCCCCCCACCCAAAATGATTTTTATTCCTGGATAATGCCTTTTTAAAAAACCAATCATGGCGAAAGTACTTAAGGCCTGACTCAAATAATTCAGGGAAAATCCAAACACCGGGGATTGAGCTTCATCGAGAGCCAGTTCAAACCTTTTTGCAAAATATGGGTAGAAAGGATTTTGTGCCGGATTTTCCGCTGCCTGAATTAAATCGGATGATCTTGTGGGAGATAGTCTAAGATGCTGGTAATTGGCCAAACTCAGACGAACATCCTGGGGAATGGCCGCCATTTCCAAAAGCCGGTTAAGTTCCTTGACCGCTTTTTTATAACGGGCCAAAAGACGGTAGGTAGCCCGGTTTTTTATCGAGATGAGATTCAGAGGAAGATTACGCCGAGCGCGTTTAGTCCAGGTATCCGAAGTAGCATCTGGCGAAATGCCGGGAAAATTTTCCTGGCCGTGTAGAAGTTGGAGAAGACCTTCTAAATTGGCATCCAGAATTTGACTGTTTACTCGGTGATGGCGGAGAAAGCTTAGAAGCTTCGCGCCCCCCGCCGGGGGTTCGCCAGGTTTGGTCACGGGGGGGTGTACGAGGATCACGCTTGCTCTGTTTCCCTTCGCCGGCGCCAAGGTGAAGCTGTCGTGGAAAAATTCAGAAAAGTCACCTGTAGATATTTAAGGCAAAGGGGTTGAAATATTCATTCAGGCAGTAATCTATCTCGTCCGGACTGGCTAAATAGAATTCTACCTTTTTCGAAGGGGGGAAAATCCTTTTTAATTCATCCATGGCCGAAGTGGTGGGATCAGCTAAAGCCATCTTAATGGCGTCTTCATTGTTTTCCAGCACAACTATTTTGTTCTGCTGAGCATATTTTACACCCACCGCTTTTTGCAGGTCTGGAGACAGGGAAAATTTTTTCAATGAAACGATCGAAATATTAAAATGCTTGGAAAGCGCCTCTAAATATTCCTGGTAAGTTGCATAGCCCATTTCCACTAGCAACATTCCCAAAGGTTTCTGGACATCTTGTTCTCGCAACTGCTTTTGCTTTCCTAAAGCTGCTTCCATCTGTTCAGGGGTTATAATTCCCGCATCGACCAAGATCTGCCCGATCGGTTTTCTTTTATTGTAATCATCCAGGACTTTATTAATCTGTTCCTGGGGGACGCCCATCTCGATTAAGATTTGCCCCAAATATTTCCCTTTTTCGCTTTTTTGCAACTTGAGGGCCAACTCAAGCTGTTCCTCAGAGATAATATTCCTTTCAACCAAAATCTGGCCTAATGTTTTGCCCATTTTTTTATATTTTTCTGTGCCCATAGAGGTTCCTACAAATTTCAAAATCTGTCGCTCAATCGTCATTCAGGGCAAGCTAATCCCTGCACCGCATGGTGCACAGGGCAAAGCGCGACCCGGAATCCAGATTTTTCAGGCTGCCCTAAATTACCGCTTAAGTTTACCCTCGTGAAAGCGGGGGCGGAAATGACAATCTTTATTCTTTAGGATAGAAAATCGCTAAATTTAGATTTTAATAACTCATGGATTTGGCAAAAATATTATTACAAAGGCAAAGGGATGTCAATAAGTTTTCTGACCATAGATCGCTTTCTATTTTCTTAAGATCATGGGCAGAATCTCATCCATGCCCTGGCTCAGGCGGGAGGTCGCTCGGCTCAGGAAAATAAGGGTCTTTAACGGAGCTATAAGACAACAACTTTGCCGTCTTCCGCCCATTCGATGGCCAGCCCGTTTAGCCTTAGCAAAACGTCATCGCTCATATGGGTCAGGATGAGTTTCTGGCACCCTAATTGTTCCCGCTTGTCCAGCAGGGTTTGATAGTTAAGATGGTATTTGATCTTTTTTTCAAAAAAGTAGGCTTCGCTGATAAAAAGGTCGGCGCCGCGCGCGGCCTCTCTTAAATTTTTCACCCATTCCGTATCACCGGAGTAGGCGATTATCTTCTCGTCGCCCTCAATTCGCAAGGCATAGGAAGGCGCCCCGCTCGGGTGAAGTACGCTGAATGAAACCACCTGGATCCAACCGATGAGAGCAGCGTTCCTCTCTTGAAGCTCGATGAATTCGATGGCGAAATTTTGCTTAACCTGTGAAGAACCAGGAAAAAGAACCTCCATCGCCTGGAGGACCCGAGTTTTTACTCCCGGCGGGCCGGCCACGAGCAATGGACGCGTGCGGCGATTGAACTGCGCGTCCAGAATAAAAAACGGGAGGCCCCCAAAATGGTCGCCGTGGAGGTGCGACACAAGAATGGCATCCACGTCCGCAGGATTAATGCCAAACCGCTTCATGGCAATGAGGGAGGAAGCGCCGCAGTCAATGAGAAACTGACCCTTTGCCGATTTTACGTGCACACAGGCATGGAATCGCCCCCCGCTACCGAAAGCATCGCCAGATCCCAAAAACCTCACTTCAATATTCTTCATTTGCTGCCTCTATCCATTCAATATTTAAAAAATTTGTATCAATTTAGCGGTTTGAAAAAGAAGAAATCAGCGCCTTATGATTCCAGGCCCCCGGGCCATGGATTCCCTCTGACCTTACGCCCCACCTCTTTTCAAAGGGCTAAATTGATTCAAAAATTTAAAGCCCCGCTCACTTTTCAGGGAAGGGGGCTTCCTTAACCTTTGGGCTTCTCCAGTTATTGCTTCCTGTACATTGGTTTCTCCACCTTAACGATATTTCTCAACCGTCCGATTCCTTCGATCTCACAATCTATAACATCCCCGGCCTTTAAATATTGTTTCGTGCTGAAGGATGTTCCGGTCGGCGTCCCGGTGGATAGGATGTCCCCAGGTTCAAGCGTAATAAATTGTGAGGTTCGGGCAATTATCTCCGGAATTTTGAAGATCATCTCCTCGCCCAGACTATCCTGACGGAGTTCTCCATTAACCCATAGGCGGAGCCTTAGTCCATGCGGATCTTTAATTTCATCTTTTAAGACTAAATAAGGACCAAGGGGGGCGAAGGCATCCGGAGCTTTCATGAAGAACCAATTGATCATCCGGCCGGGATCTTTTTTCCCCACGTATTCCCGGTCGGAGATGTCATTCAAGATCGTATAGCCGGCCACATGATCCATGGCCTTTTCCTTAGGAATGTAGCGCCCTTTTTGGCCGATCACCAAAGCCAGCTCTATTTCATGATCCAGCTCCCGGCATTCATGAGGAACCGTAATGGAATCTCCCGGTCCGATGATCGCTGTGGCGGGCTTCATGAAAATCAGCAGGTCCTGTGGCAGCGACGCATCCCCGATTACTTCCCGGACATGGCTGACATAATTCCTGGCCAGGCAAATGATCTTTGGAGGGTTGGAAAGGGGAGGGAGTAATTTTACTTTAGACAGGTCAAAGATAAATCCTCCCAGGGCAGATTGGGATTTCCCTTCTGCCTGTTTTTTAACCCAGGTTTCCACTTGGCGGGCCATCTTTATCCCCCGGCCCCCCAAAGTTAAAAAACTTTTCATATCCGCAACAGGAAAAGATTTTCCCCGGCAGCTTACTTTTTTCCTAAGGAGGCGTAAGGCGGCGTTAAAGTCTATTATTTTAGCATCCCAAACAATCCCCAGACGAACTTCACGATCTTGTCTAAACGTTGCTAACTTCAACTTCATTCTCCTCTCATATATTTTTCCAGAAAGGTTTCTGAGCCTCTTTTACCTTTCTGATAACTGGATCGATCAATTGCCTGTCCACCTTTTCCCTGATCTTATCGTCCCTTCCGGGAGATAGAATATCTCCCCGCATGGCCTTTAAAACTTCTTTGATCGAATCCCTTAATCCGTTCAGGTGGTAGCCCCCTTCCAGGACAAAGACCACTTTTCCTTTACAGGTTTCCTTCGCAAAATCCAGGACAACCTTGGCCAGGTTGGCAAATCCCGCAGGAGTCACCTGCATGCCCCCCAGGGGATCCTGGTAGTAAATGTCAAAGCCAGCGGAGACAAAAATAATTTCTGGCTTGAACTCCAGGGCAATGGGTTCCAGTACTTCTTCAAATACCTGCATGTATTCTGCGTCTCCCGGGCCGGCCTGGAGGGGAACGTTCACGGTAAATCCTTTTCCGGCCCCGCTCCCCACTTCAGTTACATATCCTGTTCCCGGATAATAGGGAAACTGATGGGCGGAGAAATACAGTACGTCTGGCCTTTCATAAAAAGAATGCTGGGTGCCATTGCCGTGATGCAGGTCCCAGTCGATGATCAGGACTTTCTTTAAAGAATAACTTTTGGTGGAGTATCCGGCGGCAATGGCCACGTTGTTAAAAAGGCAAAACCCCATGGCCCGGTTGGATTCAGCATGATGCCCCGGAGGCCGAATAAAAGCGAAAGCATTGTTAAGCTCTCCGTTTAAGACTTTATCCACGGCTGATAGGGTTCCCCCGGCGGCCAATTTCGCCGTTTCATATGATTCGCGATTGGCGTAGGTATCCGGGTCAAGCATCGTATAATCGCGGTTTGCCGTAGACGCTACCAACTGGATATACCTGCGGCCATGGATCAGCTCCAGTTCTTCATCTGTGGCCACCCTGGGTTGTATTTCGACAAACTTATCCTGCATGTCGGGTTCCTCAAGCATCTTATAAACCGCTTGCAGACGTTCTGGCGATTCAGGATGGTAAGAATCGGCTGCATGATTCAGGTAGCGGTTGTCTTTCACGATTCCCGTGCGACCCATGCTCTCACGCTCCTTTTAGGGTGGTTAGTGTATTAAGCCACAAATATGCTGGTAAATTTTTCCATGGCCCAGGTGGAGAATCATGGCAGGCAGGTTGATGTCTTTCTCATGTTTCCAGAACTTTGCCGGTAAGCCGTTCATAGACTTCCCTGTATTTTTCCGAAGTCTTCTGCACCACGTCTTCCGGCAGGGTCGGCGCCGGAGGTTTTTTGTCCCAGCGTATGGACAGCAAGTAATCCCGGACAAACTGTTTGTCAAAGCTCTTCTGGGGACCTCCGGGAGCATAACCGTCAAGAGGCCAGAAACGGGAGGAGTCAGGAGTCAGGACTTCGTCGATGATCATCAACTTCCCGCCCTCATCCAGACCGAATTCAAATTTCGTATCCGCAATGATGATTCCTCTCTTCTTGGCCAGGGTTGCTGCCTGCTGGTACACCCTTATACTCAGGGAACGGAGTTCTCCTGCCATTGTTTCGCCCAGTATTTTAACAGTGGCCGCAAAATCGATGTTCTCATCGTGCTGCCCCATTTCGGCCTTCGTCGATGGAGTAAAGATGGGTGTCTCCAGCTTGGACGACTCCCTCAATCCTGGAGGTAGATTAATGCCGCATATTGAACCTTTTTCCTGGTATTCATTCCAGCCTGAACCGGATAGATAGCCTCGAACAATGCACTCTACCGGCAGCAGTTTAGCCTTTTTTACGATCATGGCCCGGCCGGACAACGCCCTGGCAACATCCCGGGGAAGTCCGGGGAAGTTTTCTAAGTCGGTGGTCACCATATGATCGGTCAAATTTCCCTCGAGGGTCTTGAACCAGTGGGCGGAAATCTGAGTAAGCACCCGGCCCTTATGGGGTATGCCATTGGGTAGAACCACGTCAAAGGCGGATATCCGGTCAGTAGCCACAATCATTAGGTTTTTGCCCAAGTCATAAATGTCCCGCACCTTTCCGCGATTAGCCAACTGAATATCTTTAAAGTCTGTAGTCAACAAAACTTGGGTGGTCATCCGTGCCTCCTTTACCCCTTTTTTTTATTTCTATTTAAGTCGATTAAGAGCTTGCTGTCAAGGTTTTCTTGCAACCGTTCCCGATTTTGCTTGCCCACCTTCACTTTTAAATAAATTGATGAATTCACGGTGATAGACGAAGCCCGGACGGGAGGGGGATGAAAGAGGGAGCACCGGCGGGAACAAAACTTAACCATAGCCCGTGCTTTTCTTCCGCAAAGAAAAGGCGGGATCGAAGGAAGGCGGGACATCTTCAGCGGAAGCCCCGCCCCCGCCCATGCAAGAAGTACTGCCTTGTGCTCCCGAAAGATTCCCCCTCCCGTCCGGGCCGTGTCCTGACTATCATTCTGAAATCATGAATGAAAATTAAAAGTGAAGGTGGGCAAGGCCGATTTTGTCCTTGACACTGCCCTGAAAAGTTTCTATTCTTGAACAAAAAGGTAAATAAAATGTTTGGCATCGGTCTCCCTGAATTAATCATCATTCTCGTCGTGGCCCTGATTGTCTTCGGCCCCAAGAAACTTCCTGATCTGGCCAAATCCCTGGGAAAAGGAATGGCTGAATTCAAAAAAGCCACGGACGACTTGAAAACAAGCATCGATAACGATTTAAAGATCGACCTGGATAAAGAGGAAATCTATAAATATCCCGAGAACCTGGTCGTTCCTCCGCCTGAAACAGGCGCCACTTCCGAAACCATCCTTCCCGAGATGAAAGAACCCGCAACGGACCGAGTTTCCACAACCGACTCTCTTATCGATGATCTGGAAAGAGGAAAAGTAGGGGTAGCCGAATCAGCGGAAAGCGCTCCCCCTATGGAACCTATTGCCCAAACCACTCCCCTGCCAAAGGAAGAAAACCAACCTGCCGCAACCAAGGGATCCGTCTGAAATGACTGAAAAGAAACTTCCTCTTACCGCGCACCTCGAGGAGCTGCGTAAAAGGCTAATTTATTCGTTTCTGGCCATTGGTGTGACCTTCGCCATATGTTATGCCTTCATCAAGCAGATCGTCGAAATCCTGATGCGCCCCCTCGTCCAGGCTTTGCCCCAGGGCAGCTCACTGGTTTTCACCGCGGTTCCCGAAGCCTTTTTCATTTACTTAAAATCGGCATTCCTGGCCGGAATCTTTTTTTCTTCCCCTTTTATCCTTTATCAGGTCTGGGCCTTTATTTCACCAGGGCTTTACGAGCGGGAAAAAAAATATGTTTATCCTTATCTTGTCGTTTCTTCGGTTTTTTTCGTGGGCGGCGCTCTTTTCTGTTATTTTATCGTTTTTCCGGTGGTCTTCCGTTTTTTCCTGAGCTTCGCCTCCGACACAATCCGTCCGCTTCCGGCCATCAGGGAATATCTTACCTTTACCATTAAACTCCTCCTGGCTTTTGGACTGTTGTTCCAGTGGCCGGCTTTGGTTCTCTTCCTGTCCCGCATGGGAGTGGTGTCGGCCCAGGCTCTTTCCCGGAACCGCAAGTTTGCCATTCTGGTCATTTTTGTTGCTGCCGCTGTTCTAACGCCCCCGGACATAGTTTCGCAGCTCCTGTTGGCCGGCCCACTGCTGGCCATGTATGAAGGATCCATCTGGATGGCCAAATTTTGCGGGAAAAAGGAAAAGATGGAGGAAAAGGGAGAGGAAAAATCGCCCCCCTCAGACGAAGGGGGCAGTGGTTAATGGAAGGAAGAGATTCAAAATTTTTGGATCATCTCCAAATTAGTTGAGGGCCAAAGAGCTGGCATATTTAAAATGGGCAGTGATTTCAGGGTCCCGGAAGGAAAGCCAGATTGCTTGCAATCATGAGGCACGCATCCATCTTAAGCTGGGGCGGGGGTGTTCTTCTATCCTCCGCACCTTTCTTTTCCCGCCCCCGCTGCGCTTTGCGGAAAGTAAGATCTGGGTTTATGGAGAGTGGATATCCCGCCGATGCTTGCGGCGCAATCTGCCTTTCCTTCCGGGACCTTGGCAGGCTTTCATTAAAAATTTGATAAAATAATTTGGAGATGATCCAAATTTTTTAATAGCTCGCAGAACTTTTGCTCCTGCTCTTCCCTCCTCCCGCGCCCAAGCGGTTAAACTCATCCAATAATTCCCGCTGGCGCTTGTTCAACCTGTTGGGAATTTCCACCTTCATCATCACTTTCTGGTCCCCCCGGCCGGCTCCTTGCAAAGCGGGCATTCCTAAGCCCTTCAGCGTAAAAATTTTTCCCTCAGGAGTTCCCGCTGGCACCTTTACTTTGGCCTTTCCTTTTAAGGTGGGCACCTCGATCTCCCCCCCCATTACCGCTTCAACAAGGCTAATGGAAACCTGACAGAAGATATCATTTCCTGAACGGCTAAAAACAGGGTGCTTCTTTAAGGATATGACCACGTATAGGTCCCCAGGCAGACCACCGTTTCTGCCTGTTTCCCCTTCCCCGCGCATGCGCAGGCGTGTGCCGTTGCCCACCCCGGGAGGAATATTCATCCGGATAATCCGGCTTAATTTGACGCGACCCATTCCCCGGCATTGGGAACACGGCCGCACAATAATCTTTCCCTCGCCCCGGCAACGTTCACAGGTGGTTTCGGTCATAAAAAAGCCGCGCTGAGCATGGAACGACCCGAAACCTTTACATAACGGACAGGTCACGGGGGCAGTCCCTGGAAAACAGCAGCTCCCCCGGCATACCGGGCAGACCGTGGTTCGGGGGATTTTGATTTCTGTTTCCGCGCCGAATGCCGCTTCTTCCAGAGAGACATCCAGGTTGTAGCGCAGGTCTGCTCCCCGGGTTTTGGCAAACTTCTGCTGGCGGACTCCGAAGAAATCTTCAAAAATATCCCCGAAAAAATCATTATAAACATCTCCCCCGGGAGAAAATTCTTCCGGTTCCCGGAATCCTGTAAATTTCCTCCGCCCCAGGGAGGCGCCATATCGGTCATAGGCAGCCCGTTTCTGGGCATCCTGCAGGATTTCGTAGGCCTGGGTAATTCGCCGGAACTGTTCTTCGGCAGATGGGTTGCCGGGATTTTTGTCCGGATGGTACTGGTGGGCGAGGCGGCGGTAAGCTTTTTTAATCTCCTCCAGCGTGGCTGAATGATCAACGCCCAGGAGGTCATAATAATCCCGATCGAACATTAAGCTCCTTCAATTTTTCCCGCCTTGGGTTTGGAGACGATGACTTTCGCCGGGCGAAGGAGCCGGTCATGGAAGCGATAGCCTCTTTCAACTTCGGCAAGCACCCGGTTGGGTTCCTGATTGCTTTCTTCCTGGGCGATGGCTTCGTGCATCGCCGGATCAAAGATTTCCCCCACAGCCTGAATGACTTTCACTCCAAACCTCTCCAGGATGCTTAAAAACTGGTTATGGATAATCTCCACCCCTTCCAGCAGGGAGGCATTTTCCTCCGCCTGTTTTCCGTGATTGACGGCCCGGGCCAGATTATCCAAAGCGGGCAGCATTGCTGTCAGCAGGCTCTCGTTGCTAAATTTCATCAGGTCGGATTTTTCTTTTTGCATGCGCTTCTTGAAATTCTCGAACTCCGCCCGCAAACGCAGCCATTTATCCAGGTTTTCCGTCGCCTCTTTGGTTTTTTCTGCAAGTTGAGCCTGTATTATATCTTCCATGGTTGGCTCTCGCTTTTCTTGGTCAGGCGTCTTTACTTTTTCATCGACTAGCGGGGATTTTTCCTCTCCGCTTTCTTCGATTCTTATCTCCACGGTATTTTCCCCCGATTTTTTCTTTTCATGAATCTCTTGCTGATTTCTATTTTTATTTTTCAAGATAATTTCCTCCTTCTGCACCAGGACCATGTCCCCGGCCTTTCAGCCTCCTCAAATTAAGTGACTAAAGTTGAAAAAGGGTAACAGTTTAGCGATTTGAAAAAATGGTATTAAAGCCTTTGTTGAGGGCCGGGGGTTAGAGCGGAACGCGCCGGAAGCATCGGTTGGGGTTCCGCTTGGCCACGAGGACAGAAGATCTTTTCCTCCGGAGGAGGCGGGGTTCTTGCCCGCCCCATATGCGGAGAAATAAGCGCCTTATGATTCCAAGCGTTCCGCTCTGGCCCCCGGCCCCTGGAATCCCCTGGCCTTTACAACACATCTTTTTTCAAAGAACTAATACTACTACGTTAAATTCATTTTACAATTTCATGAAGGCCGTATTTAGAGCCTCAAATTGAAGGCCTGACGCTCTACTCAAATTTACGGAAACCCAGAAGGCCACGAAAACATTGAATTGTTGTTTTTAACTTAACGCAGTAGTACTAAAGTGTTACGAAAAAGGAAATTCCTATACAATTGAATTACCCATTCATGTTTTTCAGGATTTTACCCAGGATTTTGGCCGTGTAATCCACAATAGGGATGATGCTGGAGTAATCCATGCGCGTTGGTCCGATCACCCCCAGGGTCCCCAGGGTAAAGTTTTGCCTGGAATAAGGCGCCGCCACCACGGTGCAATCCTTCATCTCGTTGAATTCATTTTCCACGCCGATGAAAATCTGAATGCCTTGAACTGACAGGGCTTTATCCAGAAGCTTAACAAGCTTCGTTTTTTCCTCAAAAGCCAAGAGAAGAATCCTCATTTTCTCCACATCGGCAAACTCGGGTGACCGAATGATGTTTGTCTTCCCTTCAATATAGAGGTCTCCTTCCCCTTCGTCTTCCAGCGCTTTCTGGCTGAGCTGGAGGGCGCGGTACATCAATTTATCGAAAAGGACCTTTTCTTTTTTCATCTCTTCCATAATCTTGCGCTTGGCTTCCACCAGGCTCAACCCGCCCATGATTTCGTTTAAGTACCGGCTGTATTTATCCAGTTCATCCTGACTCATATGCTCATCGCACTCGATGAGTTTATTCTGCACTTCTCCCAATTTGGAAACTATGATCACCAGTATTTTATTTTCTCTTAGCTTGATGAATTCAATATGTTTGAACACATTGCTGCCGAAACGCGGGGCCAGAACAACGCCGGTCTGCTTGGAAAGGAGAGAGAGCAATGAGGAAGCGCGCTTCATCATTTCATTGATGTCCGTCTTCTCATGCTCCAGGCCGCTTTTGATGCGGTCCTGATCAATCTTGTTAAGTATGCGGACCTCTAATATGCTGTCCACGTAAAAGCGAAAGGCCCGGTCGGTGGGCACACGCCCGGCTGATGTATGGGGCTGCCTCAAAAAACCCATTTCCTCCAGGTCGGCCATGACATTGCGGATCGTTGCCGGGCTGAGATCTATCTTATATTTTTTGGAGACTGTCCTTGAACCTACCGGTTCGGCAGACTGGATATAATCCATGATGATGGCCTGTAAAACTTGCCGGTCTCGGGCGGTCAATGTCTCTTCCATAAAATCACCTCTTTAGCACTCTACGTATAAGAGTGCTAATTAAACATAACAATAAACTTCTTTCTTGTCAAGAAGTGGATTGGCCTTGCCTTCCTTCACTTTTCAATAAAAAGAATTCGCCGTGATGGACGAAGACCTGACGGGAGGGGGATGAAAAAGGGAGTAAGAGATTCCCCATCATGTCCGCTCCAAGTAAAAAAGATTGCCAGAATTTTTATTTGTGGTAAATATAACTTGTTATAAACCTGGCAAGAAGGGAGAATTCATGTTTGAAAAGCTGTTTTCGTTGCAGGGCAAAGTGGCCTTAATCACTGGCGGGAGTCGCGGTATCGGGCAGTCCATCGCTTTGGCCTTTGCTGAGGCCGGGGCGAAATTAGTTGTTTCCAGCCGCAACAAGCGACCGCCGGAATTGGAAAAGGTCGTGGAACAGATTAGGGGAATGGGGGGCGAAGCCATAGCTATTCCTGCCCATGTGGGAAAAAAAGAAGATGTGCGAAACCTCGTTCAGGGGGCGCTGAAGCAGTTTGGCCGGATCGATATTCTGGTCAACAATGCCGGCGCCAACCCCGTGTTAAGCACGATGGTGGACTTGGAAGAAGAGGCTTTTGAAAAGGTCCTGGAGGTTAACCTGAAAGGCGCTTTTCTGATGAGCAAAACTGTAGCCAATGAAATGATCAAACAGGGAGGGGGCCGCATCATCAACATAAGCTCCATCAGCGGGCTGCGCGCCCGAGCGGATAAAACCGGGGCATACTGTATCAGCAAGGCAGCCTTGAATATGATGACCCAGGTTATGGCCAAAGAGCTGGCCCAGCATAACATTCTGGTGAACGCCATTGCCCCCGGCTCCATCAAAACGGAATTCAGCCGGGTGAACTGGACTGACCCGGAGCGCAAGGAGCAGCGCATCCGGGAAATCGAAATTAGGCGATTCGGGGAACCGGAAGAGGTGGTGGGGCTTGCTCTCTTTCTGGCATCTGAGGCCAGCTCGTTCGTAACCGGAGAAATCATCCGGGTGGACGGGGGGCAAACAATATAAATAATGGCTTTATTAAAATTAGCCACAGAGGGCACAGAAATCACAGAGTTTTAAAACCATGATTAAGAAAAAGGAAAGGAAAAGTATCCAAAATGATCCGTCTAAGGCGGACTAAAGCTGAAAAAAGGTATCAGTTTAGAATTTTGAAAAAATGGCGGCAACGCATCTGTTTGGGTTCGGGGGCCAGGCCGGAACGCGCCGGAAGCATCGGTTGGGCTTCCCCTTGTCTCCGAGGATGAAAGCTTTTTTCCTCCGAAGGAAGCGGGGAGTATTTTCCCCGCCCCATTCACGGAGAAATAAGCGCCTTATGATTCCAAGCGGGCCGGTCTGGCCCCCGAACCCTGGAATCCCTTGACCCTGGCGACACACCTTTCTTCAAAGAACTAAACTGTTACAAAAAAAAATTTCCTATACAATCAAGGGACAAGGATATTATTCAATAACTCTTGCGCCTTGCGCTTTAACCAATGAGAAAGGAGCAAAATGGATGGCCATCCCGACCTATGAAATCTATGCCTTAAAGTACGCCGGGCCTCTCACCCGACCGGCATCCATGGTTAACTGGTTACAGGATATAGATAAGAACGTCCAGATCAATTATTATATTTTTGCTATCCGGGGAGGGAACGAGACGATTGTGGTTGACTGTGGCTGCGCCCCTAAACTGGCGAAGGAACGCAATCTGACTAACTACATCAACCCAGTAGATGCCCTGAAGAGGATTGACATTGACGCCGCAAAAGTAAAATACCTGGCGGCCACGCATATTCATTTTGACCACATTAGCGGGGTCGAACTGTTTCCCAAGGCAACGATTTTTCTCCAGGAAAAAGAGTTTAATTTCTGGATGAAAAACCCAATCGCCAAAAGGGCCCCATTCCTGCACGTTACGGACCCGGTGGCCAATCGATACCTGGCCAGGTTAATAGGTAAGAAGAGGCTTCGGCTTATCCGGGGCGATAAAAAAATCTTCCCTGGAATCGAACTACTTCTTTGCCCGGGGCACACGGTTGGCCTTCAAACCGTAGCGGTGAACACTGTTAAAGGAAAGGCTATAGTTGGCTCTGATGCCGCCCATGTATTCTCCAGTTATCGCACAGATATCCCCAGCGCGATCATCACGGACATGATCGCCTGGATGAAAAGTTACGATAAAATCCGGGCCAAAGCTTCATCCATTGACCTGATCTTCCCAGGCCATGACCTTGCTTTGTTAGATGCCTATCCCCAGGTTGCCGAAGGCGTGTCCCGGCTGGCGTAAGATATTCAAATCATTTTAGTTTTATTGCTCCATTTAATTCATTGATAGGAGGGGAAAAATGAAAGTATTAGGAATCTTGGGAAGTCCGCGCATTGGCGGCAACAGCGACATACTTCTGGAACAAGCCCTGACCGGAGCCAGGGATGCAGGAGCCGAGGTAGAAAAAATTATCCTCTGCTACCAGAAGATCTCCGGATGTCTAAATTGTGAAAAGTGCAATGAGACCGGCCTTTGCGCCATCAAAGACGATATGCTGGAGATTCACAATAAAATCCTGGAGGCGGAGGCCCTCATTCACAGCGTGCCCGTTTACTTCTGGTCCATGACCGCCCAGATGAAGGCCTACCTGGACCGCTGGTGCGCCTTTTTTGACGCCGAGTGGCGCTGGCATAAATTCTATTACCCCAAGATGAAAGGGAAGAAGATTGCTCTTATCACGGTTTGCGGCGACCCGGATGTCTCCACAGCCGACCCCATTGTCCACAGCCTCAAGACCACCTGCGATTTTACCAAGCTCAAATGGATAGGGGCCGTGATGGCCTCGGCTTCAACCAAAGGAGAGATTGCCAAGAATGAATCGGCCAAAAAAGAAGCGTACGCTTTAGGGCAAAAAGCGGCTACCCTTTAAAAATAAAAGTTTTCCCTTGTCCCTTGAAATGTTAACGAGAAAATCTTTCCCTTTTCCTCTGACACCTCTTCTCTTGCTGGCCGGCATCTTTTATCTGACCTTTGTGGCCCGGGTTGCTTTAGCCCCCCTCCTCCCGGTGATGCAAAAAGATTTGGGCCTAGGGCTCGGAGAAGCCGGGTCTCTATTTCTTTTTATCGCCGCGGGTTATGGCGTGGGGCTTTTAGGATCGGGATTAGTTTCCTCCGCGTTGAACCACCGGCGGGCGATCATCCTTTCGAGTATAATGGTAGGCGGGGCGATGCTGGCAATATCCCGATCAGCTTCCGCAAATCAAATGCATGCCGGGCTTGTGCTGGTCGGCCTTTCTGCAGGGTTTTATCTTCCTTCGGGAATCGCCACGCTAACGGAACTGATCAGCAAGGAACACTGGGGTAAAGCCATGGCCATCCACGAACTCGCCCCCAATTTAGGTTTTATCACGGCTCCCTTACTGTCCGAAGCCCTGTTAAAAATCTTTTCCTGGCGCGGGGCCTTGGCCGTGCTGGGTATTTTTTCAATTTTAATGGGGGTTCTCTATTTGCTTTGGGGTCAGGGAGGAAAAAACAGGGGAGAACCCCCTCGCTTCCGATCGATCCAACAAATTATCCAGAGTCCTTCGTTCTGGATCATGGCCGCCATGTTCATGGTCTCCATTGGGTCGAGTATTGGAGTTTACACCATGATGCCCCTTTTTCTGGTGAACGAAATAGGAATGGCCCGGGGTTGGGCTAACACCTTAATCGGGCTTTCACGAATTTTCGGAATCATCATCCTTTTCTTTGCGGGGGCGATCACAGACCGGATCGGGCCAAGGCAGGCTATGACTTTGTTCCTAATCACCACCGGAGTGTTTACCCTTCTTCTTGGATCTCTCCCGGGACCGGTGACAACCCCCGTACTGTTATTTTTACAGGCCGCCGCGGCAGCGTGTCTATTCCCTGTGGGATTTACAATCCTTGCCCTCACCTTCCCTGCCTCGTTGAGGAATGTGGCCGTATCTCTGATTATGCTCGTTGGCTTTCTCTTAGGAGGTGGGGTCGTTCCTTCAGGGCTGGGATATTGGGCTGAATCCTTCTCTTTCTCTTCCGGCTTATCCCTTCTGGGCCTCCTCTTCCTGGCCATGTTACCTCTTTTCCTCCTGGTCGGGAAGCGCCTGAAAATGCCAGAGTAAACCCCGTTAGAAATTCCAGCGGGGCATTAAACCCCGCCTGAATTATTCTGAAATGTAACCCCGGCGCAGAGCAGATGGGCATTATTTCTAACGGGGTAAAAATAGTCATTTGGTCATTTGGCTTTTTGCCTTATGCCTTGGGCCTTGCGCCTCACGCCTTACGCCTTTTTTGGGGGCGGCCAGGTGGGACGGGTGGACATGAAACGCTCTTTCAGCCCTTCCATGTTGAACTCTTTGGACTTGCAGAAATTTATGACCACCCGCTCCCAATCTTCTACAAGCTGGGCAGCTTTGGGCACATCTCTGGCTATCTCCAAGGGGATGGAGATCACTCCGTGCTTATCGCCCAGGATGAGGTCCCCTGATTTCACAACCAGTCCCCCCACTTTGACCGGAATTCCCACCTCTACCAAATGAACGTAAGCGTGGGAAACAGATATACAACTGGAGAAGAATTGGAACCCCGCCTCCTTTACTTCATCCAGGTCGCGAACAGAACCATCCGTCACCGTGCCGACGCACCCTAAAGCCTTGTGAATGTTGGCGTTTACTTCACCCCAGAAGGATCCTACCACCGGATGATCAATATCATGGATTACCGCTACCCTGGGCGCCGGTATTTTTTGAATTTCTTTCCACCATTCCGCTGGTGAAACTCGCCGCCCCTCGGGGGATTCAGCGGATATAACCGCTGTAACGGCATAGCCGATCATCGGCTCCAAATCGGTAAAGACGCTTTTAATCTTAGGAAGCATGAACCCTTCATTCCGCGGGCGAATGTTAAAGAGCTCAATGGCATTGGCAATGGCGGGAGTGGGCCAACGACGCAATGCTTCCAGTTCTTCGGCATTAAGATAATTTGACATTTTTTCCCTCCTGGTTTCTAAAAGACTCATATACTGATGGTTTCATAAAAAGTCGTCACTCCGTTGAAAACCGGAGCCCAGAAAATTGATAACTATTTAAAAAGACTGGATTCCGGCTGGAGTTTATCCCGATGAAAATCGGGGCCGGAATGACGGAAGACAACATTTTAATACTTTTTACGAGATCGTCATATACTGATTGTGTTTCCCGTAAGCTTACTGGATTAAATTTATTGAGTCAATAAAAATTGGGGTGAAAGATCATTGATGGTTTCGTAAAAAGTCGGCAGAAGAATCATTGCGAGTCAAGCCTTGGGCGTGACGAAGCAATCTCGTTTTTATAAGTCCTTGAAAATACGGGATTGCTTCGTCGTCCCGCATTGGCGGAACTCCTCCCAATGACGAAACGGGACTTTTTACGAAACTATCATCATTAGCAATGTCCATAAGAAGTATAGCTGGATTCGGACTTTTCTTTGGGTATACATAAAGGATCGCTTGACACCCTGCTTAACTCGCATTATAATCTGGACAGACTAGACAGGAGGACACCAATGGCACATGTATGGCAACTTCAAGAAGCGAAGAATAAGTTCAGCGAGGTCGTGGACGAAGCCATCAAGCGCGGCCCGCAGATTATCACTAAGCGCGGTGTCGAAACCGTAATTGTCCTTTCCTATGCGGAATATCGCAAGATGATTCTGAACCAGAAAAAGATCTCCGACTTCTTCCGTGAGTCGCCGATAGCTAAGGTAGGTCTTGATCTTAGGCGTGATAAGAGCGGTCTGAGAACAGATATTGCCCTATGAACTACGTGCTTGACACCAACGTTATCTCCGAACTTATTTCGAAGCAACCAAGCAAGAAAGTTGTGGAATGGCTTGATCGTCTCGACCCCAACACGATCTATCTGACCGTCATCACAATTGGTGAGATACGGAAAGGCATCGAAAAGCTTCCGCCTTCGAAACGAAGAGATACGATCAAAGAATGGCTCGAAGCGGATTTATTGCTCCGATTCCAGGGAAGAATGCTTGAAATCACGACAGAAGTGATGTTGGTCTGGGGAGAACTCGCCGGACGTTTAGAAAACGAGGGAAGACCAATCACAGCAATTGACTCAATCATCGCTGCGATCGCAATTCAGGGGAATTATTGTCTTGTCACTCGAAATGAACATGATTTTCAACATACAGGAGTGAGGATTATCAATCCGTGGAAAGAACCGTAACATGAGTTAAAATAATTTGGGGATGTCGAAGCAGATGGGACGTCCGCCAAGAAATTGGATAATTTTCCTCGATGGATTTAACCATAGGAGGGCCGTTAAGCACATTCTGCACGAACGTCTTTTCTTCACAAAACGAGAGGCGCTGCCACAAGGAGATCGCTGAAAAAGCCCTAAAGGATATAATTTTGTCATTCCTGCGAAAGCAGGAATCCAGTATTTTCAAGGTCTTCTGTCCGCCTGAGGCGGACCGCTTTCGCGGGAATTACAGAAAAGTGGGTTTTTCAGAGCTCTCACAATAAGAGCTTGACAATTTTTTTTCGCAAATGTCATACTATGTATGACTTCTGGGGGTAAAAATTGCAAATTTCGGATTTTGAATGGGACGAAGGGAATGCCCTACATTTCGAACTCAGGCATGGGATCGAACCGGAAGAAGCCGAAGAGGTTTTTGCGAACAGGCCTCTGTTTAGACGAACGAAGAAAGGACATTATGTGGCCTTTGGTCCCACCAGCGTTGGAAGATATTTGACTATTATCTTCGAATGGAAGGGTAAGGGAACCGTCCGGCCTATTACAGGTTGGGATATGAGGCGATCAGAAATTCAATATTATAAAAAGCAGCGCAGGTAAAAATTATGAAAAAGGAAAAACAAAAGACGAAAAAATGGGCCGATTATTATGACCAGACAGACCTTCTCAATCAAATCACAGAAGAACCTGTGGAAGTCAGCCTCGACGATCAGGTCCTACGAGAAATCCTTTCCAGAAGTCGAAAGAGAAAGCTTCAGAATGTTACCATTAAAATGGATCCGCTCCAGGTTAAAATGGTCCGAAAATTAGCCACGATGAAGTCCATTCCCTATCAGACACTGGTTCGCCACTGGTTGTCGGAGAATATTCGGAAAGAGCTGGGTCTTGTCGAAGGATAATTCATAAGTAAGGGGATTTGGGGGTTAGGCAACGGAAATAAAGTATTTTTGGAATTACGGGTAAATTTTCCCACCATCATGATACCTTATTACCGTAGCCTGATAATCATATAAAAGGCACCCCCTGAGCATAGCAGGAGAAACACCTTCCTGATATGCTTAGGAAAGAAGTTCAATTTTAACCTAAGGAGGTGCCTTATGTCATTGTAAGAATGGGGTCAAAGAATGAGAATGAGAATGGGGTCAGGCAATCGTAATAAAGTATTTTTCTTTTTGCTTGGTCCACATCGTCAATATAGACAAAAGAGCGGCTTTATGGGAAAGGGGGGGACGTTTGCGCAGAAATTGGATAATTTTTCTCGATGGATTTAACCATAGGAGGGCCGTTAAGCACATTCTGCACGAACGTTCCTCTTTTCCATTTTGCTTTCAAAGATTGAAATGGATTAGCTTGGGATTTTTGGGTTGACCATCGATTAAATATGTATTACACTTTTAACAGGATGAAGGGCTGATGAAAATAGAGAGAATCTCATGGGATCAGGAGACGGTTGATCATATTTTTGAGCATTCCGTTACACCAGAAGAAGTTGAGCAGGTACTGTTTAATGACGTAGACGCACCCGTTATTATGCGGGGTAGAGAGGGTAGATATCTTACTTATGGAAGAACAAATGGAGGTCGGCTCTTATTTATCGTGTGGGTTAGCAGATACCGGAGGACAAAAATAATCACAGCTCGCGATATGAGCAAAACAGAAAAACAATTCTATAAGAGGAGGAAGAAATGAAGGTTCCGAAATTTAAAAATATAAGAGAAGAAAGAGAATTTTGGGCTACTCATGACTCAACGGATTATCACGATGATTTCGAGGTAACCAAAAACGTGGTTTTTGTACGTCCGAAGAAGGAGGTTCTGTCTTTAAGGCTCGAACCCAAAATTATTCAAAAACTAAAGGAACGAGCAGAGAAAGAAGGCCTCCCCCCTACGAGTTATGCCAGGATGCTAATCATCAAAGGTATGCGGGAAGGCGCAGCGTAAGCTTTAAAAAGAGAACCCTGCGGCTTGTGGAAAAATTAGGGGGCGGTGTTGACAGGGTTAATATCCTCTATATGAATGGCATAACCTACCGGAGGCGAAAACCCCCGCTAAGCCAGGCAAGATTTTAAAGGAAGCCTGCTCCCTGTGATCATCGGCGCGCGAGATTGGGAAGAGACTAATATTAGATTATGATCTGGAACGGCAAAGATTTCTCAACCTCATAAAATATTAGGCAAGGACCGCGTCCCAATTTTTATGCAAACATCCACTCTTACGTGCTCTCGTTACGTATATTTTGCGCAGAAGGGAAGATCTATATTATCGATTCCTAACATCGACGAGGTGAATCAAATGCCTGTAATTTTCAAGTGGAAATACAAAATGGATCAAGTTGTTGTCGCACATGCAGCATTGACCTGATTGATATGATAATTAGGAATCGATAATCTAGTTCTCATCCGGAAACCCCCTCTCCCCTTGCGGGAGAGGGTTGGGGTGAGGGGGATCGAAGTTTGGAAATAGGAGATGTTTCCGGATATTGGATAAAAATATTTTTTAAAAGAGGAGAATAAATGAAAAGAAGGGGAAGCGGTATCCTTCTCCACCTGACTTCTTTGCCTTCCCCCTTTGGCATTGGGGACATGGGGCCTTTAGCTTATCGTTTCATTGATTTTCTCGCAGAAACCAAACAGAGTTTTTGGCAGATTCTTCCTTTAAATCCAACCGAGCCCATCCATTGCAACTCTCCCTATCACAGTACTTCTGCCTTTGCTGGAAATCCGCTGCTAATCAGCCCTGATATTTTACTTAAGGAGGATCTGCTTTCCCCAGCCGATCTTAATTCTTATCCGGAATTCCCAATGGAAAGAGTTGATTATCGGCGGGCGCTTGATTACAAGGCGGGGCTTTGGTCCCGCGCCTTCGGACATTTCCAGAGCAAAGGGAAAAATGGGGAATATGAGACATTTTGTTTGGAGCGTTCTCCCTGGCTGGATGACTTCGCTCTTTTTACGGCTCTCAAAGCTCACTTCGGCGGAAAAGTATGGAGTGAATGGCCCCCTGGCCTGCGGGATAGACACCCCGAGGATTTGCAAGCAGCGCGGCAAGACCTTTCTCCCTCAGTGAACATGACCAAGTTCTTGCAATATGTTTTTTTCAAACAATGGACTCAGCTTAAAGATTACTGCAATAAAAACGGGATTCAAATTATTGGAGACATCCCAATTTACGTTGACTATGATAGCTCGGACTTGTGGGTTCACCCTGAATTTTTCAAGCTGGACGACCGCAAGAAGCCCGATGCTGTGGCTGGCGTGCCCCCCGATTACTTCAGCGCCACCGGCCAGCTCTGGGGCAACCCCCTTTATAGATGGGAGGTAATGAAAGCGAGCGGATATACCTGGTGGATCAAGCGAATAGCTCACAATTTAAAATTGTTTGATTTGGTAAGGATCGATCATTTTCGAGGACTGGTGGCCTATTGGGAGGTTTCAGCAACGGCAAAAACCGCCATGAATGGGAAGTGGGTGGAAGCGCCGGCCATGGACTTTTTAAATCACCTGGCAAAAAAGTTCCCCCATTTACCGATCATTGCCGAGGATCTGGGAACCATCACTCCGGATGTCCGGGAAGTCATGAATCATTTCAGGCTTACGGGTATGAAAGTGCTGCTTTTTGCCTTTGGCGACGACCTCTCTACGAATCCTTACCTCCCGCATAACCTTCCGAGAAATTGCGTAGCCTACACCGGGACTCATGATAATAATACGATCAAGGGGTGGTTCGAAAAGGAGGCAAAACCAGAGGATAAAAGGAGGCTCTTCCGTTACCTGGGACGCGAAGTCCCCACAATGAAACTTCCGCAGGAACTGATCCGGTTGCTCATTATGTCGGCGGCCAATACGGTTATCTTTCCCATCCAGGATATTCTGGGCCTGGGAGAGGAGGCCAGGATGAATCGCCCCGCAACCGTTCAAGGCAATTGGGAGTACCGTCTTTTATCAGAGGGGCTAACACCCGGTGTGGCCGAAAAGCTCCGGGAGATGACGGAAATTTACGGCAGGAGTCGAACCGGCTGAGTTTTGAACTCTTCCTGAATCTTTGGCTTACGAAAATTTTAACTTGCCGGGCCATGAAACCACCTTTCGGGAATAAGGAGGTTGGATGAAGCAAAAAACTAAAGAAGAAGTAATCTACCACATCACCCTATTAAGCGAAGATGATCTTTTCCTCTTCAACCAGGGAAGTCATTTTCGCCTCTACGAAAAATTAGGAGCGCACAGACTTAAAAGGGAAGGCCTGGAAGGGACTTATTTTGCCGTTTGGGCGCCTGATGCTGAGCAGGTATTCGTAACCGGAGATTTCAACGGGTGGAACAAATCGAGCCACCCGCTGGGCTCCAGAGGTCGGTCGGGAATCTGGGAGGGCTTTATTCCCGGGGTGGAAAGGGGGACTCATTACAAGTATCACATCAAGTCCCGGTACAAGGGCTACCGCGTGGATAAAACTGACCCCTTCTCTTTTTTCAATGAAGTGCCACCCAAAACCGCCTCGGTGGTGTGGGATTTAGAATATATCTGGGAAGACGGAGAATGGATGCAAAAGAGAGCCGGCCATAATTCCCGCACAGCCCCTCTGGCCATCTACGAACTGCATTTAGGCTCCTGGATGCGAGTCCATGAGGAGGGGAATCGCCCGTTGACCTACCGGGAAATTGGCCGCAAGCTGGCCGAGTATGTCAAAAGCATGGGATTCACCCACGTGGAGTTTCTGCCGGTCATGGAGCATCCTTTCTACGGCTCGTGGGGTTACCAGAGCACAGGTTATTTCGCTCCCACCAGCCGTTATGGGACTCCCCAGGATTTCATGTATCTAATAGACCGATTACATCAGGAGGGCATTGGCGTAATCCTGGATTGGGTCCCTTCGCACTTTCCCAATGATGAACATGGGCTGGGATTTTTCGATGGAACCCACCTCTTCGAACATGCCAATCCTCAAAAAGGAATTCACCAGGATTGGGATAGCTTCATCTTTAATTATGGCCGAAATGAAATACGCAGCTTTCTCATAAGCAGCGCCCTCTACTGGTTGCAGGCCTACCACGCCGACGGTCTGCGGGTGGATGCCGTGGCCTCCATGCTCTATCTGGATTATTCCCGCAAGGAAGGAGAATGGATTCCTAATCAGTACGGGGGCCGGGAGGACCTGGAGGCCATCTCCTTTTTGCGCCGGTTCAATGAGGAAGTCTATAGAAACCATCCGCATGTTCAGACAATCGCCGAAGAGTCCACTTCCTGGCCCATGGTCTCCCGGCCCGCCTATGTCGGGGGGCTGGGTTTCGGAATGAAATGGGATATGGGCTGGATGCACGACACCCTGAAATATATGTCCAAAGACCCGCTATACAGAAAATATCAACACAACCTGTTGACCTTCCGGATGCTGTACGCCTTCCATGAAAACTTTATCCTCCCGCTTTCCCATGACGAGGTTGTTCACGGAAAAGGGTCGCTCTTAGGAAAGATGCCCGGGGATGACTGGCAGAAGTTTGCCAACCTGCGGCTGCTTTATGGCTATATGTACGCCCAACCGGCCAAGAAGCTGATCTTCATGGGCGGAGAATTCGGGCAGTGGCATGAGTGGTGCCACGAAAAGAGTCTGGACTGGCGACTGCTTCAGTGCGGACCTCACGCCGGTCTGCAGAAGTGGGTGCAGGATCTGAACCGAATCTACCGAGATGAACCGGCTCTCCATGAGATGGATTTCGAACCTGCCGGGTTTGAGTGGATCGATTGCAACGACAACGATAGCAGCACCATCAGCCTGCTCCGCAAGGGCCGGTCTGCAGATGACCTATTGCTGATTGTCTGCAACTTCACCCCTGTACCACGCCCCAACTACCGGGTGGGAGCGCCTCGGGGTGGCTTTTGGAAAGAAATCCTTAACAGCGACGCCAGGGAATACGGTGGTAGCGGCCAGGGAAACATGGGTGGGGCGGAAACAGCCCCGGTTTCCTTCCATGGCCGCCCATACATGCTCACCCTGACCCTGCCTCCTTTGGCTGCTGTCTTTTTCAAGAGTGAAGGGGAAAGGTAGTGAAGCCCGAAATCAGCCTCGGGGCCACCTATTCCAGACCGCAAGTTCTGCGGAACCTTCAGGCTTTTATTCACGTTAGTTTTTTGGGTATACTTCTCCTCTCACTACTGTCCAAATAAAAATTTTAACATAACATAAAACGCTATGACTTCATTGGATAATTGCAATATTTTGTACGGGAACGATTTGAATTTTGAAAAAGGCTATACTCCCCTAAAAAAGGAGGTGGCCAATGAATCGAGGTCGTACAATCTTCGCACAAGCCATGC
>Ga0194125_10000067_pt1 | contig 139777 bp, 143 predicted proteins | sample TA2KigC250mmetaG_FD_148626 | JGI IMG/M metagenome (GOLD analysis project Ga0194125, IMG submission 148626) | Freshwater microbial communities from Lake Tanganyika, Tanzania - TA2015034 Kigoma Deep Cast 250m | ecosystem: Environmental > Aquatic > Freshwater > Lake | place: Tanzania: Lake...
CTTTAATCAGGTTTTGCCCCGGCTCAGAGCACATGAACTTGTAGTCGCGAGCTACTGCTACTGAATCTAAATCCTTAGCAAAGCGGCTAACCTCCGCTACATCAACTGTACCGGCAATATTACTGCCACAATGACAAATATACACCCCAATGCGAGGTTCCATTTTCCACTCCCCTTAAGTTTCAGAGGATAATTTTGGCACAGATATAATATAGGAGAAATGAAATAGCAGGATGTCCAATGGTATCATTGTATTAAGGTATTACGATACCCAACTGCTGTCAATTTGTCAAGTGCCGTTTCTTTCGAGTAGAGTTCAAATTGATATTAAGGCGTGCTGAGTGTTCGCCTCTGGGTAACAACTTCCATAGCATTTGGCACAGTTTGCTTGCAAGATTAAACTCGTCTGTTTAGCGTATCGCCGTGATTACATCTACCTTGACATACAGACGGTGCTTTGGCATATTATACAAAGAGACAAAGACACCATACTCAAAGACATGAATGAAGAACCAAAGCAGATTCACATAAGGATAGCAGAGGACCTCTACAAAAAACTAAAGATCAGATGTGTATATGAAGACACGTCTATTCAAGACTACGTGCTCAAACTTATAGCTCAAAGCATGGGACAGCATTCCGACGTGGAGGGTTCAGTACTCATTGTAGAGGACGAGGCGATTGTACGAGAGTCGCTCAAGGACTGGCTTAAAGATATCTATCAAGTGACAACAGCTGAGACCGGTGAAGAAGCACTGGAACTAATAGGAAAGATGAACTTCGATGTTCTGATTGTGGACGTGAGATTGCCTGAAAAAAGCGGCCTCGAGGTGCTAAAAGAGGTGAAGGAGATAAGGCCGCACATTAAGTGCATTGTTATAACGGCCTATCCCTCAGTGGAGCTGGCAGTCGAGGCGATGAAGCTGGGCGCCGTTGATTATCTGGTCAAGCCAGTGGCTCCTGAACGGCTGGAGGAGCTTGTCTGCGAGACTCTTCTTAAATGCAAAACGGCACTCAACAAGAAGTCCTCCACTGCCAGAGAGCCCGGCTCTGTAATTCATAAGGCAACTGAGTAGGCGTAAAGTGGAGAAGAGGCCGGCCTGCTTTCACAGACTATTAAGACGAGATGATAGCCAAACCAAAATTCGCTTTGTATTGGGCGGCTAGTTGTGGTGTTTGTGAGGTAGCAGCTACAAATTGGTGACAGAATCCTAAAGCTGGTAGAGGCGGTCCACATTGTCTTTTAGCCAGTAGTCATTGATGCTAAACATGAAGATGTTGAACCCATGCCCGGGTTGCGACCCATAACTGGTGGAAATTCCTCGGCCACATTCTATGCCTTACAGTCATGGCGCTCAATCCCTTTAGGCAACCCGCGTTTCTTCAAGGAAATCAAACCTGATTGGTTCCTGCTCCAGCGGTCTGGTCAGCTCATCAATCCAAGTGATATTTTCTGTACTTTAACCCTTGGACTACAAAATGACTCGGAGCAACACTAGTTAGTTCTACCTTCTAATTTATTCCTTAGCATTGCTATAGTTTTAACTAACAGGTACACATTCAATTCAACGCTGTTATTGCACGAAATGACGAAGTGTTCAGCTCTCCTTGACCTCGTCGCCTATCCACTTGAGGTAATCTTCGTTGCCGCCGATGATGGGCAGGGCGATTATCTCGGGGACTTCATAGCTGTGGACACTTTTGACAAGCTCAGTAATTTCGGGGAGCAGCGAGGCTTTGGTCTTGATGACGAGAAGGCTTTCCTGAGCTGACTCCAGCTTTCCCTGCCACCAGAATGACGAGTCTACCCTGGGTACGATATTTACACAGGCAGCCTTTCTCTGCCCAAGCAGCAGCTCAGCTATCTTGCGGGCTTCTGCCTCAGAGCTGGTGGTAACAAAGATGACTACCTTGCCGGTCTGTTTCATTCTTTCCTGCCAACTGCCAGCATCCTGTCCACAGCCTGCTTCGCCGTGAGGCGTATTTTCTCCGAAACTTTGACCTCCGGCGCCATCTCCTCGAGAGACCACAGGACTTTCTCCAAAGTGATTAGCTTCATGTTGGGGCACACAGCCTGTTCCGAGACAGGGATAAAGGTCTTGCCCGGATTTTCTTTTCTAAGCCTGTAGATTATGCCTATCTCCGTTCCCACAATCATTTGCTGAACATCTTCCCTCTTGGCAAACTTTATCATGCCACTGGTGCTCAACACCTCGTCGGCCAGAGCTATCACCCCCGGCTTGCATTCCGGGTGAACTACCACTTTAGCCTTGGGATATTCATGTTTGAGTTTGGTGATATGCTCAGGCAGTATCCGGGCGTGGGTGGGGCAAAAGCCAGGCCAGAGAATTATCTTTTTAGCGGTTTTCGTGGAGATATAGTGCCCCAGATACTGGTCAGGGACAAAAAGTATTTCATCTGCGTTCAAGCTTTCTATGACGCCAACCGCATTAGCCGAAGTGCAGCAGACATGTGATTCAGCCTTAACCGCAGCGGAGGAGTTAATGTAGCAGACCACCGTAGCCCTTGGATGCTCTTTCTTCTTGGCACGAAGCTGTGGGGCGGTGATCATATTTGCCATGGGACAGCCGGCATGCGTATCGGGAAGCAGGACCGTCTTGTCAGGACAGAGAATCGAGGCTGTCTCCGCCATGAAATGGACACCGCAGAAGACTATGACGCTGGCATCGGTCTTGGCTGCTCTCTGGCTGAGGTCCAAGGAATCACCAACAAAGTCAGCTATATCCTGAACCTCGCCCAATTGATAGTTATGGACGAGGATAACGGCATTTCTTTTTTCTTTTAACTTCAGTATTTTCTCAGTTAGCTCCGGCTCTCTATCCATGGCTCACTACCCTCCAATCGTTAGAGTAGACATTCATCCTCTTTCCCCTGGCAAAGCCGATAAGGGTAACGCCTAAATCATTGGCTAGCTTCACTCCCAGGTCAGTAGGCGCTGATTTGGAGATAAGCAGCGGAATATTTTTTTTAGCCGCTTTAAGCAATATCTCCGAGGAAATCCTGCCACTGGTGACCAGTATGTGGTCATCTGTGGGTATATCTTTCAAGGTACATTCGCCAAAAATCTTATCGATGGCATTATGCCTGCCTATGTCCTCGCTGAAAACCAGAATGCTTTTGGTATCGCATAATGCAGCGCTGTGAACACCGCCGGTCGTCCTGAAAATCTGCGACCGATGCTGAAATTCGCTTACCAGCTCGAAGACCTCGAGAGCCGATATTTTGGTCTGAGATTCTACTTTCCTCTGTCCACCGACATCGGCAGCGCTGTAAAAAGAAGTGCCCCGACCACAGCCCGAGGTGATAAGCCGCTTGAACACGAGCTCGCCAGCCTGTTTATTCTCCGCTTCGGTCTCTACACGGACCACGCCTCGCTGCTCGTCAACCGTTATATTCTTGATTTCGTCCTTGCTTTTCAGCAGCCCTTCGGAGGAAAGGAAACCGACTGCCAGATAATCCAGATTTTTGGGGGAACACAGCAGCGTTACCAGCTCTTGATTGTTGAATACGATGGTGAGAGGAAATTCCGTGACAACGACATCGTCAGCGCTGCTCTTCTCTACCTCGGTAAAACGAAATATAGGAACCCTCTCCACCTCACTCACTCTCTTACCCTACCTCTATCTGGTCTCCGGCCCTGACAGGTCCGCCTCGAATCACTTTGGCAAACACCCCCTCTTCGGGCATAATGCACTTGCCCACCTGCTGGTAGATAGCACACCCGGCATGGCACTCCTTGCCGATTTGAGTGACCTCCAGGACAACCTGCTTACCGATTGACATCCTGGTGCCGACAGGTAGCGACACCAGGTCTATTCCCTCAGTGGTCAGATTTTCGGCAAAATCACCGGGCTTTAATTCCAGGCCCAGGGCTCGCATCTTATCGATGCTTTCCACAGCCAGCAAGCTCACCTGCCGGTGCGTGCAGCAATCGGCATGGGCATCGCCGACAAGGCCAAAGTCATCCTTCAGAAGCCCCTCTTTTACGTCTTCCTTCTTTGTTCCCTTTTTATCGCTTTTGCAAACGGCGATAATGCTAGCCATAGCGTTGTCCACCGTTGAATGCGGTGAGCTGCTGGTACGGCAACTACAGGGCTGGCTATGAGCTTTTTGTCTTATAGCTCTTTGTTCAGTATCTTTTCTTTGAGCGTTTCCCACTGTTCCGTGGTGAGGACACAGAGGTTACCCTTCTCACCTATTTCCACCTGTGTATCTGTTACCTTAACCACCGGGCAGCAAGAACAATCTTTGCACAATGTTACGATTTTCACTTTTGCCTCCACTTGAAATTATGTCTAACTCTATCCGCAGCGCGGGTATTCACTATATTATAGTCTTATTCGTTCAGTTGGTCGAATGAATCTAAAATTTCCCACTATACTTCTCAAGGGCCTGGTAGAACGCTCTCCAGAACGGGTCAACAATGGGGTGCTCAAGCTTCTCCTCCTTGCCCCCTCTTACCAGCACCATTCCCAATCTCGGCTTGGTGAACTCACCGACAACCGAAGCTTTAATACCCTTGTGATGCAGCGCCTTCAAAATGTCCCCGGCTTTGTGTTCTCGGCAGGATATGATTAGAGTGCCTTCACTGATGGAAGCATAAGGGTCAATGCCAAAATGCCTGCATATATCCGGCACGCAATCCTCAATCACTATGCTTTCCATTTCAACTCTGACTCCCAGGTTGGCAGCTTGTGCGATTTCATACAGTCCGCCCCATATGCCGCATTCAGTAGCATCATGCATGGCGGTTACTCCGTTCTCTCTCACTCCGATGCTGACCGCGGTCATGGCATCATCCACCACCGACATCTTGTAAAATATCTGCTGAGCTTTCTGGCTGAAATCCTTTCCGAACTCACGCTCAATGAGTTGAGGGAACATGGCGGCGAAAATGCCCGTTGCCTCTATAGCCGGCCCCTTGGTAATGATTATCTTATCTCCGGCTTGCGCCAGTCTGGGAGTGACATATTCGTTCTTACTGCCTATGCCAACTAAAGTGGCTCCACCCACCATAGGATAGTGACAGTTCTCATACCTGCCCGTATGGCCGGTGATAATGAAGATTCCCAGCTTGACACACTCCTGGTGCATGGTGTTCCACATTATCTTCAGTTGTTCGCCAGTCATCTCCATGGGAAGGTTCAAATCAATGGCTAGAAACCCGGGCTTGAGCCCACTGGTTACAGAATCGGAAGCAATGATGTGGATAGCAAACCAGGCTGCCCTCTCCCAGCCATATTCAGGCACGATAAATACAGGGTCGCAGGTAAGGGAAACCGCCTTGTCTCCGATTTCCACAATGCCCACATCTACCCCATTCTGAGGCCCTACCAGGACTTTGTCGCTTTTGGCTCCCAGATGTGGCAATATAACCTCATCAAAGATTTTGGGCGAAATTTTTCCTATGTCTGGCATTACAGTCACTGGGGGCATCCTCCTGATTTACAGATTGTCAGTGTTTAATTCGAGGTTTTTATGAGTGGGGACATAGCTCTGAGCTTGGATACAATGCCTGGTAGCACATGTAGAACCTGATTTATCTCTTCCTCTGTAGTCCATTTCCCTAGAGTGAATCGCAAAGAGCCATGCGCCTGTAAAGGCGGTAGCCCCATCGCCGCCAGAATATGGGATGGCCCGAGATTCGACGAGCTGCAAGCTGAACCTGTGGAGACACAGATTCCCGCCAGGTCTAGATTCAATAGAATCGATTCACCTTCCACATAACTAATGCTAACATTCGCATTGTTGGGCAGCCTCATCACAGGATGGCCGTTCAACTGGGTGTGTTCGATGTTCTTGAGTATACCTTCAATTAGCCTATCACGCAGAGTGGTCAACTTCTGGGCTTCTTCGAGCATTTCCTGCTGAGCGATCTCTGCTGCCTTGCCCAAGCCGACAATGGCGGGCACGTTCTCAGTGCTTGCCCGCTTACCTCTCTCCTGATTACCACCATGCATAAAGGGGCTTACCCTAGTACCCTGCCTAACATACAGCGCACCGACGCCCTTAGGACCATAGAGCTTGTGTGCCGAAATGGACAGAAGGTCAACATTCAACTTATTCACATCTACCGGGATACGCCCAACAGCCTGTACGGCATCGGTATGAAAGTAAATCTCAGCCTCTCTGGCGATATTTCCTATCTCGGCTACAGGTTCTATAGTGCCGACTTCATTGTTGGCATGCATAATGGAGATGAGGATGGTCTTATTCGTGATTGCCTTTTTGACATCGTTCGGGTCGACCATGCCATAGCCATCCACAGGAAGATAGGTGACCGATAGCCCCTGTTCCTCCATAAATTTACAGGTTTCCAGCACGGCATGATGTTCGATTGAGCTGGTAATAATATGATTTCCCTTGCCATGTCTGGACAACGCCACACCCTTCACGGCAAAGTTATCCGCTTCAGTCCCGCTGCCGGTGAAAACAACCTCGTCGCTCGTAGCCCCAATAAGAGCCGCAACTTGATTTCGCGCTTTCTCAACGGCGTGCTTGGCTTCCTGACCAAGCGAATGTATGCTAGAGGGGTTACCGAAGGAATCGGTAAAATAAGGCAACATCGCCTTCATTACTTCAGGATGCGTTGGTGTAGTAGCAGCGTAATCCAGATATATTCTCTTCATCTGTTAGCCTTCGACAATATCGCCAACTATGGGGTCAACTCTAACGCCCTTTTCTTTAACCCAGGCAATGCCGGCTTCGATCTCTTTGTCCTCACCCTCAAGTTCCAGCACTACCCAACCCCTATCTTCCGATACGTCAGCACGGCGTATGTTGGTCACCACCTCAAATTTATGTGATAGGTTATAAATGATAGGCTCCTTTATCATCTCACGGGGAAAGGTGAACATCACTTGTCGCTTAGCCATCGTGTCCTCCTGTCTTTGTTGCGGGTAAGCTTAATCCATCCGGGGCAATGATTTCAAACCTGCACACCGAGCACCTCGCGGAACGACTCCAAATTGGGCTGGACATGAAAAGAACGGACAACATCTGAGACAATCTCTTGTGTCCTCGGGCCGGCCCCGGTGATGAAAGCAACCGTCAGCTGGTCTCTTTTAATGGCTCCAGCAGCAGCCAGCTTTTTCAATCCGGCAATCACTACCCCGCCGGCGGCTTCAGCGAAAATGCCTTCGGTTTGTGCCAGTAATTTCATTCCTTCAATAGCTTCTTCATCGGTGGCACTTGAAGCCCCACCCCCGGATTGTCTGGCGACCATTAAAGCGTGATATCCATCGGCGGGATTACCTATGGCTATGGAAGTGACCAGAGTCTTTGGCGTCACCGGATGGACATGTAGGCTGCCCGCTTCAAAGGCATGTACAATGGGTGAGCTCCCTGTAGCCTGGGTCAGATACATGTGGGTGTTTACCGGTCCGATGAGATTGAGCGTAGATAATTCTTGTAGCCCCTTCCAAATTCGGGTAAAAAGGAGACCTGAGGCAGCAGGCGCCACTATACAGTCTGGCGGTCGCCATCCCAGTTGCTCGGCCACTTCAAATCCCAGGGTCTTACTGCCCTCGGCGTAATATGGCCGGAGATTGATGTTGATAAAGCCCCAATTGTATCTTTGTGCCAACTCGGCACAGAGACGGTTGACATCGTCATAACTTCCTTCAACAGTAACCAGGTTTGGCTTATATATGGCTACCCCCACCAGCTTGCCCGGTTCCACATTTGACGGGACAAAGACATAAGCCTTCATGTTCGCTTTAGCAGCATGGGCAGCCACGCTGGCAGCCAGATTACCTGTTGAGGCACAGGCCAGGGTATCAAAACCGAACTCACGCGCCTTGGTTACGGCAACTGAAACAGCCCTGTCCTTAAAGGAATATGTAGGATTAAGGCAGTCGTTCTTGATGTAAAGTTCGTCTAAGCCCAGCTCACGTCCCAGGTTATCAGCTTTAAGCAGAGGCGTGAAGCCAGTACCGATGTCAATCTCCTCCTTGCCCTCAGCAGGGAGCAGGTCACGATAGCGCCACATAGTAAAGGGCCCTTCGGCAATCTTCTCGCGGCTGAGCACTCCAGCCATAGCCTTGTAGTCATAGTTGACCTCCACCGGGCTAAGACAAAAATCGCAGACCTTTATAGGTTGTAAGGAATATTCCTGCCCACATTTTCGACAGCGTAAACCTGTGGCGTACGACAAATCTCGCTCCTTCAGCCAGAATTCAGTGCCTGAGCTAAATCATCAATCAAATCGTTGATGTTCTCCAGGCCTACTGATAACCTTATTAAATCATCACTGATACCTATTCTTGCTCTGTAATCAGGTGGCATTGAAGCATGGCTCATGGTTGCCGGATGCTCGGCTAGCGAGGCAGCTCCACCCAGCGATTCCGCTAGCGAGAACACCTCTAGCCTTCTGAGAAAACGATTTACTGCTTCCACGCCGCCTTTTAGTTCAAAGGAAACCACACCACCAAACCCTTTCATCTGCCTTTGGGCAATTTCATGCCCGGGATGAGATTTAATGCCGGGATAAAACACCCTGCTGACAGCCTTGTGGCGCTGAAGATAATTTGCCAAAGCTATAGCATTTTCCTCGTGTTTCTTCATTCGCAGGGGCAATGTTTGAATTCCACGAAGCACCAGCCAGCAGTCAAAGGGCGAAGCACATGTGCCCATGGCATTTAGGAGAAATTGAACCCTCTGGGTCAATTCATCGGTGGTAGTAACCACAGCACCGCCGACAACATCACAATGCCCGTTAAGGTATTTGGTGGTGGAATGGACAACCAGGTCAACCCCATATTCTATGGGCCTGAGAAAGTAAGGGGTGGCAAAGGTATTATCTATAACCGTCAATATGTTGTGTTTTTGGGCAATATCGACCACCATCTCAACATCGGTTATATTGAGTAACGGATTTGACGGTGTCTCCATCCATATCATCCTGGTATTCGGTTTTATAGCTCGTTCAATCGCCTGTCTTTTGTTCATTCTGAGAAAGGTAAACTCCAACCCCAGGTCCTGCATTACATCTTGAAAGAGCCTGTAGGTGCCTCCATAGACATCGTCTCCTGAGATTACATGGTCGCCTGCCTTCAGAAGGTGCGCGACCGTAGTCTCCGCTGCCATACCGGTGGCAAAAGCAAACCCTGCTTTACCACCTTCCAGTTGGGCAATAGTATCCTCCAGAACTTTTCTCGTTGGATTAGCTGTGCGAGAATAATCATAGCCCCTCGTTTTACCCACGTCTTCAAAGGCAAAGGTTGATGTCTGATATATGGGCACCGAGACAGCACCGAATGTCTTGTCCGGCCTTTCTCCAGCATGAATGGCTAATGTTTCAAACCTCATATTCCGCCTCCTTCACTGAATTTGCTCGTAGCTCCTATCCTAATGAACAAGATAACCTCCCCACCACTCCAGTTGCATGTGGAGACCCATACCTTCACTTCGCCCTATAATCACTAACTATTGTATCCGTTTCACTAATTCAAGCAGCACCACACCGGTGGCAGCGAAGGCTATCCCAACAAGAATCATAAAGGTGCCAACACCGCTAAGCGCAGTGGTAACACCAAAGCCCAGAACAGAAAGATATAGATAGTTCTCCATGTTTATGGCCTGTGAGTAGGTCAGGTGTTTGGGGTTAGTTGGGTCATATTTTCCTCCGCCCAGCAGCTCTTGATAGGTCGGGGCTATGCCGTGACGATGTTCTCTGATAGTGTCAGCAGCAGCCTGTGCCTCCTCTGCAGTATCGATTACGTCGCCGGCTTTTGCTTCATCTTCCGGGATGCCGAAAGTCACCTTCTCCGCCCGCATTGCCTGCTCCATCCAGGTTTTCTTGTCAACTGCCTGGTAAATGAAAGTTGCTCCTATGGCAATGGACACCGCAGATAGAACCAGTACTACGACTGCTAGATATTTATTTATACGCACCACTTTTTCACCTCCTTGAATTAGATGCAGAATAATTTTGCTCCTGAAAAAGCCAGGTGGATATATAACGCTCGCCGGTATCGGGTAAAATTACCACAATCAGCTTCCCCTTGTTCTCTGGCCTTTTGGCAACCTCAAGAGCTGCCCAGGCTGCGGCACCAGAAGATATACCGGCCAGTATCCCCTCTTCTTTGGCTAACCTTCTGGCTGTGGCACCGGCATCATCGTTGGTTACTTTAATGATTTCGTCGATCAAATCCAGTCTTAGCACATCCGGAATAAAACCAGCGCCTATGCCCTGGATTTTATGCGGTCCAGGTTTGCCACCGGAGAGAACAGGTGAATCAGCTGGCTCAACGGCAATAGTCTTAAATCCGGGTTTTCTTTTCTTTAGTACCTCAGCCACACCGGTAATGGTGCCACCTGTCCCAACGCCAGCGACCAGAATATCTATCCTGCCATCTGCATCTCTCCAAATCTCCTCGGCAGTAGTCTGGCGGTGGATTTCGGGGTTTGCCGGGTTCTTGAATTGCTGCGGCATGAAGTAATTTCTGTTTTCGGCTACCAGTTGTTCGGCCTTTCGTATTGCCCCGGACATACCTTCGGTACCAGGCGTTAGCACTAGCTCGGCACCGAATATAGACAGAATATGCCTGCGTTCTACTGACATCGTTTCCGGCATGGTGAGTATCAGACGATAACCGCGTGAGGCACAGACAAAAGCCAGAGCAATACCAGTGTTGCCGCTGGTGGGCTCGACAATCACTGTATCTTTGTTTATCAATCCTGTTTCTTCAGCGGCTGTAATCATTGATATAGCTATACGGTCTTTGACACTACTACAAGGATTGAAGAACTCCAGCTTGGCCGCAACTTCAGCCTTGGCACCTGCCGTTATCCTGTTTAATCTGACCAGAGGAGTATTGCCGATAAGGTCAGTAATGTCTTTAGCTATATTGGCCATTAACTCACCTCCTGACTTTTCTAGATGAGGCAAAGCTCGAAGCTTTTCGAGCTATTTCACCATCTCTCAACTGGATTATTTTATGAGCCGATTTTGCGAGCTCCAAATTGTGAGTGACTATAATCAGAGTCAGCCCTTGCCTATTAAGGTTTTGGAAAAGCTGAAAAATTTTAAGAGCGGTGGCTGAATCTAGATTGCCAGTGGGCTCGTCGGCCAGAATAATCTTTGGTTCGTTGATGAGAGCTCTGCCAATAGTTACCCGCTGCATTTCCCCACCGCTGAGCTGTCCAGGTAGATGGTCGGCTCGAGCTTTAAGTCCAACGATTTCAATTATATCATCTATCTGGCTCCTATAACCGTTTCTTCTGCTGAAAAGGAGAGGCAACTCTATATTCTCGCGCACGGTTAAAGTAGGCAGTAGAAAGAACTGCTGGAAAACAAAGCCAATGTTTTCGCGGCGCAATTTCACCAGGTCTTTTTCCTTAAGGCCGTTGACTTCAATACCGTTCAATCTGAGGCTACCCCGTGTTGGTGTGTCCAGGCAGCCCAGTAGATTTAACAGCGTAGTCTTGCCTGAACCGGAAGGGCCTACAATAGCTGCGAATTCACCCTTTCCAATAGCGAAGCTGGCATCCTTAAGGGCATGTATTTCCTCGCTGCCCCGATGGTATATCTTGGTTAACTCTTTTGCTGAAATCACTTCTTCTTTCATTCCAGATTACTCCGTATAGCTTCCATGGGCGTTAAGCGCGATGACCTAATCGCCGGGTATATTCCACAGACAAATCCGATGATGATTGAGAACAACAAGCACAAGCCGATTAATTCTGGGTCCAGCACCATGAGTCTACCAGCCGGCGAATAAGGGATTATTCCTTTGACAAAACCTTCTATCAAGCCGGAGCCCAACGTCGAAAGCAGCAAGCCGATAACTCCGCCGATGACAGTGACGAACAGTGTTTCGATAATAACCAACCTGCCTATATCAAACCCGGAAGCACCCACAGCTTTCATCATCCCGAATTCCCTTACCCTCTCATTAACCGACATGAGAAGTGTATTGATTATACCGACGGCACTGATTATGATGGCCACAATGATGACAGATATTAGTAGCGTCCGTGCTGAGCCGACCAGATTCATAATGGTGCCCATCACCTGAGTCATAGTGACAACCTGAATGTCAGGGATATTCTCGAGCTGCTTTGATACTTCCGAAATCTTAGAAATATCGCTTACCCTGATAGCTATGGTTGTTATCTGTTCAGGTTTGCCAAAGACCCTTTGCGCCACCTGAAGAGGCAAGAAATGGAACTCATCATCCTGCGTGCCCGTCCTTTCCAGGATGCCAACAACGGTAAATGGTGTTTTATCTGGCCCGAATGGCAGAACATCGCCAACCTTTAATTTTTCATCTTCTGCCAGGCTTCTGCCAATTACCATTACATTGTCTTCAGTCTGAGAGAAAAACCTGCCCTCAACCTTCCACCATGTCTTAAGGCGTCTCATATCATCAATATTGATGCCATACACGATGTGTGGCTTCTCATCTTTATAGAACTGGTGAAGCAGCATGGGACTGGCAACTTCTATGCCATCGATTTTCCTCGTCTCATCTACATCAGAATTCGACAGGTATTTCGGGATGACGCCGCCGTGGATGATTAGTGAAGCAGCTTCATAGGGGCATCCTTTGGGCACTGCCAGAATATGAATGCCCAGGCTGTCAAGTTCGCCGCTCAGTTGCTTCTCGTAGCCTGAATTAAAAGAAAGAAGGCTGAATAAGACGGCAACGGCAATGGCTACTCCGAAAATGGTCAAGCTTGTCCTGCCACGACGACGTAACAAATTCTTTATGGCTAAAGTAACAAAATTCACAGCAAAAGCCTCCTTGCCCTAAAACTCGACCTTCTTGCCGATAATATAGGCGTCACCATTCTCGATAACCACTTCGCCATATACCTTTGCCACAGCTCCTCTTTTCTGTGGTATTACGAAGTTATTCGGTTTCAGGTCGACGTATACAGTTCCGGTTCCGTCATTCAAGGTGAACCAGCAGCCAGAGCCACACTCAGCTATAATCTTTCCTTCCACTACTACTGCCTGCCCCTGGTAACTTTCTGGTTTCCCCAGAATATCAGCTATCTTTACTATCTTTGGGCCTTCTTCTTCAGGCGCTTGGGGAGTCTCTGTTTCAGATGTAGCCGGATTTTCCACAACGGGAGTGTTACCTGCTACATTGGTGTTTCCCGGTTGAGTATCAGGCAGAGTACTCGCCTGAGCACAACCCACAACAGCTAAAACAAGGCCAAAAAGGAAAAGGGTTATTAAAATTTTTTTATTCACTCTCATACTCTCCTGTTAATTTTATTTTTATGGGTACGTTGTCCCCCGTTAGTTCAAATGTCATACATTACCATGTCCATTTTACCTTTCTTCTTTTGCATCTCTACCAGGTCATGCAAGGTTTTAGACTCCAAGACCCCATCCATTGCTTCTTTCAGCTCAACCCAGATATCGCGGGTGACACAAGAATCAGAGCGAGGGCAGGCCTTGGGGTCATTAACACAATCGACCGGGGCAATTGAGCCTTCAAGCAATCCAACCACTTCGTTGAGTTTTATTTCCTGTGGCGATCTGGCCAGCCAGACTCCACCACGAGCACCCCGCATGCTCCTTATCACCCCCACCGTTATAAGAGGAGTAATCAAACGCTCCAAATACAGAAGTGAGATCTGCTGCCTCTGGGCGACATCTTTTAACGGAACTGGCCCTTCACCCTCATGAAGAGCTAAATCCAAAAGCAACCTGGTTCCATACCGTCCTCTGGTAGAAAGTTTCATCACTCTACCTCACTTTGTTGACTAACATGGTCGACAAAGTATACAATACAATGGCATGGGATGTCAAGTTTTTGAGTACCCACAGCGTCATCCATAAAATAGTGGGCTAGTCCATCAAAAAGCTAGACACCACAGCCACAGTGGCCATAACTGCCCTTGCAGTTACAAACAATAGCAGGCGAATGTGAACATTTTATGAAGACAGCGTGAGATTTCTATGAATATTAGTGATTGAGACAAAAATTATCGAGCAAGTCTGAATTTGCATCTGCCGCTTTGTTTGCATTATTATACTGGCGGAGTGGGATTGAGATGGATGCTGTTGCCCTCCTAGAAAAAGCTAAAGAATACCTGCCTCCGGCTAAAGTGGCTTTGGTTGAGGCAGCGTATGAATTCGCCTTAAACGCTCATAAAGGGCAGGTGCGGAAATCCGGCGGCCCGTATCTAGACCACCCGCTACAGACAGCTACGATACTAGCTGGACTTCAGCTTGATGCCGCCACTTTAGCCGCAGCCTTACTCCACGATGTACCGGAAGACTGTAAAGTGCCCCTTACCGAAATCGAGGCAAAATTCGGTCCGGAGGTAAACAAGCTCGTCGATGGCGCCACCAAATTGGGCAAATTATCCTTGCGTCGCGGGGAAGCCAGAAAACGAGAATCTCAAGCCCAGAACCTGCGAAAGATGCTGATAGCTACGGCTGAGGATTTGAGGGTAGTTCTTATCAAACTGGCCGACAGGCTGCATAATATGCGAACTTTAGGAGCCCTGTCACCGGAGAAACGACGCAGCATTGCTCAAGAGACACTGGAGATATATGCGCCTCTTGCCCACCGCCTGGGTATCTGGCAAATAAAGTGGCAACTGGAGGATTTAGCTTTCCGCTACCTGGAGCCGCGCCAATATCATAAAGTGGCTCGCTTGATAGCCACTCGCCGAACGCAACGAGAGGCTTTTATAAAAGAGATTACACAGATACTAAAGCAGGAACTGGATAAAGCTGAGGTAAAGGCAGAAATCATAGGTAGGCCAAAACATATTTACAGCATTTACAATAAACTAAACCGATATGCAGCGCAAGGCAGGGATTTCAACGACATTCATGACCTGTTCGCTTTCCGGGTGCTGGTAGATGAAATCCCGGATTGCTATAAAGCACTAGGCACTATCCACAACTTGTGGCATCCTCTTCCCGAGGAGTTTAACGACTTCATCGCTAATCCTAAAGATAACGGATATCAATCACTGCACACCACAGTGCTATGTCAGGGCACAACTCCTTTGGAAATACAAATTCGCACCTATAACATGCACCGGACCGCCGATTTCGGGGTAGCTTCCCACTGGCGCTATAAGGAAGGTTCCAGCGAGGATACTCAATTTGAGGACAAGATTGCCTGGTTACGCCAATTAATCGAGTGGCAGAGCGAGCTTGGCAGCGAGGAATTCCTCGAATCGCTAAAAACCGAGGTATTTATTGACCAGGTCTTTGTTTACACGCCCAAAGGTGAAATAAAAGCTCTGCCCAAAGGTGCCACTCCCCTGGATTTCGCCTATCGCATCCACACCGAATTAGGACATCGCTGCATAGGCGCCAAGGTGAACGGTAGGCTCGTGCCTCTAAACTACGAACTGAAGAATAGCGAAATCATAGAAATTATGACTGCCAAAGCCGGCAAGGGCCCCAGCCTTGACTGGCTCAACCCTGACCTGGGATTTGTCAAGACTTCCCACGCCCGAGAAAAAATTCGCCAATGGTTTAAGAAACAGGAACGAACGCAGAACATCGAACGCGGTAAACAGATTCTGGACAGAGAACTCAAGCGGCTAGATATAGACATAACCAATATCGAAGAAACAGCACGGCTGTTCAATTATGAAAGCTCTGATGATTTTCTGGCAGCTATTGGCTATGGCGGCATTACTCCACATCAGTTGGCACTCAAACTAGCCATCGAACCGGAAGAAATCCCTGCTATAACCAAAACCGTACGCACCGAGAAGACAACTGCAGCAGGAATTCAGGTTTTAGGCGTGGGTGACCTACTTACTCAATTAGGCCGGTGTTGCAATCCCTTGCCTGGCGACCCTATTATCGGTTATATTACTCGGAGCCACGGGATTACTGTGCATCGCAAAGACTGTATAAATGTCATCAATATAGAAGATAAAAGGCGACTCATCGAGGTGAGCTGGGGAGAGATACATGATGTTTACCCTGTTGATGTACAGATCGATGCCTGGGACAGAGTAGGCTTGCTTCGGGATATCACTACTGTTATCGCCGAGGCCAAGGTAAATATATCCAGCCTGAACACAACATATCACAATGAAATTACTTCCGTATTTGCTACTGTTGAAATCGCAAATATGGCTCAGTTAACTCAACTATTGTCCAGAATCCAAGGTGTAAGTGGTATTATAAGCGCCACAAGAATCAGCCAAGCCAAAGCCAGTCTTAGTTCTTGAGAAAGGAGTCAGGATTGCCCAGAAGTAAATCAGCAGAAAAAGCAGCACGAGCAGCAGAAAGAAAACGACTACGAAATAAGTCGGTTAGAAGTGCTACCAAGACCCGTGTGACCCGGGCAGAGAAGCTTATTTCAAGCAACCAGCCTGAACCAGCACAAGAAGCAGTTGCAGCTGCCATAAGTGCTCTAGACAGAGCTGCCAAAAAGGGTGTCATCCATCCTAACACGGCCGCAAGGCGCAAGTCGCGCTTGATGAAAAAGTTTAATCAAGCCAAGCTTTCCAGCACTGCTGAACAGAAGGAAACCAGTGCTGACAAAGCCTGAAAAAACAATTTAACCTAATTGCGCCAACATTTGTCATGATTCGTAAAGCGCTCTCGCCAAAACAGAAACGTATCCTCCAGTTTATTCGAAAATTTATTGACACCAGAGGCTACCCGCCCACAGTCAGGGATATCGTCAGCGGCTGCGAGATAAGTTCTACCTCGGTAGTGGCATATCACCTGGTTAAGTTAGAAGCAACAGGATACATTCGCCGTCATGCTGACATATCACGCGGTATCGAACTTGTGACCAATCGGCCAAGATATCGCCATACCGTCTCCGTACCGATAATAGGCGAAATAGCCGCCGGTGAGCCAATTCCAGTTCCTCATTCAGAAACTTGGGACACAGTTGCCTCTGAAGAATTTGAAGTTACTGAGGACTTGACGCGGCGTAAACAGAGGGTCTATGCCCTTAGGGTGAAGGGAAACTCCATGATTGACGCCCTGATAAAGGACGGCGATATTGTTTTAATGGAATACGTGAACAACGCCGAAGATGGCGATATGGTAGCTGCTTGGCTCAAGGCAGAAAAGGAAGTCACCCTCAAAAAATTGTTCAGAGAAACCAACCGTATTCGCCTCGAACCGGCAAATACCCAGATGCACGCCATTTATACCACTCCAGATAATGTGGAAATTCAAGGCAAGGTTATTACCGTAATTCGTCAGCTAGCTCGATGAAAATGTTCAGTTTGACTCTCAGTGCAAAATTAGTGTAAAAGTAAGATAAATGCTGATTTCTCAGTTTCAGGCTGTTGGACGCGACCTCTGTGCCCGAGGTTTGGTATCCTCTCACAGTGGTAATCTCAGCATTAGACTAGGAGAACGCTTATGCATCACTCACCGAGGCAGCATGTTGAGTTGTCTTGAAGAACATGACATTGTGGAAACTGGTATCAATAAAAACGACCGGTTCACCCCCTTAGCCTCAACAGAACTGGCAGTCCATCGCGCCATATATAAACGCACGCCAGCCTCGGCTATAGTCCATGCCCACCCTGCTTATGCGGTTGCCTTATCTTTTTCCGAACAAGAAATCACCCCTTGTGATGTCGAAGGAAGTCTACTATTGCCAAAAGTGCCGATTCTAGGCTGGGGAACAACCGTGAAGCCTGAGGAACCTGCTGAAGAAATAGCCGAGGCACTCGCAAGATGCAAGATCGTTCTAGTATATGGCCATGGAAGCTTTGCTGCCGCTCAATTGCTTGAAGAAGCTTACCAATATACTACAGCTTTAGAAGAAAGTTGCCGTCTTCTCTACCTGCTCAAAACCCTGCGAATAAAGCTCCGCTAGCCACTCCCACCCGGCAACTATAAGCTTGGGGATAAAATCCGAAAATAACCAGCGATTGCAGTCAGGTTATTGGTACCATTTGGCTAATCTTTAAGATTAACTCTATTTTGCCTTTACCAGTTTAGAATATGCCGAAGTGCACCAATGGAGATACTTTGGATTCTTGCCCTTTATTACGTCGAAATATAGGCGCTGTAATTCCTTGGTCACCTTTCCTATTTTCCCATCTCCCACCGGGCGATGGTCAATTTCAATGACCGGGCTGACATGAGCAGCAGTGCCGGTAAAAAACACCTCATCTGCGGTATAAAGCTCGGTGCGATCTACTGACCTTTCCACAGTTTCTATGCCCAGCTCATTTCGAGCTAGCTGGATTACCGTATCTCTAGTAACGCCCAATAGGATATTATCGGAGCTTGGTGGTGTTAGCAGCTTATCACCCAGGACAAGGAAGATGTTCTCACCGCTGCCTTCGGAAACATGACCATCGTGGTTAAGCAAAATGGCTTCATCGAAGCCTCGCTCGTTAGCTTCGGTTTTAGCCAGAGCGCTGTTCACGTAGATGCCGGTAATCTTGCCCCTGGCTGGAATCATGGTATCATCAACACGCCGCCACGAAGAGGTACAGCAGCGAACTCCCTCATCAGCATTGAGATAAGCGGGCAAAGTAGCCACTATGATGAGGAAATCATCTTCTAAGTCGTGTAATTTGACTCCGATAGCTTCTGAGCTTTTGTAAGCCAAGGGGCGGATATAAACGTCTTCACGGTAGCCGCTCTTTTCCACCAGCTTCACGGTTAATTGGCACATTTCGTCAGCCGAATAAGGAAGGTTTATCTTCAAAATACGACAGCCTTTAAGCATGCGCTCATAATGGTCTTTAACACGAAACAAAAACAGTTGCTCCTGCTCATCATTCCAGTTGCCGCGAATTCCCTCAAAACAAGCGGTACCATAATGCAGAGCATGGGTTAGAACACCAATTTTGGCTTCAGCAAGCGGCATAAATTGCTTTCGGAAAAAAGCGTATGGAGGCATCTCTCCCTCCTTTTTCTCTAAATTTCAATACGGGAAAGTCGGGCTCAATTATAACCTTGACTGCTGACAAAGACAAGCTTAACGGGAAAGCGAAGGGGTCTCTAATATGTAATCACCTTCACGCCTATCGAATATATCTTTAAGCGGCAAGGTGCGTCCAGTTTGAATTGCGGTAAAGCCGTATTTGTTGCGGATACGGTCAATAGCCTTATCTAAATGAGTCAGCCGCTGCGGCCTGGAATCAAGCAAATGAAGTTGCTTGCCATAACCGACTAAGTTTGATACTCCAACACCAACAAGTCGCACCAGTTTCCGCTTTCTAGCCAAAGCTTGCTCAAGTAACTTAACTAATCCAGCAAAGACGACTTCATCAGCATCTGTAGCTTCTTTCGAACTAATGCGGCGGGTGATGGTTTCAAAATCGGCATACCTCAATTTTAAGGTTATAGTTCTTGCCTGCTTGCCCTCTTGACGCAGTTCAGCGCCGACTCGCTCACAGAGATAACGCAGGACGGCCTTAAGAAAGGCGTGATCCAATGTGTCTTCAGCAAGAGTAGTTTCTCGGCTAATAGATTTAGCCTCGCCGGGTGGTTCCACCTCGCGGTTATCTATGCCATTGGCATATTGATGAATCATTACTCCAGCAACACCCAAACTACTCCTGCTTGCTTCAAGTGGCAAAGCTGCCAATTGACCAATAGTCTTTATTCCCATCGCCTTCAACACCTGCTCTGTTTTTTTGCCAACGCCGGGTAAACTGGCCACAGGCAATGGTGCTAAGAATTCCTTTTCTTGGCCAGTACCCACTTCAACCAAGCCATCCGGCTTACCCGAGTCAGAAGCAATTTTAGCCACCACTTTACAACTAGCCACACCCACCGAAGCAATCAGCTTAAGCTCTTTCCTGACACGCTCCTTTATGCGCAATGCCAGTTGATGTGGAGTGCCATAAGCTTCACAGCCAGTAATATCAAGATAAGCCTCGTCCAGTCCTGCTGGTTCCAAGCAAGGGGAAAAATCAGCCAGAATCGTCATAAATCTTTCCGACGCATCGCGATAGGTGGGAAAACTACCCTGAAGAAAAATGGCCTGAGGGCAGAGACGATAAGCCTGGGCCAGAGGCATACCAGCCCGAATGTCGAAAACACGGGCTTCATAAGAAGCTGAGGCTACCACACCACGGCGGTCAGGCCGCCCACCAACTACTACCGGCTTACCGCGCAAGCTCGGAGCCAGCACTTGCTCTACAGACACAAAAAAGGCATCCAGGTCAATATGTAAAATGCAGCGATTCACGTTCAACACCGATTATAGACTAGAGGCGGAAAGCTGACAAGGAAAACCTCAATATGAAAAATTAGTGCGAGGCTGAAGCCTCGCACTAAAAAGCTAAACTAAGTTTTTCGGGTCTCACACAAACTTCGGGGGTGGTAGCTTCTTCGGGTCAATCCCAAGTTCTTTAAGCCCTTTATTCCTCAACGTTTCCAAGAGGGACTTTAGTTTTTGGCGCTCGGCTTCAGAAAGAGCAGACATTATCTTCTGCACGGACTTCCTTTTCAGCGCCTGTTTATAAGCTTGCTGTCCTTTCTCAGTCAGGGTAATTCTTACCAAATTCTTTCTGTCCAAGTCTTTGGTTTTCTTCACCAGCCCGGCCTTTTTCATCCTGTCTATAATTCCAGAAACCGAGTGAGGCCGTCGGAACATCATCCGTGATATCTGGGCCGGCGTCACCTTATCACCGATAGCCTTAATGACAAACAGCACCTCAGCCTGTGTGGCTGGAAAGCCATGTTGTTGCAATTCCACTTCCCTGGCATTAAATATTATGTCGCTCACCTGATGCAGCAGCACCCACAAATTGTAGTCCCGGTCCATTTCTGAAGCTTCTGGCATGATTTCCTCCCTCCTGAAACTAAAAACTCCCTAATTAGCCGATAGGGTTAAACATCGCACTCGGCAAATTAGTTCACCAAGGATAAAAAATTTACCTGATAGATTGATTCTATCACAACAATCTGCAAAAAACAAAGGCAATCTTTAGATAGCGCTGTCAGTTTTAGCTTTAGCTGGCGACTGGCTTCTCGAGACCAAGGCCTTCATTCGGCGCTCGAAGATTCCCCGCTCCAGAAGAACCTGCCCCTGACACTTAAAGCACTTTAGCCGGATATCAGCACCGACCCTCACCACCTGCCATTCATCACCCCCACAAGGGTGCTTTTTCCGTAAGCGGACTACATCGCCCAGCTCTATTTCCATTCTCTTATCGGATAATCTGGCTAACTAACTTATTGATACTATCGCGTAGTTCTTGTGCACTATGTCGGGCAGCTTGAGCAAAGTCTTTTCCTTGAGAAGCGTAAAGAATTTGCCGCGAGACAGCGATAATCGCTTTTTCGCCATGGGCGTCAATACCATATTTCACCGTTGAAGCCAAATCACCACCCTGTGCCCCAATGCCCGGGATGAGAAGTGGCATCTCTGGACACAATTGCCGAATAGATTTCAACTCATCAGGATAAGTAGCCCCGACCACCAAGCCGATATTGCTCTGGACATTCCACTCCTTGGCTTTACGGGCTACCGCTTCATATAGCGGCATGCCTTGAATGCCAACTAGATTTTGGAAATCCACTGCCCCGGGGTTAGACGTCCGGCACAGGATAAAAACCCCTTTATCTTTATACTCGATAAACGGCTCAACTGAATCGAAACCGAGGTAAGGGCTGACCGTAGCTGCATCGAAGCCAAATATTTCAAAAAGGGCTTTAGCGTAGGCTTTAGCCGTGTTGCCGATATCACCTCGCTTGCCATCGCCGATTATCGGGATATGGTCAGGTATGTGTTCGATTGTCTTCTGTAGAACTTTAAGCCCGTCAATACCCAGAGCTTCATAGAAAGCTAGGTTGGGCTTATAAGCACATATCAAGTCGGCGGTGGCATCGACGATAGCCTTATTAAACTCCAGAAGGCTCACTTTGGGCATCAGCCCTGGGTCGGGGTCAAGCCCAACACAAAGCAGGCTCTTGTTTTGACGGCTAGCCGCCAGAAGTTTATCAACAAATTTCATGTCTAACCCGAATTATAGCTTATGAAGGTAAATACTCCAAGTCACGTCACTTTATTTCCGGCGAGGTAGACCGAGACTTCAGCTTCTAGTAACAAAACGATGTTGTTAACTAGATCAGGAAAAGGTAAATTGTGCAGGCGGCTTGAACAAGCGAGACGAACAGGGTTGCTGTAAGCAGAAACAGAGATACTGGCACTTTGAATTCATTTCTGCCCTTCTTGATGAACATGATATGAATTGTGAAGGCAAAAATTCCACCGAGGCTTAGAATGAGTGACAGTGTCAGGCCGGCGAAGGAGCGCTGGAATACCAGTACCAATCCCCACAGGATGAGAAAGACGAGCGGCAAATGGAGTAACACAAATCCTGCGCTGCCTCCGGGGAGCTTGAACAGTTCCCATTCTTTCCAGTATGCCGAGCCTATCTCGTGGGTTATTAGCAGCGCTGCATTGACCAGGTAGAGCCAGAACAGAAACTCAAACATGGTGCTATGATACTGACTTTATTCGATTAACGCAATGCGTCTCCTGTTTTTCGTAGGAGCCATCTGCCTCCCAGATATCCCCATTTATTTGAAGGTTCCGTCACTGCCAAAATAACATAACAATGTGGCTTTCTGTTCAGCTTCAGTGCTACAAGAGGTGATTTCTAGTGAAGCAGCCCTAATCTTCCGACATCGCGAGGACTGAAATCGCGAGCACAATGACCCAACAAGCCACGGATAAAGTACCAATGCGACGCATTGTAGCGTAAGTCTTGTCAAACTCAGCGGTTCCCACCTGTTGGAAATAGCGTGGGAAATAACGAAAATGGATGAATAGAGCATCCACAAGGAGTATTGCAACCAAGAGATGCTTCACTCCAAATATGATGGTGTACCCGTATTCATAATCTAGGGTCAACATCACTCCGCTGAGAATCAGAAGGATAAACCCGCACCAGGTTATGGGCGCAATGCGACGAGCGATGCGCCCGCGGTGCAGTCGCTGCTCATCTGTCCTTAGACGCAGCATAACCACAGCTGAAACAACTGTTCCACTTAAACCAAGGATAGTGCCAATGTTATGTAGAAGACTCGCGATTTCCATTTCAAGCATACATTATAGATACTACATAATCTGGTGTAAAGCTCAGCATTAACAGCAGACTGTGATAGATAATACTCTTATTTTGGCAACCGCTGCTCTGGGCAAACCGCTTTTATTATTGGTCTTTTCCCTTGGCTAGTTTAACATTGTGACGGATTGTGTAGTTAGCAATGAGAGAAACAAGCATAACCTTGTGCCCTAAAACACTCCCCAGTGATATAATGAGACTTCAGATGGACTATCGCCAGGCCGAAGACTATATCTTAAGTTTTACTGACTACGAGAAAATCCCGGGCATCGCCTACACATCGGCTAACTACGACCTGCGGCGGATGGAAAAGTTGCTGCAGCCGCTGGGCAACCCACACCTCGGAACCAAGACAGTTCACATAGCCGGCACCAAGGGGAAGGGAAGCACCGCAGCCATGGTTTCCCAAGCTCTCATCACTGCTGGCTACAAAACAGGATTATTCACCTCACCACATCTCCATACCTTAAGAGAGCGCATCAGGATTAACGACACTATGATTTCCGAGGCCGATTTCGCGGCTTTGGTGACAAGACTCAAACCAATCGTTGAAAAGGTAAACAAGGAAGCTGCCTATGGTGAGCTGACCACCTTCGAGATATTGACCGCCGTCGTCTTTGCTTACTTCAAGAACAGCCAGGTGGACTTCCAAGTTCTTGAGGTGGGATTGGGAGGCAGGCTTGATGCCACGAACATAGCCAAAGTCGATGTCTGCGTTATTACCTCGATTAGCCTTGACCATACCGAGATTCTGGGTGACACTATTGCCAAGATAGCCACCGAAAAGGCAGGTATAATCAAGCCGGGATGCATTGTGGTCAGTTCTCCACAAGTTGACGAAGCAGCTAAAGTAATTAGGCAGGTCTGCCGGCAGCAAGGTGCAAGATTAATTCAAGTCGGCAAAGACATCGCCTGGCACAAAACAGGCGGTGACCTATATCAGCAAACACTGACAGTTCAAGGCAAAACCGGCAATTATGACCTGACCATCCCACTGCTTGGTGACCACCAGTTGGAGAACGCAGCTACAGCCATAGCCGCCTTAGAAGCTTTAGTGTGCCTCGGCGCCAAGATTTCAGCCCAAAGTATTGTCCAAGGATTCACTAAAGTAAGCTGGCCGGGCAGGCTTCAGATTCTGGGCCGCGAGCCGATGGTGGTCATTGATGGAGCTCATAATGCCTATTCGATGAGGAAGTTAGTAGAAGCTATAAAGAAGTACTTTCAATGTGATAGGTGCTTTGTTATCTTCGGCACCTCGTGCGATAAAGATATTCCCGGGATGGCACGAGAGCTTAAATCTCTTGCCGACAATGTTATCATTACCATTTCCTCTCATCCCAGGGCAGCTTCTACCTCGATATTGGTCGAGGAATTTGCCAAGCTGGGCATTAAGGTGGATGTGAGTGAAAATATCTCTAGTGCATTATCTAAGGCTCTGACCTTAGCCAAAAAGACAAACCTCATCCTGGTTACAGGTTCCCTCTTCGTTGTAGCCGAGGCAATTGATTGCATCACTAGGGCGGCAGATGTCAACCGGTGAGGTTAGTAGTAGGAGGAGCAACTGCCTCTTTAGGTAATACTTCGGCGAAAAGCCGCTGTAATGCCATTGTATGGCTGCAAGTCTCCCATTGCGAAAAGAACGGACAGGTGCAATGCCATTTATCACTTTTATAAGTTACAGTATAGTTGTTATGCTCACCGCGAAAATCAGCGGAAAATTCTGAAAGGGTAACACGGTCTGGCTCCTGGGCATAGCGTTTGGCCTTCTCAACCTTACCGATAAGACTGGAATGCATGGCAAAACCTCCACGAATAAGTATATTACTTGACCAGGGAAAAGTCCACGACCACGCTTTGCTGGCTCTACATCATTCCACGTTCTCATTTTCAGAACACTATCAGCAGAACACGATCCAATGCTTCGTGGTACTGCATCCCGGATAGATGTGAGCGTAGCACAGTGCTGGATTCCGTAGCCCTTCCCACCCTTGCTGGGAGTATGGTATTATCTGGCAGAGAAACCCACGGATAGACACTGCTGGAGTAGGAAAAAGCAATGAGACGTTACTTAAATTTCATCATTCTTGCCGTCACCCTTATTGCGCTCTCCGCACTGATATATTTTGTTCACTACTTAATTTTTCACGATGTTCATCACATCTTTATTTACCTGGTCGGTGATCTGGCTTTCCTACCACTTGAAGTCTTTCTGGTGGTAATTGTGATTGAGCGTGTGCTGGCTCGCCGTGAGAAGCAAGCCATCATGCAAAAGCTCAATATGGTGGTGGGGGCTTTTTTCAGCGAGGTGGGAAACGAGTTACTGCAAAGGCTTCTCGGTTGCTTTGAGAAAGGCAATGATATCAGCCGGCACCTTGCTGTTAGACCAAACTGGACTCGAGCAGATTTCAAGAAGGCGATGGCATTTGCTAGAGCCATCGATGGTGAGCCAGATTGTAGCGGCATAGACCTCAACGGGCTAAAAAAGTTACTTGTTCAGAAGCGGCAATTTTTGCTGGCGCTGCTGGAAAACCCTAATCTTCTGGAGCATGAGCGCTTTACAGATTTGCTCTGGGCGACTTTCCACCTGACCGAGGAGTTGGAGGCGCGGAAATCGCTGGATGACATGCCACAGGCTGACATTAAACATATCGCCGGCGATATTCAGCGGGTGTATCGTCAGCTAATAGTCGAGTGGCTGTCCTATGTGGAACACCTGAAATCAAAGTATCCGTATCTTTTCTCGCTGGTAGCCAGGACACATCCCTTCCAGGAGCGCCCGTCGCCGGTAGTGACATAGCGCTAATAAGCATTCAGTTCGTCATACGAGTTTATAAGTTTTAGGCAATTATATACTTGACTTTTTGCTGAGGTCATGGGCATTTTTTGACGCAGGCTTATTGAATTGGGTAGACTTTTTACTATAGTTATGGCAGTGAGGTTTGAATGCCCAAAAGCAGGAAACTATGGCCGAGCTGGCTAGACAGGACTAAAATCCGCATCAAGAGGATGCTGGGTATGCACATCGTGCTTTGCGATAGCTGTAAGTGGGACTGGCGAAGTGCCTGCCACCGTCCAGAACGGCCTAATGCCACCTGGTGCCCAGATTACGAGAAACGGGGCACCTAACTCAACCTCAAAGATAGTTACCGCTAGTAGCGGACCATCTTGTACTGAGCCTTTCCATGCTCTCGGAATAGAATAAACTTTATGTTCTGCCCCTTTAGCAGATATTCCTCGCTCTGCTGGCGCAGCTTTCTGAAATCGGCTGATTCCAAAAAGCTCCGAAGAAGCTCTACTTTGTCTTCAAAGTCACTATCAGTTTTGCCAGCCTGCAAGTAACTGCGCACCAGATTCTCATACTCTTTTCTGGCTACGGTTTCGATGCAATGAGACAGGTCGGGGATAAGCTCAATCTGGACCATTTCTAAGGGTGATAATACTGCTTAAGATATGGAAATGCAAAATAGGCAACGGCTACCAATTCTTTGACACTGCCAAAGCCCGATGTTATGATGATATTGAATTACCCGGCCAGACATGTGGTTGGGTTGCATATGGAAGACATTAACAGTCTATATTTAATATTGTTTCTGATCTCCCTATTAGCGGCAGCCTTCTTCTGCAGTGCTGAGACGGCTTTTATTGGCATGCAGAGACTTCGCCTCAAGCACTTGATACATACCAATCACCCCAATGCTAAGGTCGTGGCCAAGATTTTGGAGCGGCCGGAGAAGTTCCTGGCTACTGTTCTTCTGGGCATCAATTTCTTTGAGACGGCGGTGGCTACTCTGGGTACGGTGATGGCTATATCACTGTGGGGTGAGAACTTAGGAGCAGCTATAGCCACTATTGTCATCACAATATTGACCTTAGTTCTTGTTGAATTTATTCCCAAAAGCTTTAGCGCTCGCTACGGGGAACGAATAGCTCTGCTCTATGCCAGGCCAATAGAATTCATCTCGATTGTCCTTTATCCATTCGTCTATGTCCTGAACCATATCGGCATAAGATTCACCAAGGTAGCTAAGGAAGGGGGTGCGCCGAGGCCGACGATTAGCGAGGAGGAATTCCGCACCGCAATTACCGTTGGCGAGGCCGAAGGGGTTTGGGAAGAAGATGAAGCCGAGATGTTGCATAATGCCTTTGAATTCGCCGATAGACCGGTCAGTGAGGTAATGCAGCCCCGGACAGATGTTACCTGGCTGAAACAGGGAACGAGCCTAACCGCATTTCTTGATATCTATCGCCAATATCCCTTCTCTCGTTTCCCTGTTTACAAAGGGACTACTGATAATGTGGTGGGCGTTTTATCGATTAAAGATGTGCTGATGGCTCAGGCCAATAACTCGCTAAAGGCGGATAGTCCGATTGATGAATTGGTTCGACCGGTGCATTTTGTACCCGAGACCAAGCGCCTGGGTGAACTTCTGGCTGAGATGCGGGATAACAACTACCACATGGTAGCAGTTGTTGACGAGTATGGTGGCGTGGCTGGTATAGCAGCACTGGAGCACTTGACTGCGGAGATAATGGGTGTTATCGGTGACGAGCTGGCAGACAAGGAGAAAGACTTTGTAACTATTGATGCCCACACTTTCGAGGTTGATGCCGGCCTCAGGGTGGAGGAAGTCAATGAAGAATTGGATTTAAGCTTGCCTACTGGTGACTATGAGACTGTAGCCGGCTTTATTCTGAGCCATCTGGGACGCATTCCAAAACAGGGTGAGCACTTGAGGTATAAAGACCTAAAACTGACTATACTTGAAATGCGGGGGCGGAAGATAGAGAGGATTCATGTGACCAAGGAAAAGGATGCAGCGCCTGCGCCTTAAGTTTAGCCGTGGTGAAGAACTCAAGTTCCTTTCGCACTTAGATTTGATGAGGCTTTGGGAGAGGGCTCTACGTCGGGCTGGACTCCCGTTAGCTTATTCGGAAGGTTTTACTCCCCATCCGCAGATTGCCCTGGCAGCTCCTTTATTAGTGGGTGTGACCAGTGAAGCTGAGCTAATGGATGTCTTCCTGTCCCGATGGGTGTCTCCGCAATCTTTTATGGCTCAGGTAGGGGAGCAATTACCTCGTGGCATCGAGCTGCTGGAGGTTTGGCCAGTTGGGCCGAAGGTTCCGTCACTTCAATCTCAGGTTAGATTTGTCGAGTATAGGGTTGAGCTAAAGACAGAAAAGGTGTCTCAGGACGTTGAGGCGGCTTTACAATCTTTCCTTTCAGCCAAGGAATTACCGTGGCACCATCTCAGAGATACAGGAGCCCGTTACTATGATTTGCGTGCCCTGGTAGATGACCTGTGGCTTATCGATTGCCAAGATTCTTTGTGTGTTTTAGGCATGAGATTGCGCTGCGATGAAAGGGGCGCTGGCAGGCCGGAGCAAGTGGCTAAGGCTCTGGGTTTCTCCCAACGTCCTAAATCCATCCATCGCATCAATCTGATTTTGAGCTGAATCGAAGTCGGTTAAGCAATGCAGCTAGCAGAGCCTCGTTTAAATACTAAGCGTCAAGAACTGGCTAAGAAATACGCCAGGCTTATGAGGCGCCTGTCCTTTGCCGAGTTAGCAGTAGTCGGCGCACTGCTGCTAGCACTTATCTTCGGTGGTATCTCAGTCAAACTTGGCTATTTCCTAGCTTTTTCTCAACCCTGGGCATCGGCTTTGTATTTTGTTATTTTGGTAGTTGGTTTGGGGTTAATAATGATGCCGTTGTCCTATTACCAAGGCTTTATATTGCCACGACGTTACGGTTTGTCAAGTCAAAAGCTCGGTGCCTGGCTAGCAGATAGAGCTAAAGCCTCAGCCTTGGGCTTTTTATTAGGTTTGGCAATAGTTATCGCTATTTACTGGTTATTAGACCGCTTCCCAGACTTCTGGTGGTTATGGGCTGGCATACTGTTATTTCTGCTCAGCTTGCTGCTAACGCGGCTAACGCCCACATTACTCTTGCCTATTTTCTTTAAGTTAGAGCCTCTCGGTGATGCGGAGCTTAAGCAAAGGTTGATGAATCTGGCAAAGCGTGTGCCAGCTCAGATTGTCGGTGTATTCACCATAGATTTGAGCAGCAAAGGCACTACAGCTAATGCCATGTTAGCCGGTTTGGGCAAGACGAGAAGTATTATTCTCAGTGATACTCTGCTCCAGCAATACACTGCGGAGGAGGTTGAAGTTATATTGGCACATGAATTGGGCCATCACCTCCACCGGGATATTCCCAAGCTTATCGCTATTCAAGCTGTCATGGTTCTGCTAGCCTTCTACCTGTCTGATTGGGTTTTAAGAGCCAGTATCATGCCTTTGGGGTTTCAAGGGATTGCTGATGTAGCGGCCTTCCCTGTGCTGTTCCTATCTCTAGCCGCTTTTGGCTTGATGGTAACGCCATTTATTAACGCCTATAGTCGTTATGTGGAGACATCGGCTGACGAGGCCGCCCTGGAACTGACGGCCAACCCACAGGCTTTCGTCACGGCAATGACCAAGCTCACTGACCAGAATCTGGCTGTAGCCGACCCCAGCCGTTGGGTGGAGCTATTATTTTATGACCATCCACCATATACTAAGCGAGTGGATTTGGCTCGGCGCTATAATTTGAAGGTTCCTTAAGGAGGCAAGCGATTAGACTTATTCTAGTTAGACATGGCGAAACTGCATGGAATCAGGAACGACGGATTCAGGGTGGCAGCAGTGATGTTGAGTTAAGCGAGGTCGGGAGAAAACAAGCAGAGAGGCTGGGGCTGGCGCTACAGGAAACGAAAATCGACGCCATTTATTCCAGCCCGTTAAAACGCGCTTTTGATACAGCGCAGGCTATTGCTAGCCACCATAATTTAACAGTGCAAGTGGAGCCCGATTTGCGGGAGATGGAGGTTGGTGAACTTGAAGGTGTATCTATAGCCGAACTTGGCACTAATTTTAGCCAGTTTTTGCTCCAGTGGCGGCAGGGGCAGGGCGTGAATAAATTGCCTGGTGGTGAGAGTGTAGTTGAAATGGCGGACAGGGTGTGGGCAACCATTCAGCCTATAATGAAGAGACATGAGGAGGAAACAGTAGTGGTGGTGAGCCATTTCTTTACTGTTGTGGTCACTATCTGCAAAGCTCTGGTATGGCCACTCAGCTGCCTTGAGCGGATTAGAGTACAGACGGGCAGTATTAGTATAATTGAATTGGGAGATGGGCAGACCCGCCTGGTATCATTGGGTGATACTTGTCATCTAAGAGAGGACTGAGTTGGCCAGGAAAGAGAAAACGCTGGAGCAAAAAGTTACCAGCTTTATCCGTGAGCATAGTCTTTTTTCAGCGGGTGACAAGCTGGTAGTGGCGGTATCCGGTGGCGCCGACTCAGTTTGTTTGCTTCATATGTTGGCGCAGCAGCGAAAAGAGCTGGGGATAGAACTGCATGTAGCTCATCTCAATCACCAGCTTCGAGATGCCGAATCTGATTCAGATGCCAGCTATGTTTCTGATTTGGCTTGTAGGTTGGGTGTGCCGGCAACGATTGAGTGTCGAGACGTGGCAGCATATCGTGACCAGAAAGGTGGCTCCTTGGAGGAAGCCGCCCGGGAGATACGCTATGGCTTTTTGGCCGAAGTAGCCAATAAGATAGGTGCCTCTAAGGTGGTGGTGGGACATACCCGTGATGACCATATTGAGACTATTCTTATGCATCTACTGCGTGGGGCGGGTACAGCAGGACTGTGTGGCCTGCAGTCTTGTTCCATATTGCCATACGGAGAAAACAGTGGGTGGCTTGAAGTAGTGCGCCCATTGCTTGATATTACACGGCAGGAAACGCTGGACTACTGCCAGCGATACAACCTGGCTCCGCGGAGCGATTCCTCCAATGTATCGCCAACTTTTCTCAGAAACCGCATTCGCCTTGAGCTGATACCTGTGCTCAGAAGTTACAACACAAATATTGATGAGGCTTTTATCAGGCTAGCAGCTATTGCTGGCGATGACATCTCTTTTATCGAAGAGCAGGCTTCATTGTTGTGGGATGAGCTAGCTAAGGAGGAGGCTGGTGCAATATACCTGGATATAAACAAGTTGATTGACTTGCCGCGTGCCATACAGAGACAGGTCTTTAGAATGGCAATTAAGCAGTTCCGTGGTAATCTTAAGGACATCGAGGCTGACCACATTGAGGCAATGATAGATTTTCTATCGAAACCAGCGGGCAAAAGATTATGCCTCCCGGATGGTTTGACGTTGTCTACAGAGTATAGTCATCTGGTCTTAGCATCGGCTCAGGCTTCGATATGCCCATTACCTTCTCTCAGAGGCGCTTCAGATATTAATATTCCCGGCGAAACTGATTTGCCTGGCTGGCGGGTTAGAGCGGATATAATTCAAGAGGTGGTTGGCGATGACAATGGTCTTGCTGCCAGCTTCGATTTGGCTAAGGTCGGTAGAGAATTGACAGTGCGGAGACGCAGACCTGGTGACCGTTTCCAGCCCCTGGGTATGAGTCAAACCAAGAAGCTCCAGGACTTCATGGTTGATTCCAGGATTCCCCGTTCCTGGAGAGACCGTGTACCATTGGTTTGCTCGCCAAAGCAAATATTATGGGTTGTCGGCTGGAGAATAGATGATAGGGTTAAGGTCACTGAAAATACGAAGGAGATACTGTGCCTACGGTTTGAAAGGTTAACCTGATGGCAGTGGATTTGGAATTGCGTCTACGTCGGCTTACGGTGGATGAGGCTTTGCCAAAGCTCGACCGTTACCTTAATGCTGCCTTCATGGCTGGGCTACCTTATGTGCGCATTGTCCATGGCAAAGGGACGGGGGTGCTGCGCCAGGCAGTGCACGAGATATTGGCAGAACATCCTCTGGTCAAATCCCATCGCCTGGCTGATTATGGTGAGGGTGGACTGGGGGTCACCGTAGTGGAACTGGCAAATCATTAGATTGAGTTTGTTGTGTGATTCATTTCTGTCATTGCGAGCGAAGCGTGGCAATCTCCAAATAGGTCGAGCCCCCGAGGTTAAAACCTCGGGGCTACACGTTAAAAATAATGCCAGGCTAAAGCCTGGCTGCTACTCGCAATGACAGTTAGAAACAAAAGGAGGCAATTTATGAACAAAATAGGTGAACGGCGTGAGCGGTTGCCGCTGCGTTTTCCCTTCAAAAAGGCAATGGAGAATTTCCGCTCCACGTGTTTGAGTCGTGACGACTATGACCCGGCGACCACCTTTGTCTGGGGACAGATGATGGCTCTGGGGGTATTGCGAATATTGCAGGCGGTCGAGGAGCGTTTCGGTGCTGAAGGACAGGAGGTATGCAGACGTGCTATAAACGACCTGGGAAGGGAAATTTTTCTGGAGATGGCTTCGGGAGTTGAAATCCCTCCAGATTTGAGCGATATAGAGGTGGCTTCGTTGATGGCTAGCTGGTTGAATGAGGTCCTGTACGCCTCTATAGAGGAGACCTTTATTAAGAACCAGGATGAGGCTGGTTTTCACATTCTCTATTGCCCGCATCAGGATGTTTATCAGCCTTTCGACTGCCGAGTGCAGCGATATTTTGTTGAGGGCACTATGCAGGCAGCACGTGAGCTATGGGGTGATAGGGGCAATTTCGATGCTTTCTTCCGTTACTCCATCCCTCAAGGCCGTGAAACTTGCCTTTTTGAGATGAAGACTAGAGAAGGTGAGGCAGACCCCTGGCGGCAGTATAGTGAGGAGCTTCAGCAACGTGCCTTAGAACGCATAAAGCTTAAGAAACAGGGAAAAAAGGGGCAAAGATAGACTCGGCCAAGCGATTTCAATTAAAGTTTGTTATCATGTCACCCTGAGCAGCAGCAAAGGGTCCTAGGTTCTGTAACATGGGAAAACAAGCAATGAACGCAAAGACTGTAGTCCTACCCAGACAAATGTGGTATGAGGAGGGAGAACTGCAATTGACATTCCCTGAGTCATGGGAGGTGGTGCCTTGCCTGATGAACGGGCACGACATTCCTCAGATAACCCCGGAACAGATAAAAGCTGCCTTTAATAATCCTGTAGGCAGTCCTACCCTTAGAAAACTGGCCCGAGGCAGAGCCGAAGTGGCCATAATCTTCGATGATATCTCGCGTCCTACCAGAGTTGCTGATTTGATACCATACGTTCTGAGGGAGCTAGAGGCAGCAGGCATTCCTGATGATGCTATCAGATTCATCTGTGCCACTGGTGCCCATGGCGCGCATACCTTCCAGGACTTTCAAAATAAGCTGGGCAGCGAGATATTGGACAGGTTCCCGGCTTATAATCACAATATCTATGAGAACTGCACCTATGTGGGGCAGACCTCACAGGGTACCAAGCTATCCGTCAATTCCGAGGTAATGAACTGCGACCTGAAGATCGGTATTGGTTCTGTGGTCCCGCATGCCCAAACCGGTTTCGGTGGTGGTGGCAAAATTGTCCTGCCCGGCATAGCTTCCATAGAATCGATCGAGGCTTTCCATTTGTTGGAGATAAAAGCCAAAGAGGAAGGTCGGGGGAATACTGTGGGCCCGGGCAATTGGGCTGAAAATCCCATGGTTCGTGATTTTAACGAGGCAGCAAAAATGGTGGGTCTTGACTTCAAAGTTGATACCATAATCAATGGTCAGGGAGAACCCTGCGCTATATTTGCCGGTGAGCCTCAAGCTGAATACTACGAGGCGGTTAAGTTTGCCGTGCCACACTATGCTACAAAACCTGTGCCAGGTGCCGATGTGGTGGTAGTGAATGCTTACAGCAAAGGTAATGAAGCTATAGTTGGCTTACTTATAGGCATACCGATGCTGATAGAGAAAGGCGGCGACATGGTATTAATCATGGACTGTCCTGCTGGCCAGGTGGTGCATTATCTACTGGGCAGTTTTGGCAGGAGCACAAGGGGGCGCTTATTCAACGCTGTTAACTTCCAGCTACCGTGGTTGAAGAAGCTGGTGGTATTGTCGCCGCAATTTGAGAAATCAATGGCCGACTGGCTGGCTATACCAGATACTATATGGGTAAAGACCTGGCCAGAGGTGATAGATGTTCTAACGCATGATTTTCCAAGTGGTGCCCGGGTGGCGGTTGTTCCTGATGGCACAATCCAATACGTGTCGTGGTCTTAGTTTTCAGAGGAGGCTGGAGATGTCTACAGCAACTACGGAGCTTATAGAGCAGTTCAAGGCAGAGGCTACGCGGGCTGGTTCGATAGTGTATGAAGCTAAAGACACCGGTGATATCAACGACTATATACTAAAGCTGGCGCGGGAGCGCGATGTGAAGCATGCGGTTAAGTCGAAATCCGCGGTGGCTAATGAGATTGGATTGAGGGGATATCTTGAGAAAGCCGGCATCGAGGTAAAAGAGACCGACCTTGACGAATGGATTGCCCAGATAGCCGGGCAGAGGCCAGCCAAGCAGAAAAGCGTTGAGCAGGTGGCTGAGCTTATCTCCAAGGCAACAGGCAAGAAGCTAAACCCCGACCCTCAGGTTTTATTGAACGCAGCCTGGCGAGCATTGAGAAAGTCTTATATCGATGCCGATCTGGGTATATCAGAGGCAGATGTTGCCATAGCTGAGACAGGGACTTTAGTCGTAGCGAGCAACGAGGGCAATTCGCGCCTGGTTGCTGTCTTACCTCGTTTCCACCTGACGATAGTCGACTGTGGAAACATAGTCCCGACCATGGAAGACGCTGCTGCCAGGCTTAAGTCGCTTGTCGGGCGATCGCCAAGTCAGAGAATATCGAGCTATGCCACCTATATCACCGGCAGAAATACAACTGCCGATATACCCGGTGCCATATTAGCCAGGGCTCAGGGGCCTGCAGAGGAGCACATTGTGCTGGTGAAAAAGGCTACAGGTAAGCGAGGTGCAAAATGAGCCGTGCCATGACCAAGCGCGTGCATAAGGCACTAGCGGACGAAAATCTACAGACCGCCCTTACCAGACTGATGGTGCTGATTAAATTTGCGCGTCAGATAGCATTCACTGACCTTGATTTTGATTCTTTAAGCAAAGAAATCCGCAGTATAAAGGAAAAGTCCATCGCCAACCTTCCGCAATTGGTGGAGCAGTTTAAGGCAGAAGCAACCAAGGCTGGTGCCGTGGTGTATGAAGCTGAGGATGACGAGGATGCCAATAGTTATGTGCTAAAGCTGGCGCAGGGACGAGGTGTGAAACATATAGTCAAGTCGAAGTCCATGCTTGGTGAGGAAATCGAGTTGAGGGAACATCTTGAAAAAGCCGGCATCGAGGTAACGGAAACCGACATAGGAGAGTGGCTTGTCCAGTTGGCTGGGGAAAGGCCAGCGCATATAACGGGGCCGGCGATACATAAGACCATTGAACAGGTGGCTGAGCTTATCTCCAAGGCAACAGGTGAAAAGCTTGGCCCTGATCCTCAGGCTCTGCTGGATGCGGCGCGTCGTGCTTTAAGGCAGTCTTATATTGATGCCGACATGGGCATGTCAGGAGCCAATATCGCCATAGCTGAGACCGGAACCCTAGTTATCGTGACCAACGAAGGGAATGGCTGCATGGCAACCACCCTGCCTCCGGTGCATGTGGCAGTGGTCGGTTATGAGAAGTTGGTCTCTAGATGGGAAGATGCGGCTACCATATTCAGACTGCTCAGCCGATGCACTGTGGGTATGAAGATGCCAGTATATGTCTCTCATATCACCGGGCCTAGTCGTACTAGCGTCATTCCTGGGGTCACACTGCGTGGTGCCAGTGGCCCTGGTGAAGTCCATATAGTCTTGGTGGATAATGGGCGCTGGCAGATGAGAGAATCCGCTGATTTCAGGGAGGCGCTGTATTGCATTAAGTGTGGTGCCTGTCTCAACGTCTGTCCGGTTTTCGCCTCGCTTGCCGGGCAGGTTTACGGCTATATATACCAGGGTGGCATTGGCGCCATATTAACTGCATTTTTACATAGCATGGACGAGGCGGAGGAGGTGGCGAGCTTATGCCTGGGCTGCATGGCCTGTAAGGAAGCCTGTCCTGCCCGAATTGATATACCGGGGATGATAACGCGGTTAAGAGCCAGTTTGGCAGAGGAAAAAGGCTTGCCGTGGATGAGCAAGATGGTCTACCGGAGCATCTTGAAGCACCCGCAAAGATTAGATAGAACGATAAGAATCGGCTCATACTTACAACAGCCTTTCGTTGACAAAGACCTTATGATAAGGCGGCTTCCCTATCCATTGAATTCGCTGACGCGGACCATCAGCCTTCCGGCGCTGTCGCATCAGCCATTGCGTGACAGACTGAAGGACTACCCGACGCCAAAGGAAGTGGGCAAGCCTAAGGTGGCTTTCTATTCCGGCTGTGTGGCCGCCTATGCCTACCCTGAAATCGGTGAAGATGTGCTGAAGGTCGTGAAAGAATTTGGCGCAGAGCTTTACTATCCGATAGAGCAAGCGTGTTGTGGCGCACCGGCGTTGTTTGCTGGCGATACTGAAACCGCTCTCAGTTTGGCCAAGACGAACATCGCTGCGCTTGAAGAGATGAGCCCAGATTATATTGTTACCGTATGTCCCGGCTGCGCCGCTGTGCTACAGCGAGAGTATCTGGAGTTGACCGCTGGTGAGCTTGAGTGGAAGCAGCGAGCCAGAGCCATTTCCAACAAAATTCGTGACTTCTCGCAGCTAGTCCTAGAACTGAAGCCTTCAGCAGAAAAAAAGCCCTCACGAAACCAGAAAATCACTTACCACGACCCCTGTCATTTAAGGCGGGGACTCGGTGTTTTTAATGAGCCCAGGCAACTGCTGGAACGGGAAGGCTTTGAGTTGGTTGAGATGGCAGATGCCGATGCCTGCTGTGGCTTTGGCGGTCATGTTGTGCTCGCTTACCCGGAGCTGTCTGCTTCGATTCTGAAGCGAAAGCTTAATAGCATCGAGGCAACTGGCATTGACACTGTAGTTACAAATTGCCTACCTTGCGTTCTCCATCTCAGAGGCGGCCTAGACAAGCGCCAGAGCAAAATCAAGGTAGTGCACAGCGCCGAACTTCTGGCGAGGTCCTTGTAAGTAACGTGGTTGGGCTAGGCGTCTAGTAAACAATCTGACGTTGTTGTCAACACTTTTTGGAGTAAAATTAGCGAAATATCATCATGTGACACTTGACAACTTTAATCTGTGTAGTAAAATATACTGCAATAGCAGTAAATAATACTGCAATTATATAAAAACGATGCTAGAAGCTCTTTTAGGGTCAAAGCTAAGGTCAAAAGTGCTGGGCTGGTTATTCACTCATCCCGATGAGCGCTATTTTGTTCGTCAGCTCACTAGCTTAGTGAAGGAAGATTCGACCAATGTGAGCCGTGAATTGGCTCGCCTGGAGAAGGCCGGTATTCTTGTTTCGACTACAGAGGGGAAACAAAAGTATTATCAGGCAAATCGGCAAAGCCCCCTTTTTAATGAGCTGCATGGATTGATGCTTAAGACTGTGGGTATGGCAGATATTATTAAGAAGGCTTTGGAGCCCCGCATTGCAGATATTAAGCTGGCGTTTATTTTCGGCTCAGTAGCCAAGAGAGCCGAGAATAGGTTCAGTGACATAGACCTGCTCGTTGTGGGAAATATCACCTTTGGTGAAGTAGTTGACCTTATTACAACTGCAGAAGGGACTTTGAACCGTGAATTGAACCCCGTGGTCTATGCATTGGCAGAGTTCAATAAGAGATTGTCAGAAAACCATTACTTTGTCAGTGATATACTATCAGGCGATAAAATATTCATAGTCGGGGATGAAAATGAGCTTCAGTCTCTGGTTGGGAAAAGGCTGGTTAAAGGAACATAAGCCGACATCACGTGAAATTGCTGAGCTTCTGGCAGTAGCTGATCGCTCTCTGAAGGATTGTCAGATCGCTGGACTAAGCAGTGATGGCAAGCTGGATATGGCACATAATGCTGCCCTGCAATCTTCTGCTGCAGCGCTAGCTGCTGCCGGGTATAGGGCAAGTCGAGAAGCTTACCACTACTATGTAATCCAGTCTCTTTCTATTACCCTTCAACTGGAAGAACGCATCATCCGCAGGCTTAATAAACTACGCCTTAAACGGAATATTAGCGACTACGAGCGCCCCGGTTTGGTTAGTGAGCAGGAAGCACAGGAGATGCTTGAACTGGCAAAACTAATACGCCAGAAAGTTGAGGAGTGGATACGAAATCACTATCCAGAACTCGCCAAGGAGCTTAATGCCAGCGCATGACATCATAGATAACCGAAAAGAGACACTGGTTGACCACATCAACCGTATACTGAACTCCACGGAAGCGGCACGGTTTGCCGTCGGCTATTTCTTTCTCTCCGGTCTCACCAGCATCGCCGGAAAGTTGAAAGGCATAAAGGAGCTGCGCCTGCTTATCGGCAACACCACCAATCGCGAGACACTGGAACAACTGGCTGAAGGCTACCGACGGCTGGAACTGGTTAAAGACGCCGCCGAGGCTCAGGCGTACCCCAAGAAGGCTAAAGAGAAGCAGATGGCTGGGGAGACTGCAGAAAATGTCCGCACCAGCATGGAGCTTATGGACCAGACCGATGAAGGGGAAAGCCTGGTAAGAGAGATGGTGCGGATGATAGAAGACAAGCGCCACAGCAATATCAAAGTAATGCACAGCGCCGAACTTCTGGCAAGGTCCCTGTAAGTAACGTGGTTGGGCCGCTTGATAGTGGGAGTTGGGCTAGGCGTCTAGTAAACAATCATAACGGAATGTTTAATTCTTGACACCTGTGCCTAACTGACTTAAAGTTATAGTATGACGCTTCAGACTATCCAGCAGTACTACACCAAAGTCGAAAAGCTCATTCAGTATGGTGGTTCGAGGAATGAGCGTGCCATACGTTCTGCTTTCCAAAACTTGTTGGAGCAATATTGCGCTGATAAGAACCTTCAGCTTATTCCTGAACTGGATTATAAAACCAAATACGGTACTACAGTCACGCCGGATGGTACGCTGAAAGACGCCTTGCGCCAAGACTGGGGTTATTGGGAGAGCAAAGACCAGTTTGATTTGCTCGATGAAGAAATTCAAAACAAACTCGATAAAGGCTATCCAACCACCAACATTCTCTTCGAGGATAGCCAGACCACTGTACTGATACAAAACGGGCAAGAGGTCGGACGTGTTGAAATCAACAATCCCGCTTCACTTCATGAGCTCTTGGTTCAGTTTGTCAGTTATGAACCTAAAGAGGTTCAGACATTCCGCCAGGCTATTGATAAATTCAAACAGGACTTGCCCGGTCTGCTCACAGAATTACGAGCTCTGATTGAAACTCAAGCACAGCAAAACTCTGCTTTTGCCCAAGCCCGAAACGACTTCCTTGAACTCTGCCGTGAATCCATCAATCCCCATATTGTCCTGGCAGACGTCCGCGAAATGCTCATTCAGCATATTTTGACTGAAGATATTTTTATCACCATCTTCAATAATGCCCAGTTTCACCGCGAAAACAACATTGCCCGCGAACTCTCGAAAATTATTCAAACCTTCCTTACAGGTTCAATCCGTCAGAACATTCTCAGCAAAATTGACCCCTACATTAAAGTCATTAAAGCCGCCGCTAGCAGCATCTATGACCACCATGAGAAACAACGCTTCCTTAAAGTGGTATATGAGAACTTTTACAGGGCTTATAATCCCGCTGGGGCTGACCGCCTAGGCATTATCTATACACCCAACGAAATTGTCCGCTTCATGGTTGGAGCCGCAGATTACCTCACCTACAAACATTTTAACCGTGTTCTTGGCGATAAGGACGTTGAAATCCTTGATCCTGCTACCGGCACCGGCACATTCATTACGGAAATCATAGAATACCTGCCCAAGAACTGCTTGCAATACAAGTACGAGAACGAAATCCACTGCAACGAAGTAGCCATACTGCCTTACTATATCGCCAACCTCAATATTGAATATACCTTTTTCCAAAAAATGGGCTTCTATTCGGAATTCAAAAATATCTGCTTTGTGGATACCCTGGACAATCTGGGCTTCATTTTTGATGAGAAGCAGTCGCATTTCCTTTCTATTAGCGCTGAGAACCTTGAGCGTATCAAGCAACAGAACCAGCGTAAGATTTCCGTCATTATCGGTAACCCACCTTATAATGCCAACCAGCTTAATGAGAATGAAAACAACAAGAACCGACCGTATCCCCAAATTGATAAGAGGATTAAGGAAACCTACATCAAAAACAGCACCGCTCAGAAAACCAAACTTTACGATATGTACTCCCGCTTTATCCGCTGGGCTAGCGACAGGCTACCGCCAAATGGCGTCTTGGCTTTTATTACAAATCGCTCTTTTATAAACGCCAGGACATACGATGGTTTCCGCAAGGTCGTATCTGACGAATTCTCCGACATCTACATTATTGACTTGGGTGGTGATGTGAGAGCTAACCCGAAGCTTTCCGGTCCTAAGCATAATGTCTTTGCTATTCAGACAGGCGTTGCCATAACCTTTTTTGTTAAAAATGAACACGGAAAAGGCATTCCTTGTAATATCTTTTATACTCGCCGCCCAGAAATGGAAACAGCACGGGAAAAGCTTCAATTCCTTGCCACCACAAAGCTTAAAGATCTGTCTTTTGACCGCATCCACCCAGATAAAAACAATAATTGGATAAATCTAGCTCAAAACGAGTGGGATAATTTCTTACCTGTTGCCTACCAAGGCAATGCGAAGATTATTAATCAAGAGTCAATCTTTATACGCTCTTGCCCTGGCGTAGTCACTGCTAGGGATGAATGGGTATATGACCTCAACGGAAAAACGCTGCTAGAAAAAATTCTCTTCTTGATTTCAGTCTACAATGCAGACTTGAAGAAATATCAAGCATTAACTACTCAGACTTCTATTGACGATTTCGTTGACTATCAGATCAAGTGGAGTGCAGGACTGAAAACAAACCTATTGAATAACAAAGTCATCAAATTCAGCCGACATAAACTTGCCACATCAGCCTACCGGCCATTTGTAGACAAGAAATATTACTTTGAGCCTTTACTAAGTGACAGGCTAACTCGGCATCATCTTGGCATTTTCGGAGGCTCCGCAGACAAGCCTAACATAATAATTTGCCTCTCAGGTTCATCTTCAAACAAGCCATTTCAGAGTTTGGTCTCTAATAAAGTGTGTTCTTTCGATTTTCTCGAGAAGACCCAGTGCCTTCCACTCCACCACTATGATAAGCATGGCAACCGCCTTGACAATATCACAGATTGGGCATTACAGCAGTTTAGAGAGCATTGCAAAGATACCAAAATCACGAAAGAATCCATTTTTCTTTACGTCTACGCTGTCTTGCATCACCCCTTGTATAGAGAGAAGTATGCCATCAACCTGAAACGTGAATTACCGCGTATTCCTTTCTATGACAACTTCCAGCAATGGGAGAGCTGGGGGCGTCAGCTCATGGACTTACATATCAATTATGAAACTGCTAATCCTTACCCATTGCAGAGAATTGACCTGAAAGCGGATTCTTCAAAGCCACCTATCAAATCCAAGCCCCTCTTGAAAGCCGACAAATTTGCCAATTCAATCCGCCTTGATACCATTACCACCCTCAAAAACATTCCCCCCGAAGTCTGGGAATACAAACTCGGAAATCGTTCCGCGCTTGAGTGGATTCTTGAATATTACAAAGAACGCAAACCAAAAGATCCCACAATCCTCCAAAAATTCAATACCTACCGGTTTGCCGACTACAAAGACCAGGTAATTGATTTGCTGGCAAGAGTCTGCACTGTAAGTGTTAAGACGATGCAAATCATCGGAGAAATGGGCTCGATTTCAAACGGAGACCATTCTCAGTAATCAAACTACTCTGATGAGGCCTTCTAAATAGCTCTCTGGGTAATGCGCCGAGTCAGCGTTGCACGAAACTGACAATTGTTACCTCGGTCAAAGTTAAGCAAACTGTGCGAGCTACAGACCAGTTATTCCTCGGTCATTGGGCCAGTTAGCCACCTTGACAGCAAGTGAGCTGGGATTTAACATAGCGACGGCATTTTATAGGTAATGCTGATTTACAGTTAGCACAGTTCGCAAAGGTGGTGAATTATGCAGGAAATAGTAACCGACCTCAGGGCTGAGCAGAAAGCCCTTGACGATTTTCTGTCCACTCTTAAAGACGAGCAGTGGGACCTGCCAACCCCGGCAGAAGGATGGATGGTGAGAGACTGTGTCTCGCACATCGTGCACATTGATGAAGTCGCTACCGCGTTTCTTGGCGGTGATTATGCGGCACTGGATGAAGCGGCTAAGATTGGGATGGCTTTTAATGAGACCGGCCCTAAGCGAGGGCGGACAATGAAGCCTTCGCAAATCCTGGAGTGGTGGAGGAATGTCAGAGAGACGGAGTGTGAGCATCTTATGAAAACCGACCCTAAAGCGAGGATACCATGGTTCGGGCCGCCGATGGGAGCACGTGCCTTTGCCACGGCACGACTCATGGAAACATGGGCTCATGGCCTCGATTGCTATGATGCTGCGGGTGTTGAACCTGTCGATACTGACCGCCTGCGGCATGTGGCCATGATTGCATACCTGGCGAGGCCTTTTGCCTATAGCGTGAACGGTTTAGAAATGCCGAATACTACCATTCGTATAGAACTGGTGCTGCCGTCCTCGCAAGCCTGGAGTCAGGGTCCTGAGGATGCTAAGGATATTATCCGTGGGACCGCCAGCGAATTTTGTCGTGTGGCAGTTCGGAGAAGGCATTGGAAAGATATGAAATTAGAGGTAATAGGTAGCGAGGCAAGACGCTTTATCGAGATAGTTCAGACGTACGCTGGCCCACCGGGCTCCGGCCGTAAGCCCAAAAAACAATGAACCTAAATAATCGTGCTGCTACAATCTGGTGGTTACCTTAGGTGAACCTGGTTTAAGGTCTCTTTAGCTATTAGCTCACGATAGGCTAACATAAGGCGTTGGGTTAGTGTTCCTGGTTTTCCTGAGCCGATAGGCTTATTGTCCAGCCGGGTCAGGGGCATAATTTCAAGTACCGAGTTGGTTAAGAAGACTTCTCTGGCTGTGCGCAGCTCTCCCAGCTCGACGTGTTTCACAACCACCATGATTTCCAGTGATTTAGCTAATTCCAGCACGGCCTCTCTGGTGATACCAGGCAAGGCGCCGCTTTCTGTAGAAGGTGTAATCAGCATCTGGCAGCTTACCAGGAAGACATTTGTGGTGATGCCTTCAGCGACAAAACTTCTTTCGTTAAGCAGCACCGCTTCGTCGGCACCGGCAGCCCTGGCTTCCTGCCGGGCCAAGACATTCTCCAGATAGCAGGTGGATTTGAGTCTGGAGAGCGGCGACTGGCTGTTGCGTCGATAGGATGACAGAATTGCCGTATAGCCTCGCTGGTAGCTTTTTGGTGGCAGTGGTACAAGTTTTCGGGCGACGATGAATACGGTGATGTCGCCGCAGGTATCCGGGTTAGGGGTTATATCACCTTCACCAGCCGTTACAGTAAGCCTGAGGCGGGCTTCAGCGAGGTTATTGGCTTTTAGAACGTCATGGCAAGCCTTCTCCAGGTCAAAAGTTTTTAGCTTGCGAGCTAGACCCAATGTCCTGGCGGCATGGTGGAGCCTGGCTAGATGGCGGTCAAGGCGGAAAATGGAGCCACCGTAAGAGCGCATGGTCTCGAAGAGGCCGTAGCCATAAAGGAAACCGTGGTCGAAGGGCGATATATTGGCCTGAGAGCGGGGAACCAGTTCACCGTTTAGGTAAATAACTTCTTCCAATTTTCACCCTCACCCTAACCCTCTCCCGTCAAGGGAGAGGGAATTGAGATTCTTCGACAGGCTCAGAATGAGCGGAGACAGGGCTCGCAATGACAGTTGGGTCGCTGGCAATGACAGAAAAGAAATGTAGGGACAGGTCTTTAGACCTGTCCGAAGTGGACAGACCTGAAGGTCTGTCCCTACGGGAGATTCTTCGCTTCGCTCAGAATGACAGAAAATGAAGGACTGGCAATGGCGGGTGGTCATTAGTAAATGTTCTTTGTGCACCATGGTTGTTGACATTGTCTTACTAGGCTGAATTTAGGGCCAGATAGGTTCGGTGAAGCGGAGGAAGTTAGCCAGCAGGTCATGTCCTGCTTCAGTGAGGATAGATTCAGGGTGTATTTGGGCTCCTTCGACTACGTAGTGTTTGTGTCTCACTCCCATTATCTCCCCTTCCTGAGTCCGGGCAGTGACCTTGAGGCAGGAAGGTAGCTCCTCCGGCTTGATAATCAATGAATGATAGCGGGCTGCGGGGAAGGGATTCTGTATGCCCTCGTAGATAGCTTGGCCATCATGATGGATAAGAGAAGTCTTACCGTGGACTGGTACCAAGGCTCGCCCCACAATACCGCCATAGACATGGCCAATGCATTGGTGCCCAAGACAGACACCGAAGATAGGGATTTTGCCGCCAAAGCGGAGTATGACATTGTTGGAAATGCCAGCCTCCAGTGGGGTACAGGGCCCGGGAGAAATGACTATATGGCTGGGAGCCAGTTCCTCGATTTCAGCTAGAGTTATTTGGTCGTTGCGATAGACCTGCGGCTCCCAGCGCAATTCGCCCAGATATTGAGCCAGGTTGTAAACGAATGAATCGTAATTGTCAATGACTAGTATCATGGTATTGTTTGTTGTTGCGAATGGCAAAAGTTTCGAAGTAGCACTTGAGATTGCCACGCTTCGCTCGCAATGACAGAAAGGGATTTGACAGTATCATTTGGTCTCCACAGCCACCCTCGGTGCCAGCCGAAGCGCCTGAATCAGGGCCTTAGCCTTGTCCATAGTTTCCTGATATTCTGACTCGGCGTTGGAATCATAGATGATACCGCCACCGACCTGAAAGTAGGCTTTATTGCCTTTGATTATAAAGGTGCGGATGACTATGTTGAGGTCGAGATTATGGCCGAAGCTGAGATAACCGATGGCGCCGGTGTAGACACTTCTTCTCGTTGGCTCGAGTTCATCTATAATCTCCATGGCCCGCACCTTAGGGGCACCGGTAATAGAACCGCCGGGAAAAGTGGCTTTCAGAAGGTCAAGGCGATTTTTATCGGGACGCAGCTTACCGACAACTGTAGAAGTTAAATGAAAGACGGTGGGAAAAGTCTCAAGTATAGCCAGCTCGGTAACTTTCACCGTGCCGTACTGGCAGACCCTGCCCAGGTCATTTCTCTCGAGGTCGACAATCATCACATTCTCGGCGCGGTCTTTGATGCTATTAAGCAGCTCTTGTGCCAGCATGGCGTCTTCAACCGGGTTTTTACCTCGTGGCTTAGTGCCCTTTATCGGGCGTGTCTCTACCCGGTCACCGTCTAGGCGAAGGAATCTCTCTGGAGAGGCACTGATGATGGTTACCCCATCGAAGTTCAGATAACTGGCGAACGGGGCTGGGTTAATTTGTCTCAAGCGGCGGTAAAGTTCATAAGGAGGAACGGTCAAATCGGTCTCGAAGCGCTGGGAAAGATTGACCTGGAAGACATCACCGGCGGCGATATATTCCCTGACCCTGTTAACAGCCTCCATATAGGCTTCAGGAGTGAAATTGGACCTGAGCACAGCTTCGGTTGGGCTTTTGGCGCTTTGCAGATTGGTTTCTGGGACAGTGGGTAGAGATGAAGAAAGCCGGCCTTTCAGCTCCTCAAGGCGTAGCCTGGCTCTTTTTGTTCGGCGGTCTTCGTCGAGTTCTGGGAAGCCTGTTGAGACGATATAGGCTTTGCCCACAAGATTATCAAAGGCGAAAATTGTGTCATAGAAACCAAAATAACTCTCCGGTAATTTCAGGTCGTCTATAGCTGTAGTGGGGAGTCGCTCGATGAAATGGCACAGGTCATAGCTGAGATAGCCAACAGCACCACCCCAAAAGGGGATAGTTGTCGGGACGTGGTCCAGTCTGTATGTATCGAGCAGCTTGCCCAGAATATCAAAGGGATTACCTTGTTTGATTTCCTGCTCGTCTCGCCGTATAAGCGTGACCTGATTGCCCCGGCTTCTTATTATCAGAAATGGGTCAGCGCCAATGAAGGAGTATCTTCCCAGCCTCTGAGGGTTCATGCCACTGTCCAGAAAGAAGCTGTGTAGCTCACCCTGGAACAGGCCAAAGGTTTCAGGGGGAGTTAGCGAAGCATGAATTTCCTCAATTAGCGGGTAACGGTTCATTCGCGTCATTATACATCTAGCAAGACTGGATTGAAATATCCATAGTTTACCAGGATTCTTGCTATTTTTATTCGGCATTGTATAGGAGTAACATTGACTTGACAACCAGTGCAGCATGTGCTAAATTTTCTTCACCTTAACGTAAACTGGAGGCCTTTAGGCAAGTGTGACAGTTTGAGCTTTGCTGGTGCTGTACTTAGAAATTCAGGAGGGATAGTGAAAACAGAAACGATAGCGCCACCTGAGAAAGAGACTATGAGCATTGGTGAGTTAGCACGGCGAATTGGCTTAACTACTCGTACGGTTCGCTACTATGAAGAGATGGGGCTGCTCGTAGGTGTGACCCGTGGAACAAACGGGCGCCGAATCTATACTGAGGAAGACCTTTATCAACTGCGCCTTATACGACGTGGTAAACTACTCCTGGGGCTATCGCTGGCCGAGATGAAAGAGCTGGTTGAAGTGTTCAGGCAGACTGGCACTGAAAGGAGTGTTATCCAGCGCAGTATTGAGATCTTGACGTCTCATCTTGACGAGGTGGAAGACAAGCTGAAAAAGCTGGAAAGCTATCGGAGGTTGCTGGCTGCAGAAATCAAACGAGTTAAAGGACTGCTATAAAATTGGCTGGACGATATAGGCTGGGGAACATGAGAAACGCGTACCTCCCCGTGCCTCGAAGACTATAGTAGATAGAATTTTGCAAGAGGATTAAATATGGCAGATTCAATTCGGGTTCTGTTAGGCAAAATCGGGCTCGATGGCCATGACAGGGGCATCAGAATGGTGGCGGCCTGGCTGCGCGATGGGGGCATGGAAGTGGTTTATGTGGGAACGCATCAAACAGCGGAAAGGCTGGCCAGAGCTGCCAGCGAGGAAGACGCGGATGTCATCGGGCTAAGCTTTCAGGGCGCTGACCATGTGCCCCTGTGTAAGCAGATGTTAGAGCAGATGAAGGCACATGGCTTACAGGACAGGCTCCTGGTTGTTGGCGGCAATATCCCTCGCGTTGATATCCCCTTACTTAAAGAGATGGGTGTGGATGCAATTTTTGCCAGTGGCACTCCAATGAGTAAATCGGTGGCATATATTCAAGAGAATGCACACAAAAAACGCAGCAAGGAGGCGAAATGACAACACAGGAAATCAAAAGCCGGTATTTTCAAGGGGCACGGAGGAAGGAAACCTGGTCAGGAATCCCGGTAAAGACAGTCTATACCCCGGAGGACATAAAAGATATCGATTATGCTCGCTCCATGGGTAACCCCGGAGAGTACCCCTACAAGAGAGGTATTTATGCCGATATGTACCGGGGTCGGTTGTGGAGCCAGCGGCAGATAACTGGCTGTCCCACCCCTAAGATGACCAACGAGCGGTTGAGATATTTGCTCAGCACTGGCGAGAGCGCCATCAACATCATCGGTGACCAGCCGACTCAAATTGGAATCGATTCTGACCATCCCTGGGCTGAGGGTTGTGTTGGCCGGGTTGGGGTGTGCGTTGATACCATGGATGACATGCGGCAGATACTGGATGGCATTCCCCTGGACCAGGTGAGCACCATGCTGACTCTGGTGACCCCCATTGCTTTGCCCTCCTACATGGTTCTTGCCGAGGAGCAGGGTATTGCACCTTCTGAGCTTAGAGCCACCAGCCCGATGGTTCCGCCTGTGCTTGGAGCTCCGGTGTGTATGTACGGAGGTAAGGAATGGTGGTTTGATATGGCCAAACGGCAGATGAAGGAGTTCATAGACAAGCTGGAGTACATGACTAAGAAATACCCCAAAATCTATGTGGCTAACTACAACGCGTATAATATTCGGGAGACCGGCGTTGGGGCTGCCGAGGAAGTAGCCTGGATCTTTGCCAATGCCTTCGAAGGGTTGAAGCTGATAACTGAGCGAGGGGTGGACATAGATGTGGTGGCGCCCAAGGTCAGCATTACCTTCAGCGTCATGATAGACATTCTCGAAGAGGCTGCCAAGTTCAGGGCAGCCAGAGCCATTTGGGCTCGCACCCTGAAAGAGAAATTCGGGGCTAAAGACCCGCGCTCGCTGAGACTGAAGTATCACGTAAACACGGCAGGGATCATTATGGAGCGGCAGCAGGCGACGATAAACGTTATCCGCGCTGCTTATGCTGCGCTGGCAGCGGTCCTTGGGGGCACGCAGTCGCTTCAGGTGGCCAGCTATGACGAGCCTATTGCCATCCCGACGGAAGAAGCGGCTACCCTCGCCGTGAGGACGCAGCAAATCCTGGCTAATGAGACCGGCGTTGCCAGCGTGGCAGACCCGTTGGCCGGCTCCTACTATGTGGAAAGCCTGACACAGCAGCTAGAAGAAAAAATGCAGAAGATCATCGATACCATTGAGGAGAAAGGCGGTATGTCAGCAGCTATACACAGTGGCTACATAGACCGGGAGATGGAGGCAGCTTGGTTTAAATATCAGAAGGAAGTGGAGGCTAAGGAGCGCATTGTGGTCGGCGTCAATGAGTTCACCATTCCTGAGGAACAGGATGCTGACGTGGCGGTTTACCTCGGCAAGGTGGACTTCGACTTGGTGCAACACCATATCGAGAACCTGAAGGAGTTCAAGCGGACGCGCGACCAGGCTAAGGTGAAAAAAGCCCTGGAAGCTCTGCTCCATGCCACCGAGAACGATGAATCTGATATCTGTGATTATGAGAAGGAGTGCTGCAAGGCTGGCTGTACCACTGGTGAGGTGAACGGGGTCAAGCGAATGGGCATCGGCCTGCCATACGACCCATTGGGGATTTTGGAATATCCATTCGCCTGAGATGCGTAGAGCAGGCTGGACGGGCCAATGACATGAAAGAGGCCTCGTAACTCTGATCTGCGAGGCCTTTTTGTATCTACCGTCTGTCTGTTTTATTTACTACTATGTCCCCTGTACTATCTTCGGTATCTCTTGCGCTTCAATGAACTGACGCAGCCGCTCGCGTGAGCCCGTGCTGTAAGCGTTGGCCCAGGCGTTATATATCTCATCCAGCGGGACATTCTCGTAGAAGCCATGGTCTTGCAGATAGTCGATGTGCGGATTTCCGTCTAAATCGCGAGGTGGCAACATGGCATCGTGCTCGCCATCGAATTCCACGGGGAAGAGGCGGTGTTCCTGACACACCTTAACCTCGAAGGTGGGGGTAACTTTGACCCACTTCTCGTCAATGTATAGCTCATCAAAACCATGGTAGGGGAACAGATTTGTGCCGAGTGTCTCCTTTACATTATCGGGAGCGCGATAATTTCGAATGTCAACAAAGTGTACGCGGGCAGGTATGCCCACAGCGCGGGCTAGGGTAGCCAGCAGAACCGCCTTTTGTATGCACATCCCCCCACCAGCCTTCAGAATGCTGCTTGCCCGGTAAGATTCAAGGACATCGAGTGGCAGATAAGGGAAAAATTTGATCTCATCCCTGCCAAAATAGAAAAGGCTTTTGGCTTTGTCGGCAACTTTTTCCTGTCCTTTGGTGACGCTTTCGGCCTTTTCTTTTATCGCTTCGTTTTCGCAGTCAAATGTAGGCGTAGCTTTCAGCCACTTTTCCATTTCGTTCATTTTATATCTTTCCTTTTACCTCTCCTGCGCCTTTTCTAACTCCTTCAAGCGGTTCAGCCGCTCCCGGGCAGCCATCCCGTAGTGTTTCAACCAGGCAGCGAGTATTTCGTCTACAGGTACATCCACGCGATGTCCGTGGTCTGCGACGTATTCGATATGCAACTTCCCATCCATATTGTGCGACGGGAATATGGCATCATTTTTGCCATCGAATTCCACCGGTATGATTCTGTTCTCCTGGCACATTTTCAGGTCGAAAGCCGGTGTAGCCTTAACCCATTTCCCTCCGATGTGTAGCTCTGTCCAACCGTGATAGGTAAATAAGTTTGTCCCCATAACCTCGCGTACTTTTCCGGAAACGAGGTGGTTTCGAATATCGGCAAGGTGTAGACGGGCAGGTATGCCCACAGTACGGGCAAAGGCAGCCAGCACAGCCGCTTTTTCCACACAAAAACCCTCTCCTCTCTTCAGTGTCTTGCTTGCTTTGTAGTCTTCAAAAATCTCCACTGGCACCAGTGGGCTGTATTTAATATTATCTCTCACCCAGTAGAAAAGGCTTTTGGCTTTGTCCTCGACTGTTTCTTTACCTTTGGTCAAATCTGAAGCCTTCTTTTTTATGGTCTCGTTATCGCTGTCAATTGTGGGTGAAGGCCTGAGATATTTTTCCATTTCGCTCATGGCTGTGTCTCCAGCACCTTTTTCATGGTCAGCCCGATTTCCGCAGGGCTGGGGGCTATAGTAGCTCCAGCAGTGGCCAGGGCTGCTATCTTATCCTGGGCTCTGCCTGAACTGCCACTGATGATAGCCCCGGCATGCCCCATTCTCCTGCCGGGTGGAGCTGTAGCTCCAGCCACGAAGGCAACCACCGGCTTGGTCATCCTTTCCTTAATGAATTTGGCAGCCTCCTGCTCTGCGGTACCACCGATCTCACCTATAAGCACCACCGCCTTGGTATCCTTGTCTTTCTCGAACAGCTCAAGTATGTCGACGAAGGTACTGCCGGGGAGGGGGTCACCACCGATGCCGACGCAGGTGGATTGACCGATGCCCAGGCTGGTTAGCTGAGCAACCGTTTCATAGGTAAGCGTGCCGCTGCGAGAGACGACACCGACATTGCCCGGAAGATGAATCTCACCAGCCATTATGCCTACCTTACACTTGCCCGGTGAGATTAAGCCGGGGCAATTTGGGCCGACAAGCCTAGTTTGTTTTCCTTTGAGATAGTTGTGTACCACAACCATATCTGAAACCGGAATGCCTTCGGTGATGCACACGACCAGCGGAATACCAGCATCGGCAGCCTCCAGAATGGCATCAGCGGCAAAGGCAGCCGGCACAAAAATCATGCTGGCATTGGCTCCAGTTTTCTCTGTCGCTGCCTCTACAGTGTTGAAGACAGGTACACCTAATATTTCGCTGCCGCCCTTTCCCGGCGTCATACCGGCGACAACTTTGGTGCCATACTCGATACACCGCTGGGTATGAAAGCTGCCCTCGCCGCCGGTTATCCCTTGAACGAGCAATCGAGTCTTCACGTCAATCAGGATGCCCAACTCTTACCTCCTTTAGCCACTTCTACTGCCTTGCGGGCAGCATCATAGAAATCAATTGCCTCAATAAATTTAATCCCAGATTTAGCCAGGATGCGTTTCCCTTCATCGACATTTGTCCCGGCCAGCCTGACGACAAGAGGAAGCCGGACATCCATCTGCTTATGGGCTTCAACTATGCCCTGGGCAATGATATCAACCCTGGCCATACCGCCAAATATGTTGACTAGAATCGCCTTCACGTTGGGGTCTGTAATAAAAATCTTAAAAGCGTTGGCAACACGGTTAACGTCATTAACGGTGCCGATATCTAAAAAATTAGCTGGTCTGCCGCCGGCCTGATTGATAAGATCCATGACCGCCATGGCTAGACCAGCTCCGTTGACCATGCAGCCAATATTGCCATCCATTTTGATGTAATTCTTGACACCCAGTTCGTTAGCCTTGACTTCAAGCGGGTCTTCCTGTTCCAAATCGTGAAGTTGCTCCATGTCTTTGTGGCGGAAGAGAGCACTGTCATCAAAGTTCAGCTTGGCATCGAGGGCCAGGAGTTCGCCGTCAGTAGTAACGACCAGAGGATTGATTTCGGCTAAGGAGCAGTCCTTGGCTTGAAAGAGTTGGTACAGGTTTGTCATCAGGCTGGTGGCTGGTCTCACTTGGGCTGGGCTTAAGCTCATCCCGTAGGCCAGCTTGCGTCCTTGGAAGGCTTGAAATCCAGCCGACGGGTCGATATAAACTTTGATGATCTTCTGTGGGCTAACTCGAGCTACCTCCTCGATATCCATACCGCCGGCTTCACTTGCCATCATTACTGGCATCCTGCTGGCATTGTCAACGATTATGCTGAGATAAAGCTCCCGCTGGACGCTAACCGCTTTCTCTACGAGGACTTTGCTCACTGGTACCCCTTCTGGGGTTGTCTGATGTGTTACCAGCCTGGTGCCAAGCATCTGCCCTGCCAGCTTTGCTGTTTCCTCTGGGTTATCGGCCACCTTTATGCCTCCGGCTTTACCTCTGCCGCCGGCATAGACCTGGGCTTTAATTGCCGCTTTGCTTCCAAGCTCAGCAGCTATCTTTTTAGCTTCAGCCGATGTATTGGCTACTCCGCCTTTGGGGACTGGGATGCCGAATTCAGACAGCAGCGCCTTAGCCTGGTATTCGTGTATTTTCATCCAGCTCTCTCCTCTTATATGATTAAGTGATTAATATAGATAACAGCGATCTGGCGGAGGGGGTGGGATTCGAACCCACGTTCGCTTTCGCGAAAACGGTTTTCAAGACCGTCGCCATAGTCCACTCGGCCACCCCTCCAAAACCATCCTAGTATAGGAAATCGAATTGTGTTTAGCAACCATGATTTATTGTCATTCCTGAGAGAGCTGCTACTTTAGTTAAAGAGGCTGTCCTAAAATGGAGCCCTGACCCTTTAGGGTCGGGCGCCCAAGGCTAAAGCCTCGGGGGCTACATGTTTTGATTTAACCACCTGGTCTGTTTTGCTCGTTGCGCGATGAGGGGGTGACTAGAGGGACCTGAGTATCTTTTCTATTTCATCTGGGCTAGAGAAACGCCCCTTTTTGATTTCCTTGATGATGCCATTGGTATCGATAAAGAAAGTTGTGGGATAAGTATCCACCCTATAAAGTTTTCTAACCTGCCCTTCTGAATCGAACAGTGCGGGAAAAGCATATGCTTTTTGCGTGATATATTGCTTGACGCTGATAAGGTCCTGATTATCCCTAACAGCGATGGCAAGTATTACTAGTTCTTTACCCGACCAGTCGCCAGAAATTATCTGGAAGAAAGGCATTTCCTCCTTGCATGGGTCACACCAAGTTGCCCAGAAATTGACCATCACTATCTTGCCTTGCAAGGCGCTTAAAGTTATATCTTTTCCATTGAGGTCTTTCAGGGTGAAATTTGGAGCGCGGTTACCGACTTGATTACCAACCTGGACTGGGGCAAGAGTCTTGAATGTTAGGTTGGTTGTGGATGTGGCTTCATTCCCACTGGCATCTTTTGATATTCCTCTGAAGTTATAGGTTGTGTTGGGGTCCAGTTGAGTCAGAGTAACACTGTGGCTGGTGGTAAGCTTTGAATCTAATGGTGTGGTTAAGCCGTATGTTTCCGTTTTTCCATATTTGACCTGACTGGTGGCAGGTTCATTTGTTGCCCACGTGACAATGGCACTTGTTTCAGTGATTCTTGAGATATTGAATCCAGAAATCGTTGGCACGGTTTTATCGGCTATGGCTAAAGTTGTCAATTCTCCTTCCGATGTGGTTTCCTTTCCGTCGGCGTCTGTAGATATCACAGTGTAGCTATAGGTTGTATTGGGTTGAAGGCCACTCAGGGTTACGCCGTGGCTGGTGTCTAAATTTTCTTGAGGTTTTATTTCGGTGCTGACACCACTAGGATCGCGCAATATAACCCGACTAGTAGCAGGTTTGTCGGTTCGCCAGGTAATGGTAGCACCTGTTTCGGCTGTTGATGAAATCGGCGCACTTTGGATGTTAGGACGTGTGGTATCTGCGGTGTTAGCAGGTGGCGATGGCGTCCATGTCTGGGTGACAAAGTAGTAGATGCCGCTACCGATAAAAAAGCATATGAGTAGAATAAACATGGTAGTAACTACTTTCATTAGCCCCTGCCGCCCAGAGTCTGAAATACCCCGTCCTAGAGGCATAGGAGGCATTGTTTGATATGGATATGGCCTTGCAGGCATCGGTAGGCTAGCTGATGTCGGTGTTGCACTGGCGGCTACAGGTGCAAAACGTGGCAGTGGCAGTGGCAGCGGCATGCCACTACGTGGCATAGCACCGGACGAGCTGTAATTTGAGCGTTGTCTGAAGCCAGATAGGGGAGGAGTATTTGGGGGGTTACTATGTTGAGACCTCGTGCCATAAGCTATTGGCGGTTGCTGACCTATAGAACTTTGTGGTCTCGGTGCAAGTGGGCGGCGTGCCGGTGGTGCGGTATGTGCTGGTGGCTGCTGCATCACCCGATGCTTAATTCCATAAAGCAAGCCACAGCCTATACAACGTCCTGATTCAGGGTCCATGCTCCCCCCGCACTTTGGGCAATTGTGCTGATGTCTTGTGACGGTAACTCTAGGTGGTTGCTGGCGCATGGCAGTCTGTGCAGTTCGCTGTGGTGGTGCACTCGAGGCTCTGGGAACTGCAGTAGCTTTTGGCCTTGCTGCTACGGCGGGTGAAACTGGTTGATTGGTTGAACTATGTTGCTCTGAGGCGCAGAGGAAGCCACACGTTGGGCAATACCTTGACCTTTGAGGAAGAGGCGCGTGGCAACGCAGACACAGCATTGTGCCGCAGTTCTTGCAGAATTGCTGGCCTGGGGGCATTTGCGAGTGGCAAATAGAACAAAGGGTTATTCTGGGCTGCACGCTATCACCGTTCTCCGATCAGTTCGGTACCACTATTGTTTCTTTTTATATTCTCTTCAGTGCTGCAGAGCATTCTGAATACCTTTTCTATATTATACACCTAGCCAAAGCATAAAGTGGAGTGCCATTTATAGTCCTATAGGAGAACTATTCGAGATGACAAGGTTAGCGTTTTTAGCCATATTTGGCAAGAAATAATGGACTTACCATGATGTTTTTGCATACCTAAGGCTGAATTACAAATAGTATTTATCATAGTGAAGGAGTTGAGGGGCAGAATGTTAGTCGAGACTGCGCAGTATTCCTGTTATCTCTTCTGTGTTTTCGAACCGTCCAGTCTTGATTTTCCTGATAATTCCGTCCGAGTCAATGAACACGGTCTTCGGTGTATAATCAACGTGATAGCTACTGTTGGCCGGGTTTACTTCCGTGTCAAGTAAGATGGGAAATGTGAACTCCCCTATCTTATCAATATATTTGTCTTCAAGTTTTGCAATGCGGTCGGCTCTTCCATCAATACATACAGTAATTATAACAAACTCCGGGCTCAAATTCTCATTTGCCCATTTCTCGTCTTCGTAGACCTCCCGGATAAGAGGAAATTCTGCGAGACAAGCTCCACAAAAGGTATTCCAGAAGTTAAGCAATATCTTTTTGCCCCTGAACTGGCTTAATTTTACCGTCTCGCCATTGTTAGGCGATTTTGAGTCATCATCTTGGTACTCCTGCAATTCAAAGTCAGAAGCTCGTCTCCCCACCCTGTCACCGGCTGGTATTTCAGAGAGAGTTTGCAGCATGTCGGCGCCGGAGGCTACGTTTCCGCATTTATCTGCTGACTTCACCATGAAGTAATAAGTTGTAGACGGCTCTAGGCCAATTAGATGAACCTTGTGGCTGATAGCTGGTTCTCCTGTAGATTCTGCAGTTTGGCCATAATCTCTTGTTTTCCCATACTCAACCTGACTTGTGGCAGTCTCCTCAGTTTCCCAGGCTATGGTGGCACTTACATCGGAGTAACTAACAACCTTGACTTCTAATATGGTTGGTGGTGTTGTATCTTTAAGCCGGAAATGTGCGGTGACGCTTTTATTCGAGTCCATGATAATGACGGCAGTCTCCGACGAGCCTGAAGCACCGTCCCAATAGCTGAATGTGTAGCAGTCGTCAGGGATAGCCATCAGTGTAATTTTGCTACCAGGCTCAAATGTGCCACTGCTAGATAAGGGAGATACTATCTTAATCTCACCGCCTGCTTCGGGAATCACATTTGTGCCCAGGGTATAGGTTTTAGATGAAGTTAGAGATAGATGGAGTGATTGAGTGCCAGGTTCAGCACTTTGGCTAAAGAATCGTGTGATGTGGATACCTCCCAAGACGAGACCACTAAGTACAATGCCAACTAGCAGACTTGCTAGAACTGGTCTTACAAAATGCCCCAGTTGGGGAAATTTCCACTCTCTTCGCTTGGCCTTTGCTATTTCTTTTAGAAGCGGACTTCGTGTTGGCGAAATGCCCTCCATCTTGGGTTGAAAGGATGGTGCTGCTGGTACAACAGGCCTCGCTGCTGTTGTTACGGCGCCTGTGGGCGCAGCACTTGTTGATCGATATTTAGCCCCAAGAAAGCCACAGCTTGGACAATCTTTATGAACAGCGTCGACGCTAGTACCACAATTAGGGCAGGTGTACTGGAGCTTGCCTTGAGGAGATTTATCTACCTTCTTAGCTGCAGAAGTTTGTTGCCGAGCTTTCTGTGCCTGTTGCCACAGCTGGTAATTAGGGTCCTCCCAACCACAGTAAGGGCAGATTTTGCCGTCAAAAATGTGAGCTTTAGGGCATAATCTTGCATTACAATTTGGGCATGAAAGCTCACCGAGGTTATCCTTCTTTACTCGAACGCGGCATTTAGGACACAGTATTATTCCCTGCACGTTGTCCTCGTTGCGCGTTTATTCATTGTCTACACTGATTACTTGATTTAGTGTTTTTGAGCGCTGCAAATAATACGCCTTCTTTAAATTATACACATAGAGAAGCTAAAATGAAATTATCTAAGGCTAGGAAGTCTGTCTGCTAAGCTGGTATCGAGAGTGGAAAGTTGTTTGGGGATTGTTATTCTGGTCTCGATTCGCTGATGACGCTGGCCCGCATAGGTCCAACATACCCACAACTGCGGTGATTTGGACAGCGTCCGTATGATTTGCTGGCCCTAGCATTGCAGCGGGGGCATATATATCGCGGCATTGTGCCTGAGGTTTTCGATTGCTTCTGCTTTGTAGTATCTTGCTGTACTGTTGGCGGGTCAACTACTACTGGTTTACCTGCAGCATTTGTCCCTTGAAGATAAATATCTTTGTGTTCCATAGGACCGATAAATCCACACTTCGGACATTTTCCAAACTGGACGTGAATTTTAGTTGCGCATCGGGGGCAAGCGTAGCGGGGCTTGGAATCGTGTTGCATCAATGTCAGCTCTTGTTAATTATCTCCGTACCCATATATGGTTTTAGTGCCTCAGGAATTTTTATGCTGCCATCAGCTTGCTGGTAGTTCTCCAGTAGTGCTATGAACACTCGGGGCAAAGCCAGCCCCGAGCCGTTAAGTGTATGGACAAAGCTTGGCTTAGCTTTGGACTCTGGACGATAGCGAATATTTGCACGTCTGGCTTGGAAATCACCGCAATTGCTGCATGAGCTTACCTCCAGCCATTCGCCGCAGCCGAGGGCCCACATTTCGATATCGAATGATTTAACTGCGGCAAATCCCAGGTCGCCAGTACACAGCTGTACTACACGATAGGGTATGCCCAAGCGGCGGCATACATCTTCAGCATTACTCACCAACTTCTCTAGTTCCTGATCAGAGGTTTCTGGCTCAGTGAACTTGTAAAGCTCGACCTTGTCAAATTGATGACCTCTTTTGATGCCTCTGGTATCCTTGCCTGCTGCCATCTTCTCCCGACGGAAACAGGCGGTATAAGCAACATAGTAAAGAGGCAAAGTGCCCGGCGGCAGTATTTCGTCGCGATGTAAATTGGTCAAAGGCACTTCAGCGGTGGGCACAAACCAGAAGTCATCCTCTTCATCGTGGTATAGATTATCGGCAAATTTAGGCATATTGCCTGAGCCAAACATGCATTCACGTTTCACCATGAAAGGCGGGTAAATTTCCGTGTAGCCATGTTCCTTCGTATGTAGATCAATCATGAAAGCGATGAGTGCTCTTTGTAGACGAGACCCTTGGCCTTTAAGGACATAAAAGCGACTGCCAGAAAGTTTGACACCGCGCTGGAAATCTATAATACCTAGTTTTTCCCCTAGTTCCCAATGGGGCAATGGTGTGAAGGAAAGGTCTGCTGGCTCACCCCAGGAGCGCACCACTATGTTATCCTGTGCACCTTTGCCAACAGGGACATCAGCCGCCGGGATGTTAGGTAATCGCAGGAGGAGGTCCTCCAGTTCGGATTCAACTTGACATATTTCTGCCTCTAGGCAAGTGATTCTTTCACCGAGTTCGCGCATATCGGCAATAAGCTGTGGTGGCTTATCTGCCATCTTGCCCAGCTGTTTGCTGACTTCATTACGCTGGGCTCGGAGTGTTTCCATCTCGTGTAGAAACTGGCGGCGTTGCTCGTCGAAGCTTAAGATTCGGTCAAGTGGAGCACTCTCACCTCGCTTGTCCATAGCCTGGCATACTAAGTCAGCATTATCGCGGATGAGTTTGATATCGATCATGATAAATCAGCTTTCCTGCTGTTTTGTCTTCAGCTGGGGGAAAAGGATAATTTCACGGATGGATTGTCTATCGGCAAACAGCATTACCAAACGGTCAATACCAGTTCCTAGACCGCCAGTAGGCGGCATTCCATATTCTAGGGCTAGGAGGAAATCATCATCAATAGCTTCAACTTCTGGCTCCTCACCGGGTGGTGCTGAAGCAATCAGTTCACCGGATTGTCTCTCTCTTTGCAGGCGGAAGCGTTCTCTTTGTTCCAGTGGGTCATTAAGTTCGGTAAAAGCATTAGCTATTTCCATGCCGCCGATAAAAGCCTCAAAGCGCTCCACTAAGCGATCATTATCTCGCTTTCTTTTGGCTAGAGGTGACATCTCTACCGGATAATCTACAAGAAAGGTGGGATGCATCAGGCTAGGTTCAACAAAGGTGGAGATAAGCTCATCTATTAGCCTGCCTCTGTCCTTATTAGGGTCAACTTCTAGCCCCAGTTGTTTCATCCTCAACCGCAGTGAATCAGCCTCGGCATAGTCCTCAAAGTCAATACCACAATGCTCTTTGATTGCTTCACGCAGGTAGATTCGACGCCACGGAGGTGTCAGGTTAATAAGTTCTTCACCGAACTTAATTTCAGTCTTGCCTACGACTTCCTTGGCAATATAGCATATGATATCTTCAACCATTTTCATCATATCATTATAATCAGCGTAGGCTTGATAGATTTCTACCATCGTAAATTCAGGATTGTGTTTGGTAGATATGCCTTCATTGCGAAATACACGACCGATCTCGTAAACCTTATCGAAGCCGCCTATTATTAGCCGCTTGAGATAAAGTTCCAGGGCAATGCGAAGGTATAAGTCCTGATCCAGAGCTTGGTGGTGGGTTTTAAAACGTCGAGCTAAAGCCCCACCTGCCACTGGCTGTAATACTGGTGTTTCCACCTCAATAAATCCTTGCTCGTTTAGGAAATGCCTCAGGGCTGAGATAATCTGGCTACGCAGTTTGAAAACAGGCTTAACTTCTTCGTTGGATATTAAGTCCAGGTAACGCTGCCGGTAACGCTTCTCAACATCAACTAATCCGTGCCACTTTTCGGGCAATGGTTGAAGTGATTTGGACAGTAGTGTGAAATCGGTTACTTCCAGGGTGATTTCATTGGTCTTAGTCCGAAAAAGCTTGCCCCTGGCACCGATGATGTCACCGATATCGATTTCGTGAAGAAACTCAAATCTTTCCTTACCAAGGAGTTCATGACTAAAATAAAGTTGAATTTTGCCTGAACTATCGCGGATATCGAAGAAGGCAATTTTCCCCATAAATCGTATGGCTGTAATTCGGCCAGCGAGGCTCAATTCTGTACTGGAGGTGGTCTGCGGGCTCGATTCTATTTGCCCATAAAGAGCCACTGCTTCCTGGTTAGTGTGGCTACGGTGATAGGAATGAGGATACGGATTTACTCCTTGCCCCCGAATTTTTTCTAGCTTTTCCAGGCGCTGTTGGGCAATGTGCTTTAATCTTGCCATAATACTTAGTATCCCATGAAAAATAAGGTCTTCTCATGGGGGCAAATAGTCAACTTACGTCCATTATCAGGAGCTTAAGTACTCCAGCCGGGGTTGTTACCTCAACTTCATCGCCGATTTTTCTACCCAGCAGAGCTTTTCCTACCGGTGATTCGTTGGAAATTTTACCTTCCACAGGATTAGCTTCAGCACTACCTACAATAACAAATTGCTCTATCTTGCCATCCTGGTTTTGGATGAGCACCTTATCACCCACTTCTACTACGCCTGGCAAGGCTGGCGACTCTATAACTGTAGCATTCTTGACGGTATTTTCCAGCATGAGTATTCTACCCTCGACAAAAGCCTGGTCATTCTTGGCATCTTCATACTCAGCGTTGTTCTCCGTGCCTCCCATTTCTCGGGCGCGCTTAATCTTGCTAGCTATCTCCTGTCTTCGCACTGAAAGCAGGTGCTCCAGCTCAGATTGGAGTTTAGCTAAGCCCTCTTTGGTGATAAGGATTTTCTTTTGACCCATATGATGTCTCCTGTATCAGAAGCTAGTAAAAAAACTGAGAGTTGGAAAACCCTCAGTTGACGTTGAAGTTTGACACATATTATAGGCTGCTTTGGCTTGGTTGTAAAGAGCGCCGCAAGGTAATATAATTGCAAAGTTCTTATTCAGGTTCAGGAGATAATGTGGTTGCTCTATATATAACGTCCATGGCAGCTGCCGGGAAAACAGCCTTGTGCGCTGGCATTGGTAAAAAGTTGCTTGACCGAGGGGTGAAGGTGGGCTTTCTTACGCCAGTCCAGATCTTTGAAACCAGCGGCACCGATGGTTGTGAAGATGCCATTTTCATCAAGGAAATCTTCGAGTTGACAGAATCTAGTGAGCTGCTTTGCCCTATTCGCTCGTCCCAGCGTGAATTGTTGCGAAGCTTGACCGATGAGGTAGCAGATTTCACGCAGAGGCTTAAGCAGGCATATCGTAAGATATCACGGGATAAAAATATAGTCATAATGGAGGGAGTTGGCAACTTGGGCATAGATAAAGTCTCTACTCTTGCGTGCTACACGATTGCTGAGACCTTAGAGGCTAGGGTGATTATTGTGCTCCGTTATTCCTCAACTTTAGATGTGTCGAAGATTGCGCAGATAGGTAAGAGGTTAGGGCAACGGTTGCTGGGGATTATTATTAACTTTGTGCCGAAGTCCAAAATGGAAACTGCGAGACAGAACTTGACAGCCTCGTTTCAGAAGGCTGGGATAAAGGTGTTGGGCATACTCCCTGAGGTTCGGAGCTTGCTTGGCGTAAGTATTGGAGAGTTGGTCAAAATTCTAGAAGGGGAGCTCTTGACTTTTCCGGAGAATAATGATGAGATAGTAGAAAATATACTGGTGGGGGCCATGACTCTTGACTCTGGGATAGACTATTTCAATCGTAAGCAAAACAAAGCTGCGGTGATTCGCGGCGAACGTTCTGATATGCAGCTGGCTGCTTTAGAAACATCAACCAAATGCCTCATTCTTACTAACAATCTAAAGCCTTCGCGCCCTGTTATCTCTCAGGCTGAGGAAAAGCATGTGCCGATAATTGTGGTGAAGCAGGATACCCCTGCTGCTATAGCCTGCATCGAGGAAGCTTTAACCAAAGCTAGCTTCCGCAGCCCTCGAAAACTAGATACGTTTGGTAATGTTTTAGATTGCTATTTTGATTTTAAAGCTCTTTATTCAGAGCTTGGCCTGGAAGCTTAATGTCCTCGTTTTCCACAACGGCCAAAATTTCTCTGGCGTGTTGAGCCAAAGAAGATGGTACCTGTATTTCTACCTGACCTAAGCCGTCAAAAGTGAGGCCATAAATAAGTCCAGCGGTCTCATAGCGAAGCATAGCTGGAACACCTTCGCTTTCAAGGCGCCCCTTTACAATTTCTGCCTCTAGTTTTCCACTAGCAATGTAGACTGTGGTGAGCCCAGTCTCTTTAGACAAAATCGTTCCTCTTGCCTACGGAAATAAACAACAGTGTGTCTCGGCTAAGGTTGGTGAAGCAGGGAAACCGCCAGGATTAGGATCGCAAAGTTAACTCCGCATGGAGTTGCAAAACATGTACCATGACACGGCACACGTATGCAACAGAAACCCTGACCGAGGATTAACCCTATCCTCGGCCAGGGATCCACTATCTAAAATTTTACTTCTCTGAAAGATACTTCTCTATAACAGTTTTAATTCGGTGCGCATTTGTCGCCGTACGGACGCGCGAAGCAGTTATCCTGCAGAGCCCATGTGAGTGCACAGCATTCAGTGTGCGGGGCGGCGGTAACTCCCCAGTCACCACCTTTGTTGCCACCATAGCATTCGCTGACTCCGAAGTGGTTGAGGTGTTCATTGTTTAACCTCGGATGAGTACCAATGTCAGCAGCACCCCAACTCTTGTTGGCGAAAGCCAAGCTAACCCCCCAACAGCAGCAGCAGGTCGGCAAGAAGTTCTCTATAACTGAGTCCTCAGGGCATGTAGGCTCTTTTTGAGGTGTTACTTTACAGGCGGTCCCCGACAGGGAGTCTTGACACGCGGCCGGGTCATCACAAGTTGCCGTGGCTCCTTGTTCTACCTGTCGGCAGGCAGGACAACCAGCAGTGGCTCCGCAGTCCTTGCCGGGACAGCTCGTAGGTGTACCAACTTCGGCGCACATGGCCTTAGTACCACATAGACCTCTCAACCGTGACATGGCTTGGATTGGAGTTCTGCCCCAGTTCATCAAATACAGGTAATACGAGGGTTCATTGTCGTACCACTTCGGTAGTGGCTCCTGTTTGCAGTTTTGCAGCCCCCCCAATTCATCACCATCTGCGGCCTGTACGACAGCTGGCACCAGCACCAAGGATACTGCCAACACAAAAGCAAACAAAATACTGACGATTCTCAAATTGTCACCTCCATTCTAAGTTTTGCGTTCAAAGGTTCGACCACCCTTTGCCAAACGATTTTACAGGGTCAAAACGCTTTTGTCAATAGGCTTACGGGGGTCTTGAAAATCATTTTTGCAAAATATACAATTACACCTTGCTGCAGTTGATTCTGCAGCAGATTGGAGGTGAGAACCTCATCAATTAAGAATCTAAAGGAGGGACGGTGATTTGAATGCTCTCGGAAGACACTTACTACTAGAACTGAAAGATTGCAACGTGGAGGTGCTTAATGACTTAGAGTTTCTTAAGCGTTGTCTCAATGATGCTGCTGAGCAAATTGGAGCTACCGTAGTTAATGAGTGTTTCCATGAATTTAGCCCTCACGGTATAAGCGGCGTGTTAGTCATCTCTGAATCTCATCTGTGCATTCATACTTGGCCGGAACACGGCTATGCCGCTGTAGACATTTTTACTTGTGGGGATTCTGTCAAGCCTGAGCTAGCTGTAAAGCCACTTGTGGAGAAGCTGAGCTCGAAGAATCCCTCTTTTATTGAGTTTAGAAGGGGCATCTTAAAAAATAATCGAGTTGGCTGTGAGCTGAAATGAACGACCCAGATAATCCTGATAAACGTAAATGGCTATATGACGAGGTCAGTCCTGACCTTGCCCAGCTCCATAGGATTAAAAAGGTAATATATTCAGGACGAACCGAATTTCAGTCTATAGAAATTGTTGATACTGAAAGCTTTGGCGTTTGCCTTGTGCTTGATGGTAAGATTCAATCCAGTGCGCGGGATGAATTCATCTATCATGAAGCACTGGTTCATCCGGCGATGATTAGCCATGCGTGCCCTGAGACGGTTTTTATTGCTGGAGGCGGTGAAGGAGCTACTCTACGCGAGGTGCTGGCTCATAAGACTGTAAAAAAAGTAGTTATGGTGGATATTGACAGGCAGGTTATAGACATCTGCCGTCGTTATCTATCTTTTTTTCATCAAGGCTCTTTTGATGATTCTCGTTTGGAGCTTTGCTTCGCAGATGCCAGAGGTTACTTACAGGAGACTAATAATAGGTTCGACGTTTTGATAATCGACTTGGTTGAGCCCCTGGAAGAGGGGCCAGCTTGTTTACTATATACTCAGGAGTTTTATCAGCTAGTTAAAGAAAGACTGAATCCAGATGGAATCGTGTCTATACAGTCCGGAGCTTCCGGATGGACTAACTTACAAAATTTCACCGCAATCGTTAACACTTTGAAAAGCGTTTTTGATATAGTCTGCCCGTATCAAGCTTATGTTCCTTCCTTCGTTGACCTGTGGGGATTCACTACAACGTCACAAAGTATCAACCCCACGGAATTATTACTTAAGGAGGTAGACCGTAGGATTGCGGCTCGCCTGTCGAGGAAGCCAAAATCATACGATGGTCTGACTCACCAATCTTTATTCATCCTGCCCAGGCACATCCGCCACCAGCTAGCCATTACAAAACAAATCATTACTGACAAGAAACCTGTTTTTGTCCATTGAGGTTGTGATAGACCGAGTCTTAAGTTCTATTTTCCTTTCAGTTTAGGTGGGCGATGGATTTCCATGAGGATAAAGGTGTAGTCCCCTTGGGTGAGCTGCCCGCAGGGGGAAAAACCGCATTTTCTAAAGGATTTCTGTGCCCGAATGTTCCAATTCAAGGTCTTGAGGTAGACCCTTTTTAGGTTAGTTTGCGAAAAAAAGTGATTAAGTGAGGTGAGCATGACATCAGCCCCATAGCCGCGGTTCCAATATGCCCGGTCACCAATCAAGATGCCCATCTCAGACTCCTTTTTGGTTTCATCTATATTAAAATAGCTGCAATTACCAATATGTTTGCCGTCCAGAGTTTCAATGGCGAAACGATAGCTTCTACTTGGGTGGTGTAATTCTTCAACGTAGTTTTCTAAGAATTCTTCAAAAGAACATAATATAGGAGTAGCAGCATCAAGACAGCAAAGCTCAGCATCTCGCCGCCAGCTATAGTCATTGACAGCATCCTGTAAGCGCTTTGGCCGTAGCTTAACTTTGCTGCCAGTTAACACTGGTGTCCCGGTTAAGGCTGGAAAGATAGAGGTTCTTCGCAAAGGCGTATCCCCCTCAAGGCTGATTTGGCTGCCTCACGGATTCTAGGTTGAGGGTTTTTCACTAACTTGTTCAAGGCTTGCTTAGATTGCTCGCTACCTATTTCACCTAATGCTTTTATGGCTGCCTCTTGAATCTGGTAATCTTCATCTTTGATCAACTTTAGGAGGTGAGGTACAGCCTCTTCAGCACCAAGTTCGCCGCAGGCATTAGCAGCTTCGTAACGTATCTCAGCTTCATCACTGTTCAACTCAGTCAGCAAAGTAATCAGCCATGCTGAATCACAATTGCGTCCCATTGCATATATAGCACTAGTTTTTAGCTTAATATCGGTAGCATGATAGGCTTTTTCTATAAGTTCTTTAACTCGAGGCAAATTAAATGGAGAAATGGCCTCTAAAGCTCGACGCTTTACTCCGGCGGATTCGGTCTTGTTGTCTAGAACCTCCAACAAAGCAGTATATACCTTGTCTCTGTAGTGGGTAGGAAGTCCCCCTAGTTCACCTAAAAGGACAAATTTGCCAAGGGCTACGGCCGCTGCCGCCCGTACTTCAGCAGAGCTATCTTCCTTCAAAGAGTGCAATAGCGGAGTGATAAGGCGGTAATTTTCTTCTCCGTCTAAACCAGCGATTGCTTGTGTTCTGACTGTTTCATCAGAGTCGTGGAGAAATAAGACAAAGACGCTACTGAAATCGAGCTTAAAGTCAATCTCACTAAGGTGCACAAGCTGAAAAATAACTTCATTTCGTCGTGATGCCTCCGCATTTGTCCAGATTTTTTCTAGGAATTTCAGCTCTTCACTATTGAGGTCGGACAAGTAGACCAGTTTAGAGCTGGACACAGGCTTGCTTGAATCGAATATTTCCGCTATGTGCTGCATCCGGGGGGATAATTCCGCTGCCATCTATTCGTTTTCCTCTTCATCTCCATTCTCATTGTCCTCTTCTTCCTCTTCTTCTACCTCTTCCATATCCTCTTCTGGTGGCCACACAGGTTTGGTATAACGGTCAATGAACTCCCCCATAGCTTCAGCAGCCAGTTTCTTCATCTCCTCGTCTGATTCTCTAGCCAGTTTGGCAAGTTCAGATAAATTGATGCCAATATCTAGTATCTTGGTAAGGATATCAAGCACCGCCAGAGAGGCTTTCGGATTGGGTATTCGAGTAGTGTACATAGGCACCTCGCCCAATAGACAGACACCTTCAAACCCCCTCTCTTTGGCTACTCCCAGGAATAAGCCATTGAGTCCAGCGATTTGAATGTCGCCGCGAAGAATGACGTCATATTTTCTTAACACCCCGAGAAGTTTTTGGTTTGTGGCGGCTCCCCAGACCCTTGGTTTTTCAGTGTGGTGAATTCGGGCAATAGCTGCAGCACAGGTATACACCCTTTTGACTTTGAGTTTTTGACTAACGTCTAGGACACAACTAGCCAGTTCGTAACCCTTGAAGCTAGGTTGCTCATCGCTGATAAACAGGATTAAATCTCTGTCGGAGTTGGGATTGTGCCAATAATAGAATTTACTTTCTGGGAATCGAGGAGCTTCTATTATGTTGCCTTTTACCATAATGCCGATAGGGTCAAAGAAATCGAAGGGCTCGATTTCTCCAATCTCCTCAGCGTTTAGCTTGTCTTTAACATACTTGGCGATTATAAGTGCTACGTTCCCGATTCCGGGCCAAGCCGCGATCAGGTCACATGCCTTAAGACGTGGTTCTTTATAAAGCTTAACTGCGCTTTTCACGGTTGCTTTACCTTTTCTCCTCTTAAGATTGTTCAGTTTTGATTTCCCACCAAGCCTTTAGTTTTGCAGTGATAGAGCTTCAGATCTGTCACTACATTTTTAAGTTACCTTCCCTTTGAGGCTACTGACAGGCTCGAACAGTAGAGGGAGGGGGTCAATAGAAATCCTTCGACCCACCTTGTGTCATTTCCTATTGCTTCAAGCTGTCTCAAAACCTGATACACATTGCCGGCGACCATGGTATCTTTTACCCTGCCTGTTATTTCCCCGCTTTCTATCTGATAGCCCAGCAAAACATTGCCGTTAAAGTCCCCGTTTAGTATGTTTCCCTGCTCAGCACCTATTAGTAACTCTATTACCAAACCCTTCTTTATATCTCTTACCATGTCCCAGAAAGAAGCATCACCTTTACCTACGACAAAGGAGCTTGGCGAAGGTGTCGGCATACCACCGTGGCGGCTGCCATTACCGGTGCTTTGTGCATTCGCCAGTGCTGCTGTCTGCAAGTCATAGATAAACTGTGACACCACCCCTTGGTCAATAAGCGGTGTTCGCTGGCTTGGCACACCCTCATCGTCGCAAGAATAGCTGCCTACCTGATATGGCAAGGTAGCATCATCCCACAAGGAGAAATTTTTGTCAAAAACTTGCTTTCCCAGTTTGTCCTTCAATGGTGAAGCTCCGTCAAAAACCAGTTTACCATTGAAAGCGGACGCTAAGGGGGCGATTATGGAGCTAGCCACGCCATGTGGTGTAAAAATCACCGGCATTGGTTTTGCTGATATACTGACATTCCTCTTGGCTAGCTCCAGCTGCTTTATTACCTTTTCAGCTATCGGCTTGGAATTAAGGATTGGGTGGCATGAACTCTGGCTATCACCAACGAAGAGCATATCTTCGTCTTTAATAAGGACACCTTCAAGGCTCAGGCTAAAAAAGCTCTTGTTATAGCTGGCTTCGCCACCTTTAGAGTTAATGATATGGACAGAAGCAATTCCTCTAGTTATCGACGCTTCACATAAAATGTCTGGGGTATGTTGTTTGATTTTGGCGATAAGTTGCTCTCCGAGCTCGACCATATCATCAATAGTTACCGCGTCTATCTGTGAATCAAAGGTATCTATCTTGGGGTAAACCTTCGGGTTGGGAAAGCTGAATTTAGCTGGCATGCCAAATTGACATGTCTCCGCTGCCATTTCAACCAGCGTACTTGACTCAATACGTCCACTAGCCTGAGCAAAACCGACTTTGTCGCCTTTGATGAGTCTTAGAGCAGTCCTAGTGCCTTCCTTGTCCTGAATTTGCTTTAACCGATTAGCTTCGAAATGAACAGGGGTTACTTTCGAGGAGATTTGAAAGACCTCAGCCTGTTCAGCTACTTTTTTGGCCTTTGACAGAATGTCTTCCACTTAATTACCTCCGACCAGGCAACGGCGGATTCTTATGTGCGGGCTGCCGTTAGAAACGGGTAAAGGTGACTGTTCGCGTTTGCCACAGCCACCACCCTGATTCATCTTTAGGTCATTGCCGATAGCATCTATATTGCCCAAGGTGACAAATACATTGCCGCTGAGCACTGCGGGGCGAAGTAATTCTGCTATCTTGCCGTTGCGAATCATGTAAGCTTCAGCGGCGGAGAAAGTAAACATCTCTAGGCTGGTTGTACCTCCGTACCAGTCCTTGGCATAGATACCTTCCTTGATGTCGCTGACAATATCTTCAAAAGATAATGTTCCGGGTTCAATATAGGTGTTGGTCATTCTGACTATAGGCGGGAAAAGGTAGCTAATTGACCGGGCATTGCCTGTAAGTTTTTCTCCCATCTTGGCAGCTGTTTCTCGAGAGTGGAGCCTGCTTTCAAGTACACCTTCTCGGAGGAGATATGTCTTGGTTGCGGGAACACCTTCGTCATCGTATTTATAGCTGCCCCGTAGTCCGGGAACAGCAGCGCCATCAACAATATTTAGGTGCTTGTCGCCAAATTTTCGGCCTAGTACCATGATTTCTTGCAGTCGTCTATTTTCGTAAACATGATCTGCCTCGGACAAATGTCCGAAGGCTTCGTGGGCAAATACGCCGGCCAAAACCGGATCTAGGACTACGGTATATTCACCACCCTTGGCCTGAGGTGCTGAAAGAAGCCTTACTGCTAGCTCCGCCGTTTGTCTTATCTGCTTTTTTAATCCTTCTATGGCCGAAAAATCGCCCGGGCTACCCAAACTTAACCCTGCCTGCTGGACCTGGCCATCTTTTGCAGCTATAGCTGTTAGACGCAGGCCCAGGTCTACCTTGGTTTGCTCTATATAAGTACCTTCAGAATTGACAAAGGTTATTTTCCTCTGGCTGTCATGATAGCCAACATTCGATGTTTGAATCTTAGGTGTGCTCAGGATAATGTCGTTATACTCATCAAGCAGTTGCTTTTTCAATGCCAGCGGAACAGTCGTTGGAGCCTTTTTAGTTTCGGCGGTTACCACGTCGCTTATTGGCTCCGTTTGACTGAACTTGCTGGGTTCCTTGCCGACAAGCCTCGCCTGCTTTACGGCTAGCTCTACCTTGTCTCGCAGCTTATTTGCATTATTGAAGCTGACAAAGCCCCAGCCACCTTTGACGAGAGCCCGCACGTTACCACCCATGCTGGATGTCCTGCCTATCTCCTCCAACCTATCGCTGCGGTAAATAATGCGGGTTATCTGACTTTCTTCAAACCGAATCTCGACATAATCGGCGTTATGTCCTTTTAAGGTTTTAACAAGTTCATCCTGCATTTTTCTTTTTGGCAAGTTTTTGTATTGTAGCTTGTGACTGAGGTTAAAGGCAAGGCAAAGCAGGATGGTTGACATTAGTTGTAAAGCTAGAACAAGCTGCTTCTCCTCAACGGTGATATTGGGAACTTTCCACTATCGCCCACCATTAATTGCAGTTATGGCCTGTACAGGTGTTCAAAAGGGGCCAAGTATGGTATAATTTTTACCTAAACGCGGTTAAATACAGGAGGGGATCAGATGAAAGCACTGTCAAGAATATTTCAAATAGCGCTCTGTGCAATCCTGATTATCGGCGTGATTGCATGTGCGCCCCGCCAGGAAGTCAAATTAGAAGAAGCGCCAGCCTACCCGGCAACAAGTTTCATCGTTTTTAGCGACCCGCACGTATATGATACCTCGCTGGGAACCGAGGGAAAGGCATTTGAAGACTATTTAGCTGATGACAGGAAACTTCTAAGGGAAAGCACCGAAATTCTGGAGGCAGCCATCGCAGCAATAAAAAATGAGAAGACCAGCTTCGTCTTGGTGCCAGGCGACCTGACGAAAGACGGCGAGCGCGTCTCGCATCAGCTGGCGGCAAGTTATTTGAGCCAGCTGGAGGCCAGCGGTAAAAAGGTATACGTGGTGCCAGGCAATCACGATGTGAAAAACGGCCACTCATTCAAATATGTCGGCGATAACACCGAACGCGTGCCTAACATAACACCTGAAGAGTTCGCCCAAATGTACAGTGAATTCGGCTACAAAGAAGCGCTCTACCGTGACCCTGTGTCGCTTAGTTACGTAGCTGAGCCGCAAGCCGGGCTATGGTTACTTGCCCTAGATGCATGCCACTACGCAGAAAACATAGAGGATGAGGAACCCATCACCGACGGCAAATTCAGCGCCGCTACTTTAGAATGGATTGAAGGGATGCTGGAGAAAGCGGCCAGAGAGAAGAAGGCGGTTATTGTAATGGTGCATCATGGCATCGTGGAGCATTATATCGGACAGGAGAAAAACTACGGCGAATACATATTAGATGATTTCCCCGTGGTCTCCCAATTGCTGGCAACATACAACGCACGCCTCGTTTTTACTGGCCACTACCACGCGCAGGATATAACCGTGCAACAGTGGCCGGAAACAAATAAATTCGTCTTCGATATTGAAACCGGCTCTCTGGTCACCTATCCTGCCCCTTATCGTATCGTGAACATAGATACCTCGCAGAAGGCCGCAGTGCTAACCAAACATATAGAATCAATACGCTCACATCCTGCCGATTTTCAGGATTATGCCAACGCGTATGTGCTGGAGGGCATAGGGGGCATCGCCACCCGTACTATAGAGGGCATTGGGGTTGACCGCGCTGAAGCGGAAAAACTGGCACAGCAGGTTGCCCTGGCATTTGTGGCGCATTATACCGGGGACGAGAACCTTCCACCAGGTCAAGAGGCTATCCAGACCACGGGACTGAGCCCACGTGGCGAGATTGTGGTCAAGTTGCGCGGGGACCTGGTTATCGGGCTGTGGAATGACCTTGAGCCACCTGACAATAGCATCATTATCGACTTGAAAACAGGCAGCTGGCAGTAAGAATGCCTTTGGCTTAACGGTTAGAGCGGCCCGCCTTAAACAGAGGAGGTCATTGGTTCAAGTCCACAATGGCCCACCAGTTAGGTAATATCATTACCTTACTTTAGCTTCGGATTCTTCAACTGTTTACATTAATCCAGATTCAATTTCTGGTAATAACATTACCCTAGATTTATCTGCTCGAATCTCTCCGGCTCGATTCACAGCATACGTCTAACATTCCTGACATTTGTTTGTTAAGTAAAATAAAAGGGGGGGAAGAAGATGCTTCCCCCCCTTTGAGTTGCTTACCAGCCTAGAAGCTTTAGAAGTTCAAGAAGGCTACGGGCAAACTCCGGTGTGCTCATGTATGGGGCAAGTGCAACGAGTATCTGGACGCACACCGCTAGCTCGATCAACCTTGTTATCATTTTTCATGACTACCTCCTGAAAAAACTCAAATATGGTAACCGGGTTAACCGGCCGCGACCTTTTCTATATAATCGCACATACTGGGCCTTTTGTCCAATTTTTTATTGTCCGCTTCTCTAAATTATTGTGAGTCAACATCTACCTTCCCCAGAGCCGCCTCCGTATTCCTGGGAAATCCCATACATCATTTGGGCTTTTGGTTGATGATCCTGTTCCCCAGAGAGTCTGCCTTATTTCCTTGAAGCGCCAAACATCTTGCCCTACTATGCCCGTGCTTTTCTTGGTGGGCACCTTGTCTGTCTGTGGTCCCAACTGAATAATGATTACTTGGTCACTCATCTCTATTAACTCCTTTTGTATTTTCTCCCAAGTTTAGGTTGCTATGCTGTTTGTAGTAGAATAAAAGTCTCACTACGATACTTGACCTCCTTTCCCTTTGTCCGCTTGGAACTCGACTCTAGAGTCGTAGATAGCATACTCGCCCGCCTTATCTACATTGTTACCAACTTTTCTGAATCCCATCTCCTTCTTTGAATCTGTCTTACATAGAATATTGTTCACCTCATCGAGGCCGAATCTGCAACAACTCAATTCACTACATATAAGGTCATGTTTGTGCTCGATTACTAAGCTGTAAGCCGCTTCCTGAATTTGAGCCGGGGTGTAACCTCCTGTTCTGCATGCCAGATAGTCCTGAACAGCCGGATCCATTGGGATCCTCCGGGAAAGCGATTTGACCAGCTCTTTTCTCTGCTCCAGTGATGGCGCTGTCAGCCGTATTATGCGGTCGAATCTCGAAGGCCGTTCAGCCAGAGCCTTATCTATGGTTTCGATGAAGTTGGTCGTGGCTACAGTAATCACTTCTTTGCATTCCTCGACCCCATCAAGGGCAGAGAGAAGGCAGGCTAGAGCTTCAGCCCTGGTATAACGTGATTCTCTCCTTTCCTCTGCAATTAAGTCTAAATCCTCAATAAAGACTATGCTTGGCCTTAGGTCTTGAGCTAGCTCATACAAGTAGGAAATATATAGGCTGCTGGTCAGGCAGCTTTCATCAGCCAAGATGCAGGTAATATCCGGGCTGTGGTTCATCAACACTTTGCATATTAGAGTTTTGCCGGTGCCTGGCTCACCTACCAGGATAATTCCCCTTCGCGGAGATATGCCATATTTAGCAAGTTCTGCCGTCTTATTAAGAAAACCGACCGTATTGGTTTCAATCTCGTCCTTCAGCGCCGGATCCAAGGTGAGGTCCTGCCAGCTCTTAGGCGGAAGCTCCAAGAATCGAATACGACCTGTGAATTTTAGCTTCTTGCCTTTATATGGGTTGTTCACTGTGACAAACTTATTAACACCTTCAGCAAAGTCGTCTCCCTCCTCTTTACCGTGGCTAACAACAATCAATGAAGGAGGCTGCCTTGAGCTGGTCTTTATAGAAACGACTATGCGGCTATCCTCTTTTTGAAGCAGTAGGTAGCCGTCGCACAGCATGTTTTCGTCTTTGCTGTAATCCGTGTTCACATCGGCATATCGTGGCATCCGCCCTCGGTGGCCAAGCACCTCAGCGACTTTCCAGCCCTCACTTTCGAGTAGCGTTGAAGAGCCCAGGCCAGCAGTTCACGATAGTATGCCGGAAAAGTAATCGGCACCAGTGCTTGTTTCTCTTTGCCCAGGAATCTGGCAATGGTGTCGATATTTCTCTTTTGGCCATTCTCCGAATTAAACCATGGCTCGTCGCTCATTTCCATATCTTCCAGGACTTCTTCTAATTCTTCGTCATCCATGTTGTATTCCATCGCCTCCTGAATTTTAAGTGTTTTCCTTATTGTAGGGTTCAACTTTTCGGGGTGGAGTGAAGCTCACCAACTCTCCACCCCACAAGGGAATTACTTGCTCTTCCGCTCTGGCCCCAGGTCCTCGAATATTGTTCTCGCTACTCCCGGGTACTCCTCATTAAAATGCACAAACACATGTGGCACAGGTTGGTCCCACTTCGTGAAGCAATCACCGAGCTCTTCCTGTATTCTTTTTTGGTTCTCACTCAGTGGCGGATATTTATTTTTATCCATCTTACTTCTCTCCGGTGCTTTTTATCTCGTAGAATTCTGTCTCCCAAGCTCCAGTAAAAATGTTCGGCTTTTCGACCTCAACATCCGGGTAATTGGGGTCATCTCTATGATCGATGATCCTGCCCCCAGCTCCCAATCTACTGATGGCGATTCTGTCCATTGCGATGTGCTCTCCCACTCGTCCAATCCAATTAGACCTATTCATTTTTCAAAACCTCCTTTTATTGTTTTCTGCAAAATCAATTTGTCCTCTGACATTACTTCACCATTTGAATGGGTTCGTCATGTCCCGGAGCAAATCCCAATCTGGACGAAGTCCTAGGTCTCTCAGACTTTCCAGATCAGGAGTTCCCGCTTCCCTCAACACGCTGAGGTCGCCTAGTGGATCCAGCCGCCCATGTCCTTCGTGGCTCTGTTGCTGTTCCTGTCGCCATGCGTACCCATCTGAATCAACAATGAAGATCTGCATATTTGCCTCCTTTCCTTAAGTCTGACCAAATCTGTTCACCCTTCGTGTCTAATCTAATAATGCCATATTTGCTAATCCACGACTCGGAAATTTAGTGGAAATAAGATGAAATATAGTGTAAAGTTTCTATAATGCCGCTGCATGACTGGCTGAGGTTCTGGAATGGGTCATAGAGAAAGCGCTTTCTTAAGAGTGGAGTATCTGGCCAAAGGTGTGACTCTCGATGGCTATCAGTTGGGTGACGAGATTAGCTTGGGCGCCCGGACTGTATTGCTTGGTCAACCAACAGCCGGTCAGTCTGCGCCAGACATCAAAATCAATGATTCTGAAAAACACATATCTGGAAGTCATGCCGAAATCCGTTACGACCCTGAAGAGTACAACTACAAGATTTGTGACTTTAGTCGAAATGGCACTTCGGTGGGACCCAGAAGGCTAACGAAGAACATCGAACAGTTACTTGAGCCTGGCGACCCGATCTGTCTGGCCATTATTGCAGGAGAACCGAGAGTTGAATTTAGCTTCAACACTTCACGTACAGCTGGGCCCATGCATTTGACGATCAAAGGACGGGAAGTTTATGTCGATAATGAACCATTAGAAGTCTCTGATATCGAGTATAAAGTGTTAAAGGCTCTCTATATTAGCTACCCGACGCCAAAGTTTTGCCATAAGGATGATCTTATCGTCGCCGTGTGGGGCAAAAAGGGATGGGAAGCGGCAGAGACCACAAAGGAAAAAGACGATTACCGAGATAGACTCGCTCATGCGATCAGCAGGCTCCGAAAGAAATTTATGAGGGCCAATCCTAACAGTCCAATACGCATTGAGTCTTCGGGACGGCAAGGTTTATATAGACTCAAGCTGCCCGAAAAGGAGAGGAATAAGTGATATGCCCTCTCACGAGCTCTAGTAGTAGAAATTGGCAACTGGGCGAACCAAGTTACAAGAATCAATTGGAAGATTAAGGCAACAACTATGAGTAGCTGGGGCATGGGCGATGGAATTGGTGAATTTGGCCCCATAATAGCTAAAAAGTATGGAAGTATGGGGATTGTGTATATTGTCCCAGATTGGGACTGGAAACGCATCTTTGCTGTTAAAACCTATAGGGACATACTTGGTGAGCGAGGCACAAGTAAATTCCTAGAAGAGGCATTGTGTTGGGTCAATCTGGAAAAACACACCAATATTGTCTTCGCCAACTTCGTCGAGACTGTAGAAGAAAAACTATGCATTTTCCTAGAATACATCGAGAATCTCAAACACCTGTCTTATTATATCGGCAAGCTGGATATCTCTCAGGCCTTGGACTATGCAATTCAATTCTGCACCGGCATGGTATATGCCTATAACAAGCGACGGATAGTTCACCGGGATATAAAGCCTGACAACATATTTGTTACACCCGATGGAGTACTCAAGATTTCCGATTTCGGTTTGGCCAAAGCAATTGAGAGACTAGAAAAAGGACAAAATCGCGGAAGTTATACGACGACAGGGTATAGTGTGGGAGCACTGCCCTATAAAGCCCCAGAACAGTATTCTGCATTGGTACGCAAGCGATACCAATTTCCTCATGGACAAATCACTACAAGGAGTGATATCTACTCCTTTGGAGTTACGTTCTACCAGCTCATGACAAAAAAGCTTCCACTAAAAGTCGAAGAGGTGTTCATCAAGAAGAAACCGATTAATCCGTGTAAATTGAATAAGGAAATCCCCGAGCAACTTGGTGCACTACTTATGAAATGCCTTGAATACAACCCTGCGGACAGATATGGTAGCTTCACGGAAGTGAGGCGAGCACTAATAGATGTATATAGTTCGCTCCCTGAGGAGCAAAAGGCTTTTGGTGCTACATATTCTGTCAGAGGGAGAAAGTTACCCTTGACCGCTGTTGATTGGGTCAGTAAAGGTTTTTCCTTGACGCGCCTTGGCAGACATAATGACGCCATAAATTGTTTCAGGAAGGCTCAAAAGCGAAACCCAAAACTAGTAGAAGCTTGGCTAAACGAAGGTGCTTGTCTGATGGAACTAGGAAAGCACGAAGAGGCAATAGCCCTATTTGACAAGGCCTTGGGATTGTACCAATTCTCAACTCAAGCTTGGGCCTTGAAGGTACAGGCTTTAGCATCCCTGGGAAGAGTCAAGGAAGCTATCTGCTGTTTCAGTGAAGCCCTCCGGAAAATCGCGTTGTATTCTCCAGAACCGCTCGATACTGTAGAGTATTTCATGCGGCAGGGGAACTATGAACAAGCTCTTAGTTATTGTAACAAGGCCTTAGGGGCAGACCCGGCGGATCGGGCGACTTTGGTCAAAAGGGCTGCTTGTCTAAAAGCCATGGGCAAGAATGACGAGGCGATCGAGAGCCTTGATGTGGCAATGAAGATGAATTCAGACAATCGTGAATATGAGTATTTTCGTGCGTTGGCTTGGAACGCCTCGGCTCTATTAGATTTGGGAAGAGACGAAGAAATCTTTAGATGGGTGAAAGAGGAGTTGGAAATGGAGACAGAACGAAGGATGCTTTTGCCATTGAGATGGGAGAAGGAAGAAGTGCCATCACGGTCTGCGTTGCTGGATAATATAGCATTTTGTGACAAGGTATTGAAAATTAACCGCGCAAGCTATACTGATGCTCTGTGGCATAAGGCAATGAGTTTAATATCACTGCGGCGATATCAGCAAGCTGTCTACTGCCTTGACGAGGCTCTAAAGATAGGGCAGGAGAATCACTGGATGTGGACAGACAATGGTTTGGCCCTGGAAATGCTAGGCAGATATGAAGATGCAATCCACTGCTTTGAGCAGGCTCTCAGGACAGATCCAGGTCAGTATGTGGCCTCAACTGGCAAGGCACGTCTTCTAGCCAAGTTGGCAAGACGTGAGGAGATGATAGAGTTTCTGCTTGAATTGAGGAGATCAGCCCCAAAAGTGTTGGATGAGTGGGTTGAGCAAGGTGAGATTCTTTTAATTTGGAAGGGAGAACACGAGAAAGCAATCGAGTTATTTGATATGGCTCTTACTGCTGATGGCAGGATGGCCCGTGCCTGGGGTGGTAAAGGTTCTGCCTTGATGTTATTGCAGAGATATGTAGATGCAATCCACTGCTTTGACAAACTTCTCGAAATCAACCCGAGGTCTAGTGATGGCTGGTACCGCAAGGGTGTTTGCCTTACATATTTGGATAGCCATGATGAAGCAAAAGACTGCTTTTTGAACTTTATCAAGCTTGCACCGCCTGAAAAGGCGGACTTAATCAAAACCGCGAAAGATTACCTTAGCCAACTTGGGCAAAAAGATGGGGGAAGGTAATCCGACAACCTTAGAACCAGGTTACTCAACTTAGTATCCACAAATTGTCCAGAATGTTTTTCGTTACAAAATTGCCTGGAGGTTTACAGCGAAACAAGGAGCTGTTGCAAGGCCGGAATAAGATGTTTCTTCTCAAACACGAGTTCGGGAACTGTCCAGACTGGCCCACCAAGTCTATTTTCACCCTTTGGGTGACCCGCTGACGCACCAAGTCAGGAGATCACACCAACTGTCTAATACGAGAACACTCTTACCCTGACTAAAGGCGCCCCTTTGTTCAAGCGGTTTGACATCTGGAACCTAAGTGCTGTAAAATGATTTGCAAATGATTTGCATTAGCATCAAGAGCTGCGAGAAGTTAAAAAAGGTTCAGGATTAACAACAAGACTGGCGCTGGAATATGGCTAATCTAATCAAACAGAAGGCTGGGGCTAGCCAGGCACTAAGTAGTTCAAGCCGGCGGGTAACGGCTCAGCGTACTCTGCTACTGGAACTGCTTCGCCAGAGCGGCGGACATGTCGATGCCGATGAATTGTATCGCCGGGCACGAAGGAAGAACTCTCGGATTAGCCTGTCCACAGTCTACCGAAACTTGCAGCTTTTTAAGAAGTTGGGGCTGATAGAAGAGCATCACTTCGACGAGGAGCATCATCATTATGAGGCGAAGTCAGGGGCAGAACATCAGCATCTTTTGTGTATTAGTTGCGGCAAAGTCGTTGAATTTGCCTGTCCCGTGAGCCAGAAGTTTAGAGAGAATATCGGCAAAAAATATGACTTCGACATCGGTGATGTCGAAGTCCACATGACAGGCTTGTGCTCAAGCTGCCGCAGCAAGTAAAGTGAAACAGTGCCAGATAGGAGTTAACGTACGTTCATGTCTCAGAATATACAACTGACTTTAGGTCAGATGGAAGCCGGGCAGACCGGTACGGTAATTCAAATTTTAGGTGGTCGAGGCTTGACCCGGCGCCTTGAGGCTCTGGGTATCAGGCCAGGGAAAAAGGTGACTAAAATAAACTCCGCACTTTTCCGCGGGCCGGTCACTCTCAGGGCAGACTATACCCAGGTGGCCATTGGTTTCGGCATGGCCAATAAAATACTGGTTGAAATCGATACCTCCACTTAAAGCTCTTCTCAGGCAACAATGAAGATCCTACTCATGGGCAACCCCAACGTGGGTAAGAGCGTTCTCTTTTCCAGACTTACCGGCACGCGCACTATCGCTTCAAATTATCCCGGCACCACTGTCGAGTTCATTAAAGGCGCTCTGAAACTTGGCCAGGAGCAGGCTGAGATTATTGATGTCCCCGGCACTTACACTCTCGAACCCACCAGCAAAGCAGAAGAGGTAGCTGCCGAAATGCTGAAGGAAGGGGATTTAATAATCGATGTGGTTGACGCCACCAATTTAGAGAGAAATCTCAACCTCACCTTGCAATTACTGGAAAGACAGGTGCCGGTAATAGTTGCACTTAACATGTGGGATGACGCTCATCACCGAGGGATAAATATAGATGTTGCCCGCCTAGAAGAGCTACTCGGCGTGCCGGTCGTCCCTACGGTAGGAGTAACCGGGCAAGGAATTAGAGAATTGGTCAGCCGTCTTCCCGAGGCAGCAACACCTCAGATGGTCTACTCTAGCAGCGATGAAAGGTGGGCAAAAATCGGCGATATCGTGAGCCAGGTACAATCGTTGAGCCATCGCCACCACACCTGGCGTGAGGTTTTGGAGGATGCCAGCAGCCATCCGGTAGGTGGGGCTGCTATCGCCCTGCTGGTTCTCGTTGCTACCTTCTTGGTCATCCGCTTTATCGGCGAAGGCATCATCAATTATGTGACTGACCCATTCTTTAACTGGCTCTGGACACCGTTGCTGATGAAGCTGAGTCTCGCTTTTGGGTCAGGGGGTTTCTGGCACGATATCCTGGTAGGCAGGCTAATCAATGGGCAGATTGACTATCTTCAGTCCCTCGGTCTGTTCAGCACGGGGCTTTATATCGAGTTCGGAGTGGTGATACCGTACATCGTCTCTTTCTATCTCGTACTGGGCATACTGGAGGATGTCGGATACCTGCCACGCCTGGCAGTATTAATGGACACATTGATGCACCGATTAGGGTTACACGGTTACGCCATAATCCCTACTATACTCGGCTTCGGATGTAACGTACCAGCGGTTATGGCAACCCGAATACTGGAGAGTCGGAGGGAGCGGTTCATTGCCGCTACCCTGATTTCCATCGGTGTACCCTGTGCGGCATTGCAGGCTATGATAATAGGATTGGTGGGGCAGCAAGGCATCCAGTATGTGGCTATTGTTTACGGCAGCCTGTTTGTATCTTGGATCATCATAGGGCTTATCCTCAATTATACTGTCAAAGGGTTCAGCCCGGAACTTATAATGGAGATTCCACCCTACCGTTTCCCACCGTGGCGAGTTATCGGAGAGAAACTCTGGCTAAGGGTCTATAGCTTTATAAAAGAAGCCCTGCCCATAGTGCTTGGAGCTGTACTGGTGGTAAACATCCTTTACATGATAGGAGTTTTCGACTTTATAGCTAACATCGCCGCTCCGGTCTTGACTGGGTTATTCGGGCTGCCCAAAGAGACAGTTGTTGCCCTAGCTATCGGCTTTTTGCGTAAGGATGTAGCCGTGGGCATGCTCGCTCCCCTGGGGCTAACCGCCAAGCAACTGGTCATAAGTACTACCGTTATGGCTATGTCCTTCCCCTGTGTGGCTACCTTTGTGGTGCTGGCTCGAGAGCTGGGAGCTAAGGACATGCTTAAAGCCACAGGTATAATGATTGCGGCAGCGCTAATAGTAGGCGGCCTGCTAAATCTGATTCTGTAAAGACAGAAACAGCCTTGTTTCATCCAAGATGGTGTTCTACTGCTCATAACTACTGCATTCTTGCCAGTCAGTCCATCAATAATGGCTTGACAAAGGGCTTATAATTTATAATATTAACCGTACCGACGAGGAAAGGAGGGGGTTATGATTGCGGACTGGTTCAAGACTCGCAGATATTTCGGCACCACCAAGCAAAAACAGACTCATGCCTCTGTCTATGAATTCCCAATCAAAGGCGGAATAGTCAAACGAATATTAAGAAGGCCAACTTCCAAGATAACTTTTAAGATAGCCAGAGCATTAGTCGAAGGTGTACTTAGAGTTTTTGTCCGCTTAGAGATAAAAGATAAGGAAAACCTGCCGGCAAACGGACCTATCATCGCTGTCTTCAATCACCTCAACTTGATAGACCCGCCTCTACATATAATCAGCATTTTGCCTCGAGATAGCATCATTATGGCCAAGGAGGAGCTGTTTTACTACTGGCCCATGCCTATCTTCCGCATATTAATGGATGCCGCGGAAGCCTATCCTGTGCGCCGCCGTGGAACTCCTGAGGAAAGACAGCTGGCGACGAAATACGCAGAAGACGTATTGGCAAAAGGTCTTGTCTTCGGTATATATCCTGAAGGCACACGGAGCAAGGCCGGCTGCCTAAAAGAAGCGTATCATGGTTGTGCACTCATAGCCTTGAGTACCAGCGCTCCCCTTATACCTGTTTCAATCCTCGGAACGGAGAAACTTAGGGGGATCGGCTGGCTGACTCGCCCAAAAGTAACCATCACTTTCGGCAAACCTTTCACGCTTCCAACTGTCCAAGGTAAGCCATCTGAAGCGCGGCTAAAAGAGCTTACCGAATACATAATGGGGAAGGTCGCTGCCATCCTGCCTCCAGAATACCGGGGTATTTATAAACCCTGCTGAGCTGTCTGCTGGAACCGCAATATATGGCCAAGGTAGAAGTCAAAAAAGCTCGCGAGTTCGGCTTATGCTTCGGTGTCAGGCGAGCTATTAAAATAATCGATAAGGCGGCCAAAGAGAACCAGGAAATAGCAACACTGGGACCGATAGTGCATAATCGGCTAGTGGTAGCTAATCTGGCTGATGCTGGAGTTAAGGTCATAAATGAGCTAGACCAGGTTGAAGACAGGGTCATCGCTATTACCTCACACGGTGCCCCACCACAATTGCTGGCGCAGATTCAAGCTCGAAAGCTTAGTATAATCGACACTACCTGTCCCATAGTCCGCAGCGCCCAGAAAGCAGCTAAAAAACTGGCTCAGGCTGGCTTCCGTGTTATTATTTTCGGCGAAGCTACCCATCCTGAAGTTAAAGGGTTGCTGGGATGGGCAGGTAATGATGCTGTTGCCACTCTGAATGGAGAGGAGGTAGCTCAACTGAAACTGCCTCGTCGGCTGGGCATCATTTCGCAGACCACACAGAGCCACGCCAAGTTTGTCGAGTTTATTAATGAGGTCATCAGGGCCGTTTTCCCTGATGTCCAAGAATTGCGCATCATAAATACTCTTTGTCAGGAAACACGAAAACGGCAAGAAGCTGCTATAGAATTAGCTGAAAAAAGTGACCTGATGATAGTTGTTGGCGGACACAATAGTGCCAACACACAGCGTCTAGCTGAGATATGCTCACCTATTGTCGAAACTCATCTGATAGAAACCGCCGCCGAAATAGAAAGGGGCTGGCTTTCGGGAAAGCGGCATGTTGGTGTAACCGCCGGTGCCTCTACACCTGATGAAGCTATTGAAGAGGTGGTGTTAAAGCTGAAATCACTCGCCGGCGATGATTAGAATCTTAACCCAGCATATCATCCAATTTTCGACCGCCAAGAAGGTGGAAGTGGAGATGAGGCACAAGCTGGCCACCATCAGCACCAGTACTTTCCGACAATCGATAACCGCTGGCAGAAATGCCTTCTTTCTCAGCAAGTTTTTTAGCCAGCAAGATGAGACGTCCCATTAACGCTTGCTGTTTGCTGGTGAGCTCTGTCATTGAGGCGATATGGGATTTGGGTATGATGAGAATATGCGTAGGTGCCTGGGGATGGATATCCCGAAAAGCTAGAAGCTCTTTGTCCTGGTAAACAATGTCAGCAGGTATTTCTCCGGCAACAATCCGGCAAAAAATACATTCCATGATTTAAGACGGCTGCTAGGACACGCGGATTGATAAGCAGGTAACCGTTCTCTTTATACCTGGTATAGGGTGGATCTTCTCGGTGACCAAGGCGCCAACGGCATTAAAGTCATCATGTTCAACCACAGCGATAACATCGTAAGGGCCAGTTACCAGGTCAACCGACTTTATCTCCTTAACCTTTTGACCATGAAGGGCTGTCACCACATCTTTGGTCCTGCCTACCTCCGTCTCGATTAGCACAAAGGCCTTGGCTGGCATATTTTCACCCCCTCTAACTAGAATTTTAGCCTATTATGTTAGATTGACGCAACTCGTTAATTTGCGACTTATTATAGCCTAAATCACGCAATATCGCTTCGGTATGCTCGCCGAAGACAGGTGCCAGGCTCCTCACCTTGCCCGGAGTCTCGGATAGCTTGACCGCGATGCCGGGGTGTTTCACCTTACCCAAGGTCGGATGGTCTATCTCTAAAACCATCTGACGGTGGAGCACTTGAGGGTCGCTGAAAACTTCATCCAAAGTATAGACTTTTCCCACCGGCACGTCCTTCTGGGATAAAAAATCAAACCACTCATCCCTGGTCTTGGTCAGGAAGACCTGCCTCAGATTGGAAGAGATTTCCTCCCATTTCTCACCCTCGGGTTTGTGAAGAAAATGTTCTGGCGAAACGCAATAAGGTATATATTCCTCCCTGCCTAGAGCACGACACAGGTTCTCCCAGAACCATGGCTCAACACAACCGATGCTGACATATTTGCCATCCTTAGCCTCATATACACCGTAATAAGGATAAGCGCCATGAAGCCAGGTTTCACCTCTATTGAACATAACACCTCTGGAAAAGTAATTACTAATGAACCACGTCAGAAGGGTGATTACCCCATCTGCATAGGCGATATCCACGTTTTGTCCTCTACCTGTTTTGTCTCTGGCTACCAAAGCTGCCATGATGCCGATAACCCCATGCAAGGAAGCTCCAGCAAAATCTGCTAATAGATTTAACGGGACAACTGGTGGTCGGTCGGGAGTGCCAATGAGATTAAGGGCACCAGCTATTGATATATAGTTTACGTCGTGTCCTGAGAATTTGCTGTACGGGCCATCCTGCCCGTAGCCACTGAGGGAGCAATAGATAATCCCGGGGTTAATCTCCTTTATCTTTTCGTAGTCCACACCCAAGCGCTTAACCACGCCTGGCCTGAAACCCTCAACAATAACATCAGCCGTCTGTGCCAGCTGGTAGAATATGTCACGGCCTTTGTCAGATCTGAGATTTAGCCCGATACTCCTTTTATTGCGATTCATAGCGTCATAAGCTGCTTGTTTTCCATCTTCGTCTCCTGCCAATAGCATGCCCAATCCGGCACCCCGACCACCAACACCAAGCGGTGCCCCCACCTTAATTACATCAGCACCCAAGTCGCCCAAAATCATAGTGCACAAAGCACCGGGAACCAGATGGGTAAGGTCCAAAATCCTGATACCATCCAGAGCTAACATATTACCTCCATCCGAATTGATTAGGCCGGCCAGGTTTCACTAATATTACTTTTTGACGTAGTTACAGTCAAGAGAGGGGAGGAATTGTAGGGATACACACTAAACATGTAGCCCCGAGGCTTTAGCCTCGGTAGTCCCGACCCTAAAGGGTCGGGACTACATTTTCGGGTAACTTCTGTCCCCAGGGGGCTTGACAAGATTTCCTGCTTCTATTATAATAGGCAAACGGTTTCCTACGACCTAAAGTATCAACTTCAGGAACAATATCGTGATAGGCGTTGAAACACAAGAGGTTGAGAGAAAAGAGCTCTCCATCCTAAAAATCCTGAGTGAATCTCAGGAACCTTTGGGGGCCAGGGTCCTTGCTCGACGACTGAAAGACTACGGGGTTTACCTGGGCGAAAGAGCAGTGAGATACCACCTCAAATTGATGGATGAACGAGGATTAACCAGGCTCGTCAGCCGGGATGGCCGGCTGATCACCGAATTGGGTGCAGAAGAGCTGGGCAATGCCCTAGTCAGAGACAAGGTCGGTTTTGCCATAGCCAGAATCGAACTGCTCGCCTTTCGTACCGATTTCGATTGGGAGAAACGCACCGGCACCATACCGGTTAACATCTCTTTCTTCCCCAAGGCGAAATTCGCTAGAGCACTTCAGGCAATGAAACCGGTTTTCGATGCAGGGATTTGCGTGAGCGACCTGGTGGCTGTAGCTCAAGGGGGAGAACAACTGGGTGAGCTAACTGTTCCTGAAAATAGCATAGGGTTGGCAACTGTGTGCAGCATCGTGATAAACGGCACTTTACTCAAGGCCGGCGTTCCCACGGATTCTCGATTCGGCGGCATACTGCAGATTCGAAACCACCAGCCGCTCCGTTTCGTGGAACTCATTAATTATGCCGGCTCTTCCCTCGACCCCTCCGAGGTATTCATCAGGGCCAGGATGACCTCAGTCAGAGACGCAGCCAAGGCAGGCAACGGTAAAATACTGGCTAATTTCCGTGAAATACCAGCCCTGTGCCGACCAATAGCTGAGAAGGTCGTGACTGAACTGAAGGATGCAGGTCTGGGAGGTCTGATGGTGATGGGTAATACCAGTGAGCCAGTGTGTGAAATCCCAGTGGAACTCAACAGGATAGGAATGGTTCTAATCGGAGGCCTGAATCCAGTGGCTGCCGTTGAGGAGGCAGGTATAGAAGCAGAAAACTATGCCATGAGCACTATCATGGAATATCAGAAATTAAAGAAATTTGAGGAGGTTACAAGTTGAAAGAGATAAAAGTTATACCGTGTCTGGATGTAAAGGAGGGGAGGGTAGTTAAGGGGGTAAAGTTCGTCAACATGAGGGATGCGCGCGACCCGGTAGAGGCTGCAGAAGCTTACTGCCGAGAAGGGGCGGATGAGCTGGTCTTCCTCGACATTATGGCTAGTGCCGAAGACAGGGGAACAAGACTGGAATGGGTCAAGAGGGTAGCAGAGAAAGTCACCATTCCCTTCGCTGTAGGCGGTGGCATCAGAGACACCAAAGACATGAAAGATTTATTTGACCTGGGCGTAAGCAAGGTCTCCATCAATACTGCTGCCGTCAGAAATCCAGACCTGATAAAGGAAGCATCAAAAAAGTTCGGCAAGCAAAGGCTTGTTGTTGCCATTGACGGCATTAAAAATCCGCCGAATAGCGGCCGTCCCAGATTAGAGGTGGTGGTTAAGAGCGGCATGGAGTCAACGGGATTGGACATCGTCGAGTGGGCAAAAAAGGTGGAGAAATTGGGTGCCGGAGAGATTTTGCTTACCAGCAAGGATGCCGATGGCACCAAGGAAGGATATGATTTGGAGATGACCAAGGCCGTAGCTGAAGCTGTAAGCATACCGGTTACAGCTTCGGGCGGTGCCGGTAAATTAGAGCACCTTTACGAAGCCGTAGCCATTGCCAAAGCTTCAGCAGTCCTGGCGGCGTCAATATTTCACTTTGGAGAAATATCCATACCCGAAGCCAAAAAATACCTTAAGGAAAAAGGAATACCGGTAAGAATAAGTTAAAGACTAAAATCAAAATTAAGAAGGAGTAAGGAAAAATGAATTTACAACGACCAAACGCAAACGATGCCACCAGAAGCGCCAATCGCTCCAGAAGCGTAGTCCCGGGCAGTGGTCTCTGCTCCCGCTGCCTTGACGGCTGCACCGGTAACTGTGAAGTTTTCAAAGCCACCTTCCGCGGCCGGGAATTAATCTATCCCGGCCCCTTTGGTGAAATAACCGCTGGCGGCGACAAGGAATACCCCGTTGATTATTCTCATTTGAACATTCAAGGTTATGCACTAGGAGCCAGAGGAATGCCTAAGGGTGTTGTCGGCGACCCGGATACCGCCCTTTTCCCGGCGGTGAACACCGAGACTGATTATGGCTGGGACATAAAGGTCAAGATGAAGGTTCCCATTTTCACCGGCGCTCTAGGGTCTACCGAGATAGCGCGAAAAAACTGGGAACATTTTGCTGTCGGCGCTGCCATCAGCGGGGTTACCCTGGTCTGTGGTGAAAATGTGTGCGGTATTGACCCGCGACTGGAGCGTGATGCCAAGGGCAAAGTTACTTCAGCCCCCGATATGGACCGCCGCATCGAGGTATACCGGCGTTATCATCAGGGATTTGGCGAAATATTGGTGCAGATGAACGTTGAAGACACCAGATTGGGTGTTGCTGAGTATATCCTTAAAAAGCACGGTATAGAGACCATTGAATTGAAATGGGGACAGGGCGCCAAATGCATCGGCGGTGAGATAAAGGTCAACTCTCTGGAGCGGGCTCTGGAGCTCCAGAAGCGCGGTTATATCATTACCCCCGATCCGTCAGACCCCATTAATCAGGCCGCTTTTAAGGAAGGCGCGCTTAAAGAATTTGAAAGGCACAGCCGCCTAGGTTTTATCGATGAGGAAGGTTTTTATGCCGAAGTTAAGCGTCTGAGAAATCTGGGATTCAAGCGCGTTACCTTAAAGACCGGAGCCTACAGCCTGCGTGAGCTGGCCATGGCTATAAAATGGGGCTCGAAAGCCAAAATCGACCTACTCACCATAGACGGCGCCTCTGGTGGCACTGGCATGAGCCCATGGCGGATGATGGAAGAGTGGGGCGTACCCAGCCTCCATCTCCACGCCGCAGCTTATGAGTTCGCCAAGATGCTGGCTGATAAAGGCCAGCGACCGCCTGATTTGGCCTTTGCCGGCGGCTTCAGCAGCGAAGACGGCGTGTTCAAGGCACTTGCCTTAGGTGCACCTTTCACCAAGGCGGTATGCATGGGCCGAGCTTTGATGATTCCTGGTATGGTGGGCAAGAACATCGCCGAATGGATCAAGGATGGCAAGCTGCCGAATACCGTCAGTCAATTCGGCTCGACGCCTGAGGAAATCTTTGTCTGCTACGAACAGGTAAAGAACATCGTCGGTGCCAATGAAATGAAGAACATACCTCTGGGTGCTATTGGTATCTACAGCTACTCTGATAAAATCAAGGTAGGCTTACAGCAGTTGATGGCCGGTGCCAGGTGCTTCAGCGTGCCCGCAATCAGCCGCAATGATCTGATGTCCTTGACTGAAGATTGTGCCAAGGTCACCGGCATACCCTATCTCATGGATGCCTACAGAAAAGAAGCAGTCAAGATCCTCACCAGCTAAATGTTGCGTTTCGGTCAAATGAACAGGCTCCGACAACCTCGGAGCCTGTTTTTTTATCCCCAATAAATCATGCGTTCACGCGGAGTGCCACCAAACCAAACCTTGAATTTTACGTTCGCCAGCCTGTCCCTCCACCAAGGGAGAGGTGAGCAATTCTAATCTAAGAGGTGGTACAATTGCGGTGGCAGGTCACAATTCGAAGGCGCTTCAGGCAAGCTCGTTGTATACCCCAAACTCAGGGCGTCCATCCAGCAGAGAGGCGATAGCCTTGGAAAACTCCTTGAAGTGCTCTGTCGAGCCATGGAGCTTTAAAGCTTCCCCGCTCTCATATTTCTCATACACAAAGAACTCATTCGGGGCATCCACTTTGCGGTGAACGACATAGCTTATAGTGCCCGGGTCCTGAAGGACTTTGGGTGCAAGCTTCCGGAATTCCTGCTCGAGTTCATCTCCTTTGCCTTCTACTGCCTTTAGTTTCGCAGCCACAACTATCATGCTAATTAACCTCCTTGAACGACGTTTCTCCCCAATTCCCTGCCTCAAATAGATTAATCTCGTTACTTGGCTTGTAGCTTAAAGAGCCTCTAAATTATGGTACAGATTAGTGTTGAATGCAATACTCCCTACTTCAACAATGCCCAATAAATCATTTATTCAGCCGGGCTGCAAAGAGGTCAAGAGCGGGAATCATACACCAGGGAGCGCATCCCACACCATTGAAGTACTAACAATTTTCAAATTAAACAAACTCGATTTGTTGGGCCATATTACGATGAAAAGGAGCTATGGGTGTATGTGCTGCGAAATATGTTGACTTTTTTGGGGGATAGATTAAAATAGTCGTATATTAGGCTGGCCAGTTTAAGTCTTATCTCTGAAAAAACGAAGGAGGGGTAGATGAAAAAACCATTCAAGTTTATCATAGCAGCTCTAGTCGCCTTGGTCGTAGGTGGCGCAATCGGATACTTCACTGTTGATCCCATGCTTAATCTCATCACAAACATTAGCGGGGTTCAGAACGGACCGTGGGGTACCAGCCTTGCCGTTGGCAGCACCTCGGCTAACCCATATCTTAGAGGCTGGGTTGCCAAACATGGACTTCTGGCGCTTGCCAAATCCGAGACAATCTATTTACACGCCTACGTAGACGACAATGGGGAGCCACTTCTGGGAAATTGCGACTATAGGATAGAAGGCAAGGCGCCTGACACCCGGTGGTGGTCCATCACTGCATATGCTGAGGATGATTTCCTGATACCCAATGAACAGGGACGCTACTCGTGGAGTTGTACCGAGATGAAGTTTGAGCCGGATGGGAGTTTCAAAATCTACTTGTCCAAGACACCGAGGGAAGGAAATTGGCTGCCTACAGGTGACGCCAAAAAGCTGTCTCTTTCGCTCCGCCTGTATAATCCCGGGAGTGCCTATTATGATTATGAGACCCTAAAGACAGTCGAGCTACCAAGCGTTATCAAGGAGGGCTGCAAATAATGAAGAAGTGGATAGGATGGACGGTATTAGCCATCTTTGTTGTGGCTATCATTGTAAATCTTGTCATGGTAATCAGGATACCCAATGACATAATGGAGATTACACTGACGCAGAGGTTCAATTATCCACCTAACCAGTGGGTTTTTGCCCCGCCGGCGACAGCAGAACGCAGAACGATAGTTAGGCCATCGCCTGACCTTCTCTATTCACTCTGCTGCTATGACATAAGCCAGTACCCTCTTCGTTTAACTGCGGCTATACCTGATAATTATTGGTCTATCTCAGGTTTTGCCATGAATACGGACAATTTCTTTGCCATCAATGACAAGCAGGCGAAGTCGAACCCAATCGAGGTAGTTTTGATCCGGAAGGATATGACGTATCAGGATACAACGGGGAAAGCACATGTCATAGTCGCACCCACCGACAGGGGCATAATCTTAATTCGGACAGTCATCACCAGTAAGGCTGATTTGCCAGGTCACACGGAGATTCAAAAGAAAGCCACCATTGAGTTGGTAGGAGCTCCAGCCGAAGAGGAGGTAGTGAAACCGCCAACCGCAGGCGGACTCTCATTTGAGGCAGCTGAATATGTGAATACCGAGCACAGCTTCTCTATTAAATACCCGGCCGCTTGGGTAAAGGGACAGCCTGTGGGAGCACAGGTCTTTACTGCTGCGGCAACCGCCAGGGTTCCAGTGATAACCGTCAGCATTAGGGAGGCTGCTACCTTTACCGGTGCACTCAAGGCTGGCCTGGAAGAGTCTGGCGGTTCGAATATAAATATTGGGCCCGAGAAACAGACGAAGCTGGCTGATGGCACCGAGGCTACCACAGCCAAGGCTGATTGGACGGTTAAGTCGGGCTACCCAGGCGAGACCTTTGCCCTAGGAGTGCAGAAGGGCAGCAAGTGGATCGTGGTTACAATAACCACTGTAGCTATGCTTGTCCCTTACGATGAAGCAAAGTTCTCTGAAATAGCCCATACCCTACAATCCAAATAGCAAGCGGGAAAAGTCAGCCTTGTTCTATATCAGCACAATTCACCCGAAACAATGGCTTAAGGTCAGCAGGAGTTCCTGTTCACAATTCTCGGTCTGTTTGAGAAATCCGAGAGAGAAATAATTGAAATAATTGAGGAGGTTGTATTTGATGAAAAACGTCAGACAATGGTTAGTCAGTGCCCTTAGCATCAGCATTGTATTAACAATTTGCCTCGGCTTGGCGTGTGTTTCAGCGCCGGCCATTGACATGGCGGTTGACAGCAAAGCCGTCGGTATCGGTGCCTTAGATGCGCTGTCAGATCTGGAGAGTCAGATATCTGCGTTGCCAGACTCTGCTTTTACAGATCCGAACCATCGTAACACGCTGCTAAATAATCTTGATGACGCAATAAACCAGGTTGAAAATGGTGGCTACAAGGGCGCACTTAATAAGCTTGACAAGGATGTTAAAAATAATATCAAGGAGTGGATAGTCGCTGCTCAACAACCCGCAGTACTGGACAGTGTGGACGTTGCCATCGTTTGCACCACTAATGCATCGCTTACCACAGTAAAGACCGTATACGGCAAAGTTGCAGGGACAAACGCAGGCAATGACAGCTGGGTCTGGAAGGGAATTCCCTATGCTAAGCCACCGGTAGGGGCACTAAGATGGAAGGCACCGCAGGACCCCGATTCATGGCAGATAGTTCGCCACTCTACGGATACATTCACGCCGGCCACTCAACCGGTAATGTCACTGCAGTGGATGCCCGCAAACCAGATTACCGGTTCGGAGGATTGCCTATATTTGAACATATTCCGGCCTAAGATAGGCGCCAAGAACCTGCCAGTCTACATCTGGATCCACGGCGGAGCTAACTTTTTCGGTGGTGCCCATAGGTACGATGCGTCTCTCATGGCCAGTAAATGTAATATGGTCGTGGTTGTGATTCAGTACAGGCTCGGCCCATTCGGTTGGTTCATCCATCCAGCACTTAATGCCGGAGGTTCCAGTGAGGACAGGTCCGGCAACTACGGCACCCTAGACACAATCCAGGTTCTCAAATGGGTGCGCAATAACATTGCAGCATTCGGTGGCAACCCGGATAACGTGGCAGTAGCTGGTCAATCAGCCGGCGGATTTAACACGATGAACCTCATTATTTCACCTTTGGCGAAGGGCCTTTTCCACAAGGCAATTTCGCAAAGCGCTGGAGGTGGCCTCATCCCGGTTGAAACCGGTGTTGCACGGGCCAATGCCATTATAGATAAGCTCCTTGTAGCTGATAAGACCTGCCCCGACTTGGCGGCGGCAACAGCTTACCGCACAGCCATGACAAATGAAAAAATAGAAGCCTACCTTAAGGGCAAGACGACTCATGAAATAATGCGGGCCGCGATGAACGACAGGGGTGCCATTGACAATGTTTCACCCTTTATAGATGGTGCGGTGATACCCGGCAAGGCTGCTGATATCATCGCATCTGGGAATTACAACCATGTCCCGATTATCCTGGGAAGCACGGAGGATGAATTGAAGCCCTTCATGCCCCTCTATGGCGCGGCCGTTCCAACTTCTACTGGTCAAACCTGGTTCGCTGCATTCAAGATTATATCCGGTGAGCTGCCCCTAGATACAGTATTTGCAACGTCGGATAAGCTCATTTACGATGCCTGTGGCAAATATCCTTCACTCAACTGGAAAGCAGGCGCAGTGGATTCCGTCGCCAGGCTTTTAACAGACAAACAGGATAATGTCTACTGCTACTTCTTTAAGTGGGGTGGCTCGGGTTCCGGCCCGGCACCGTTAGATTTCCTCTATGGGGCTGGCCATTCTTTGGATATCTCGTTCTTCTTCGGATGGGACAGTGACACTTATGGAATTTACTTCTTCAACTCAACCAACGAGCCTGGCAGGGTAGCGCTTCAACAGGCCATGATGTCCTACCTGGCGAACTTTGCTCGCACAGGAGACCCCAATGGTTCCGGCTTACCCGTATGGGCAAAATGGTCTAACGTCCCAGGCGAACCTAAATCCATTACGTTCAATGCAAGCAATACCGAGGCCGACATCGTGATGGAGAACTGGGAAATAACCAGAGCAGATGCACTGGCACAGATAGATGCTTTGCCGTTGCCGTCGGAAGCCAAATCTTTGATCAAAAGATTTTTAATCTACTAAGCTAGGATCTCTTTGAAGGATAGATGACTATCGGGGCTGGCGACAAAGCTACATTAGAAGGTTTGCCGCCGCTGGTGATGACTAACATATGCGATGGTATAACAAGACAAGGGAGCCCACCTTGGGCTCCCTTCTTATCGGTTTAATAACGGGGCTATCTTCCGCTTCGGGGTGCCCCACTACATCGACAAAGCCGGTGCAAAGTGAACACATTAGGGCGGTTTGTTCAACAGGACCGCCAGTTCATTTTGCTAACATACTTTTCAGCACCACCCACCGCACACGATTTGCTATGTAGAAGCATCTGATGGCATAATTGGAGCTTGATTCGTAACCTTTCTAAATTAATTCCGTTTCCGGATTAAAAAGGGGGAGAATATGGAAACCATTAGCGAAAAGAAGACAGGCACCGAACAAAAGAAGATACAAAGGCTCCCTTTCGGGATAAAGTTGAGCTACGGCATCGGTGACATCTCCAATAACATTTTCATCGTCGCCACGGGGATGTATCTCCTATTCTTTATGACGAATGTGGTCGGCATCAATCCCGCGCTGGCGGGGATCATGCTCCTGTTTCCCAAGATCTGGGATGTCATCGAAGACCCAATCATGGGGGCCATCTCGGATATCACCCGCTCCCGGTTCGGTCGGAGGCGCATCTATCTCCTCTACGGCGCGATCCCCTTCGGCGTCACCTTTTTCGTCCTCTTTATCGCCCCTGGCTATCGGAGCGAGTTCGCCAACGCGCTCCAAATATCGCTCCTCTTCGCGCTGGGCTGCACTGTCTTTACGGTCGTCAACGTTCCGTATGCCAGCATGGTGCCGGAGATGTCGGACGATTATAACGAGCGGTTGTCGATCACATCTTTTCGCATGTTCCTTGCCTCCGTCGGCGCACTACTGGCTGGGGCGCTGGCCCTGCCTCTGGTGCAGGCCGGTGGGGGAGGCGCCGCCGGTTTTCAATTGATGGGGATCGTCTTCGGCGTGGGTATCATTATCTCGTGTCTTATCTGCTTTTTTGGCACGAGAAAGGCGCCAAGCCTGCCGCCGAAAAAGGAGATGCCTCCCATGAAAGAGCAGGTCAGGATCGCGGTTAAGAATTATCCCTTTGTCATGTTGATGACCAGCTATTTCTTACAGGCGCTGGCCATCGGCGTCATGATGGCGGGGTTCGTCTACTATGTGAAATACGCGATGAACCTGCCCGAGACCGCGATGAACGTCGCCTTTCCCATCTTTCTAATCACCGGCATCCTGTTTATCCCGGTATGGCTCGCGGTGGGAAAGAGACTCGGCAAGATAAAGTCGTACTATATCGGGCTCGCCATATTTACCGTCATGATGGGGTCCCTCTTCTTTACGAGCTCTTCTCTGCCGTGGCTCTTCTATGTACAGGTATTCCTGGCGGGGATCGGTTTCTCGAGTTTTCAGCTCTTCCCATTCTCGATGCTACCCGACACGATCGAGTATGATCAGATGCAGTCCGGCTTGCGGCGCGAGGGGGTCTTTTCTGGCATGTGGTCAGCGGGCCAAAAGATCGCCTACTCCGTGGGACCTCCTATCGTAGGCTTTGCCCTCGCCCTTTCGGGATTCGTGATGGAAGGCCCCCAGCCTGAGAGCCTTAACGTCGGGGTTCGCGCAATTTTCTGCCTGTTTCCAGCGGCCATGATCCTGTTGAGTTTCCTGCCGTTTCGCAAGTACAATCTCACCGAAGAGGAATTCGAACGGGTAAAGGCGCACATCTCCCGGACCGCGGAGAGCCAGATAGGCAAACAAAACAGGCCTCGTTCTAAGTAGAGTCTTTAGAGTGAAAATAGGAAATGGCACCCAATCATACTATTTGGAGTAGTGCCTTTGTTGGCTCTCTGGGCTAAGTTTGGGAGGTCAGGCACTGGCAATAAGTTTGAATCCTACCCACGCCTGACCTCATGTTTTCTTCGCGGGTCTATGATAAAGCAGCGAATGGCCGAATCAGCTTGGCTTTGCTTGAAATCCTCAGACTAGTCGACGACGGCCTTGTAAATCATACTCTGTATTAAATTCCGGTAATACTCCCGGAGGCTTGGAGTGCTCACCATAAAAACAGCAACCAGGTCTTCCTTGGGATCAACCCAGTACACGGTCCCGGCAGCACCACCCTTACAGAATTCGCCGACATTTGCCGGAAAGTCTGCACTTGCAGTATCAACGCGAACGTAAAAATCGAAGCCTACACCATATCCATGTCCGGGTATGTACAGGGCATCGTCGCGGTTGCCCAGTGGGCCCAATTGATCCGAAGTTATGAAGGCCACGGTTGTCGGTTTCAGCAGACGCTTACCTTCAAGTTCGCCGCCATTTAGGAGCATCTGGGCAAAGCGCGCCCAATCCATGGCCGTCGATACTGAACCCCCACCTCCACTCCAATATTTCCTATTGGGGTCAGTTACATCAATGCAGAGAGGCCATGCGGGGTCCAAGTAAACCAAACGGTCTATGTCCTCTCCTGTAATCTGGAATCCGGAATCTTTCATTTCCAATGGTTTGTAAATGCGTTCTGCAAAGAATTTGTCCAGCGTCATGCCGGAGACAACCTCTATCACCCGACCAAGGACATCATACGACACGCCGTATCGATATATGGTTCCCGGATTTTCAACCAGCGGCATCTTGGCCACCTTTTCACACACTTCGGCATTTGTTAATCCTTCAAGTTTATTCATGCCAGCTTGTAAGTACATGGCTTGAATGACTGTTGGAGGAAAAAACCAATAACTTAATCCTGAAGTGTGTGTGGCAAGGTTCTGAATCGTCATAACGTTGCTGGGTTGCGCCATGGTGACCACATCTTTGCCTGTCTCGTCTTTCGAGACTTCCCCCACTTTAATATCTTTAAAAGCCGGTATGTATTTTTCGACCGGGTCTGTAAGCGCCAATTTCCCCTCATCCATCAACATAGCGACCGCCAAGGCGGTGATGGATTTAGTCATGGAGTAGACGCGGAATATCGAGTCCTTTTCCATCAGTAACTTTTTCTCATTGTCCCGGTAGCCGAAACTCTTGAAGTAGGCGATTTTCCCATCTCGAGCCACTAAGAGAACAGCGCCGTTTATTTTGTTTGCTGCTACGTCGTCATTTAATACAGTGTCAATCTGATTTAGTCGTTCCGACGAAAGACCGACATCCTCTGGCTTAACCGTTTCACTGGAGAAGACTGCAGGCTGGGCGCAAGCTGCAAAAACAGAAGAGATTAACAGGACCGATAGCAATAGGATTGAGCAAACCAGCCAAATCTTGTTTTGATATACCTTCTCTATTTTGATGATACGCCTCCTTTTTGGATTCTAGATAAGTGCTGTAACTTCGAAATGGCAGTGAAGCCCATAATACCTAACCAAGATGTGTAATATTCACCTCCTTTCAATGAGATTTATGTTTATAATCATTAGTTTCTTGCTACGGAGTAAGAATAATTCAATCACTGAACAATTACGTGTTTATGCCACTGCTTTCAATACGCACAATGCGCGCAGCGTTACCCACTTGTTAGGTTGTTTCTTAGCACCAAAGTCTATCCACGTCTTGCCTGTGTAGTCGTATTCCAGCAACCAACGCCCCTGAGCATCTTGCTTGTCATAAATTATGGCCAAAGCATTTGTCAGCCTAGGGTCATTACCGTAGCCTAATCCAATCAGCGCCTCAACGTTCTGCAGCAAATCGGTAACATAAAACACTGGAAAGCCGAATTTCCACCAATTTCGGCTCGGTTTATTGCTGTACCCGCAGGGATAATCTGCCTTGGCTGGGTCTTTGCTGAACAGGAAATCAACTCCTACGTTAATCGCGTTATCTATCAGTACCGTCCTTTTTCCCTTCGGCAATTTACTGAAAGCCAGCATTACTTTCACTGCTCCCCAGGCACAGGGCAATTTATTATTTGAGCCACAGGCAAAGTTCGGTCCACGTTTCGCAGAGTAGTAACGCACCGGGGCCGACTTATCTTCCATCGGAGCTACACCTTCCCCTGTGACACTCCTCGCCATCCACTCAAACGCTTTATCTAAGCGTGGGTCTTCACATCCCAGGTCAAGTAATGCGGCGCAAAGGTCTCCTTGCAAACAATCTGCTGTTCCCGAGGGAAGCCCATTCACTGTGAAATGCCCACCTTTTGTCAGCGTATGCTCCAATAAATAGGAACAGGCGGTGGCTATGCGCTCATCCATTTCAATAGAAGCGCCAAGCTGAGACAACAAGATAATCGACCACACAGTTCCGGTGTATTTCGGGTAATACCCGGCTCCGGGTTGCTCCCAGTATCCTTCTTTTTCCATCTTTTCTAACACGTGAGCAATAGGGCCTTCAGCGTGTGCCCTTTTCTTTACCGCCATCAATTCATCTGCATCGGTTTCCATTAGGTCACGCATGGCAAGGTATTTCACGCCAATATCGCTCAGCTCCAGTAACCACTGTAATTGATTTTCCTTTATCTTAATGTCCATTGCCATTAGAGTCCTCCATCTGGCTCAGTTTACACCCAAAAGTATCCATAAAATGTGATGGTGAGTCTCCCCATTAGAACGAGGTTCATAATGCTCGTGCTCAAATATTTCCTTAACAGTTAAGAAACTGAAATCTCCTTCCAGCTCTTCCCGTGTACAAAAATGGAGGAACCTCTCGTCTTCAAATGAGTTATCCTCGTTCTCGATGCGTTTACCTCTGCCAAAGTGCTCTGGGTCACCCGTGGAAAACGTGCTGAGGAAAAGCATGCCACCAGGCTTCAGCTTCTTTTCAATTATATCCCTGAGGGCGTTTCTTTCTTCCATTTTTAGCAACTGATAAAGGTTAGAGGCGAATATAATTTCGAATTTGCCGTCATCCATCTGCCTGAAGTCACAACATTCAAATCTGACACGCGATTCTAAATCATCAGCCAGCGCCTTCCGTGCCATTTCAATCGCTTCCCTGGAATTGTCAATGCCGAAAACATCGCATTTAATGTTTCGTGCCAAATATATGGCATCACGCCCATAGCCACATCCTAGGTCTAATATGTCGATAGCCTTGTAAGAGGGTTTGATTCCTTGAAGATAGTTGCAGGCAAAGGTAGCTAATTCGCTGGGTCTGTCACCCCAGACATGCTGATTAGTCCGATAAGTATTATCCCACGCCATCGGTTTCGTGTTTCTTTCTTCGGGTAATAAGAACGATGCTGCCCACTGTTCCCACTAGGTAGGCAAGCGGGCAAACGAAAATTGCCGTCATAAAGAAAAATGGCTCATCGCCTATTCCGGTTCTCTCCCAGAAGTCCTCACCAAACCACAGAGCAAATGCCGCGCCAACAAGATTGTGCAGGAGCATGCTGGCAAAAATTCCCACAGCGGAAGCGCCGGCCAGTATGAGGAACTTCTTAAGGGTTCTGTCAATGTCCGCTTTCACTGCCAGAATCAGCAGTGCCAGTCCTAACAGAAAGAAAAGTGAGCCGGAAACGAAGAAAAGCGTCGGAGCGAAATTAACGCCTAGAATATCGTTGAGCAATTGCCTCAGTGGCGGTCCCAGAAGCAACTGCATTACGATTGCAAGCAGGATGAAAACACCAAACAGTGCCCAGAATACCGGCAGAAGAAATTTGTTCGCCATTTTCCCCTCCATATAACTCGTAAGTTGCAAACAATACTAATCCTCCATCAATAGCTTGTCAATGAGCCAGATGGACAGATAGGGTCGTGGCTAGGCATCTTGAAACTCGGGTTGGTACTTTACCGTTCCGCTTATGTTTGCCAGTGCGCCTTTGCTGAGCTCCAGGGCCATAAATGCCTCCTCAGGGACTGGATATTCACATTTGAGGTTAAAGGTTCTGGCTGGAACAAAACCGAAGCGCGGGTAGTAATCCGGATGGCCCAGAACAACCACCGCTTTGTGACCAGCTTGATGGCATTTCTCAAGACCAGCGCTGACAAGGCTTGCCCCTATTCCCCTGCTCTGATGCGATGGCAAAACGGCCAATGGCCCAAGCCCGACGGCAGTCAGGCTCGATGATTCTGATTGGATTGTGACAGGGGTGAATAGGATATGACCTACGACCTGGTCTGAATCAATAGCCACGAGCGACAGTATGAATGCTTGCCTGATGCGAAGCTTCTCAACTATGTCTGCTTCAGCCGTGCCACCAAATGCCTGCTCATTAACATAGCCAATAGCAGCTATATCTTCAGGTGTTTCCTGACGTATAATTAACACGAAAAGCTCAATTCTTAAGTTTGATGTCTTGTGCCTGGGGATTGGCGCATGGGCAATGATTGCCTTCAGGGTGTCAGCCAGCGCCACCTCCACCACCACCGCCACCTCCACCACCACTGCCGCTGCCACCGGAAAAGCCTCCCTGGACCATGTTTACCATGCCACTGAAGGCATCGCTTATCGAGCCTAGCGATGGTGCCGATGAGATGGCGGGGGTTATCCCGTCTCCTGTATCACCGGCGGCGTAAAACCAGACCGGTGTTGGAGCCTCAAGCTCGCTGAACTGCTTTACCCAGCCCTGGGTCAAGCCAAAAACTACCGCATAGGCGAAATAGGTATCCCAGTAGCTCAGATTGTCGGTAGCTAGCTGCTTGTCTTTAACCATTTTCTTGAGATACTTGCCAAAAGCCTTCCACTGCGCAGATTCTTTTGTGCCTGTCTCCGTTCGCTTGGGTAGTTTCCGTGATAACATGACCGCTGCTATGCCAACGGGAATTAGCATCACAAAAGGAACGAATGTCATCTCAGCATATTGGCCCAGAAGCACAAAGAGCAGTATGCCAAGAAACATGGCAAAAACGATGAGAAGTAATGCGGGAGTAAGCAGGCGTTGGGCTGACCGCGATGGCTCCTCTTCAAAAAGTCCCTGCTTTACGGCATCCCGTTCCACCTTCTGGGTAAATTCCCGCAATAGCTGCGGATGCCGTCCTTTCTGCCCTGAAAGCAGTTTGCCGTCGCGACTTGCCATAGTCTGCGTTACCAGTTTCTCGAAAGAGAATTTCTCACCATCCTTGGCTTTTATTATCAGGATGTCTTTTTGTGTGCCGAACCAACGTCGTCTTTCTGTTTGCACTATCTCCAGGATGCCTTTGTTGGCCAGGTCGAAGAGGGTGGCAGTAAGTTCCGCCGGACCCACTCTGGCACGGGTTACTAGTGCCACCAGTGCTGGAGGTAGGTCACTCGGGGGTGAGTACTGTGACTGCGGCACCGGCCCAATTTCAGGCAAGCGGCCTCTTCTGCTGAAGGCACGACGTATCCAGAGAGCCCCAAGTAGCGGTACAACCAATAAGCCAAATAGCGTCAGGAGCAGGTTTATTACCGGCTTAACTTCATTGTTGTAGGCCTCTTGCTTTTCTAGCTTTATCTGCCACGTTGGCGGAGTGCCTTCGATAAGGCCGTGGGGGAAATAGACTCTGATCTCAAGTTCTTCAGCAGCCGGTACTCTACCGGCGAGGAACTCTATGGTCTGGTCATCCACTATACGCCTGATAGTAGGTACACCATAGCTATAAATGGAAAGCTGCTGTGGCGGCACCGGCTGAGGCAGGTGAACTACTACTTTGCTTGACTCCACATAGCTGTCGCGGTCTCCGAAAACGGCTTTCCAGTATAGCTGGTCAGCAGGGCTGTTGATGTGCACACAACCGTGTACCGTGTACCTCAGCTCTATGCTCCGACGGCTGTTAATTGTCTCCGGAAACCACCAGCCAATCCAGAACTTGTCTTTCTCCATCCATGTAGCATAGGCATAAGTCTCACCACCGGGTGACTCACCAGTCCTCTTCCGAACATCTATCCATTCTTTCACCGAAGGGTTCAGTGAGTATCGCCGGTCACCTTCCCAAACCTCTACATTGTCGATTGACTCAAGCCTGTCGGTGGGCATCCATCTGAATGCATAGTGGAAATCGCCTGAGGTGAAAACGAATGTCTGTGTCTCGCTGATTTGTATATCCGAATTGGCTAGAATGCTGATATCGACATTTATGGACTCGTAATGATACACTCGGTCGGCTGCGGCAATAGCCCCAAAGCTGCCTAATAGCAGGGCCAGAGCCAAAAAAACAACCAGAATAGAAAGCAGCCCCTTGTCGATCCTGCTAAACATCTGCCCTGACTTTCTCCTATTCCTTTGCCTTGGGGATGATGGAGCGGGCGATGATTTCTTTCTGGATTTCGTCTGTCCCGCCGCCTATTCGGGAGAGGCGGCAGTCCCGCCAATAGCGTTGAGCAGGACTGTCCATCAATAGACCATGACCGCCATGAATTTGCAGAGCCTCATCGGCTACGCTGTTGGCTACCTGAGACGACATCAATTTTGCCATGGATATTTCTTTAACCGGATAAACTCCGTTTTCGAATAGCCAGGCCACATAATACACGAATTGCCTGGTGACTTCTATCTCTGTCGCCATATCTGCGAGCTTATGTTGAATGACTTGGAAATGAGCCAGCGGGTGACCAAATTGCTCCCTCTGTTGAGCATACTTAAGGGCGGCTTCAAAAGCTACCTGAGCCCGACCCACCGCATTAGCTGCCCCAGCTATCCTCTCTCCCTGGAGTTCCCACATAATGTGGTAGAAGCCCTTCCCCTCATCACCAATCATGTTTTCGGCTGGAACCTGACAGTTATCAAAATGAAGATGAGCAGCATCAGAGCAGACAGTCGTCACTTTGTGCAGCTTTCGCCTGGTGAATCCGGGAGCGTTTGATTCCACAAGAAACAGGGATATACCCTTATACCCTTTCTGCTCGCTGGTTCTGGCCACTACAAGGATAAAATCGGCACGGTAGCCATTGGTGATGAATATCTTCTCTCCGTTGATGACCCAGGAGTTGCCGTCCTTCCTGGCATTTGTCTGGATGGCAGCTACATCAGAGCCAGCCTTAGGCTCGGTTACCCCTAGAGCCCCGATCTTCAGGCCACGGTTCATCGCCACCAGAAATCGTTGTCTCTGTTGTTCAGTGCCGAATTTAAAGACAGGCGGTGCGACCATTTCATTCTGAACGGATACTGCTGTGGTTACTCCACCCATGGTTGAGTGAGCTAACTCCTCAGAAAAGATTATCGAATACATGAAGTCCAGATTTTGCCCGGCGTACTTCTTGGGGAAACGCAAGCCCAGAAACCCGAGTTCGGCAAGACGCGGGAAAATGGAGGAGGGGAATTCCTCTTTTTCTTCCCATTCATCAGCGTGAGGCGCCAGCTCTTTCTCGGCGAATTCCCTTACCTTCTTGCCGAATTGTAAGTGCTTTTCTGTGATAATTGGATGTAGTGTTTTGGGGCTTTTCTCTTCCATAACTAGAACTCCATTACTTTCAAGTCCTTGCTTATTATGAGCTTTGGTTTGGTAAACTGCTGGATGTAGTCAACGCTTATCCCGGGGGCGAGCTCTTTCAGTTCCAGCCCGGCCTCTATAATATCAAGCACACATAGACTGGTGATGATTCTGTTTACCACGCCCTTTGCTGTCAAGGGCAAAGTGCATCGCTTTACAATCCGCGGCTTCCCGTTTCGGTCGGTATGTTCACAGATGACGATGATGCGTCTGGCTCCGTAAGCCAGGTCCATGGAGCCGCCTATGGCTCCCAAGGCCTCTCCTTCAGTTCGCCAGTTGGCTAAATCACCGGTCTCGGACACCTGGTAAGCGCCAAGGATGGCGACATCGAGGTGACGACCGCGCATCATGACAAAAGAATCTGCAGAATGGAAGAAGGAGATGCCCGGGAGCATTGTTATCGGTTGAGCCCCGGCATTGACTAATTCCCAGTCCATTTCATCATCGCTGGCTATCGGTCCGAAGTTCAGTACACCGTTTTGTGAATGAAGGATGACTCCTTCAGGAGCAAAATTGGCTACTAGAGTCGGCAACCCGATGCCCAGGTTTGCATACATCCCCGGCTTCAGTTCTTTGGCTGCTCTTAGGCATATAAGGTCTTTGGCTAAACCTGCTGCTGGTGGTTGTTCAGAGCTACTTTCTTGGGTCAAGTCTTACGCCCTTTTGTTTTGACGGTACCTTTGTATACCCAGTCCAGTGGCGGCTTCTCGGCCTTGACCACTTTGTGGACGAAGATGCCCGGTGTAACAATAGCCTCGGGGTCGAGCTCGCCCGCCTCTACCATTTTGTCCACTTCGGCAATGGTAACCCTGGCAGCTATCGCCATGACGGGATTATGGCACCTTGCTGTCATTCGATAGACCAAATTACCCAATCTGTCACCCTTGTGTCCTTTGATGAGGGCAAAGTCGAGGGGGAGAGCGTGTTCCAGGATACACTCTCGGGTTCCGAATGTCTTTTTCTCCTTGCCTTCTTCTACTATTGTGCCCACGCCGACCGGACAGTAAAAAGCGGGTATGCCAGCGGCGGCAGCACGCAGCCTCTCTATCAGATTCCCTAAGGGTAATATCTCTACCTCGAATTCACCCTTTAAGTATGGCTCGAGTAGAGGATTGGGAGCAGATGGATCAGCGTATCTGGCGAATGGTGTGATGGCTTTTTGGACGCTGCCGGATTGAATCAAGAATTCGAATTGTCTCGGGCTGGTAGCCACCACGGTGAGACCTTTGACCTTTCGCTCGGCTAAAGCGAGGACGAGTCTGTACGGAGTACCGGCAGCGCCGAAACCACCAATACCAATAACAGCGCCATCAAATATATCGGCCACTGCTTCAGAAGGGCTGGCTACAATTTTGCTAACTACCGGCGATTTACCTGTACTCAAGCTATACTCGCACTACAACGGCTTGAAATATTTGATATCAAGGATATTGCCCTCGCATTTGTCTTTAAATACCGCCTCTACACGCATCCCTATTGTGATTTTATCAAGGGCTGTCTCTCCCAGGAGATGACACATTCCGGTATCTGCTCCATCTAGTTGAATTATCCCGCAGGCGTAGGGAACATCTGTGGGCTGGTAGCTTGGAGAATAAGTATATTGGATAACGGTGTAAGTCTGGACAGTACCTCTGGGCAAAACCTCAACTAATTCGCTCAGATTGCTAAAACACACGGCGCAGACAGATCGGGGTGGCACGTACACCTTTTGGCAAGTAGGGCACTTCACACCCATTATCTTTTTATTATCTCTGAGCTGCCGGTAGAACTCGCTGGCAAGAGCCCCGTAGTAGTTGAAATAAGGGACGTAGAGCCGCCCTGGAACCGTGAACGGTGCAGTCGCTTCCTCTTTAGCCATCCTGTCAATCCCTTTTTACTGAGAGTATTTGTTTGTCATTGCGACGGGCGTAAGCCACAAAGCAACCCCGGAGATTGCCACGCTTCCCTCTCAATTACAGAGAGGAGTTGCTCGCAATTCTTCTAGCCTTTCACTAACCTGAAATAGAGAATATCTGTTACTAACCCCTTGCGTTCCTGCTTTGGCTTCAATACCATCTCAACCCTCGCCCCTTCCTTCAGTTTTGTCTCATCTTGCTCTTCGAGATAATGCTGAAAGGTTATTCCCTCATCAAGTAAGATATTCCCGTGAATGTAAGGCTCCGGCTCTATTTTCCCGGTGCTCGGGTTCATCTGTGGTGCAACTACCTTCTCCCACTCTATCAGCTCTCCCTTACCGGAAAGCTCTACCCAATCAGGCCATTCTGACGCTCTCACGTGGCATATTCCACAGATAATCCTGGGTGGTAATAGGAGACGCTGACATTTGGGGCAGCGACTAGCCCAGAGCTTGCCATTGTCTCGTAGCTCGACTAGCCACTTGCCCAAGTAGGGACCGGCACTCCAATTGAAAGGCAGGTTCATCAAATTTGAAGTGCCGAGGTATTCTGGCGACTCTTTTTTGTCCAAACTATTCCTCACTTTAATCCAGAGCTTTACTGAGCAAGTGTGCCACCGTCCAGCTGCTGCCGCCCCAGGCTGTGGTGAATGTTCTTTTAACTTCACGGTTGACCTGGCGTGCCCCGGCATCACCGCGGATTTGCAGGGCAGCTTCAGCAACCCGTATCATCCCGGTAGCTCCAATAGGGTTAGTGGCGATGACGCCCCCTGATGGATTGACCGGAAACTCGCCATCACGGTTGGTGACACCTCTCTCGACGAGCTTGTAAGCCTCTCCCTTTTCACAGAAGTGGAACGCCTCAGACCAGACCAACTCCGCCCATGTAGATGGCTCATATATTTCAGCCATGGAGATATCTCGGCGCGGGTTAGTTATGCCATTCCGCTTGTATATTGTTAGTGCTGCCTTTTCCAGGTTATCCAGGGAAACAGGGTCGCCTCGATTGTAGCGAGTCTCGTTGTGGACCTCGACCCAATCTTTGACCCAAACCGGCTTTCGGCTCAGTTTTTTCGCCTTTTCCTCAGAGGCGACTATTATGGCACAGGCGCCTTCCGAAGCCGGGCACATGTCGAGCCTTCTCAGTGGTGGTACCAGCATCTCAGATTTAAGCACATCTTCGACTGTTTTCAGATTTAGTCTTAGATGGGCATGGGGGTTCAGGCATGCGTTTCTATCTGCCTTTAAGCGGACCAGAGCGGCATGTTCCTCAGTGGCGCCCGATGTTTTCATGTACCAACTACCCAATCGGGCGAAGGTGCCTATAGCTCCCGTGGATATCCAGCGATCCCATAGCGGGTCAGCGACGGTTTTTAGGCCAGCTCTGCTATCTCCCTCGCTTTGTTTTTCAAAAGTGACCGCCATGACAACATCGTAAAGCCCTGAAGCAGCACAGAAGAAGGCAGTGCAGGCCAGGGTGCCGCCGGTGGTGCCACCTGTGGTTACTCTGAACCCGGGCTTGTGATAGCAGCCTACATAGTCCACCTGCCACAGGTCCTGATGGTATCTTCCCTCGAAGAGCTCCATGTTCCCCGTTACTACTGCATCGACATCTTTTATCGTTAATTTGGCATCCTCCAAAGCAGCTCTTACCGCTTCGTTGCATAACTCAGGTATGCATACATCGGGACGTTTGCTTGTATGGTATGTCTGGCCTATGCCGATTATTGCAACTCTATTAGCCATCTTTTCTTTCCGTTTCAGGTTTTTAGGATGAGCACTGCATGATGCTGCCCGCATGGGCCATAAGTGCCGTGGGCAAGACCGGTCTTAGCTTTGGGGATTTGGTGGCCGTCTGCCTTCCCCATAAGCTGAAGAGCTACTTCAGCCACCCTGGCGATTCCAGCTACCAGCGTGGGATTCCCAGATAACACCCCACCGGATGGATTCACCGGCAGTTTGCCTCCCATCTCGGTGAGGCCTTTTTCAATTAGCTTTCCTCCGTTGCCTTTTTCACAGAATCCCAGGCCTTCGCTCCAGAGCAACTCTTGATAGGAGTAGTATTCTGATATTTCAGCCAGGTCGCTCTCACGCAATGGGTCGGTTATCCCAGCCTGACGATAGGCGTCCCTTGCCGCTGAAGATAGAGCATCGCATTCGGCCAGGTCTCGGTCTCCCAGATAATGGCTTTCGTAGCATTGTCCCATGCCGGCTATCCAGACCGGTGTCTTAGCAAGTTTCTTAGCTTTCTCTTCTACAGCCAGGATTAGGCCGCAAGCTCCGTCTGAAACTGGTTTGACTTCCAGTGACTTTATAGGAGAGGCCAGTACGGGCGAATTAAGCACCTCTTTAATTGATACCGGTTTTCTCAGCTGAGCAAAGGGGTTATTTTTAGCATTGCCTCGATTCTTGACTACTACACGAGCCCGCTGCTCTGGAGTAATCCCATATTTGTGAATATAGCGGTTTGCCTGGAGAGCGGCAGCAGCTAGGAAATCAAGGCCGACTTTCTGCTGATAAACTGGGTCGAAGGCAAAGTTCTCTATGATGTAACCCACCGTCTGCGATTCTTTACAGGTAGCCACCACTAAGACGACGTCGTAGTGTCCAGAGAGTATTTGGAGGTAAGCGTAGATGACGGCGTTAATCCCGTCTGAGCTTATTTTCTCCTCAGCTCGCAAATGGGCGCCGGCTACTTCACCATGGGCTATGTCAGACAGGGTTCTGCCATCCCAATGGTCAGAACTACAGGTAACAGTAGCATCGATGCCAGTGCCATCCCCGGAAAAGCTAAGCCCGGTCTCTTTCAAAAGCCTCTCTACTACCTGATAGGTAATCTCGACTTCGCGCCAGGCTGGCTTTGCCTCTTCATATTTGGTCTGGGCAACAACTACAATGCCAACTTTTCGACTCATTTTTTATCCCTGGGGTTACCGATAGTTGCGATTTAAGAGTCGCCAATCGCAAATTATACCTTCAGACTGCCAGGTTGTAAACATCGCATCGAGGGTGTCGAGCATCTTCTCGCTGCCATTGCGCCTCCTTTTGCCCATCTTTGCGAACTTCTTTTACCCGGTCATTGCGAGGCACCGAGTGCCGTGGCAATCTCAGGCAATACATCAGCCTCTGTCCGCTTCTACATCCCATACGGCAGTGAACGGAAGGCTTTATTGATTGTGCCAACAGTTGTCCGAGTGTCCTCGTCGGTGTGAGCCAGTGAGACAAAGGCGGCTTCGAACTGGGATGGCGGCAAATATATGCCTTGAAGCAACATCTGATGGAAGAATTTGGCGTAGACCTTGATGTCCGATTTGGTGGCAGTTTCATGGTCCGTGACCGGGTCTTTGGCGAAAAAGACGGTGAACATTGAGCCTAGCCGGTTCAGTTGTATGTATATTCTGGCTTTATTTGCCGCTTCGTTAATGCCTTTCGCCAGAAACGATGACTTTCGCTCAAGTGCGTCGTAAGCTTTAGATTCCTTTAATATGGTGAGTGTTTCAATACCGGCGGTCATAGCCACTGGATTTCCGGAAAGTGTCCCGGCCTGGTACACCGGCCCTGAAGGTGCCACCATTTCCATAATGTCTTTTCGGCCGCCGTAGGCTCCTATGGGGAAGCCGCCGCCTATAATCTTTCCCAAACAGGTCAAGTCCGGAGATATATTATAAAGGCTCTGGGCGCCACCGTAAGCCACTCGAAAGCCAGTTATGACTTCATCGAAGATGAGCAGCACTCCGGATTGGCAGGTCAAGCCTCGGAGATGTTCCAGGAAGCCAGGCTTTGGCAATACAACCCCTGTATTGCCAGCTATTGGTTCAACTATCACAGCAGCGATGTCAGAAGCGAAGTCTTTGAAAATTCGTTCTACTGCCTTTAGATTGTTATAGGGGGCGACCAGGGTATCGGAGGTCAATGAGGCGGGCACGCCGGGAGAGCTAGGTATGCCCAGGGTTGCCATTCCCGACCCTGCTTTAGCCAGTAGTCCATCTGAATGGCCGTGGTAGCAGCCGGCGAATTTCACCACCTTGTTTCTGCCGGTGAAGGCTCGAGCCAGCCGGATGGCGCTCATGGTGGCTTCTGTGCCTGAGTTAACGAATCGCACCATCTCGATTGAAGGCATAGCTCCGCAGACCAGCTTTGCCAGCGTTGTTTCCAGTTCAGTTGGAGCGCCAAAGCTTGAGCCATGTTCTACTGCCTTCTTGACTGCTTTTACTATTCGAGGATGGGAATGTCCCAGTATGAGCGGCCCCCAGGAGCAGACGTAATCTATGAATTCATTACCATCTTCGTCGTACAGTCTAGAGCCCCGACCCCACTTGATGAAAAACGGCGTACCTCCAACCGCCTTGAAGGCACGCACCGGACTATCCACGCCTCCGGGCAGATAGCGCTGGGCTTCTTCAAAAAGCTGTTTGGAGCGATTAGTATTTTTCATAACTTTATGTCAGACACGCATGCAACTATTTGATTTTGACCCTCACCCTAACCCTCTCCCATCAAGGGAGAGTGATTGAGATTGCCACGTCCTTCAGCGGAAGGACTCGCAATGACAGCAAAATTTACAGAGATGTAGGGACTGGTCTTTAGACCTGTCCGAAGCGGACAGACCTGAAGGTCTGTCCCTACGTGAGATTCTTCGATGGGCCCAGAATGACAGGTAATGAATGGTGACAAATAATTCACAGCCAGTGGGCTGCCTCCTTGGCGTAGTAAGTTATGATTATATCAGCCCCGGCTCTTTTGATGGCGGTGAGTATTTCCAGGACTATTCCTCTCTCATCCAGCCAGCCTTGCTGCGCCGCTGCTTTCACCATGGCGTACTCGCCGCTAACGCTGTAAGCAGCCAATGGGTGATTGAAGATATCACGCACCTTGCGTATTACATCCAGACAAGGCAAGGCTGGCTTGACCATGACGATGTCCGCACCCTCGGCTATGTCCTGCTCTATCTCTCTCAAAGCCTCCCGCCAGTTGGGCGGGTCCGTCTGGTAAGAGCGGCGGTCGCCGAACTGCGGCGCCGACTCAGCAGCTTCACGGAAAGGCCCATAAAAGGCAGAGGCATATTTAGCGGCATAAGCCAGAATTGGGATATTGTGAAAGCCGTTTCTGTCTAACGCCTGCCGAATCGCCTTTACCCTGCCATCCATCATATCTGAAGGAGCTACCATATCAGCGCCGGCTTCAGCATGAGATAAAGCTGTTTTGGCAAGTAGTTTCAAAGTTTTATCGTTGTCGACATAGCCATCCACGACAACACCGCAGTGGCCATGACTTGTATATTCACATAGGCAGACATCGGTTATCACCAGTAACTCAGGGCTCGTCTTTTTGATAGCTCGTATTGCCTGCTGGATCACTCCCTTTGGGTGATAGGCTGAGGAGCCGATTTCATCTTTCTTTCGGGGTATGCCGAAAAGTGTTATTGCTGGAATGCCAAGCTTAGCGATTTCCTCGGCTTCCTTAGGCAGCAGGTCATTGGAAAGGCGGTATAGGCCGGGCATTGAGCTTATCGCTTGCTTTATCTTATCGCCTTCTACAACAAAAAGAGGATATATCAGGTCGCCGACCTCAACCTTTGTCTCTCGAACCAGTGCCCGCAGGGCTTCACTGCGTCGGAGCCGTCGCAAACGCAGTTGTGGGAAACTACTCATCTTCCTTCCCCCTTTCCTTGGAAGTAATGTTCTATGGCTGCTACCAACCCGGGTATGGTGTGCTCCGTAGCTATTATGTCAGCCTTCAATCCCTTTTCAACCATGGCTGCAGTTGTGCTCGGTCCGATGCAAGCTAGCTTGGCTTGTTTTATAACCTCCCATCTTTGCCCCAGTATAGCCAACAGGCTGTTTACTGTCGAGGCACTGGTGAAGGTAATAACGTCAATCTCTCCTTTCAACAGCATCTCTTTTCCCTGTGAGGTTCCTTTGGTTGAGGTAGCAGTTTTATAGGCGTTTACCTGGTGGACTTTAGCTCCAAGTTTGGCAAGTCCGTCAGTCAATTCATTACCAGCGATGTCGGCACGAGGCAGAAGAACCTTGCATTCGGTGACATCCTTCTTGCTAAGGCCGGCTAGGAAGCCCTGACTCGTGTATATCTCCGGCAGATAATCAGGACATATGCCTTTTTTCTCAATGACTCTAGCTGTAGCCGGGCCTATAACCCCGATTCTAATGCCGGCAAAGTGACGCGCGTCCAAACTAAGGGCATATAGCCTTTTCCAAAACATCTCCACGGCATTGACGCTGGTAAGGATTATCCAGTCGTAGTTTTTCAGGTTCAGGATAGCCCGGTCAAGCTCCTTCCAGGTTTGTGGCGGGCTAATCCTTATAACCGGCATTTGGGTAGGAACAGCCCCACGTTCCCAAAGTAGCTGGCTCAATTCACTGGCCTGGTGTTCGGCTCTTGTCACCAGGACTCGTTTGCCGAAAAGAGGGAGGTTATCAAACCAGCGCAGCTGTTTGCGGAGCTTGACCACTTCGCCAACTACTATCACCGCTGGTGGCTCGAAGTTCTCTTGTTTGGCTTTACTGACGATATCTTCCAGCGTGCCGACCACAATCCGCTGCCTTGGGCTGGTGCCCTGGCTTATCACCGCCACCGGAGTAGCGGATGGCCTGCCGTTCTGTATCAATTGGTTGACTATCTGTGCCAGATTCGCCATTCCCATAAGGAAGACCAATGTATCGCTACCGGTGCTTATCTTATCCCAGGCAATGCTTGATTTACCTTTTTCGGGGTCTTCATGACCGGTGATGACAGTAAATGAGGAAGCCAGACGACGATGGGTCACCGGTATGCCGGCATAGGCCGGGACAGCATAGGCCGATGATATCCCGGGCACCACCTCGAAAGGAATTTGGTTGGCAGCCAGGACTTCAGTTTCTTCGCCCCCCCGCCCGAGGACAAAAGGGTCGCCGCCTTTGAGTCTAACCACTGTCTCGCCTTCTCGGGCTTTGCCAACCATTAGCAGGTTTATCTCCTTCTGCTCCATGGCATGGCAGCCACGTCCCTTGCCCACATATATCTTCTCAGCATCAGGAGATGCTTCTTCAAGCAGGCTATCATTGATAAGCCGGTCGTAAATGATGACATCGGCTTTTCTGAGGCATTTCAGCCCCTTTACAGTGATAAGGGCTGGGTCACCCGGCCCAGCACCCACCAGGTATACTTTGCCACGTTTCACGTTAGCTCAACCTTTACTATAAATTCTAGTATCTTGATTTTAAGCATTTCAAATATCTTTTACCTATGTTAGGCTATTCTACCACACCATCCTTTGTCCTCGCAGAGCCATGATTGAATATCATCCAGAATCTAATCCAGTACCATTAACATTAAAGTAGTATAGACCTTTTAAGGCCTATACAAGGTTTTGTCATGCCTAGCTTTTGTGGTAAAGTTTATAGATACTTTGCAAATACGAGAATCGAGATTGAAGAACTCCTTTACCCTTATAACGCTGTACATAGTAGCCTTTGTCGGATTTGCCGGTTTCAGCTTTTTGTTTCCGGTGATACCGCTCTATGCGGCTGAGTTGGGTGCTACGGTGGCAGAAGTCGGGCTGATAGTAGCTACCATCTCTTACGTTACGGCTTTCTTTCTGATTCCATTTGGCATGCTTTCTGATAAATTTGGCCGGCACGAACTTCTGGTCGGTGGTTTAGCCGTCTTTACCTTGGCCCCCTTACTCTATCCTCTGGCTAACAATCCTGAGCAGCTTATTTGGGTCAGGGCAATCCATGGCCTGGCAGCAGCGGCTTTTCTGCCGACCGCCATTGCCCTGGTAGTTGATCTAACCCCCGAGACAAAGCGAGGCGAAGCCATAGGCTGGTATACAGCTTCACTCCAACTGGGCTTGATGGCCGGCCCAATAACCGGTGGTTTCCTGACAAGCCACTTTGGTTTCGATGCTGCCTTTTATGGCTGTAGCGCTATCTCTCTGATAGGCCTAGTTCTGGCTTTTTCCCGACTCCGTGCTATTTCCCACCGACCAACGGCCATTCCAGGCAAAGCCAGCTCATCATGGCATTGGCTAGGACAACCGCTGGCGATTGCCGTCTTGTTGGCCCCCCTGCTAGTTGCTGTTGGCTCAGGCACGATTGGCAGCTACATCCCACTTTACGGCAGGGGTTTCGGCATGACTGAGGCTGATGCCGGGGCAATCATTACTGCCCTTTATGCCAGCTCAGCTTTGTTGCGAGCTCCAGCCGGGAGATTATCGGACAGTGTTGATAGAAAGCTTTTGCTTATCGTTGGTGTGGGGCTAAGTGCTATAGCTGTGTCTCTTTTTCCCTTCTTTCATAGCCTATCACAGTTTATCATCATAGGCATCATATTTGGCATCGGTATGGGAATAGCCATGCCGGCAAGTCTAGCTATGGCGGCCGATTTTTCTCCGGTGGGGGGAAGGGGTCTGTCTATGTCCATACCTACTTGTTTCTTTCAAGTCGGCTTGGCGGTCGGGCCTACAGCCATGGGATATGTAGCTGGGATAAGTAGTTTTGAGACTATGTTCCTGGCCTGTGCTGCAAGCCTGGTCTTCGGTTTGCTCATCATGCTCGGCTTAATGCGCGTCCAAAAGGTACAGTGATGAAGGTTGTGTTACATATATGCTGCGGAGTCTGCGCTGCAGGTGCGGTGGAAGCACTGGTCACAGAGGAGCACGAGGTTCTCGGCTTTTTTTACAATCCAAACATTCACCCGGCAGAGGAATACCAAAAAAGACTAGAGGCAGCCTGCAAGGTAGCTAAAGAGTTAGATTTCCCGTTACAGGCCGGGCCCTATACTCCCGAAGAATGGTTCGACCGGACTAGCTCCTTAAAGGATGAACCTGAAGGTGGTAAGCGATGCCAGGTATGCTACAGACTACGGCTGGAAAAGACCTATGATTACATGGCGGCTTGTGGGGCGGATGCCTTTGCCACTACTTTGACAATTAGCCCTCGCAAGTCGGCACAGGCAATCAATAATATAGGACAGGAAATTGGTGGGGACAAGTTTCTAATGAGAGATTTTAAGAAAAAGGATGGCTTTAAGCGGGCTGTGCAGTCAGCCAAGAGATTGGAGCTTTACCGACAGAACTATTGTGGCTGCATATATAGCATAAGGCAAGGGACATGACAACATCCCCCCTCCTTCTAGCTCCCTCCCGCCAGGGGAGGGAGAAAATGGTCACCGACCCCTCTTGCGGTGGGTCTCGATAAATCTCTCGATGGAGCGGTCGTAAGTCCTCTCGATATCAGCCGAGAAGAAACAGGCTGGCAGCTCACCTGACCTTTGATGATAAGTGAGACATTCGCAGCAAATACCTTTTCTGGCGCATGGTTCGTAGGTGCAGTTGCACCTGGTTTTGTTTTCCTCAATTTTGCATTCTCTCATCGCAGCTCCTCCATAAAATCTATGCCCCTATCTTCTCTGGTCGAATCTCCGGCCTAGGAGTAGTGAAGCTATGGTGATTTTTTGAATCTCGATGGTTCCACCGGCAACCCCCCAGCCCCAGCCATCGCGCATCATGCGCTCCACAGGATATTCTTTTGAGTAACCATAGCCGCCGTGTATTTGCAAGGCCATCCCGGTAACTTCTCTCACCATCTGGTTGGCAAAACACTTAGCCAGGTTAGCCTCAAGTGGGACGGGCAATCCTGTGGCTGCGTTGACTGTTGCCCTGTAGATGAGAAGGCGGGCGGCTTCAACCTTCATGGTCATCTCTGCCAGCATGAACTGTATTGCCTGGAATTCACATATCTCTTTGCCCCACTGCTTCCTTTGCTGCGAATAGGCCATAGCCTCTTCCAGAGCTCCTTGAGCTATCCCCAAGCACATGGTGGCATTGCCGCATCGCTCAAGGTCGAAAGCCATCATTAGCTTTCTAAACTCGCCCTCCTTGACCACCAGATTATCCGTGGGGACGCGGCAATCCTCAAAAATCAGGTCGCAACTCGGAAAGCCTCTCAAGCCCATGAACTGTTCTTGTTTACCAAAGGAAAAGCCGGGTGTACCTTTCTCAATGATTAGCCCGCCTATACCTTTAGCCCCTTTCTGTTCACTGAGTCTCACATATACCACATAAACGTCAGACTCGCCTCCACCGGAGATAAAGCGTTTCATGCCATTAACCACATAGTGGTCACCTTTTAATACAGCTCTGGTGCTGAGGTCGGTCAGTGCCGAACCTGCCTCGGGTTCGGTCATGCCAACCGAAATCATGGATTCGCCATGACATACAGGAGGCATATATTTCTTTTTCTGTTGCTCGGTGCCAAACTGTTCAATTACCTTTACCGGGCCAACATTGGATTCGAAAACAGGTGCGGCGCATAAAGGTGATACCCTGGCTAACTCTTCGATCGCCAGAATGGCTTCAAACGCAGACCGTCCCTGTCCACCGTATGTGACCGGCAGGCACAAGCCCAAGAGGCCTAAACCTGCCAGCTTTTGCACATACTCGGGGGGTATGTGTTCAGCCCTGGCTTCCCATTCCACAGCCTTTGGGCGGAACTCCTTTTCAGCCACATCATGCACCATCTTCTTCAGCATTTTTTGCTCTTCGGTTAATTGAAAGTCCATCTTTCGACTCCTTAGTTTCTTATCAGTGCCGCCTGGGTATTTTATGTCGTCATTAGTTTTTTTACAATATAAACGGGCTTGTTTAACAATCTATTCCGAAATCCTTGCTATCGACTTAAGACTTTTGTTAAGCTGTGGAAAGCACGCGCGGGAAAGGAGGCAAAAAATGAAACTGGTGACTTTCGAGGTTGTTACCGCTGTAGGGCCGGCGCAACGCATCGGGGCGATAAGCCAGGGGAAGATAATTGATCTCAACATGAGCTACACGTGCTATTTGGCGGACAAGCGTGGCAGCCACCGAGCTTATGAGATAGCTTCAGCAGTATTGCCACCCGACATGACTGCTTTTTTCCGCAGTGGGCAGGAGGGCAGAGAGGCAGCCGAGACAGCTATTGACTACGTGGCAAAGCAGCGGTCGAAAACGCCTATCATGGGGCCGAGGGGTGAAAAGATGGTCTATGAGATGGTGGAAGTCAGGCTCAAAGCTCCGGTGCCCCGACCCAACTCTCTTCGAGACTACATCACCTTCGAAGGCCATGTTACCTTCTCTGGGCTGAAGCAGGTGGATAAGGCTTGGTATGAGATGCCTGTGTGTTATAAAGGTAATCCCGACACGGTTATCGGCCCAGAAGAAACCATCCCCTGGCCCAGTTACACTGACCTGCTAGACTACGAACTAGAATACGGCATCTACATAGGCAAAGAAGGCAAGAACATCCCACGGGAAAGAGCAAAGGAATACATCGCCGGCTACACGATATTCAATGATACCAGTGCTCGAGATATCCAGTTACAGGAGATGACGGTGCTCCTCGGCCCGGTCAAAGGGAAGGACTTCTGCAGCGTTATGGGACCTTGTCTGGTAACTCCAGATGAGGTGAACCCCAGCAACATGCGGATGATAGCCCGCATCAACGGTGAGGTATGGTCAGACAGCAATAGCGGCACCAGTTACTGGACCTGGCCTCAGATTATTGAGTTTGCCTCTATGGAGGAAACACTTTACCCCGGCGACTTTCTAGGCTCGGGAACTGTGGAGAGGGGCTGTGGTGGCGAGCTGAACAGATGGCTTCAGCCGGGGGATGTCATCGAGCTAGAGGTGGAAGGCATCGGCATCCTGAGAAATCGGGTGGGCGAGAAGCCGCCTAAGCGGACTTTTATCCGTTGACGCCTGCCTTGACAGCATTTGTGTACCAAGATACTCTTAAGCCAGCATAGAGATAAAGGATGTCAGACAGAGTTACCCAGAAAAGCACCCTTTTAATAAATGCTGATGCCTCCGAATGTGCTGGCTGCATGACCTGTATGTTGAGTTGTTCTTTCAGGCTTGATGGCACGTTTAATTTATCCGCCGCCCGGATTCAGGTTAAAAAGTCGGTCAATCAGCCCAACGAATTCGAGATAGCTTTCACCAAAGATTGTGACAGGTGCGGGGTGTGCGTTACCTATTGTCCATATGGTGCTTTAACTCGGCAAAGAGTTAGAAGGGCAGCGTAAAATGGGGCTCCACGGTTATGCTGGCAACATCCTCTATGTTGACCTAACCAATAGTAGTATAAGGAGAGAGCCGCTTGATGCTGAACTGGTTAGAACCTACATCGGCGGCGCTGGAATCAACAATAAGCTCGCTTACGACCTCATACCTCCAGATGTAGGGCCGTTTTCCTCTCAGAACGCAATAATCATAGGCACCGGTCCGTTTAACGGCACTATGATACCAGGCTCCTCAGAGGTGATGGTTATACATAAATCGCCTCTTAATGGTTCCTTTCCTCATACCAATGGTGGCGGCCATTTCAGTCACTTCCTAAAATCCTCTGGCTATGACCACCTTGTGATTACAGGGCGATCAGATAAGCCGGTGTACCTCAAAATCCATGATGAGGATGTGGAAATATGTGATGCCACTGACCTCTGGGGCATGGATGTCTTTGAAACCACGGACGAGCTGAGGCAAAGATATGAGCAGTGCAGTGTAATCCCAATTGGTCAGGCGGGGGAGAACCTGGTCAGTATCTCAGTGACCCAAATTGACAAAGGGGGTACCTTGGGTTCGGGCGGTCTTTGCGCGGTGATGGGTTCTAAAAAGCTTAAAGCTATAGTTGCTGTCCGGGGCACGAAGGGGATTACTGTAGCTGACCCCAAAAGGTTGCAGAAACTTGTCGACGAAATATTAACTCTAGTTAGAGGTTATCACCTGCGTGATGAGATGATGCAGGGCGGCGCCATGACCATGACGTCTGGCTGGGTGCCAGAGGGAACGCTGGCCAAGAACTCATCGGTGCTTATACCCTTCCCACCAAATGCGAAAGGAGTACAGGCAGAAATATACGAGCTTCATAAACGAAGCCGTAAGAAAATCGCCTGCATAACCTGTCCCATGTCCGATAAAGACCGCCTTGACCTATCTGAGCGTGGCATGGTGACATACGATACCGCAGTGTTTGCCGTCGGGGCGATAATGACAGCCTCTCCGGCATTCGGTCATCGGGCTGAAGGCTCCCCACTGGACAGATATGCAGATGCCTTGCACTTCTTTGACTTAACAAACCGCTATGGTATTGACAGAGTTTATAGCTTCCAAGGGCTCATTGACTTTGTGGTCACCTTGTACGAGGAGGGGATAATAACCAAAGAGGACACCGGCGGCATGGAATTGAACCGGGAATTTGGCACCCTTCTGAATTTAGCAAAGATGACTGCTTTCAGGGAGGGTTTTGGTGATATACTTGCCGATGGTGTCATCAGTGCTGCTCGTAGGCTTGGAAGAGGAGTAGAAAAATACGTCCAGAATGTAATTAAGGGACAATTTGTCATTCTAGACCCGAGAATATCAGGACTTGGGCCGATGCAATTTGAGATGATGGTGTACCCCGGTCGGTCGTTGGGTGTGGCTGCTGCTATGGGTGCTCCTTCGTACAGCCCTGGCTGGCCGATGAAGGAACTTCTAAAACAGGCTGACAGATGCGGAGTCCCTGAGGAGGTGCTAGGGCATATCTTTACCGAGAAGTCATTTAATGTTGGGCGGCTAGCCAAGCATGGGGAGGATTTTTTCAACCTGTTCGATATGTTTGGGCAATGCCACCGGCTTTATATTTCCAGATTCTACAGTATTAGGATGCTGGCTGAGTTATACTCGGCTGTTACTGGAATTGAAGTAACGCCGACTGATCTAAAGTTGGCCAGTGAACGTGTGTGGAACCTGTGGAAGTTGCTTAACTACAGGGCTGGCTTCGACCGTAAAGATGATGAGCCACCTGAAATATGGTTCCAGCCTCTTAAAGGGATGGACAAGGAGTATGTCCTGAAGGATTACTTTGGAACTACCCCCTTGACCAAGAAGGATTTAGGCCACCTTCTGGACGACTACTATGATGAAAGAGGCTGGGACAAAAAGACTAGCTTGCCTACTGCTAGAAAACTTAGAGAGTTAGGGCTGGATAGCCTAGTCTCGGATGTAGGAAAGCAGTCAGCCAATTAGAACACATTATTTCTGGCCAAACAGGGTATAAAACCCTTTGCCGACCTTTCTGCCCAGATAGCCGATTTCCACCATTCTCTTGAGCAACGGCGCTGGCTTATATCTTTCCCATCCGGTCTGCTGGTAAATTCCCTCGAGCAGGTCTACGCCTACATCTATGCCAATGAGGTCACATAGCTCGAATGGTCCCATAGGCCAGTTAAAAGATATCCTTACGATTTTATCTATGTCCTCCATAGTAGCCAACCCCTCTTCTAGCAATTTGGCGCCCTCGTTCATTACCAAGGGTATTATCCTGTTGGTTACAAAACCGGGCGAGTCTTTAACCACCACGGGTTCCTTGCCTATGGACTTGGCAAATTCATAGCTCACCTTGAGCGTTTCTTCCGAGGTAAGCAAAGACTTCACTATTTCTATTCCCCTCATCATCGGCACCGGGCTGAAGAAATGCATGCCGATAACCTTTTCTGGGCGTTTAGTCGCCGAGGCTAGTAAGCCTATAGGTATGCCTGAAGTGTTAGATGCCAGTATAGTCTGCTTTGGGCATATCTCTTCAAGTTGTTGGAATATAGGTGTCTTAACATCGGCCCTTTCAAATACCGCCTCGATTACGTAGTCGGCGTCCCTAGCCGCCTCCTTCAAGTCTATTGATGTGCGAATATTTGCCATGGCCTTATCCATATCGGTCTGGCCGATTCTGCTCTTCTCCACAAATTTACCCAGGCTGGCTTTTATGGCACTCATTCCCTTGTCGATGAACTCCTGCTTCACATCGACCATCGTTGTTTCGTAACCTGCTTGAGCCACTACCTGAGTTATCCCATTGCCCATCGTTCCTGAGCCGATAACGCATACCTTCTTTATCGCCATTTGTTCCCCCTAAGTTTTTGGTCAATTTTACCACGAAATTCTGTTTGCCGCTAAGCAGTTCGGAAGCCGTTGATTATACCGTTTAGCGAAGCCCATCAAATTGGTGCTATAATGCGAAAATCACTTTAGAGGAGGTGCGAGATGAAGACCGGTAAGGAATACCTTGAAAGCATCAAGAAGATGAATTTCTCGCTCTATATTGACGGTGGAAAGATAAACAATGCTCTGGATCATCCTTCAGTAAGAGCAGCGGCAAATGCTGTGGCTGCCACTTATGACCTCGCCCATGATAAAGAGATGCGGGACAAGATAATTACCACATCACATTTCACCGGTCAACCAATACCACTGTTCCAGCACGTACCTCAAAGCGTGGATGACCTTGTCGCCAAGGTGAGCATAACGCGCTACTGTAATCGGAGCCTAGGCATGTGCTCTTTCCGATGTATTCAGAATGCTTACGCTCCCTTGCTGTACGTCACCCACAAAGTAGATAGTGACAAGGGGACATCGTATCACCATAATCTCATCGAATGGCTGAAATATATGCAGAAAAATGACCTCTTAGCCTGTCCGGCGATAACCGACCCCAAAGGGAATCGAAAGATACCTGCTGATAAACAACTTGACCCCGATATGTACCTGCGGGTGGTGGAAAAACGCAAGGATGGGATTGTGCTAAGGGGGGCAAAATTACATCAGACCGGGGCGGTGATCTCGCATGAGAAACTGGTCTTGCCCAGCACCACCCATCGCAAGGGGGCCGAAGCTTACGCGGTGGCCTGTGCCGTACCGGGCAATGCCAAAGGGATTATTCACATCTCGGTGCGGCAATCTCAGGACGACCGCAGAAAAGAGGGTGTGGAGATAGACCTAGGGAACATCAGGTACGGAGTTCACGAGTGTGTAGCTATATTCGACAATGTTTTCGTTCCCTGGGAGCGGGTATTCCTGTGCGGTGAAGTGGAAGTTTTTGACGACATGGTCGGATTCTATGGCGCGTCTCATCGGCCAACCACTGGTGGCTGCAAAGCTGGCTGGGCTGACGTCCTCATTGGTGGAGTGCAACTGATGGCACAGTATAACGGTCTGGACCAGGCAGCACATGTAAAAGACAAAATAACAGACATGATAGCGATAACTGAAACCATGTATTCATGTGGCATTGCTGCTGCTGTCAGGGGGTTTGAACTGCCTCACGCTGGGTACATCGCTGACCCTGTTCTGGCAAATAACACAAAGTATTATGCATCTAAGGCAGTGTTTGACCTGATAAGGCTGGCAGAGGACATAACCGGCGGCATTTTAGCCTGCTGTCCCAGCGAGAAGGAGATGAAGAATCCAGAAATCGCACATTACCTAGAGAGATTTCTTAAGGGAGTAGACGAGGCACCGGCTGAACATAGGATTCGTATAGTAAGGCTGATTGAAAATATCTCCTGGGGGCTGGGTGCGATATTGCACTCAGCTACGCACGGAGGCGGCTCGGGGCAGGCGTGCAAAATGATGATTTACGAGCTTTCAAAACTCCAGCCGCACAGGGAGATGGCGATTAAATCAGCCAAAGCCCTGGCTGGAATATCGGTATAGGTTGATGTTGCATCACGGTGTTAACAAAGGTATTCCGTTTGGGCTGACGTTGTATAAGTAGTCCGATGCCAAACTATCAGACTATCTCCTCGTCCCCCTTGAGCTACAGACGGAACTCCTGGCAATAACCTGCTGCGTTTTTGCTTATCATTCGAATTCCATATGTCATTTCACACCTGACTCTTTACTCTTCTGAATCATCTCCAGATATATACGACTCCCCTGGCGCAGCGTCCGCTCTTGAGTGCTGTAGTCAACATGATAAAGTCCAAATCGCCTCTCGAACCCATATGCCCACTCAAAGTTGTCCATCAGCGACCAATAGAAACAGCCCTTAACGTTCATTCCTTCAGAGATCGCCTTGTTCACAACCAGCAAATGGTCTTCGATGAACTTGGCTCTCTTCGTGTCGCTGTCATCAGCAATGCCATTCTCTGTGATATAGATGGGTTTAGAGGTGTAGCCAGTTATCAGCTTGAGGGCACGGTATAAGCCTTCGGGGTAAATCTCATATCCCATGTCCGTCAATTTCTCTGGAGGCGCGCGTGTAATTTCAACAAACTGCTCTTGACTGAAAGGGTTAAACCGCCGGTGGAAGTGCGTGTAATAATTCAGGCCAACGAAATCGAAGGCTTCCTTCACCCCGCTTGTGTATGATTCGTTTGCCAAGCCAGGCATTGAGAAATCGAAGCGCCCGTCCACAAGGTACGGGAAATGCGATTCAGTCAGATTCTTATTGAGGAGGTAGGCCACCACAACATCCAGCAGGTACCACTGATTGGGAGGGTCATAGGTCCCCATGTACACGACGAGCCCGACCTGAGCTTGTGGCTCGAGCCTCTTGATGGCAGTGTAAGCCGCCGTATGAGCGCGCAGCAGGTTTCGAAAGACTATTGCTGCCTTTTGAGGGTCTTTTACGGCCGGAGGCCACTCAGCTGTGAAGTATCCAAGTACAGCGTAGATGGACGGTTCATTGATGGTGCACCATAGTTTCACCTTAGGTCCTAAACGCTGGACAACATGTTCAACAAATCTGACAAAGATATCAGGGGAATCCTCTTGGAGGAACGCCCCCTGTTCCTCAAACCATATGGGATTGGTGAAGTGATGCAACGTAACCATCGGCTCAATGCCATTCGCCAGCAGTTCATCCACCAACTGTTCATAGTGGTCGAGTACCGCCTCATCAAACTCTCCTGGCTTCGGCTCAATCTTGCTCCATTCGACTGAGAAGCGATAAGCATTCAGCGAGAGTGCCTTCATAAGCTGAATATCTTCCTTATAGCGCTGCCAATGGTCGCATGCCATCCCAGCTTTCTGACCGTTCAATATCTGAGGTTTGCCGTGTTCATCAACAGCGGATTCGAATTGAAACCAGTTGTTATTTGTGCAGTTGCCTTCGACCTGATGAGCCGCTGTAGCACTGCCCCAGAGAAAATCTTTCCCGAAGTGCAGTGAGTCGCTCTTAAGCTTGTCGAAATCTAAGCGCATGTTGACGTTGGGATCTCTGAACCAGAGCACCACCCCAAAATACACTATGGCGAGTATCAGCAGTGTAAAAAGCAGTTTCCTCAAGTTTCTGTCTTACCTCCTTACGGTGTCAATGCTTCACTCAAGCTGAATTATACCATTCTTAAGGCGAAGGTCTAACACTGCCATTTCAATTGCATGTGATTTCAGCTTCTTATTGGTTTATCAACACCCGTCAATGTCGCCACACAATGTTAACAAAAGTGTTCTGTTTGAACTGGCTTTGTTGAACTAGGGGAACCACTACGTAGTGAAGCCGTGGGCGTGCCCATCGTCCCCGAGCCGATAACGCAAACTTTCTTTATAGCTATATTCGTTCCCTCCAACAATTTTGGGTTAATTTTATCATGAAGCTCCGCCCCCTCAGTAAGCCGGTTAGGTCATCAGCCAGCATCCTAATTGACTTTTCCCAAACGGAATGATATTCTGCCATAACTTATACCCATGGCAATGTTGGGACATAGTGAGGGCATAATTTGAGAATACTTCTGGTTTATCCGCAATATCCAGACACATTCTGGAGTTTTAAGCATGCTTTAAAATTCATTTCTAAAAAGGCGGCTTTTCCTCCTCTGGGCTTGTTGACTGTGGCAGCAATGCTACCAAAAGAGTGGGAAAAGAAGCTCGTGGATATGAACATGGCAAATTTGAACGCCAGAGATATTGAATGGGCTGATTACGTCTTTATCAGTGCTATGGCTATACAGAGAGATTCAGTGAAGGATGTTATCAGGAAATGTAAAAAATTGGGCGCTAAGATTGTTGCCGGCGGCCCTCTTTTCACTACCGGACATGAAGAATTCGATGGAATAGACCATTTCGTGCTTAATGAGGCCGAGATTACGCTGCCATCCTTTTTACAGGATTTGAGCGATGGCTGTGCTAAACATATTTACACATCTGATAAATACCCGGACATAACAACAACTCCCGTCCCAGCTTGGGAACTTATTAACCTGAGCAAATATTCCTCAATGAGTGCTCAATATTCTCGAGGTTGTCCCTTTGATTGTGAGTTCTGCGACATCGTCCTGCTGAATGGACACATGCCGCGAACAAAGGATAAAGACCAATTATTGGCTGAACTAGAGGCACTGCGCAAACAAGGCTGGCGGGGCAGTGTCTTTATTGTCGACGATAATTTCATAGGTAATAAGAGGAAACTGAAGACGGAAATCCTCCCGGCATTAAGCAAATGGATGAAAGAAAAAAGGCATCCCTTCTCACTCTTCACCGAAGCCTCCGTAAATCTCGCTGACGATGAAGAGCTAATGCGATTGATGGTCGAAGCCAATTTCAACACAGTATTCGTCGGAATTGAAACTACAAACGAAGAGAGCCTATCCGAATGCGGGAAGTCGCAAAATAGAAATCGAGATTTGCTAGCTTCCGTTAAGAAGCTCCAGAGCTATGGTTTACAGGTGCACGGAGGATTTATTGTCGGCTTTGATAATGACCCGCCCTCAACCTTCGAGAACTTAATAAATTTCATTCAAAGAAGCGGAATTGTCACGGCAATGGTCGGCTTATTAAACGCGCCTCCCGGCACAAAGCTATATCACCGCCTGAAAAAGGAGAACCGCCTACTATCAGAATTCTCCGGTGACAACACCGATTGCTCTATTAACTTCATTCCTAAAATGGACTATAAAGTTCTTATCAAAGGCTATTACAAAATCATCGATAACATCTACGCACCCAAGCAGTACTATGAACGCGTAAAAACATTCCTGAAACAATACAAATCCACGCGAACAAAGGGACTTCGACCTCGGCTTGAACATCTTATGGCGCTGGTCAAGTCTGTGTGGTTCTTGGGAATCAAGGAAAAGGGAAGAAAATACTACTGGAAGCTCATCGGCTGGACATTATTAAGACACCCAAAGTCTCTCCCCATGTCAGTAACGCTTTCAATATACGGATTTCATTTCCGTAAGATTGTGAAGGGCTACATTCGGACCCTGGCTTTAAATAATTCCTGAGCCTTGCGGTAAAATAAACAAACAGCCCACCCAAACCGAATCCCGTAGAAATTGGCTATGGTTCCAGATATCCCCCTCCCCGGTGGAGCTACCAAACGAAAAGAACAGCCTCTTTACTCACATTTTGCCTTCGCATACAATTGCCTATAATAAGAAGTAGGTCATGAAAAGGAGAAAGATATGAAAGATGTATATCTCGAATTAAATTCAATAATCAATGATTTCTATAATAAATATAAAGGTCTATACTGCTCCCCATTAAGACAGGGCTTGAGCTAAGAGAGTAAAATGGCTGAAAGGAAAACAGCCATGAAAAGAAGAAAATGGGATCCTAAGACCAAAGCCATGATAGTGATAGAGGGACTCAAGGGCAGGCCGGTATCAGAGATTTGCATCGAGCATCAGATCAGCCAGGCTCAATACTACCAGTGGCGTGAGCAATTTCTTGCCAACATGCCGCAGATATTTGCCGACGATAGCCGCAGGGAAAAAGCGTTGACTAAAGAGAATGCTCGACTCAAGAGGATCATTGGGGATCTCACCGTGGAGCTAAAAAAAACCGAAGAGTGGTTACGATGAGGCGTAGAGAATCTTGGCTGATAGCAGAACGTAATTCCCTTATTCTTGAACGTATTAAGACTCTCAAAGGTGAGCATCCATTTTGGGGATACCGGCGTATTTGGGCAAATCTGAAGTACATCGACGGGCTTGAGATCAACAAGAAACGCGTTCTGCGTTTAATGCAGAAACACGATCTTCTGGTTAAGCCAGATGCAAAATTGAAAGCGATAAGGACTCCGACCAAAAGTAAGCCGAAGCCATATCGTCCCAACCAATGGTGGGGTATCGACATGACGAAGGTGATGGTACAGGGATTTGGCTGGATGTACATTGTGGTAGTACTGGACTGGTATACCAAGAAGATTGTGGGGTACTATGCTGGTATGGAGTGTAAAAGCCGACACTGGCTGGAAGCGCTGGATATGGCAGTGAACAGACAATTTACTGATGGAGTGCGTGAGAAGCAGTTATTTCTCATGTCGGATAATGGGAGTCAGCCAACGTCACTCGGTTTCATGAAAGCCTGCCGCGAAATGGATATTACCCAGGCATTTACCAGCTACAACAATCCGAAGGGCAATGCCGATACAGAGCGTGTCTTCAGAACAATGAAAGAGGAGCTTCTGTGGCTAAAGGAGTGGACAAGTCCGTTTGAACTGGCGGATGCTCTGGGAAAATGGATAGAGTACTACAATGGCAAGTACCTACACTCGACACTTGGTTATAAGTCACCGGAAAAATTTGAGGAGGAATATCAAAATAGCCAGGCTACTCTCTTAGCAATGGCTTGATTTTAAGGGGTGCAGTACAAGGTATTTCTCTATTCCTCTGGGAGCAGTTAGCTTTTCTACACAAGAATATATGTTTTTCTGTATCCCAGTATTCATGATTCTTCTAGGGACAATTCACGGGATTTGGCTTATTTATGATTCATTTACCCAAAATCATCCATTTCTAATAGATTTTTCAAAATCCAAATCGCAGATAACAACACAATTAATAATGTTTATAAGCATGATTCTCTACGCTGTGTTATTGTGCCGTCTATTTTTCGTTAGTAATACTGCTATTAATTCACCTTGGTTATCTGGTTTAATGATGGGATGGGCTATTGGCATAATCGCAATACCATTAATGTGGATAATTCATATTTCTATGTCCTGGCTTGCTTTACGACCTATTACTGCACACAGGGCACATGCAATTCTAGCCATTATTATTTTGGTTATATATTTCGTCTTATTGTTACCTACTTTGACTACAAATTTAGCCGAGCGCACTGCTAAAGCAGATTATGATAAACTTCCCATAGTTGTCGTAACATCTGAAAAATTACCTCACGAACTCAGTGCAATTTCTCTTGATGGTAGTAGGATAAATGTTAAATTATTGTTGATCAATAATGACTGGATACTTTTCTTTGTATCCAAACCTGAAGCTCATGTCACGGCAGATGATTTTAGGCCGACTGATAGTAATATCTTATACATGATGCGGTTGTCCGATATTAAATATATTAGTTCTACCATATCGGATAACACGAGTACGAAGAGTTATGGTTCCTTCTCGAACCTCACAAAGTGAGCAGTCGTCGCAAAGCAGACGTTGGCTCCGATAACGGTTGGTTCGAGCAGGCACAGACAGGCCTTTTCGAGGTCGCTTCAAATTTTGATGTTCCGTTCTCGGGTTCCCTGCCAAAGCCTTCTTCTTCCAGCTTTTCCATAGCTGTTCCGCTTCTGATTATTTATGCACAGCCATGTTTATAAACCTTTTGTCGTATTACTCGTTTAATAAGTAGAGAACGATTATTGGTTCAAAATTTTAACTGGAAATTAATATTCTCTTGATATCATAAACGTATAAGCGAGCGATTGGAATCCAGATAAAAAGTAGTGAAAAAGGAGAAAACGGACATGGTAACTGATGACAGAATAGGTCGAATAGCAGGTTACGATGTGCTGTCATTTCTCGAAGACATAAATTGCACTGGCATGCAATTCAGGCTACTCCGCTTCTGGGTAAGACATCCCAAGGCAAAGTTAAGCCTGTACACCATGGCTAGAGCCCTGAATACTTCAGCGATTAGCTTAAGAGATGCAATTACAAACTTGGTTGAAAATGGTATTCTTACAGCCCAACACAATAATCATGGCCTCACCACTTATGCCCTTTCCGAACAGGGGGCCCAGGAATATATTGACGAACTGGGTAGCCTGGACATCCACCAAACGAAGACTTTGGAAAGACAATTGAAGGAGAAAACTGTATCGCCTACCAGCAAGAGCAAATAGATTAATCACTGTAAATGGGCAGAGCCTTTGAAAGGTTTTAAGTCATATTTAAACAAAGTTATGGACTAATTACCCAAGAAGGGGTTAATGTTGATGTGGCAGATACACTTCTGTCCCCGATGTGGCGCACGGGTCGCTTGTAGCGACCGGTTTTGTGGCAATTGCGGCATCAACTTAAGCTGTGCAATACAACAGATATCGCCTCAGCCACCATCTGTATCGTACGATTATCAGTATCCTGACCAGCAATGGCAACAGTATAGGCAGCCACCTTACAATCAAGTATCAGCGTCGGGAAATCCGAACCAATGCCGGCAGCGATATGTACATGCTAGCGGTGGTACTGTAACACCGATAAGTACTGAGATTTCAAAACTACTGGCAGACTTCTTCGACAAAAACATTAGATGATAATGTGCTGAACTTTGCAAGGGCTCAATAGCATATTCTGGTTTCTATTGCCTTGCATGAGAGGAGGTTAATTGGAAATGAAGAAAATGATAAAAAAGTTTGGCAAACTAATAACAGCGTCCTTCATTATAATGGGAGTTGGCATCATCTCCTTCCCATTAGTAATACCTATGTATGGGATTTTTGGCATTGATACTGATTGGTTTAGCGTCTTCATATTTCTTGTAGGGGCAATCATAGGTATTGTAGGGCTGATTCGTAGAGAAAAACGAAGTAGAATCTTACTGATAGCCTTACTTGTGTTCGTTTCAATTATGTGTATGCCAATCTTATTTGGTGTTGTAGCAATGATTTGTTATTTTATAACAGGCAAGGAGTTAGGGTGGTGAAAAAGTATATTCGGACTTAAGGTTGGGGTGAGACTACTCATGGGTTTGTCAAATCCCCAAAGACCAAACATTAAATACAACAAGGTGTAGTGGGTATGTAATCAGGGAAACTGGGACACATTTCGTTGCACTGTTACCCGAAAGACATTAAACAAGTAGAATACGTTCAGCCCTAGTGCGGGTTAATCAGTCCACCGCAATCATGACATTGGATGCCTTGATTACAGCATAAACCTCTTTACCTTTGGTGAGACCCAGGTTCTCCGCCGATTCTTTGGTAATAACTGATACTACAGACATTCCACCGGGCAACTCAACCGTAACTTCGGTGTTGACTATACCAGGCTTGATCTCCTTGACTTTCCCCTTCAGGACATTTCGCGCGCTGATTTTCATTTTTCATCCCCCATTTACTCCGACTTTCCTACATCTACCTTACCTTTGCCTCTACAATGAAGACACCTCTCTTTTAATATGGGATGGTCATCACAGTAGGGGCAGTCGATTTCCACCGTGCCCGTCTCATGCTTACCAAATTCCTTAATCTTTGAATCCAGCTCCCTATCGGCTCGAAGTTTGCCTCCTCCGACGTTGGTGACTACTGTGCAGCCGATGGATTGGCAAGTCTCTACTTCGGGAATATTTTCGGGGCCCGTTCGGTATCCCCCTTTGGCGAATATATCGGGCTTGACCAATTCCAGGGTTTTACAGACTGTCTGGTCGTCGTCCACAGACGAGATAACCTCATCCACACCTTTGATGCTCTCCAGGATTTCTTTTCTATCCTCGAATGGCCTGAACACAAACCCTTTTTTCCTAAGCAGGAAATTGTCGTTGTTCAGTATCACCACCAGCCTGTCACCTAGTTTGGCCGCCTCTCGTATATACGCAATATGACCTACATGTATTGGGTCAAAGGCTCCACTTACTGCAACCGTGATTAATTTCCTTTTCATTTCCGCCACTCCTCTTTTTTCATATGACTATGATAACTCTAATGGGTAAGCTAGGGCAAGACCTATTTTTATTCTTGCTAGCCGAGTTCTCTGTCGAAGTCCTCTTCTTCCAGCTTTTCCATGAGCTGGGTGGCTATGGGATAGCCGATGCGGAGGCGGCGCTGCAGAAAAAAGCAGATATATGCTTGTGTTCCTTGGCTAGATACATGGCAGCCAGATAGTGTATTGGCGGATGGTTTTACGGGCTGTAGTCAGGGCTTGATTTTTGTCAGAGTACACCAAGCCTGAAAAGTAAGAACCATGCGAGTGCAAGAACAAGTAGTACTAGTAGTACATAAATTAGTGTTCTCATAGTTCCTTTCCCCCTTTGACTTTCATTAGCCCGCTTGGTTTAGATATGCCCATATCTGTCGTACATTTACATTATACATCAAAGTCGGCCTTGATGGGATGCTCCTTTGTAGCCCAATGTTGACTGGTTCGAGCGGATACGGCAGCACCTTTTCGAAGCCGCTTTAATTTTCTATGGCCCATTCGCCGTGTTCCCTTTTGTAGCTTACTTTTTCCAGCTTTTCAATGAGAAGGGCAACCTCAGCGATGATAGTTTATAAATTATAAAGGAGACCTCCAGCCCAAAGCATATACACCGATGCAGCTAAAGCAAGTAAGCACACCGCCATTCCTATCACAGCTAAGTATTTCCCTGTTGAATTTAATGCTATGACTCCAAAGTATAAACCGAGGATAGCAAGCGGTGGCGTTGCCAAAAGCATGCGTGTCCATATTTCGTATACTAGAATCAGTATAATGCCGATAATTCCTAATATCAAAGATATAGCGCCTTCTATTAAGCCCGCTTCAACGTTGTGGCCAGTTCGGTAATGAGGCATTTTTTATTCGCGAAGGTATCTTAAATCAGGTTCTGTCCGTCGACCTTTTTTCTGTTTTTGACTTGTCAAATCCACCGAAGTGTACATATGAGCAATGATACAAATAAAGCGTATGAACACAACACTATTCCTGTCACAGCTAAGTATTTCCCTCTTGAATTTAATCCTATGGCTCCAAAGATTAAACCGACGATAGCGACGGGTGACACTGCCACCAGGGTGACTGTCCATGCTAAGCATGCTAGAATCAGTATCATATTGATAATGCCTAATGTCAAAGAGATAGCACCTCTTTTAAAGCCCGCTTCAAAGCTTTGGCTAGCTCGGTAGTTAGGCATTTTCTATTCTCGTAGTTATTTTAAATCAGGTTCCGTCCGTCGACCTTTTTCATGTTGTTGGGTTCTGTTCGCGGGGTTCTCTGCTGTAGCCTTCTTCTTCTAGCTTTTCCATGAGCCTGGCAGCTCTGGGATAGCCGATGCGGAGGCGGCGTTGCAGAAAAGAAGTGGAGATGTATTTGTGTTCCTTGGCTAGCTGTCTGGCAGCATCCAGCATGGAGTCTTCGCCGCCTTTCTCCGCCGAGGCGAGTTGGCTCATATCCTCAAATCTGATTGGTTCTGTCTCCGGCCGGCGTTGGTTGCCCCAGAAGTACACTATTCTCTCAGTCTCAGCATCTGAGATGAAAGTTCCTTGAAGTCGCTTTGGCTTGCTGGCATCTGTGGGCATGTAAAGCATATCGCCTCTGCCCAACAGCTTCTCAGCTCCAGCAGCATCCAGGATGGTGCGTGAGTCTACCTGCGAGGTGAGTGCAAAGCTGATACGGGTGGGGAAATTGGCCTTGATAAGGCCGGTGACCACATCGACTGATGGCCGTTGGGTGGCCACGATTAGATGGATGCCGGTGGCTCGTGCCAGTTGGGCTAAGCGGCATAGCGTGCGTTCTACCTCGTCGAAGGCTGCCATCATCAAGTCAGCCAGCTCATCTATGACCAGCACCATATATGGCATTGTCTCCCCGGGTTGCCGGTTTTTATTGTAGCCTTCGATGTTGCGTGCTCCGGCCTGGGCGAACTTCTGGTAGCGGTTGTCCATCTCCTGATTGAGCCAGCGCAGTGCCAGCACTGCTTTTTCAGCGTCGACAATCACAGGGGCTACCAGATGGGGCAGGGTGTTGAAATTGACCAACTCTACTCGCTTGGGGTCAATCATGATGAACTGGACGTCGTCTGGGGTGTTGTGAATAAGTAAGCAGCAGATAGTGGAGTTTAAGCAGGCGGTCTTGCCGCTGCCGGTGGCTCCGGCGATAAGCAGGTGGGGCATCCTTGCCAGGTCGGCGGCGACTGTTTCACCGCCGGCGCCCTTGCCCAGAGCCAGGGCTAGTTTCGATTTGGCATAAGCTTTCTGGAAGGCGGGGCTCTCGATTACACTTCTGAGGTTCACCAGGCCAAATGTGGTATTAGGTACTTCTACACCCACTATTGATTTTCCGGGTACCGGAGCTTCGATTCTGATGCTCGATGCCGCTAGAGCTAGAGCCAGGTCACTGGCCAGCGCGCTGATGCGGTCTACTTTAACTCTGGTTTTTGATACCTCCTCTGTACGGACTTTAATATTGCCGTCTCTATCACGTTCTTTGACTTCCTTGTATTTACGGTCCCAGCCGGGCTCGACTCCGAACTGAGTTACCGTGGGGCCGACATTTATCTGGACTACCTTGGTCTCGACGCCGTAGCTGGCCAAAGCTTCTTCTATGAGCTGTGCCCGTTTCTCAATCTCGCTCTGGCTCAGTTCCACCTCTGTGGGCTTATCTAATATGGTTATCGGTGGTAATTGCCAGCCGCTGGCGGTTAGCACGGGTTGGTGCTTTCCCGGCTCCCATGTTTCAGTTACGGGCACCTCGGCGGCTTTTGGTGGTGCTGTGATGGGTGGTGGCGGTGTCGGTTCCTCTTTGGCTTCTACCTTGCCAAATTCGATTTCTCTTGATATTGGTGGTTCAGGTTTAACTTTGGGAGGACGCTGGCCGGCCTGGCTAATGGCTTGCCAGAGAAGTTGGAAGAGCTTGCCTATGCCTTTGAATATGCTTGTTATTAGGCGCCAGACCCACCGTGGGGCTAGGAACAAGATACCAAGGAAGATTAGACCAGCTAGCCGTAATGCCCCTACTGTGTAAGAATCGCCGATTATGCTCTTGCCGATTTTGCCACCTAGCGTTGCTTCGCTGACGATGCCGCTGCCGGGGCTGAAAAAGGCTGATATTCCCCAGGCAGCTAAGGCTAGAGGAATTCCGCCAAGCCACCATTTCCAGTACTTGCTGAAGAGTGAGAACCGTCCACTGATGATTATCCAGAGGAATATTCCCAGAAATATGGCTGTTAATACTAATCCAATTCCGAAAAGCTCAAGCAAGCTTTCCCAGGTGTTGACAGCCCAATTGGTTATCTGTGGCCAGAACCACCATATGAGTCCGGCGACGATGAGCAGCAGTAATACCCTTAGTACCGGCCCCAGGTAATTCTTCTTTTTTTTGCCTCTGCCGCTGTCTGAAGTTTTAGTAAATTTTCTCTTTTTAGGCATAGTCTAACTATACCTCGACAGCTGTGGTGAGAATCATTGGGCGGCGTCGGGTTTGCTCGTAGAAAAACTTGCTCAAAGTATCCTTGACCTTGGTGTTGATGAAGCTCCATTCAAGCGGGCGCCCACCGCTGTGGTCTAAAGCGGCTTTTACCATGTCTCGTCCTTGTTCCAGTATTGTTTCGCCTTCCTTCATATCCACGAAGCCTCTTGATACGATGTCAGGGCGGCCTACAACCTTACCCTTGTCTTTGTCGATAGCGATGATTACCACCACAATCCCGTCTCTGGATAGCAGCTTGCGGTCGCGGAGAATGACGCTGGCGAGGTCTCCCATAACCAGGCCGTCTACGTAGACATTGCCTGTAGGCAGTCTGCCGGCTATTCTGCCCTTTTCACGGTCCAGCTCGAGTATGTTTCCGTTTTCTAGGACGAAGATGTTACTTTCAGACATGCCCATAGTTTTAGCCAACCTGGCGTGTAGGCTCAAATGACGGTATTCGCCGTGGATTGGAACGAAGAACTTTGGCTTAACCAAGCTGAGCAAAAGCTTTAGCTCCTCCTGGCTGCCATGTCCGTGAACATGTACTTGAGCTAACTTCTCATAAACTACATGAGCGCCCTGGCGAAACAGGTTATCAACTGTCCGGTTAACCAGCGCTTCATTGCCCGGGACGGGCGTGGCTGACATTATTACCGTATCTCCGGGGATAATTTTGACCTGGTTGTTGTCCCGATTGGCAATGCGTACCAGAGCTGAAGTCGGTTCTCCCTGGCTGCCGGTGGTGAGAAGGACAATCTTATTGTGGGGGAAGTGGCTGATTTCATCGAAGCGGCGCATGACATCAGGTGGAGAATTGAGATAACCTAGCTCTGAGGCGATGCGCACTGTGTCTTTCATGCTGCGACCGATAACAAAGACATGCCGGTTATGTTGGGCAGCAGCGTTAATCACCTGTTGAATGCGGGAGATAAGCGAAGCAAAGGTAGTGATGATTACCCTTCCCGGAGCCTCAGCTATGATGCGTTTCAGCGTTTCACCAACTACAGTCTCTGACGGAGTGTATCCTGGAAGCTCGGCATAGGTTGAATCGGCGAGAAGGAGCAGGACTCCTTGAGTTCCTAATTGGGCGAGCTTGGCTAATTCGGTAGGTTTGCCATCGACCGGTGTATAGTCGATTTTGAAATCACCGCTGTGAACCACTACACCTATGGGCGTGTAAATAATAAATCCCAGTGAATCGGGAATGCTGTGGCAGACGGAGAAGGGCTCTATTTTGAAGTTGCCAAGTGTAAATTTAACCCCGGGCTGAATCGTGCGCAGATTGGCCTTTTTCGAGTACCGGTGCTCTTTTAGTTTGACGGAGACCAGGCCTTTGGTGAGCTTGGCACTGTAAACGGGTAAATCGAGTTGAGGTAGTACGTAAGGCAGAGCTCCGACGTGGTCTTCGTGACCGTGGGTTATGATTATGCCTCGCAGCTTCTCTCGTCTTTCCAGCAAGTAATTTATGTCTGGAATGACCAGGTCAACTCCTAGCATGTCCTCTTCGGGGAACATAAGTCCGGCGTCGATTATGATGATGTCATTGGCGAACTCAATGGCCATCATATTCTTGCCGATTTCGCCTAATCCGCCTAAGGGGATTATCTTGAGTTTCTGTCTGCTCATGATTGTGATCTAGAACAGGTTTAGCTGCTGTGGCTCAGCTTCGGCTTCTGTTAGTTTCTCTGCCTGGGCTAAGATTTGGGGGATTTTGACCATGTCAGTTTCGATAGTCTTTCGCAGGCTTCCTTGATGTAGGGCTGCTGCCGGGTGATACATTGCGTAGTAGATAACATCATCTTGCTTTCTGGCTTTGCCATGAACCTGGCTGATACTCTGGTTGGGAAAGTATTTCGCCATTGAGTAACGACCTAAGGTAACAATCATCTTTGGACGGATTAGCTCTATCTGGTGGGTTAACCATTTGCTGCAGGCTTGAATTTCGTTGGGCAGTGGGTCTCGGTTTGACGGGGGGCGGCATTTAATAACATTGGCGATGTAGACTTGTTCGCGTTTAAGATTGATAGAGGCTAACAATTCCTCCAGGTATTTTCCTGCTGGACCAACGAAGGGACGCCCTTGTTGGTCTTCATGCCATCCGGGTGCCTCGCCGATAAAAAGTAGACTGGTCTTTTCTGGCCCTTCGCCGGGCACTACTCTGGTGCGGTGTTTGCCTAGCTCACAGTCTTGGCAGCGTTCGATTTCCTGGTACAGCTCGGTAAGCGCTGACATCTAAAGCAATCATAACATAGCTTTCTCTGCTGGTCAATTCAGGTTAACGCTAGAGCAAGACTGATGGCAGCAAGGCATAGCACTGTTACTGAGATACCTATGAATAGCCTGTTTTTGGCTATTGAGAAGACAATGATAGCTACGATGACCTGTATAATGGGTGTCAGCAAGAGGAGCAAGATTCCAGCACTGATAACAATAGCTGCTGGTATCTGGTCTAATCTGACTAGTGGCTGGATGTCTTTAGCGTCTGAGGTAATGAGCAGGATAATAAGGCCGATGACAATCAGCACTAAGGAGGCCGCAATGCCCAGCTTGAAAGTAAGACTAACTAAATTTTTTAAACGGCTTTCTTCAAGATTCCTATTTTTCATAATCTTCATTTTTATCCTGAGTTCTAAATTATATTGACTGTCTTGAGGAACATCAGTATGGCTATAAGTAGCAGAAAGGCGCCGAATATGCGTCTGAGCATTAGTCCCTTGGCTCTTTGTGTTAATTCAACACCTATTCTGGCTCCTATAACTATACCTATGGCCAGTGGGGCGATTATAAATGGGTATATATGGCCTTGATAGTGGTAAATGAGAGCGCCAGCCGCAGCTGTGATTGTTATAATTAAGGTGCTGGTGGCGATGGCGGCTTTCATAGGTACCCCCATGACCAGGTGCATTACAGGCACGTTTACAATACCGCCGCCTACACCGAGAAGGCTGGAAAGGATGCCGGCGAAGAAGCTGGTTCCTAACCCCGCTGGTATACGAGTCACTTTGTAGGTAACAACCTCGTTCAGATTCTGGTCATAATATGAATCCGTTAGTGAGCTAGATAAATTATCAGAAATTTTACTGGGCTCAACTAGATGTAGATGGTCGTTGGGCTGAGTGTCAACAGACATGAAATGCTGGCGTGTAATCATAGTATAGGCAGCATAAATGAGGGCAAGTCCGAAAATGGCACTTAATACAGAGGGGGCGATGACAGCGGCAGCAAAACCGCCTATGATGGCCCCGGGGATGGTTGCTGTCTCCAGAAGCAGTCCTAATTTTATATTTGTTAATCGGGCTTTGGTGTAGATGCCGGCAGCGGTGCATGAGTTGGCGACGATAGCCACCAGGCTGCTGCCGATGGCCACTTTGATTGGTAAATGGAGAGCCAAGGTGAGTATTGGCACGATGAGAAAACCGCCGCCTACTCCTAACATTGAACCCAGTAGGCCAGCTACTAACCCCGTGCCACCTAATGCCCAGAGGTTTACTTCGTCCAATAGTGTAGTTAGACATAGTAACATTGGTTGCTGTAAGAGGTCAATTCGCCCTTACTCTCTCCCTTCGAGTAGGTTGGAGCAGATGCTCCAACCTACCTAAATATGTGATTGGGGCGTTGTTGTGCCACGGAAATCAATGTTATACTGTGCTGATGGCAGGTAAGGCAAAAGGGTTTTATGATGAAAAGAGTTGATGGTCGCGCCAATGATGAGCTTCGCCCGATAAACATTAGCCTGGGCTACCAGGCTTTTGCTGAAGGCTCAGCGTTGATAGAACTGGGGCGTACCAGAGTGCTCTGCGCTGTGAGTGTGGAGGACAGGGTTCCCAATTTCCTTAAGGGCGAAGGCACTGGCTGGGTTACTGCTGAATATGCCATGCTGCCCCGTTCTACGCTGACTCGCACTCCTCGCAGCATCTCTCCTGAGAGGATGGCCGGTAGAAATCAAGAAATCCAGCGTCTCATTGGGCGGAGCTTGAGGGCTATTACTGACCTAGCGGCTCTGGGCGAGAGGACTTTCACCGTGGATTGCGATGTATTGCAGGCCGATGGTGGCACTCGGACTGCAGCTATAACTGGGGGGTATGTAGCTTTGTGTCATGCGTTGCATAATCTGAAAAAACAGGGCACATTGTCATTTATTCCATTGAAGGGTGCGGTAGCCGCCACCAGCGTTGGTATTGTGGGTAGAGATGTGCTTTTGGATCTCTGCTACGAGGAGGACTACCGGGCTGGAGTTGACTTCAACGTCGTGATGACTGACAAGGGCGAGTTTGTGGAAATTCAGGGCACAGCCGAGGACCGGCCTTTCGCCAGGGAAACCATCAATGATTTACTTTCCTTTGCTGAGAAGGGAATTAAACGGCTGTTTAAAATCCAGGAAGCGGCTCTGGCCGAGCTGGATTAAGGGCGAACGTGCCCATTGCCGATAATAACCCACTTGTAGCTGGTCAGCTCCCTTAGCGCCATGGGGCCACGGGCATGAAATTTTTGCGTGCTTATGCCTATTTCAGTGCCGAGGCCGAACTGGCTGCCATCGGTGAAGCGGGTACTGGCATTAGCATAGACACAGGCAGCATCCACCTCGTTGAGAAAGCGTGCCGCTGCTGATTTATCCTCGGCAACTATGGCCTCAGAATGCCCTGAGCCGTAGCGCTCGATGTGCTCTAGCGCCTCCTCCAGGGAATCGACTATCTTAATAGCTGCAATAAGGGCTAGAAATTCCTTGCCCCAGTCCTCATCTTTGGCTGGAACAAGCTTGAGGGAGGGGATCGGCCCGAGAATAGATAAAGCGCGCTTATCGCAGTGCATCTCCACCCCAGCCTTTGCCCATTCCTGGGCAATTAGAGGCAAGCACCGTGGGGCGATTTCGATGTGCACCAGGAGGGTATCCAGAGCGTTACAAACAGTCGGCCGCTGAACCTTGGCGTTATAGGCGATGGCCACTGCCTTGTTTAAATCAGCGCTTTTGTCCACGTAGGTATGACAGACACCGATACCGCCGGTAACCACAGGCATGGTGGCATTTTCAGCGACAGACTTAATCAGGCCGGCACCACCGCGAGGAATTATGAGGTCTATGGTGTCTTTCATCTTAAGCATGTCATCTACAAGTGCCCTGTCCGTTGACTCTATAATCTGCACCGCTCCTTGTGGCACGCCAGCTTTGTATGCAGCTACTTGAACAACCTTGGCTAGAGCCAGGTTGGAGTGGAGTGCCTCCTTGCCGCCGCGGAGGATGACGGCATTACCCGACTTAAGGCATAGGACTGAGATGTCCACGGTGACGTTTGGACGGCTCTCATAAATGGCGCCGATGACGCCAAGCGGTATGCGCTTCTTGCTAAGCTGCAGGCCATTGGGCAGCATGCGTTCTTCAATTATTTCACCTACTGGGTCAGGTAGAGCGGATACAGTTTTTACGTCCTGAGCCATACCTTCAAGGCGGCTTGGATTCAGCATCAACCTGTCGAGCATAGCTGCGCTCATGCCTGAGGCTTCGGATTCCTTATAGTCATGGCTGTTGGCGGACAAAATGTCATTCTGCTTGGCCATAAGGGCGTCAGCGATGCCGAGCAGGGCTTTATTCTTGACTTCGGTGGATAGAAAGGCGAGCTTCCTAGAAGCTGCCTTAGCTGCCCCTCCCTTTTCTTCAAGTTCGTTGACCGCAGATTTCATGTTTCACCCCTTATACCAATACCATATTGTTCCGGTGAATTATTTCGGTTCCGTATTCGTAGCCGAGAAGGATTGAGATTTCTTCGGAGTGGGCGCCTTTGATGGTGGCAATGTCATGTGAACTGTAGTTGGGTATACCACAGCCAATATGGTTCTCCTTTGAGTCGAATATATCCACAACATCGCCACGCTGGAACTCACCTTCCACACCGACAACCCCGGCGGGAAGCAGGCTGCGGTTTTGCTTTTTAATGGCCAGTACAGCACCATCGTCGATCATCAATTTGCCCTTGGAGGCAAGCCCGCTCAGCAGCCAGCGTTTCTTGCTCTCCAGTTTGCTGGCCCGCGGAGGGAATATGGTGCCGATGTTTTTTTCGAGTGCAATTTGTGTTAGGACATCAGGCTTCCGTCCGTTGGCGATGACCACGGTTACGCCTGAAGCTGTCGCTAGTTTGGCAGCCTCGAGTTTGGTCATCATGCCGCCGACACTGTAAGAGCTGGCAGTATCGCCAGCCAGATGTTCAATTTCGGCATCTATCCTCTCTACCCTGGGGATAAGCTCGGCTTTGGGGTCGCGCTGCGGATCAGCAGTATAAAGGCCATCAATGTCGGTGAGCAGTGCTAAAATGTCGGCATCTACCAGATTGGCTACCATAGCTGAGAGATTGTCATTATCTCCAAAGGTGAGTTCACCGAGTTCGTCGGTGGCGACGACGTCGTTCTCATTTACGATGCAAATCACGCGCAATTCAATCAAAGCTAACAGTGTATTGCGGGCGTTTAGATAACCGGCGCGGTCAATCAGGTCAGACTTGGTCAGGAGCGCCTGAGCTACGACTATATTGTGCTGACTGAAGAGCTGTTCGTAAGTATTCATTAGTTGACTTTGTCCTACCGAAGCCAGGACTTGCTTGAAGGGGATACCCTTGCATTCCTTGGTCAGGCCTAATTTTTGTCTGCCGGCGGCAACGGCCCCGGACGACACAATGATTATCTCGTGACCTTGCTGGTGAAGCTGAGCCACCTGCTCTACGAGACTGGACATAATACTAGAATCAAGGCGGCCAGTGCCTCCTGTGAGCAAGTTAGTGCCGAACTTAGCTATCAAACGCCGATAACGCATCGTGTTTAATTATAGCGTGGCTGGAGATGTCCAACAAGTAAGATACCGTTGGATTATATAGGGAACAGAATGGTAGTGGCTCTAAAGGTGCTTAGCTGAAGCAATTGGTGGAGATAAAACATGCTGGGTGAGTCTTTTATGCCTTGCCCGAAGCAGTAGAGGGCTATGTATTTTAGAGGCTGTTAGTCTGCAAGCCGTCTCCTCCAAATAAGTAACCCTGTGATTATCAACAGGATTACGCCCATAATGCCAGCGATAAGCCACCCGTTAATCTTAAATGGCGCAACTACCACAAATTCACCCTTTAGGCCAGCTACTTGAACAAGGTGTTTTCCAAGTGTCTCACTAGTCACGGTGAAGTTGACTATCTGGCTTGCCCCGTCAGCAAGGCTTACCAGTTTGCTTGATTTGACTATGCCATCAACTCTTAGTTGCATAATGTAATCTATACTGGTTCCGCTCGTGTTAGTTACCTTGACGCTGATGGTGACTTTCTGATTTAGGTGGGCTTGGCTTGGGCTGATAGCTAGGTCGCTTGCCATAAACCCGGCTGGTGTTAGCCCTGCCAGCTTAGCCAGCAAAGTGTTGGGTGTGAAGTAGTCTAGCGTGCCGCGAGTTTTGCCGATCTCAGCGACGGTACCTATATCCGGTGCCATCTCTAACCAGCCCTGGTTAGGCTCATATGCGTAGGCGAGGATCACCTCTGAGGTATTCGTGGGTAGCTCATTAGGATCATAAGTCAAAACCATTCTGAATAGTGGCGAGATATTGATCGGATATGGAATCGGGTCGTTTTTGGAAGGATAGGCATTGATCTCATAGATTGGCCCGACTGTTTCTGTAGTGCCAGATGGTGGTGACGAGCCAGCCACTGTCACTTTTATGAGTTCTGGCACCAAATTGCCTTCACAAAGTAGCTGCGTTCCTGCCTTGGCCTCCCAGCTATTCTGCTTCGGAGGGTCGAATGCCAGACAGTCTTCACACAGCACTCCCTCTGAGGTCATTCTGGCTGTGGTTATTTTACCCAGCATGTCCACCTCCAGCACTAGCGCGCATTCGCCGGCGGAGGAAGTACTGCTAATACCACTACCGTCGCCGCCGCCACCGCCGCCACCCCCACCACCACAGGATATGACACTAACTGATACGTTGGCATTGTCGCTGCAGATGCCATCGGTGACGGTTAAGGTATAGCTACCGGACATAGCCGGTGTAGCGTTAGGTATAGACGGCGACTGCTCGGTGCTGGAGAAGCCGTTAGGGCCAGTCCAGACATAGGACATACCACCTGGGCCGCCGACGAGCTGTATGGTACCGCCGATGCAGACGGTTGTGGTACCAGAAGCGGTAGCCGTAGGCTTAGCGTTAACGGTGACTAAGGTGGTGGCGTTATCTGAGGTGCAGGTGCCGTCATTTACAATCAAGGTATAGCTACCGGCCATCGCCAGTGTAGCGTTAGGTATAGCGTGGTTCTGGG
>Ga0194125_10000077_pt1 | contig 133579 bp, 113 predicted proteins | sample TA2KigC250mmetaG_FD_148626 | JGI IMG/M metagenome (GOLD analysis project Ga0194125, IMG submission 148626) | Freshwater microbial communities from Lake Tanganyika, Tanzania - TA2015034 Kigoma Deep Cast 250m | ecosystem: Environmental > Aquatic > Freshwater > Lake | place: Tanzania: Lake...
TTCTTATGTAAGCGCGTGCCCTCTTCTGTCGGAATGTAAAGACATTTCACCGAATATTCAAGCCACACTTGGGTCTCAGCAGCCTCGCCTTCAGCTTCATTCATCTTTAGTACAAATTCTGCGACATTTTTCCTGCGTCTCCACCCCTTGGTAATCTGTTCAGAAACCGCCTTGCTCTTTCTTGCCGAACAGTTTCTCCGAGACAAAGGTATCTTACGACCAGCTACTTCAACCTTTGAGCGAATCATCGGTGAGCAGCGAACACAGGCTCAACAGCACATTTTTGAGCGAATCACCAACAGCCTCAATAGAGACGTTTTTTTTGAACTGGATGCTCTGCTTGTTGTTGGAGACAATGCCGTCTCTCCTCTACAACAACTGAAAGCCCCACCTGGGGCGCCGTCTCCATCGGCGATGAAAGAGTTGATGGATAAACTCGCTCATATTGAGGAGACTGGAATTCTGGAGATTGACCTCTCATGGCTCAACAATAATTACCAGAGGTCATTAGCCGCGTATGTTAGACAATGCGATGTGCACCGCCTCCGCGAGGTAGAACGCTACCACCGTTATGGAGCAATGGCTTGTTTCCTCTGGCAAACCTATCAGGATACCATTAAAAAAAGAAAACGGGAGGACGGGAAAACGAGAAAACGTGAAAGGCAGTCTTTTCTCTCGTTTTCCCGTTTTCTCGCTTTCACGTTTTCATTCCTTTCTCAAGGAGATGAATACACAAGGCAAGCGGAAACTTCCCGATGATACCCCGATTGATTTTGTTAAAAAGAGACTACGTCCCATCGTTGTTGGTGAAGAGAGTATCGATAAACACGCTTGGGAGTCCGCCTTATTCTCTACAATTCGCGATGAGATTAAATCGGGAAACCTTTCGGTTAAATTAAGCAAGCGATTTGGCCCATTTGATAGATTCTTCATTTCGGATGAACAGTGGAAAACGATGAGAGAGGCTTTTTTCCACCAATCTTTCTTACCCCAGAGAGGTGAAGATGCCGCAGAATATCTTAAAGAAGGACTATATAGAACTTACGACCAGTTTCTTGAGAGTTTACCCGGTAATACTTATGCCAGAATTGATGGAAATCGTTGGCACTTATCTGTTGATTTAGCCGAACCCCTTGCCACATCAGAGGAAATCAAACTGGAACAGTTCAAGGAGTGGCTGAAAAAACATCAGCGCAAGATTAAATTGCCACAATTACTGATTGAAGTGGATAATGAGCTTCATTTTACCCGTCACTTTCTGCCTCCGGTACAAAGTAAAGCCCGTCCGGTTGATGAGATTTGCGCCATTATAGCTGCTGTTATGGCGAATGGTTGCAATATTGGTCCGGATACGATGGCTCAACTGACACCAGGGATTGCATACCAGCAAATCAGGCGGGTTACCGATTGGCAATTGACACAAGAGACACAGCGAAGTGCCCTTGCCGTTGTTGTCAACGCGATTGCAAACCTTTCAATCACCCAGAATTGGGGCGAAGGTAAAACTAGCGCCAGCGATGGGCAGCGTTTTGCTTTCCGAAGAAAGGTATTGCAGCAAAACTACAGTTACAAATTTCGCGACTATGCTTTAGAGTTCTACTCCTTTATTGCTGACAATTACGCTCCGTTTTACGGCCTACCCATTGAGTGCAATGAGCGTGATGCACCTTATGTGCTTGACGGCCTGCTCTACAATGAGAGTGATTTACAGTTAGAAGAACATTATACTGATACCCATGGCTACACAGAGATTAATTTTGCTGCTTTCGCTATGCTTGGCAAGAGGTTCTGTCCCCGCATCCGTAAAATCTCGAAACCGCGAATCTATCGAATCGATACGCAAAGAGATTATGGTGTCTTAGGACCACTCCTGAACCGGCCGGAGAGAATGATTCACATGGATTGGGTTGTTGACCAACCAGAGAGCATGGGACAATTTTATGCCACACTCAAAAGTGGTCATACTACGGCTTCAGTCGCTCTCAAACGTCTTAATTCGATGAGCAAAAAGAACCAATTCTATCGGGCAAAGCGAGAGTTAGGTCGAATCAAGAAAACCGAGTTCATCCTCAACTACATGTCGCAACCACCACTCCGTCGCCGAATCCGAGGCGGCTTGCTTAAAGTTGATCATCTCCACTCCCTTGCTAGAGATGTTGCTTATGCCAAGCGGGGAAGAATTACCAAACGGGATTTTGCTGACTTGATGAAAACATGCAATTGTCTCACCTTGATTTTGGCTTGCATTATTTACTGGCAGGCAAAGGAGATTGCTAGGGTCATTACCGAATGCAATCCACTTTGAAATCTGGGCTAAGGAAGCGATAAGACGTTTTCCCGAAGCTCGCTTTCACGTACCGAATGCTCTATTGCTCGACCAATTGACTTTGCGAAACACGGAACTTTTGAAAGAACTGAAAGTCAAACCAGTCGTGCTGGGAGTTGACGCTGTTCATGAAGCCGGGCTTCTTGGTCGCTGGTGGGTTTCATACCGAACTATCAAAGATACCGTTTCCCTGCTGGAACTGGCTGGTTTCAAAAGATACGACATCAAGATTTATGTTCATGTCTCACATCCTACCCAAACGCTCAAGTCTCTGTTGGAAACGATTCGCTTTCTGTTAGAACTGGGCGTCCGTCCTGCTTTGAATCGCTACACTCCAATTCCCGGAACAAGGCTATTTTTAAGAGAGGATAAAGACACCGACCTCGCTTTGCTCAACAACAAGATCTATGGTGGAACTCTCTCAAGGAAAGACTTTGGGAAACTGAAGGCTTTTATAGACGCAATCCATTACCTCCAGAAAAGTGGGTTGGATTTGGTTTCAGGAACGGATGAGTTAACTCAAGCCGCTCGGAGCATACTCATTCCCAAAAAGAAGGAATATCTCACAACAACGCAGGTTGCGCAGTATCTTGAAATTGACGCTTCAACCGTGAGACGACACATAAAACAAGGGAAACTTATCCCCGCCAAACGGGTCGGCAATAGGGCTTACTTTGATAAATCACAAATAGAAAAGGAGCTACCTTTTTGATTGACGATTGACTATTGACTATTGAAAAAGATAGCCTACAATCGTCAATCTTCAATCGTCAATCTTCAATCCTATGGGATGTTACACCACATGGTGGAAAAAAACTGACACAGGCGGTGAAACACCACCGCCGCCTTCAAAGAAAATCAGCTTTACAGGGCATAGGGATATTGACGAAAGTTCATTCCGCACCGCTGTTGCTAACACTTTGAGCAAGATCAAAGCAAAATATCCTGACGCTTTGATTAACGTGGGCGGCGCTATCGGAACGGATATGGTTGCAGGTGAGGAAGCTCTGAAAGCGGGATTGGACATCGTGATGGTTATGCCCTTCGCTTATGACAACGAAAATCAGCGGTGGGCGCATACGAAATCCTGGAACGAAAGCCAAAGAGCTCGGCTTGACTACCTGGTCAACAACGCACAATACGTCAATGTTGTCAACGATACAACTCAAGTCACGGCAAAAGGATATAATGCTCGGAATACAGCTTTGGTAGACCACGGTGATGTTGTGCTGTCAAAGTGGGATGGACGAGGGCATGGCGGAACATTCAATTGTATAAATCAGGCAAATACAAAAGGCGTCCCTGTTTTTGATGCTGAGACGCTAACGCAAATAGGAATCCATCATTCACGTAAACAACTGTCTCAAGATTGGCAGCGTTTACCCGACCCGTGACGTAGTTTAACGATGTTGTTCATCATCATATTCGTCTGCTTCTGGTTCTTCAGCGTTGCCTCTGCGCTTCTGCGTGGCTTCAAAAAAAGCCTGTTGTCTTGCGACCTCGCCCAAGACTGCTTCGATAGAGTTAAAAGGAGGTTGTCCTCTAGTGGTTTCTTTCGATTCATCTGGGTGGCTTTTCTGCTGTTCTTCTCTCAGTTCGGAAATGATGGAACTCAAGGCGTATTTGCTGTAATGGCTGATTAACCATCCTCTTTTCTCTTCGTCTGTTTTAGGTGCCTCGGCTTTAAACCTTAAATACATCTGTTCAATCTCTTCTTCGGTAAATGGTTCACCGCCAACCGCTTCTATTGTCATTTTTCGCACATTTACATGCTCCACTACACGTTCCCTTACCCATTGTTCTTCTTCTGGAAAATTTGCCAGAGATTCCGTAAGTCGTGCTTCTTGAATCTCTCTTGCCTTTTCCTCAAGAGTTCTCTGTTCTTCTTGTTGTGCTTGTTTCTCTAAAAGTTTCGCTTGTTTTTTAAGATGTTGTTCACTGGGTTTGTAGTCATGTACTATCGCTTCCCGCAGCCAACCAGCAGCATTCGTGGTAAGTTCGCCGGTTTCTTTTTTGTAATCGTGCATCTGTATCTTTTCAAGAAGATGCTCTTGTGAAAAACTTTCTGCGAAATCAATCGCCACAGCTTTGGTGATGCCACGATTAAATAATTCCTGAGCAATTGGTGAAAGTTCTTTTTCCTCTTTTGCTTTCTTCCGCTTCGGCTTTACTTCCTGCTCTTCCTCCTCTTTGGCTATCACTTCCTCAATCTCACTAATCTCCGCTGTCTCCACAGCAAGGAGCGCTGGACGATAAGTATCATCCTTAAAGCCACGCTTATGTTCTTCCTTCGCTCTCAGTCCAAAGTAGTAGGTGATAATCCACTTCTTTGGGTCTGTTTTGGACTTTCGCCAGGCAACTTTCTTTAAGAACCCTGTATTCATCAGTTCCTTGTGGGCTGTCTTCATCTTCTGGCATGCTTGTGAAAAATAGTTCTGAGGCGTGATAGGTAAGAACTCGCAGAGCCGATGATATTCGATAGAAAACGGCTTACACTTAGTGGCAAAGGAGACAAAGCTCAAGTATTCATATAGCCGACGTGCAATGTCGCTTTTGAGACTGTTCCAGTACGGAAAATCGAGTGGCTTTATATAACCAGAGTTGAGGCTTTTTAGATACCACTCATTAAAACAGATACGATTCTTATCGGCTATAGTGCCATCAGGAAGCGTCTCTCCGACAAGAATAACACGGTCATAGAGATTAAAATAATCCTCCACCCATCTTTTCTTTCCGTTATCCAAATAACAAAAAGCACCTTTACTCTCAATAGCAGCGAACATAATACTTAATAAAGCTCGTTTAATCGCATTACAAGTTTTACCAGAAGGCTCTATCCCAAGAACATCTGCAATTTCATAAATATAAATACTGGTCTGGCGAGGTGTCGAAGATGAAAAAACTTACTTCAAACCACGATATTTCTTACTTCAAACCACGATATTTCTTACTTCAAACCACGATATTTCTTACTTCAAACCACGATATTTCTTACTTCAAACCACGATATTCTAAAAGCGCGTTATCTCTCGCTTTTTTAACAATATCATCGCCTTTTTCGCTTTTTAGGGATTTCCTTCTCTGGTGGTTTATAAATCCTATAAACTGAGTATCTAACCTTTTCCAAAAACTGGTCCGCAAGAGTATAAACCGGGTGGCGACGTCCGACAACAAGACCTGGTAGAGTACCAAGAACTGACCGTCTCTGTCTTGTTGGGTCGATTTTGAGTGCTGTTTCACATATCTCTGCTGCCGTAAACTCTTCTTTTCCAGCAACGGCAAGTTTTATAACCGCTTGTTTAACTAACTCTTTTAAATTCATCAGTTTGCACCTCTGTTCGTCTTTCCATTCTAAGTGAATGCAACGATTTTAGGCTGTTTTTGCTTTCGGGAATATGATTACTTTTCCCTGTTGTCTTCTTTCCGCCTGTATCTGCTCAATAGCGCTGGTCATATTGATTCCTCTGGCTTGCAGTTCAAGGATTAGTTCTGCTGTTTTTATATCATGTAAATCTGAGTTTACCCTTTGGGCATTACTGGTAAACTCTGAGTAACCGATAAGACGCGCCAGCCTTGAGCTACTTCGCTGGCAAGTCTCAATCGTCTTCTTATTTGGAACGCCGATATACTTCCTCGTTGTAGACGGGTCGGCATGTCCCAAAAACAACTGTGTTGCGATTAGGTCATAATCGCTTTCCTCATAAAAAATAGTTCCACCAGTTTTGCGTAGACAATGCGGCGATTGGTCAATGCCTGCTGCCTCGAATATATTTTTCACTAAGTAATACAACGCCTTTGTGGTGAGATGACCGCCTTCCCTCGACCAAAATAACGGTGCTTTTGGTCTGATACTTTCATGATTATTGACTTTCCAGTCGATGAACTCGGCTATCTTGTCTGCAACTATATCCCAAACCCTGATACTCCGATTTTTATTGAATTTCGCCGTCTCACCTCTGATTGTGACGTGTGTTTTCACTTGCTCACCGTCGAACACGTCACCCACGTTTAGCCCTACCAGCTCAGAAGCCCTCAACGCCATCCCAATTCCACAGACCAATATAACCTCGTTCCGCTTGGCATTGTAACCTTCTACGTTTTCAAATATTACTTTGATTTCGCTGTCTTCCAAAGCTCTTGTTGTCATGATATTCTCCTTTGTCAACGGGCTGTCAACGGATTACGGTAACGGATTAAACTGATTACGGATGTTCGTAAATCTAATGGTTCACCCGCAATTTTGATGAAAAGATACTTCAACGGTTAGTTTAGATTAAACATGGATTTTGGGCTAACGTATTTTAGCTAACGGATAAAGAAAAAATCCTAAAGCCTACAATCCGCTAGCTAAAATCGGCGTCATCACCAACAGTGCGGAAGAGCCAATCTAATCCGCTTAATCCGCTACAATAATCCGCTGACAGCAATCCGCTGACAGCGCTAAAATTTTCTATCATCCAGTAGCTTCCATTGCAGAAAGCGCAGACCAAATCTTCCACGCGTAACTATTAGAGAAAGGCTTTTCCGGCGTCGCGCCATTCGTGTAAGTGCTTTGCAGGGATTCTCTAAGCGAATGCCAGTTATCCATCATTTTTCTGTAAAAATCGGAAAAACTTGAGCTTGATTTGTACAATTCCCTCAAAGCTAAAGATTCTGCTCTCTTTTTGGCGCCTATTGCGCAGGTTATTAGGTACTCAAGAGATTCTGGGACAATGCCTCCGCTAACTAATGCGTGAAAAAACGTAGTTGCGCTAATCTCTCTTTCTGCCCGATTCAAAATCTGATTCACACTTAAATGAAGCAAGGAAATATGCAGGGCGTACTGCGCAGGGGAAATCTCTTTACCTTAAGATAGCTCTCTTTCAGGAAATTGCTTACCGCATCTATATCAGAAAGGCTCAACCTAATGCATCTAGGTCGCCAATCGAAACCAAGCTTGCTAGCCCGTTCGCCTAATAAATATTGCAACCTTTTCTTCTTTCCCACAAAAAAAGGTAACTGTTCCGGATGAGCCGGCCCACTGCGAGCTTCCATATCGCGGGCAAGAAAATAGAGTCCGTAAGGATGCCCATATTGTTGAAGCTGTTTTTTTGTGGCAGAGCGAATGAATTTAAAAAGGTCAAAAAAAGTTTCTTTTGAATACGCTCTTGGATAAATCACGCGGTTTTGCTGTTTTTTTGTCAGCAGTTTATAGACATCGGTTGCTGCGGTGCTGTCGCCCGTTGCTTCCTCGATAAGTTGCGCAAGAAAATAGATAGAAAACGGATTCTCTTTTAGAAAACACCGCTGAAATTCATCGCCAGATATTTTTGGGCTCGCTAAACGCTGATAATGTTGATGTAGCTCGCCTTGTTCATACAACGGTATGATGGATTCAACTTTTGCTTTACCTTTCATCACAAAATCCCCCCAATCCGTTTAATCCGCTTAAATAATCTGTTGACAGCCCATCGTTGTTTCTTTATGAATATCACAACATGGCGCCCGAGCTCGTCCATCTCTTTTTCTAATTCGCAGGCCAGTTCTTCCATCTCTGGGCACTTTTTCTTAACTATCACTCTAACCCAGCGCTCATGGAACATCGGCAAATAGTTCGCCTCAATGACCATATCGCCAAACTTTTTGCGAAAAAAAGAAAAGATCAAATCCTTCAAAGAAAGCACCATCCTTTCATCGCAGGCTTTTTAAGCAAGCTCATCAGAGCGCACCATAATTAACTTGTTGAAAACCATTTAATCGTCTTTTTTAGCCCGTCATCTAAAGACGTTTTGGGCTGCCAAGAAAGCAAATGATTTGCTTTTGTTATATCCGCCACCAATCTTTCTATATCGGGACTCTGTGTGCGAATTTTAGTCGCATCGAAGCGAATCTCAACATCTCTACCAATCAACGCCACTATCTTATCCGCCAAGTCTCCTCTGGAAATGCTTTGTCCTGAACCAAGATTGATAGCTTCTCCCACTGATTCGGGCGTTTCAGCCGCTTTCATAAGCCCCTCAACAACATCCTCAACGTAGACAAAATCTCTTATCGGGCGCATATCGCCCAAGAACAATTTTTCCCCCACAAGTGATTGTGCAATAATGGTCGGAATGACAGCATCCCTTGACTGTACGGGTCCATAGGTGTTAAATAGCCTAACGATTGCTGCCGGTAGATGGTCAGATAAATGATATCCTTCCACTAACTTCTCAGCCGTAATATCGCTGCCGATATGAGGAGATTGCGCTTTGAGAGGGCATTTTTCATCAATTGGCATCTCTTTTACTTCCCCGTATACTTTAGCAGTAGAGATGTGAACGAGCTTTTGGACGCCATATTTCTTGACTGCATTTAGCATGTTGAATGTGCCGATAACGGTTGTCTCTCCCGTGGTCTCCCGTCAGTTTCTCAAACTCGTCGAATCTTTGTCTCGGTCCACAAGTGTCAAAAATACGCGCAATCACGACGGGAAGATTCTCATCATCCCTATATGCCAAAGCAAAAGCCTCGGTAACCGCTTTTGTGCCAGCGTGTCTCTGCCATAAGCCATACGCCTCAGAAGAAGACGCCAACATTACCTTCTTTTTCTCCTTACTTGCCAGCCTCAAAACTATCCTGGTGCCATTCACATTAGTTTCAAAAGCTTTAATGCCGTGTTCTATAAGAGACCGAATACCCACTACTGCGGCTAAATGATAGATTTCATCGGCTTCTGTCCTGAGCTTGCGAAGGATCAGGCTTTCCATCAATGATTCGTCTAAAATGTCTCCTTCAACAAACGAAAAATCAGGTTTGTCTTGAAGATGCTGGATATTTTCCAAGCTTCCTGTCGAAAGATTATCCACGACGTTGACTTTATGACCTTTCTTGAGCAATGCTTCTGTCAAGTAAGAGCCTATAAAGCCTGCGCCACCTGTGATTAAAGATTTCATAAACTTCTCCTATTTTTTCAATTAGAATCGGTACTGCCCGCTTAGTAAAACTTGATTGTTGCTCTCATTGACGCCGTTTTGGTTTGAAACGTTTTTGATCCAAGAGTGTGTATATTCCAAAGTCGCTGAATACTTGCCTATCAGATTGTACGATGCGCCTAAAGTAGTTGAATGCGTAGATTCAGTGACGCCAGAGAGGAACTCCCATTCATCATCGTCAGGAGCGCCTGAAGGATGAGGCTTATTCACATTTCCTTCGCCGTGTCTTTCAAGCTCATAGCCTAAAGACATGGTGAAATTAGGTGTAAACCAGTGTTTCAAGTTAAGCCAGATGTCATCAGCGTCTGTACCGATCTGATGTCCGATGATTGAGTCGAAATGAGTATACGCAGTAACGGGAGGAGTGTGAGTATAGGTGTACTGGTTGATAAATGCGTACTCAACGCGGAAATCCGTATTGGGAAGTGAGAAAGGGTCAACGTAATAGAAACCGGAAAGCAACCCAAACTTGCTTCCCCAATTTCGATAACTTCTCAGCCCATACGCAAATGGGCGGAAATCATCGATCAAAATCTCCCCGTACAACTGAAAATTTCTCATAAGCGCAAGGTCAAAATCCCCGCTAATCAATGTGTTGTCTGGGCTCTCTTTTGATACTCCGGAAACGATTTTGGCTGGAAGTTCTGTGACTGTATAGATTTGCAGTGGATTGAGATAGATAGTTTCAAATCGTTCACCGTAGACGATAACTTCTGCTACGCCTAAGCGGAGTTTTTCAAACAGATTCAACTCCACTCGATGTCCAGAAAGATATTTTCTGGCAATATCACTGCCAAGCGAGGCTGTAACCGCCTGAAATTTTACTGGATAATACTGAGCCGTCAGTTTTACCATATTCATCGGCAGAGGGTTTTCTGAGAGTAATAAGGCTCCATGTCTTCCAGGTCCCCAGTGAACATTATCTTTGCCCAAAAACACTTCAAACCAGGGCAATTTGAATTTCATGTAATAGGTAGTCAGAGCGGCAGTTTCAGACTTCACAGGGTATTGGTGCTGTCTCGCTTCCGTCTTCGGGAAATCCTTATCCGTAGCAGTGCCCAGATAATAAACCTTTAAATCGCTATAAAATGCAAAATCGTCCCTTATCTGCCCGCCCACAGTTGGTCGAAACAATGTCGCATAAGCCGTTTTGTCCTCATCAGTTTCCCGTATTCGTAGATTCTCCCCGACTCCAAAATCGGCGTAAAAGCGATGTTTATCTCCTTGTGTAATGAATAGATGAGAATATTCGCTGAAAAGCCTGTTTTTGAGAATAGTGAAGGGATGGTTCGGAGAATTTTTCGTCTGTTGCTTAGTAGAAAAGACAGAAAGGAGTTTGTCCAACCTACTTTGCTCTATCTTGCTGAGTTTGATATGACGTTCTTTGACTGCTTTTTCTAATTCAATGAGCGCCTGTGCAACATCGGCGTTAGAATAAGGCAGGATGTTTTTGAACACCTTCGTAACAGCCTGGCGCGCTACCATTCTGTCAATAAAATCATAAACTTCTCGGTAAAGTTCATCACCAAGCGGGACCTCAAGCAATTGAGCAAAACAGATCGAACATTGCCAGAATATGATGAGGATGATTAAAAACATCATCACCTTCTTTTTTGTGTTAGTAGAATATGTGGTTGGCGACTGGTGATTAGTAATTGTAAGTAACATTTATTCCGACATCTCTTCTGAATTTTCTGCGTTTGCTTTTTCATAGCTATCCATTGTCCCAATATCCTGCCACTTACCGTCTATGTAATAAGTTTCCACTTTGCGTCCCTGGTTTATAAGTGTTTGAACTAAATCAGGCATATCAAAGAATTCGCCTTTGGGAATTATATCCAGGGCGGAAGGCGAGACAACATATATTCCAGCGTTGACTAAGAAGGTTAAGTCAGGTTTTTCTCGGATGGACACAATCTTATTCTCCTGCATGTCAATCACACCGTAAGGCGATTTTATAGTATGGGTTGTAGTTGCCATGGTCAGTTCAAGATTCTTCTCAATATGTGTTTGGTACATTTTTCTAAAATCCAAATCAGTTAGCAGGTCACCGTTCATTGTAATAAATGGCTGGTCATCAAGTAGATGTTCGACCAATTTTAGAGGACCGGCGGTTCCAGAAGGCTTATTTTCATGAAAGTAAGTGATATTGACACCCAAACTATCTCCGTCGCGGAGGTAAGCTTTAATAAGTTCAGCCTTATACTCTACAGTCAAGATAATATCTGTAAAACCATGTTTTCTCAAGCCTTCAATAATAATTTCAAGGATTGGCTTTTTGCCGATTGGTAAAAGGGGTTTGGGTATTGCATAGGTCAACGGTCTTAACCTTGTCCCCTTACCACCTGCAAGGATAACTGCTTTTAGTGATGTTGTCATAATTCCTCCTCATTATTTAGTTGCGATTGGCGTACTTGGCAAACCACTCGATTGTTTGTTTTAGCCCGTTATCCAAAGAAGTTTTGGGCCGCCAAGAAAGCAAATCACCTGCTTTTGTTATATCTGCCACCAATTGTTCTATACCATGGTCTTGCAGACGGATTCGCGTCGCATCGAAGAGAATCTCAACATCTCTGTCCATCAACGTAATAATTTTTTCCGCCAGGTTTCCTATGGAAGTACCCTGTCCTGAACCAAGATTTATAGCTTCTCCCACTGATTCAGGTATTTCAGCCGCTTTCATAAGCCCCTCAACAACATCTTCAACATAGACAAAATCCCTTACCGCATGCATATTTCCCAGAAGCAATTTAGGCTCTACAAGTGCTTGTGCAATAATGGTCGGAACAATAGCATCCCTCGACTGTATAGGCCCATAAGTATTAAATAGCCTCACTATTGCTACTGGTAAATTATAAGATAAATAATATCCTTCCGCTAACTTCTCAGCGGAAATATCACTGCTGATATGAGGAGATTGTGCTTTGAGAGGGCATTTTTCATTTATTTGCATCTCTTTCACTTTTCCATATACTTCGGCGGTAGAGATATGAACAAGCTTTTGGACACCATATTTCTTGACTGCATTTAGCACATTGAATGTACCGATAATAGTTTTCTCTAAATACTCACGCACGTTAGTATGTAAGGGAATCATATCCAATACGCCAAAATGGAATACTACATCTGTGTTTTCAACAGCATCGTCAATAGCCTCTGGATTCGTTAAGCTTCCAGGGATTACCTCAATCTTATTTTTAATATACATGGGTAATCTATCGAGCGAACCCCAATCATTTTGATAATCGTATCGGATAAATGCCTTTACATTACTATCCAACATGACTAATTTTTCAGCTAAATGGCTACTTATAAAATGAGTAGCACCCGTTATTAATACATTTTTGTCTTTCCAAATCATGGTTTATCCTTTCCGCTGTCAACGGATTTTTGAATGGATTAAACTGATTATGAATATTCGCAAACCTAATCTGTTTAATCCGTTACCATAATCTGCTGACAGCGAGCTACGGCATATAAAACTTTGTACTGTAAATTAGGGGAATCAGAAGAAATAGGCACAGGGGGGGAATATTCGACTATACCATCTTCAATCTCTTCCTTTAGCGTTAATAGCTTGCCGAAGAAGAATCTTTTAAAGATTTCTTTCCTCTTCATAGTTTTTGGCATGAGATGAAGGGCGACTGCTGTTCTCTTTATGATAGATATAATCTTATCCATAGCTGAATCTGCAGACACGGGACAATCACCAAAAAGCTCTACATCAAAATTGTACTGTTTGAGCAAAGCAAAAAGTTCTTGAGCAGAAAAATATTTGGTACTAAAAGGGCTTGGATTAAAATCTGACCAATCCTTATTAACCGTACAGATGAGAACCGTGCCGTTTTCTCGAAGTACACGGCGACATTCGTCGATGAACTTTTCTGGATTTTCCAAATAATAAATGGCTTCATACAATATCACTACATCAAAAGTATCTTCCTGAAATGGCAAGGTATGTGCGTCTAATCGGAGAACATCAATTCTTCCCTTGTAGTGTTTTTGGGCAATTTTGAGAAGATTCTCAGTGTAATCTCCACCAACCACCTTTTTGGTACTTTTGGCTAAGTAACCCAATCCTAAGCCGGAGCCACAGGCAACTTCCAACACATCCTTGCCTTCACAAAACTTGGAGGCAAAACGATAGCGGGTATATGCCCTCACTAATTGCTCGCGCGTTACTTTACTTCCTGGAATCTCTGTTACAGTAGTGTAATCAATTCCCATTGGTTCTCCTCAATGATGCCCATGACTATTTTTTGTAGAAATTCCTAACACAATTTATTACATATTCTACCTGTTCATTGCTAATCTCGGTATTCATGGGCAATGAAAGGACCTCTTTGGAAATCTTTTCGGTCTCAGGTAATTTGAAATGTTTTAAGCCCAATGCTTCGTGATGATGCATTGGTTTGGGCCATGAGATTAAAATCTCGATGCCACATTCCCTCAAGTGGGCGACAAGCTTATCTCGCTGGTGAGCCAGAACCACATAGTTTTGGTACACGTCAAAATATCGACCTTGTGGTTGCGGGGGTGGCGGCAGTTTGAGATAAGGGATATCTGACAAGCCCTGATGATAAATATTAGCCAGTTCGCGCCGTCTTTCAATCCACTGGGGCAGATATTTCAGCTTCAGATTGAGGATAGCTGCTTGGAGGTTGTCTAATCGGCTATTAAAACCGAAACAGGCTATATCTTCCTTTGTCCGTCGTCCGTGGTCTCTAAGGAAGCGTATCTTTTCTGCCAACTCCCTACTATTGGTCGCAACAAGTCCCCCATCCCCGGCTGCACCTAGAATTTTCGCAGGATAGAAGCTAAAGCAGCCAGCTAAGCCAAAAGAGCCTGCTTTTTTCCCATCAAAGCTTGCTCCCAGAGCCTGGGCGGCATCTTCGATTACTAAGAGATTATGTTTATGAGCAATTTCCATTAGTTTCGCCATGTTGCAAAGGCGACCATTTAAGTGAACTGGCAGGATAGCTTTGGTTCGAGGAGAGATGACTTGTTCCACTTGTTCTACATCCATATTAAAATCCTCTCCAATATCAATCAGAATTGGTATAGCCCTGCAATGAATGATAGCCTCCACCGTTGCTACAAAAGTGTGAGCAACTGTAATAACCTCGTCACCGGGGCCTACATCTGCAGCCAGCAGAGACAAGTGCATTGCATCGGTACAAGAGTGAACACCCACCGCATAATCTACCCCCAGGAAGGAGGCCATTTTGCTCTCAAACTCTTTCAAATCATCACGCATTATGAAGTCAGCTCTAGTCAACAAAACATCTTTGATTAACGCAAGAATCTCACCTTCCAGATGGCGATACTGTGCTGGAAAATCTACAAAAGGAACTTTATAAGTCATGTTAAACCCCCTTTTTACTCACCTTAAGTCTTTAACCAGCCCATCAACGACTTAACAATACCCTCGACTGATAGAGAATAGGATTCCATCAAATATTCTCGACTACCGACCTGAGAGCAAAATTCATCTTTTATCCCTAATCGCTTGAAGAAAATAGACGAATGATTTAACTCTGCAAGAACCTCCGCTACTGCACTTCCCAACCCTCCAATTATGCTATGTTCCTCGATTGTTATAATAGCATCTGTCTCCCGTGCTGCTGCCAGCACGACTTCAGCATCCAGTGGTTTAAGGGTATGCATACTCACAACACGCGCCTGAATTCCCCGCTGCGCCAACTGCTCTGCTGCCCGCACAGCATTGTATAGAATTCCTCCTATGGCTATCAGTGTAACATCATCACCATCCCGTACCGTGATTGCCTTGCCAATCTGAAAGTCTGGCGCTATGTGGTGAATAGTAGGCTCCCCCGTTTTACCCAATCGCAAATAGCATGGTCCTGGATGTTCAACGACGGCCTGCGTTGCTAATGCGGATTCCACGGGGTCACCTGGCGCTACTACTGTCATATTAGGCAAAGCGCGCATAATCGCCATGTCTTCGGTACCATGGTGTGTCATACCCAGAGCGGCATAGGCCAACCCACCACCTACGGCTACAATCTTGACGCTGGCGTTATGGTAACAGACATCGTTACGTATTTGCTCGAGACAGCGTAGCGTCGGGAAGTTAGCGATAGAGTAGGTAAACACAATCTTGCCACACAACGCTAGCCCGGCGGCAATGCCAGTCATATTCTGCTCGGCCACACCAACATTAACAAAGCGTTTGGGAAACTTCTCAGCAAAATGCTCAACAACTGAATACCCGAGGTCTCCTACCAGCAAGAAGATGCGCTCGTCAACCTTTGCTAAATCTATCAATGTTTGGATAAAAGAGGTTCTCATTAAGACGCCTCCAATTCAGTCAACGCCTGTCGCAGTTGTTCCTCGTCAGGCGACCAGTAGTGCCAAATAAGTTGATTTTCCATGAAACTGACTCCCTTGCCCTTGACCGTATGGGCAATAATGCAACTTGGTTGCTCGGGTTCGAACGGAACACCAAATAATGCATCCTCAATCTGCTCAAAATTGTGTCCATCTATCTCCCGCACCGCCCAACCAAAAGACTGCCATTTTTCGACCATCGGCTCTAAATCAAGAACTTCCTTCACTGTACCAAAAGCCTGAAGCTTATTGTAATCCACAATGGCAGTGAGATTGTTCAACCGATGGTGGGACGCGAATAACGCCGCCTCCCATGTTGAACCTTCATCGCACTCGCCGTCGCTGAGTAAGACAAACACTCGGTAAGGCCGATTCTCACGCTTCCCGGCCAGCGCCATCCCACAGCCAATGGAGAGCCCATGCCCCAATGAACCGGTTGATGCCTCTGCGCCGGGCACGCTGTGCGTGATGTGCCCTGCTAAGTGTGAGCCATCTTGGTAGTAGGTATCCAGCCACTCTAACGGGAAAAAACCCCGTTCGGCAAGTACGGCATAGACACCTGCGCAGCCGTGGCCTTTGCTCAGAATGAAGCGGTCACGCTCAGGCCAGTTTGGTTTTGCCGCATCTACACGTAATACGCTAGTATACAACACCGCCAGTAGGTCAGCCATCGAGAGCGAAGAACCAACGTGAGAACTCCTGGCTTTGTTAGTCATTCTCAGAACATGAGCCCTAATTGCAGTAGCCAAACTTTTGTAACATATCATACGCTTTTCAAGACAATTCATATTTTCTCCAACATCTAATCTATAATTGCATAACCAATATAAGGGTCGAACTCGACTCTTTTTATTTTCAGTTTATTGATTCCTATTGTCTCAAGAAGAGCCAAAGTCTCTCCAGGCCAGAGAGGATGATCTAATTCATCAAAAGCAATGATAGCCCCCTTTGGCATTCTTGGAAAGAAAATTTCTATCGCAACTTTTGTAGGTTGATATAAATCAAAATCGAGAAATAATAAACTTACAACAAGATGTTTATTATTTTCAATGAATTCTGGGATAGTTTTTGTTGCATCTCCTTTTATCAACTCAACTTTTTTCATATGCCCTAAATATCTGTTTTTGTCGTAGATTTGAATCAATTCAATCAATTCATCATAAGAGTTGGAACAAAGCCCCCCCGGGCTAATCTTATTGAATTTACTTTGGTCTTTTTCATCCACGGAGGAGAATCCCTCAAAAGTATCAAATCCATATATACGTCTTGTCAAATTCGCAGGTTCTATAATTGCACTTAGGTTTGCCCATGTCATAATCCCAAGTCCTCGAAAAACACCACATTCAATAACCGACCCCTTAATATTCAAGATTTGTTTAAAAATTTCATAACGAGCTAGAAGACGCGTGAGAGTTTGTAGCCGTACATACTTGGGGAAATTATCCAGTTTCGTCTCGATGCTATCAGGGCAATTCATAAAAATTCTGGCATAATCTTTCCCTGCTTCTTGTTCCGCTTTAGTTCTCAAGCTACCTGGCTCACCCGCTTTAGCTATATTAGAATTCTCATTTCTTGTCTCTGGTTTAGTTCCCATAATGCATCTCACTTTCGTATTTTTTAACGCTTTCAATTTCGAGATTCATTCAGACTCACTTTCTTACAGCGCAAAAATGATATCCTGGTCCCAAGCAACGCTCTAAAAGTTTTGACCAAGATTTTGAAATCGACCCAGAGCGAACGGTTTCTGACATATTCCAGTTGAAGTTTAAGTTTTTCAGGCCTTATCTTTTCCGCGTAGGTCTTATCAGGATCTACACTCCCGCGAAGGATATCGCCTTCGTTGTGGAACTTAATTGATGCGTAATCCGTTATGCCAGGGGGCACATTTAGTATAGCTTTCTCTTCTTCGGTATAAAGTTTCACATCCCACTCAACTTGAGGCCTAGGACCGACAAAGCTCATTTCACCCTTAAGCACATTGATAAGCTGCGGTAACTCGTTGAGCTTGTAGGTGCGAAGAAACCTGCCGAATTTTGTGATGCGAGGGTCATCATCTCCTGCTGATGAACTCCTGCTAATCTTATCCGCATCGGCAACCATAGCCCTGAACTTATAGATCCTAAATAATTTTCCAAACTTACCAACCCTCTCCCCTCTGTAAAAGACAGGTCCTTCAGAATCCAACTTTATCCTTACAACAATGTATATAAACAAGGGCAGTAGAATTAAAAGTCCCAGTAAAGAGAAAATGATGTCAAAAAGACGTTTCAATATACTGTCAATAGCCCGTATTTTCATTCAATACCTCCCCGTAGATTCACCAGTATTGTAAAATAGAAACCACAAGATTCCAGTGGTTTACGAAGTAAACTGCTGAGCGTAGCGAAGTGGTTCCGAGAATCGGAACTACTGAACGAAGTGAACAGATTTTCACAGACAAAAAAGAAAAGGAAAAATCTTGTGCTAATCTTGTGTAATCTGTGGTTTTTCATTTTTCATTCGTGAAATAGATTATCCAGGCTCTTCGCTTTTTAGTTTGTCCAAAGCTAAGACAGTAGCAGAGATTATCGCATAATCACCAACGGTCTTTCGCTTCTTATTCATAAACTTTTCGTAGGTTTGCTCTATAGCTTGCAAAGCAGACAAATCGCCGATTTCTCCTAAACAATATGCCGAATACATAACAATTTTCTGATTTTGCGATTTCAAACTCTCAAGGAGTAAAGGCACCGCTGCCGACTTGAATTGAATCACTTTCCGAGTAACTTCTGTTGATGAAACTATCGGAGTTCCCAACTCAAAAATCGAAGGAGAATAGTTGGTAAAATAAGAAATTAATTGCCTGATATAGTTTTGTTGAGGGCAAACTTTCTCTTCTTTGTCCATGTCCAAGATAACCTCCATTTTTATTCACACCATCTATTTTCTTCCATTACCTGATTTTTCGTCACACGTCCATTTTCCACCTTAATCTCAAGACTCCATCTCACACAACATTTTCTCTTGTCGTCGCATGCTATCACGCAACTTGTGAAGAAACGTTTACTATCAATCTCTGTGCCAGGGCCATAAGCGTAGCTAGGTGGGTCTGCGAAAGAAATTTTCTGATTGAATATCTGTTTGAAAGGGGATTTCGTCGCATCTCGTCCACTCTTCTTAATGTCGTCATAACTATTCCCCTGTCTGCTAGTATCCCCATTGATATTCTCTCTTTCCACAAGTAATTCTTGGTTCAGCTTGCATTTTGACGGATTTCCTTTTACTTTCCCTACTATTTGGACATTCACACCCACACGACTTCCGGTATCAAACTCACCCGCTCGTTCCGGATGAACATAACTTCCCGTATTCTTCAGATCTGGATAATAGTCATCCATCGTTTTACTGCCTTCGAAGTTGCCTCTCACAACGACGTATACTTCTATTGGCTCACAATCACAGGAGTTTTCCTTATCTCTTTCTGGCATTGTCACTCTCCATTGGCAAGAGCATCGTTTGTTGAATTCACAGCCACTAATTAACACGAGCCACGGATTCACACGGATGAAACGCTGATAATATCCGTGAAAGTCCGTGTTTCATCCGTGGCTAAATAAATAATCAACAGGACATCTCATTATACGTTGTAGATATCTACCTTATAGATATTAATATGCTCCGAAATCCACTCAATTGTTTTCCTCAGACCTTCTTCCATAGAGATGGTAGGTTCCCACTGAAGCAACTCTTTTGCTTTTGAGTTATCAGCTAACAACCTATTCACTTCACTTTTTTCAGGGCGGATACGAGTTGCATCGGAAGCAATCTCCACATCTCTGCCAGTCAACGATACAATTTTATCAGCCAAATCACCTATCGAGATTTCCTGACCAGAACCGATGTTTATCACCTCACCGATTGTTCTATGCGATTCAGCGACTTTTATAAAGCCTTCTACAGTATCTTCTATGTAAGTAAAATCTCTGGTTGGATACATAGCCCCAAGACGGACTTCGTAGTTACTCAAAGCTTGCGTAATAATGGTAGGAATCACTGCTCTCGCCGATTGCCTCGGCCCATAAGTGTTAAATGGTCTGATTGTTGCGACTGGCAAATCATAAGATAGATGAAAACTTTCAGCTAATTTATCAGCTCCAATTTTGCTTGCCGCATAGGGAGATTGTGCCTGTAAGGGGTGTTTCTCATCTATCGGCACGTACCGAGCCGTACCATATACTTCACTGGTGGAGGTATGGATTACCTTCTCTACACCATACTCTTTGGAAGCATTCAATATATTCAGAGAGCCAATAACATTCGTCTGAACAACATCGCCAGGGTTAATGTATGAATATGGAATGGCAATCAAAGCCCCAAGGTGAAAAACGATTTCGGTATCTTTGACAGCATTCTTAACCGCACCGAAGTCTTTCAAATCGCCCGCTATAACCTTCAGTTCATTCAGAATATGCATGGGTAGACTCTCAATTAAGCCCCAATCGTTTCTGGAGTTATATCTGACAAAAGCTCTAACCTGAGCACCTAATTCAACCAACCGTTCCGTAAGATGACTGCCAATAAAACCACCGGCGCCGGTTACCAATACTTTCTTACCTTTCCAATTCATATTCATCCTCTTCCCCTTCAACCTCGTAAAGCATCGGCACATCAACCCCCTCTGCCCACAAACGGCGGCGAACACAGATGCTTCTCTCGATTAGGTCAACCGGCTTTTCCCGCAAGATAACCTCGGCATCAAGGTCTTCGTCTTCATACGGCCCGGAAAATCGAACATTGGCAAAGTACCCCTCGAACTCTTGTTGGAGAATGTGGGTCGTTAATTCCTTCAAATCCATTTAAGTCACCCCCCAAAATACGACAACATTCGTCGAAATACATTGTAAATAGATTTAATGCTTCGGTCAGAGCCCTAAAGCGGATACGAAACGCTAATTCATAATCCGCTCGAATGCGATATCTTCGCAAGCGGTCAAGTGCATCTAATGCATTCGCGTTCAGTATTCCCGTTATGACATAACGTTGTTCCAGTTCACGCAATACACGTCGGTGAACATCTCCTCGCCATTGCTCAGGGTTCATGCCAACGTTTCTCAACAACAATCGCCCCAAATGATGTCCAGCGTAATACAATCGTGAAAGCATCATTCGGTAGAGCCATTGCGTACGCCAACCAAGTTGCATCAATGCTTGTACCACTGCCAGCGTTTCTCTGGCATAGTTAAGTTCCATATTCCTTTTCCTTGTTTCTAATAAGAGTTATATCTGACAAAAGCTTTCACTTGAGCTCCTAATTCAACCAACCGTTCCGTAAGATGACTGCCAATAAAACCTCCAGCGCCTGTTAATAGTACTTTTTTACCTATCCAATTCATAGAAAATTAGCGTCGGAAACCCCTCCGGTATCGGGCGGGGAGGAAGGTGCTTTCTCCCTTCTATAAAAACAAGATGTGGGGATTTTCGCCACAAGGTTTGTCAAGGCTAACCCCGAACCGACATTTCGTGTGGCTACCAGCACTTGAATACCAGTAAATGATACCTAACTAAAAGATACCCACACGATAGAGTAGAGTAGGGACGCCTTCTCCATTCCTGGTCAGGTTCCCCCTAAGCCCTCTCCAGAACCGTACAAGCCAGAAGGCAGCCACCTTGGCCGGTCAAGATTACCAGTCGCATCTATACGGAATCGGCCAAGAGTTATCAAGCATTGGTCGGATATACGCACGAGTTCGTCAACCATAATTAATTTTTCAATGGCATCAGCTAACGATTTCGAATCTTTTACAGGTACCAAATATCCATTTTTCCCTTCCTCAACCGGCCCCCTACAATCTGGAGTGTCTGTTGTTATCACCGGCTTACCCATCGCCATTGGCTCAAGTAACGCTCGTGGATAACCTCCTTCCTTATAATACGAGGGTAAGACTGCCAAATCTGAAAGTGCATAGATTTCTCTTACGTCCTTTCTAAATCCAAGCCACAGAAAATTGTCTGTTTTTTGTTTTTCTTTCAAATAGCTTTCAGGCACTGATAGCGGACTCCCTGTCTCTAAAGGCGCAACAAGAACAAACTTTACATGCTGATATTTTACTTTTAAAATCTCAGATGCTTCTATAAATTCTTTTATTCCTTTAGGCCATATCATTCTCGCTACCATTACTACAACTTTATCGTGAACTCCGAAACCAAATTCCTTCCTTAACGATATTAACTTATCCTCCTGTACTGAAAAAGGAGAATAATATTCTATGTCGATAGCGTTCTTTGTCAAAATTACTTTTGGTGGATTTACCACACCACTGGAGATAAAATACTTTAAATCATTTTCATTGGTGAACCATACTACATTGCTTAGTCTGCAAGCAATTCTATAGAACTTTAAAACTAATAATTTCAGGAGCTTGCCTTTTAGGTTAGTTTCCTGCTGAAAAACTGATCCCAAGCCCCTGACAGCAATTATTGTTTTTTTCACACCAGCCATTTTTGCAGAGATTGGTCCGTAGATATTCGGTTTGGTAGTCCAGTGAACAGCAATCTCTATTTTTCTTTTGCGATATATTTTAAATAATGATAGTAAATATCTTAAATCCTTCAAAGGATTTAAAAATCTATACATTGATACATGTATATGATCATTTCCCCAAGATTTTATTTCTCTTGCATAATTTTCGAACCCCTTTGAGTAGCCGCTAATGATACAAATCCTTACTCTGTTATCATTTTTTATAGTATTTACTAAGCCTTTGCAAAAGAGTGTGACGGAGAGATCGTCAGGACATACAAAAGCAATTTTCATTTATTTGTTACCTCCCACATTACAAGCATAAATAAAATCCAGACTCCTTTTGACCATCTATCGGGGTGAGGCGCTGCTTTCCAAACAATAACTCTTCAATGTAGTTTCTATTAAACATACTCAACACGATTCCACTGGAGGAAAGGCACATATCATGAACCATGTCAAACAAATGTTGACGTAGCTACTTTATAAGCAAAATCTCAAACCCTCTCTTTGGAACATTAACCAATTCTTTTGGCAAATATTGATTTGCTAACTCTCTTAAAACGAGTTTTGTTCTTTTACCTTTCATCCTTATATATGAATAACCTCTGAGATAACTACCGTATCTTACCAGAAGAAGAAGTATAGTCTGGATAGCATAGATTTAACAAATACTCTTCCACTATATTTCCAGCAGCCTCTACACTAAATAATTGTTTGAAAAAATTAAAGCCATTTTCTGCAATTTCTTCAAATTTTTCCGGCTTTTCTAAGACTTCTACTGTTTTATTAGCAAATTCTTCTTCGTTTCTTGCCAGTAAGAAATGAATGTCAGGCTTAATATCTTTGATAGCCTCAACTCCAATAGGAGTAGTAATGACTATTTTCTTAGCAGAAAGTCCATCTAATAATTTAACTCTTACTCCAGCACCGCCTCTTTGAGGAACTGCATATAAATCACATCTATTTAAGTAAGGTTTAATATCTGGGACTTCGCCTATTATAATTATATCTTTTGATACAATATCCCTTAATTTATGTTTAGAGTTTTTACCTATGATACAAAATTTTGCATTTAGCACCCTACATTTAATTTCAGGAAAAATCTTTTTTGCAAACCATCTTACCGCGTCCTCATTAGATGGATTATCCATAGAGCCTATGATTAATATCATCTTATCATTTTGAGCAACACCTGGAACCTCTTTTGCTCTGATTTCGGAATCTTTTTTTAACTCTACCCCAACAGGAATAAATCTTATTTTATCTTTAAGTTTCGGGAATTTTTTAACATCATGAATGTCATCTGTAGAATAAAACCAAAATTCATCAAACATATTAGACTTAAAAACATTATATTCGAACCGCTTCGTTTTAAATGATTCAATGTAGAAAATTAACTTCTTAAGAGAAAAAGGAAGATATCTTGCTTCTCTTAAAAGACTTTTATAAACCAACTCTTGGAAAACTATAACGCTTTTGTAACTTTTTACGGTATCGGAGTATTCTTCACGAAAATAAACAGCCATATTGGAAGGTTCAACAAGGAATACATCTATCTTAGTTGAACTTAAAAAGTCCCTAATATCTTTGTGCATCCTTCTACTAAATCTCCTTATAGTTCTAATTGGCATTAACGGAAAAACAAGCAAATTAAGTATTAATTCTAATTTTCCTACCTTATATACCTTTACATTTTTGCAGTATTTTTTTAATTCGTTTATCGATGTTTCCCCAACATTTGCCCTTGTGGCCAAAAATAAATATATCTGATGCCCCTTCTTACTTAACTCACTAATCCTATAAAATAGTGCAACATTTCCTCCCGATTTTAAAGGATATGAAAAATCCAGATTGACATAGAGTATCTTCAGTTTCATTTTTTAATTGCCTCCTACAGTTTTTTTGGCCAAACAAACATGAAAAAAACAAATGCAAAGAAAAGATTTAAAAATAACTCAATAGTTGCATCACTGTTTATTAAACCACTTGCATACCAAGCAAGAGGTAATAGAACAAATGGTCTGTACAGAAACAAAAAACTTATATTTGTTTGATTATTAATATAATACTTCTGCATTATCTTTATTATAATCCCCAAAGCAAACCCACCTATTATTAGCCCAGCTAAGTGGAAGTTCATATATAATTCTCCCATAATGCTAAACTCAACTCCGTATTGTCTAAATAGCTCAGGGTGTATCTCTTTTAACATCTGCATATTAAACTGGTAAGGTTTGTCAGGCATAAATGCTCTGGGAATAGGTAAAAAAAGAGCATCATAGAACGAGGCTCCCCAGAGCAAATTCAACCGATGAGAATGAAGCAGAATGTCCGCAAAGCCGCCAAAAGCATCAATAAAACGCCCCATAAAAGAAAGGAGTGTTTTTAAAATATCCAAATTTTGACCTATTTGAACAACCTGCCTAATTTCAGTGTCTATACCTCTGTATGTATGTTGAATTTCATAGAAAGCAGAAATCGGAATTAAAAAGCCTAACGCTAAAAGTAAAGCCTTGAACAAAGAAATCTTCTTATACTTGCAGTGGTAGATAAATAAAAGACTTAAAGGAACAACAAGAGTGGGACCGCTATATCCTGATAATAAGGATATCGCTAAAACAAATACAAAGTAAAGACTAAGAGCAAGATTAAACTTAATAGGATTATCTCTCTTTAATATCCATCCCCAAAAAGGGGCTTGGATAAGATACGAAGAAAGCACCATGACATATGCCCAACCGTAAAGGGACCAGAATCGGCGAAACACCACGAGATTTTCTAAAACCTCTATAAAACCTCTAAATCCAGCTTTCCACAGCAGAAAGACATGTAAGGCCACTCCTGTAGGTAGAAACAAAAAAGTTACAAACCTTAATCTTTTTATGGAAAAATCAGCCCTTAACCTTGGAAGGCTCTGGGCTAGCGCATCCCCAATATGGGTTGATAACCCTGAAACAAAGGCAACAAGGAAAACTATCGTATATAATAGTGCCTTTGTTAATATATCTTCAGGATAGGTAGAATTTAAATAGAGCAAAATGGCACCGATGCCACAACCTATTATAAACACCATTGTGAAAACAAAAAGTGGAGAAAAAATATCACTACTGCCGTTCTTTGCATGAATGATTGAATTTGTAGAAAGTAATATTATAATAACACCTGAAAGAAAAAATAAGGCAGTAAAAGTGACAATACCTACTATCATGAGTATGATGCCAATTATATTAAGTATGAAGAAAAATATCATAATTAATTCAATTCGCCATTTTCGTAATTTCTACTCTTACCCTCTAAACAAGCTAGGGTCTCCAAACGGAAATGCCTTCAAAAGTGAAGTTAAAATCAATAATCTCAACCCCAGATTCTTCCAACTTTTTTCTGACCAGATGTTCTTGGTCTGGAACACAGTAGAATATCAGACACCCTCCTCCGCCGGCGCCGCACGCTTTGCCGCCTAAGGCGCCGTTTTTTTGTGCGATTTCGAATAGATTATCAATTTGAGAGTTTGTCGTAGAAGAGTGCAGACGCTTCTGATTTTCCCAATTTTCCGTAAGCAATCGAGCAAAATCGAATAGGTCACCTTTTAGCAGGACGTTTTTCATCTCATGGGTGATTTGTTTTAAATTCTTCAATGCCGCCAATGTCTCTTCATCATTTGAGAGGAACGCATCGACAACCTTTCGATGTATGTCACCTGACAATCTGGATTTCCCTGTGTAACACAGCACAAGGTTCTTTTCCAACTCATGAAGTGTATCTGATGAAATCGGCATCCCAAAGACCTTAACATCTTCCCCAGAAAACTCCATATAATTGAATCCGCCTATAGCACTAGCGTAATGGTCTTGTTTTCCACCTAAGATGTTGAGTTCGTATCTTTCAATGGCGCTAGCTTGCTCTGCAATTTCATGTGGAAGAAGGGTTGTGCCATTTAATGCGTTAAACACCCCTACCAGCGCGACGCCCATGGACGCAGAAGTTCCCAGTCCACTCCCTGCGGGCGCATTTGACCTTGTAATAATTTCCACGCCGTAGTCGATGTTCGTTTTCTTAAGCGCCGCTTTGGCTAAGTCGATGTTGCCGTTGTATTCTAACTGCTTGACGTCAGCGGCTTCCTGATAAATATCAAAATCAGCGGAGTAGATCTTAATCGTCCTATCTTCAACGGTTTCCAAATGCTTATATCCATAAGATTTGCTCTCTATATTCTTATTGGGCAGCTTTTTAGCCGTAGCGTAAGAATAAATATTGATGGCGGCATTGACAACTACCCCTGGCTCATCCTGTGTAAACAAAGCCACATCTGTCCAGCCACCCGCAAAATCAATTCTAACTGGTGCTCTGGCGCGAATTACCATTGATTACCTCCTCATAAGCTTTCAAAGTTTCCTTTGCGGTTTTCTCCCAAGAAAATCCCTTAGCCCATTCAAGCCCCTTAACTCTCATTTCTTCTCTTAACCTGTCGTTGACGAGGACTTCGTGAATCGCTTGAGCAATTTCGTCTACATCGTAAGGATTAACTGATATTCCCGCATCGCCTACTACTTCAGGAAGCGAAGAAGTGTTGGAAGCTATCACTGGAGTGCCACATGCCATTGCTTCTAATGCCGGCAAACCAAATCCTTCGTAAAGTGATACCAACGTGAAAACAGAAGCGCCATTCATCAAAACAAGAAGTTCTTCTTCAGAAACATAGCCTGTGAAAACTACTTTGTCCTCCAATCCAAGATTCTGGACCTTCTGAAAGATTTCCTTATACATCCAGCCTTTCCCTCCAGCAAGAACTAATTGGCAATTGATATTTGCATTTTGCTGGACTTTATGAAAAGCTTCTACGAGTCGTACCAAGTTTTTACGCGGTTGAAGAGTACCAACATACAATATATAATCATTCCTCAAGTGATATTTCTCCCGAATTCGAGATATCAAATCCGGATTATCAATTGGATGAAAGAAACTGTCAACTCCAAGAAGAATCACTCGAATTTTGTCTTCAGGAATCTTTAGCAACTTAACGAGATCTTTCTTGGTACTCGAAGAATCTGCGATAATTAAATCCGCATCTTGAGCCGAACGGATAATAAGTTGTGTACGATTGAGTGTCCCTTTTGTATAACTACTGGGAGTGGTAAGAAAACTAATATCATGAATAGTAATAATTCTCTTTCCAACCATCCGCAACGGAAACCCCACAATATTTGTGGCATGAAAGATATCTACTTTGACTAATGCATCAATAAAAGAGAACTTGGGGCAATATCTTGCAAAAAGCGCAAAAAGTCTAGCGGGGAGTCTGCTTCTTATGAGCTTAACATTTGGCTGATTTAGAACATTTGATGGAATGCTGAGCTTTTCTCGTAGGGGAATTTGATACCAAAAAACATATTCGTTGTTTGGGGCAATATTCAGGAAATAATTTATCAAATGATAAGTATAGTGTCCTATGCCCGTTTTAAATGAACAGAAGGCAGGACCCACATCAATTCCGATTTTCATAGGAAATAAGCTGCGCATCTCCATAATCTCAATCAGCGGAGAAAGCAGCATTCTCCTTCCTTTTTCGCTTTGCAAAGAAAAGTGAGTGATTCAACCACGACGACAAGCGTCATATAATTCGATAACTTGTTTAGCTGTTTCCTGACTATATAGAAACTCAGCGGATTTCTTGGCATTCTCCCCCATCGTCTGCGCTTCCTCTTCATGTTGAAGCAACCAAATGATTTTCTCAGCAAATTTTTTCGGTTCATCATGAGCAACCAGAAAACCGCTAACACCATCTTCAATAAATTCAGGTGTTCCTCCAATCCTACTTGCCACGACGGGCTTTGCTAACGCCATTGCTTCTACTAATATTACCGGTCCAAAGTCGCTTAGCCATTGTTCAGGGACAACAACAACGTTGCTTTTCTCGATTAAATGTATTACTTCTTTATTTTCCTTTTTACCTAAGAATTGAATATATTTTGCTATCCCCAGATTCTCAATATCATTTTTTATCCTATCCATATATACAGGGCTTCCTGCGCCTACAACCATTAACTTTGCATTTGGTATCTCTCTAACTATATATGGCATCGCTTGAATGAGAACGTGTAATCCTTTATGCTCATATAACGAGCCAACAAAAAGGATTGTCGGGGTTTGAAAAGGAACGTCCTCCCACTTCTGGTCGCCGGTTTTATAGTCAAGTTGGTAATGATAGATAACCTTTATCTTATTGCCCTGTAGTCCATATTGTTCCAATCTAACTTTTGATGTCTCTGAAAGGGCAACTATAGAATCCAGCTTTCGGATTAAATAGTCGAAGAGTACAGCCCTATAATAGAAGAAAAGTTTTTTTAAGCAACGTTTTGATTGTGAAGAACATTGAAAACACTGAGCGCCGTGAAAATCTACACAAATTTGACCATCGAGTTTTCTCAAGATATTTCTTGGACAAATAACAAAGTAATCAAGAACAGTCAAAACTACTGGAATTTTCAGGATTATAGCGCTTATTAAAACAGGCAAAAACAGATATTTCGTATGTAGATGAATAATATCAGGTTTTAGTCTTTTCAAGATTTTGATAGAAGATAATATTGAAAAAATGTCCAGAGGAAAGTTTCTTGGCAACAATTCCAGTCTATTATTTAAAGCTCGCGTTGTGATTTGATAAATTTGTTCAGAAGGATTTTCTCTTTGAAACTTCGTCGTTATAAATACAACATCATGCCCTTCTTTCTGAAGCATTTCTGATAGACGCAAGCATACCATCTCCGCTCCACTCCACGTTTTATGATACCCTGGTAGAAAATCCGGCACCAAACATATTCTCATATTTATCCTCCTGAACGCTGTCAGCGGATTGTTGTCAACGGATTTCCATAGCGGATTAAACGGATTCGTTGGGATCATTATCCAATGATAGATGTTCGGGAACGAAGAGCCATTGGCGATTGATGCGATGCTCTGCGTACTGCCATCGCAGCAAAAATGATCTTATCGTCAAATCTGAATGCGGCACCTTCTCCATCAATCTTCCTTTACCTTCCATCATAATATCACCCCAATCCGTTTAATCCGTTACCCTAATCCGTTGACAGCTCAAAGAGCAATTCCGCTTCTCGTAAATCTTCTTCGGAATTGATATTAGTGTATCCATCACAAATGACAAAAGACTTTACTATATTCCCTTCATCAATAGCACATTGTATTAAGTCTGGCAACTCTTTTTCCCCTCTTTGTTGGTTAATAGGAGTCCGTTCTATGTAGGAAAGGATGTCATTCCTGAATATGCAATTCCCAGTTCCTTGCATGTCATTCAAAGGCTTCTTAGGCTTTTCTATCAGCCTGTATATTCTGTCCTGTCCATCTTGCACAATCGCGTAGGTTTTGCTTATCCGACTTCTATCCTCTACTACAACAATCCCGCATGTCCCAAACAAATTTTCTCTCTCAAAGAAATTAATCATCTGTTTGTGCTTTGGATTTACTAAAATCTCATCACCTAAAAACAACATGAAATCATCGTCTTCTATCGCATCCTTGCTACATTCGATAGCGTGAACAAGCCCTCGTTGTTCCCATTGAATGACATATCTGACAGGTTTTCCATTATAGTTGATTCCATAAGTGTTTATAATATCTTCAGCTTTGTATCCTACTACTACGATAATCTCATCAACATCAGCGTTTACAGCGTTTTCAAGACTATATTCAATCAACCGTTTGCCTTTTAACATTAACATACATTTGTTTCGAGAGTCAGATATTCCTTCAAGCCGCTTTCCTCGACCACCAGCTAATATCAATGCTTTCATCCTCATAACCCTCCAAGTTTGTTTAATTCCCTCCGCTGTCAGCGGGTTTCTGAAACAGATTAAGCGGATTGAGTTTGGTGCATAAACCTAATCCGTTTAATCCGCTACCCTAATTCGTTGACAGCCCTTCCATCTTTCCAACTTGCCATTACCTTGCGCTAAATATACCCACGTTCTCCTTGATCCAATAAATTAATCTTGATACACCCTCTTCAGGCGAAACTTGGGCATCCCAACCAAGCTCTCGTTTCGCCTTTGAGGTATCACAAACAAAATATTGCAGATCGCCCAATCTACCTTCTTTGAACTGAATTTGAGGCGCTTTGCCAGTAATCTTCTCTATTAGAGCAATACACTCAATCAAAGAGATAGAATGTTTATATCCCCCGCCTATATTGTAAATGCCAGATTTCCTATGTTGGTAAAAGGCATCAAATGCTCTCACAGCATCAGTGGCGAATAAAATATCCCTTACTTGCTTACCAGTGCCAAAGATATTTATGGGTATATCAAGAACGCTTCGGATGGCGAAGTTAGCAACCCAGCCATGGTCTTCACCGCCGAATTGCCGCGGTCCATAAAGTCCTGTCAAACGAAAACTGGCTGCTTCTAACCCATAAGTGTCTATAAATGCCTGGATATAAATTTCCGCCGCTCTCTTGGAAGCGTGTAAGGGCGTAATCGTTCCCTCTAAAACAGGATGTCCTTCATCTATCTCAGGCGGTTCCAGAATATATCTCGTTTCTGCTTCCTTCAGATTCTCATTAATCTTATTTCCGTAAACATGGATAGTAGCACATGAAACCACTGGTATTTTTGATTCTTTGGCTACTTTTAGCACGTTAAATGTACCGAGAACATTCGTGGAAAAATCAAGATCCGGCGATTCTATACTGATAGTCATAGCAGGCTGAGCGGCAGTATGAATGATAAAGTCACATTCCTCAGCCGCTTTTTCCAAAGAATCATAATCTCGTATATCCCCCTGAATTAAGTTGACGCCAAGCCCATGCAATAAATCCCAATTGTAATTTCTTGCGGCATCAGCAGCATAACCAGTCCTGCCCAATTCATATTTAGTCATGCTGTCAAAGGAAATAACCTCATCCCCTTTTTCAGCATAGTATTCACAGGCATGGGAACCTATGAAACCACACCCACCTGTTACTAATACCCTCATTTTATGCCTCCTTCAAACTATATCTGTCCTTCTGTTACTAATACCCTCATTTTATGCCTCCTGTCATATTTCTTCTGTCACGCCGTATTTATATTCCCTTTCGCTCGTGTCATAAGCTCTACAACCTCTACAGAGTATAGGAACTTCTCCTTTGCTTCTGGGCACTGCTTTTCTGAACTTCTTATATCTTTCAGAGTACCAGATTTCCTTGAAAGGTTCTTCCAATATATTCCCAAAGCTATATTTCCTCAAAAAAGGACGTTTATTCGACATAAGCACAGCGCAACAAGGCATCACGTAACCGCCCATCATTATATAGGGTTCCATCCAATTAGCACAATGTTTCATATGCAGTAGTTTACTTTTACTGGCATGAGAAAAGACTACACGGATGTCCAGTTCTTCAGCCTTCTTCATTGTGGTTTGCAGAATCTCCTCTGGTATTTCTGGCACGAAGAGATGTTCTACTTCTTTGAATGTCAAAAGTCCAACAAATTCAATATAACTACTATCCCCGAGAGACTCTTTATCGCCTAAAGAATGTATCAATTCAACAAATTGGGGCATTTCGTGAACATTCAAAGTCGTAACTATATAACGGAAACAAAGCTCTGGGATAGGTGAATTCATTGCCTTCTTCAGTTCCACCAATTTTTTCATGTTGCTTATAACCTCTTCAAAACGGCACCCAACCTTTATCCTCTCATAGGTTTCTTTAGTCGCCCCATCCATTGACACATATATTCCATCTACCCCCATCCTTATTAATTCTTTGGCACTTTTCTCATCGATAAGGTCGAAACTGTCAACGAGATACACCGGTATATCTTTTGACTTAAGATAATCTATCATTTTTAGGTAATCCTTATTGAGAAAAGCATCACCTTCGCCTGTAAGATTAACCCATTTCAGTTTCGGAAATTGACCAACGATTTTTCGGAAATTATCGAATGATAATTCTTCAATTTTTTCCTTCCAGTAAGTATGCTCACACACTATACATCTTTTATTGCATCGCGTGGTTATCTCAATCTCAAGAACACGGGGATATAGTGCAATATAAGACTTAAGCTGCGGAAGCAATTTGAGCAACGGCCGAATAAACATGAATGCCGCTGTGCCTGTTCCTTCACCGCCAGCTAGAACAAAGGATTTAATAAAAAGAAAATTATAAACAGCTCTCAAACTTCTGGTTTTAAGCAAATATTTTACTGTTCTTATATATTTCATATTTTTTTTACCTCTTCGATGCCTTCTTGAGCAAGGGATTTAGTTAAAGGTTTACATCTTCTTTGCCCAAATAAGAATATGATCTCTAAAAGGAGGATAAACCTTGGATAAAACGTTTAAAATTCTAAATTTTTTCACTTTGGATGCATCAACGAAGCGAGCTTGAATTATTTCAAAGCCACTTCCTCGCAAGAGAGAGATACATTCACTCAAAGTATAAAATCTAAGATGTCGCCAATAAAACTTTTGCCAGGTTTCATCGGAGTGAATCTGTTCTATTATATTTTTTCCCAGAACCAAATGACATATATTTCTGATATTGGCAACATTGTCCGTTGTTAGAATTAGGTTTCCTCCACTTCTTAAGATTCTTTTAATTTCATTAAAAATAGAAGCAGGGTGAATAGGTAAATGCTCTAAAACATCGCAAAAAAGAACAACATCAAAATAGTCTTCCTGGAAAGGTATTGGCTCGTTTAATATATCACAGAAACGGTATTCTATACCTTCATTTTCCAGAATTTTCCGTAATTGTTCATGGGCCGATTGTTGAATATCTATTGCATAAACATTGAAGTTAAATAGTTTTCTGATAAGAAAATCTATATGCCCAAATGAAGCTCCAATATCTAGGACTTCTGATATCTTCACTCTGTCATACATTTCCCAAATTAGATTGATTATACTGACATAACGGAGGAAAGCGATTGAAAGATATCGGCGTTCTCTATCCTTTAAAGAAGCCCCGTCAACATCTTTTGCATCAGCCGGCAGTAGCAAAGAGAATTTCTCATGATATTCATCTAAAAGAGAAAATATTAAGTTTCGCTTCATTAGTAACCTCCAATTAATTCTTAAAAGGTGCTCACTATCCGCTGTTGAAAAACAAAGAATAATATCCGATACACAACAGGAGAAACTGAAACAAGTATATGAAACCTGTCCCACTTTGAAAATGGCGCATCGGCTCAAGGAATGCCTGCGGCATATCTTTGAGTGTTCCTCTTAAAAGGAGAAGGCCATTCGACGTTTACAGAAATGGAGTTGTATTGCTGAACAGGAGCATCTCTTCCCCAAGTTTCGCAAAACATTAGCCGGTTGGAGAGATAAGATTGCCAATTACTTTCACCAACACACAACCAGTGGTATGGTTGAAGGTATTAACAACAAAATTAAGCTCATTAAGAGGAGAGCTTTTGGCTTTCGCAATTTCGAGCATTTCCGTCTTAGAGTGATAGCTGCTTTCTTATAGCAATCATACATGGAACATACTCTTGGGAATGACAATGGTAGAAAGAATTACTCAAAATCATCTTATAATTTTTATGCAATTTTCACCCCGTGAGATAAGGAATATTCTGTGAGTAGCTACATACTGTCCCCTATCTCACGGGGTGAATTCCCACACTTAAGTAAGTTATAAAAAACATTGTAAACTTTTCTTCATCGTTTTTTCTAACCGCAGAGGTCGCAGAGGAGGCGCAGAGAACGCAGAGAAAAGATTATCTCCGCGTCCTCTGCATCTTCTCTGTGTTCTCTGCGGTTTAAAAAGTTAAAAAATTTAATTCGAATTTACTTAACTCCGAAGAGCCTAATTCTTTAAACTTTTTAACCACAGATTGACCACAGAAGAAACACAGAAAAATTCGGTCTCAGCCTGTGGTCAAGTTTTTTCCTCACCACATCTTATCACTACGATATCTCTGGCTTTCAGCAATAAAAATCCATCTTGAAGTAATTTTTCAAGGTCAAGTGGCTTGCGCTCGGGTGAAATATAATCGACAGTTATTTTGCCATCCATCTTGGGCAGAACGAACTTCTCTGTTTCTTCTGGATAATCTGCCGAAGCAACAAACTTTATCTCGTCAATCGGCAGTTTTTCCTCTTGCACCACCATCGCTCGTTCATTTGTGTAGATTTTCACTTTACCTTTTTTTTGGATTTTGCAGTTCCGGGCAAAGATTACGCCCTGGTTCAACTTGTCTGGGGGGCCAAAAATTGATTGAAGCTGGGTTTCGCTTGTGTCCAGGGCTAAATTAATGACAACTTTATCCTTGTGAAGCCGCGCAAATTTTTGTATATCTTCTTCAGGCGCCGCTGCACTAACCGAGACGATTTTGTCGTAATTCCCTGCCAAACTCTCATCCCATTCGCCAGCGATTACCGCATCCGCATTTGGGATAAGAACCCGCAGCCGATAGAGTAAATCTATTTCCTTTTGTATCAACGGATTTGGCATCCAGAGGTAATTACTTAGCCTGTTACAGAGTTTCCTGGAGAAACTTGATTCCGCGAAGTTGGGCGCAATGTCATAAGCAAGGCGAATGCTTAGCCAGCAACAGAATCTTCTGAATATGTCTGATGCCATATAGTTGGGCAAAATGTCATCGGCGATGAGCATTACTTTTGGATAATCATCGGCAGAATGTGATTTCATATCTTTAATCATCGCCTTCGTCAATCTATATCGCCAATCGCCGTAAGTAGTATCTGGCAGGATGTTCTCACCTTCATAGAACTCGTTCCACCCATAGAAGAACACCAACTCCAGAGGCAAGTGCTTAGCCAGCCACAGCATCTCCTGAAGATGCCTGATGTCGTTGACGATAAGCCGACCAGTGCGATTACCTCTGGTATCTCCCAAATCGTCGTAGTTGATAACAAGAGTATGAGCGCCGGGATTTATGGAAATCTGTTCATGTGTGGGGTTGAAGACGAACGATTTAATCTCGGGGAAGTGCTGATACGCGTAGCACTGTTGAGGCGCGTGAGGCGCATGGGCGTCAGTCCAGTACATTTTTACATTGCTGTCAAGTGCCTCTTTGAGTCCGTTGATTAATCGGCTGTAAAATTGGTGCCATGCATCAATATCTCTTATGCTTCTTCTGTCGAACTGGTAGCCGTAGAAAATCATCGGCAACGAACCGTCCGAATGCCGTAGCCAAAGCTCCTTGGGCACGGATTCGTAGAAGCTTTTTATATCGGCAATCATAGTGTCAGCAAACTTAGCCGTTGGCTTTATGAAGCCCACCTCATGGTGGAACGTTATCTCCATATCATAAAAAATCCCAAGCTTGGTGTCGGTGTTCTTCAGCGCTTGAATACAAATTTCCGATGGGTTATTTCTGTGCCACTCCCAATGGACTCCATCGAATCCTGCATCTTTGATCATTTCCCACTGCTTCTGATAGTAGTTGACAGAATTGCCGATTTCTTCGACCTTTATCCCAAAATTCTCCCAAGGTACCTGGTACGTCCAAAGCCGGTTGATGCTTTCCAGCGGTTTATTGACACTCACTCGATACCAATCGAAAAAGTGGATAGTATATAACGTCTTCAATTTTGATCCCTTTCCGAAACTAAAAGCGAAAAAGATTTGGCTCTCTGGGAAATATTGTACTATAATTTGAGCGTGTTTTTTGTTTCTCTTTATTATTCTACAATGGCTCTAACAACAACATGGGGGAATATTTCCTTCCTTCTTGCAGATTTATTGTAACCTTTCAGGATAAAGGTTCCTTGCTTTTCAACTTTATCAAACCCTGACTTATACATCATTTCAACTACACAATCTGCCGTAGGCAACCAATAAGCTGACACGTTACCTTTCCCCGGTTGCTGCCCTGGTATCAACAAAGCAAATGCTATTTTCCTTCTAAAAATTCTAAAAAAATGAAGCAAAGGGTTATTATAAATAGGTGTACAAAGAATAAACTCTCCTTTCTTAATGACGCTTCGAATATTAACTAAAGCCTTAAAAGGATCACTTAAGTGGATTAATAGACTGCCACAAAAAACAAAATCAAAATAACCAACTTTTGTTGGCGAGAGATCATAAACATCCATTAAGTAATATTCCACGTTTGAATTCAACTTCTCCTTCGCTAAAATAAAAAAATCGCTTTTATAAGCGTCTAACCCCACAACTTTATCTGCTCCTCTCCTCCAAAACTCAAAGGAAAAAAAACCATCAGCACACCCAACATCCAATACTTTTTTCCCTTTAAGGCTTTCAGGAAATCTATAATGCTTCAGTACAGTCCTGTGATCATAAATACCATTAGTAATTTCACCATCGCCAAGATCTATTGTATGATACCATTGCCCTTCAACTTTCTTCTCCTGATGCATAACCGCATACCAGTTAATACACTCATCAACTACTGCCTTATTGTTAAGATACTCTTCATCACTTAGAATTACTTGATAGCAATTCCTTATTTCGTCTTGTGTGCAAGTCGGGTTATTTTGTAGCCACTCTTCTAATTTCCGCTTAAATTGTTCCTTACTGAACATATTCCTCCTCCTGATTTAAGACCGTTTCCCCACGCCTATTTTCTACGATGGTTCACACCTCTTAGAGATTAAATAATACTTCGAATTAGTTTTATTTCCTCCTTCGTGATTCCTCCTATCAAATAAAAAAACACACTATAAACAGATGCTCCCCCGGCTATTAGCCAAAATATATTCAAATGTACCCACTTTAACCCAAATATAAGAAATAGAGCCATTACAATAGAAGCAACCAGTGGTTTAGGAATATGATTATGAAAGGAAACCCGAACTATCTTACTAAATTCCCTGTAATAAAGAGAGCATCCAAGAAACTCTGATACAACTGTAGTGACAGCAGCGCCTATTAATCCTATAGAAGGAATTAACATAATGTTTAGGACTGTGTTAGCTGCAGCCTGAATGGAGACTACCATGAAGTATTTATTTTGCCTATCGCAAGCCCACAACCCCCTGGCGTAACCCATAAGTATATAAATCGCGGCAACAGCCCAGATTAAGATTTGAAATGCAATTATCCCGCCATTATACTTAGCTCCATATATTAAGTTCATTATCGGTTTGGCAAGAATTGTTCCTCCTATTGCTAAGGGTATAGCTATAGTTACTATCAGCTTTTCTGTGATGGATAGAAGTTTTTTCAGTGAATCCACCGATGTTTTGTAATAATCAGAGATGGTAGGAAAGATTGCATCGTGATATGCTACATTTGCAAAAATGAGCAAAAAGATGATTTTATAAGCAGCGTTATAGTATCCAACTTCCTCATTGCTTCTTGTGAAGCCAAGCATTATGGTATCAATATTGTAGATTATCAAAACCATAACACTGGAAAAGCCTATAGGCAAGGCTTGCTTAATGAGGCTCTTCCATGAAATCAAGTTGAATTTTAGTCTGAATTTACCAAAATGCCTTATAAAAACGAAAATGAGAAATCCAAGAGAAAAAAAACTCGCTAAAACCGAAAAACAAGGAACTAAGAGTAATTGCTCTGAGCTTTTAATCAGCAAGAGCACTAAACCTACATTTAATATCACCCCAAAGATGCGAGATACCCCAATATACTCCATCCTCTCCATACCTTGGAATACCCAATCAATCAGTAAAGCAGAGGGAAATAACGCAAGTCCGTATAGGAGAATTAAATATTTTATCTGAAGTGGTTTGTTTATAAAGGCGACGAGCAATAGCAGTAAGCCAAAGGAAAGGACGCTTAAGCACAGTTTCAACGCTAGGACATTGCCTGTGTAGTATTCGACTGTATCCTTGTTCCTTGCTAATTCCCGAGTTCCTAATATGCTTAATCCGAAGTTACCGATGAGGGAAAAATAACCACTGATGGCGCTTGCGAAATTTAATTTGCCAAAATTTCCAGGTCCCAAGACACGGGCTAAATAAGGTATAGTAATAAAGCCGAGAAGTTGAGTAAATATTGTCGCAACTGATAGAGACAAAAAGTTTTTAACTATTCTTTGAGCAGGGTTCAAACGCCCACCATCATTTTCCGATTTCTGTGTGAATTTAGGGTCCAATTCTTGTTTTCCCTTGCAAAAAAATGGATAAACAGCGCGTTTATTCCATTATTCCACTTCAAAAAGTCGACAAAACTGTTCGCAAGGCTCACCGACGCCAAAGGCTTTCGGTTAAAGTCAAGTAATAACCTTTCGCCTACTTTTTCATAAAATAAGGGATTTCTCACATGCGTATTTGCTGTACACCTTCGGCTGTCCACGTCTGCAAATCTCTGTAAAGTTGCTTCCGCGATGCGGATGATTTCCTCTTTGAGATGGCCGTCTACCGCATCTTTGACCTCCCTATCAATTCGCACCACTTGCTGATGACGCGCTATAACCCTTGTCTCCAGGGACGGCAACGTATTTTCCCTTAGAAGCTGTCTGAAAAGTAATGAGTAATGAGTAATGAGTAAACTACATTATTACTCATTACTTATTACTCATTAATCACCTACGCTTATGAACCATCACCAGTTCCAAAAGTTGACCTTTTCAGACACGCTCTTATAAATTTCTTTAATCTCCTCGTAGTGCTCTGAAAACCAAAGGCTATCCTTTTCATCTCAAGTAAATGGCGTTTTTGCACAAATTCAAGAAAGAAGTTGACTCGAATAATGCCATGTTCCCAACGAGTAGCAGGACGCCCACCTCTTTTTGCAGTAGTTAATTTTTCATAACTGCTCCCGCCTTGCAATATCTATTTACGCGGGATTTGTCTATTGTTTACCGCGACACAGTAAGGCGCCCAACGACAACAGTTTGTGATATTCCAAATATTCGATGTAGGCTACCTAAATGTTCTTCTTCTGAAGCTCTGCACGCCTTACGGCGGCAGGTTCTTAGGCCTAATTACCTCTACCAGGCTCTCACAGAACAACTTTGATTGTTAGAACAACCAAAGTTGCACTGCTACAACATCCTGGTCCTTAGTATTAGGTATCCCTTTTCGAGAGAGGGCATCATTCCTTCGCAGGCGAGTCGCTCTGTTCGCTTCGCTCAGCCTCAAACAGGCGCTTCGCTGGTTTTCGGCTCTCTGGGCTTTCGCCCAAAGCTGGAAAGCAATTGTCTTCCACTTGCAACTTGGTTAGCAGACGCCGTTGCGAGGAACGAAGCAATCTGCTCGGACACCGCCCGCTGGAGAATAACTTCGCGCCCAGAGCGCCGCCCAGAGGGCACCCGCTCTGGGCGGCGCCGCCAACGTTTTACCACGTCGGCTGTATCCAGTTTATTTTCACCCCGTGAGATAAGAAGCGAGTCTTGTGCATATATCATAAGATTATTTCCTATCTCACGGGGTGAAACGACGCTTGATGCAAGAAATGCAGAATACAAGTCTCGTTGAATGTTTAAATTGCAACAAGTATGTTCGCTTCGCTCAGCAGTTTACTTCGTAAACTGCCACTCGTTGCGAATAGCTCCGCCAAAATCAGGATGCCAACTGAGTAACTTGTAATCCTTTGTTATTGTTATACCACTTAACAAATTGTCGTATACCCATCTCAATGTTTACCTTTGGGGTATAGCCCAACAAAGCGCGAGCCTTGCTGATGTCTGCAAAGGTAATAGAGACATCTCCTGGCTGAAGGGGCAATTGATTGATTTTCGCCTTTTTACCGAGAGCTTGTTCGATTAAGCTGATTAAGTATCTCAACTCAACAGTCCGAGAATCGCCGAGATTGATAATCTCAAAATCAAACGGTTTTAAAAACGCCGCCATAACGCCGTCAATGATGTCTGAGATGTAGGTGTAATCACGTTTTGAAGAACCATCACCGAAAAGAGGAACCTCTTTACCTTCGTCTATCAGCCGAGTGAATTTATGGATAGCCATTTCAGGCCTCTGTCTTTCCCCATAGCAACCAAAGAATCGCAGGCATGTTATCGGGATCCCATAGAGATGATGATAGGTGTAGCAGAACAACTCCCCTGCTCTTTTGCTTGCGGCGTAAGGAGAAATCGGCATTTCTATTTTGTCATCCTCGCTGAAGGGGACTTTGCTGTTAATGCCATAAACGGACGATGAAGAGCCAAAGATGAATTGTTCAACTTCAAATTCTTTGCAAACTTCCAGAAGATTAATCGTGCCTTTGATATTGTTCTCTTCATACAGTTGAGGGTTCGCAATAGAAGCTCTGACACCAGCTCTGGCGGCTAAATGGACAACCTTTTCAATCCGATGTTCTTCAAACAACTTTTTAAGACATTCCGTATCTCTAATATCGCCTTCAACGAGGGTAAAGTTTTGGTCATTCAGCGCATTTTGGAGATTTGCCTGCTTAATCTTGGGTTCATAGAAAGGATCAAAATTATCGAGGCAGATTACCTTCTGCCTTTCACTGAGCAGACGCTCTACAAGGTGCGAGCCGATGAATCCAGCGCCGCCGGTTATGAGGATTGTCTGTTGGTCAAATTCCATGTTTTTCCTTTGAATTAAGATGCTTTTCTTGACGTATCAAAACCCGTATTGAGAACACCTCAGTTGGAGATTATCCCGGACTCGTCAGCAAGGTACGGTTTTTCGGCGTATTCAGAGAATAGCAGGTCAATAGCGCGCCTGCTGTTACGAGGCTTTATCCGAGTGATTGTTTAAACTCTTTCAGGTTGGATGCGCGTATCGCCTGTCTAAGTAATCCTCGCAGAACTTCTCTTGACTGTATTTCCTGAAGTCTTGAAGGAACCCCTTCTGGGCTCTCACCAAACTTCTCCTCTAAAGCATCTATAACCAGCTCACGCGCTTCCCGCAACATAGCTAATCTTTCAAAGTTCGTTATGTACGCCACTGTATCCACTTATTCTGTCCGTTTTCGGAGATGGTCAAGAAAGATTTTTCTTAAAATCATCCAGGCTTGATGCAAGTGTAGCCTGCCTGAGTAGTTGCCTCAAGAGTTCCTTTTCCTGTATCTGCTCAAGTTTAGTCTGAAGGTCTTTTGCCACTGAACCGAACTTCACTTCCAATACCTCAACAACTGACTCACAAGCCTCCCGTAACCTCGCCAATCTCTCAAAGTTGGTAACGTAAGCCACTTCTTTCACCTCCTGGCTCAAGAACTCATCATAGATTATCTTCTCTTGTTCCAGAGAAGTCAATGCTAACACCCCATCCAGAAAACGGAACACATGCAGTATCTCTTCTCTTCCATACCCTTTATCCAACATCAACCTGGCCAACTCCCGCTTGAAGGAGAATCTCTTTTCCTCATCCTCCCTGCTCTGAAGATTTCGCTTCGCTGCCAGAACAACCAATGCAAATGGGTTATTGCTCGCCTTCAAGTCAGAATCATCCTGTTCCAATATCTTGTATGTCCTATATCGGAAAGACAATTCACAGCCGAAGAACTCGTAATTGAACCTATCAGGTTTAAATGTTTCTGACGGGTCAGCAAACACAGCGATACTCAAAATGTCTCTATTGAACTTGTCGTAGATTCGGTAAAAATAGATGAACATCCTTCTTGAAAATTCAGTTTCTCTATATCCCTGTACCTCAACATGGACAAGAACCCATCGTTCTTCTCCATTGAGCATCCAGACCTTGACAAGCCTATCAACAAACCTTTTTGTTTCCTCTGATTTAGGGGAGATTTGGAGTAATTCTTTATCAAGAAATTCGATTGTTTTTGACCAGTCAACATGAGAATAAAAATCGGGAGCTATAAGTTTGATGAAGTCTGGGAAAAGGTTTTCTACAGCCTCTTTCCATAACTGGTCATAAGAGATTTCAATATCAGGCATATTTCCCTCTATTCCGGTAAGACAAAGTTCCGGGCATTCAAAGCAAGCTCATCTACTCTTAGCTTGCTATGCTTCTAACCAATTGGAAGGTCGTGTTTCCAAATTGCTTGACTTTTATTCAGATGTTTGATAGAATTTCAATCATAAAGGAAATTTTTTAGGAGAAAGGGAGAAAGAAAGCACTTCTCTCCTATTCTCCCATTCCGTAGGCTTTTCCCCGCTTTGTGTAAGAGGAGGATTGTATGGATAAGCTATTGGAGCACTTCGCCGCTCTTTGGGGATATCAGCTTTCCAAAGTAGAGGAAATCGAAAGATTCGCAAAACAAGCAGGTGTCTCATCGCGCACAATTTTTACGGCAAAACAAAACCTTTCTAAGGTGTCCTTCGAAACTCTGGTAAAAATCGCAAAGGTTATAGACTTAGACCCAATCATTCTGATGAAAGAAAAAATAGAGCAAATGAAGGACAAAAACGCCATTGAAGAGGAGTAAGGCACGCTTACGAGAGCGTCCACTATCGGCATTTAGCGCGTGAGTTCACTTTGACAAGTTTGATTCGGCAATCAGTTCACGACTAACTAGTGACTCATATTTGTTAATAATTTCCAGCACTGCTTCACGAAGCAATTCTTGCTGTTGTTTTTTAAAAACAGCAGATATTATGGATAGTTTATGGTCCATTTCTTCAGGAATGCGAAAAGATTTCACTTTTACTTTCGGCATAATTGTCATCTCCAATAGAATTATACAATATTCAAGAAAAAATGTCAACATGTTTTCTTGACATCTTGAAATATAGATGATAACTTTTTACCAAGCAAGACGCATATATTTTATTATTTCTTGTCTGCATGTATGCTAATATGTTTTATTTTATCATATAACCTATTATGGTGCAAGAACATAATTTAAAGCTGTTCACTTCGCGAACCTTAGACTTCGTCTTACGGTCAACGGATTTCTATAACTTATTTCGCGGATTATAACGATGTTGTCCGCGTTCGTCCATAAAGTCCGTGGTATCAAAGCTGGAACGTGCCCACCGCCTGCGTTCTAGAAGCAGTGGACTTAAATTACCTCGCCTAAGTCCTTTGCGGTGGGCTTTACAACCCCCTACGCCCCCATAGTTTCGGGGGAATGGCGAGGGGTGAGGTGTTGTTATGAACGAAAATCAGAGAAATTTGTTGAATGAAAATGGTAAATCCTTCGATTCGACAATTTTATATGGCAAAGATTCAACAGAAGGCATCGTATCAGTCAGCGCAAATAGAAATGGGATAGCGACGGTATGGAGAAGAGTTGATGGAGAAATTTCTAAAGAAATCGAACCCTTCCATAATTGGTTTGTAATTTCCGACCCAAGCCTTTTGGACGATATCAAGGCGCAACACGAAGTTTTTGAGCTTTCTGGTTCCCACCCGTTCAAATATCAGGTATTGACTAAGAATTATACAACGTTGGAATATGGAATAGTAAAAAACTACAACGCAAAATACAAAACCAACCACAAAAGTTTTTACGACCTGCCTACGCAGACCGTGGTTCATTTCCCAACGACTGAGCAATATCTTATCCAAACAGGGCGGACGTATTTTAAGGGGATGAACTGGGACAATCTCCACAGACTACAATTCGACCTTGAAACATATTCCTTAGATGCAAAAGACGGCGCTATATTTCTAATTGCAATCAAAGATAACAGAGGATACGAGCGGATAATTGACGACGCTTCGATGTCAGAACCTTTCTTGATTCGTGAACTGATTAGGATCATTCAGGAGCGTGACCCCGACATCATTGAAAACCATAACATCTTTGATTTCGACCTTCCTTTCCTTGAACATCGCGCCAAGATGCACAAGATTAAATTGACATTAGGGCGTGAATCATCACGTGTCTTTCCGCAGCGCGGGACTTTGAAGGTTGGCGAAAGCACAGTAAGTTTTACAAGATATTGCATTCAAGGACGTGAAGTGATTGACACACTCCACGCGGTGAGGCGCTGGAACGCAATAGCACGCGAGCTAACAAGCGAAGGACTGAAAGAAGCTGCGCAGTATTTTTCAATTAGTAGCCACAATCGTGAATACATAGACGGCGATAAAATTGGTGACGTTTGGAAAAGTGACCTGTCTGCGTGCAACGCACAGGCAGGCAAGGAACGCGTGCGGCGTTATGCCCTTGACGACGTAAAAGAAGTTGCTGGATTATCCGATATGCTGATGCAGGATAAATTCATGCTCGCGCAAATAATTCCCATGCCGTTTGAAAAAGTAGCAACATCGGGGACAGCATCGGCATTGGATGCAATAATGATTCGTGGATACCTTCAAAAGGGACATAGTTTACCCAAGCCCCAAGAAAGAATCGGTACATTTAAAGGCGGAAGAACTGACCTTTTCATTGAAGGAGTTGTAGAGAATGTCCTTCACGCCGATGTTTCTTCAATGTATCCAACCATAATGCTCACAAAAAATATCAAACCTTCCTCTGACACCCTTGACTTATTTTTATCCATTCTAAGCGTGCTAACAGCCACGAGATTGAACGCAAAAAGGAAGTTGAAGGTTATCCCCTTTCTACGCCCAAATAAACGCATTACAGAGTGCGATGAAAATCTTAATAAATTCCGCTTACGGATACTTAGCCACATCCTTTACTTTATTTAACGACCCACAAAAAGCCGCTGAAGTCACGCTTACGGGAAGGGAAATTTTAGGGGACATGATAACTGCGATAAGAGAATTAGACGGAGAGCCAATTGAAGCTGATACAGACGGCGTTTACTTGCGATTACCTCCTGAGCTTGCGAAGGATCACGCCAAAGAGGATGAATTTATCAAAGCTATAAATTCAAAGATAACTCACGAAGGTGTCGTAAGTGACGGTGAAACTTACGAAGCTATGTTTTCAATCGGAATGAAGAACTATGCGCTTTTTGACGATGGAAAACTGATTATCAAAGGCGCAGGGTTAAAGGCTTCTGACCTTGAACCTGCTTTCGCAGATTTTCTGAAAGAAGGATTGGCATACCTTCTTTCTGGTGACATAAAAGGTTTGAGAGCGTGCTACGAAAACCTGGTCGAAGGTATCCGTACCGAAACGATCTTTATTGAGCAATTATCAAAAACAACCAGATTATCCAAATCAGTTACGGAATATCAGAAAGACCACAAAGCAACACAACCACACTATGAGGCGCTAATTGCCGCCGGCATTACAGATTTAAAGAAGGACGCAACAGTGTCCTATTACAAAGCGCGTGGCGGATGGAAACTAACGAAAGAATACAATAACGACCTTGACCAATACCACTATCTCAACCGTCTTGACCAAACAACGTTGCGGTTTGAGAAGGCATTTTCAAAGACAGATTTTCATACACTATTTAACTCTGAACCTGATTTGTTCTCAGGCGCCACTTCAATCATTAAACCTACGTGGCGATACGTATCCCGAGAATCGGGAGAGAACAAAGAATGGATTGAACTTGCGCACGGTATCAAAATAGCCAATGTAGACCCAACTTACAAGGTTGAACGTCATGTTTGGGTTGAAGCTTTTAATCCTGCGGAAATTTCCGCATTTTGCGAAAAGAATGAGCACGTGGACATTTACAAGAGCGCGCTTACGGTTCTAAGTCCTACTGAACCTAGGGGTGATTTGTCGCAATATCCAAGAAAGGGCGATTTCTTCATGGAATTCGAAGGGAGTAGAGAAGACAAAGACCGTAATTTAAGAGCAATCAAAGCGGCACATGAGGCTTATGAGATTATTGACGAGCTGTTCGGATGCTCTGATGCCATAACCTACCGACATAATGGCGGTGGGAAGTCTTTGTATCTTTTTATTCCGATGAACTATTTTGAGAAAACTGAGGGTGTCTACAATTTGAATTTGAAATACAAGGTGATAGCGAAAGCTATCACTGAGAAGCTCCCTTATGAATTACAAGATATTCCAGACTTAACGCTTTACGATAATCCAGATAGACTTTTGAGACTTCCTGAAAGCATTTATCCAGACGGCGGTTACGACGTAGAAATAGAAAAAGAATTGATTTTTTCAGAAGATTGGAATGCAATAATCGAATATTCAAAAAAACTCCCCAAAGATGCTTCTCCTTCAGCGGAAGCAACCAACCCTGAACCTACCCAACAAACGATTATCGCGTATGCTGAAATGACGAAAGAAGTAAAAGATTCCCCACCCAAGGGAAAAGCAACGATTAGTACAAAAAAGCGAGTGAAACGCAAACAAGCCCGGCGATTTTGGAATGAGCATTTCAAGGACGCGCAAGCCCCGTGTGTAGTGAAGTTAGCAGAAGCGGTAGCTTCTCAGGAGAGCATCGGATTTGAAGGACGAAATAAGTTAATCTGGGAATGCTACCAGGGTGGATATTCAGAGGCGACTATCGTTGATTTGTTCCTCGCTTACGGAGACCCTACACGATACGGTGTTTTAGAAGAAAATCCAGATACCCCTAACGGATACAGACTAAAGGCACGTTTTAATCCATTCCGCAACGATAACTTGAGTATGATGGACCCTAAATGTGAAAAGGTGACGCAGTGGTGTGATTGGGTGAATTGTTATAGAGCTGAACGATTCAGAAAAAGAGAACAACATGAGCAGTTGTCGTTTTCAGAATTTAGAGAACGAGGGCGCACCTTTTTGCAGGAGGCGATAGATGATGATAAAAATTACAGTGTTGATTTTTTAACAGCCATTGACGGTAGCATGGCAGCAGGCAAAACCTATCAGATAGCGAGACAGTCGATTGAATTAACAAAGAGCGAACACCCAACCACTATTTTAGCGCCAACTCACTCAGCATGTTCTAAGGCGCTTTCTGAAGTAAAAAAACTTGGCGGCCCCGGGGATACCGTTGTGTGCGTTCACGTATTCGGTCAGCGCGAGGATACCTGTATTGATGAACACTTTAAGAAAAACATATCTTGCACATCATGCAAAATCTTTAAGCAGTTTTTTAAGGCGGGGAAAGATGATTCGGAAGCGAAAAAGAAATACGCGCAACGGATAAGAATACAGATGGAAAATAAAGGGCGCATCATAGATTTACCACAACTGTGGGAAATCGCAAACGATTACAATGCATGTGCTTGCGTTATCGGCAAAATTTTAGCAGCGCCTGAACTTAAAGATAAGTTGACAGCGTTGACAGTCATGCCCCATGCCTACATCATCACCCCTCAGAATAGAACTTTAATTCAACATCGCATTCGACCTGAGTATCTTTTTGTAGATGAAGCGGATATGATGATTGATGCAATGTTGCCCTGTCACATAAAAGAGCTAAGGATAGCATCAACGCGAAGCAGGCTTGATAGCCTATATTCTAAGCCCTGCGGAATGCAATGTGACAAATGCCACATTCATTTTTCGGATACCTACACAAACCAAATCCGACCAAAAGGAAAAGTTGAATCTGCTGACCAATACAAAGAAATAGGGAAGCCAAGCCGATTCGGTGATTTTCTCCGTGAATGCATAAAAGAAGCGCAAGAACTTGAGGAAAAAACTTTAATATTTCCATCAGTCTTTCTTTTTGATGAACTTGTAAGCAATATTGAAAGAATCGAAGCCGCTTTGTCAGTTGTGGACAAAAGAGAAGAAATGACGCCTGATAAATATTTGATAGCGCTGCGTGATGAACTTTTGAAAAACCCGATTGAAGGCGTGGAAATTGAGGAACTTTATGAAGGGTTGTCGTATGAGGAACTAGACGAAAAGACAGGTAAGATGGTAGTAAAGGAAATCCGTCCACCCGTCCACGTCGCAAAGCTAACTATGTCAAGTTGTTTAGAACGCGCCTATTTTATTCCCCAAGAAGCGTTTGACCCTGATTGGGACGGATATATAGTTGACCAGGACGCAGAACAAATAGGTTCAATTTCATTAAACAATGTATGGGCAAGCGAAGGCGCTAAGATGCGATTTTCTGATACCGACACTGAGCGGAGATTGAAAGCGCTGTTAGAGTTCGCGTCATTCTGTGAATTTGCGCCTAAACTGAATCCTGTTGCGAGGAACGAAGCAATCACGAAAGAACACCCCAAATTACGAACAGTTGGGATGTACTTTGAATTCCGAGAATCCTTCGAAGAACAGCCCCAAGAGGTCCTTCGGACTCCGAATAGTCCATCGGACTCCTTCGGAGATGACTTAGAAGAAAGTGAAGAGAGAGAAATCAATCGTAAATACGGCGCTGTCAATGCCTGTGGAATTAAACTCCGCTATCTTGATACGGAGAACTATCGCGGAACCGTGAATTTTCTAAGGACACGCAAAACGATGATGCTTTCAGGAACATTCCTCAACCGCGACCGTTTAGCCGAAAGCCTACTACTACAACCCGAAGAACTTAACTATGTTGACGCCCGCGTGCCTATGCACAGAGAATTGATTATCCTACATCATAACCCCGATATGGGAAAGTTAGTTAGGAATTTAACAGGAGTGTCGTTGGCTCGCCTTGGACACAACCATGCAAGGGAATTATACTGTAAAATAGTCCAAGAGCGCGAAGGCACGAAATTTCTTCACTATGCGATTAACACGGTTGTAGCCCTGAAGTGAAGCCCGACCGAAGTTTAAATTGGCTTTTCATTGACAAACTCCGCTCTCCTACCGCAAGAGCAAGCGACCGTGAGCAATTTGATGTTTTAACCGTCCATCGGAATGGATACCCAAACTGGTATGATATGATGCCGTTGGTAAGCGCGATTAAGCAATATGTGAATCCTGACATTGACCTTGAGGCATTCATTGAATACAACCGACAGCGCGCCGTATTCCAGGCTCTTTTGCGCAACCCCAGAAATGAACAGCGGCATGTATCAATCTATCTTTCGGGAGACCTCCACTACACAGCCTATCCCGACTATCTGCGCAACCGCGTCATTCCGACAGAAATCCTGATGGACAAACTGAAAGCCGAATATCCCGATAAATTTCTATCCAATAGAGAGGTGCAAATAGAGCTTTTGGCGAGGGTTGCCGCTGGGTTCCTTGATGGCGCTATTGACGACATAGATGACCCAACACCTGTGTTCACGGATTTTAAATTTAAGGGCAATTACGGCAAAGGTGAATCGGCGCGGAAGGTTGAAGTTGATTTGAGCAATATTCCCAATGACGAGAAGTATCTCATTGAAAGTTTTGTTGATGAACATCGCAACAATACCGACCACGCCGAAGCCTACAAATGGGCAATTGAACGATTAGAGCATGTTAAAAAGTGTATCGCAGAGAAGGGATATGTGGACAAAGTAAAGGACAAAAAAGGAAAACGCCAAGATTGGAAAAAGTGGATTGAACATCTGATTGATAAAAATTTCCTTGAACCTGTCGAAATCAAAGTTGAAGGAAAGAAGTCAAAAACAGGGTGTAAAATAGCCGAGAATGCAGATGTAGACTAAGCTAAGCAAATGTGTCACCCATTTGCAACTTTTGTAAAGATATATACTTTACATTTTCTGCAAAAGGGTGACACATTTAAAAAACTCAGTCGTAGTCTTGTTTTGCGGTTATTTTGGCATATAAAATCCTGAAAATTTCTACAAATTGGTGACATAACTCATAATATTGACACTAACTAGGTAAATTTGTAAACCCCGATTACAAATAATACAAATTAGTAACAGTTTTGCGCGGATTATATATTAGAACAGCGCGCCCTTTGGGGCATCTTGAAAGACGGTGATAACTCATGATAGAACTCCGACCCTATCAACATGAATGTATTGAAGCAATAGAATCGGCGGAAAAGAACGGCACGAATCGTCAGTTAGTGGCGTTGCCTACGGGAACGGGTAAAACAATAATTTTTACTACGGTAGCAAAGAAGCGCAACGGGCGGACATTGATATTGGCGCATCGGGATGAACTGATAGAGCAAGCGGTTGATAAATTGACGATGGTTTGGGATGACGCAAGTGTAGGCGTGGTAAAAGCCGAGCGGAACGAGATTGACAAACAAATTATCGTCGGCTCTGTGCAGACGGTCTCCCGTGAAAACAGACTCGAGCAGCTCCCTACTGATTTCGACTTTATCGTAAGTGACGAGGCACACCATTCGATCGCTCTGTCATACCGACGTATTTATGAATATCTTGGGGTGTATTCTGAGGATTCTGAGGAACTTACAACTGATACACTGCATTTAGGCGTTACAGCGACGCCGCAAAGGACTGACAAAATTGGACTAAGCGATATCTTTGATAAGGTAGTATTCCATCGCAGCATACAAGACTTTATCCCAGATTACCTTTGTGATTTGCGCTGCGTCCAGGTAATGACGCATATTTCAGTTGACGGCGTAGAAACATGGGCGGGAGACCTCCGAACGGAACAGTTGTCGGCATTGTTGAACACCGCGAACTGTAACGAACTGATAGTTTCCGCATGGAAAGAACATGCGATGGGTAGACTCACACTCTGTTTTACAACTTCAGTGGCTCATGCAAGAGACCTGTGTGCGGCATTCCAAGAGGCTTCTATTTCTGCGGCGTGGGTTTGTGGCGAAACTCCACTTAATGAACGCCGAGACATATTAGCCAGATTTGCGCAAGGTGAAATCGAAGTATTGACAAACTGCGCTGTCCTTACAGAAGGCTATGATCAACCTAATCTTGACTGCATCATCTTAGCCAGACCAACGAAAAGCACGTTGTTGTATACCCAGATGCTGGGCCGCGGGACTCGAACATTTCCAGATAAGAAGGACTGTCTAATTCTTGACGTATCCTGCATTTCGACTGAACATGACTTGGTTTCGTTCCCTTCACTGTTTGGATTGCCACTGAAAGAACAAGACGGTGAAAAGACACTTACTGAGCAATTAGAGGAAAAGGAAGCGAAGCTCTTGGGCGTCAGATTCGGCCAAGGTATCCGCAGTGATGAGGTAGACCTATTCCATCGAACAGAGGGCAAAGATGACCCGTATGCGATGCGGAATTTGGCATGGGTGCGATTACGGAATGGCTATAGACTGTATCTTGGCAGGAATGGCATCATTAACATTTACGCTGATTTTAGAATGCCAACAATATATCGCGTATTCTATCGCAATAAGAGAGAGTCGCGGCAAGTTACCAGGCATCCAGTAGAACTGTCATGGGCATTTGGCTTGGCTGAGAGTGAGGCAAGGCGGGTAACAGGCGGTAATCTCACGTTGGTAGACAAAAACGCCCGGTGGCGTCAAGACCCCGCAACGGATAAGCAAATAGCTCTCCTTGCGGAATACGGGGTTTATGACGTTACTTTGACAAAAGGCGAGGCGTCGGACATGCTTGCGCAAATTTTTGCAAATAAAGGTCAGTAGAGAGGAGTGAGGAACAAGAAGAAACAATGAAACTGATGGAAGCAAAACAGAAAGGTGAGTTTTAATGTCAATGCGAATAGGAAGGAGTAAAAATTGCTTTCTGATTTAGGTTACAAGATTTTTGTAGATAGGTACGCCAGAAAGACAAATAACAATTTTGTTATTTGCGAATTTGTGCTTGCTAAACACAACGGGGAAGCTTTGTTTGGCACTGTTTTATCTTTGTCTTCAGATTCAGTAGAACTGAAGCTTTCAAACGGAGAAACGATTCAGTGCGACAAGAGCAGCGTCGCAAAGCCAATTGAGACACCAAAAGATATGTTTCAACGTGTCGCTTTGGCCTTGGCAGATGCTGAAGATAACAAAGCGAGATGGACTTATGAGTTTTTCCATCTTCTTAACGACTTTAAATTCATCCCCGGTGGGAGGATTTTATCAGCGGCGGGTAATGAAAACCTTACATACTACAACTGTTTTGTGCTACCGTCGCCGAAAGACTGTAGGGAAGGAATAATCTTAACATTACAGCAAATGGTTGAGATCATGAGCCGAGGTGGTGGCGTTGGCATCAACATCTCATCACTTCGCCCAAAAGACAGCCCTGTGTCAGGTGTCTCTGGTCGTTCATCAGGCGCTGTTTCTTGGGGTGCGCTTTACAGCTTTGCTACTGGTCTAATTTGTCAAGGTGGATCAAGAAGAGGTGCGTTGGGCTTGGTATTGAACGACTGGCATCCCGATTTGCTTGAGTTTGTTTCCGCAAAAAGGAAGGAAGGCGGTGCCTTCAACAATGCTAATATCTCTGTCGCTATATCAGATGATTTTATGGAATCGGTCCAAAATGATTCAGATTGGCAGCTCGTGTTTCCTGATACTCAGCATCCCGACTACGATAAAAAGTGGGACGGTGATTTGCAAGCGTGGAGAGAAGCGGGATATCCAGTTTTGACGCACAATACCATCAAAGCTCAGGAGCTGTGGAATGCTATCGTGGAAGCTGCTTGGACAAACGGAGAGCCTGGAGTTTGGTTTATCGACAAAGCAAACGCCATGAGCAATTCACATTATCTTGGAAGGCTTACTTGTACTAATCCGTGCTTCGAGGAGCCTCTTCCCTCTTTTGGGGTTTGTTGCCTCGGTTCATTGAATCTGCCAGTCTTCATCAAAGGGGATGAGCTCAATTGGGCTGAACTAGAAAAATCTATTGCTGTCGCTGTCCGTTTCCTCGATGATGTAATCGACGTTACTCCCTACTTTCATGGTGACATAGAAAAGCGCCAGAAACGCGAGCGTAGGATTGGCTTAGGCACGATGGGATTGGCGGAAACTCTAATCAGATTAGGCTTGCGCTACGGTAGCGATGACTCGGTTAAGTTTATCGACAAGCTCTATTCATTCATTGCTCAATCTGCTTATCTTGCGTCGGTAGAGTTAGCCAAAGAAAAAGGGCGATTCTCCACTTACACAGATGAGTTTCTTTTCTCAGGATTCATGAAGAACATGCCAAAGGAAGTCAGGGATGAAGTTTCTAAGCATGGCATCCGCAACATGACGCTTTTAACTCAAGCGCCAACGGGGTCAATAGCCACGATGGTCGGTACATCTACGGGGATTGAACCGTTTTTTGATTGGAGTTATACCCGCAAAAGTCAGCTCGGCGTAGACTATGAATATGTCAAAGTTTATGCCGAGTGGAAAGAAGCTCACCCAAATGAACCTCTCCCTGATTATTTCGTGACTACGAAAGACATCACCGTAGATGAACACGTTGCCGTACAATCCGCTGTCCAGCGTTGGATAGATGCGTCAATATCAAAAACGGTGAACCTACCTTACGAAGCTACAAAGGACGATGTCTTTGACGTTTTTAAAATGCTCTACGAATCTGGGTGCAAAGGCGGGACGGTTTATAGAGATGGAAGCCGAAAGGTGCAGGTCTTGAACCGGCAATCTTTCCCCGAAAGGCCAGGCGTCCCTTCCCCTTCGCTACACTCAGGGTCAAGGGCAAGCTTTGTAAGAGAACTCCCCTACAAACGTCAGGGCGCAACGGTGTCTATGAAAACGCCATCAGGCACAGCGCACATCACCATGAACCATGATGAATTAGGTCAACCTTTTGAAGTGTTCATAGAAATCGGCAAAGCAGGAAGCGCAATCAAAGCTATGGCGGAGTGCATCGGGCGTCTAATCTCTTTGATATTCAGGCTGACTTCGATTTCCCCTATGGAAAGGGCGAAAGAAATAATAGAGCAATTGAGCGGAATAGGCGGCGCTCAATCCGTAGGATTCGGCAAGAATAAAGTGCTATCATTGCCTGACGCCATTAGCAAAGCCTTAGCAGAACATTATGGAAAGGGGCAAGGGGGCAAGGGGGCAAGAGGGCAAGGAAATAGTAGCCATCTTGCCATTTTGCCATCTTGCCTCTCTGCTGACATCTGCCCTGTCTGTGGTCAATCGTCTTACGTTAGAGAAGAAGGATGCACTCATTGTCTTTTGTGCGGATACTCAGATTGAAGCTTTGGGAAAAGGCGATAATGTTCAGTTAATTGGATTTGGAACATTCAAAGTTCGGGCAAGAGCCGCAAGAAAGGGCAGAAATCCACAAACTGGAGCGGTAATAACCATTCCTGCAAAGAAAGTTCCAGTCTTTCGTCCAGGCACGAAGATGAAAGAAGCGGCTGCTTTTGCGCTATAGGAACGGGCGAAACGGAGAAAGCCTACGAAATCGTATCAGTGTAGAGCGTATCCGCCCTCGCTCTACACTTCACAAAGGAGTAGCTAATAATGAAACTTTACAATAAGAAAATCGCTTATACACCTTATTTCCCTATATCAAGCGGTAGTCAAGAAGAAGACCGCGTCATTCAAGTGCAAACGGCGCTGAAACGCTTAGGCTATTACGATACTCGGATTGACGGCAAGTTCGGTAGAGGTACAAAAAGAGCTATTCAAGCGTTTCAGTTTGATGTGGAACTTGAACCAACGGGCGTCGTCGAGAAAGCGACAACAGAACAACTTTTGGCTTTGCTCCATGATGAAAACCGTTGGGTTATTCCGATGCGTGATGAAGTTTCTGCGCCCTCAGACCAAATGGCTCTTTTCATAGACATCATGGCGGCGAAAGGCATTCCCCTCACTTTTGCCACGGCTTTAGGCGGTTTACGAAGTAAACTGCTGAGCTTGCGAACAGTAATAGCTGCATGTTGAACTGACATTCCACGTCTAAGATAAACTTTGAAGATATCCTCCAGCTTCTGTTTAATCTCATTATAATTCACTGATGTTGGAGTTTTTTCAGTTCTTACAAGAGCAAATACTTCTTCACCACTTTGGACGATGGATATTTGCTCTTTTCCCAAAATAGCGCTTGCTATGTCCCCACCTCTGAAAGCAATGCCTGTTGTTCCTTCCTCATAGGGATGAGTATGAAAAGTACCAACAAATCGTTGACATATATTGATCTTAACATCTGGAGAAACAAGATCTGATGTTCCTTCTATTTGGTTGACCAATCTTAGATGTCCATTGGCATCCAGAACAATTGTTCCTGCGCACTCGTAAACGATTCCTTGCTTAATATCTCGAATACTTTGCTTCCAAAGATTGTTCATATCAACCGCAATGGCGCTTAAATCTAAACTCGAAGGAAATTCACTACTTTTCAGTTTTCCTTCAAAAAGCAGCTTCAGCGTTTCACTAATGCAATTCTCTCTATCTCTTTCTTCCATCCTTCCTTTCCATCCTTTCCCCGCTTTCCTTCCCTTCCCCCTTCGCTACAAAACCGCGAATTAAATCCGCTTCAAGATGGTTCTCTTCCCACTCGGCTCCAATGGAATTTCATCAACAGCGGAAAAGTTGACGATAACTTCATCCCCCAAATACTCCTTGATGCTACGCTCTAACGAAGGGTAAGCTTTCTCAGCGCCAGATTGATTGGGAACTACTTGAATTTTCAGTTCATCTTGGGCTATCTGGCGTATTTGAAAATCTCTGAATAATGTTCCATTCTCGCCGAAAAGAAGTGTAAAGGAACAACTTAAGCCATTCGAGGAGCGGCTTGTTATAAGTGACCTAAGAAGTCTTATCGAAAAGCACGAGTTTGCTGAGATGTGTTACCTGGCGTCTAACAGCCATTCTTAGGGATTTCCTGCCAGGATGCAACTGACAGGCGCCATTCATCGCCGTCGTCCTCAAGCTTATAGTCCACTATTGGCCTTTTGTATTCCTCGAAATGCTTTTTCTTGCGCTCCACAAGAGTTTTTTCTCACTCTCATTTGCTTCTGCGCTGCTTCAGGTTGACCTTTGAGTATCTGCTCAGTCAATGGCTTTGCTTTATCTTCAGGCAAACCTTCCCTGCTATGGCATCCGAACTGAGCCATAGCAGGCTTGGAGGTCAAGATGGATAAGAAAAGCGGTGTTGTCAGGAAGCAGATTCGGGAGCTGGAAGAAAAAATCAAAGCGTTTAGGACAAGTGAGGAATTTCTGGACTTTATGAAGGCAATGTCTCGGTTCCATAATTACTCGTTTCACAACCAGCTTTTGATTATATCGCAGAAACCGGATGCGACAAAAGTGGCTGGATTTGGAACATGGAAAAATCTGGGGCGCTATGTAAGGCGGGGAGAGAAAGGCATTGTCATCTATGTTCCTATCCCGTCTGTCCGTGAAAAAGATGATGGTGAGGAAGAGGAAATCATCTGGTTTAAGACCGGCTATGTCTTCGATGTTTCCCAGACTTGCGGCAAACCATTACCCGAGATTTCCCTGACAGTAGAGAACCGGGGCGACGCCTTCTATAATTCCTGTCTACAACTTGCTCAAAAACACACCATAAAAGTAGATGTGGTTAGTGGCTTGAGACATTACGGCATATCAACAGGTGGTGAGATACTGTTACAGGCAGATGCCAACAAAACTGCACTGGCAACCACGCTGATACATGAACTTGCCCACGAACTGCTCCATAAGAAAAACCGAGAGCAGAGATTGGATAGGGAGACCAAGGAGCTTGAAGCCGAGACCGTTGCGTACCTTGTTTGCTCTTATTTCGGCATTGATGTTCCATCGCACAAATATCTTGCAACATGGCAGAAAAAGCATAAGATAATGGAAGCGCTTAGGCGGATTTCTCATTGTTCGCATTTTCTTATTGAACAGTTACAGATGAGCGAAATCGTGGTATAGATAACTCAATGCCATTTGGTGTGGTATAAAATTTACCTCATTCGAAGTTAAATGGCGCACTTTGGGTTCGTTAAACTCAATAGTCGCGATGAAAATCGAACGTTGATTTTCTAAACCAGTATTTCGAACCACATTCAAGGCAATTGCGGGAAAAAGAAACACAGAGGAAAAAATGTAAACTTCATTCGCTTTGTAGATCAAATAGCCGCTTCAGATTCTTTCGCTTCGCCATTTAGGAACTATAAGGCTCTCACGCATTTTTGATGATGAAGTATGGACTATACTCTGTCAGGAAATCCGCCGGATTGAGATTTCGACAGGCTCAATCCGACGGTTTATCGAAATCCGCCGGATTGAGTTTATCGAAATCCATCTAAGCACACGGATGCTACGGATTGGGACGGATGTTCACGGATAGGAAAGAGATAACAGGATAAAATCCGTGTAAATCAGTAGCATCTGTGTTTATCCGTGTGCTATTCGTTAAAATAAGGTATCTTTCATCAAAAGTGCGGATGAACCATTTTTCAAGCGGATTTTACAACGTCAACTGAGATAAGTAACCTGTTCAATATTCCGGTTAACGCAGCAAGCAATCGGCTCAAAGATTTATATGACATGAAGTTGCTAACGAGAGAGGAGGGGACTTTACCCTCCACAGGTGGGAGACAGTTTATTTATCGATGTGTGCTCTATTGATAGGGGAAACGCAAGATTTCCAACTCAAGTTTTGGGTTAGATAGCTTGGTTTTTCTCAGTCTCAAAAAGGCAAAATTTGTTGTAAAAAAAGCAACCAATGTTGAGCATTTTTTTCTCCTATAAGATATTATATAACTTACTATGAGGATGGATTCCAATATACACCTATCCACGCATTACCTTGCCTCTGCGTGGGCTGGGGATCTGACCGCCAGTGAGGTCAAAGAGATTCTTGAGACGACTGCCGATAAGATTATTGATAACAATCCCGACCCACAGTTGGGAAACTCCTTTGGAACTTATGATGGAAACGGGCACTCGCAGTGGTTCGGTTATGGCAAGGGGAACAACTTGGTAGGCCAATCTATTCAAGGGGATTGGACGCTTCACGTCCAGGATTTAGCTCGCATAGATGTGGGACAGTTGAACCGTTGGGAGCTGGAGATAGAAGGGCGGATAGACGCCGTTGTGGAACTTGAGGAGACTCCGGGCGTGGCAATTCCCGACAATGTTCCAAATGGGATCGAGCGAACGCTTACTACGGCTGCTTCCGGTCAGGTAAAAGAGGTGAGGGTGTCAGTCGATATCACGTCAGTCGATATCACGCACACGTTCATTCGGGATCTTATCGTGACGCTTATTTCACCATCGGTAACAAGCGTTATCCTGCACAATCGCACAGGAGGGTCAGCGGACAATATTATCACAACCTATACTCAGGCGACGACTCCAGACTTGCTGGCACTACGCGGCGAAGACATCCAAGACGCGTGGAAACTGAAGGTTGCTGATTTAGAAGGGCTGGACTTAGGCAAGCTCAACCGGTGGGCATTGAGGATTATTCGCAAGCCATAGTCTGCAACAAGGTTATCATGAGAAAAAGAGAATTTGATGAAACTGACACATGGCGGCTTTGGAAAGCCGTTGAGGAAACAGTAACTCCGACAAAACATCCTGCCAGAACTGCTGAATGTTTTTCCTTCTTCGAATTTGAGAAACGGCGGTATACCTCAGAACAACTATTACATATGGCGTCTTGTAGCTATTGTCAGAAGACGGATTGGATGTTTCATCACACGCCCCTCACATTCAAGTTTTTGCCATTGGCAAGTCCTGCTGTATATCAGATAGAATCAGTAGTTGATAAAACTCACACTTTGCTGCTGTAATGGTCTTTTTCTCACGAGACCATTTCAAACCGGGGGCTAAATGGAAATTTATTCAGCAAAGGTCAATTCAGCTTTCGAGTTTTGATAAAGTGACGCAACGTAGTACGAGAGACTTCCATGATTTTAGCGATGGCAGATGTGGAAACACCTTTACTTAAGAAAAGCTGAATTTCTGCTTCCTTGCCTGAAAGCTTTGACTTTCCAAACGAACCTTTGGGTCTTCCAATTATCTTGCCTTTCGCTCTTGCTGCTGCCAATCCCTCTTTTGTCCGCTCTGAAATTAAGTCCCGCTCGATTTCAGCGAACAGACCAAACTGTAAGACGAAGTCGTCTCTGCAGCGGTGGAAGCATCACGGCGCATGGCGAACAAGGACACCGCAGGCGCATGGTGGGTTTTGAGGATTTAGGGAGGTGACAAAAGATGATGAGAAAAATTCGTGCTGTGCAGACCAGCGAGGGTGGCGCTGCTGGTACCGCCCAACGTGAACCTAATGAGAGACTGCAGGCCACCTAATCTAGCCGCATGGCAACTCAAACTTTGCAATTACTGGCGCATGGTCAGACTCCGGGTATAATATGTCGGTCGCAAAGGCCATCGATTCATCATGGAGAAGCTCGTTGTGAATCTCAGAGCCCTTGTAGTATGCCAGCAGAGGTCTGGATACCAGCAGATGGTCTATCATCTTTCCCTTGCCAAGATGCAACAGTGAAAAACGGGAAGGCTCGGGGATAGTCCGCTCGCAGGGCACCATAACACGCTTGGCCAGACGGCCATTCCCTGTATTTTCTACGTCGCCTCGGATTGCCTCCACTGGCACTTCATCGAGGTCTGCATTAAAATCGCCGCAGACGATGGTCAACGCATCCTCATCCTCATCGAACAGCTTGTCGATGAGTATCCGGGTCTCCAAAGCTTGGCCGACCCGCTTCATTGAAGAGAGGAAGAATCCTTCGGCCCAGCCGGAGGCGGTCTTCCATGTGTAATTGTCCACTTTCTGTCCTGGGATGTTTGTGGGCAGCCGGGACTTTAAGTGTAGGTTGATGATGTGAATCGCTGTACTGTCATCTATCTTAATCTTGGCGTGAATAATCGGCCGCTCCCACGTCACCTCCCTGGCTTCGTGCTCTTCCGGATGCGCCGTTACCTTCCGATACCAAGGGGCAAGTGCGTAGTTATGTTTATACTGGTGATGCTCGCTGATTTCGTAGCGGCTTAGAATGACGAGGTTGCGCTCGTCGTAAACCTGCGTACCGTCCTCGGTCGTTGTGGATACCTTGTGGTACCCAGCGTAGGACGTGCCTTCCAGAAGCCTCAAAAGCGCCAGCAGACGACGAGGATGTCCCGGTTCCTCCTGGCCATTGACCTCTTGGAGGCACAGGATATCAGCATTGATTCTGACGAGTTGGGGGCGCATTACAGCGATGCGCTCGCACAGTGCAGGTTTCTGCCCATGCTTATCGTCGAGGTTTTCCATGTTAAACGTGGCGATACGTAGCTTGATTGGCATATGTTTCCTCCTAAAACAGTAAATGTCTACCCCACTACCTCGAGCCGCCACCGGGTGAACCTGGGGCCTTCAAAAGCCTCCGGTGAGCGTCATATACTCCCGGAACAGAGTCAGCCACTCTTTGTCAGAGAGTCTGGACTTATCCATCGCCAGGATTTCCTGAACGCGTACAGTTCGTTGCTCCTCAACGGTGCGGGCTCGCCTGCACCGGGCGCGCTGGATTTGCCCATCCCGCACCTCCAGTTCCTCAAACGGAATGTCCTGCAACCGCTCGCTGTCCACCACCAGGGTGGCGATGCCTATCATCTCCGCCCGGGTGATGTTCTCTGGGGTGTAGGTCTCGTCCACTCGCTGCTCGATTTCCACTACTTTACCGTTTGCGTCGTAGAATACCCGTACTTTCGGCATGATGCCTTCCCTCCTTTCGTTGGACAGTCAAACCTTATGACTCTGCCGTCGTCTCAAATGCCATCACCGCCACCTTCGCGTCCACTAGCGCCCCATTCTGATTGTAAACGGCCAACTCGATGGAGTTGGCAGCCACGGTGCGCATCTGAACGAAACAAAACCTTCTTGGAGTCAGCCCGAAGGCGAAGAAAGGTCCATCCACACTTAGATTGTTTACCCAAGTTACTTTATACAGCCCTGTCCCTTCACGCGAGAAGGATCTCACATTGTGGTGATTCAGCAAGGTGGGGGCAGTCAACGTCCCGTCAATGGTGCAGTAGGCAGATACCAGTCCATTGCGAACCAGGGGGGCGAGCTTCTTCTGCGTGACGGCGTCATCAGCGATTTTGGCTGTGGTGACAGCATTATTGCGGATATGGTTGGTTGTCACCGCTCGCTGGGCGTCGTTAGCATCGTTGGCGTCTGAGCGAAGCTTGCTTGCAGTGACAGCATTATTGCGGATATGGTTGGTTGTCACCGCTCGCTGGGCGTCGTTAGCATCGTTGGCGTCTGAGCGAAGTTTGGTATCGGTGACAGCATTATTGCGGATATGGTCGGTTGTCACCGCTCGTTGGGCGTCGTTAGCATCGTTGGCGTCTGAGCGAAGTTTGGTATCGGTGACAGCATTATTCTTGATATGATCAGTCCCGACCGCCCGTTGCGTATCATCGATGGTATGCGACCTTAGCTTTGCATCAGTCACCGCCCCATCCTTAATGTGTCCTGTTTTCACTCCGCTGCCGGTGTTAGTATCCTGAGAGGGAACGCCGCCCACCATGACATTGTCCGTTTCGTCAATCTTAGCGCTGATGACCGAATCATCAGCAAGCCAGGCACCTGCATTCTTACACCCGGTAGTAAGGATTGCGTTGATCATGCCGCCGTTGTTCCGGTTGATTTGAGCAAGTAGAAGCTGTGCGCCAGAAGGAGAATTTGTGCTGGCTTCGATGACAGCTCGCTCCACGAGGCGGGTTTCGTTGTCCGTAAGGTCCTTGAGACCAGGGTCCTGGCTGGGGGTGGTTTTCTTTGTCCCTTGTCGGATGGTGATGAATACCGAGTTGTCAGGAGGTGTGGAAGCGGGAAGCGGGGAAAGGTCAATTGACATAGCCGCCCCGGCGATGTGATGCTCCATCTCTTGGAACCCAGTAGCGGTCTGCACCCTTAGCAACGGAGGGACTTCGGGGTCGACTGTGCAGCGCAGGACAACCTCCCGGCACTCCTCGTCCACAGCGCGTCCCAAAGTGACCTTAATGCTAAGGTCGCCGGTCTTATTCACTTGCAGCCCGTCCACAATTCCCGGAACGTGTAGCAGCCGATTATGCTGCCGCAACCGGTCCACGTGGTAGTTCTGCGCCGTTTCAAAATCTGTCTTCCGCAGGAACTGATGGTCAAAGTAGTTCATTCCTATGATTTGTTCATCTGCCATGTTGCTCTCTCCTTTTTTAACGGTCTCCCGAAATGATTAGTGGCTCTCCCCACAGGAGCGTAGTATCGCCAACCCGTGCGCCGACTTCCATTTCCGGGTCTACGCCGATTTGCATTGTGTGCGCCTGAATACTCAGGTCGTAATAGGTGTGTGCCGGTCTCTCCCGGCGGAGGGCTTGGTGGACAGCCTGAACCATCTCGTTGAGCCCATCGGGGTGATAGAGCCGACTGTTATGTTCATTGGTAACCAGATCCGCCCAGAAGAAATTGGGCGGACCGCCACAAATGAACGTGTCCACTCCGACGGTCGAGACCAACCCAATCTGGAGTGGGTTCGCTGGGTCGAAGACCTCTGCCAGTGCCTCTCCCCTCAGGTAGGTATTCAGGAAAGCCTCTATCCCTACTTTCGTCCCCCGCCATGGCCAGATGCGTCCAGCCAGCCGCAGCAATTCTCGGTTCCACCGCTCCCCTCGAGCAGGGCGCAAAGCTAGCCCAATCCATCCCGCCAACCAGCTTAGGAAAGCGGTTCCGCTTCCGGAGGACGCCATCCGCTCCACTGTTTTGCCGGAATCGTGCCCCTGTTGAAGCAGTGGAGTCACTGTCACCGTACGGTCAGAGATAGCAAGAATTTGCGCGTATTCAGGCGCTGCCTCCTCTTCACCCACCCGAAGCACATCTCCGATTTCTGCGCCTAAAGCATCTGGGTCGTCAATCGTGAGGTCTTTTGCTCCTGCTTCCACTCGCTGGGTGAGCCGAGTTTTTCCACGAGAGTCTCCGAGCACACCCACTTCCACGCCCACAGCATGGTCGAAGCACAAAGGCTGGTTCAGGCGGATAGCGAAGCGCAGCACACCAGGCACGACGGGTTCAGGCGGCAGCTCCTTCACTTGGACAAACTCCACTCTGGATGCTTCAAGTTCGTGTAGATGCAGGATATCCTTCACGCTTAACCCGGTGACCGTGTCCAGTTCCATGACCGTTTCCCCCACTCGGGCTGTGGTTCGCAGCGCCAGTTCCGCTCCTGCGCGGACAGCATGGGCAAAGGCTAAAGGCGGCGTGGTTCGTGGAGCCGGCTTCATCAGAACGACCGGACGCCCAGCTTCGTGAGATAGCAAAAGCGGCGGGGTCACCGTCACAGAATTGCCGGTCACCGAGTCTACCACCTGCACGTATTCGATTAGTTTACCCTCATCAATCCGCAGCACGTCCCCACGAGTTGCTCCCAGCGCTTTCGCTTCAGCCACCGTGAGCACCGTCTCACCCTTGCTGAGAGGCAGGCTGACCGTAACAGCCGGTCCAGGCACCCCTACCACCAGCACTGGCGTTCCTTTGGCGTGATTAAAGCGCAGGCTGCTGCTCAGGGCCACGACGGTGGGAATGATATCCAGTGGCAAGGCCTTGACCTCAATGAACTCTACCAAGGCTAAGTCGGAGTCCAGAATATGCAGAATATCTCCGGGGCATAGCCCTGCCGCGCTGTCGAGTTGCAACGTATCCTTTCCATCTTGGGCTTCAACTACGACCGGCGTGGGGACCGCGGCAAACAGGTCGGGAATTGCGTTCAGTTCCTTTTGGATACCCTCGAACACCGCCTCGAACGCTTGCAGGAAGCCCCCCAAGAAATTCTTCTCCGCCACCTCATCCTTTCGGAAGACGGCAGGCAAGTAATCTATGAACCTTGCTCTGGTTTCTGTCGCCATGATAAGCCTCCGATTTGAGTCTCAGTCTTTCACCGTGACCTTGACCTTCTCTTCCACAGCAAAGACGAGCGCCAGGGGCGGGATCTTAATATCCCTTTCCTTGGTGAGTTCTCCGGGTGGCTTGGTGTCCAGTTTCAGATTTTCAACATGGTCCACCTTGGGCAATTTCTCCAACCGCTGAAACATCTCGGACTTGTAAACCGCCCGCCCGAACTGCCAGCCCTTTCCGTCGAATCCGCCTCGTAGCGGATGAAGGAAGTCGAGAATAACTTGCTTCACCTCTGCCTCCGTCAACCCGCTCCCCGGCTTCCGCACGAAGGTAACATCCACCGTCACCTCCACATACTGCGGTCCGACCACATGAACGCGCGTGGTGAGCAGTCGGTGTTGCGTCAGCCTGTGGAAAATCATGTCGGTCAATCCCATCGAGGGCGTGGGAGTCGGATTATCCGGCTCATCCGGCACGACAATGACCAGCGCCGCCAGAGGAGCCTGTTCAGAATGGTCAGGAGGTGCGCACGCTTTATCCTGATAGTACGTGAAGGCAGTGCGGCCGAGGCGCTTTCCCTCCGGATAATCCGTTCGCGCCTGGAAGGCATCTACCGTCAGCGTACTGGAGATGGAACGCACCGTCACCTCTACCACGTTTTCCCCACTTCCCACTCGGATGCGCTCCCCCTCTTGGAACCCACTTCGTTCTACTACCAGTTGGTTCACCTGTGTGCCTTTGGCGAGAGCGCGGGTGAGGCTCAATTTCACCACACCGTCTACCGAGACTACCGGTGTGCCCGTTGGGTAATCTGTTCGCGCTTGGAAGGCATCCACCGTCAGCGTGATGTCCGAGATGGAGTGTATTGTCACCTCTACCACGTCTCCTCCACTTCCCACACGGACTCGCTCTCCCTCTTGGAACGCTATTCGTTTCACGATGAGTTGAGTCACCAGTGTGTCCTTATCAAGAGCGCGGGTGAGATTCGACTTCGCCCCACTCTTCACTGAGACCACCAGCGTGCCTTCCTCGGCAGCCTGCTGCGCTATTGCTTCAAAATCGGCATCTGTGATAGCGCGATTTGGCCGCTCTATCATCTCCAGCGCCCGCCCGATGGTCTGGTCAATCGCTTCCTTCTTCCCTGCCGTCCCTTCTCGGCAGACATCGACAAGCTTCAGGAAATGTTCGATGCTGGCATCGGGAACTTGGTTGAGTTGAAAAATCGCTGTCTCCGTCAGCCACGCAAAAAGTTCCAGCAGGGTGATGCCCGGGTCTGACGGGTTATGGTTCGTCCACTCCTTGCTGTAGCGGGGAATGAGCGACCGCCCCTCAGTCACCAGTTGCTCGAACGTGCGGTCGTCCAGGTTTGGCACTAGCAAAGGCATAGTTTAACCAGCCTCCTTCTTTGTTGACCAACTCGCCAATACGAGTTTTTCACTTATAGGCGAAGTAGAACATGCTGCCAGCTTGTTTTTGTGTGTTCTAAACGGACAAGCTGTCCGTTCTACTATGCTAACTGAAAAAGTCGTATCACCAACTCACTAATCCTGCGAAATCTCCACAGTATGCGCCCCCGAGTAAACCAGGTAGAACTCTGGCACTCGCAGCCGGTCCCCTAACGTCCCGGCGAGGGTCAGCGTCAACGATTGTGTGCCATCGGAGCGAGTTATCGTCACCTGTTCGTCAAGCGTAAATCCTCTCACGACAAGCAGGTTCACCAGCGTGCCTTTGGTGATGGCGCTGGTGAGGGCCGACTTCGCAACACTGTCCACCGAAACGACTGGTGTGCCCGTCGGGTAATCTGCTTGCGCCTTGAAGGCGTCCACCGTCAGCGTGTTGCCCGAGATTGAACGCACAGTTACTTTGACCTCGTCTGCCTCACTCCCCACTCGGACCCGCTCCCCCTCCCTGAATACCACGACCATTGCCGAGGAGACCGGAGCGTCTTGCTCGACGGACTTCGATGGCGGCGCCACCAACTTATCGCTTTGTATGGTGAGAGTGGTGGGTTCCGTTAGCAACGCTACTAACTGCCCGTCTCCTGTGGTGAGAATACTGCCGACATCGTAGCAGACGGCCTTGGTGGGAAGCTGCGAATCAAACCGCGCCGCCACGAAAGTCAACGGCACAGTCGCCACCGTCGGCTTAAAACTCAGGCTGTGGACATGCTCAACGCCCTGCAACTCCTCGAAGGCAGCGAACAGTTCGGAGAGATAGACATCCCGCCCAAACGCCCATCCATGACCATCGGGACCGCCGGTGAGGGGATGGAGGAACTTATCGAGCGCCTCAAGCACCGCCTTCCGCACTGCGTCGGCTTGGGGCAAGTCGACCGGCTTGACCTCCACCGCTACCTCCACCGGCACGTAGCCAGGACCGATGACGTTGATGCGGGCAGGGGTCAGGCTGGTGAGCGTTGCCAGGCTACGGGCTTCGAGGTCATCTTCCACTTCTCTGATAAGTTCTGCCGACGGCAGCAACTTCTTCTCCGTTCCGCTGGGCACGATGATGACTGTCGCCCAGCCTGGGTCAAAGTCAAGGTCGCGGTTACGGTTGGGAAGGCACTTAGCGCGGGCAACGCGGGTGCCCGCTGCCTGTCGCGCCAGCCACTCGAAGTCTTCCGGTGTCACTGCTCGACCGCGATGCTTAAGTGTCTGTGGTCCCCGCTCCTGAACCGTTTGCACGGTTTCAGCGTCCGAGCCTCCGTCGGCGGCGATGGGATTGGTCACGGCGGCGATGTAGGGGATAGAACTCTTCAATTGGCTGATGGCGTCTGCTGCCTGATTGCCCGCCGCCTCGCCCCCGGCGCGATAAACTTCGCAGACGATGTTGTCCCTTCCCTCCGGTGGAATGAGCCCGTGGACGCCATCGCCGAAGCGCACCTCGCCGGTGATGCGGTCAATTGTGTAGTGGCGACTGCGCGCGCCTGACCGATTCAGGCTCTTGACCTCGTGCCAGCGCACCAAAATCTGTTTGGTGCTGTCCACTTCTTTTTCTTGAACCGCGTCCTCTCCCTCCTCCTCCTTAATATTCGCTTCTTCCTCGGCGGAGGGGCGCTCCGGCTCGCGCACCAGAATCTTCTGTCCCGGGAACACCGGAGTCTTGGACAGGCGGAAGACCTGGTTCTTGCGCCCGTTACTCGAACCCAGCAGTTCATTCTGGATGGTCGTTGCCTGCACCACCCGCACAGCGTTTAGAAATACCCCGCTCAACAAGGGCGAGTAGTCTGCCCCACCCTGCGCCTGCCTTACCCGAATCCAGTAGCGGGGCGTGGGGTCGAATTTCCTAAGCTCCGCCATGTCGGTCGGACCGAGGAACTCCACGCCGCCCGATTCCGTGAGATTATTTGTCTCATCCGCCACGACCAGTTCCGTCCAATCGCGCCCGTTCCAATACTGCCAGACCAGTTTCGGCTCCCCTCCATCTAGATCAATCTCGCCGGTTTTCAATTTCTCCACAAACTGGCGTGGCGGAACGACAAAGTAGAGGTTGACAGCGTTGTTGGGCAACTTCTGGTCGAAGCCGAGGTAGAAGGTGGGTTCCTTCTCTTCAACTGGCTCGAACGGCTTATAGGTCTCACCGCCGGTCTTATTCTTGTCCGTTTGGTCCTCGAGGAAGAATTGGTTTTGAGTCAGCACCAAGGGGGACTGACTTTGTGCCGTGTAGTTGAGACGAATGGCACTGACCACTGGCGCGTTCGGGGCGCCGGTGCCGGGGCGGGGCTTAAAGCCCTTACTGGGGTCGGCGGGGTTTACCTGGACGAACTCCAGCGGACGCCCGTAGTAACCGGAGGTGAGCCGCGCCCGAATCCAGTAATTGGTTTGTCCATTCACTTCACCGGGAACAAAGGGAACAAAATCATCCGCGGGGGGATTGAAGGTAATCTGTCCAGTTTCGATAAAGGCCTGGGTACCGTCATTGAAACTGTAAAGCACGGGATCTACCTTTTTTGCTTGGGTCGAAGACCCTCCTAACCTTGTCCATCCTCCACGGCCTAGATACTCCCACTCCAATTGCACAACGGGTTGGGGCATGAGCAGCACGTCAGCCTCCAAATCCCGTCCCTTCGGCGTATCGTACGGTAGTGCGAAATAGAACGTGTGCCCCACGTTGGGAACCATGCCAAAGGGGAAGAAAACACTCCCGAAATCGATGGGAATAAGGCTGGGATCAATTGTGCCATCAGGGGTGAGCACATTGACCGGTTCCTCACTGGTAAAGCCGGGCTTTGGGCGGATTACCTTTTTTTCTTGGTCTGTTGGAATAGTGACTTTAAACGAGCGGATGGAGGGCACCCTACGGTAGCCGTCTTTGGCAATGGAGACCCGCAGACAGTAGAACTCCTCCTTTTCTTTAAAGACAGGAGATTTGATTAGATTTGCTTCACCGGGAAGTGTAAAGCGGATGAGCCCGTTCTCAGTAAACTGTTTCGTTGAATCGTCATTCGGTCCAAATTCAGTCCATTTTTCCCCATTCCAATATTCCCAACGGAGTTGGGCATCGGTGCCCTTCAGGGTCAGATCGATTATCACCTGGCTGCTGGCCTCCTGATCCACTTTAGACAGCGCCTCAGTGCTGGCGACATAAAACGTGTCTCCAGCTTTTGGGTTCTCGCCCAGAGGGTAGAAGTCTTTGGTGAAATCCACCGGTGTCGTATTGACGTGGACTTGGTCTGGCGGGATGCCAGTTTCCATTTGCTCCACATGGACAGTAAGGGTTTTTATCTCCAGCGTTTCAGCAATCTGAAAATTTGTGATGGGCTGGTTGAGCCGTCCCTGAATCCAGCGGCCGGGTGAGGTAGCAAGCCCAGGACCGGACAGCGCCGTAACATCAGCGCCCGCGAAGTCTGAAAAGGTCAGCGTGAAAGCGTTGGTGCTCGACGCGAACGTAGGAGGGGGGAGTGCCTGCCAGCGCCCCGCCTTGAACGCCTTCCACTCGACCGCGTCCAGCAGCTTCTGAAGCTGTGTTCCGTCCAGCGCCGACTGAAGTTGAAAGGTCAGGATGAGTTTTCCGGCGCGTTGCATTAGCAGCAGAGGGTCACTGCCTATATAAAGGATATGGTCAATCAGCCGGTCGCCCTTGAAGGGTGAGAATACTGTATTGTCCTGTCCAGTCACAACAGGCGTGGAGTTGCCATAGCGGTCCCGCCCAGGCTCAATGGTGTAGCTCGCCGCCAGTTGCGCTGCCATGACGTTCAGGTTTTGCTCCGTCTCGAAGATTACTGCCGGCTGCGTCTCGGTCTGCACAGTGGCGACCTGAGCGCCCTTGGGCACAGAGCCGACGACCCCTGCGGTCGGGGCAAGGGTAAAGACGACCGGCGCCTTCGCCGCGCCCGGAGGCAACAGTCCCACGCCCATCATATCCAGGAAGTAAAGGAGGTTCTTCTCCGGCACCCGGTTCAGACGCTCCAGCAAGATTTCCAGATAATGGGCGTAAATAGCGGCGAGCACCATTCCGGCGTCGTCCCGCGCCCGCGAGCGCCACTCAGTGGCAAACTCCTTCGCCTGCTCCGTGATTTGATTCAATAGCTCTTTAAATGTCCTTGTGTCGAGTGTAGGTGGCTCCATCTTTCTCAGACTCCGCTCTTTTCCAGATAAAATGGATAGACCAGATTAAATATATTGTTCGTGCTGCGCACCCGGTATTGCAGGTTGATGAGGAGTTTGTTCCCCTCCTCCGTGTCCTGCATCACCTGCACGTTCAGCACCTCGATGCGGGGTTCCCAGTCAATGAGCGCCTCGCGCACTTCAAAACTGACCAGCCCCGCCGTTGTCGTGTCATTGGGTGCGAACACCAAATCATGAATCCCACAGCCGAATGTCGGGCGCATCACACGCTCGCCCTTCGCTGTGCCCACTATGATGAGGATGGACTCCTTGATGGACTCGTCCAACCGCGACAAGGCGATGCGCCCCTCCCTGTCCGCCTCCACCGGAAACGCCCATCCGATGCCTCGAAAGTCATCGCTGCTGTTTGCCATTGCTGCAGCACCTCCTTCGCAAATATGGCGCGGGCTTCCGCGTCCCGAATTGTCGGGGGGCGACGCCTACCCACTGCCGACAGTATGTCAGCGCTACGTTTTCATCCGCCGATGAACACCGTTCCTGCTGCCACCACTGTCCCCACTGGCAGGTCGCTGGGGTCGTTGCAAGTGAGCGCCATATCCCCACTGCGAGCGGCGGGCTTGCCGTTAATCTTCACCGTTAGACTGCCTCTCTGAATCGTGCCTCGGTTCGCCGGTGGCTTGACAAACGCGCCACCGATAGGGATATGCGGAGGCGTATTTGTAGCTGTGCTGCCTTGCGTGGCGGCGGGCATCCCCATAATCTTCACGTCGCTGCTTAAACCTCCGTCAATGATGCCCGTGAATGGATGCGGTACCAGCACCGGCGGTGCGGGCGGCGTTTGAGTCAGGTGCATATCCATCGCCATGATTTGATTATTTTGTTTGGCGGCTGGTTGTCCCATCGCTACTCGCCTCCTCTTTCAATGCCTACAATGCCTACAGTGCCTAATTTTCGATTTAATTTTTACGTTTTACAAGAAGTGAACTAAAGTCCGTAAAGTGAACTAAAGTGAACTAAAGTTAGGCTTTGGGCTGGCAGAGACGCACCGCCCCTACAATTTCCACACTCCGTTTTGGTGTGGAGGAAAAAGCTCCCACCTGAAGTGATGGCCACTTCAGCTACACGGAAAACTTTAGGCACTTCAGGCACTTTAGACACTTTAGGCACTTTTTTCACGCATCACGTTTCACGTTTCACGCATCACGTATCACCTGTTCAATTGATGTTGACCATCGGCTGGCCTTTGATGTTGACGGTCTGTCCCTGGACGTTCAGCGTTCCTGTCGCCTTCACGTCCGTTTGTCCTGTAGAACTCAGATTGATAGTTTGGGCGCTGAGGGTGATGGTGCCCTGTGGGGCAGAGATGTCAATGTTGCCGTTGGAGGTGATGGTTATCTTTTTGCCCGCCATCTCCACGACGAGTTTGTTCTGTCCGTCCTTGTCGGCAATCTCGATTTTTTCACTCCCCGACGTATCATCAAGCAGGATAGTCATGCCGCTGCGGGACTTGATGAGCCGCTTGTTGTTCTGTCCGTCGGCGTTCGTCTCTGGCGGCTTGTCCTTGCCGTTCCAGAGCGCCCCGAGCACGTAGGAGTAGCGCATGTCGCCGTGCTCACAGGCGACCAGCACTTCGTCATTGACTTCGGGCAAGTAGAATGAGCCTCGGTCATTGCCTGCCATCAGCGTTGCGACTCGCGCCCAGGTGCTCTCGGTGTCGCCCGGCAACCAGGGGAACTTCACCTTGACCCGTCCCAACCCGTCCGGGTCCTTGTTGTCGGTCACAATGCCGACCACCACACCATAGATTCGCCCGCTGGCGTCTGCGAGCGTGCGCTGTCCATCCAGCATCAGTTGAGTGAGGTTCATGCCGCGTTCCTCCTGACTTGAATGTGAGTGACAAACTGACCGTCCCAGACGTGGGCGACTTGCACGACATAGTAGAGGCCGCTGAACCTCTGTCCTAACCCACCTAACTCTATGACTGTCCCAACTTTGATAGCGGGGTTGCCCACTGCTGTTCCCTCCCCGACGATGTAATTCAGGGCAATGTCGTTGAACAGCCCCTTCGCCAAGAGGTCGGCTTCGTTCTGAGTGGCGACGGGCACATCAACAACGGCAAGTGTCCGTGCTCCAAAGAGGCTTTGCACGGCAGCGGGAGCCACCTTCGAGCCTTGCATCGCAGTCACGTCCGACGCCTGCGCCCGCCCAACGAGAGGTTGCTTGGCTTTCGGGTCCCAACCCCCCACCGTCACCTGAGTCACCTGGTCGGCGGTGCTCAGGTAGGCGTAGAAGGTCATCAACCCGTGCAGAAAGTCGAGTGTCACTGTCTTCCCCCTATTGTGCCTGACCTTACGAAACCGTAGCGTTTTGTCTTCCACAAGCAATTCGTAGCCAATGGTGCGGGCGCGAGCGAGCAGGAAATCAATGTCGGTCTGGTTCATCTGGAGCAGGTAGGGATGCACCTCCCCGCTGTCTTCTACGTCGGGCGTAAGCCCGAGGTCGCTGGCAATCTGCCGCGCAACGTCACTGTCCTTGACCTGAAGGTAAGAGCGGGTGCGCCGCCCGCGTCGGAAGCGGTGTAAGCGGTCGTAGCCACGCACCGTCAGCATAGCCCGCGCCTGTTCAGGAAACGATAGTTCCAGCCCCGTAATTTCGCCGACCATGACCGTTTCCAGCGTCTCCACATAGCCCATTTGGATTTCGACCACGTCTCCTGGCTGAAAGAGTGAAGCGTCGCTCCACTTCACCTGCTGGGTGTCCATGTCCCAGTTGCTGAGTTCGATGGCGAACGTGCTCGCGCTGTCAAGGCTTTCCTCGACGATGATTTTGGTCACCTCGCCCCGGGCGTCGGGAGGCAGGTCGCTGCCGTTAACGCGCACTGTAAAGTCAGGGACGGGAGTTGCCTGTTCCTCTTGTGCCATATAGCGTCACTCCAAAGATGGGATGTTCAAAACCTTCCCCGACTCCAGTTCGCGGGGGTTGGTGATATTGTTCGCCTCGGCAATTGGACGCCACTTCGCGGGGTCTCCATACTCAGCCGCGGCAATGCTCCACAGCGAATCGCCCTGCTGAACCACCCGGATTTTTGGTTGAATCGGAGAACTGCTCCGGCGGGGATTGCGGCGCTGTTGCCGCTCCGGCGCCTCGCCTTCCTTAAATTGCACGTCCAGCGTGGCACGCACCGGCGTCCCGTTGTCTAAGAACAACGTGAACTTCTGTGTCAGGCTCTCCAGCACTCCTTTGAAGGGCAGCCCGGCGTAGGGGTCAACTGTTGGGCCCCACGCGATGGTACATACCGGTGGGCGTTTCTTCTGTCCGTCCACCTCTGCCAGTTTAGCGATTTTGCTAGTGAACTGGCGCACATCCCCTCTGCTCTCGTAAGTGTCAAAGACGAGCGACATCGTAAGGGTACGAGGACCACCTTTGTCAAACTGGAGTTGGGGTAGGTCCATACCCCGGTTCTTCAGTTCTTTCCAGTCCACCCGCTTTTGGAACTGGTATTGGCTGGGGTTGAAGAAGATGCGTGTGTCAGCGCTTGCCTCAATCTTCAGCCCCGTATCAGTTGTGATAACAACGCGTGTCAGTGCCATCGCTGAATCCCCCTTTGCTCACGTTCTATCCGCAGCCGTCGCTGAATCCACTCATAGACCTGTTGCGCCAATTTCTCTGGGTCGGGCGCTTCTGTGGCAGGGGCTGCGCCGGGCGGGGCGCCCGCTATCGGGGCAGGCGCTTCAGGTGGCGCAGCCGTTGCCTCTTGACGCAGCGGCACTACCGCCATCGTCCGAGACGCATACGACAGGACGAGCGGCGGGAAGGCTTCGCCCCCTCCGCAAGGGGCGGCGGTAAATCCCGGAAATTCCCTATCGTTCCTGCCTATATGGTTGAGTCCCCCAAAGTTCCCTCTGAAAGGAAGCAGACTCGCCCTTGCGAGGACAGCTTGCTCCTGGGCGTGGGCTTCCTGCTCAAGCGTCCGGTGCTGTGTGAAAGTCGCCTCCTCCCACCGTAGCGGTGCGCCCTCTGGCTGCTGACGGACATGGGTGAGTTCATGCACCAACAGCGCCAGCCCTGGGCGTGTCTGCGGCTGAAATCTGCCCGCCGCAAAGAAGACGTGTTGCCCAACTGTGAAGGCAGAAGCCCGCAGGTGAAACGCCACTGATGCGGCGGCGCTGTCAGTGTGCAGCCGCACGCCGCCGAGGTCGAAGCCCCAGAAACGCTCTAAACGGGAGCGGAGCGCCGGTTCCAGAGGCGCCCCGGCTGCCGGGCGCAAGACGAGCGGCGCCAGCCAAGCCGGTCGTTCTGTGGGCAACGGAGCGTCTTCCTGCCGAGAAAAGTGAATTCTTGGTCTTTCTTGCGAAAAGAAGCGACGCTGGAGAGGAACCACCTGGCTTGTAGTCGCCCTGTAGGTATGCCCTTCGACCATCTCTCCATACGGCAGCAACGGCGGGGCGTGGCTCTCCTCCAAAGCCAGACTCCGTTGTCCCAGAGGCAGCATGCGCCAGAAGTGGTGAATGATGAGTGGTGAGTGGTTTTCAATTTTCGATTTATTTCTTCCACCTTCCACTCTCCTACTCTCCCACTCTTCTTCCCTTCCGCCTTCCGCAAATCCCCCTACCCCCTTTTTCAAAGGGGGAAGCCTTCCGCCTTCCGCTCTCCCACTCTCCCACTCTTCTTCTCTTCCGCCTTCCGCAAATCCCCCTACCACCTTTTTCAAAGGGAGAAGCCTTCCGCCTTCCGACTGCTGCCCCTCTCCTACCCTGCCGAGCAGCATAGTGAGCTTTCCTGTGGGAAGGAGATACTCCATTATCTGTGGGGTCCATGGGTAGGACAATTCTCCCTGGAGCAGCACCGGAAAGCGCGTCCAGCGCTCCGCTCGCTGCGTAGCGAAGCCGATAGCGGCGTTCAAAACCGCCCACCCGGGCAGGGCGCGTAGCGCTCGCCTGCTTGGCAGCCATCGTTCCCGCTTTTGTCGGAGCCAGCCTGCCAATGGAGGCTGTGTTCGTATCCTATCACTTCGTGACCTTAACGTCAAATCCATTGTGTGCAAACTCCAGGGTCTCAATAGCGACCGTGTTGCCGTCCGCCTTCAACTCAGGTCCCATCCACTTTACCGGGTAGGCTTTCTGAAAACTCCAGCGCCATTTCTCTCCGCCTTGAGCATCTAACAAAACCACATTGACCCCCTTGCGCTGCACCTTACTATTGACCACATCCTTGTGCCAGTTCCAGAGCGCGTCCGAGGCCGTGATGCCGTGCTTAAGGGTGAGGTTGACGTGCTTGCTCCCCTTGGGGAGTTTATGGACATACTCGTTGACGCCACCCTCGCGAATCTCCTCCACCTCGGTCTCCACCTGAAGTCCGGAACATTCGGAGAAGCCAGCCTCTATCAAGCCGTCTATCTCGATCTTGAAACGGAAAGATACGAATGGGTCCCTGTTCGCCATCGCTTATGTCCTGCCTCCTTATACCTTTTTCAGTTTGAAATGATATTATATGTCATTCCGAACGGAGTGAGGAATCTCTCGCTTGATTCATCGCAAGATTCTTCGCTTCGCTCAGAATGACAGGTTCAGTTTTTTTTATACACACTCTAAGTCAAAGTGGTATTATTTAGGGTCTTGTCTCCTCACTTAACTTGCGGTTGATTTTGGAAATTTCCTCCACCCACCTGCGGCGCTCAGAGTGCTCCAGGTGGAGCACTGTCTCATAGCTCCAGTGGAAGTGGTAGGCGATGAACGCCACCTCCTCGTAGAGCGTGTCGAGAGGGTAGCGTCTTAGTCCCCCCCCATCCCGTTCAATTCTACCTCGAAGGCGTGCTCGCATTTGGGGCAGACCGCCTTGACAGTTGCCGTCCCGTTGCCGTTGATGCGGTTGTAGAGCTCCTGAAGGTAGGCGAGGTCGGAGGCAAACAGCCCTTCAATGACCTTCGGGTTCACGTCGGACAGGCTGCCCAAACGGGTGATGACCCGCGCGAGGGCGATGACTACGAGATACGGCGGGTTCGCCTGCACCCTAGGGTCTTTGAGCGGCAAGATTTCGTCGGCGGCGGTTGCCAACCGCATCACCCCCTCGCGGTGCAGGGTACCATCGCTGTCCACGTAGCCACGGGGCAGGGTGAACGGAAATTCAGTTTGAAGCATCGTGTTCATTTGGTACGCTTAACCTCCTCGCAACTAATCGTTAGCGTGTTGATGGCGAGATCGTTCCCCTTTGCGGTGAAGTCAGCCGGGTCGAGTTTGCTTGGCCAGGCATTGTCGCACTGCCACCGCACCTTCTCGTCGCCCGCCTCGTCGAAGGCGATGATATACACTGTCTTGCGGGTGACCTTGCCGTCAATGATGTCCTGGCGCCAGTCGAACAGCCGCTTGTCGTCGGTTAACCCCCACTTCAAGGTGATGTCGCCGAACTTGGTAAGTCCCGGTATCTTCCGGACGTGGGGTGGGTCCTTGTCCTCTCGATATTCAATCACATCCGATGTGGAGTCGAAGCCGCTCGCTTCGCTGAACCCCGCGTCTGTGATGCCATCTATTTCAATATTAAACCGAAAGTTACGTATTGGGTCTCGCATGGTTGAATCCTCCTCGTTTGTAGTTAGGCACGGTTAGATTTGGAGTGCTGTGAAAACGCCACTCTGCCACACTACGTGGCTTACTACGAACATAGTTTTACTCAGCGACTTCCGGGCCACGCGGCATTTGCGTGATACGGAAGATGACGAACTCGGCGGGCTTCACAGGGGCGACGCCGATGAGCATGATGACTCGCCCGTTGTCAATGTCGTCCTGGGTCATCGTCTCACCCAAGCCAACCTTGACGAAGAAGGCTTCGTTAGGCGTTTTCCCTTGAAACATCCCCGCCCGCCACTGCGTCGTTAGAAACGCCGTGACGCTTCCTCGGAGCCGCTCCCACAATGGCACGTCGTTCGGCTCAAAGACGGCATACTGGGTACTTTCGTCAATCGAACGCTCTAAGTAGATGAACAGTCGCCTGACGTTGATATAGCGCCAAGCGGTGTCACTGGAAATCGTCCGCGCGCCCCAGACGCGGATGCCCCGTCCGGGGAAGTAGCGGATGGCGTTGATGCCTTTGGGGTTGAGGATGTCCTGCTGCCCTTGGGTGATAGTGAATCTAAGATCTAGGACCTGGCTGACGACAGCGTTAGCAGGCGCTTTATGCACCCCTACCTCCGTATCGGTGCGGGCATAGATGCCGCAGACGTGTCCGCTAGGTGGGGCGAAGACATTATTCTTCTCCAGAGGGTCGAAAATCTGAATCCAGGGGTAGTAGAGGGCGGCATACTTTGAGTCAAGTCTATTCCGCTGCGTCTGCACCCCGTCTAAGTCTGCTCGCTCTTCCGAGTCGAGCACCGCAAACCGATAGCGGGCGCGCTCAGCGTGATTGATGAGGGCGAGTTGAACCGTTTGGTCGGTTTGCCCAGGAACGGCGACGATGCTGACGTCCGTGCGGTTGAGGAGCGCAAACAACCCCGTCCGCCGGTCAGCGTCATCGCTATTGCTGCCCATATAAACCCCCGCGTCGATTCCTGACAGCAAGTCATTCCCGCCGCCCGGATACCACTCGGACGTGGTGAGCGGCTGATTGAGGGGCGCGGTCGCATTGTTGGTGAGGGCTTCCACATGCACCAGCCGGGAGGGTTCGGTTTCGTTAATTACCTTGACGAAGTAGCGGCTGTGGCGGGAATCCATAGAAAGGTTGGTGCGGACCTCCTCCTCAGTGCCCGTGTATGAGAAGCGCATCGTGAACTCACAGGTCATGACCTGCTTCATCCAAACATTGTCCCCTTCAACATCTGTCTGCGTGATGGCGGCAGGCACGTCCCCTTGCAAGAAGATACGGTTGCCCTGCGCTGAAGTCACGGTAGCGTAGCGGTTGCCTGGCAGGCGAACGACGCTGCCGACCTCTATACCTTGTGTGGTAGACAAGGTCAAGGCAGGGTCGCCCACGCTGGCAGGCTGCGTTACTTCTGCTCGCGTGATGCAGGCGCTTTCCACCTGGATGCAGATGTTATTGCCCCACTCACCGACTTCTGGATAAAGGCTCAAGTCAGGTTGGGACGGTCCAGCGGTGACCCGCAGTGTCCCTTGCAGAGCGCGCACTGGCGTGGCCGTCGGATGTGGGTAGCGCAGCGGACGGAGGAGTGCCACGTTCCCAGCGCCTGCCCCTGAAGTGACCACCTGGGCGTATTCGGTCTGGGCTCCGTCCAGTATCTCTACCACCGTCCCTGAAGTGAGGTTGTCCCGGGCTGCGACACTAATCGTTGGCGGTGTAGCATTCGGGTCTGCTGCTGCGTTTAAGGTCGTCGGCTCTGGTGTTGTCACCCCTGGTGTTGTCACCCTTTGGATGTTACGACCCGCCGTATGGGAGAAACGAAGGGGAGAGATTAAGGAGGCATCCATGTTCGCATCGGGAGCAGCCGCCAGTTGGACGAACTCTGTGCTGGCACTATCCTCTATCATCACCACGTTGTTAGCAGCAAGCCCAGCCGCTGCCTGCAGCCGGATGCTGGTAGGAGCTACCAGATTGGTGGCGGGAGCAGTAGCCAGTGTGAGCCGGGTGACATTACGCCCGCTGTCGTGAGGGAAGCGCGGGGTTGGGGTGACAGGAACATTGAAAGGCGCTGCTGCTGGGATAGCACCGAGCCGGACAGCCTCGTCCTCTCCAGCCGCATTGCCCCGGAGCAGAACCCAGTCATTGTCGTTGAAGCCCGTCCTTGCCGTCAACCGGATGGTGGAGTCGCTTGCGTTGACATTATTAGCGAGCGTGGTAGTCTCGGACGGGGTGAGTCGTGTAACATTCCGCCCGCTACTGTGAGCAAAACGCGGGGTTTGGGTGACAGGGACATCGAAAGGCGCAACTGCTGGGATAGCACCAAGCCGGACAGCCTCGTCCTCCCCAGCCACGTCACCTTCGAGCAAAACCAAGTCATTCGCGTTCAAGATCGCAGTCGCTGTCAACCGGATGATGGGGGCGGCAAGTGTGGTGGCAGGAGCAGCGGCCAATGTGAGTAGGGTAACATTTCGTCCGTTGCTATGGGGAAAGCGCGGGGTTGGGGTGACAGGGACATCGAAAGGCGCAACTGCTGGGATAGCACCGAGCCGGACAGCCTCGTCCTGCCCAGCCACGTCACCTTCGAGCAAAACCAAGTCATTCGCGTTCAAGCCTCCCGTCGCAGTCAACCGGATGGAAGGGTCGTTCGCGTTGACACCACTGGCAAGTGTGGTGGCAGGAGCAGCGGCCAATGTGAGTAGGGTAACATTCCGCCCGTTGCTATGAGGGAAGCGCGGGGTTGGGGTGACAGGGACATCGAAAGGCGCAACTGCTGGGATAGCACCGAGCCGGACAGCCTCGTCCTGCCCAGCCACGTCACCTTCAAGCAAAACCAAGTCATTCGCGTTCAAGCCTCCCGTCGCAGTCAACCGGATGATAGGGTCGGCGAGAGTGGTAGCAGGAGTAGGATCCATGGTGAGCCGGGTGACATTCCGCCCGTTGCTATGAGGGAAGCGCGGGGTTGGGGTGACAGGAACATTGAAAGGCGCTGCTGCTGGGATAACGCCGAGCCGGACAGCCTCGTCCTCCCCAGCCACATTGCCCCGGAGCAGAACCCAGTCATTGTCGTTGAAGCCCGTCCTTGCCGTCAAGCGGATAGTGGGGTCGTTTGCGTTGACACCACTGGCAAGTGTGGTTTCGGGCAATGTAGAACGGATCACATTTCGGTCACGGTCATGGGAGAAGCGCAGCGTAGGTGTCACGTCAATATCTCCTTCCCCTGCCGCTCCAGGGCCCGTTACAAGCCGGACGAACTCAGTATTAGTTCCATCATCGATTGCCACCCAGACACTTGCTGCTAACCCAGCAGCATTCCGGTCCGCCACGCGGATATTGGGCGCGCCTGCCGAGTTTGCGGGTGGACGAGCGAGAGTTGTGAGCGCCCCCGACACTTGCATCACTGTTACCCCTGCATTATGGCCGCGAATCAGCGCCGGGGTAACCTGGATGCGATTGGTGAATCCTGTAATATGAACATATTCTGCTCGAGCTCCGTCGTCAAGTTGTAAAACGTCCCCCACTGATAGCCCTGCCCAGTAGGTCAGGTCAATTTCCTGCTCTCCGGTTCGGACGGGTCGAGATAGTGTGCGACGTGCTGCGTCGCTGCGGTCGGGCAGGACGGCTTGGGCGACGGTTGCGACCGGGGTGTTCGGCGGTTCTCCAGGCGCTTGGGTCAACTTCGCCACTCGCACAATGTAGGCACGTTTGCCTCCGTTGGCGAAGAACCCGTCCACGGCATAGGGGAGCCATCGCCGTGCTCTGTAAGTCTGTTCTCCAAGATAGCTTCCGAAGAAGCGCCTATATTCTCCGAAGTTCGTGACTAACACCGGCCTGTTTACTGGGCCTCGTTGGGCGACCCCGACAAAGCCGGTGGTGCTAGTGCTCACGCCTTCGATTGGCTTCGCGCCAAGTTCAATTTCTTCTACATAAACTCCTGGTGCCAAATATTCTGGCATGTTCAGTCACTCCTTTTCTTGTTTCGTCCTCACGGACTCAATGTGATGCAGTATTCGTCCACGCTTAGGGCTGGGACCTGTACGTCCTTCTCGGCGTCCTGATATCCAGGCGCTGTCACCCGCAGCGTGTAGGTGCCCGGAAGCAAGTTCGCAAAAGTGAATCGTCCCTCTCCATCTGTCGTCGCTGTCAGCCAAGGTTCGAGAGGTGGTGGAGGCGTCAGCCGAGGCTTGAGCAACGTCACTTGCGCCCCGACCACTGGATTGGGTGTTGTGGCATTGTCAGTAATCCAGCCGCCGATGGCGATAAACTCTTCGGGCGCGCCACGGAATGCGCCGGGCGTCTCGGTGACAGCGGTGACCTGAAAGGATGCAGGCACAGTTGCAGGTTGCTGCGGAATATCGAGTTGAAGCACCTCCCCAGCGCTTACCAGCGGGCGTCCTCGACGGCGGGCCTCATCCACTGCTGATAATTCGCCGACCATGACCACCTCACTACTGTCCGCTGGGGCGGTCACGTCAAGTCGCCCCACAACCTCTGCCTCCGTCAGACTCCGCAAAGGGATGTTGGCAGGGTGGTTGTTCCGAAGCGGCGGCGTGATGGCGACCGGCGCTCCCGCTATGGCTGCAACATCCAACCGGCAAAATTCCACGTTCGGTCCTGCCCCCACCATCAGCACACCCGCTGCGACGTTGCTATCGAGGATGAGAGGGCTGCCGGGCTGAGCAGCGGGCTGCTGCTGCGCAAGGCGGGTAGCGTTTCCTCCGGCGGCTGCCAAGGCGCCGATAGTGGCGAAGGTAACCCTGCGCACTGAACGGCCGGCATCGTGCGGGAAGTTCAGGGCTTGGGCGATTGCCACGTCTGCGCCAGCCGCCACCGGACCCGTAATCCGGACCACATCTGCCTGTGTTTCTTCCTGCCCAGCGTTGCCCTGAATCCAGATCCAGTTATTCTGGACTAACACAGCAGCGGCTGCCGCGTCGAGGCGGATGGCGTTTGCGCCATTGGCTGCTGGATCTGACAAAGCGCCAACAGCCGCGAAGGTAGCCCTGCGGATTTCGCGTCCCGCATCGTGAAGGAAGTTCAGGGCTGGATTAATCAACACGTCTGCGTTAGCCGCCACCGGACCCGTAATCCGGACCACATCTGCCTGTGTTTCTTCCTGCCCAGCGTTGCCCTGAATCCAAATCCAATCCCCTTGAGCCAGTCCAGCAGCGGCTGCCGCGTCGAGGCGAATAGGGGGCGCCGCTTCCAGCAGGCGCCTGTAGAGATTCCGGTTGGCTCGGTGAGCGAATCGGAGGTTCGGGCGCACCTGAATGTCCCCCGCCCCCGTCCCTGCCGTCACCGATATTATTTGTACCACCTCTGTGTGCTCTTCATCCGAAATCAGTAGCACATCATTCTGTGCTACTCTGCCGCGGTCGGCAACCCGCAAGGTGTCCACCCCATCATTCACAGAATATTCCAGGCTCGTCGCTATCACGTCTGGGTCCGGCGTGGTAGCCCGGCGGATGGGGATGAGAGCCGCTGCCGGGTCGTGCGCAAACCGCAGGGGGGGCGTCACCACCACCTCCTGCTCGCCCGGCCCTGGGATTTCACCGAGGCGGACAAACTCTGAGTTCGCCCCATCGTCAATCAAAACCCACTCGTGCGATGAGAGCGAGCGGACCTGGAGGACCCGGATGACGCGCCGCGAGGCAAACACAGCCTGCTGCAACCGCGCCACCGGAGCCGGATTAATGGTCATATGACGTAGTCTCGCCCCTTGCTCGTAGCGCTGAGGCAGCGATGGGCGCACACCCATCCGGTAAACCGTCCCGCCCCCTTGCCCAAAGCCCAGTCCCAGCGAGACCACAGGGGTCAGAGACTGCGGTTCGTCCGTCAAAGCAGAAGGCTCAACAGCAATGGTAACCACCAGATGAATGCCGGGGCGGGGAGGCTGGCGCAGCGCACCCCAGAATTCAGGGGGATTGCGCATGCCGTCCGGCTGTGCCACCAGTGTCGGCAAAGGTGGTTCCTGTCCGATGAGCGCGCCTTGAAGTATCTCGGGTGGAAGAGTCGGGTAGCGAAGGAGGGTGCGCAGGATGCGGCTGAGCAGAGCGTGCTCGGCGAGCACATCCGGCTGTGGTTGGGCACGGCTCCAGGCTGTGACCATGTAGAACAGGTCTATCCGCACCTGTGGACGCTGCTTCATTATCCTTCCGTCCGGTTGCCGCTCCAGCGGCCACGAAGGCTCGCGCAGGTCATGGTTCTCCCGGATGTCGTAGAGATACAGGTTCGCGGTCAGCCCCGCTGGTAGACGTGCCCGGAAGGTGTCATCGGGCACATCAAAGGTGATGTACTCATCACGCAACGGTGTCCTATCTCGCAGCATCTGTTCTAACGTTCGGTCTAAATCCTGTATCATGTCCGGTCGCCCTCCTTCTCAAACAATTTCTTTAACTCCGGGTTGGGAATTTTCTTATCGAAGTCCACCCAGATGCGTTTTTCGTTCTGACAATCGTATGCGCGGCATGGGACAGGACGGTTCTGATAGATGGAGCAGCGGCAGGTCTGGCGCTCCAGGTGGATGCAGTACCCGTCCTTGCCCTGCCGAATCATGTAAGGGCGCGAAAAGTCCCATTTGAGAATCCCCTCCTCCACATCCTGCCGGGACAGGGCGAACTGGAGGCGGCAACAAGCGGCATGGCAGAGGTGAATGCGTTTTGAGCAGTCAATATTCACCCCACCGTCGAAGGTGTATTTGTCGTATTCCGGCTCCATGCGGACGACACCCATCCCGTTGTCGCGGAACTTCTCGGCAAGCCGCTCGGCGACCTGATGCTTGCGCTCGTTTAGTTCCGCCTCGGTCAGCAGCCCCTTCTCGATGAGCAACTCAATGAGTGCATACGCGAACGACGCCACCTCCAGCGTCTTGCTCGTGTTGGCGTTTGCGCGGTGGTGGGTGTAGAGCAAGCCGCCGGTGACTTCTTGCCGAAGTTGCTCAAAGGATTCTATGATGTTACCCTCTCGTTCCATTGAAATCTCCCTTTGGCTGTTCATGTCAATCAACTTCACCCGGCTGACTATCTGTTACCTTGGGCATGACCGCAGTGTAGGTTAGTGCATTTACGGTCCTCGCCTATTCAGCCACCTTAGCGTCCGTATGCGCCTGCACCCGGCTGAAGTCGTGCCCAAGGCGGGATTCCATGAAGGAGTGGTTCTCTGGGTCAAGAGTTTTCTCCTGCCCTTCCATGATACGATTTGGTTCAATAATTTGGGATTCGTCCACTACAGGCGTTTCACCATCAACACCCTTTCTCTGTATCCTATCTTCTGCTCCCTGCATTCTGAGTTCCATTTTCTGTGCTTCTTCCTCTTCTCTATGAAATGAGCAACCGTTACAAGAACCTGAAAATTTCATCTGGATTACCTTAGTCCCACAAATCTCCATGCATGGAGATTCACTCTTTGCCGCGCTTACAAGCCTTTGGACATAGCGATTTCCGTGCGTCTTCTGCAACGCCTGAACGACCGGAACGGACTCGGCAGGGGCGCGGTTCCTCAGCGCAAAGACAATGTCAGAGGCAGGATGCCTTGAGTCTCGCAGAAGCGAAGAAAGCGCGTTCGCCGCGCCGTCGCCTGCGTTCCTGTGCTCCAACTCCTGCTGGTGGGCTTTGCACACCAAACTTGTAGGAGTGTTTTGGGTTTTGCTGCCGACTTTCATCGCGCCCATAATGTTCTCATCTCCCCATACTGTCCCAGCCAACGTTCCGCGTCGCGCCGCCGCTCCGAACCCTCTGGCTCCAGCGCGAGCACCCGCAAGAAGGCGCGCTCTGCACCCTCACAATCGCCTCGTGCTTGCTGCGCCACGCCGAGATGATAGTGCAGCACCGCGTCGTTTGGGTATTTCGTTATCAGTATCTGCAAAAGCCGCATGGCGGAGTCGGGCATTCCCGCCGACAGGTAGAGCACGGCGAGGTTGTGCGCGACAGATTCGCTGTCCGGTTGCTGCTCGTGCAGAGCCTCCATCTCCGCAACCGCCCGCAACGTTTTCCCCTGCGCCGCCAGCACGAGCGACAAGTGAAACGACGCCAGCCAGAACGTCGGGTCTGCTGCCTTTGCTGCCTCGAACCATCGGGCGGCTTCGTCAAATTGCTGTTTTAGAAAGTAGACCATCCCCAGATTCGTGCGCGCCGCCGCATGTTGTGGGTCCAGCGTAGCGGCTGCCTGAAACGCCCGCGCCGCGTCGTCCAGCCGTCCCATTGCCTCGTAGACCAATCCGAGGTTGTAGTGCCCCGTTGGGTCGGACGGCGCACGCGCTAGGTAATCCTGATACGTCGTGAGCGCGTCCTCCAACCGCCCCGATTGATGATACGCAATCGCCAGATTCAGCCATGCCTGCGGCTCATCCGGCGCGCGGCGGATGGATTCCTTGTAACAGTCAATCGCTTGCTCGAACTGTCCTTGCTTGAAGAATAGGTTTCCCAGATTGTTGGTCGGGTGCGCCGAGGCGAAATCCAGAACACACGCCTGTTCCAACAATTCCCTCGCCGTCTCGAATTCACCCAACTGCGTCAACAAAAATCCCAAATTATTTAGCGCGGTGGCGTTGCGCGGGTCAAGTTCAATCGCGGTTTCGAACTCGCTCTGAGCCTCGCTTAACCGCCCGTCCAGCATCAGCCGAAACGCCCGGTTGTTGTGTGACGCCGATGCGTCGTCGGCAATTTTTGCGCTGTTGTTCATCGTCATCCATCTCCTCGCAGGTTTCACTTGGGCAACATGCTTTTCACCATGTCCATCACGTCAATCTTGGGCACGATGAACTCAATCTGGTCGAGCGATAACTCGAACGGCTGACCAAATACGTATTTGAACGGCACGCGCACACCGACCTTGAAATCCGCGCCCCACTCAAACGCCGCCAACTGCCACTTCTTTTCGTAGAGTTCAATCGTGGTGAAAAACAGATCCGCCTCTACCTTCACGAACGCACTCAGGCGGAAGATGAGTTTGGGCTGTGCGCTCAACTCGGCACTGCCGGTCACGGAGAACTGACCGTTCTCGTAACGCAGGTCAATAGCAGCGATGAACTGCCCTTGCAGCCCCGCCGCGCCCTCTGCCTCAATGCCGCCCACCGCCCGCGCAATGGCAATACTGACCCCGATCCCGCCCCGCACGGGGATCGCCAGTTCCGCGAACGCGGGGACGAACAGTTCGGCGGACGCCTGGAAACTGAACGCCGACTCGTCAGACGACGGGTCGAACTCGCCCAACACCTTCACCTTGCGGAGTTGCCCCGGTCCGATGCCCGCCCGCGCCACCAAGCTCGCGTCAATGGTCGCCACAATCCCGACGCTGCGCGGTCCGAGCGGCACCGCCAGAATCGGGATCTCCAGCCCCACTTTGAAGAGGGTCTTCTCGACCTGCTTTTTGGGGAAGATGTCGATGGTTTCCGGCACGCGCAAGCCGCCGCTAATTTTGGTCGTGCCGTCCGGCTTGACTTGCATTCCGGCGAACGCCACCAGCCCCGGCGCAATCTCGTAAGCCAACTCCCCGCCCCCGCTGAGTCGGTGCTGCTCGTCGAGGATGATGTTGACCTCGCCCGAGAGACGCCCCTTTTTGTAGGTGAATTTTCCGGTTCCCGTCAGCGCACCTTTGGCGTACTTCAACTCGAACGCCGCGCCCGCGCCTTGCAGTCCGGGGATCTTGAAGCCGACGTTCGCTTTTCCTTCGAGGTCGCCATTTTTGTAGGTTAGAGAAATCGTCGCCTCGTCGAGGCCGGGGATGGACAGAAGTGCTGTGCCGGTGATCGAATAGTTGCCTTCGGAGTCAACGCCGAAGCCGAGCCTGCCCTCGCGGACGCCGGGGATGGACAGCATCACGGTTCCCGTGCCGCTCAGTTGACCATCCTGAATGGTCACGACGAGGTTCGCGCTCCGCACGCCGGGGAACTTGAGTTTGTCAGCGCCCAGCCGAACCTCGCCGCCCAACTTGCCTTCTCGAATCCAAACGCGCCCGGTCGCCTGGTCGAGTCCGGGGACATGGAGATTCAATGTGCCCGTTGCGGAGAAGCCCTGACCCGTGAGGCTGGCTTCCACTCGCCCGTCGGCAATCGTGGAGTATTTGACCGCAAAGCCGCCCATCGCGCTGAACTTGCCCTGACTCACCTTGATTTCGAGATTGGCTTCCTCGATGGTCAGACCCGGAATTGGCAGCGCCTCTTTCAGTTTGTCAGCGGGGACGCTCACGCCCCCGCTCAGTTGTTCGTTCTCGACGTTCAGGTTGACATCTACATTGCGGAGAATAGGAACGGTCGGTCGAAACTTGCCGCTGGCTTTCATCTGACCGCCTTCCAGACGAATCGGGAGGCTGGCTTCGCTGAGGAACGGGAGGGCTAACTTCATGTCGTCTGCCGCCGCCAACGACATGGCTCCACCCTCTGATGGCACGACCAGAGTGTATTCCTTGTTCTTATCTTTCTGGAAGGGCACTCTGGCGCGGTCTGAGATGGTTGCAGTAATCGTATAGCCCGCCCCGGCGCTCGTGACTTTTTGCAGTCTGAATCCGGGAACAACATAGCGGCTGCTTGCCTGAACGTTACCGTTTTGGCTGTATTCGATTGTAACGGTGGTTCCACCTACGGTGGCTTGCAGCGTCTGGGCTCCCTTCCCTGCGGGACGGGAGCAACGATAACTGAAACCGCCCTGCGCATTGCTTTGAATGATGGCATGGCGATTTTGGCTGTCCCCAACGAGTTCGATGTCGGCGGAATTGGAAACAGATAAAAGCCCCGCCGAAACGGCATTGATTTCCTTTCCTCTCAAATTAGGGGCTTTGGACAACAGCCCTCGGTAACCTGGGTTAGATTCCCCTCCTTCTTTGGCTGCCTCAATGAGTTCATTTTGGTGATTCAGGTATTCCTGCACATATCCTTGCGCTTCTTTTGTTGCCAGCGCGCAACCCCCAGCCAGTCCTGTGTTCGCCGATTTCAGTTCGCCGACAAGAACGTTCACGTTGACTTTATTGTCGCCGAGAGGGGTAACGGCGATTTGGGCAACGTCAATGAAGCCGCGCTCTACGCCGCCCTTAACGGGGTTGGGAAAGGTGTGAAGGTTCGTGACTCCTCCGCCAACCAATTTCTGCAATGCGCTTAATCGTAGCCCCTCGTCCCACCCTGCCGGGCAATTCGGCAGGTCGGGACTGTCGTGAGCGCAAGCCTGCCGCTGCACAAGCAGCATCGGGGTCACGGTCGTGACTCGCACGGGCTTCCCATGTATGACCGCATCCGCCACTGCGTCTGCTTCCTGCTCATACGTGTCCCCCGCCTCGCCGACCGCCAACCGCTGCAGCGACGTGGCATTCCGCTGCTGAACGACGTGCGTCAACTCGTGCGCCAGCAACTGGTTGCCCTCGGTTGTGCTCGGAGCATATCTGCCCGGCGCGAAGAATATATTCCGCCCCGTTGTGAAGGCGTGGGCGTTCAAACACTGCGTCCAGCGGTTCGCTTGGCTGTCGGTGTGGACGCGCACGCCGCTGAAGTCCTGCCCGAAGCGGGATTCCATTAAGGCGTTGGTCGCAGGCTCAATCGGCTGCCCGCTCTCCTTGTTGCGACTAATCTCTTGCAACGTGCTTCCTATGTTGCCGACCTGTCCTGCCACCTTCCGTTGCACCCTGGCGCGCCGCAGCTCCTCTTCTTCATCCTTGCACTTTGCGCAACTTCCCCTGCAGGCGCACTTGCGCTGGATCACCGGCAGGCTGCCGAGAAGCCGCCGGACTGCGCGGTTGCCGTAGCGGCTCTGGGCGTTGAGGAGAACCTCATCGCGCTGTGGGGGACTTGCAGCACAGCCAGAGGCGACGAAGCCAAGGAGCGCCGAGTCATCATGTCGTCGCACGGCAGGTCGTGCCACCGGCTCCGTGGTTCGCGCCGGGGCTGGCGTGGCGTCCGTCTCCTGTTTAGGATGAGCGTATGTTTTAAGCAATCCCATAATTGAAAATTCAATCTAAATTCTGCAATTTTTCAATCTGCAATATTCAACCTGTGCTACCGCTTTGATGCGGTGGAACCCGCCTCCTTCGGCTTTTCCTTCGGGGGAGGCGCTTCCTCGCAGCAAACCTCCGGCGTTTGCCCAGGTGCCCTGCATATCAAACCTTTGGGGTCAGCGAGGTAGAGCTCCCAGGCAGCAGGTGTGATGGCTTCGTTCAACGCAGCTTTCACAGCCGCCATATTTTGGAGGGCAGGCAGGTTACAACTCGCGACCATGGCGGTGACGTAGCAGCGTTTCCACTTATCGCTCTTGGGCTGAAGGATCGCCTTCTCGAACACGCGCTTGATGCAAGCCACCTGTGTCATGGTGAGGCCAGCCGCCTGCATCAGTGATGGTCCTTTCCCTGGCGTAGCAGCGGGCACCGCCCGGCTGAGAAGGGCGTCCGGACTACGCCAACGCTCGCGGACCTCCACAAGCCATCTGCCTTTGTCTCGCTGGGCTTGTCCGAGCACGCTCATAGGAGCGAGAGGTCGCGCCACCCGTTCGGAGATGCGGCCGGCTTCCCGTTCATAGCGGTCACCGGGTTGCCCGATAGTGACCGATGCCTGCGTAGAACGCAATCCACAACCTTGCTGTACTACATGGGTCAACTCGTGCGACAGTAAGCGTCGCCCCTGATAGGTGGTAGGGTCATATTTGCCAGCATCAAAGAATATGTCCCGACCCACGGTGTAAGCGTCGGCGTCTAATTGTCGCGTCATCTGCCGCGCCTGTCCGTCGGTGTGAATCCGCACGTTGCTGAAGTCCTCTCCAAACCGCGCTTCCATGTCCGACTTCACGGTCGGTTCCAGTGGCTTGCCCTGGGTCTTCCGTTGTAGGGCTGTTTGTGCATGTTTGCTGCCGCCCGTGTTTTCCCGCAGCTTGCACATTGAGCAGACACCTCCACAGACACGCTTAGACCGGAGGCCAAACGGTTCGTCATGAGGTTCAGTCCGAAGGACGGCTTTAGTCGCTTGCCCTCTGGCTATCGCTGCCTCCACCGCCTGTCGCACGAAGCGGTTACCGACGGTGCGCTGCATGGCGTAAAAGGCGCTCGCCACATCTCCTGTGTAGTAGGGCAATTCATTACCCGTTTGGGGCAAGCCGCTCTCCTGTCGCGCTCCCCAGAGCGGCGCAGGGCGATGGACGCGCTGAAAGAGCATTAACGCACCGCCTTCACGAACGGGCGTGCTTTCAAAATGCCAGGTTCGCTCCATATCAATCGCCTCCTTCAAAAATGTCGCGCAGGCTTCCAGCCTGCCCTTTGCCGACAGGATGTCGGCGCTACATCTTCAGGTGAACCTTACCGAACTGCCGTCTCTTCCCACGCCCTCCCCACCTTCTGGAACTCACGCTTCGCCGCCTGGAGGAGGTGCTTCATGCTGATAGGCTGTCCCTCGTCAGCGGCAAGAAAAGCAGCGGCAAGGGCGATGTTCTTGATGTTGCCCCCGCTCAACTTGAAGGAACGGGCGAGGGTAGCGAAGTCCACATCGTCGGCAAGCGGAGCCTCGGGAGGGAAGATGCCTCGCCAGATGCGGTAACGATACTCTTCATCCGGGAACGGGAACTCCACCGTGAAGTGCATCCGGCGGGCAAATGCCTCGTCGAGGTTCGCCCGCAGGTTGGTTGCCAGAATCGCCACGCCCTCGTATTCCTCCATTTTCTGGAGGAGGTAGCCGATTTCAATGTTGGCGTAGCGGTCATGCGCGTCTTTGACTTCGGAGCGCTTACCGAACAACGCATCGGCCTCGTCGAAGAATAAAATAGCATTGCTGGTCTGGGCTTCACGGAAGACGCGGTCGAGGTTCTTCTCCGTTTCCCCGATGTATTTGCTGACGACCTGAGAGAGGTCAATCTTGTAGAGGTCAAGCGATAGTTCGTTGGCGATGACCTCCGCCGCCATTGTCTTGCCGGTGCCGGATGGTCCCGCAAACAAGACGTTCAAGCCCTTGCCAAACGACATCTTCCGCCCAAAACCCCATTCACCATAGACGAGGTGGCGGTATTTCACATGGTTCACCATCTCGCGGAGTTGCCCCATCTGCTCCTTCGGTAGCACGATGTCGCTCCAGGTGTATTTTGGCTGTATCTTGAGCGCCAGGGCGCTGAGTTTCTGATTCGATTGGGCGCGGCAGGCAGCGTAAAGGTCTGCCATCGTAATCTGCTCATCTCCCCCTTGTCGCCAGCACGCCAGATTCTGCGCGGCGACGAGGGCATCTTGAATCTGACCCGGCGTGAACCGAAACTTGCTGGCCAATGCACCCAAATCCACATCGCTGGCGAACTGGTGATGCTCATTAAGATAGCTCTCCCAAAGGCGTTTCCTCGCTCTATCATCGGGAATCGTAAACTCAAGGTCAATGAACAAATCTTCGCTCAAAAGCCCCTGGGGCTTCCAAGTTCTGCTGCCGAGCAGAAATGTCAGCCGAGAAAAAGTCCGGCTTGCCTCAAGCAGCGACTTCAACTGGGACTGATATTTGTCATCATCGACGAGCAAGGAATCAAAATTCTCAAGACACAGCGCCGCAGGTTGCAGCACTGCCTCTCGACCAAGCAACCACACAATCTCCTCAAAAGGCAACTGCCCGCCAAGCATCTTTCCCACGTCACCAATGACCAAAGGGAACCCGAGGTCATGGCAGACAGCCTCAGCCAGTGATTGTTTCCCCGAGCCATAAGGCCCGTAAAAGTAGAACACGACATTTTGTCTGACTGCCCTCGTCTCACTGAAATGCGAGCGAATGAAACTTCGCATACGGCTTTGGACCTCTTCAGCTACCATCACTTGTTCAAACTCCGCCTGCGGGGAGACCAGCCGAGCGATAGATTCAAGCCGGGCATCCATCTGTCCAAACCCTAAAAGGAAATTCACAATGCGTTCATCCAGCTTGAGAAAACGTGAAAGCAGCGGTCCAGGACCATCCGACGAGCTATCAGTCATCTGCAAGAGCCGATATTTCAACAGTGGAGCCTGCGGATGGAACGCCACCCGCGCTGCTAGTTTCTCTTGCATCGTATGGCAGACCAGGTTCAGCACCAGAACAATGCTCGGTTTCTTGCGTGTCACGTTATCTTGCAGGTAGGCGTAGAGTTTCTCATACTTATGTTCCAATTCTGGCGCCAGACATAGGATTAAGCACTGCTCTTCAAAGATGGTGAGGTGAAAAATCTGACAGAGATGCGGCAACGACAGATAGACTCCGTCTTTGAGGCTAGCGGCTCGCCGCTCCTCAATTTGGTATTCGAGCTTGCTTAAAGTCTCAGCCAGCGTCTGGCTCTCCGCATCGTCGGTGTTCAAAAGAGTTTCATCCGCTAAAGGACTGGCGACATCCGTTAGCAACTCAGCAATTTCTTCCTCCGACAGCACCAGCCCCTTGAATTGGTCCAGCGGGTTTGCTGGCTGACAGCTACGCTGTTTGAGCACCTGCAGATGAATGAGCAAATCCAGGCGCCTCAGTTCATCCTCAAGATGCTCCCAACTCGTAGCGTAAGCTACTTCGTTGTCGATTGCACTTTGGCTATTCGGTGCCTCTTGTGACATGACCTATCCCCTAAGAATGCCCAGATGTAGCTTCTGCAATTCACTCCTGAAAAGAGTATGAAAGCACAAACGAATAGACAAACCGTCTTCCTCCTGTGATGGGTAAACTCTCTTCATCCCTGACAACTAACCGCATCTCATATAATTGCCGGAGACGATTGCTCGCGGCGCTCAACGACAGCCCCAACCACTCGCTCACCTGCTCAGATGTTGCTCCTCCGAGTTTCTGCACGACTTCCAAAGTGATTCTCAATGCATGCGTGAGCTTGCCTAAAAGTTCCCACTTCCCTTTTGTATCGCAGCAAAGAAGCACTAAAGATTCTTCCTTAGCAACCAACCTGAGACACTCTTTGAGGTCTGAATTGGCGTCCTGTAGTCTGATGAGCAAGTATTTCTCAGCAAATTCCTCCTCGTTTCGTTCATGAAAAATCTTCAAAATCTGGTTAAGGCAAGTAGGAGTGATATGCTGTATCCCACTGAAATCTATGACAAGGAGTCCTGGGCGCGACAACGCCCTTAGTTCTGTTCGGAGTCTCTGATAAATTTGTTGCCCTTGTTCTTTTGTGAACAAGTTTTCAGTGTGACTCTCCGCCTTCAGAAAGAGTATTTTTGAGAAGCCTTCAGCATTTTTCTCATCCATAATTATCTGCCATATATTATATCTTCTGGAAGAGAAAAATGCTCAACATCGGTTGCTTTTTTTACAACAAATTCTGCCTTTTTTGGATTTGTGGCTTTTCGGTATTCCGAGGGGGTTTGCCCCTCAACTTGCTTAAACACCCGCCCAAAATGGGTCAAACTGTTGAAACCAGTTTCAAAGCAGACTTCTGATATCAATAAGTCTGTCTCGCTAAGGAATTGTTTCGCCTTGGATATCCGGAAGCGATTGAGATATTGCGAACAGGACATTCCCATTTCCCGCCTAAACAGCCGACAGAAATGATAGACGCTCAAATATGCCGAGTGGGCAATCTGCTCTAAAGAAATGTCATTGTCGTAAGACGTATGTATAAAATTTAACGCCCGCTGAATCCGGCTATCAATGCGCTGCGAGGGGTAATTGAAAATCAACCGCAGAGACATGCAATCCAGCTCTCTTCTGAAAATGAAATGCCCTTCCACCACAATTGGTTCTGGGAATTCATTGAAAAGGTGTTCAAGGGCATGCTCGAACTGCGAGGGCTCCGCAATGGGAAACAAAACCTCCTGACCCATGGGCAAAAACGTTGTGCCAGACATTTTCTCCCTCCATGGTTCAGCCGCTCTTCTGACTTTTTTCTGAGGAACAGATTGGCGTTATGATTTTATCTTATTTACAAAATTTCACTTAAAACGAAATATAGTATAACATAATGAGAAAATAAATGGCTCATCATTTATTGCTTTTTTGTCAACATTTTTTGCTTCCGGCGCGGCGAGTTAGAAGAAATGTGTCCCGATAATGACAATTGTCAAGGTGTTAAGGGGAACGCACCTCCGAGCTTGAATATGATAAAGCTTTCCTCCTCGAACAGATAAGAGCGAAAGACAAACTGATTTCAGAACTTGAAGAATACCAATCCCTTCTTTCGATGATTCGTCTCTTTAAGAGGCGCGCCGACAGCTTTTGTGCCCAATTCATGGGATAGGCATGTCTTTTTAAGACAACGTGGCACAAGGAAGATTCTTGCCATCAATAAAAGAATGTATGAGATGTGCTTGGTAGAGCAGTTAATCGATAAGATTATTGCCAGCGAAATCTATATAGAGGGCAGCCAATACTACTCCTCGCTGGAAGAATACTTAATCTCTAAGGAAGAATTCACCGCCAAGCGAGAATACTATGTCCAAACACTTTCCCTCCCTGAAACAGCGGAAGCATTTGTCAGAGAGTTTCAAGATGAACTAACTAAACGTTTGGATTACATGGACAGGAATTATGACCTTTTAAAACCACAGGGTCTTGTTTTTTTTGTCATCGACTACAAAAAAAACAAAAATAGGTGAAAATCTCAAAGGGGAGTTTGAGCTTCAGTCGCATCAAGAAAGCGACAACGCCAGCGAGAATAGAAGCATTAGAAACTCTCATTACAGCGCGTCTGAAACCAGTTTCAATCATTGACATCATTGGATATTGATAAGCTGACTGGCTTTTTTGATCTGTTTGAACCCGTCGGATATAAGGAAGGAATGACTAAGAAAGAGAAAGCAACGCTGATGGTCGCGATGCTGTTATGTTCGCTGCGCTCAGCAGTTTACTTCGTAAACCGCCTATGGGTGCAATCTCGGACCAACACAAACTCAGCGTTCCACAGGTATTAGCGTAGCGTCTATACTTTACATGAGGCGTCGTTATTGCAGCGAAGAGAACTTACTGAAGGTGATAGGACAGATTGGCAACGCGCAAGCGGTTCAGGCGTTAATCCAAGCTCTTAGTCATGAGGACTCAGACGTCAGATATAGAGCGGCAAAGGCTTTAGGACAGATTGGCACTCTAAAAACTTTGGAAAGGCTTATCCAAAACACTAAAATAGATATTTTTGACGCTGACATATTTATTTTAGCAAGAAAACTGGCAATTCGATTCAGTAAGGAGAAAACGCCCTTTATTCCCGTTTATCCAGAGTTAATCGGGAGGGAGGCGGAAAGCGTGAAACGTGAAACGTGATGCGTTTACACGTTACACGTTCTAACGTTCCAACGCGGTTTCGATATGCGCCCCGACGAAGTCGGGGACGCTACTCACCCCAAGGCAAAGAGTAGGCGGTGTGTCAACGCACTGTTCTTCGACGGTATGGTGGTCACGGTTGCCTTTGTCGCTGGTGTTCCTCCTCGCCTTATGGTCGCCGACAGCGGCCGGCGGGCGTTTGGATCCGAGGTCGTGGAGCAGTGCTCTGACCGGTTTTTCCATTAATCACCTGTTCTAATGTCCCCAAATGGCTCTGAAATTCTAACCCACATATCACTTTTCCACCAAAGTGATTTTCCTGGTAGCAGGAGTTTGCCAGCAACATCCAAAGTGAGGGAGAGTCTTTACCAAATTCCCTTAAATGGCTGTTGTAAGGAATTGGAACTTCCAGTTATTGGAGGTCAAGGAAGTAATGCGACCTTGACCCAAAAGCTGACCGAAGGCAACAGCAATACTCGATTTTCAGACAGTAGAAGGAACGGAACATAGCCATCACTGGTCACCGTGACAGTGACAAACGCACTGTTGAATCCGCTCAGTGGTGGGTTTTTAGGATAGCGCGGAAGTATCCACCAGCTACCATTATCACTGGCGGCTGAAATCGAGAGATGACAAAGGCAAAAAGTGACGGAACGCTGGGAGATTTTTTCTCATCCCAAATAACGAGCACAAATTTCCCTCCACTTCATCAAAATCGAAACCACCACTGAAAAAATTCGTAGCTTCTTGCTCAAGAGGTGGTTTAATTGAACAAAGACAGGTATAAAGTAGCAGAAGCAGCGAATCTCGCTGGACTTTCAAAGCCTACTGCATACAAATAGTTACAGCACTTTAACTCTCACTTTAACGCCAAAACTGAGCAAATAGGTGATGTGACTTATCTTTCTGATGATGGTTTACAGCTTTTATTGCAAATCAATGATTTAAGGAAGAATAAAGGTCTTAGTTTAGGAGAAATAGCGGAGGCACTGGGAAATTCCACTGATAATGGGAAGCGAGGGAGTAAAGAAGCAGTAAATGACTCAGTAACAATAGTTGAAAAAGAGAAGGACTTATTAAAGCAGGAAAACGAGTTTCTCAAAGAAAGGCTAAAGCAAGCAGAAGAGCATAGTGAACAGCTTACAAAAGAATTGTCTGAAGCCAATAGGCGTCACGACACTATTGTATTACAATTTACACGCCAGTTTGAGCAGCACAATAACCTTTTAGAGGATTTAAGGGAGCAAAGTCACAAGAAGTGGTGGAAGTTTTGGGAGAAGTAAGTTTCAAGTGAGCAGGTGGGAACCGGCTCACTTCCCCCCGGCCCACTTTCCCACCTTCCCATGATATAATCTTAATCTTTTTACCATCGCTACCATTATTTTGCTTAATTTCGTCAACTGCAAGCATTAACCCTTTTAGCACTTGTTGCCGTAATTACCGACATCACAGGTGAGGGATAAGAATTTCCTTTTTGTAATATTGGGCAACGATGTTTTCAACACGTGGCATGGCTAATTTGTGCCGAAAAGCGAGGTTCATCGAAGCGTTTCGCCGCCGACAATTTCCATCTCTCCCGCTGTAACGCGTTCGCCTAACTGCCTGCCGCAACAATCTCACCTCGGTCCATGATAAGAACCGATTCCCGCAATAATCACAACCACCGCAGCCGTGAGAACAGCGGGCAAGCCGATATGTGGGTCAAGTCCAAGGATGCAATCAGCCAGAATCAGACAGAATAATGAAGTCAAAAATCGGAGGACGGATTTAGTCGTAAATCACGTTGACTATATTCTACTATTATGATAGAATTTTCCCTTAGAATGATAGAATAAAGGTGAACTTAAATGGTCAAGATGCAACAGAGACAGTTTGGGGATGAGCCGATGAAAGCGATTAACTTCAGAGTGCCTGAGTCGCTGTACGAAAAGATTAAAAAAACTTCTCATCAGCAACGCAAGAGTATCTCTCTTTTGCTGGCGCAAATCATTGAAGCGGCGTTGGTGAATCAAAAAGAGGGAGGTAACCAAGGATGAAAGGCGCGCGCCCTTTGACGCCAGAAGAGATTCAAGCCGTCAGTCAGTTTTTTTCAGGGAAATACGCGGTGCGGGACAGATGCTTTTTCTACTCAGCCAATATTTTTAACAAATGTTAAAAATATCCATAACAGGATATTTCACAATCGTTAAAACGAGATTGTATATTTTATCTTTGTTTCCTGCGAGCCTGTTTGTTTTTGGGTTTAGGCATTTCTATCACCTTTGAGCTTGACGTTTTCTCCATAGTGTCAAGCTCACCAAAAACAAAATTCGGCATAGCTTTCGTTACATTATCGGAAACCGTATCCAGATAATACAAGGTGGACTGTATGTCCGTATGCCGCAACGCACGCTGAGTAACAACTAAATCGTTATTGCTGTTTTCATAAACCAGCTTAGCATAAGTTTTTCTCGGGCTATGAGTGGTAACATGCCCCCGCAGACCCACTTTGGTGTACACCTGTTTGAAGATATTATGAGCCTGCTGTCTGGTAAGACGAGAACCTTGCCGAGATAAAAACAGCGGTGCTTTTTTGGATAACGATTCACCTGTCGCCGCTTTCCAGGAAAAAAAGACCGACAGCGCATTCTTTGCTCCACCTGGCAGAGTAAGCGCAACTCCTTCGTTTTTCCCTTTCACGGTATCACGCCGAAAGTACAACACATCAACAATCTCACCATCAACAAGAATATCTCCCACGTTGAGGTTTAGAGCTTCGGTAATCCTCGCGCCTAAGTTGGCGCAAAGCAAAAACAGAGTTCTATTCCTGATTTCGTATTTTCCATCAAACGCTGCGCAGACAGCTTGAATTTCCAGAAAGGTTAAGGCGCGTGCTCCCTTCATTTTATTCTCCTTTTTGCAATATTAACTTGGGGTAGCGTCAATAAGAATCGTAACCTTCTTGTATTCTGCATCCATCTTATGCAATTCGTCTCGGATGCGCTGTCGCAGTTTTACTGCGGGTTCCAAGCAATACTTTATGTATTCATCATCAGAAGGCCTAAGATTCGGAAACAACAATTTCAGATATCCTGTGGCTAATCGGGTAATTGCTTTTCTATCTCTTAGGTCATCGCAATGTCTCAAAGGCAGATATTGAGCTACATAATCCGAGTGTCTAACATCAGAGCGTAGGCGGTGCAAGATCTCCGAAAAGAAATCCCCCTTGAAGCCTAAACCTTGCGACGGCGTATCACGTCTGATACGGGGCATCTTCCAGCCAGCGATTAACCCGTGTATTCGGTCAATGAAGGCTGTTTCCTGGAGAAAATTGGGGATTTCTGTAAAGATGCCTTTTTCCAAATAGACAGGTTCGCCGTTCTCATCTAACGTTGTATTGCCGAGCATAACCAAACCACATTCTGAAGTGCCCATTGTATTGCCCCGGCTGAAACGACCGGATTCCAAATACACTTTTAACCCAGCTATCAGTTCTCCCTGACTATCTCCCTGAATGCTCTGCACTTCATCTAAAACAACCGCATCATATTTCGTAATAATGCCTGGCACATGGGTGCGCAGATTGTGGAATAACACCGCTGGAGAGACCTTTCCGCCGCCAATCACCCGCGCGTATCGGGATAAATTGTCATATACAAACGATTTTCCTGTTCCTTTTGGGGAAAGTTCCACGATGTTTACACGCGGCTCGACAAGGGGCAGGATGCGTGTCAACAGGATAATTTTTTGTTCCGGAGTATGTACGGCTGGATTGAATCCGATGCTGGAAACAAGCAAGTCAATCCACTCGTCAGTGTCAAAAAACTCGCGACACGCGATAAAATAATCCATATCCACGTAGGCAACCTGAAACGGTTTAAAGGTACGCATCCAAACCTGCCCGTGTCCCTTGCTATCTTCTGGAGGAACGTAAAACAACTCCCCGATACCCCATACTCCGCTGGTGACAAGCAGCTCATTTTCTTCGACGATGTGGGGTGAAATATGCGCATCGGTGATATCCACCAGAGGAATGTTAAGTTGACGCTCGCCTGTCCGCAAATTTACGCTAACGCTATAATCGTCTAACAATTCGACCGTTTCCATGTTGAGCAGGCGATTTTTTATCTCCTCCTTCTGCCCCTTGCTCGGCAGATATCGGTTGAGAAAATTGGAAATCTCTTTCCGACCCGCTTCCGTCAAGGAACCATCCTCAGTAAAATGCGAAATCAGCCATTCGCCCACATAGGTTGGAATTGAACGCGCTCCGAAACCCGCTTGTAGCATCAATCCCTTGTTGATAATCACTTCGCCATAATAATCCAACGCTTTTTCCTCGTAAGAATGCATCGACATCACACTGTCAGCGGATTTCTGTAACGGATTAAACGGATTTGTGTGATGCGCTCTCCCAATCCATTTAATCGCGCCCAGAGGGTGCCCGCCCTAATCTGTTGACAGCCCCTCCTGTTTTAGATATTCCTTGCCCTTTTCGCTAATCTCCCAGATTCCCCTCGGCGAATCAGCTTTAATCAATCCTTCTTCTTTCAGCTTATTACGCGCCCATTTAGCAGTATTACGCCATCGAAGGTCACGCCCAGGAGAAGTAGGCGCCAAATCGACTGGACGTAAGAGCGCTTTCATTTGCGCTTCAACTATACTTAATACGGCATCCGCCGTCCCGTTACCGCCCAATTGAACCAAAGCCTGAAGTATCGGTTTTTCATACACGCCTTGGGGCGTTTTTTCACCGCGCCCCAGTCTTTTTCCAATCGGGCCCTCACCGCTCTCGGTGCCTTTAGAGGTGTAAACGGTCTTGCCTTCTGCATCGACGAATTTTAGCCCACGCGAAGTAACTCGCAACGAAAGGCGATACCTATCTAAAAGTTCCATCGCTTCCTCAACCAACGCCTCTGCCCTTTCCAATCGTTCCCGCTTCAACCGTTCGGCTTCTTCAATCTCCTCGTATACCTGCTTCGCTTTTTGATAAATGCCCAATTTTTCCAATGTTTCAGGTGGGACAGTTTTGTAAAGGTTCAAAAGTTCTTCCTTAGAGAGGTTGTTAGTAGCTTTATCTGCCATATTTGCCCTCCTGCTGTCATAACGGATTAAACGGATTTTGGCTTGCGCCTATAAAGCGTCCATACAAAAATACAAACGTTTAAAAATGATAGCCCTATTTGAATAAGTTGTCTATGCCGAAACCTGATTCCATCATGGCTTTCATAGTGATGGGAAATTCATAGTCAAATGATTGCTCCTGTCCACGATACTGGAATTGAAGCGTTAGAGCAAGTTTATCTATTTTCTCAGCGGTGCGCGCAAAACGACACGGTATCCTTTGGGTAACTACCTGCTTGGCTGGAATTTCCGCCAATACAACCTCGTCATAAGTTACATCGGGTTGCTGGATGGTCAACGAGACATTCTCGAGTGGATATTCGTTGGGGTTGACAATATCCAGCCCGATAACGCTTTTCACCGCATACCGAAACACGTTATCAAGCAGGCTTAATCAAGGCTTCTGAAGATGAATGCTCGTCTTTTTGAACAGGGCAAATGGGACAACTGTTTCCTCTGGGGTACATCCGCCGTGGACGTAAAAACTCTTTTCGGTTTTCTTGAAGCGGTAGTATCCTTTGGCGATAAGATAGTTGGCGTCGCTTCCATAAGTTTTTCTATCAAGGAAGTAACACTGATACCGGTGATTTTCGGCGAGATTTGAAAACTCAGCATCCGACAACTGGATGAAGCGATGGGTTTCGTGTTCACATCTTTCGTGAAAGAACTTTAAATCAATCAGATTCGGTATCTCTTTTGGAATTTTGGTAGAACCGTGGTCAGAACAGATACAGAAGAGGAGCCTGTCATCTATCTCAAACTTTTTGGCAAATTCGTCTATGTTGTCCACCAAAACAGACAGAAAGTGGCGAATTGACTCTGTATGACTTTGTCCAATATCCTCCGAGCTTTTATGTAGTTCCTCATCGATTTGGCGATAGTTGAGAAAATAGATGTGACTGTCCAAAGAGGGTAGGTTTTTCAGTTCACCCAGAGATGGAACATATTTTACCTTTTTATCTCCGCAAAAGAAAGACCACTCTTGGGCGATTATGTCGGGATATCCTCGGGCGTGGATGTCCTCATTAGACGGCTGTCCTGCCAGTAAACACCGCTTGCATACGCTCGTCTCCGATGGCAGCAGCGTCAAATAATGCTGTTTCAATGTTGAAGAATACCCACGCGCTTGAAGCAGCGTTTCCAATATCTCGAAAAACTTGAGATTCAAGTTATCAATGACAACGACGAGCGCGTATCCACTTTGGGTCAATTCTCCTTGAGCATTGATAAAGGCTTTGTAGAGCATGTAGTCGTAGTGGTGTCGCAACTGGAGATAATTGTCGTACAACCAATCCCCATACATCTGAGCATAACCGGATATCTCCTCATCCACAGCGTTTCCCTCTTCCAGCCAGAAATAGTATGGAAGATATTCTTTGACAGCCCAATGCATCCATTCATCGACATTCCATGTGGCTTGCGGCTCTTTAGGATGAGCCGGTTGGACGAGATTAGAGAGGGCTGACAATTCCGATGGGATTCTCTCTTGAAGCGGGCGGAATTTTGTCTGGACGGCGGAAACTATTTCTTGAGTGACAGGAACGGAAAGAGATTGAAGCATCTGCTGGATAAGATTAAATTCAATCAACAAACACCCGCTTACGGATTCAAGGATTTCCGTAAAATCATCAATCAATATTTCAGGGTGGATTCTACTGCGCAGGTAGATTTCAATCGAATCTTTAGCCTCTTTGACAACTGCTTCTTTAACCAGCAATTGTTCCACATCGGGTTTGATAGATGCAAGAACGCTGTAAGCATCTAAAAGCACACGACGCTGGATATTCTTTGGGTATCCGCGTATCACTTTGTACGCTGTCAGAAGTTGATACAGTGACGCTGGATTCTCCCGATAAAGTTCAATCAACCAAACTTCCTCTTCCGACTGAGCATTTTCTTCCCACTGGCGCAGGCGTTTTTCATATATCCTGCGAACCAAGGAGATATCCTTGCTCTTTTCCCACTCTGAAGCGTCATAGGCATTCAGCAAATCGACCAACTGGTTTTGTGGAAACTGAACATAGCCCAACTGTGGGCAGAAGAAATATTCCAGCACTGTATCCTCGAAGGATTGATTCTCTTTGGCGCGAATGTCATAGTCCAACAACCCGGAGCGGATAATCTCAGCGTCGCTTAAGGAAGCAGGCGCTGAAACACCCCACTCACTCTCTATAACCTGACGCGGGGTGCAAAGACTCCAGGCGATAGCTTTGTCCGTATATTTCTGTAACGCTCGTTTTAACCAATGCCCACAAGTCTTATGGCGCACGATGACTGTCGTTTGCTTGTTGGTGTGAATCGCTGTTTGGATTGCGCTATACGATGGGACGTAATCTTTTATCTCTTCAATTAGCATAGCAGTTGAGCTTGCTGGTACAAGCCCGTAGTTGTCTTGGATAACCGTTACAATCGCCATATGCTACCCCCCAGCAGACACCGAGCTAAAGATAATGTCTAAAGACACGGTGCTGGTTAGCTTGCGTTTTTATACTGAACGCCTGAAAGAATGTCCCCCCCTCCCAACCTCCCCACCTCACCCCCGGCCCCTCTCCACAAGCTTGTGGAGAGGGGAGCAGGGGGAGGAGAGCAGGATTCCCCTCCCCTGGCGGGAGGGGCGTAGGGGAGGGGGACAAACTTTAGTTCGCTTAGTATATGATAGACGCAAACCTAATCCGTTTAATCCGTCCCCTCCTTGGAGGGGCAGGGGTGGGTTAATCCGTTGACATTTCTTCCAACATTTCCCTGAGAATACGAACCGCCTCATCTTTCTGAAGCACTTTTTCCTTCAAAGCAGTATCAAACAACGAACGCGCTGAAATTAACAGGCTATCGGCGTCCTTGGGGAAAACGAAGTCAACGTGGATGTCCTTATCAAAGAATTCCTGTTGTTCCGCAATTTGGATAACGTGTTTGTCGTCATCGTTGGTTATGTTCAGCACGACAACGGGACTGCTATGTCCCTCGTCATCGAAGGCAACCATCTGAATCTGCTTGTGTTCGCCTTTGACATTTAGCGTGTAACTATTTGTCACTTCCAGTCGCTGCGAGTCTACCTTCCTCGGGTCTTCGCGGTTATCGGTTACAAATACCTTCGTGGCGTTTTCTGGGACGCTTATTAAAATACTGAGCGTCTTTCGATAGTTGAGTTGGAATTTGTTATCTTTGCCGCCGGTTTGATAGGCACTATCTCCTTTGACAATCTCCCACAGCGGCGCGTCCACCAGCAGCTTGTGGCTTTCGATGTGCGCCTTGCCTTCTTTCAGTTTCAGAAGATATTCATCGCACCTATCTTTCGTCCAGTCTTTCAAAGCGCCCAACCCAAATCCCTGACTGGCTGGGAGCTTTGAACACAGCGTCTGCTCAACATCTGCAATCTCCGTAAGGTGTTGGATGAGCGGCTTGCTTTCATTTGAATGCCAATCGCCAAACGGGTCGCGTTGGTAATCATCTAAGGAATTATACCACTTGACGATGGCGTCTTTGATGTCGTCGTAAGTATTGCCCGTCGCAGAGAATACCTCTTTGAACATCTCCATCAGTTTGCCTTTGAGTTGTTCAAAACCTTCATCTATCCGAGTTTTGTCAGCCTCAATCTTCGGCAAAACATCCCCCAGGACGGAAGCCGTCATTAGGGCATCGCTATCATAACCGTAAACCGTCTGCAATGCTGAAAACAAAAAGGTATGCGCATCGCAGTGTTCAACCGTTGACAGCTTGTCAATCAAACTCACCGTCCTCCCCTCTTGGGAGGGGCCGGGGGTGGGTTCATCGTTGGGATAAAGCTCCTTTGATTTGGAGACAGTCGGAAGGCTGTCCCACCACATTTGAATGCTGCGGAACGCTTCGGTGACAGTACGATGTTCACCGACAGCGCTTTTCGTTTGGGAAAATACATCATAAACGCCGTCCAAAAATCGACGTTCCTCCACAGATAACTCTTTGTGTAAGATAAAAGCGTTCGGCTGTTTGCCTTCCAACAGTTCATAAACAATATCAAAATCCTTTATGGGAGTATCGCCGATTGCTGCTAAATCCTTTTTCAATCGGATACTATCACCGCACGTTCTAACGACGCAAGCGAAAAACAGACACAACGAAATCGGCCCTAATCCGTATGGAGCTTGAGCGTATTTGTCCAGAAATTGCGATACGTTAAGGGAAGCGCCGAAAGAAAGGTTTCTCACTTCCTCAACCATATCAGCGAGCGCGGGGAAAGTGTCGCGATACTTTGATACATCCGTTTCCATAACGTAGGGGATTTTCGCGCCGGTGGCTTTGCCTGCCTGTCGAAAGACGCCCTGATGGGCAAGCCTGAAAAGATACCGTATCTGTCCTTTATCTTCGCCGTACTCGGTGTCGATGACGATATTGCCTTCACTCGACAAGAGGTGATTCACCGCATCGCGGAGTTGATGATTCTTGCCCGGTTCGTATCGCGCTTTATGGCTGAGATTCAGTTCGTTATGTTTTATACGGTTGCGTTGGGTGAATATCCCTTCAAACACCTTGTCCGCCGCTTCGTGTTCAGTTTTCGCCTTTGCGGTAAGGACTTTTCCGCCTTTACTGTACCAAGTCGAAACTCGTCCTTCCAAATATCTTCTTCGTCTATCCAGGAAATCTTTCTTATAACCCTTCGATTCGTTTCCTATCAAATCCTCCATCAGCCTTGCCTTATCCTGAGTGGCAAAATTCTCAAAATCGGGCGATAAACGGATGCTTTCCGCAGCGCGCAAATTCATGATGGATTCCAAAACGGGAATGGGTTGCTGTGGAATGGCGGCGATGACGCAAGCTGTCTTGTTTTGCAACGTCATCTCCTTAGCTTTAGTAATCTCTTCCTGAGACTGGCAGATGACGTAAAGCGCTATACCCTCATAGCGGTTTTTCCATTCTTTCTCTCTTCGACACTGGTTAGCATAATAAAGAAAGAAATCCTCTGTTTCGATTGGGCGTCCGAAATCTGCAGCGGTCACGAATTCACGTTTCATCCGCTTATCTTCGTTATACGTTGAGTTGTATCCTTTGGCTTCCAAATACACATATTCCTTTTCGAGAGGCTCCAGCCTGCCCATTTCCTCCGCAATATCATCGGGCTGATTTGAAAGATTCACTTTGTATTCTTCAATCATCTGCTCGAAATCTTGGGATTCGCTCTGGCGAAACTCATAAGTGGAGTTGGGTTTATTAAAATAGAGCACCTTGTCCTTTACCAGTGTTTCCAAGCGGTTATGTAGAGCATTTTGCATCTCTGGCGTCTGCAGGTTCAGTCCAAACGCTATGTTGTCCTCAGTATTCTTGACTCCTGAGATTTCATATACCAGCATGATGCGCAGTATACGGCGAACAAGCTCGTCTACCTCTTTCAACATGCTCTCGGAAGCTAACTTCATGCAGTCTCTCAAGCTGTTTTCGTAGTTGCGGATATGTTTTCGCAAGGTTTCCCGGATTTCGATGTTCGATGAGCGGAGTTCGTTATGAAAATAGGTTGCTAAAAGGTCGGCGGTGTAGAAATTGAGCAACCCAGAAGGATTGAGTATATCGGTCTGATTAACGTACCAGGCGTAAGAACCCTCATCCTTCTCATGTCCCGCTTCCCCGCCAAAGAAGGTGAATACTGTTCGGTTTGCCGAGCCGATATTGGTGGAGAGTTGCAAGAGGCAATAAGTCGCCATCGGGTGCATCGGATAGACGTTCTCGATAATTTTTTCCTTAATTTGCGGCGCTTTAAGCCAATCGAACAACTTCAACTGCATACATTTGGTAAGGAACATCCCAAAAGTACCGCTTCGGGGTTGGACTTCGGATTGCCACAGCGGATGTTCCTTTTTCGGGACGACAATCGCCGCTATCACGTCCTCAATCCCTTCGGGCAGAAGTTCAATTTCATCAATTCTATCGCTTACCTTGCTAAAATCCTCTTTAGCATAAGCGCCGGAATAGCTGGAGAAAGGTTTGTGGGCAGTGCTGATGAACGATAGCAAGCCTCCACCTGGTATACCTTGTGCACAAAGCTGTCCGAAACCTTGAAAGATATCCACGCTCATACGAGCATTTTGCAGAGTGTAACCGAATTCATCGAACAGGACGATTAACCCCCGATATTTGGCTTTGAAAGCGTCGCTGGTCAAAAGCTCTTTCAGGATGGAAATCAGGTTGCTCTTGTCGTAAGTAAAATCGAACTTCGCTATTTTCCGGTGAACCTCCTTGAATACCGCGAGAGATTCGCCATTGAAATTTGCCAGTGCATCGCGCAGGCTCTCTACCGTAAAATCCGGATGCGACTCCAAAATCTCTTCTTCAAACGCCTTAAAGAAGTCCAACCGCGCGTCGCCGCTCTCGTGTTCCGCTTCCCATTCGTTCAAACGCCGGATGGCTTCGTGATAGTGGGTATCCATCTGCCCTTCAAACCCTTCGCGTCGGCAAGCGTCAACTATAGCCCGCAGGACGACTTCCTCAAAGTCTTCCTTCGTGCGGTAATCACAGATAGCGACAAGATACCTTCCTTGACTGCGCAATGCCTTCAGATACCTGGCTTTGGCGTCATCCACAGTAGAATAATTCTCAAAGAAAGTAGACAGTTCAGGCGCATCGGACTTATGTGAAAAAAAGTTTGCCATCATCAACAGCAGATGTGATTTCCCCGTCCCGTAATGCCCCGTCAGCAGATAACACCGCTTGTCCTTTGGTTTGAGCGCGCCGGATAATTTTTCAACTACCTGTCGATGAGCGGTAATCGGTTGATACCGTTCCATCCTCGCTCGGTTCTTTTCACCGTCCGTAAATTCCTCTTGCAAATCGACAGCCGAAGCATAGCCGGTATGCAGTTGAATGATTTCCGCCATCTTTGCCATCTTTGTCCTCCTCCAATTAATCAGCGTCCAGTGACAGCGATTCATCGAATGGAATACCGTTTCTTACTCCATACTTTTTGCCTTGGGCTTCACCGTAGGGATACGTTCGCTCAAAATCATGAAGCTGCCCCGAAGAAGCGTATCCTTTGATAAATCCGATGAAGTAGGATAATGAATACAATCGCATTTCGTCAGTCAAAATATCCTTGCCGTCTTCAAGAACACAATCATTTTCATCTCTTCTTGGCATCCGTAGTTGTATGGAAGGATTACCCTTCATATCCCAAACCGACATGAAAAGATGAACCGCGTTGCTAAATTGTTCATCCATAAGTTGACGCTGTATGATAAGGTCAAAAAAGAAAGAATAGGATTGTTTCCAATCATCGTAAATATCTTGAGGCGGGCCGAAACAATTCCATAGGGCGCCGACGAGCTTTGCATTCCCTATTCGGTTAAGTTCTGCGTAGACGGGACGCATCTGAAAGTACGTACTAGAAATTTCCTTCGTCTCCTTGAGTCGTTTAAGAACATATTCACGCGATGGACAGTATTCATAGCGTAGGATGCCATCTTCTGATTCAAGCTTGAGATAAGTCCGAGGAATATAAATTGTTTCGCTGGTTATGACGGGCATTACAAATCCCCCCCCCTTGGACCCTCATGGCAGAACAATTCGTTGCAATAACTTAGTCATTGGAATTACGCTTTGTCCAATCCGAGTTCAGCTAAAGAGGAAACCGTTACAACTTTTTCAGCTATCTTTTGTAACTCATCCTCTGATTCAATTTTCTTAACTCTATCGACAATTTCCTGTGGCAAAGGTCCGAATTTGGTTTGCAGTTGTCGCGTCAACACCCCCTGAATTCCCTTCACAGCCCCTTGACGTTCAAGTTTGTCAAAGTAGGTCTCGCGCATTTCTCTCACCTCCCGGTATTCTTCCTGTTCGAGTAGACGTTGGAAATCCGCCTCCTCGTCAGGGGTAAGTTGAAAGCAAGTTACGATAAAATTAATCAACAACGATTTTTCAGCTTCGTTTAGTGAACTATCCCTTACACGGCGATAGCACTCTATGAGCAGCAGCGCCCTCTCGCGCTCGCCGCTGTCCATCAGTGACGCAAATCCCCATGAAATCGGATTGTCATCATCCCAATAATCATCTACCAATATACCCTTAAGACCGATGTGAAAATAGTTAAAATTGAGAAAATGGTGACCGAAAAGTCCTTCACTGTAAGTCTCAGGCTCAAAACCTTTGACCTGTCGTTCCGGCAATATAGCAATGGGGAATACCGGCAAGCGGTGACGTAAGCGCAATAGCGCGTAGTATTCAAACATCCGAAATGGGAAGGTGCTTCGCCACGGATGTTCAACCTCAACGTGGACTAAGATTATCTCCGGTTCGCCCTCTTTCGTTGCAATTTTCGCCACAACGTCAATATATCGACTCTCTCCTGCCGGTATATCGGTAAATTTCTCCTGTTGTAGAAATTCAATATCTAACCAGTCCAACCGAACTGCAACATCTGGAAAGAATAGTTCGATGAACTGTTTGAAGAACGCTTCCAATAGGTCTTTAAAAAGTTGGTCGTATTCCATTTTTCACCCTCTTACAGCCATAGAAACCAGGTTTTTCCCAAAAACTTGGTTTCTGGATCGAAATGAGAGATCCTTCGCAGGCTCAAGACTGATTTAATAGACGGACGCGGATAATGAAGGTGACCGTCCTGACCCTTGAACGAAGTGAAGGGGAAGGAACAACGCGAAAGGCCACAAAAAACGCGAAACATTCTTTCGCGTACTTTCGCGTACTTTCGTGTGTTCCTTCGCTTTGCTCAGGACGGTCAGCGTCCGTCTATTTGATTGCTTCGTTCCTCGCAACGGCGTCAGTGGTATCATTCCTTATTATTCAAATATCCGCAATCTCGTGAAGATTCAAAATCCGCGATTGTCCTATTGTATTCCGAAATTCAACTTTCTCAAACACTTCGTCCTCCTGAACGACGAAGCAGAAAATTTTGTCCGTCACACCGCTTCGCAATCTGAGAAAACGGTTGACAAACTCGTCCTTTGTCTTATCCGTCCAGGTGTTAAGCAAAAAGTCTATATCATCCACAACGAACAAAGTGGAATCACTTTCCATCGCCAACAACAGTCGTTCCAACTGTTCCGGACGAAATGTATCGACCATTTCAGAGAGGCCCGAACGTTTCATGAACAATTCCAGCAAATTGAGATAGTAGCCCTGGGCTCGTTCAACGATTTTGCGTGCAAATCGGCTTTTGCCGCTGTTCGCCCTACCCACGATGAAAAACGCTCTGAAGCTCTCCCGGCTCTGTATGTCAATAAATTGGAGAATATCTATCAGTTCCTTCTTATCCTCGGAATCGTTCATCGTAATATTGCTCCATCAACGCTTCCGGTGTACTGTGGACAGCGAAGCGCAATTGGTCAAGGTCAGCTTTCGATTCAATGTAGATGCGCCCGGATACCCTGAGCCGTTCCAAACACTCCCGCACTTGTTCATCGGTCATAAAACAGACGCGCCCAGGCGAATTTTCCTCTGAGACGATGCGCTGAATCTCAAGGGCTGTTTCGCTATGGTGAAACCGTTCCTTAAATTGCGCAATCATCGCCAAAAACACCATATCAGGAATCGGGACGGGCGAAAGCAAACTGTAACGTTCATCACGCGCTACTAAAAGCCTGAGTTTGCTAAACCGCCCTTCGGTATACGCCCCGACAAAGGTGTAAATTTCTTTCCTCAAGTGCGCTTTCAGCGTGTATTCGCTGTAATTTCCCCTCAAATCCTCAAAACACTCCCGCATATCCTCGCGCGTCAAATCATGTTTAGGCAAAGCGCAATGAACCAAGCGATTCCAGACGACGTAAGTAGGGTTGCTCGCAAGGTTGTAGTGGCAGAGCCAAAGCGTTCCAATGTCGTCAAAAAAGCGGTCGTTTTGGTGGATTGTAGAACCAAGAGTTGTCGGAGTATAGACGCGAGCGTTCATCAACTGCATCGCTACCGCCATGCTGCACAGATTTTTTATCTGCCTCCCTGCCAACCCCAAATTCTCCGCCAGTTCCTTCGTCGAAAAACTCGCCTTTTTCTCAGTGAGTATATACTCAAGAATCTGCGCTATTTGGTCGAATTGTAATGGATAACCGTTGGAAAGTTGAAATTTGATGTTATTCATTGATTGTCTTATGTCCTGAAGAGAGGAACCAAGTTTCTCCGAGAAACTCGGTTCCTTTACACGTCATTGATTTTTTAAATCCGTTGACCGAGTTAATCTCTCCTCAAAATTATTCAGGGATTCACATACTATCGCCTGGCGAAGGAGAAACTTTAGCTGGTCATGTTCCTCTATTCTACGCACGGCTTCTGATAAACGCTCGGGGACATTATGAAACCGAACATTCAAAACCTCTAAAACCGCTTCCTTAGCCTTCTCTAACATACCACGTTGTAGACCCTTTTGCACTCCTTCTATCAATCCTTCTTCTCTTCCTTCCCGTTTGATTATTTCATAAGCGAAGGATTCAATCATTATATCTCGCCTCCTTCTTATTAGTTCCATTGTTATATTCTCATCCCTAAGCCCGGCGAATATTGCCAGGGCAGTCAATAGGTCGCCTTTTTGTGGCCGCTCAGTAGGGCTTTCGTATATCTTCTCAGAAGCTTCGTAAATCTCATCCTCACTGCACTCACTTAGCGGAACAAAAGGATATAGATACACCTCGCCACGGTCAAGTAGTTCCCTGCCGGATATCTCCCACAATTTGATTAGACGAAATCGAATGCTTACGACTTCGTCGGTGTAACTCTCTTTTGCTCCGCCGTGTTTCCTGAAAAGCAGCACAACTGGAGTAACGCGGATGTGATATTTCATCTTGAACCTGGCGTAATACTCAAGCAATCTGAGCGGCAGGTCAATTTCCCACTGCGTTTGGAATTCAAGTAGGACTATCTGCTCAAGCCCTTCTTTATCACGCACCAGGAGGGGGAAATCACTTGAACGAAGGCTGACAGTATCCTTAGGCAACTCTTGTAACAAGTCAGCAGACTCTACCTCTATCCCCGCAGCCCACCTCAAAAGCGACTCCTTCCCTATCTCGACTAATCTTTTTGAAGCAATATCATATTCCATTGGCTTTACCTCATGCTGTCTGCTGTCAACGGATTAAGGTAACGGATTAAACGGATTGTATTTGCGAATATCCGTAATCCGTTTAATCCGCTACGAGAAATCCGCTGACAGCCTTCCACGATCTTTATCTCCTCCTCCGTCAATCCATACAGCTTATATACAATCTGGTCAATGAGTTCATCCGTCCGCTGAATCCGTTCCATCAACGGGCGAAGAGTAGCCATCTGTGATTCGTAACGTTGCGTCAAATCATTCATCTTCTCCCTCGCCAATATCCGTTCTGAATTGAATGTCATAATTGATTATAAAGTCAATTTCATCCTCTGAGAAACCGTAGTAGCATCCGAGTAATCTATCGATATCATCAATTATGTGCTTGCTATATCGCGGGTAAAATTCTTGAATGGTTATTTCTCCTGTTGGATAGTTTACCGTTTTTAGTACGGAGTTTTTCTGATAATCATCCATCAACATCTTTGTTTTATCAATAAGACTTTCCAACAATTCGTTAGGTAGCTCTTCTAATGTGATTGGGAAAACTTCAATATTTTCTTGAGTTAGATGAAAACAATCGGAATAAAGAAGCCAGAACCAGTAAAATAAGCTTGAGTTTAGAATAGCTATAATTAAGTTTTTATGTGTTTCAGAAGATACCCGCAAATCTTTACAAGTCGATGACCTTGAAATAACGTTGCCCTTTTTATATAACGGAATGAAATCGTATGCTTTTAACCAATATCTACCTATGTTGTGATAGTGTAAAACATACTCACTATCAGGAACAAGATAATCTCCTATAGTCTTCTTTTGGTTAAATATCTTATTTAGAATCATTTTACCTGTTTCACTACCGAGCTTCGGGATAGAGTATTCCATTCTAAATTTACTGCATGCTACATACTCAATATTATTAATTATTTGAAGGATTTCTCCTGTATACCAGCGATAGTGCATGGTAGCAAAAACTTCACAATTAGATTTCAAATTTTTTGTGCCATAGGCAATTGCAATTTTTTGTTCGGCGTCTGAAAAAATCTTAGCAGGTCGTTCAGAATAATTGCTGATATATATCTCCCCACTTTGCTCGATTATAAAATCTTGCAAGCTCTTCATTCGCTTTGAACAGATAATGGATAGCGGAACAATTAGCCCGTATCTTCCACCTATGCAAGTGTTCTTTACGCTTGTCTCAAACATATACGAATATAGATTTCGACACTTTGTCGTCCTGTAATTATATCTGGTGAAATTATTCTCAGCAACATCAACATACGGCGGATTTCCAATCACCGCATCAAACCCCGGATTTTCCTTCCCCCCATTTTCCTCAAAAAACACCTCTGGGAACTCTAATTCCCAGTGAAAAAATCGTCTACCTGAAGTTCGGGCTAACACTTTGGCAACATTGTATTTTTCCCTGAACGCATCCCACGCATCGGGTTGAAACTCAGTTACCAAGCGAGAATAATCATCTTCTGAAAACTCATTCTCAAAATAGACCCCGGTGTACAATTCGCAAAGTTCACGGTAAGGGCGCAAAATCCTCTCGATAGTTTCCAGCTTCTCCTTCTTTGTTTCCACATCCTCACGCTGACGGGTGACAACCCGCTCAATATCTAAATATCCACGAATAGCTTCTGCAATGTCACGCTGGAAATCGCGATTTTCCGTAAAGAGTGACATTTGGACTTCGGGAGTTTGCGTTGTTTTCGTTTGGGGATACTTGCCAAGCTCACTTAGCTTTGCGCCGATGAGGCTGTTGCCGCATTTCAAATGGTGGTCGAGAAACGAAAGCGGCCGGTCTTTTGCCGCCGCTGTTATCCAGAGCGACAGTTTCGACAACTCCACCGCGAGCGGATTCAGGTCAACGCCAAAGATGCAACTCTCCACAACACGACGACGCCACTCGGCGGTTGAAGTATCCAATTCAGGATTCTCCCAGTCGGTATCATTCATCAGTTCCGTGATAAAGTTGGCAATCGCGTTGGTAGCGTTCACAAGGAAATGCCCGCTGCCCATCGCCGGGTCAAGAACTCGGAACGACAAGACACGTTCATTGACAAAATCATAAATCTGCCGGTCGATGAAACGCTGAAAGCGTATTCGCTCATCATCGCTGATGGCGACTTTTAGCGCGTCTTGGTCTTTGGCGAGAGATTGTTTCAAGGTAGCCTTTAACTCTTTCAGTTTCTCGCCCACCGTATTTTGGACGATATACTCGACGATGTATTCAGGAGTGTAGTAACTTCCCGTCGCCTTACGCTCTCCCGGATTCTGGGCAAAATAGACGCCGCCGATGGGGAGGCGTCGGTCAGTCTTTTTGAGCGTTCCAGCTTCTCTTTCGGGCAAAAATTGGAAGCCAGATTTTGTAGGACGAGCGACCATCGGCTCCTCCGCCACAAACAGCTTGTATTCTAAAATGCCCTCATACAAAGTTCCCAAATGCCTCACCGACATATCCCGGTAATTGATGCGCGTCGGCTGGTTCGGCAGGAGCCTCACCCTCCCACTGTTTTTCTTCTCGTAGTACGCAAGGGCGTAGAGAACCGGCGATAGGTAGGCATTTGTCATCTGATGTTCGGAAAGATAGGGATGCGCGCCTGCGTCAAACAACCCACCATCGTAGGGCGCGACTTCCAACTCCGCATTTCCGAGGTCAATCTCCGTACAAAGCTGTCGTAGCGATTTCCATAGCTCATAGCCGTCTGGATTCTCAATCCCTTCTGTCTGTAGCCGAACTCGCCTAGAGTTCGGGTCGGCAATCTCAATCAACCGTTCCAGGCTCTTTTCACGATACTTGGGATTTTCCATCGGCAAAAGGTTTCGCGCTTCGGCATACAACAGGAACATGATGCGGTAAAGCAGATAGATAGCATTATGATGTATCTCCTCGCGTTGGGCTTCAGTAAAACGTTCCTTCCCTTCGTCTGCGACAAATCCCGCGCAGATGTTCTCCAGTATTGTTTCGATCTTTTCCCGGAGATGCTTTCCTATCTCCTCCGTCGCTTGCTCAGACGCTCGCTTCATCTCATCGAAACGTTGCTCGCCTTCTCGTTCATCCGACGAATAAAACGCTCTCACTCCGAAAAAACGGGCAAACAAGGAGAACTCTTTAGATTCAGGTTCTTGAAGCAGCGCAGGCAGGTCAACCTCAAAATAGGTTTCATAAGGCATCGGCTCATTTTCATGATAAAGTCGCCAGAGTTTCCCATTTGTCAGGATACCCCATTTCAAGTCATTTTCTCGCAAGAGTCGAATGAACTTCTCCGCAAAGTTAGAACCTTTGAGCGTACAAGAAAGACCCCCCTCTTTCCCCCCGTCGACGGGGGGATGAAGGGGGGCGACAGCAAAACAGACGCCGACCGGGTTTTGGAAGGTAAAATCGGTATACAACAATCGCGCAGAGGATTGGGAGTTACCACTTTGAGTTTTTGGTTCACTTTGGGGAGGAGGTTGATAAGCAAACTGTAGCGTTTGCAAAACAGGCTCAATAAAAGAAACCAAAGCAGTATCCAAAGTTGTAAAATCCGCAACGTCTAACCAATCTACAAGCGATTGCCTAAGCCCATCTAAAGACACATCAGTCCCTTCGGTTTCGAGCAATGAAAACAGATAGGCTTCCGAGAATAAAAACTGATTGCGTAAATATTGAAATGATGCCATCTTGTCACCCTACGTCGTTTTCAAAAAATCCGTTATAATCCGTCCAAACTTTTTCTTCCAAACTTTTCTTTTAAAAAGAAAAGTTTGATCAAAAGAAACACTAAGGAAAGAAAAAGTTCCATCATAAAGAAAAGAAGAGGAATTTTTTCCTATAAATAGAAATCCGTTTTAAGCTTTAAGACCGTATTTTTCTCAAATATTTCATCACGGAATCCTTATCAATTCGCCACGGGCTTGTGGCATTTCCGAGCTTTGCTGCCTTGAGCCTTCCATCCCATATCATTTTACAAATCCCCTGCCTGGTTACTTTGAGTAGTTCCGCAGCTTCTTTTGTTGAGATTAACTCAACTTTTTCAGACGTCATGCAGCACACCTTCCTATGTCAATGTTGTCAACATTATAAACGATTAAGGTAAATAAATCAAGAGAAAAATGTCTAAGTCAAAAGAGAATCCGTCTCTGTTATTTATAATCCCCGAAATTCTACCCATTAAGTAGAATTCAATCATAAAATCTACCTATTTATAGGTACATAGAATCCCATTGCCAAATTACGTGAAGACATAAAATGGGTCTGTTTAGACTATCCGCACACGTCCCTTACATTTTGGGGGAATGAAACCGTGTGATTTCTGACCGCTTAAAAAAGATTACCACTAAGACACTAAGACACTAAGATAACATAAAGTTGTTATTCTCCCTTAGTGCCTTAGTGCCTTTGTGGTTAGTTAAAAAAATCACACGCTTTTGCTCCTCAAATCTGTAAGGAAGGTGGACGGATAGTCCAGTCTGTTAGCCTTTGCCAGTATTGGGACGGTTGCTGGCGTGAATGATGTCTTCCTCTCTGCTGGAATAGTGCTGTGTCACAAACAGGAAAGCCGAACAGTAGTCTGACATAGACGTGTTGTGCGTTGTTCACCAGATAATCCAACCTATCCCAGCAGCCAGGCGTATTTTAAGACTATGCGTAAGTTCTATCACCTTATTCTCCTCTTGTAATGTTGAAACTTTTTTAAGATTTCTCTCGTAGTTAATGTGTACTAGCAAGTTACTATGTAAATTACCAAGGAGTTTTTTCTATGACCATCAAAGAAGCGGTGCAATTTACCGGCAAAAGCGAAAAGACCATTCGTAATTATATCAAGGAGGGACAACTTGTAAGCCGGAAAATAGATGGTAAATATGACCTTGAAGAAGCTGAGTTAAAGCGTGTTTTTGGGAGTGGCAATTCTACTGGTAATTTACCAGAACTAATTACCATTCTTGAAAAACAGTTAGAAGAAAAGGAGCATCAATTACATGAAAAAGACAATCAAATAGCTGAACTTCACCAACTTCTGGCAATATCTCAGAAAAACATTAATCAACTTACCGAACAAAACCACTTATTACTAGAAGACAGGCGAAAACCTCAACCCCTCTGGCAGAGACTAAAAGCACGGCTCGGTTTGGGGACAGTGGGATAAAAGACAACGGCGGCCGAAGGAAGTTCGATACCGCGACACCGGCCAGAGGTCTCAGAATCTTTTCCAATGGTTTATCTTGAGCTCTTTATGTTTGGCATATAACAATATTCTTTAATATATAGCTTGACACGTTTTAATTTCAGATGCTCCATTTTCCGTCAGCACAAAAAACCCAATTGAGTTTGTCAAAGTTTAGGATTTATGTTAGAATAATAGCGATTTTGCACTAATCAATTTGAAGGAGGCACTTGTGTCTTACCAAGAAATTTCCCATCACAGCCCTGCTATTACAGCTAAATTAGCTGCTATCATCTCACTAATATGTAGTCCTTCTATTGTCCCCATCATAACTATCCTGTTGTTAGTGCGTGTATACGCTCAAACATGGGAACAATTTGCATTATGGGCTCTCATTTGCGTGATTTTTGCGACTGTTTTGCCGACCCTATATATTTACACCCTTGTAAAGAAAGGCAAGCTTTCTGATATGCATATCGCTATAAGAGAACAGCGCGCCGGACCGCTGTTGTTCGCCGTCATCAGCGCGTTGGTTGGAGTTTCGATTATTTATGTTATAGGCGCACCAATAGAGATTTTCTGGTTAGGTATCTGTTACGTGGCCAATGGCATTGTCTTTTTGTTAATAACTCAATTTTGGAAAATCAGCCTTCATTGCGGTGTTCTTTCAGCCTGCGTGACTGCGCTGTCACTCATCATCACCCCCCAACTTTTTTTTCTCTATCTTTTAGTGCCATTAGTGGCTTGGGCGCGGATACACAGAAAACGGCATACCTTCATTCAGAGCATTGCTGGGGCGATAATCGCAGTGATTGTCACAAAACTTACCTTATTAGCAGGAAAATAATGATTGTGAACAAAAAAATGTTGACTGAATATTTCCTTTCATGATATACTTAAATTAGCGTTGGAGGTGTTGCTCAATGAATATAGGAAAGCAGATTAGAAAGGTTTTAGCAAAACGACCAGAACTCAATCAGGAAAAGCTAGCAAAGTTGTCAGGGGTTTCGAAAGGACGTTTAAGCCGGATTATTAATCAGAGGGCGATGCCGTCCATGGCCGAATTGGAAAAGATTGCGGATACGCTGAGGGTGACACCTGCATTCCTTATTTCCGATTCTAATGAGCCGCCCCTGATATCCACACCCAGTGATGAAGAATTGACGCGGCTATTAAAAGATCCAAATTTGGAGCTTTCTTTGCGAGCATTAGGGAAGCTTAGCGCTGAAGATCGCAAAGCATTATGTAAAGTTATCCAGCGCTTTGCAGAAACCGCCGCCTAAGCAAGAACAAGCAAAGAGGGTGCAACAATGAAAGTAGGACGGGTATTTCATAAAAAGAGATCTCTCAACCCTTCTTTAAAAGACAAACAGATGTTTAAAACGAAGCATTTAGTGGATATGTTGACCGATTTAGAGAGAGTGACAAGAAAGAGATAGACGCGTTTGCCCTGTGTGAACTTTGTTGTAATATAGGGTATCAAATTCAAACTGCAGAAGCGCCTGACCTACCTAAACGTATCTCTGCTGTGACGCTTAGTATAGTGAGCTACGAAGTAGCGAATTGCGAAACACCGAATCAACATTTAATATTATATCGTCAAGGAAGCATCATCAGCGTCCAGATATCCATATTGCATGAGTTATGTCATATCTTGTTGAAACACCGAAAAATAACTTACGAGGATATAAAAGAGGGCAAAAGCTTTTACACCCACGCCGAAGAAACTCAAGCAGAGCAATTGGCTACTAAGCTATTATTACGACTGTTACAACTATTCCCCAAAAACGCTTTGTGGGAACAGATCTTGGAACAGAAAGTGACGTTGTCGTCTACTGCGCCTTATATAAAGCGGTTTCCGGAATTGATGCCCCAAAAATCAGAGAACAACTGTGATAACAACGTTCCAATTGCCCGGTTTCAACAAATTTGCTCATATTGAAATTCTGACGTTTAAAAGCAATAAGTCCAATATATACAATGTTGGATGCGAAAAAAGCAGTAATCACGCGATAATCTGTTTCCTACTTACTTTGTAATTTCCGTTAAATGGGTCGGGTGTATGCCCAAGCACAGCGAAAGGAACATCAATGTTTATATGGAATTTCTTGCTTAAGATAGGTCTCCTTGGAGTGTGTGGGTTAATTCTTCACAAGGCTATTTCAATATACATCCATGAGAATGGAAAGGCAGATGCAAAGCATATATTATGGTGGTCAGTGTGTATGCTTTCCAATCCTGTCATCGGCATCCCCGGCGAATATGTCATTTCTCATAAACTGATGCTTCCCTTCACACACATTTTGTATGATGCAATTATTAACGGATTAATTTTAGGCGCCATCTATCACGGGATAGGATTCACAGTAACACTGACAGAAAAAGACTATTCTCAAGCCCGAAAAGCCAAGCGTAATCTCATGTTGGTTTGGGTAATCCTATTATTTCTTTATACCCCGTACCGACTTAGCTTAAAAGTCGCTTTTTTCTACGGATACTATGCGGTGAGAATCATAGCCTGTGTATATTATATTGGAAAGATTATTTATTGGTTTCATATCGCATCTTGGGAGTAATTAGCGAATACTATAATCAGATTGACCCGACCGATAAAGCCCTATTAGAATACACGCTAAGGGGATTTTGCCGGTATTTGGGGATAAGAACAAGCAAGATAAATTTGATGGTAAAAGCCTCTTATCTCATGGATATAGACAAATTATATTTATCATCCCACCAAGAAGCCTTCCCCTGTATATTCCCTAAGGGCCTGCCATCAAGTCCTGAATTTGCAAAGGAACTGAATGGACAGAAACACCATTCAGCGAAAAAAGACGCGGCTGAAAAAACTGAGGTGGAAATTTCTACGTACATTGCCCAAGAGATGCTGCGATTTTCCAACATAGCTGAGATATTACAGAATGTCAAAGAAAGATGGGATGGACTTGGTTACCCTGATGAGTTGCGTGGTTCAAAGATTCCCATGGAATCCCGCATATTAGCTATCGTAGGCGCTTATGTTAGCGTTTTACATAAAAAAAATAGTGAGGAAGACGCCTTGATGCAGGTTAAAAAGGAAGCGGGGAAAAAATTCGACCCAAATTTAGTGAGCAAATTTGAACAATTCCTAAAAGAGCAACGGAAGAAAAAGCAAACAGAAGTGGAGAATAAAACAGCCGACCCGAAGGCTGAAGTTCGGTCGGCCGTTGTCCAAATTTAGTTGGAAAAAATTTTATCCTGACAATTCTTGGGAAAGTTGAGGTTAGATATGTCCCGTTTTGTTTATTAAAATTTCTTTTTTCAGATGGTTTTAATCCAAATCGGAAGCCTCAGATTTGAGGGCTTTTCGAATTAAAGCTCCCCTTTGGGACTGATTTGTCTAATGCTAACCTTCCCATAGATGCGTAAAAATTCGGAAATTCGTTATGAAAGATACCATATTAAAAAGTTTTTATCACTAAACATTTTTTTGTTTTCAAAATTGATTTAGCAAGTTCCGAAGGAATTCCTTCGGAAGCGGAAAATACTGATAGCATTCCAAAGAATTAGGGAAATATTAAAAATGGCAGGGTATTGAGCATGAACGCAATAGAAATGTTGAGGGCATTTGCAATCGAGTTAGAAAACGAATGCTTCAATTCAGCCGGCGATGAACTAATGGCACTGTGTCCATTTCATCAGGAGAGAAATCGTTCTTTTTTCCTCAACGTTGACAAGTGTATCTTCTACTGTTTTGGATGTGGTGAAAGCGGCAATATCTATCATCTGATTGAACACATTACAGGACTGAGCGGAGATGAAATCCGCAAAGCGATAGGGGAGAACGAAATCCCACAATACACGTCTAAAGGGTTACCTAAAAGAGAATTAAAGACTTTATCTTTGGCCGAAATCGACGCGTTAACCTTGTATGCTCAAATATCGCATCGACTACTGAAAGGCGAGGCATGTGTTGACCCAACGCATGAATCAGTGACGATTTACACTGACTACCTGGAAAAGGCGCGTGGTATCAGTCTACATGCCCAAGAATATTTCATGCTTGGCGCGAACCGATATAGTTTTCTCAGTCTGGGCAAATCCCCTAAACATCAAGTTTGGCTTCATGACGCCATCGAACAAGACCATCCGCAAGGCAAAGAGATTGTTGCAATCTTGAAAGCAGTGGATTTAATCAATCGACGTGGAAGCGACTATTGGTTTCGACCCGCTATCCTCATACCCTACCAATATCAAGGCGAAGTGTATTGGATTACGGGACGCCATCTTCCGCCCTGGGACGACGAAATAAAGTACATGGGTATGAGAGGAATTTTGCGGGCGCATCTGTTCAATGAAGACGCTTTGTCTTTTTTTGACGAGGTGTTCCTCGTTGAAGGCGAATTGAATGCCATTTTAATGTGGGATAGAGGATGCCATAACGTCGTGTCATTCGGTAGTAAGCATTCGCTAACCGATTTCTTGATAGAGCGTCTTTGGGGTAAACACGTCATCCTTTACATGGACCAAGACCTTAGCGACCCTGAACACAAAGCACGCACGCAGGCAATAGCCAACATTTTGCGTGTGGCTAAGTCTGTTGTGTATTTCGAAATGACAGAAGGCGAAGATCCAGCGTCATACCTTCGCGACCATTCATGGCATGAGTTTGAGAACGAAATCATACCTGAGTTTCATTACCCCGATGAACCGACGGAATGGCAACCGCATGAAGTCAGACCACGCCTGGACAGACCTATCGTGATTTCACTTGCGGAAGCGCAAGAGAAAAACCGAGAGCTTTTTGAGAACCTATCAGCGAATCTACCCGCCTATAGTGGACAGATAATCTTATGCAACATGGCAGTCGGCACGATTAAGACTACATCTGCCATTTCGGGCATCAACGCCGCGCAAGTTCCGTCACTTGTGGCTATCGGACAACATCACCTTGCCAATGAATACCAAAACCGCCTTGACGTTCCATCTTTCCTGCATCTTTACGGCAGAACCCATCCCGAAGTTGATTGCTCCTATCTTGGTTTAGCTATGAAACTGTGCAACGCAGGATACTCGTATTATTTCAAAAGAAACTACTGTGGTATGTTATGCAAAAAGGCTAATCAATGTATCCATGTAAACCTTCAAGAAAAAGCCAGAAGCACGCATACTCTCTTGGTTACCCATGCACATATACAGTTGTTTGATTTCTTGACCAATCCATATTACGCAAATGACGCACGGCGATTCGTTATCGTGGATGAAGCGCCTGAACTGGTACGGGAAATTGTTTTCACGGCACAGGATATGTGGGATAATATCGAACTTCTTTCCGTCCTAAAGGGAAAGCTAACCATGGGGCAATCGCTATTTACCGTAAATAACTCATGTGTGGATGCGTCTCTTTCTGTGTTTGAGCAACTGAAGGAGGCTATCCAAGACCAAAATGATTACTCACCTACTGATTTAAGTTTTCCACCGAACGAAATAAAAGCGATACTTAAAGCGGTTAAACCGAACATGGAGAGGAAACCTTTGCCGCGGTTCCTACTTACCGAAATGGCTTATGCGGTCAACAATTCACTTAGGTTTGAGTATACCGAAAAGAAAGGCATGCCCGTTTTGCGCTATACCTGGAGACCTAAGTTTTCATCACAAGCTACCGTCGTTTTCCTTTCTGCCACCACAACAAAAGAGTATTTGTCAAATCAACTTGGTAGGGAAGTCAATGCCGTCATTGGTGAACAATACTACATCCAAAGAGAGAATCTACACGTCGCGCAGTTGGTGAATCTGTCGGGCAGTAGGACACGACTGGTGAATGTCCTCAGCAATGACCCAACAGCAGAAGGCAATAAAGAATACTTGCAAAATTTGAGGATATTCCTTAAGATGGTACTCAAGGCACATGAGAACCGACGCATACTCATTGTCACTTCGTTAGGATGCACAAAGGGCGGTGCCATTAAGGATACAATCATTTCCGCATTGCAACCGATTGCGAAAAAGGCGAAACGGCGTTTAGTCGCGGTATCCGCCCGCGATTTAGAGAGGGATATTGAGTTTCTTTTAAGGGACATTCCTGTTATTCATTATGGTATGCTCGGCACTAATATTTTTGCCGATTTTCCTGTTTGTATCGAATTAAACGCCCACTATTATAATCCCAATGCCATCATTGAGGGCATCAAAACGGAATTTTCTCTTGAATTGAAGAGACAGCATTTCAAGAAGTCTAAGGCAACATTTCAAACCTTAGAGCAAGAATACACCATCAGTCGTTGGGGATACTTCGACCCGAAATATCCCGATTATACTCAGATGGTTGAAACATTCTTGGAGAACAATCAGCGCGCCGACATGATTCAGGCAGAAGGGCGCATCCTACGCGGTGAAGACGTGCCTCGATGGATATACCGACTGCACAACGTGAACATCCCGCCATATCCGAACGCGGTTTATCGGTCATGGGCAACATTTTTAAAGAAAGAGTTTGGTTACGTGAATCCTAAATCCGTAAAGGGCAATGTTAAAACGGCGCTGCAATGGATTGAGGAGAACGCGCCCGGACGGGAGTTTACAGTTGTGGAGTTGACTGAAGCATTGGGAGGATACAAGCAATTACAACAAAAAGCCCTACATCGGCTGTCAGAACTTGGGATTATCGAGAAAGTTGTTGAAGGGGGCGGAAGAAAGAATCCAACAATATGGAAATTGACTAAGTGAAAAAGGCAACCATTTTCGCATATATATATATTAATATGCGAATTTGGTTGCCTTTTTATTCCGATAACCATGCGGGTTTGCGGGCGTTTTTCTCTTAGTAAAATTTATTGAATTGCACCATTTTTTAGCATGTGTCAACAAAAATGGCGAAAAAGGGCCTGCCTTCGAGCGAAGCGAAAGGTTGCGGTTCCTCAAAGCAGATAGCTTATGGTCATCTGTCCTGAGCCTGCGAAGGATCGAAGACCCGCCCGTTACGCTGGTGGAAATAAAGAAAGGAGTAAAAAGTGCTTTCTTCTTTAGGGAAAAAGATTTTTATCGATAGATACGCTTTAAAAGAATATGACAATTTTGTAGAAGGAGACATGGTTCTTGTACACCGAAAAGGACAATCTACTTTTGGCACTGTTTTGTCTTTTTCTGATGATATTATATCGGTAAAACTTTCAAGCGACGAAACAATCTCTTGTGAAAAGAGCAACGTTGCAAAACCAATTGAAACCCCTCAGATGATGTTTAAGCGTGTCGCAATTGCAGTGGTGGAAGCGGAGGAAAATAAAGCAAGGTGGGAGGCTGAGTTTCTTTCTTTGCTTGAAAACTATAAGTTCATCCCCGGTGGCAGGATTTTATCTGCGGCGGGTAATGAAAACCTAACATTCTATAATTGCTTTGTGCTACCGTCGCCAAAAGATTCGCGGGAAGGTATTGTAGAAACGTTGCTTACGATGATAGAGATAATGAGCCGAGGGGGTGGAGTGGGCATCAACCTCTCATCCCTTCGCCCAAAGGATAGTCCTGTTCGTGGTGTTTCTGGTCGTTCATCAGGTGCTGTCTCTTGGGGCGCGCTTTACAGTTTTGCGACCGGTCTCATCTGTCAAGGGGGCTCAAGAAGAGGTGCTTTAGGATTGGTGCTAAATGACTGGCATCCTGATGCGCTTGAGTTTGTTTCCGCAAAAAGGAATGAGGGCGGGGCTTTTCAAAACGCTAACATTTCTGTCGCTATATCAGACGCATTTATGGAAGCGGTCTTAAATGATTCTTCTTGGCAGCTCGTGTTCCCTGACACTTGCCATCCTGAATACGATGAAAAATGGGACGGTGATTTGCAAACATGGATTGATTCAGGGTATCCAGTCTTAACGCACAAAACCATCAAAGCTCAGGAACTGTGGGATGCTATCGTAGAAAATGCTTGGGGAAATGGAGAGCCAGGGGTTTGGTTTATTGATTTAGCAAACAACATGAGCAACTCACACTATCTTGGAAGACTATTGTGTACCAATCCTTGCTTCGAGGAGCCGCTTCCGTCTTGGGGGGTCTGTTGTCTCGGTTCTTTGAACCTCCCTGCTTTTATCACCTCACCCCCTACCCCCTCTCCACAAGCTTGTGGAGAGGGGAGGGGGCAGGGGGTTGGGGTGAGGTGGAACGAATTGGAGACAGCTATTGCTGTTGCTGTCCGTTTCCTCGATGATGTGATAGACGTTACGCCCTATTTTCATGGTGAAATAGAACAACGGCAGAAAAGCGAGCGTAGGATAGGCTTGGGCACGATGGGGCTTTCTGAGCTTTTAATAAGGTTGGGTTTGCGCTACGGTAGCGATGAATCACTTGCGGAAATAGACAAGCTGTATCGCTTTATTGCAGAAACCGCTTATCTTGCATCGGTTTCTTTAGCGAAGGAAAAAGGGCGATTCCCCTTTTTTGGCGAGCAATTCATGAAATCAGGATTTATGAAAAAGATGCCATTAAAAGTCAGGGATGAAATTACCAAACATGGCATCCGAAACATGACGATTTTAACTCAAGCTCCTACGGGGTCAATAGCTACGATGGTCGGCACATCAACTGGGATTGAACCGTTTTTTGATTGGTGTTATACTCGCAAAAGTCAACTTGGTGTAGACAAAGAGTATGTCAAGGTATATGCCGAGTGGAAAGAAGCTCACGCGGAGAAAGCATTGCCAGATTATTTCGTGAAAACTTCGGACATAACAGTCGATGAACACGTCGCCGTGCAATCCGCTGTTCAGCGCTGGGTTGATGCTTCAATATCAAAGACGGTAAATCTCCCCTCAAACGCCACAAAGGACGATGTTTCTAACGTTTTTAAAAAGCTATACTTCTCTGGGTGCAAGGGTGGGACGGTTTATCGAGATGGAAGTAGGAAAGAGCAGGTTTTGACGCGGAAGGACTCGAAGTTGGCCGGTGGTACGCTTACGAACTTCCCTGATGTCACCGCGAACAGACAAGAAAAATCCACTGTAACTACAACGCGCCGAGTAAAAGAGCTTCCCTATAAACGGCAAGGGTCAACGGTCTCTATAAAGACGCCATCGGGCACAGCGCACATAACAATGAACCACGATTCGTATGGTCAACCGTTTGAAGTTTTCGTAGAGATCGGCAAGGCTGGAAGCGATATTACTGCGATGGCTGAAGCTATTGGACGGCTAATCTCTCTGATATTCAGGCTAAAAGAGATTCCACAATTAGAAAGGGCTTTGGAAATTATAGAGCAACTGAATGGTATAGGCGGTGCTCGCTGGGTCGGCTTCGGTAAGAATAAAGTGCTATCATTGCCCGATGCTATTAGTAAGGCTTTATCAGAGCATTATCAACTACCGATTCTTACGGGCTTAGAACAAAAGCGCCAAACAGACGGCTGGTCGGCAGACATCTGCCCTGTCTGTGGACAATCATCTTATGTAAGAGAGGAAGGGTGTACTCATTGCCTATCGTGTGGGCATTCTGAATGTTAATACCTCTTTTTTTACCGATACTTAACAATTGTTGAGTAATGTTTAACAAAAGGAAGGATAGGTGGCAAGGGGAGACAACAAAGGCTGTCAAGTTTTAATTTTTGCCGCTATTTACATCTTTCAGTAAACTGATAAACAGGGCATTTCCTGTTTGGAACAAAGAAGTTATCGCTATCTTTTAATCACGATTGTTCTCCTTGTAAGGCAAGGTGATAATCATTGTAGTGCCTACGGACGGCTCACTGAAACACGTAATGTCGCCGCCGTATCGTTGAATTTCCTGTTTGGCGAAAAATAACCCCAAGCCTGTATTATCTTCTTTGGTGGTATAAAAGCTAGAAAATATTTTATCCTTTTTATCTTCCTCTATCCCGCAACCATTATCAGAAATTTCCAGCATTATCCTTCCATCCGTGGCAACTGATGTGATTTCAATATTACCTTCCTCTCTAAAACTGTCCACTGCGTTCCGTAATAGATTGACCAACACGTGTACGAAACGAGTCTTCTCTACACGAATAGTGGGCAAGTTTTCGCTGAAGCGCTTCTTAATGTCAATCTTCTTTATGGTTAAACGTTTGATGATTTGGATAGCAGACTCTACCATCTCTTCTATAGACGCTTCCGAATACTGCGGTTTATCTTGTTTTAATTCCGCCCTTATTGAAGCAATCAGTTTAAGTGTCTCATCAGCATTCTCAGTAAATTTGCTTGCACAAAAAAGCAAATCCTCTTTTTTATAGTTGTCTTCCAAAAGCAGTTGGTGAAGCGTTTGACTTAAATTTCTTATTATAACGATGAAAGAGCAGATGTCGTGAGTCAACCAGGCATCCATTAAGCCGATAAACGCTAGTCGTTCTTGCTGAGCCATCCTTTCAATAGTGTGGATATGCTCAAACATGACAAAGCCGTAACCGAAGAATACCGGGACAATAATATCACAAAGGCTTGAAAGAAAGAGCATGTCGTTATCAAAGAAATAATCCAACCGAAACAAATACATCGCGCCCATGGTTCCGATAAACAGCGCGGGGGGAGAGCATGCGGCTAGAAACAAGAAAAAAAGCTGAACCTTTTGTACTTTTTCCTTTACTCTTCGCAGATTAACTAATAGCAAGGCGTTTCCTGAAACTAAATAGAAGCTGAACAATGCCATTATGATGGCATCCGTTATTTGTTGAGGAAAACCTAAGAAACGAGAGTAATCGGGACGATACCAGAAGAATACGCGAATAAATTCTACGGGGAACAACATGACCGCGGGGAAATACAACCAACCTAAAAATCTATTCGTCTTTTCTCCTAGGATTGGTTGTGGGAAAACAGCAAATAGATGACAATATGCCACCCCTATCAAAGAATATGCCCACAGCGATAGGTATGTTAAATGCCCGCCAATCTCTTTTTTTCCTAACGGTTCTAAGACATAAGAGACTATTCCCCAAAAACTCCAGAAAGACATTATCAAACAGAAACGCAAGAAAGCTTTCCCAACGCGGTCTTTATTTCTTAGATAATACGTGCCTATCCCCGTTGTCAAAAGAACGACGAAGGCGAAAAGATTGAGCGTATGTACAAAGTGATAAAAATAATCAGAGCCCATAGCGCGTTCTAATGTTACTGGTGGGATTTTTGTAACTTTTGAAGCTTTTACGGTGGTATTTCGGACAGCGGGATGGTAACCTTGCATCGTTACGACAAGTTGATATTCGCCTGGCGGAATATTATACGCCTTAAAAGTTCCTGAATAAGACAGTGGGAATATAAATTCTTGCTGTTCTTTACCTGTCCCGACAGATTCGGGGTCGAGGCGTTTGAGGTGTACCTTTATACCTCGTTGGTAACCGTGATGATTTGCAAAAGCCACTCCCTGTATTATGCCGGATTCAGGAGGGGGGGTAAAATTAACAAAGACTGAAGTGCGCCATACAAGAAATAATAGCCAAAGGAAACAAATGAGACTATATTTCTTTAATAAAATAAGCTTTTTTAACATATTGCTCATTCTGAATATCAAAGAGGAGGCGGGATTTTTACAATTGACATTCTTTCCGTTAAGATTCTATCGCTTTAATCGCTTTGGTAATCTTTTTAATATCATCGGCGGATTTGTCCTTCACAGTGGATATAAGTTCATCAAGCGCTTGCTCTTCTTCCGTTTTCTGTTTCAAGGGTATATCAAGAATAAGTTCGCTTTCAAACGCTTGAGCTATCTTGTCAAGGAAATTAAGCGAAGGTTGCTGTACGCCTGTTTCAATCCTTGACAAATATTTACTGTTTATCCTGGCTTTCGCTGCAAGGTGCTCTTGTGTCCAGTCTAACGCTTCTCTTTTTTGTCTTATCATTTTTCCTACTTCCATAAATCCCACCGCCACTTTCCGCTCTGCGGAATTCCGCAACGCGGAACCTCCTTTTTAATGGTTATCTGCGGTAATAAACCGCCTGTTTTGGAAATTATAATTTGGCAGTGGGATTTTATGTACCAATAAATAGGTAGATTCATGAAAAAATTCTACCTCACAGGTAGAATGAGGGTATTGCCGAATTTGGATCGGTAGTAGAAAATGCGAAAAAAACAACGATCTTAATTTTTGTAGCGTTATCTCCTCCAGACGAATGAAAACGGGAAAACGAGAAAACGAGAAGAAAGCAATTAATCTGAGGAATTCCTCAAAGGTCTTAATTGCTTTCGGTTTCGTTCCCTTTCGACGTTGAAGAAGTACTTCCCGTATTTGTTGATATGGACAAACCGACAAGGCGAAACATGAGCGATGTCACTTTCCTTGATTTGATGTCCTTCTTTCCGTAGCTTTAGAATAATAGCTTGAATATAACGGGTATTCCAAACGATTATGGCATTGGTAACCAGTGTAAGTGCAGCAGCTTGGTTGGCTTGGTCTTCAATCTGGGACTGTCGTATTTTCCCTTCGTTAGCAAACATCAAAAAGTGTCGGAGATCATGAATTGCTTCCCCTTTATTGAGTTGTCCCTCAACACGACGCTGTAATTTTAGGTCACAAAGATAACGCGGTATGTAGATGGATTTAATTAACTGTCCATACCTTACGAGAGCTTTCATCAGTTGATTCTGACGTGGGTAAGATTGTAGTTTGCTTAAAACTTGCTTGCGGTGACCCAACCGAGTTTAATTGAGTCAGCAACTCGTAGAATATCGTCCCATACTGGGAGAATTGGTCACTGGTCCAACTGTAAAAGGTTAATCCCTTACCATATCCGAAGTACCGGGGATTAGGTGTAGCATTTCTTGTTTTGACGGCAACTGGAAAGCGTTGACCATCGGATGATGACATTGTTCCTCCACCCCACAAATGACTCAATGGCTGATGATACTGGTAGTTAACGAGATTATTATTTGCGGCTTGAAGGGTTTCTTCCCTAAGGTGCCAGTTGGTTGCCCAAGCCAACTGGTCGTATGTTAATGAAGCGATTTCTGCCATCTTCTGTAGTCCAAAATTGCACGCTTGAGCGAGGATTGAAGCGTATAAATAAGTTAGCAAGTCTTTTCCCCTTGGTTGTTTGCCAGATGCATGAGTCAAATGGTCGGTAAAGCCTGTCCACCCATCAACCTCAATGAGAAGGTCAGTCAAATCGACACGAGGAAGCCTTTGGGTAATCAATTGTCGAAAAAAAAGACAACTTGAGGGTAAATCTTCAGCAGCAAGTGGAGTAAAAGGTTAACTTGTCATTTTCAATCCGAACGTTGTAGTCTTTTCTAACCCGTTGTTCTAGCTTTGTTAGGCTCTGCTCAAGGTCTTGGGTTCGTTGATTTAAGCGTTCTTCTCCAGTTTTGGGCAGTCCTAAGAGACGTAAGGTTTCATTCCGTAGGTTGGGCCATTGGTTTTGGGGAATCAGATAAGATTCTGGATTAGCGTACCTGCGAGAATTTTTCACCCCAATATCGCCTGCTCGTAATGCCCCACGAAGTTCCCAGAGGGCAGAGAGTTCGTAGTACCGACGAACAACCTCACCGTTGTCGTCAAGAACATAGCGGAGCCAAGAATCAGGAAGGAATGAAAGCGGGGCTGGTTCTGACACTTTTCGTTTGCCGGTTTCATTTAGTCTTTTAAGTTCCTCTAAGGCCAGAAGTATTGGTTCATTTGTACGATTGGAATGGAAATCAAGCGCACCAAGCAGCTTTTGGGCAAACCTTCGGATGTAACTATACCTCTTGGCGAAGTAGTCAATTGATTGGTCATCTTTGGGACGAATTAACTGGTCGCATTCCGAAATCTCCTGCCTCAATTCCTCTTCGGGAATCACTGTATAGATAGCATCTCGCAATTTGGGATTTGGGATATCGGAATCTAAGACGATTGCCCCAATCTTTTGAAAAAGAATTAGTTTCTCATTCGTTGTCTTAGCCACTTTCAGTTTTTGTTCTTTGTTTTCTCTTTGTGCTCGAGTATAGGTATCCCAAAGACATTGGTCGAATATCTCAATCAGTTCATCAATGATGTCAATTAACGATTGACGGAGAAAAGCCAACAGGACGGGATAACGTCTTGTTTCGGTCATCCTTTGAATGACTTGATTAGTTGACCTTCGACCAATTTGTGCTAAAAACTTCTGTCGGTTTGGGTTCAGCGGGGGAAGATTCCATTGGTCAACACCAGCAGCGTATAAGAACTGTAGCTTTTCAATGTTGTTTAACATCGCTTCAGGTGTGTTGGAAACGGCACCACGCCGAAGCCAAAAAAGTTGGGTTCGTCCGGAACTCTCCATAGGGATTAAGAGATTGTCTAGGAAGCGTTTTCGTTCATCTGTCAGTAGAATGTTTAACTGATGGTAGATTTCTTCTTGCGCCTGTTGTCTGGCTGTAACGACAATTTTCTCAAGCGTTGTTACACCTGGACGGACAATCTTGTTTTGGTGTAGCCATTGACAAGCCAGATGAAAAAGTAATGTCGGTTTATCATGCTCTAAAGCCCTTGTAAAATTCGGTTTAGAAGTCCGGGCGAATTCGGTTCCGAAATCCCACCCTTTTAAAGAAAAAACCACAAAGACACAAAGAACACCAAGATTTTGACAACTGTACTTCGACGCGGCTTTGTGATTTCGACGTTTTTTAACCTTCCAAAGTCGTATAATCTTCCCATCTTTTATGCTTTGCACAAATTAATACGGTAATGCTTATTCGTTTTTTCTGCTGTGGTGTAGTCGGGTTCGATTCTCTTTTTTGTATCATTTTTAAGTGCTTGGGTAAACCCAGACACTATCTACTTATGCGGGATTCACCCTGATTGCCGGTTGGGCTGTAAGACCAACCATCTCAAGTACGCGCTGGTTGGGAACACTGCAAGCTGAAAGCCAGGTGGAAACTCTAATCGTAAGAGTAGCCCAATCATCACTATCCCTCTGGAGACGCAAAACGTCATCACTAAGTTGCTCCCATCGCATTTCGATTGGGTTGCTTGGTGGGGAAGAAGTGGGTAGCCAAACAGGATGAAGACCTGTTTGCTTGAACGTTTCCATTGCCTTCTCATGCTTGTGAACCGTAAGCCAATTAGCAAGCACAACGGATATCTGTTCTGCATCCTTGTATACTTCTTTTCTCTGCCGCAGACAGGCACAAAAGCACGGCAACTTGATTTTCGATGCTATCTTGTAAGTCAGTCTGCCTGATACTGCGTTAAGTGCAGCAACTACTCTACCTTTGGTCTTCGCCTTACGACTACGTTGTGCTTTCGGTTGTGTCCTTCGACCGCAAGGCCACCAAGCTTTACCACATAGTGGTTGACGGTAAAACGAGATTATACGACTTTGGAAGGTTAAAAAACGTCGAAATCACAAAGCCGCGTCGAAGTACAGTTGTCAAAATCTTGGTGTTCTTTGTGTCTTTGTGGTTTTTTCTTTAAAAGGGTGGGATTTCGGAACCGAATTCGCCCGGACTTCTAAACCGAATTTTACAACAGGATTAACGAGGCTATTTTTGCGGCAAATGAAAAATTGGCAATCACAACACCTGTAGAACAAGGTAAAACCTCGGAAGAACAGGAACCTATCGATCCACCAACTCCTGGTGAAACTCATGCCTACATAAGGGTATGGGATCTCGAAAAACCTGGTAAACCATTAGTTCTGGGTGGACATTGGAGAACTGTAAGAGCGATAAGGATTACTCCCGATGGTAATAGAGCTGTAAGTGCTTCTCAAGGATGGGTACTCCGGATCTGGGATCTTATGGATGGAAAGCATTTACATGTGTTACGCGGTCACCAGGGCATAATCCACGATCTTGCTATTACTGCAGACAGTCGGTATGTTGTTTCTGTATCAGATGACCGCACACTACGAGTTTGGGACTTAGAAACTGGTAATGCTATTGCTACTTGGACAGGTGAGATGGCTGCAATCAGTTGTGCTGTCAGCCCAGACGGACGGTATATGGTGGTGGGGGAAAAGCAAGGACGGGTACATTTATTAAGCTTAGAAGGGGTAACGGAACTATAGATGTAATAAGACGCCATAATGCTTCAAAGTTAAGTGGAGAAAGGTTAATAAAAGGCTAATATATGTTAATTTACACCAAATGTTGATGTGTGTTTAATGGAAAAAGCTATAATATAGCTATGAAAAGGGGATTTGGCAAAATGAACTGGGTATTGGATTGGATCTATCAGGAAAGCTTCTTTTCAATCCGGTTGAAGAGGATGCAATTGTAGAGTCTCTGAAAAGTGCTCTAGAACCTAATATGGGGTTCTATGCATAAACCCCCGAAAAGGTACATTAAGGAATGGATAGATTCTGAGTCCCATGAGTTCAGCCCTGTAACCACCCAATGTTTCAGGATTTCTAAGACGATGTGAGAAGGGCATTATGAGACCTTTAATGAGACACCGATAACTTCGAGTTTCAGAAGGTCCACTTTGTGAGATTATAGCTTAGACAAGATACTCGCATGTAGGAGGGAAGTAATGAACACAACGCAAAAACGTCTGAGAATTCTGAGTTTAGACGAAATTGAAACGATTTACGGGCGACCTCGCTTCACGGATGAAGACCGCATTCAATACTGGTGCTTATCCCAGCCGGAAAGAGATGTGCTGGCGTTGTTACGTTCCGTCAAATCCCAAGTTTATTTTATTTTACAGCTTGGATATTTCAAAGCGAAACACCTCTTTTTCACTTTTGACCTCACCGAGGTCTCTGAGGATGTAGAATATGTTCTGTCGCAACATTTTAAGTTAAGCAACATGACCTCACTTACTGCGATTGATAAGCATACCAGACTCAGGCAGCAACAGTTGATACTGGAACGTGGAAATTTAGGAACTGCGATACAGAGGCGCGTCAGGAATTGGGGGCAAAAGCCGTGCAATTGGCTTCGGTTTGCGTCAAACCGATTTATATTTTCCGTGAACTTTGGGATTACCTAAAAGAGCAACGCATCGTTGTCCCCGGATATAGCTTTATGCAAGAGACTATCGGAAGGGCACTTGACTTTGAACAAAAGCGTTTGACAACCATTGTCCGTAATCACCTTAAACCTTCTGATATATCGGCTCTCAACAATCTCCTGGATAATTCCGAATCACTATACGAAATCACACAACTCAAGCGTGAGCCGAAAGATTTCAGTTGGAGTGAAATCAAACGCGAAATTAATCGCGGCGGGCAGATACATCTGCTGTATTCCCTGACTAAAAGATTATTGCCCGAACTTAACATTTCAGGCGAAAGCATCAAGTATTATGCTTCAAAGGAAAGTCGCTGTCCCAATATTCTGATGATACCTTCCCAACAAAATTCATCAAAGATAGCACCAAACGCTATCTTTATGCACCGGACTCGAGAGGACACAAACGGTTACTTGTTAATCGCTATGAGTTTCTGATCTATCGGCTTCTACGCAATGGCATCGAAGCAGGTGATATCTTCTGTCGAGATAGTGTCCGGTTCCGCAGTTTCGAAGACGACCATAGACTTGCGACAACATCAGGTAACTTTATACGTCTTGAAACGCTTGCTGAAGCAAATGACCGTATCTGCAACGCCATCGCAACGCTTAATATATTTCGGCACTACGATATCGACCATTTCGTTCACTCAAGTAGCGATGGACAGAAATTTGAAACTCGAATCCCTACTCTTTTAGCGCGCTACTCGCCCAAATATTTCGGACTTAAGAAAGGAATTGTCTCATACACATTGGTAGCTAATAACATCCCTTAAAATGCCAGAATCATGGGTGCAAATGAGCATGAGAGCCACTATGTTTTCGATATTCTTAAAAACAACACCACCGAAATCCAACCCCAAGTTCATTCCACTGACACGCATGGAACAAACGAAGTCAACTTTGCCATTCGTAACTTTCGGATATCAGTTTGCCCCACGCTATCAAGATATCTACGATAAAGTTAGTACATCTCTATATGGATTTAAGCACCCCAGCCAATACGGGGACTTACGAATTTCGCCCATCCGAAAAATCCACGACAACCTGATTATTTCAGAATGGGAGAATATTCAGCGTATCATGGTGTCACTGGCGATGATTTCAACAACCCAGAGTATTATCGTCTCAAAACTCAATGCCTACACTCGCAAAAACAAGACCCGACGTGCTCTGTGGGAATATGACAATATCATTCAAAGTCTCTATCTTCTTGATTACGTTGACTCCCCACCACTTCGCCAAAACGTCCAACGGGCTTTAAACCGCGGCGAGAATTACCTAAAGTTACGTTGAGCTATATCCTATGCGAATTGGTGGTTATGGTTGGTGATAAACCTACGTCTGGGAAGTTGCGTTTGAAGACCGAGAATGAACAGCAGATTTGGAACGAATGCGCCCGTCTGATCTCCAATTGCATTATCTATTACAACGTTCTCATATTATCCCATCTGTTGGCTCACAAAGAAGAAAACAATGAGAATTACGGGGCTGACCAACTCAAGCGAATCTCCCCGGTTGCATGGCAGCATATTAATCTTTCTGGACGTTACGAGTTTAGCAAGGCAACAGAAGAGATTAATATCGATGCTATCGTCAAGCAATTAGCCAACTCTGGGCAAATTCCAAAACCTTAATCCCCTTATTCCACCTTTTCGGGGCGTTGGGCAAAAAACCCCAGAATCTGGTCATACTTCTTATGTAAGCGCGTGCCCTCTTCTGTCGGAATGTAAAGACATTTCACCGAATATTCAAGCCACACTTGGGTCTCAGCAGCCTCGCCTTCAGCTTCATTCATCTTTAGTACAAATTCTGCGACAT